>Ga0315280_10000041_pt1 | contig 225849 bp, 196 predicted proteins | sample YL17G06_40_MG_FD_203697 | JGI IMG/M metagenome (GOLD analysis project Ga0315280, IMG submission 203697) | Sediment microbial communities from Yellowstone Lake, YNP, Wyoming, USA - YL17G06_40 | ecosystem: Environmental > Aquatic > Freshwater > Lake > Sediment | place: USA: Wyoming | collected... | reverse complement strand
GTATGGGTGGCGATGCTGAAAGACCAGATACGCATCGAACACGGAGGCAAAACGATCGCTGAATACACCCGCTGAACTGTCCAGTTTTGGAGTTACAAAACTGTTCAGTCTTGGCTGTTACAGAACACCTCCTCTCAACCAACGGCTTGGCAGGTACTTGCCGAGTTGCTTTGGCAGTTTAGTGGCTGTCTCATAATGCACACTCTGGCTCAGAACCACAGAGTCCCTCCTCCCCCTTGATGGGGGAGGAAGGAAGGTGGGGGTGGATGGCGACACAGTCGAGGGAGGCCGCCGCCAAGCCCCCCGCCCCCACCCTCCCCCACGATGGGGGGAGGGGAATCGCAGGAGGCGCGCCGGCAACGCTTCGGCAGCACGCTACCGAAGCAAAAACGCCCCGGAGCAGGCGAAGCAGTGCTTCGCCCCTACATCAAGACCAATCCGGCTACGGTTTCCGGCGGGATTCGGCGAGGATGAGCCCGTAGGGCAGAACCTTGCGTTCTGCCGCTGACTTGTGCAGTCCGCCGCGTGATCCGGCGGGGCAGGAGGCAAGCCCCTGCCCTACGAGTTTCGGTGGATCGAATTGTGACTCGGGCACGTTCCTCGGCATCGCTAAGGTTTTCGGCGGGATTCGGCTAGGATCAGTTCGAGTTCGCCGCGGTGCTTGTCGGGCTCGAAGTAGCACTCCAGTATCTTGTCGTGCGGAAGCGCATCAATGCGCTCGTTCATGATGCGCAGCACCCGCGCGTTGACCTCGATCGCCTTCTGCATCGGCATGCGCTCGGGGTTGATGTCAATCCCGATGTAGCCGGTGTACCCTACCATCTTCAGCGCATACAGCAAGGCCTCGGCCTGTTCCCATGCGACCACGCCGACGTTGAGGTCCTGGTCGTAGTTGCCAAGCGGCTGGCTGTTCCAGTGTGTGTGCTGGAGCCTTCCGTCGCGCGCGACCCTCAGGTAAGCGTAGGGAAGGTCCTCGAATCCCATGCGCACGTGCCCAACTTCCGGCTGCATGGCGACGAGCGCATGGCCCTCGTCCATCAGTTTGCGGTTCTCCGGGTTTTTCAGGCGCGCCTCGATGTCGCGGCAGGCGATGAGCCCGTCGGCGGTTGTCCGATAGATGTTGTTGGGGGCCGGCTCGTAGGGCTTGGGCTCAATCGCGATCCTGACCCCTGGTACTTCGTCCAGCGCCTCGGCAACCGCGGATTCGAAGCGGCCCCACATCTCGTAGAAGACCGTGCCGAGAGGATAGGTGTATCCGTCAATCCCAGGCCACAGGCCGACGTGACAATGGGGGCCGACGGACTTGACGAACTTGAGGTTGCGAACGAGGACATCCTTCGCTTTCCTGCGGCTGGCGTCAATCGGGTTGGAGAGCGAGCCGAACTCATAGGCTTTGTCCCAAAAGATGTGGGGGCCGATGGACATCGCCTTGATGCCGGTGTCCTTCTCCAGTTGCTGGTAAAGGTGAAAGTTGTCCTCGTTGGCCTCCAGGGGGTAGTGGGCCTCGATCCCTTTGACGCCGTACTGGATCAGGTCGTGGGCCGTCTTGAGGCGCTCCGGGATGTCGGCATCTGGAACGTAGCGGTCGTGGAAGCGGCCTCCGCCCGGAGTGAAATACCAGATCCCCACGGACAGTTTGAGGTCCAGGGAGAAAGTCTGCATGTGCTTGAGCAGTTCCTCCCTTGTGCGGTGCTTTTTCTGGTAACGCAGGTCAGGCAGGCTGGCCATTGTCATCCTCCTTGAGCCAACAGGTTCTCCATGGAATTCTGGGTGCCTTCGGCGCTTCCTCCCCCAGCGCACGTCACGCGCATGGGCAATACGTGAACGTCAACAGTCCGCAGGTTACTGTCCCGGCCCCGGTCATGGAATAATAGCATTGGCCGAGGACCTGATCGGGGATTTTCCGGGACAGGCAATGACCCCAAAGAGCGCCCTCGGCCTTTTTCTATCTGGCCGCGCTCTTGTCCATGCGGTCCAACAAAAGCCCCAGTTCCTTCATTTTCTCGGCGTAACCAGCCAGGTCCCCCTCGCGCAAGCGGCTCTGGGCATCAGCGTACAGGCCGCGGGCCTGTTGGACGAGAGCGCCCGCAGCCGGCGCGACAGGCGGCCCCACTGCGGGTGGCCCTGCCGCCGCTGGCACCGGCGCGGCTGTTGGCACCGCACCCCCCACCACGCGAGCGAGGGCCTCAGCCAGAGTTGGCTCCATGGCTATCTTGCCGTTTGCGAACGTGATGACGCGCTTCAGCTCCGGTATCGCGCCGCGCTGGGCGCGCAGGAAAAGGGGCTCCACATAGAGGAGCGATTTCTCAATCGGTATCACCAGCAGGTTGCCGCGGATGACCTCGGAGCCGCGCTGCCCCCAGAGAGAAAGGTCTTTGCTGATGTTGGTGTCCTGGTCAACGTAGGATTCAATCTGCTGCGGGCCGTCTATCAGCCTCTGGCCAGAGAATTGGTAGACCAGCAGCTGCCCGTATTGCTTGCCGTCGCAGCGCGCGCAGAGCCAGGCTCTCATGTTGGGCTTGGTGATCGGGGTGTAGGGCAGGAGCAGGATGAATTCCGCATCCTTCTCGTCCGGCAGGCGCATTATGACGTAGTACGGCTGCATGGGTTCGTGATCGGTTCCAGAAACCTGCTCAACCCCTCCCTTGCCCGCCAGCTCCTGCGCAACCGCCCATTTATCCACGCGCTCGTAGAAGTCGCCCGGGTTTGTCATGTGGTAGGTCGCGTAGTGCTCCGCCTGCGCTTTGAACAGCAGCTCAGGGTAGCGAAGATGGGCTCTCAGGAAGGGCGGCATCTTCTCGAGGGGGGTGAAAAGGCGCGGGAAGGCGCGCTGGTAGCAGCGCGCAAGCGGATCCTTCGGGTCCACCAGGTAGAAGGTGATGGTGCCGTTGTAGGCATCGGTCACTACTTTCACGCTGTTGCGCAGGTAGTTGAATTGCAGCCCCCCTCCGCCAGGGAACCCGATCGTATAAGGCTCCGAGTAGGGGTAGCTGCGCGAGACCGTATACGCATCGTGGATCCAGTAAAGGTTGCCGTTCTTGCCCACGACGATGTAGGGGTCGGGGTCGAAAAGCAGGAAGGGGGCAATGGCATATGCCCGCTCGGCAATATTGCGGCGGAAGAGTACGCGGCTGCCCTTCCTGATGATCGGGGTGATCAGCAGGTCAAGGCTGCGGAACCTGCTCGCTATCGCCAGCCGGGTGATTGCGGAGGCGAGCGAAATGCCGCCCTTGCCCTCGTAGGTGGTGTGAACTTCTTCCTCCGCAGCACCGCGATAGTCCAACTCATGCATCGTGGTCCGCACCACGCAATAGTCCTGTGCCGTTGGGACTTCACCGTAGTAGATCTGGGGGCGCTTGATGCCGATGTCGGGGGTTGCCGAGATGGGGGGCATGTCTTTCACGATGAAATCGGGGCGCCCGCCCTCGGCGACCCTGTTGACCGGGGAGACAATGACCCCGTAGCCGTGGGTGTAAAGCACATGCTGCTTCTGCCAGGTTGCGGCGCCGGGTATCGCTGCGGTGGACAGTTCGCGGGGGGAGAGCATCACCTGGCGCCGCCGCCCATTTATCAGGTAGCGGTCAATATCCACATCCTGGAACAAGTAGAAGGGCCGCAGTTCCTGCAACTGCTTGTAGGCTTGGCGCAGCGGTCGCCAGTCCCACAGGCGTATGTTCTCGACGGTCTGCGGGTTGCGGGCCAGGTGTTCGGGCGTGAGCGGCTCGATCTTCTCGAAGGAATGGTTGGCGATGCGGTCGAGTTGGAAAGCCTGGCGCGTGAATTTGATGTTGTAGGCGATGTATTGAGATTCGCGCGCGAGCTCATTGGGCTTGACCTTGACGCGCTGCACCAGCGCGGGATAAAGAAGGTTGAGCAGGCCCGATGCCACAAAAAAGAACCCCAGCCCGATGGCCGGCAGCCAGAGCCCGCGGAAGCGTAGGTTCACCAGCAGCAAGATCCCGCATAAGAATGCCACAACTGCCAGAATGGAGAACGCGGGCAACTGGGCATGGACATCCGTGTAGCCCGCCCCTAAGACTGTTCCCCTGGGAGAAAACAGCAACTCGTAGGCATCCAGCCGATAACCCAGTGCTTTCGCCACCAGGATGAGGCCCAGCAGCACGGAGAGATGTGCCTTCACGTGAGAGGCGAAGTCGGGCATGCCGCCCAACATGCGGATTGCCTTGCCCAGATAGTGCACCACGGCGCTGATGATGAAGGCGCCTATCAGCGTGGCGTAAACGGTTTGCCAGATGTAGCGCCAGAAGGTCAGGCGGAAAACGAAGAACCCCACGTCCCTGTGAAAGATGGGATCCTTTACGCCAAAGGGCTGAACATTGAAAAAGCGCAAGGCCTGGTCCCAATGGGCAGCACCGGACTGCGCGGCCCCATAGCCTATCACCGCGGCCAGCACCACTATCCCCAGCAGCAGGAACCTGGTGACGTAGAGCTCCATCGCCTCCGCGGCCTGCATGCGTATCGTGCGTTCCATCTCGTACCAGGGAGCGCGCGGAGCGAGCGCGCGGGCCAGCAGGGCGTTGCCCAGCAGCAAGGCGAACACGCCGATGCCGAAGATGAGGGCCAGCCTGGCCTTCAGCCAGATGACGGTCCAGAAAAGGTCAGCCTGGCTGACCTCCTTGAACCACAGCCATTCGCCGAACCAGTAGAAAAGGCCCGGGGCCCCGAACAGGAGCACCGCAGCCAGTGCCAGTATCACCCATGTTACGCGTCGTCTTGTCATCGCGAATCCTGCTTTCGCCGCGGCTGGCTTGTTCTCCTGCTCGCTTGGCCGCCCAGAATGCAGCAGGCGAGGCAGGATTCGCAGGCGACAGCGCAGAAACTGGCGTGCACAATACCAAGAAGGAGGTCGCCGTGAAACTAGCGTGTCAGGAAGGCATGGTGCCCGGCAAGACCCTTCAGGAGAAGTTTCGGAATCTGGAGCGCTGGGGCTATCAGGGCATGGAATTTTGGGGGACGGCGCTGCGGACTGACTCGGAGAAGGTGAAAGAGATCAAACGCCTTGCCGGCAACAGCAAAGTAAAAGCGTGTACCATTTGCGCGGGTTATCGCGGCTGTTTGCTCGACGGGCAGAAGTCAGAGCGCGAGCAGGCGGTCGGCGACATCAAGGAACTGCTGGGCATCGGGCGCGAACTGGGGGTCGTCGGCCTGATCATGGTGCCCGTGTTCGGGCCGCCGCGGGTGCCCGATTTGAGTCCCTATGCGAGCCACCGCGACCTGGAGGGGAAACTGCTGGTGGCCTTGCTGAGCGAAATGGGCGACCATGCTGCCAAGACCAAGTGCACGATTCTGGTGGAGCCGCTCAATCGTTACGAGACGCATTTTCTCAACCGGCTCGAGCAGGCAGTTGCCATCGTGAAGAAGGTGAAGAACCCGTATGTGAAAATCATGGCGGACTTCTTCCACATGAGCATCGAGGAGGCCGACGTCGCCAAGAGCATCAAGCGCGCGGGCGATTGGATTCAGCACATTCATCTGGCCGACAGCAACCGCGTGCTTCCCGGCATGGGGCACACCGATTTCGCGGCGCCTTTCCAGGCGCTCAAGGACATCGGCTACGATAAGTACATGGCGATGGAGTGCGGCGTCCCCGGCGACGCGAGCGTCGAGCTGCCCAAGAGCGCAGCCTACTTGCGCCAGTGGATCTAGGGGGCTAACCATGGAAGTGCGCATCGCTTTCGTGGGAGCAGGCGGAATCGCGGGCGCGCACCTGGAGGCCCTGGCCAAGATAGCGCAGGCGCAGGTGGTTGCCCTTTGCGATGTGAACGAGGAGCGCGTCAAGCAGGCGGCTGGGAAGCGCGGCGTGCGCGCCTACACCGACCACCACGAGATGCTCCAGAAAGAGGAAATCCAAGCGCTTTATGTTTGCACGCCGCCTTTTGCGCATACCGATGGGGAGATCATCGCCGCGCAAAAGGGCATCCATCTCTTCATCGAGAAGCCGGTTGCCATCAGCCTGGAGAAGGCGATCGAGATCCGTGGCGCCATCGAGCAAGCAGGGGTCGTGAGTTCGGTCGGCTATCATTGGCGGTATCTCGACCGCGCGGACAAGTTGAAGCAGGCGCTTGCCGACCAGGAGATTGGCATGGTGCTTGGCTGGTGGCTTGGCGGCCTGCCGGGGGTGGCATGGTGGCGGGTGATGCGGGAATCGGGCGGGCAGATGCACGAGCAGACGACGCACATCATTGATTTTGCCCGCTATCTGGCGGGAGACATTGACGAGGTGTTCGCGGCCTATGCGTTGCGCGCGCTGCGCGATGCGCAGAGCCTCGACGTGCCTGATGTGGGCACCGTAACGCTCAAGTTCAAGAGCGGCGCGGTGGGGACGATTTCCAACACCTGCATGCTGGGCGGGTATGGCACGGCGGGGGTGGAGGTGATCTGCCGCGACCTTTTCTGCAGGCTGGAGGGGGACTCGCTGCTGGTGGTTCGCAAGGGCGAAAAGAAGGAGTTCAAGGGCGACGCCGACGTCCGCCTGAAGCAGAACGAGGCATTCATGAACGCGATCGTGAGCGGAGATCGCTCCGGCATCCGCTCAACCTATGCTGATGCAGTCAAGAGTCTGGCAGTGTCGCTTGCGGCCAACGAATCTGCCGACACCGGCTCCCCGGTGAAGGTCGCAGTCTAGCCCGCGGCGGCGGAAAGCAGGGGAACGAATGAAAAGGTCAGTAGTGGCCGTGACTATCGCCGTGCTGTTCGTACTCGCCGGGGTTGCGGGCCGGGTTCTGGCCCAGGCGGACGTGGTGGCTGCGGTCAACAGCGAACCAATAATGCGCAGCGCCCTCATAGAGCGCCTGCTGGAGCAGAGCACCCTCGGCCAGGGCATGCTAGAGGTCATGATCGGGGAGACGCTGCTGGCGCAATACGCGAAGAAGAAAGGCGTCCAGGTCACCGACCAGGAGGTGCAGGCCCGGATCGCGGAAATGCGCAAGGCCCAGTCGGAAGCGGATTTCAAGGAATCCCTGCTCGCAAACCAGTTAACGGAGAAGGGCCTGCCGGTGTTTGTGCGGCCGATTCTGCTCGTCGAGCGGCTATTCGGCGATCAGGCCAACGTAACGGATGAGCAAGTGCGCAGCGCGTACGATGAGAACAAGCAGCTGTTCAATAGGCCAGCCACGGTCAGGGTGAGGATCTTGGAGACGCGCACCGAGGCGGAAGCCAAGGCCGCCCGCCAGCGCGTCGCGGGGGGAGAGGCCTTCGAGGCAGTAGCGCGCGCCGTTTCCATCCACCTTCCGACGCGAGCCAGTGGCGGCCTGCTGGGCCCCGCACGTAAGGAAGACCTCGAGCAGGTCTTCAAGGGGGCGGGGGAGGCAGCCTTCTCATTGAAGGTAGGCGAGGTCAGCCAGCCTGTCAAAGGTGAGGATGGATGGTGGCTGTTCAAAGTCGAGGCCAGTGCCGCCGCTGTAAACCCTTCGTTCGATGACGTGAAAGAACAGATTCGGGCAACCATGAGGCAGAATCTCCTGAGGGCAGCCTACGGCAAGTGGCTTTCGCAGGCGATGAGAGATCCGGCCAACAAGATAGAGAGGAAACTCTGACCAATGGCCCTGGGCATTCGTGCGCGCCTCTCGGTGCGAATTGAGAAGGGGCTGGCTGACGTTTCTCATCGAGGCTGCTCAGCGCTCGGCCAGAACCGGCTGGGCAATAGTATTCCACTGAAAGGAGGCTGTATATGGCCAAGGCTTTGAACGTGGGCCTGGTCGGCGGCGGATTCATGGGCAAGGCCCACAGCAATGCCTGGAGGCAGGTCACCAGGTTTTTCGACGTGCCTTTCCAGGTGACGATGAAGGCACTCTGCGACGTGCAGCCTGACGTTGCCAAACGCGCTTCGCGCACCTATGGCTGGCAAGAGTGGGCCACGGACTGGAAGAAGTTCGTCGCGCGGCCCGACCTGGACGTGATTGACGTGTGCACGGACAACTTCATGCACGCGCCCGTCGTGCTGGCGGCTGCCAAGGCACGCAAGAACGTGATCTGCGAGAAGCCGCTCGCCCGCACCCTCGCCGAGGCGAAGCAAATGCTGCGCGCCGTGCAGCAGGCCAAGGTCACGCACATGCTGTCGCAGAACTACCGGACCGCTCCCGCCGTCGCGTTCGCCAAGGACTTGATCGCGAAGGGAGCCATCGGCCAGATCTACCACTGGCGCGCAACCTACCTGCAAGACTGGATCGTTGACCCCAACTTCCCGCTGGTGTGGCGGCTGATCAAGCAGAAAGCGGGCTCCGGGGCGCACGGCGACCTGAATGAGCACCTGATTGACATGGCGCGGTTCCTGGTGGGCGAGATAACCGACGTCTGCGGCCTGATGAAGACGTTCATCACGGAAAGGCCGCTGCCCTCCGCCGCGGTGGGCCTTGCGGGCAAGGCCGCGAGAGGCAAGGGCAAAGTTACCGTTGACGATGCGGCCCTGTTCCTGGCGAAGTTCGCCAGTGGCGCAGTGGGCACCTTTGAGGCGACGCGCTTCGCGCCCGGCCGCAGGAACTACCACGTCTGGGAAGTGAACGGCAGCAAGGGCAGCCTGCGCTGGAACCTGGAGCGCCTGAACGAGTTGGAGTATTTCGACCGGACAGCCCCCGTGCAGACGCAAGGCTTCACGACCATCCTGGCTACCGATGCCGGTCACCCGTACTTCGGCGCCTGGTGGCCGGCAGGCCACATCATCGGCTACGAGCACACGTTCACCCACACGATCCTGAACTTCATCACCGCCATCGCCAAGAAAAAGCCCGCAAGCCCGAACTTTGCCGACGGCGTAGCGAGCCAGGCGGTTCTCGAAGCGGTGGAGAAATCAGCGAAGGCCGGCCGCTGGGTGAAAGTGACTGTGTAGGGCAGACAGAAGCGGTTACCGTAGGAGCGGAGCGCTGCTCCGCCCGTTTTCGGGAGCAGCAGCGCTGCTCCCCTACAAGAGCGAACGGAACAGGAGGCAAGAGGATGAAGATCGGGGTTTTTACGGCGTTGTTTGCCAACAAGAAGTTCGAGGAGGCTCTCGACTATGCCTGCGAGTGCGGAGTCGAGGCCGTCGAGATCGGGACCGGGAACTACCCGGGGAATCCCCACTGCGACGCTGACGGCCTGCTGGCAAGCGCGAGCAAGCGCAAGGGATTCCTGCGTGCGATCGAGTCGCGTGGGCTGGTGCTGAGCGCGCTCTCCTGCCATGGCAACCCGCTGCACCCGGACCGCAAGTATGCAGCCTCCAACCACGAGGTTCACCGCAAGACGGTGCAGCTGGCCGAGAAGCTGGGCATTGAGGTGGTCATCGGCTTCTCGGGCTGCCCGGGAGACAGTGAGGCCGCGAAGTTGCCGAACTGGGTCACCTGCGCCTGGCCGCCGGATTTCCCACAGATCCTAAAATGGCAGTGGGACAAAAAGGTGATCCCCTATTGGAAGGCCGAGGCGAAATACGCAAAGGAGCGCGGCATCAAACTGGCATTCGAGATGCACCCCGGGTTCGTGGTTTACAATCCGGAGACCATGCTGCGTCTGCGCGATGCCTGCGGAGAAAACATTGGCGCGAACTTCGATCCCAGCCACCTTTTCTGGCAGGGAATTGACCCCGTGCAGGCGATCCGGGCCTTGAGCGGGTGCATCTGGCATGTGCATGCGAAAGACACGCGCGTTGACATCTGCAACACTTCCCTGAACGGCTGCAACGACACGAAGCCCTACACCGACGAAATCCACCGCTCCTGGATATTCCGCACTGTGGGCTACGGGCACGACTTCGCAGTCTGGAAGGACATCGTGAGCGCCCTGCGCCTCGCAGGCTACGACCACGTTCTGTCAATCGAGCACGAGGACAGCCTGATGAGCATTGAGGAGGGCTTCAAGAAGGCGGTCGCATTCCTGAAGCAGGTTGTGATCACCGAGCCGCCCCCGAAGATCTGGTGGGCATAAGCCCATGAAGATTCGTAGGGGCGGGCCCCCGTGCCCGCCCAGGCTTGTAGGGGCACGGCATGCCGTGCCCCTACTCTTGCGAGGAGGTGTAATATGCGAAAGGTGAGATACGAGGAGATGCTGCCGCACGAAATGGAGGAGGCGGTGGCGCAGTTCCCGGTGGCATACAGTCCGTTCGGTTCGCTCGAGTGGCACGGCCGCCACCTGGCGCTGGGCAATGACACCCTGAAGGCCTACGGCATCCTGCTGCTCACCGCTCAGAAATACGGCGGGGTCGTTGTGCCCCCAACTTACTGGGGCATAGTGGGGAAGTGGAAGGACTGGACGATGAATGACATCGGCCAGGCGCTTGCCGATGAACTCTACACGAAGATCTTCCTGGGCCTGGCCGACGTGGGCTTCAAGGTGATCATCGGCGTGACCGGCCACGATGTTGCCCCCCAGCGGGCCGCGATCCAGAAGGCGGTGGACGCCGTGAAAGCGACTGGCAGGGCCACAGGGTTCGCGATGATGGAAGGCGACCTCTACCAACTGACCGACGACCGCATGGATCACGCCGCACACTGGGAAACTTCTCTGCTAATGTACCTGCGGCCCGAACTGGTTGACATCTCCCGCATCGCGCACGAGAACCTGGAGAGCGACGATGGCCGCAAGGAGGCGGGCATCTACGGGCGCGACCCGCGGAAGTTCGCCTCGCGCGAACTGGGGGAGAAGATAGCCAACGCCATCGCCGACTCCGTCGGCCAAAAAGCGAAGCAACTGCTGGCAGAAATCGGCCATTCTAAGTAAGGTGGCTCGCGGTTGTGCGTCGCAGCATTCGTGTGAGGGCATCCGTGGGCTGACAGAGGGACACGCGTGCGGGCCGGCGAACGCTGCTCGTCAAAGGCGCCGAGGTCGAAGCAGTGAAATCGAAGCGTGCGTTGCTTGCCCTGATAACTCTCGCTGTTGCGGGTGCACTGCCGTCTCTCGCAGCGGGACCCCGGCTGATCTGGAAAACCAAGGTGGGGGGCCGCGTGTATACTTCTCCCGTCACATGCGAACTGCTGCCCAGCCCCGGGCTGGAGACCGTGGTCTGCGCCAGCGAGGAGCGGAAAGTCATCTGTTTGAGCGCGAAGGGACAAGTGCTCTGGTCGTTCGGCGAGGGCTTCTCCGCGCGGCTCACGGCGACGCCGGCAGTGGCTGACCTCGATACGGACGGTAAACTTGAGATTGTGGTCGCGGGGGGAGGCGGCCGCCTCGTTTGCCTGAGCAATGCCGGCGCGCTGCGGTGGCGCGCGAAACTGGAGGGTGAGGTTGACTGGAGCGCGCCCGTGATAGCGGACGTCGCAGGCGACGGCTCGCCGGTGATCGCAGTGGGTACAGACAGCGGATTCGTCTTCTGCGTATCAGCCTCCGGGACAGTGCTTTGGAAGACTAAACTGGGCGGCGGGGCGTCTAACCTTCTCGCGGCAGCCGACGTGAACGCAGATAACCGGAAGGAAATAGTCGCCGCCGCAGACCGGACTCTCTTCTGCCTGGATGGCTCAGGCCGCACCCTTTGGCAATTCTCGAGCCCTGCTGCATGCGATGGTGCCAGCGTGGGCGATATTGATGGCGACGGCGCGATCGAGATCGTGAGCGCCTGCGACGACCAGACGATGTACTGCCTGAACGGCAGCGGCAAAGTGGAGTGGGCCTATCACGGCGGCTACTCGGGGGGCGGGCCTGGCGGATTCACCCTGCCTTCGCTGTGCGATGTGGACGGGGATGGCCGATCTGAGATCATCTTCGGCGACAGCAATGGCGCTGTGCGCTGCCTCGACAGCGCTGGAAGGGAATGCTGGTACTTCTCCACCAATTGGGGCATCTCAGCCCAGCCGACAATAGGGGATCTTGACGGCGATGGCAAGATGGAGGTCCTGGCCGGATTCGACGATGGCGCGATTCTTTGCTTTGACAGCGAAGGGGCTGTGAAGTGGCGCTACATGACGGGCTTCCGAGTTCTCTCCTCCCCGACGCTTGTTGATATTGATGGCGACGGGCGCGCTGAGGTGATGGTGACGTCGAACGATAACTTCGTTTACTGCTTGCGCCCGCCCAGCAGCAAGCCCTCGGGGCGATTGCCGTGGCCGATGCAGCGAGCAGACCTTCAGCAAACCGGCGCAGTAACGGTGGGTCAGCGATGAGATGTCCCGTGTTGGCAGTGGCCTTGCTGATTTCCGGCCGCGCTTGGGCGGCGAACCTGATACCGAATCCCTCGGCCGAAGCAGGCAATCAGGCGCCCGATTCCTGGGCTGCGATCCCGGCCGCGCGGGGCTTCTGGCAAAATGGCGGCGCGAAGTTCGGCGAGAGATGCCTCGGCCTCGATGCGACAGCCGGGCCTGCAGCGTGGCGCTCTGAATCTCTGCTCGGCATCGCATCGCAGGGGTACCGGGTAAGCGGGTGGATCAAGTCGGGGGGCGGAACAGGCTGGATCGAGGTGCGCTTTCTGGGCCCGCAGGAGCGGCTGCTCAAGACCGTGCGGACCCCGGTCACGAGCAACCGCTCATGGGTTTACGTGGCGGTTGAGATTCCCGCGAAGAGCGCGCCCAGATGCCCGCTCCGCGTCCTGTGCCAGGCAGCGAAAGGACGCTGCTTCTTCGACGGAATCCGCTTCGCGGCGCTCGACCGCAATATTCTTCCCAATCCTGAATTGTCGCCGCTGCTGATTGACGACAAGCCTGATCCAGGTGGCAGACCCGCGGGCTGGCACGCCCTGCCGGAAACCGAGACGAGACCGCTGCCCGCCGCTGAGATCGGCCCTTCGGGCCGGAAAGGCATCCGCCTGGGCGGGTCGCACCCTTCAGGGGCCGCTTCCTACTTAGTGGACTTGCCGAAAGGCGTGGAACGCTGCGGTCTGAGCCTGAACATTGTCACTGACGGCGCAGTACGATACGCGTTCTCGTGGTTCGGGCCCCGGGGCTTGATAACGGACTGCGGCTTCACTCATACCGGCGAAGGGGGGAGGGAGGGAGGTGTGGCGATGGCCGGGTGGGTGCCTGCCGGAGCCAACCGCGTGCGCGTTGTTTTCTCGCTGGTGCGCGGCCAATCGGCGCTCGTGATGCCGACGGCGCTGGTGGCGGTCGTGGCGCCGCAGCCGGCGCAGGTGAGCGTGTTTGTGAACCAAGTTGGCTATGAGCAGGAGTCACGAAAGAGGGCGATAGTAGCCAGCACAGAGTTCCCGCGCGATCTCCGGGATGCGCGCTTCGAGGTGATTGACGAGTCGGGAAGGCAGGTTCTCGCGGCTCCGCTCGTCACGCTGGGCCGCGTTCACGAGGGTCGGCCCGATGACTGGGGCGCGTACTATTGGCTGGCGGATTTTCGCGATCTGCGCAACCCGGGGCGCTACCGCATCAGGGCGACAGTCGGCAAGCAGACAGCAACCTCTCACCCATTTGCAGTTGGGCGGGGAGTGATTTTTCAGGCGACAGCAGAACTGGCGTACCGTTTCCTTTACTACCAGCGCTGCGGGCAAGCAGTGCCGGGATGGCACGGCGCGTGCCATCTCGACGATGCGCGCCTTCCCGATGGCTCGCACCTCGACCTGGCGGGCGGCTGGCACGATGCCGGCGACTGCAATAAGTGGATGTATCCCAAGGGCCCTCCGTTAGTGCTATACGGCCTGGCCAGCGCCTATGCCGCGCACCGGGAGTGGTTTGACAGGATTGACCGCGATCGCAACGGCCGCGCCGACCTGCTCGACGAGATTCTGTGGGGCGCGGACTGGCTGACGAGAATGCGCAACCAGAAGACGGGCGGCCTTTTCGGCTCGGTCACCACGGGGTGGAGTTTCTGGGGGCTTCCCGAGCGGGAGACCGACAACATGCCTGGAAATGACGATGACCGCCCTGTCGCCAGTGAGGAGCCCCCGGCGGCACTTGCGGCGGCGGCGCTCGCAAAGGTGGCCCAGTGCGTGAACGATGGGGAGCGATTCAGCCGCGCTGCCATCGAACTCGAGGCATACTCGAGGCCCCGCGAGGGCAGCGGCCCAGACCGCCTGCTGGCGTGCCTTGCGATCTGGCAAGCGACAGGCCGCAGCCAATACCTGGAGCAGGCGCGGGCTTGCGCTGACTCCTTGGCCGGGCTTTCGCCCGGCGAGAGGCAAGACCGCGCCCTGGGGGCCTTAGCCGTGTTTGTCGCCAGCGTGCCAGGGGTGCGCGGCGAGGCGAGGTATCTTCGTGCTCTCGGGCGCTCTGTATCCTGGCTGAGCAGAAGGCAGGGGAGAGAGCCATTCATTGTGGCTGCGGGCCGTTCCGGCAAAGATGACGATATGCAGGAGGCCTCGCGGCTGGGCGGCATGGGGACTCACATGACTCTGACCTCCAACGCCTGGGCCGCCCTGGCCAGCGCGAGGGCGACCGGCTCGCGGGCGGCGCTCACGGCGGCATTCACCGAGCTGGATTGGCTATTGGGCCTCAATCCGCTCGACCTTTGCATGTTACAGGGAGCCGGGTCGCACAACCCTCCGAGGTATCACCACCGCTACTTCGATAATCCAGCCCATCGAGATGGGGCCGTTCCGGGCGCGATTCCCAATGGCATTGCTCGGGCCAATGAGCAGCCAGCCCTCGACCTGCCATTCTTCGGCTGGCTGCACCGGGATGCAATGACGGCTGAGCCCTGGATCCCATACACCGGGTATTACCTCAGCGCCCTGGCCTTGATGGGCACAGGTAGGTGATGAACTCGACCACGTGGAACTGCCAGTGAAGGCAACGGGCGACTCTCAGCCCTTCGGTGGAAGAAGGCATTGGCATGGATGCATGGCAAGCAATAGAGACCAGGCGCACGATCAGGCGCTACAGGCAGCAACCGATCCCGCAGGAGATGGTAGTCCGCATCGTCAACGCGGGCAGGCTGGCGGCTTCCGCCGGAAACGCGCAGCCCATCAGGTTCGTTGTGGTCAACGAGCCATCCCTCTTGGCTGAAGTCTTCTCGACGCTGGCCTGGCTGCGCGCAGCAGGGGACCCACCTGAGGGCCAGCGGCCGACCGCCTATGTAGTGGTGCTGGGAGACACGGCCATCAGCGCGTCATACCAGTCGGATGCCGCTGCTGCTTGCCAGAACATGCAGACTGCCGCCTGGGCCGAGGGGATAGGTTCGTGCTGGATTGGCTCTGTCAACAGGCCGAAACTCAAGGGCTTGCTTGGCCTGCCTGACAACCTTGAGATCTACGCGGTAATCTCGCTCGGTTACCCGGCGGAAACGGCCGTGGCGGAGGACGACCCCGAAACAACATCCGCGCGCCGGCGCGCGGACGGAGTGCTGCGCGTGCCGAAACGGCCGCTCGCCCAGGTCCTGCGCTTCAACAAGTGGGGCTAGCGCCTGAGCGTGCGCACCAGGTCGGCGACTGTCTCAACGGCATAGTCAATCTGCTTGGGGGTGTGCAGCGGCGAGATGGGCAGGTTCACCTGCTCCTGAAACCACACGCGCTCGCAAACCGGGCATTCCCCTGGCCCGTGGCCCATCATTCTCATGTACGCCGTCAGGTGGCAAGGGAAGAAGCGATTGTTTATTCTGACTCCGCGTTCCTCCAGGCCGCGAATCAGGTCGTCGTGATTCACGCCGGTGTCACTTTGATCAATGAAAAAGGGGAAAAGGTGGTAAACTGAGTTCCGCTCGGGCGTCATGGGCTGGACGCGGATGCCATCAATCGCACACAGCCTGCGCGCATATCTTTCCGCCAGTTCCCTGCGCACTGCGTTCATGCGGTCGAGCTTGCGCAGTTGCACGATCCCGCAGGCAGCCTCTGCCGCGCTCATGGGCACGTTCATTCCCGCGCCGAGGATCTCAACATAATCGTGAGTGTAGGAGTCGCCGGAGTGATCGCTGTAGGGAGGCTCCGGCTGCCGGTAAGGGCCGATGACGGGCTGCGCACGGTTGCGCCGCAGCGCCCAGATGCCACGGCCGCGCAGCGCGCGCAGGGCTTCTGCCGCCTCAGCGTCATTAGTGGTTATCAGGCCGCCCCTGCCGAGCGTAACCATGTTCTTCAGCGAGCCGAATGAAAAGACCGTGAAATCCGAAAGCCCCCCGATGCGACGCCCCTTGTACAACGCCCCCGCGGCGTGGGCCGCATCCTCGACGACCTTCAGGTTCCTGCTGCGCGCCAGCTCCAGAATGGGGTCCATATCGCAGGGCAGGCCCCCGTAGTGCATGACGTAGATCGCGCGCGTCTTGCTGGTGATCAGGGGCTCAATGCTCGCCGGGTCAATGCACAGCGTGTCAGGCTCTGTGTCCGCGAAGCGAACGTTGACACGGCACGCCAGGAAGGGAAGCATAGTAGCCTGGAAAGTCTGCGTGGTGCAGATGACCTCGTCCTTCTCTGACAGGCGAAGAACCTGGGCCACCATGTGCAGGGCCATCGTGCCCGACACGGTGCCGATCGCGTGCTTGACCGAGCAGAACTGCGCGAACTCCTGCTCGAATGCCTCCAGCATCTGCCCGCCCTCGTAACTTCCCTGCTGGAGTGCGCGCGCAATGGCTTCCATCTCCTCGAGACCGTAGATGCTGCCAAGGCCGTATTCCGGCAGGACGTAATCCATCACACCTCCTTTGGTGGTTGTCGCAATATTCGCAGCCCGCAGCGAAGGCCCTTCTTCCAGCCGACGACGCCTTGCGCGGGCTGTTGAGTTCCACGTCTATACGAAAAGCGTTCTGTAGGGCGGGGGTTCCATCCCCCGCCGCGTCGCGTGCAGGAGGTTAGAGAAATCGCGGCTAGGCACAGAGGCCTCCCCCGTACCGCTCGTGCCCTACGATGCAGAGCGCAAGCCAGATGTTGATCAACGGCGCGGGCTAGGCGGGCTGCGGCTCGGCGGGGGGCGGGGTCTGCTCTCGCGGGCGCTGTTCGCCGGCTGGAGCGGCAGGCGGCGCGGGAGCCGCGGATGCGGCCTCGCGCGCCTGGGGAAGTTCCCTGCCCTCCATCACGGCCCGAAACTCGTCACGTTCGAGCGTTTCCTTCTCCAGCAGGACACTGGCGATGCGGTCCAGTTGCTCTCGCTTCTCCGCAATAGTCTGCTTGGCGTGCTCGTGGCAGGAATCAATAATGCCGCGGATCTCGCTGTCAATGGCGCTAGCCACCGTGTCGCTGTAGTTCCTGTCCTCCAAGAGATCGCGGCCCAGGAACGTGGGCCCGTGCTTGCGCGTGAGTGTGACGGGCCCTAGTTTATCGGTCATTCCGTATTCCGTGACCATGCGGCGCGCCAGGTCGGTCGCCCGCTCCAGGTCGTTGGCACCCCCGGTGGTCACCTCGGCGAAAGCGAGTTCCTCGGAGACCCTTCCGCCGAGCAGCATGGTGATATCGTCCAGCAGTTCACCCTTGGTGGCCAGGTAGCGGTCCTCGCTCGGCAGCTGCATTGTGTATCCGAGCCCGATGCCGCGCTGGGTGATGGAGGTCTTGTGCAGCGGGTCGGTGTGCGGCAGCAATTCAGCCAGCAGCGCGTGCCCCACCTCGTGGTACGCGACCACCTTGCGCTCGTGCTCCGTCATCAGGCGGCTCTTTCGCTCGGGGCCTGCCACCACGCGATCAACTGCGTCCTCGAAGTCCTCGTTGGTGATGCGCGTCTTCTGCTGCCGCGCGGCCAGCAGGGCAGCCTCGTTGACCATGTTCGCCAGGTCGGCGCCGGTGAAGCCGGGGGTGCGCCGGGCCAGAACTGCCAGGTCCACATCGTCGGCGATCGGTTTCCCCTTCGTGTGGACCTTCAGTATCATTTCGCGGCCGGTCCGGTCGGGCCCATCCACTACGATGCGCCGGTCGAAACGACCTGGCCGCAGCAGGGCCGGGTCCAGGACATCTGGCCGGTTGGTGGCGGCGACGAGGATCACACCTGTGTTGGGATCGAAACCGTCCATCTCCACGAGCAGTTGGTTGAGCGTCTGCTCGCGCTCGTCGTGCCCCCCGCCCACGCCAGCGAAGCGCTGACGGCCGACCGCGTCAATCTCGTCAATAAAGACAATGCACGGGCGGTTGGCCTTTGCCTGCTCGAACAGGTCGCGGACGCGGGACGCTCCCACCCCGACGAACATCTCCACAAAGTCGCTGCCGCTGATGAGGAAGAAAGGCACCCCGGCTTCGCCTGCCACCGCGCGGGCGAGGAGCGTCTTGCCGCAGCCAGGAGGCCCGAGGAGCAGCACCCCTCTGGGGATACGCGCGCCCAAAGCCTGGTAGCGCCGGCTGTTGCGGAGAAAATCCACCACTTCCAGCAGCTCGTTCTTGGCCTCTTCGACCCCCGCGACATCGGCAAACGTCACCTTGGGCATGCCCTCGCTCGGCCGCCGGTGTCGGCTTCTTCCGAAAGCCATCGCCTGGCTGCTGCCCACCTGCGCCTGGCGCGCCATGAACATCCAGAATACAACAAATAGCCCGATGAACAGCACCGACATGATGATCGTGCTGACGAGGCTCTCGGACATCGGGCTGCGCTTGTACTCCAGGGTAACCTCGCTCTTGTGTGCCAGGACAGCGTCAACGTAGGGCTTCTGCTGATCGCTGCCGGGGACCGAGACCGCGTAGTGTTCCCCTGACTTGAGGTCTCCCTGAAAGCCGTCCTTGTCAACTGCGACGGTCAGAACTTGCCCCTTGGCAAGCACCTCCATGAACCGGTTCGCAGTCAACGGCTGCCGCCGGTATTGGTCGAAACGGCTCCTGGTCAGAACCATGGCAACCAGCACCAGAACCGTCGCCAGTATTGCGTATCGCATCAAGCGAACCAACCTGCGCCTCTCTTCCTACTAAACCATATTCCGTATCCAGCAGGCCATTATAGCACTATTTGCAGCCCACGTCAGCACGCAGCAGCTGCCCGTCAGGGGCCCTGTGCCGCGAACGCCCGGACAGTGCAAGCCAGGCCCTCGCGCAAGTCGGTCCCCGGCTGCCAACCCAAATGCTGCTGCGCCCTCGAGTTGTCGAGGTAGCAAGTATGGATCTCGCCGGCTCGCGGTGAGGCGTAAATGGGTTGGCCTCTGAACCCGGTCAGGCCCGCCAGAATGGAGAAGACGTCGTTGACGCTTGTCCCTATCCCGGTCCCGATATTGACCGGGCCCCCGGGGTCGCCATCCAAGGCGAGCAGGTTCGCGTGTGCCACATCGCCGACGTAAACGAAGTCACGCGTCTGCGTCCCGTCACCGTAAATGGTTGGGGTCTGCCCCTGCAACATTGCGGCCGTGAAGATGGCGACCACGCCCGCTTCTCCGAGCGGGTCCTGCCGCGGCCCATAAACATTTGCGTATCGCAGCACCACGCACGTCATCCCCTCGGTGAGGGCCCCAAGTCGCAGAAACTGTTCTGCCGCGAACTTGCTTGCCCCGTAGGGTGCCAGTGGTGCGATGGGATGGTTCTCGTCCATGGGCAGGTACTTCGGTTCCCCGTAGATAGCCCCACCCGTGGAAGCGAAGATCAGCCGATGCACGCCTGAACGACGGCATTGCTCAAGGACGCGGAGCGTGCCCAGGACGTTGACCTCGGCATCGAAGGCCGGGTCCTGCACAGAGCGCCGCACGTCAATCTGTGCAGCGTGGTGGTTTACCACCTGGGGCCGATAGGATGCGAAAACCTCGGCCAGCGCGGGGTCTCTGATATCCAGGTGGACGATATGCGCGCGCCCGGTGACATTCTCCCGCTTGCCATTAGAGAGGTCGTCAACGACGATCACCTCGTGGCCTTGTGCAACGTATGCGTCAACCACGTGGGAACCGATGAACCCGGCGCCCCCTGTCACCAGTATCTTCACGCGGTGCCTTTCTCGATCTGCTGGAGCACGAGGGTCGCCCCGCCGATAATGCCCGCGTCATCTCCCAGCGCCGCGGGCCGAATCTCGCAGGTCGGAGCGGGCACCATCTTCGCGCGCGCGTTGACCACGCGCCGGATCGGCCCGAAAAGTATTTCTCCCGCCTGCGCGATTCCGCCGCCGATAATTATCACCTGCGGGTTGTACAGTTGAATCAGGTTGCTGACCCCGACGCCCACATAGAGCGCAAGGTGTTGCATCACTGACTGCGCCAGGGCGTCGCCCTGCTGGGCGGCCTCGGCGATCATTGCGGGCGTGACCTCGTCGCAACGGGAGAGAGCGGTCTCCTGCCCGCTCTGCATCGCGAATCTCGCCATGCGGATAATGGCGTCGCGCCCTGCGAGCGCCTCCCAGCAGCCCCGGCTGCCGCACGTGCACAGCGGGCCGCTCACCTCGATGCACATGTGGCCGGCCTCGGAGAAGCCCTCTCCGGATCCGAGCCGCAGCCCGCCGTCCGAAATCACGCCGCAGCCTATGCCAGTGCCGAGAGTGATCATGACCACATGATCAAAACCCTTGCCCGCCCCGAAGCGATGCTCGCCCAGTGTCGCGGTCTTCACGTCATTGAGCATATAGGTCGCCAACCCGAATTCCTTCGCGATCGGCTCCACGACCTTGACGTTTACCCAGCCCGCGAGGTTCGGGCTGAAGAGGCAGATTCCGGCACGCGAGTTGTGCCTGCCGGGAATCCCCATGCCGATGCCGCAGACATCCGAGATCTTCGCGCCGCCCTTGACGATTGCCTCGCGGATGGCCTCGGCGATCATGCCGAGGGTAACGGCCGGGCCCTCCGTCGCGCGCGCAGGACGGCGCGCATCGGCCACCAGCCTGCCGTTTCGATCAACAAGCCCGGCGCGGATGTTCGTCCCCCCCATGTCAACGCCAACCAGAAACTTGCCCGACGCATTCGGCTTCATCGCAGTCATCGAGGCACCCTCCGCAGGTTCCCTCTTCGACAGTCGGCAGCCGCTCTCCTCGCCGATTGTAGGGCGGGCGTGGGCACGCCCGCCGCAACCGGGGGCCGGGATGGCGCCGGCCTTACGCCCTAGCCACCTACGCCCGCCACTCTTCCTGTCGTCCTGAGCGCAGCGAAGGATCTCTCTGTTCCGCACCCGCCCCCGCTTGACAACTTGCTTTACGCATCCTACAATGCACTTGGCTGACCAGCGAAAAAACAATACCGTGGCAGCAGGTCATCACGCGACTCAGCCCTCGACGCGCCTGCTTCGCGCCATCCGTTGTGGTAGGGTGGCACGGTGCAGGCGCGTTCCGTTGCTTCGCGGTTCGCGAACCGCCCTTGCGCGCGAAATGCCTTGAGGGAAGACCAGGATGGCGGCGATACTGACTCCGACAATTGGCCTTGCGCTTGACATGTTCGGCTGCCCGAACCGGTGCCGGCACTGCTGGCTCGGCAAGGCGGCCGGCAGGCGCATGAGCGAGGACGATCTGCGCTGGGTGGCCGAGCAGTTCCGCGCATTCAGATGCCCGGGCGAGGATAGCCCGGCGTGGCGGCAACTGAGGGTCTCGACCTGGTTTCGAGAGCCGGACTTTTCGCCCGACTACCGGCGTCTGTATGAATTGGAGAATGAACTCAGCGATCTTCCCTCGCAGCGGGCAGAATGGGAACTGCTCAGCATCTGGCGCGCGGCACGCGACCCGGAATATGCGGAGTGGGCTTGCAGTATCGGGGTCCGCGTCTGCCAGATCTCGTTCTTCGGGCTGGAGAAGGCAACCGACTGGGGCCACCGCCGCCGAGGCGCATTCCGCGATGCGCTAATCGCGACCGAGCGGCTGCTCGAAGCAGGAATCCGCCCGCGCTGGCAGTGGTTCTTCACCAAGCGCATCATCCCAGACCTGCCGGGGCTGATTGCGCTGACAGAAGAGTTACGACTGAAGCAACGTTGCGAGGCGCTTGGCGGTCCATTCACGCTGTTTCTGCACTGCCCCGCGCCTCACGGCGAGGCGTTCCACATCGAGCACTTGCGCCCAACCGTTGCAGACCTCGACAAGATTCCCGCCTGGCTCCGCGAGCAAAGCGAGCAGCACAGGCTAGGCCTCGCCGAAGGCGACTTGGTGTGCCAGTTGCGGGAGGAGTATAGCCCCGTGCGCGATCGGACTCCCGGCGACCCCTGGCTGGGGATCATGCCGAACTTCGATGTTCACCCAATCTGGGATGAGATAACGCCGGCCTCGCGCCTTGGCAATCTCAAGGCCGACGGCCTCTACTCAATCATAGATGCTCTGGAGAACGACAGAACGCCTCTGCTGCAGGCGACGTGCCACATCCCTGTCTCGGAACTCGCGTGCCGGTTCGGCCGCCCACACGGCCGGCGCATCTACACACCCTCCGACCTCAAAAGCCGCTTGGCCCACATGTGGGCCGAAACCGAATGCAGAACGATGTAGTAACGCCGTAGGGCATAGGAATGTCTTCGGCCTCTGCTGATTGGACAGGAGGCAAGCTTCTGTCCTACGGAGGAGAGCAATGAACGACGAGATTGACATGAGGGACAGTTGGAATAAGATCTCGCCTTACTACCAGAGCAAGCACAAGATCCCGACGGATTTCGTACACTATGGGCCGCATTGCCCAAACGAGGATGACCTCCAGTTGATTGGCGGTGTGCGCGGCAAGCGGGTGCTGGAGATCGGGTGCGGGGGCGGCCAATGCAGCATCGCGTTTGCCAGGCGCGGCGCGATTGCCACAGGCATTGACGTGTCCGATGCGCAAATTGAGTTCGCGCGCAGGCTGGCGCAGCAGGAACGGGTGGAAGTCACATTCTTTCAGGGGAATATCGAGGACCTGTCCTCTGTCGCGGATTCGAGTCAAGACGTTGTTTTCTCGGCCTATGCGCTTCAGTACGTCGAACGGCCGGAGCGGTGCTTTTCCGAGGTGCGGCGGGTGCTGGTGCCCGGCGGGCTATTGGTGTTCAGCCTCGACCATCCATTCTGGCAATGCCTGGCAGAGGACAGCCTGACCATCGTCCGGTCTTACCACGACCCGTCGCCGGAGTGCTGGGATGGAGCCTGTGAGGGGGTCCCGTTTCCGGTCCCGATGCGGGCTTTCCCTCGCAAGGTGGGCGACTGGCTTCGTCTTGTCCGCGGAGTAGGGCTGGAGGTCCTCGACATCCTCGAACCTGAGCCGGTCGAGTACGGCAGTGGCGAGGAATGGGGCGAGTATTACAGCGCTGAGCGACAGCGCATGGTGCCGGCGACCATCACCTGGAAGGCGCGAAAGCGGTGAGAGTTTCCAGACCAGGAGTGGGGGCGGGGGTTCGGGCGGGTGGACACGCCCACCTGGTTTGGGCCGCTCCTCTAGTTTCGGATCGGCGGCTATCGTCAGGCTTGACAAGGGGGCCTGCTGGGGCTATCCTCTGCAAATCAGAGCGCGGGCGCTAGAGGGTTGGCCCTGTCGCGGGAGCGCTAGGGTAAGATCAGCAGGTGCGACCAGCAGGCATTGTTCAGGCCGCGTGTTCGGCGGCAGCGTATGCGGCACTGGGGTGGGTTGCCAGCCGCCCGGAGTCGTGGAAGGGCCTTGAGGGCCGGCCTTTCATTCTTGCCGGGGCAGTGCTTCTTGCGACCCTGATTTTCCTGGGGCTGGCCGTGCTCTGTATCGCGGGGCTGGCCCTGGCGCGGATTCGGCCCTGGGCCGAAGCGCTGGCCGCGGTTGCCTGCGGTGGGCTATGGTGGGCTGCCAGGAAGAGCGGTCTGCCACTGCTCACCGATGTCCTGTTGATTCTGGGAGCGGGGTTGTTCGGATGTCTTGTCTCGCGCATCGTGCGCGAGAAGGCGATTCTCCTGCCGGTGGCGCTCACTGCGGTGTTAGTGGACACATGGGGAGTCTATTTCGGGTTCGTATCGGACGTCAGCAGGCACCAGCCGCAGGTGGTGTCGCAGTTGAGCGCGCCCCTGCCGATCGCAGCCAAGGCGCTCAGCGCAGTCCCCGTCCTGGGGAGCATCGGGGTGGGCGATTTCGCTTTTCTCGGCCTCTTTCTGGCTGCGACGGCCAGGCTGGGGCTGCAGTGGAGGGCAACGCTGGCATGGGTGTTGGGGCTGCTGCTGGTGGGCCCAACTGCGATAATGGGTATCTCTGCGGCATTCGGTTACCAGTTGGACGTGCTGCCAGGCCTTTTTTTCCTGGCAGTGGCCCTGGTTGCGGCGAACCGCAGACATTTCGCGCTGAAGCGGCCGGAATGGTTCGCGCTTCTTTACACAGTCCTGGTGGTGCTGGGCGTAATCGGACTTTATACGCTCACGCGCGTGCTGCTGCGCCGCGGCACTTGATTCCCGGATCGCTGTGCTGAGATGGAGAAGTACAACACAACCGAAATAGAAACCAAATGGCAGGCGATCTGGGAAGGGCGCCGCGCGTTCCGCGTCACCGAAGAGCCGGGGCGCCGCAAGTTCTACTGCCTTGACATGTTCCCGTATCCCTCGGGCGATCTGCACATGGGCCATGTGCGCAACTACACCATCGGCGATGTTGTGGCGCGCTACCACGTGATGAAGGGGGAGAACGTCCTGCACCCGATGGGCTTCGACGCATTCGGCCAGCCGGCGGAGCAAGCGGCGGTGCGCCTCGAGCGACACCCCGCCGAGTGGACGTACTCGTGCATCGAGCGCATGCGCACGCAACTCAAGCGCATGGGCTTCAACTACGACTGGGAGCGCGAGGTCGTTTCCTGCGACCCCGAATACTACCGCTGGGGACAGTGGTTCTTCCTCAAGTTCCTCGAACGGGGGCTGGCCTACAAGGCTGCGGCGAAGGTGAACTGGTGCGATAAATGCCAATTCGTGCTGTCAGACGAGGAAGCGCGAGGCGGAGCGTGCTGGCGCTGCGGGCAGACCGTGGGGGCAAAAGAATTGGAGCAGTGGTTCTTCCGCATCACAGCCTATGCCGACCGGCTGCTCGACGACCTGGCGCTGCTGAGCGAATGGCCCGAGCGCGTGGTGACCATGCAGCGCAACTGGATCGGGCGCAGCGAGGGCCTCCAGTTCGACATGGCCGTGGTGGGCGGGGACGAGAAACTCTCGGTGTTCACGACCAGGCCCGACACTTGTTACGGCATCACATACGTGGTGCTAGCGCCCGAGCATCCAATGGTGGATTCGCTATGCAGTGACGATGCAGCCCGGGCCGAGATCCAGAAAATGCGCCAGCGCGTTAGCCTGCGCGAGGAGCCGGGCAAAGAGGGCGTTTTCACGGGCGGATTTGCGATCAACCCGCTCACCGGCGAGCAGGTGCCGATATGGGTGGCCGACTACGTGCTGATGGAATACGGGACGGGCGCGATCATGGCCGTTCCGGCCCACGACCAGCGGGACTTCGAGTTCGCTCGCGAACACAACCTGCCCATCCGGGTGGTCATCGAGCCGGAGGGAGGAAGCCTCACTCCTGAGAGTATGACCGAGGCCTACGAAGGGCCGGGGATACAAGTCAACTCAGGGCCGTTCAACTATCTGGCCAGTGAGAAAGCATGGCACAAGATCGCGCACCACATGGAGCAGCAGGGAATCGGCAAGTGCACGGTGCACTACAGGGTGCGCGACTGGCTCATCTCCCGGCAAAGATACTGGGGCGCTCCCATCCCGATCGTGTATTGCAGACGCTGCGGCACGGTTCCGGTGCCCGAGGATCAGTTGCCGGTGCTGCTGCCCACCGACGTTCCCTTCGAGGCCGGCGCACGATCACCACTGCTGAGGCCGGAGTTCCTGAACACGACCTGCCCGCAATGCGGCGGCGCGGCCAGGCGCGAGACCGACACCATGGCCCAGTGGATCGAGTCGTGCTGGTATTATCTGCGCTATGCCAGCGCCAAGGAAACCGGCCGCGCCTTCGACCCGCACGCTGTCCGCTACTGGCTGCCGGTTGATCAGTACATCGGGGGCGTGGAGCATGCGGTGCTGCATCTGCTTTATTCTCGTTTCTTCACCAAGGTGCTGCAAGACATGGGGCTGGTGGAGTTCGCGGAGCCTTTCACGCGCCTCTTCACCCAGGGGATGGTGCTCAAGGATGGGGCGGTGATGAGCAAGTCGCAGGGCAATGTCGTTGCCCCGGATGAGGTAATCTCTCGCCACGGGGCGGATACTTTGCGGATCTTCATCCTCTTCATGGGCCCGCCCGAGATGGATGCCGAATGGAGTGACAAAGGAGCCCAGGGCTGCTTCCGCTTCCTGCAAAGGCTGTGGCGCCTGATCGTCGGCAACATGGAGTACTACGACCCCGCGTGGGCCACCATCGTTACCGCGGACGGCTCAGAGGCGGTGCGCGCCCTGCGGCGCAAAACCCACCAGACGATTCGCCGCGTCACAGCGGACATCGAGCGCATGCACCTGAACACCGCGATCAGCGCGTTGATGGAACTCGCGAACCTGATGCAGGACCTGATCGCCTCCCTGCAATCGGCCGGGCAGACAGAGCGCGCCGCTTACAGCGAGGCCGCCAATGCGATGGTGCGGCTGCTGGCCCCGTTCGCCCCGCACCTGGCAGAGGAGATCTGGCAGCGGATGCAGAATACGGAAACTGTGGCCAGGGCACCCTGGCCGGTGTTCGACCCGCAGGTCGCTCAAGAGGAACAGGTCACGCTTGTAGTGCAGGTGAATGGTCGCGTGCGGGACCGCTTGACAGTCGAGCGCGATTTGCCGCAAGATGAAGTGGAAAGGGCGGCCCTGGGTTCGGCGGGGGCGCGGCGCCACCTGGAGGGCAAGAGCGTCAAGCGGGTCGTGGTGGTGCCGAACAAACTTGTCAACATCGTCGCCGACTAGGCGCGATGTGGCCTGTGCGTCAGTCGGTGCTCCTGCCGGGCGACGCCAGGCACAAAGCAAATAGGAGGTGCCTGAAATGATCAAACCACTTGCGGATCGTGTCGTGGTCGAGGTGACCGAGGCTGAGGACGTCAGCCCGGGCGGAATCGTGCTGCCGGACACCGCCCAGGAAAAGCCCCAGAAGGGCAAAGTGGTGGCCGCGGGGCCCGGGCGGGTGCTGGAGAACGGAGAGATCGCTCCCATGGGGGTAAAGGTAGGCGACATCATAATCTTCTCCAAGTACGGTGGAACTGAAATCAAGCTGGATGGGAAGGAATATACCATCCTGCGCGAGAGCGACGTTCTCACCATACTCGAAGAATGACATTGGAGGTGAAAGATGCCAGCGAAGGATCTGCGCTACAGCGAGGATGCTCGCCGCGCACTTGAGCGGGGCGTGAATGCGCTTGCGGACGCGGTGCGCGTGACGCTGGGCCCGAAAGGCCGCATGGTAGTTCTCGAAAAAAAGTGGGGCTCACCCACGGTGATTGACGACGGCGTCACGATCGCCAAGGAGATCGAGATCGAGGACCGCTTCGAGAACATCGGCGCGCAGTTGCTGCGCGAGGTGGCCAGCAAGACCAACGATGTCGCCGGTGACGGGACTACCACCGCGACCGTGCTCGCCCAGACCATGGTTCGGGAGGGCTTGAAGGCGGTGGCCGCCGGCGCGAACCCGATGTTCGTGAAGAAGGGGCTCGACAAGGCCGTCGAGGTCGCGGTCCAAGCGATAAAGGGCATGAGCGTGCCCGTGGAGACGCGCGAGTCAATCGCGCAGGTGGCGACGATCTCCGCGAGGGAGCGCGCCATCGGCGACATCATCGCGGAGGCGATGGACAAGGTGGGCAAGGACGGCGTGATAACCGTCGAGGAGAGCAAGAGCGCCGAAACCACCCTCGAACTGGTGGAGGGCCTTCAATTCGACAAAGGCTACATCTCGCCCTATTTCGTGACCGACCCCGAGCGAATGGAGGCGGTGCTGGAAGAGCCCGTCATTCTTATTCACGAAAAGAAGATCTCGGCGGTCGCAGACCTGCTGCCCATCCTGGAGTCCGTGATGAGGCAGGGCAGGCCGCTGGTGATCATCGCCGAGGACGTGGAGGGCGAGGCGCTTGCCACCCTGGTGGTGAACAAGATCAGGGGGACGATCCAGGTGGCGGCGGTCAAGGCGCCGGCGTTCGGCGACCGAAGGAAGGCGATGCTCCAGGATATTGCGATCCTGACGGGCGGTACTTTCCTCTCCGAGGACCTGGGCATCAAGTTGGACAAGGTGGACGCAAGCGTGCTGGGCAGGGCGAAGAAGGTCGTTATCACGAAGGAGGACACTACGATCATCGAGGGCGCCGGCAAGCCGGAAGCAATCCAGGGCCGCATCGCCCAGACAAAGAAGGAGATCGAGGAGACCGATTCCTCCTACGACAAGGAGAAACTGCAAGAGCGCCTGGCGAAACTCTCCGGCGGGGTGGCGGTTGTCAAGGTGGGCGGCGCCACCGAGACCGAGCTCAAGGAGCGTAAGCACCGCATGGAGGACGCCCTCTCCGCCACCAGGGCTGCCGTGGAGGAGGGGATCGTGCCTGGCGGAGGGGTAACGTACCTGAACGTCCTGCCGGACCTCAAGAGGGTGAAGCTCGAAGGCGACGAGGCGATCGGGGTCGAGATCCTTCGCAGGGCGTTCGAGGAGCCGGCGCGGCAGATCGCCGCGAATGCCGGCTTTGAGGGCGCCGTGGTTGTGTCGCGCATCAGGAGCATGAACAAGGGCCGGGGGCTCGATGCCCTGACAGGACAGTACGTGGACATGGTCAAGGCTGGGATCGTTGACCCGGCCAAAGTTACCCGGTCCGCTTTGCAGAATGCAGCGAGCATCGCCGGAATGTTGTTGACAACCGAGGCTGCCGTGGCGGAGATCCCCGAGAAGGAGAAGCCGGCTGCCCCGGCACCTCCGCCGTATTAGCAGCCGTAGTTTGTAGGGGCGGCCCTCTGTGGCCGCCCGGTCGAGGGAGTCTGTAGGGCGGGCGTTCCATCGCCCGCCGCGGCGCGGGGCAGAGCCCGCGCCCTACAGGCAGAGCAGAGAGGGAAGGACGTGCTAGAGGAAATAGGCCGCGGACGATTCGCACGTCGCGCCTACGGGTTCGACGAGATAGCATTGGCTCCGGGCGTTGTCACCCTTGACCCGGAACTGGTGGATGTTGGCTGGGAATGGCCAGCCCGAAAATTCGGGCTGCCTGTTCTCGCAGCGGCGATGGACGCTGTTGTCGAGCCCCGGTTTGCGGCCGACATGACGCAGCTGGGTGGGCTTGCGGTGCTCAATCTCCAGGGGGTTCAGACCCGCTACGAGAAGCCGGAGAAAGCGATCGAGCAGATCATCTCCTGTCCGGCAGAAGATGCGGTGACGACCAGCCAGCGCATTTACTCTGAGCCGGTCAAGGATGAACTGATCCTGAGGCGCATCTCCGAAATGCGAGAACTGGGAGCCTGCGTGGCCGTCTCGACCGTTCCGGCAGAGGCGCAGCGCATCGCGGAAAAGGTGGGGCCTGGCAAGGTTGATGTCTTCGTGGTGGAAGCCACCATCACCACCGCGCGGCACATCTCGAACGGCACTCGCACGCTGTCGTTCAAGGCTCTGTCGCAAATCGTCCAGGCCCCTGTGATAGTCGGCAACTGCGTAACCTACCAGGCCGCGATCGAACTGATGCAGGCTGGCGCCGATGCAGTGTTGGTAGGCGTGGGGCCTGGGGCGCAGTGCACCACCAGGCGGGTGCTTGGCATCGGCGTGCCGCAGGTAACTGCGATCGCCGATGTGGCGGCGGCGCGGCGCGACCACGAGGCGGCGACCGGAAAACGGGTAGCGGTGATCGCCAATGGAGGGATGCGCGTCGGAGGCGACATAAGCAAGGCGGTGGCCTCGGGGGCGGATGCGGTGATGTTGGGCTCCAGCCTGGCGATGGCGAGCCAGGCCCCCGGGCGCGGCTTCCAGTGGGGGATGTCAACCGGAGATGCAGCCCTGCCCCGCGGAACGCGCATTGAGGTGGGCACGGCAGGAACGTTAGAGCAGATCCTGCTCGGCCCCAGCCATCGTGAGGACGGCAGTATGAACCTCATCGGGGGCCTGCGCCTTGCGATGGCCTCGTGCGGCGCCGCCAACCTGCTCGAAATGCAGCAGGCAGAACTTGTGGTCGCGCCTGCGCTATTGACCGAGGGGAAGGCCCACCAGCGCCAGCAGCAGGTGGGTCACGGCAGGGGTTAGTAAGAAGATGGCGATTGCTGCTCCCGATGAAAAGGTCCTGGTGCTGGACTTCGGGGCGCAATACGGCCAGTTGATTGCGCGGCGCATCCGCGAGTGCAAGGTTTACTCCGAGATTGTTCCCCACACGATATCGCGCGCGGAAGTGAAGCGCCGACGCCCGAAGGGGATCGTCTTCTCCGGCGGCCCGGCAAGCGTATACCAGCCCGGCGCGCCGCAGTGCGCCCCGAGCCTGTTCGATGCCGGCGTTCCCATCCTGGGCATCTGCTACGGCATGCAGTTGATGGGGAAGATGCTCGGCGGGAACGTCATCCGGGCGGAGAAGCGCGAATACGGCAAGACCGAGCTGAGGGCCAATCCCGAATCCGTGCTCTTCCGCGGGTTGAACCCGCGGCTCATCTGCTGGATGAGCCACGGCGATGTGGTTGCGGAGCCGCCGCTCTCATTCCAGGTTGATGCCACCAGCAGCAACTCGCCCGTGGCGGCGATGTCCGACGCGCGCCGCAACCTTTACGGGGTGCAGTTTCACCCCGAGGTGGTGCACACCCCCTGGGGGATGGATCTTTTCCGCAACTTCCTTTTCGGGCCCTGCGGATGCACCGGCCAGTGGACGATGGCAAGGTTCGTGGACGAGGCGGTGGAGAAGATCCGCGAGCAGACAGACGGCGGGCGGGTAGTGCTCGCGCTCAGCGGAGGCGTTGACTCGTGCACCACTGCCGCGCTCGTGCAGCGGGGGGTGGCAGACCGGCTGACATGCATCTTCGTTGACCACGGCCTGCTGCGAAAGGGCGAGGCTGAGCAAGTGGTCCAGGATTTTGGGCAGACCTTCAAGTTGAACCTGGTGCACGTGCAGGCTCAGGAGCGTTTCCTCAGGCTGCTGCACGGCGTTACGGAGCCGGAGCAAAAGCGCCAGATAATCGGGCGCGAGTTCATCGCCGTCTTCGAGGAACATGCCCGCAAGATAGGGCGCGTGCAATTTCTGGCCCAGGGGACGCTCTATCCGGACGTGATCGAGAGCGGCACCAAGACCTCGGCTGCCATCAAGACTCATCACAACGTGGGCGCTCTGCCGGAGCGCATGCGCCTGAAACTGATAGAGCCGCTGCGCGACCTCTTCAAGGACGAGGTGCGCCGCCTGGCGCAGGAATTGAAACTCCCGGACGAGCTCACCTGGCGCCATCCGTTCCCGGGGCCGGGCCTTGCCATCAGGATTGTGGGTGATGTTACCCCCGAGCGGCTGGAGACGCTCCGCGGGGCAGATGCGATCATCACTGACGAGGTAAGGAAGGCGGGTCTCTACCGCCGGCTGTTCCAGACTTTCGGGGTGCTCTCGCCGGCCAAGAGCGTGGGAGTGATGGGGGACGAGAGGACCTATGGGAGCACGATCATCGTGCGCGCGGTCACCAGCGAGGATGCAATGACCGCCGACTGGGCGCATCTGCCTTACGAGGTGTTGGAGAGCATAAGCAACCGGATCATCAACGAGGTGCCGGGCATCAACCGCGTGGCGTACGACATCAGCAGCAAGCCTCCCGCAACGATCGAGTGGGAGTAGGCAGATACAGCAGAGAGGGGAGGGTTACAGCAGTGCTCACAGACGACGTCGAGAAAGTACTTCTGACAGAAAGCCAGATTGCGGCCAAGGTGAAAGAACTGGCGGAGCGCATCAATGCCGACTATGAGGGCAAGGAGCCGGTGCTGGTGGCCGTGCTCAACGGTGCGGTGGTCTTCCTCGCCGACCTGATGCGGAACCTGAAGATCCCAGTCACCGTTGACTTTGTAAAGTGGGTGTCCTACGGGCGCGATACGCGCTCCAGCGGCGTGGTGAGGATCTTGAAAGACCTGGACGAGAGCGTGGAAAGCCGCCATGTGCTGGTGGTTGAGGATATCGTCGACACGGGGCTGACACTGCACTACCTGTTGGAAAACCTGCGCGCCCGCAACGCGGCCAGCGTCAGGGTGGTCGCCCTGCTGGACAAGCCCAGCAGGCGCAAGGTCGAGGTGAAGCTCGATTACGAAGGGTTCAAGGTGCCCGACGCTTTCGTGGTGGGCTACGGGCTGGACTACGACGGAAAATACCGGAATCTGCCCTTTGTGGCGGTTCTGAAGCCTCAGATATATGCCGGGCGCGACACCCCGCCGGATACGGTTTAGAGCGCCGAGAAGGCGGGAAATACACTTTCTGGAGCCTGGACAAACTGGCGTAATTGTGGTATAGTAAAGCTGGCCGGGAGCCTTCCTGGCCGTTGCCACTGGTTGCGAGAGACCCGCTTCAAGCGTGCAGCCATCCCGTTGCCAACTGCCTGGGCCTGGTGAGCAGGCCGGGCGCGGTTGACGTGCGTTGCGCATCGGGGACAAGATGGAGGATTCCAATGGAAGTCGCCCACGCGGAAAAGGCTGAAAAAGCCGAAAAGCAGCAAAAGGCAGAGAAGGCCGAAAGAGCCGAAAAGGAACAGAAGTCCGAAAGGGCTGAAAGAGCCGTTAGGGTTGAGGAGGCCGAAAAGCCCCAAGAGGAGTTGCCCACGGCCCGCGGTGTGCTCGATATCCTGCCCGAAGGGCCCTGCTTCCTCAGGGTAAACGGCTACCTGCCCAGTCCGGGGGACATTTATGTCTCCTTGAGCCAGATCAAGCGCTTCGGCCTCAAGACGGGCGACACGGTGGTGGGCCAGGTCAGGCCTCCGAAGGACAACGAGCGCTACTACAGCCTGCTGCGCATCGAGAGCGTCAACGATGACAGCCCCGAGATCATCAAGACCAGAACCCCCTTCGATGAACTGGTTCCCATCTATCCCACGGAACGGCTCAGCATGGAGACTGGGGCCAAGAACATTTCCGGCAGGATCATCAACCTGATGGCCCCTATAGGCAAGGGCCAGCGCGGCCTGATCGTTTCGCCCCCCAAGGCCGGCAAGACCACTCTCTTGAAAGTCATCGCCAATAGCATTACAGCCAATGACCCCGAAGCAGTGCTCATTGTGCTGCTGATTGACGAGCGCCCCGAAGAGGTTACCGACATACGCCGCTCTGTGCAGGGCGAGGTTGCGGCTTCGACTTTCGATCAACTGCCGGAAAACCACATGAAAGTTCAGGAGATCTGCCTGGAGCGCGCCAAGCGCATGGTCGAGCATGGCAAGGACGTGGTGGTTCTGCTGGACAGCCTCACGCGCCTGGCGCGTGCCTCGAACCTCACCGTGAACAGCCCTGGCGGGCGCACCCTCTCAGGCGGCCTCGATCCCGGCGCTCTTTATCGGCCGAAGCGCTTCTTCGCTGCGGCGCGAAACATAGAGGACGGCGGCAGCCTCACCGTGATTGCCACTATTCTGGTGGATACCGGCAGCCGCATGGATGACGTGATCTATGAAGAGTTCAAGGCCACGGGCAACCTGGAACTGGTGCTCGATCGGGGTTTGAGCGACCGCCGGATCTTCCCCGCGATTGACATCAAGCGCTCCGGCACGCGCCATGAGGAGTTGCTGATGGGCCCCCAGGAGCTTCAGCGCGTGTGGCAGCTGCGCCGCGTGCTGAATGCGCTCGACATCGCCCAGGCAACCGAACTGATGATCACGGGGCTCAACAAGACGGGCTCCAACAAGGAATTCCTGGAGTGGGTGGAGAAGGAACTGAGGACCAACGGGCGGGGATCCTAGCCGTAATCGCCAGTTTTCAATCCAAGCGCTCGGAAGGCCGCCCGCAGGGCGGCCTTTGCGCATCAGGTAAACTGCCATGGTAGTAATCATGCAAATCGGGGCCACCCCGGAGCAGGTGGCGCAGGTCGAGCAGGCCATCGAGCGCGCGGGATTCCGCGCATTCCTCAACCCCGGCGTGGAACGCAAGGTGCTCGCGGTGCTGGGCGTCGTTGACGCCCAGAAAGCGACCTACTCCGACCGCTTTGCCAGGTTGCCCGGCGTGGAACGCGTGGCTCTGATCTCGGAGCCCTACAAGTTGGCATCCCGCGAAACGCGCGCAAAGAAAACCGTGGTCCAGGTCGGGGGAGTGCAGATCGGGTCAGACACCCTCGCGATCATCGCCGGGCCCTGCAGCGTGGAGACCAGGGAACAAACCCTCAACACCGCGCGGGCGGTGAAAGAGGCGGGTGCAAACCTGCTGCGCGGGGGGGCCTACAAGCCCAGGACTTCTCCCTACGCATTTCAGGGGCTTGGCCCGAAGGGGCTCGAAATCCTCGATGAGGCTAAGAGAGAGACCGGCCTTCCCGTGGTCACCGAGGTCCTCGACCCGCACGACATTCCCGCTGTTGCCAAGCACGCGGACATGATCCAGATAGGTGCTCGCAACATGCAGAACTTCCGCCTTTTGCAGCGCGTGGGAAAGACGGGGCTCCCCGTGCTGCTCAAGCGCGGGCCTGGCTCTCGCATTCGCGACCTGCTGATGGCTGCCGAATACATCATGCTCGAGGGCAATTCTCACATCGTGTTGTGCGAACGCGGAATATCCACTTTTGAGGACTCGACTCGCTACACCACCGATGTTAACGCGATACCCGTCTTGCAGCGCATGACCCATCTGCCTGTCATCCTCGACCCCAGCCACAGCACAGGCGATTGGAGGTATGTCGGCCCCGTCGCGCTGGCAGGCATAGCGGCCGGGGCAGACGGGATCATGGTGGAGGTGCACCCCGAGCCGGAGCAGGCGCTTTCGGACGGACCGCAATCGCTGCGGCCCAATGACTTCGCGCAGCTGATGCGCCAGATTAGGAAGGTCGCCCGCGCCGTCGGCCGCAAGGTCCCCGCCTAGCCTCGCCTCGCGACAGGCCACCAGGTGGCAGTTGCAGGTCCACCCAGTACCTTGAGATGAAGGCACGCCATGCCAGCGTCGCCGTTAATACTGCTGGCGCCTGTGCTATCATTGACCAGGCCAGGGCCAGATAGTTCGGCCGCTTAGGCAGGAAGTGCTTGACAGGCCACGGAAGTGACTGCTAGGATAGGCCGCAATTTCAACGGGAGGTGCTGGCATGAGCGAGAAACAGAAGAAGATCGTTGATGCTCTGAACCAGGACAGGGCTGACGAGCTGGCTGCCATCGTGCAGTACCTGGGACATCACTATACTGCGCAGGGGCTTGAGAGTGTTGCCGTGGTAGGCATGTTCAAGTCAATCTCGATTGACGAGATGAAGCACGCCGAGGCCTTGGGCGAGCGCATCGCCTATCTGGGCGGGCAGCCCACCACGCAGCCATCGAAGATCATGACTGGCGGCGACGTGAAGAAGATGCTGAAGGACGATGTCGCCTCCGAGCGCAAGGCGATCACGAATTACAAGGCGCACATCAAGCTGTGCGAGCAAGCGGGCGAAATCACCACGCGCACGCTGCTCGAGGGGATCCTGTCCGATGAGGAGGGACACGAAGACCAGTTCCTCACGGCACTTGGACAGCGCTAGTCGTGGCACAAGACGGAGTCGGCCAGACGAATCGAGAGAAGGTCGGCCGCTCAGCAAACAAGCAAGGAGGTAAACCGACGTGCCAGTAGGGAAGCCTGATCTCGTAGCCGCGGCGGCAAATGCCGCCGACCTCTCCCAGGCGCAAGCAAAGAAGGTCGTGGATGCCGTATTGGACGCGATCACTGCCGCCTTGAAGAAGGGCGAAAAGGTGCAGATCATCGGATTCGGAGCGTTCAGCGTGCGCAAGCGCGCGGCGCGCACCGCCATCAACCCGCGCACCAAGCAGCCGGTGAAAGTCGCGGCCACCAAGGTTCCCGCGTTCCGCGCGGGTGCCGCACTCAAGGCAGCAGTCAAGCGATAGCGCACGCTTTTCCGGCATCTTTGCCGGGGGGCCTGCGGCAGGAGCAAGTGGCAGCAGCGCTTGCGCCGGAGCCCTGGCTGTGAAGAAAACTGTCGGGCTGGCTGACAGGGCCGGGTTCCTTGTGATTGGGAACTCGGCCCAGGCGCTCTGCACCACGATCTCATGGGTGGGGTTAGCCAGACTGCTGACCCGGTCGGGCTTCGGCGAATACCGGCAGGCGTGGCTTCCCTATAATCTGCTCTTCCCGGTCGTCGTTCTCGGGCTGCCGGTGAGCATCCTGTATTTCCTGCCCCGCATTGATGTCGGGGCGCGAAGGCTCCTGGTTCGCCGCACCACTGCACTGTTGGCCTGCCTGGGGGGTATCCTGACTTGTGCGCTGTGGCTGGGGGCGCCCGCAATCGCCGCTGCTTTCCACAACAGCAACCTGGCGCCCTTTATCAGGCTGTTTGCGTTCTACGCGCTGCTCACTCTGCCCATCGCGCACGTGCAGCAAGTGTTGGTCGCTGCCGGGCGGCACTCCAGTGCGGCGTGGCTGACAGGAGTGGCGGCGGCCCTTCAGGCCGCCGCTACTGTCGGCGCAGCCTGGCTTAGCGGAAAGGTGGAATGGGTGCTTGCCGCGGCCGTGTTGAGCGCGGTGCCGATGCTGCTAGCAGGTCTGGCCCTGATGCAGGTCGGCCCACCTGCCGCTCGCACTAAACCGATTCCATCGCTGAGCGATCACCTGCGCTATTCGGTCACGGTCGCACTCGCGGGTCTCGTCTTGGCTTTCGGGCGCCAGATCGGTCAGGTTGTTGTGAGCGTCTTCCATCCGGCGAGAGACTTCGCGGTGTACGTCGTTGGCGCGTTCGAGGTGCCGGTGTTGGGTGTCTTCACGGTCTCCGTCATTACGACCCTGGTTCCGGTGTTCTCCGATCTGTCGCACAGAGAGAAGTGGCTGGAACTGATGCGGGTATGGCACGAGTCAATCCGCATGCTGTCGCTCGTAGTGTTCCCGCTGTTCGTGCTGCTGTTCATGCTGGCCGACCAGGTTATCGTGCTGCTCTTCTCAAAGGCTTATTCGGAGAGTGTACTGATATTCCGCCTGTTCCTGCTGCTGCTTCCCATGCGGGTGACAGTGTATTCTGCGTTGCTGCAAGCGGCGGGCAAGACCAGGAGCCTGGCGATCGGCGCGGGCGGGTTCCTGCTGGCGAACACGGTGCTGAGCGTGGCCCTCGTCAGGGTCCTTGGCATTGCGGGGCCGGCCGTGGCGCAGGTGGCCAGCCAGTACGGCCTGGCTACCTATTTCCTGATCCAGGTCTGTCGCGCTGTGAAAACCGGGCTGCGCAGCGTCATGCCCTGGGGCGAGATAAACAGGCTCTTTGCATTGTGCGCCGTGATTGGTGCGGTGATGTTCCCGTTCACCCGGCTGGGCCTTAACCCGGCACTGGTGGTGGGGATCTGCGCGCCGCTGTATCTCGCGGTGTACTTTATCGCACTGCGCGCCCTTGGGCTCATGCGGCAGAGCGATATTGACTTGCTGCGGCGCTGGGCAAGCCTCTCGGTGCTAAGGCGATGAGCTTGCGCGTCGGATTGCTGGGCTGGTATGGCAACCGCAACCTCGGCGACGATGCGCTGCTCGAAGGGCTGCTGCAACTCTTCGGGCGCACCGCGCCTGGCGCCAGAGTCATCGTCTATGCGACCGATCCCGCTGCTCTCCCGCCGCATCCCCCCGCGCAGGTGCGCCGCGCACGGGTTATGAACTTTGCTGCGATGGTCAAGGCGGTGGGCGAAATAGATGCCCTGGTCATGGGCGGCGGCGGCATTCTCCACGACTACATGCGCTTTGCCGCTAGTCGCTACGTGCTGTGGGCGCTGGCTGCCAAGTTGAGGCGGCGGCCGGTCATGCTGGCAGCCGTTGGAGTCGGGCCAATTCGCACACGGATGGGCGCCCTTCAAGTCAGAGCGGTCACTGCGCTGGCCGATGTGATCAGCGTTCGGGATGAGAAATCTGAACAATGGCTGCGCCTAATCGGTGTCAAGAAGAAGGTGGAAGTGGTGGCCGATCCTGCCTTGCTCATCTGCGAGCCTGCGCGCGAGCGCGGCGCTTGCGGCCATGGGCAGGCCATATTCGCGTTGCGCCGATGGCCCCCATTCGGCGGCGACCCCCGAAGCCTTGCCCGTCTCCTGGCGCGAGGCGTAGACGCGGCAGCGCGGACGCTCAACACGCGAGTACTCCTCATGCCTCTCCACAGCACAAGGGACGATCTATTTTGTGCGGCAGTGCGGGGTGCGATGGAGCACCCGGAGCGCGCCCGTGTGCTAACGCGGCCGGCATCTGCCGCCGCCGCAATTGGGTTGCTGGCGCAGGCCAGGGTTGTGGCATCAATGCGCTTGCACGCGTTGATCTTGGGCGCCATGGCTGGCGTGCCACTTGTGGCACTGGCCTGCGATGAGAAGTTGACTTCCTTCATGGCAGCAATTGGACAAGCGAGATTCTGCTTGCCACTGGAATCGGCGCAGCCGGATAATCTATCCGCCGCGTGTGCGGACGCCATTTCAGCATTCGGCGCCTCGCGCCCCGAGGTAGGGCGGGCTCTTGAGGAGATGCGCAGTCGGGCAGCGCGGATGGCCTACCTGGTGCGGGATTTCCTGTCCCCTGTCGCACGCCGGCGGCTGCGCGCCGGAGGACTACAATAGCCAGCAGGTTGTCCCGACTGGTCTAGCGAACTTCTCGAGATACGAGCCGAGTGGTCCGTTCGTGGTGGCCCAGCCCTGTGTCCGATGCTGAACACCGGCACGATTCTGCTGATTCGCCCCCCTGCGCTCTACCGGCCAGGAACAATGGGCGGGACTGTGGGCATTCCTCTCGGGCTGATGTACATCGCAGCCGTGCTGCGGCAGCAGGACATCCCGGTCGAGATCTACGACGCGCGGGTGGATTGCTCCGCACGGCGCAGGTTCGAACCTTCCGCTGTCTCCGGTTTGTTAGGTGCCTCGTGGGAGCAGGTCGCACGCCTGAGCCGCGAGCGCCGGCCTGGGATCGTCGGGATATCCAACGAGTATTCCGCCCAGTTGCAGGCAGCGACCGATTGAGGGTCACGGCCAGGGCTGGAATCCCTTGCTGGCCTGATTCGCGGGCAGGGTCAAGGCGTCTGCTCGATGATGCTGAGCAGCGTTTCGACGCGGTGGCGCCACGTGTTCTGGCTTGCGACCTGCAGGCGCTCCGCGCGGCCCGCGTCGGGATTCGAGGCGCGGTGTTCGATCGCCTGTGCGAATGAAGCGGCATCCGCCGTCAGATCGGCCACTGATGAGAACGGCTCCAGTTCCGGCAAGGGAGTTGCTACTACGGGCTTGCCTGCGGAAAGGTATTCCCAGAACTTTATGGGGTTGACGCTCAGCGTTATCTCGTTCAGTAGAAATGGGATCAGGCAGACATCGAATGCCTGCACGTAGGAGGGCACGACGCTGTGTGGCTTGGGGCCCAGAAAACGGACATTTGGCTGTGCGCGCAGGCGTGAGACCTCCGCGCCGAGCAGTATCGGCCCCACCAGCACGAAAGATACGCGTGGTAGCAAGCGTGCAGCCTTTTCCAGTAACGCCATATCTAGCCACGGGGCGATTGAACCCACATAGCCTGCTATCGGACGCGGCACGCCGCGCAGATCATCTGGTTCTGGTGCCGAGCACGAAAAGGCGCCAGGTTCGGCGGCGTTGGGCAGAAGGTGCACGTTGGGGTTGACGACGCTCAGCCGGTTGGCCAGCCGGCGGGCGGTGGCGAATACCGACCGTGCACGGCGCGCTAGCAGCACTTCCTCTCCCAGGGCTTTGCTGGTTCGCGTGCGGCGGCCCGCGAACATGCGGTGCAGGGCAGGATCGTCAACGCAGTCATAGGCAATATCTCCACGAGGGAGGGCCTGCAATGAAAGGCCGGGGTAGAAGTAGGTCCACACGACATGGCGGCGCAGGCCGAGCATGCGCATCGCGCGCTCGATCTGCCAGCGCATCATACGCTGGAACAATGTGCGGAACGGTTCGCGCTGCGTCAACGATGGCAGCACCGGCGTGAATATGCGCAGCCCACCCGTGGATCGTATGCCGCGCATCGCGTTGGCCAGATGTGCCCGCATTGGGGCGTGAAAAAGGGTTAGTTCAAGAAGCGCCGGCGGCTCGACATAAAGCACGCGACGGCAGCGGCTCAATTCGGCCATCAGCGCCTGCATCCGCTGGCGCATCGAGTCCCAGCGCACGCTCGAGATGCATACGAAATCTCGCTCCGGCATCGGGTGCTATTATACCGGCCCACCAACACGGGGCAAGTCCAGATCGCATGCCGCGAGCAGGAGATCAAATCTGGGCGGCGTAGGGTAAGATTGCAAAGAGGATCATGAACCGACCCAGAGCCCTGGCTTTGCCGGCTCCTCCCGCCCGTCTTGTCGCCTGGTGGCTGGCAATCGCTGCAGGTGCGATTGTCATCTTGGCGGCACTGGTGGCCGGACAGCCGGTCTTCCTTCTCTGGGGCTTGCTCGCCGTTGCTGTCCTGGGCGGGCTCGCTGTTCTGGCCGCCAGAGAAGGCACGGCAGGGTGGCTACCGGCGGCAGTGCTGCTCGTAGCAGCCCTTCTTCCGACGCGGGTTTTCGACCTGTGGCAGCCGCGCGCTCTCGGCAGGTCGTTCGACATCGTTGTGGTCGTCGCGCTGGCTTGCGTGGGCCTGGCCTGGCTGACCAGGATGCTGGTGCAAGGCTCTGCGAAGACCAACAGGCTGGCAATGCCGCAGGTTGCACTGCTGCTGCTTGCCTTCGGCGGCGTAGCGATCCATGCCGGCGACTATGGTGATCTGGACCCGGTGTGCAGAGGTCTGATCCGAATGTTTGTGCCTCTGCTGGGCTTCTGGATCGTCGCGACATCGCGGCTGGAAAGCCGTCATACAATCATGCTCGTGCGGGTGCTGCTCGTGGTGGGTGCGCTGGTTGCATTTCTGGGACTGCGCTGGCCGCTGCAGTTGTGGCGAAACCCCCACGCCTCTTTCCTGTTTGGGGCGCAGGGCGTATGGGCGGTTCGCACGATAACGCCAATTGGAGGGCCTGGCCTGTCGGCGCTGGCGCTGGGGATGATGCTGCCTGTTGCGATTGCGATGGCAATGCTGGACAGCAAGCGGCTTCGGGTCCTCTGGGTGGCATGCGCCTTTGCAATGCTGGCGGGCGTCGCAATGTCAGTCAACCGCAGCGGCACACTGGGCTGCGCTAGTGCCGTCATGCTATTCGCCTGGCTGAACAGGCGCCTGATCCGCAGGCGGCCGGCCCTGGTGCTGGCTTCGCTGGGCATCGCGGCAGTAATGGTTGCCGGCCTGGTGGTAGTATATCGGCGCGCGACCAACTTTGCCCGCTTAATGCATGTGGTTGATATGGAGTCGCCATCAGACAGGCTCAGGTGGTCCAGCGCGCGTCTCGCGTTCGAAGTGGGAGCGAGGCGCTTGGTTTTCGGCAGCGGCGTGGGCCGCTTCTACCCTCGCGACTGGTCCACGCGGCCGCTGATGATAGAGGGGATGGCTACTGCCAGGGATCCGCATTGCCTGTACCTTGAGGGATTCGCCGAGATGGGCATCCCGGGGCTGCTGGTTGTCATTTGGCTGCTGGGCAAACCGCTTTACGACTTCACTTCGAGACGGCGAAATGCCGGTGCCCGGCAGGCGGCGCTGCTGGCAGGTTTCGCCGGTTCAGCCCTGGCCATGATGATGTACAGTGCAACTTCATGCGCGATGTTCGGGCAGCTTCGGGTGGCGACGGTGGCCTGGTGGATCATTGGGCTGGGCTATCAATTCTGGTGGTCGCGGCCGGCGGCTTCTGCGTAGAGCGCTGCGGTCAGCGCGGCGGCCTCTGGCCAGCGCAGGCCATGCCAATGGTTGATGGTTGTTGAAGGATGGTCCAGTTGGGCCGAGATGGCCTGCGCCAGCGCTGCGTGGTCTTCGGGTGGAACCAGGGAAGCGATGGCGCTGCGCTCGGCGAGCTCGGGCAGGCCCCCCACGCGGCTGGCCACCACTGGCTTATTGAACGCAAGCGCAAGAGACAGAACCGCGCTTTGAGTCACCCTGACGTAAGGCAGAGCAACGACATCAGCAGCCTGGAAATAGGCCGCCACCTGCTCCAATGGGACATAGTTGGTGTGAAGCTTGACAGATGCGCCCAGGCCCAGTTCTCGAATCAGCGACAGGACCTCTTTCATCCCGTCCAGGGGCTCGCCTGTGATGAGCAGCCTCAGCCTGGGGCGCGAGGGCCGAAGCTGCGCGATGGCGCGGAGAAGAGCAGGCAGACCTTTGTTGGGCCTGATCTGGCCGAAGAAAAGGACGATCTCATCATCGGCTCGCAGGCCGAGGGCAGCGCGAGCCGATGCGGGCGGGGGAGAGCTGCGCGCATCGTACAGTTCGAACAGCGGCATCGGTATCACCCTGACTCGGCGTTGATCGAGTCGAAACATGTTGAGCAGCTGCTTACGGCCGTGCTGTGTGTGAACGATCGTGAAATGCGGCAGCCAGTAAATCAGGCGGTGCAGCAGGCGATGGTAGGGCGCTGGGCGATGCGGCACTACGTTGTGCGCAGTGTAGATGAGAGGCCGGCCAGCAAGGCGCGCGGCCAGCAGATAAACCAAGTCCATGGGATGGCCGCCCTGGACGTGAATCACGGTTGGGCGCAGGGCGAATGCGATGTTGAGCAGCCGGTGGCAGTCAATAATGCTGGCCAGCCCGATCAGAAGCCCTCGCAGGGGCCGCGCTCGGAAGCGCTGCAACATGCTGGTAGAGGGGAACAGCCTGGGGACGAAACGCGGCGAGGTTTTGGCCCCCGACACGCGCGAGGCCAACTCGTAGTCCGGGGCGGCAAGCAGAATCACCTGGTGGCCGGCATCAGACAGGGCGCAGCCGAGCTGATGGCCGTACTGGGCAATGCCTCCGCGCGACAGTGGTTGCACCAGTAAGACTCTCATGCCAAGACCTTACCTGCGGGTGCCAGGATTCCAGCTGAGAGTTTACCAAGCGGGCGGCCTGGGGTCAACGGCGCACCGTGCGCGGCGTGCGTGGAGGCTGGTCTGCCTCAGCAGTGCAGGAGCGCATGGGCCGCGAAGCCACAACGCTGCCAAGCATACGCTGTGCTGCTGGCAGCCAACCGACATCCCCTACCGCGTTTCTCGCTTGACGTTTTTGGGAACCGCGGCTAGTGTAGGGACGGTCAGCAACGGCAGGATTTGGCCGCCGCCCATAGAACAGGCGAGGTGGCATGCCCGCAATCCGCCCGATTGGCCGCACGGGGCAGCGCCACTGCCTGCACATAAGTCAGAAGGACCTCTCGCGCCGGAACGCGGAAACAACGCACGTGCTGGAACTGGCGCGCGCCCTTGTCGAGATTGGTTGGAGGGTGCGCGTGGTCGCGCCAGCGGTAGGCAAGAGCGAGGTGAGCGTCCCCTTTCGAATTGATTATCTGCCGGCGCTGAACTCCCCCAGGCTGCTGCGCCTGCTGACCTACGAGGTCTCGCTTTTGCTCTACCTTTGCACTCGCCCGGAGGTGTGGCTCAGGCGGGTTTCATTCTACGTGCGCAAGGGGACGATACTTCTTTCGCCGATGGTGCTTGCCAGGGTGCTGGGCATCCCTATCATCCTGGAGGTGAACGCGCTCGACACCGAAATCGAATTGCACACCAAATTGCATCCGGCAGTGCTTGCGGTGCTGCAGAAGTTGTCGCGCCTTTCTTTTCGCCTGGCGACGCGGATCGTTGTGCCCGTGGAGACTGTCAAAGACGCGCTGTTAGCCGAGGGAGTGCCGGCGGCCAAGGTGAGCGCAATAGCAAACGGGGTGAACGAGGCAATGTTCCACCGCATCGAGGGGGATGTCGCGCGCAAAATCTTGGGGCTGGATGATGGCATCTACATCTGCTATACGGGACACATGGGCTCCTGGCAGGGGCTGGACACGCTGCTGGCAGCGGTCGCGGAGGCAGGCGCGCCAGTGCGGCTGCTGCTCGTTGGGGATGGGCCGCTGCGCCCTGCATTCGAGCGCCAGGCACAGCGCCTCGGCATAGAGCGCCGGGCAATCTTCAAGGGGCCTGTGCCGCTTGGCGAACTGCCTGTGTATGTATCTGCGGCGGACATCTGCGTGGTTCCAGCCACGGTAGCGACCCACTCGCCTGTCAAGCTTTTCGAGTACCTGGCGTGTGAGCGCCCGGTGATAGGCTCGAATGTTCCCGGCATCCGCGAGGTAGTGGGGCGGTATGAGTGCGGTTGGCTCGCGGAGCCGGGCGATGTGCATGACTGGGCGGACAAAATCAGGGCGGCCGTTTCGGCGCCGCCGGAGCAGCGCCGCGCGATGGGCATCAAGGGGCGCGATGCAGTGCTGAAGCATTACACCTGGAAAGCAGCCGCGCGCCAGGTGGAGCCGATGCTGAATAGGGTAGTGTGACCGATGAGCCAGTTCACAGGCCTGCGCATGGCCCAGGTGACAGGGCCGAACATATTTGGCGGCGTCACCATTTACCTGATCCCGCTGTCCAGGCGCCTTGCCGAACTTGGGGCGGAAGTCACTGTGCAGATGAATGACCCAAGGGCGGGGCGCCTGTTTCAGGCTGCCGGGCTCAAGGTCGAGCGGGTCGGCGGCCTCGTGCACCCGATAAGGCCGCCGCAGGACATTGCAGGCATCATTCGCCTTGCCCGCTGGATGAAGGCGCGGCGCTTTGACGTCGTCCACACGCACACCTCCAAGGGCGGATTCATGGGCAGAATGGCGGCCAGGATGGCGGGCGTGCCGGTCATCTTGCACACTGCGCACGGGCTGCCATTTCACGAGGCTTCGCCTTGGCCAAAGATCAAGGTCTATTCCGCGCTCAAGCGACTTGCCGCACTTTGCTGCGACAAGATCATCTCCGTGAGCCGAGAACACGCGCAGTGGATTGTTGAACTGGGCATTGCACCACCCGAGAAGGTAACGGTGATTCGCAATGGCGTACGTATCGGCGAAGCGCCAGACGACGAAATGAAGAGGGCGTGCCGTGCGCGGCTGGGCTTGCAGGGCTCCGCCCCGGTGTTGGCGTGCGCCGGCCGCTTGGTGCGGCAGAAGAACTACCCGGACATGCTGCGCGCCATGATTCCTCTGTCGGCGCGCTTCCGGAGTTTGAGGTTGCTGATAGCAGGCGACGGTCCGCTGCAGAAGCAGTTGGAGAGCCTGGCAGGGCGGCTGGGGGTGCGGGATTCGGTGTCATTTCTGGGGTTCAGGTCGGATGTGCCTGATTTGCTGGCAGCAGCCGATGTGGTTCCCATGACAAGTCTGTGGGAGGGCATGCCCCTGGCGCTGCTGGAGGCGATGGCGGCAGCCAGGCCTTGTGTGGCCTACGCGATAATGGGAGTCAGGGAAGTGATCCGCAGCGGTGAGACGGGGATACTGGTGCCTCCGAGGCATCCGGAGGCTCTCGCCGCTGGCGTTGCGGCCTTGCTGGAGCACCCCGAGGGAGCAGCCTGGATGGGCCACAATGCCCGTAGGCAGGTGCAGGCCGAATTCTCCGTGGAAAGGTTCCTGAGGGAGCACGAGGCCCTGTACGCCGAACTTGTCGGCACACATGCCCGCCGCCGCGCATTTTCGTCAGCAGGGCGGGCTAGATGATCGGTGGGTCCCTTGGCGCGCGGCGAATAGTATGGTAGAATGGAGATGGAGAAAGGAAATGCTGGCATTGATTTCAGTTGTGCAGCTGCTCTGCGCCATCGTGCTGATAGTGTGCATACTGCTGCAAACGACGAAAAGTGAGAGCGGCAGTGGGGCATCCGGCATGGGATGGGGGATTATCGGCGGCAAGAGTTCAGCGGCCTTTCGCACCCAGTGGGGTCTGGAGGCGCACCTGAACCGGATTACAACCTACACCGCGATAGCGTTCATGGGCACCAGCCTGTTGGCCGCGTTCTTGCGGTTCAGAATGTAGTGGTTTGAGAGCCTGCCCAGGTGGCGGAACTTGGTAGACGCGCTAGGTTGAGGGCCTAGTTCCCAGATTTGGGATTCCGGGTTCAAATCCCGGCCTGGGCACCAAGCTGAAGATAGGCCCGTGGTGGGGCACCCTCGCAAGTTTGCCTTCTTCGCGTTCCCTCGGAAGCCTGCCCTGTAGTGCGTTATGTTTCAGGCCCACTGCCCACCGAACAAGCGCAGGAGGGAGAGCCTTTGTGGGAACGGGCAGGGGTGCAGCCGAGGTCGAAACATGGGCGGACGCCGAGAGGCTTTTCCTCTGGTTCTGCGAGGGCAAGGGCCTGGCGCAAGGCACCATCACGCAATACCGCTATGCCTTCAGAAGGCTGGACGGATTCATCGAAGAGAACGGCGGCCCTCGCACGCTCAAAGAGGTTGACAGGGCAGGTCTCCGTGAGTTTGCCGCCTACCTCGTGAACCGCTCCCCGGCCTTCCCGCGTCAAGGCTGGCGGCGCGATTCGGGAGAACGACTTTCGAGCAAGACGGTTCACAATACGATGGTATCGCTGCGCACCTTCTTCAAGTTCCTGGCTGATGAAGGAATCGTGGCCGACAATCTCTCAAGTGTGCTTGTCCCGCCACCTGTGCGGCAGCGCGTCATTCAGGCCCTGACCCCGGCTCAGGTGCAGGCCCTTCTTGCTCGCCCGAAACGGCGCACGTTCACCGGCCAGCGGGCTCACGCGCTGATTACCTTGCTGCTTGATACCGGGCTTCGCGTTTCGGAGGCGCTGAGCCTGCGCGTCGAAGATGTGAACTGGCGCGAAGGGCTGCTCACAGTCATGGGCAAGGGAGGCAAAGAACGGCAGGTTCCCTTCGGCGTGACCGTGAGACGCCTACTGTGGCGCTACGTCGCCGGTGGGGGCGAGGTCCTGGGCCATGAACTGATCTTCGCAAAGCGCAGCGGGGAACGGCTCCGACCACGGCACCTGCAGTCGGCGCTGAAGCGATATGCCAAGAGAGCGCGAATCGAGGGAGTGCGCGTGTCGCCCCATACCTTGAGGCACACGTTCGCCAAGATGTGGCTCTTGAACGGCGGCGATCCGTTCAGCCTTCAGAGAATCCTTGGGCACTCCTCGATGGACATGGTGCGGCGATACGTTGACATGACTTCGGGCGATGTGGCCGCGCAGCATCGCAGGTTCTCGCCGATGGACAGGATGCGCTAGCGTGAACCACGGGCCTACGAGTGCCCTGCAGTTATCTTGCGCTGACCCCCTTGACTTCTGGGGCCATTCTGCTATACTAACCGACGTGAAGCCGTTGCAGACGAATCGCAGATCTCTTCACACCAGCAATTCAAGCCCAGCGAGCCATCACGGCCTGCAATGGCCGAGGGTAACGTCTGCGACGGCTTCACAACTTTCGCCGGCAACCCTCGGCCTTTCTCGTGACCGCTGCCATATTCTTTGGGAGAACTGGGATAGGAACTCCCTCTTGAGGTGGGGGGAAGGGCTGTGGATACCCTCGAAGTATTCCCCCAGTAAAGACCCGCCAACGGCCAAACGCAGCAGCCCTTCCCCCCGAATCCTCGCGGTAGAGGTCTGAAGTGGGCCGCCCTCGAAAGGTAACGAACCCCCCGCCCTGGGAAGACCTGCTCGAAGAGTTCCTTGCGTATTACCTCATGGAGCGGGACGCTGCAGAGAACACGATACTGGCCTATCGGCGCGCACTGACTTGTTGGTTTGAGTACCTGCGCAGCGCCGGGTTCACCGATCCCACACAGGCAGACGAAGCAGCAGTCATCGCCTATCTGCAGCAACGCGACGGTATCTCCGCCACCACGCGCCGGCTTTTCATTGCAGTCGTTCGGCAACTGTATCGGTATCTGACGCTAGAGGGCAAGCACGTTCTTGACCCCACACGAAACATGGTCCAGCGTGTCGGCGAGCAGAGGATTCCAGAGGTGCTTGAGATTGACGAGGTGGCGAGGCTAATCGAGCAGGCGAAGAACCCGCGCGACCGGGCCATGATTGAACTGGCGTATGGCTGCGGCCTGCGCGTCAGCGAACTTGTCAACCTGCAGCGGGACCAGGTTGACCTGCAGGAACGCACTCTCCGCGTCGTGGGCAAGGGGGACAAGGAGCGCCTGGCCGTCTTCGGGCGAGAGGCAGCCGCGGCCCTGGCTGTGCACCTGGGCGAGGAAAACGAAGCCGATAGCCTGAGTCCACGGTTTCTCTTCATCGGCTACGAAGGCACCCCCATGACCAGGGCCGGGTTCTGGAAAATGCTGCGCCGCTACGCAGCATCAGCCCATATCAAGAAGCGAGTTCACCCCCACGTTCTGAGACATTCCTTTGCATCGCACCTGCTGCAGGCCGGCGTTGACGTGCGCACGATCCAAGAACTCTTGGGGCATGAGTCAATCACCACGACGCTGGTTTATGCTCACACCGACCTCGCGTACCTGCGCCGTGTCTTCTACCGCTGCCACCCTCGCGCACTGCTGCCAGGCCAGCGGTGGACCCCTGACGCGGTAGTAGCTGAGGATGGTTCTATTCTCATTCCGTTCCCCAGGCAGCGCGACTTGACCAGAGGATACGCGACAGACGCAGCAGATAGTTATGGGGGAGTGGCCGCCTTTGCACCTTGACAAACCCCAGGGGTGCAAGCCCGTGCCAAGGCCCTGACGCAGCGGCCATTCCCCCCAAAATACCAGGGAGGGCAAGAGCATGGGGGGAGCGGTAAGCACAGACACGTCCTTGCTGACTGGACAGCGCCGATTCCCACGCTCCTCGCGCAGGTGGGCCGAAGACGTGCGGGTCCGCAAGGACGTGAACGAGGCGATGCGAATGATTGAGGGGAAGTTCGGAAAGCGCTGGCCAGCCGGTTCGGTGTTCTGGTTGCTCCTTGAAGGATGCGCGGAGCGGCTAGGGCTAGGCCCCCGGCACTCCTAACCCGCGCGCACAATCCACCAGGACGCGGCGATCGCAGGCGGCCGTAAGCCGACAAGGGGGTGAATCCAGCCAGCACCCCCGATTTCACGGGAGGGCCCTTCAACTTTGCGCTACGCGCCACGCACCGGGCCGCGCGAGAGGCCGGCTGATATATCTATCGGCCAGAACGCGGGCCTTTCTATTCCGCGTCCTCGAGGACAGCATGGGCCGCCTCGTGATACCTAACCCGCTTCATCCAGGAGGCAAACTCTGTCTCTGGCATAGATTGCCGAAGCAAGTCCATCTGCTCCCGCCCGGCCTCCTGCTTTTCCTTGCTCGGCAACCTGAGTCTGCGGGTGTAGCAGATGATTTCCTTGACCGTTCTCTTCATCGTGGTGCATTCTCTCACAGCGCCAGCGGTTCGGCCCGCGCCTGCAGTTCTGCTAGCCGCGCTTCGTCGCAGTGAAGATATATCTGCGTTGTCGCTACTGACGAATGGCCGAGTATGGCGCGCAGGCTTTCCAGGTCCCAGCCCTCGCGCAGTTTCTCGGTTGCAAAGGAATGGCGCAGGCTGTGCGGGTGAACCCGGCGCTCGATCCCTGCGCGCCTGGCGTATCGCTTGACTGCATCGCGCCAGTAGGATTCCGAAACCCGCCCGCCCGGGCGCAGGCTGTGCTGCTCGCCGAAACCCTGACCCTTGCCCTTCGAGATCGTGCAGAACAGCCATTGCGATCGCGGCGCGAACTCTTTGCGGCGGCCCTGCCACAGCAGCAGCGTATCCACTACATCACCAGGCAGGGGAACTACTCGATCTTTTGAGCCCTTGCCCTGGTTGACCAGGACGCGAGGAGCGCCGTTGTCGAGTTTCACGTCCTGCAGTCGCAGGTTGGAAACCTCGGACACTCTCAAGCCGCCGCGGTACATGAGCAGCAGGCCGCACCTGTTCCGCAGGCCGGATGGTGCGCGCAGGCTTGTTGCCCGCAGCAGTGCGATCGCCTCTTCCTTCGTGAGAATGTCGGGCAGGCGGTGAACTGCCCTCTTCCGTGGTGCGCTTTTCGTCTTTGTCTTTCTCATGGCCCTTCCCTCCCTTATAGTTGTGAGAACCCGTCTTCTCACAACTATATCACGCGAAAAGGCTCCTGTCAAGGGGTTTTCACAACTATTTCGACGTGGAGAAGGCCCTCGACCGCGGCCATTTCAAACCGGGGCCGCAGGCTGTCACCACCACAACCCTGCGGAATGTGCCCTCCAGCGCCTCCAGTTTGCGCCGTTCGGCTGCAGGGTGAAGAATATATCAGCGAATCACCTGGGCGCGCGTCCTGCAGCGCAGAAGGCCCTCTGTTGCAGGGGATTGCAGGCGGCCAGGGGTGGGGCAAGCCCCTGGCCGCCTGCAGTTAGTCAATCCGCAGCGCGTTAGTTCCACGCCACGCCGCTTGCCATTCGGCTACCCGGCGCAGGAACTCACGGGCCTTCACCTGCGTCTTGTAGAAGCCGGGGTGCGCCGCGAACCGACGCAGCAAGGCTTCATCCTCTGCGGGCAAGCTCGGCACAACCAGCAGGTCGGGAACCGCGACCTGCGGGCAGTTCTTACCGCCCCACCGTAGCAAGTCGGCCTCTGCTGGCACGTCGGCCACAGCCTGCCAGTCTTGCAGGGATAAACTCGCGCCTTTGGGCAACCCCTGTGCCGCCCGGCTGCAGGCAGCCTGTTCCTCGCTCCAGCGCAGGGCAAGTTCCGATAGAGCCCGCTTGCGCTCATGGGGCACTCGCAGGAAGGCGTCCTGTTCGCGGCCAAAGCGCCTGATGATGTCTTCGACCAGGACCGCAGCCTGCTCTTCAAGCGCACTTCTCTCGATAGCCTGCTCTGCAATGCTAGGCTCCTCGATCCCCCTGGCCGCAGGCACCCCCTTGCGGCCTCTCGTTTTCGTGGTTGTTGTCATGTCCTAACCTCCTCGCTATCAATCAGTCAAGCCCCTGCCCCTACACATCAGACGCTCCAGTTCCTGATAGGCGGCCACGTCGAACTCGAACGGTGCCCAGTCACGGGGCAGGCAGGAGACGCGGCCTGCCCGCGCGTCGGCACGAGTGCAGGGCTTGCCGCACACTACACACCACGGGCCGCGATCGCCAAGGTCTTCTCCGCAGTTACGGCAGAAGTCCCAGGACCCCGCGGGTACTCCCAGCCGCCGGCCACAGGCCGAACACAACGGGCGCTGGTCCAGCGCCCGGCGGTCATACCATAACTGCGAACGGGATACCTTCAGAGCGCGCGCTATCAGCCCGACTGCGCCGGTCGGCAAACTGCCCACAGGGAACCAGGACAGCAGCCGCACAAGCGCAGCGCGTCTTTGCGCCGCCCGCTGCTGCCGCTCCCGGTTGTAGCGCCGCCGCCCCCCGGCCCGCAACAGGACTTCGCGGGCCGATGCAGGCCGGTGCCAGTCTTGCCGTTTCATTGCTTATCGCCCACTTTCAACAGCACTTACACCTGCCCGATAAGTGCCGCGTCGCCAGGGGCCCCGGTGTTGCCGCCTTTACCTTGACCGCCCGGACAGCAACTGCTGCCTTCGCCAGGGCAAAGACCGTGTAGTTCACCATATCGGCAGCTTCTTCTTCGGCCTCGGCTAGGTTGTCGCGGCCCTTCCAGGCCCCCCGATAATGCGCCTCGCCTCGAATCAGGCGCTCGCGGGCCAGAAGGTGCAGCCGGGCCAGCCGGGCCAGAAGGTCGGCCAGGTCGCCCTCTGCCCCCTGGTCGGGGGCCTCGCAGCGGGTGCCGAATGTCGTTTTCATCGTCAGGTCTCCTCGCCCGCCTGAACTACAGGCTTCCCGCTTGCCTGCGCCGCGCGCAGCACCTCGGCCAGCAGGTCTTCTGCCGTCTGACCTGGCCCCAGGAACAACGGGATAACCTCCTCTGGTCGCTGGTGGCCGCAGACCAGGATTACCAGCCTGCGGCCGCATTTGCAGGCCACCTCGAACGGCGAGAGGTGCAGCACCTGGTCAGGTGGGATGGTCTCAATCGTCAGTTTCTTGCCCATAGCTGACCCCCTCACCACAGAACCCCGTTTTCGGGGGTATTAGAGAGACCAGAGACCGGCGAGACTGCGAGACTTGTCTCTCTGGTCTCGGCAGTCTCTCTGGTCTCGGCACTTTGTCTATTACTCTCGGAAATAGGGGGTGTCTTGGGTAGTGCCGTGATGGTGTCGAGCGTCGCGTAGATACCCCTGCCTTGCGAGCGAATCTCACCCTCGCAGGCCATCTTCCAGAGGAGGTTTTTGGTACGCGGCTTGCGCCATTCGAGGGCTTCAGCGGCCTCGCCGATGGTCAACGGCCTGCCGGCCTCCTGGAGAACCTGGAGGACGACTTGCCGTTCCTGGCTGCGCTTGACCTCGGCGGCGTCTCCGATGACCTGCCAGAGGCCAGCGTCAAACTCCAGCGCCAACTCTTGCTCCTCGATGTCGCGGCCCCTGCAGTAGAGCGTGGCCGAGTTCTCTCGTGGCGCTCGCCGCAGGACCAGGAGGCAATCAGCAGTCCCGGCCAGGCCGGTTGAGCCGCTAATCAGATCCAAAGGGTCTTCGCTCTCGGCTTTCCGCAAGTGATGAACCATCACCAGCGCAATCCCGTGTTTGACGGCTAGCGCCTGTAACAAGGCGGCCTGTTGCACGTCAAACTGGTAAAGGTCGGCGTCCCGCTTCCTGGCCGGGCGCACCCTTGCCCAGATGTCAATAATGACAAGCCTGGCGTCGGGGTGCTCGGTAAGCCAGGTGTCTAGCCAGTCAAGCCCGCCCGCGTCCAGCATTGGCAGGTTGTGCAGGATGTGCAAGCCATCAGGCGGCGCTTCGCCGTCTGCGAGCAATCGCTGAAGGCGTTCTTTGACTCGGCGGGGCGGGTCTTCGAGCGCGCAGTAGAGCGCCTCCCCCTGGGGCACGTCGAATTGGCTCAAGGCTTTGCCGCCCGCAGCGGTCGCAAGGCATAGGGACAGGGCAAGCCAGGACTTGCCGCGCTTCTCGCGGCCCGCAAGGACGGTCAGCCCCTCTGGAATCAGGTTTGGCACGGCCCAGCGAGGCTCGGGGAAGTCAGTTGCCAGGAGTTCCCCTGCGGTCCAAACCTTCGGGCCAGGTGCAGCCGCCCTGCCTTTTGTTTTGACAGTCAGCGCCTCGTATTTCGATGCGCTCTCGATGATGGGGTTCAGTTCATCATCGCCAAGTGGCGGTTGGCAGCGGTGATGATTGGTGAACATCAGGGCGTTCGCTATCTCAAGGTCGGTACCGCCATGTCGCCGGATCGCGCAGCCCATCGCAAAGAGGCTGGCATTGCGCTGGCCCTCGCGGATTAGCTCACCAGCAGCAGGCAGGTCGGTCTTCCCGGTGGACTTGTGCCGCTTCTCCCGCGCCAATTGGAGCAGCCAGCCGGGGGCCGGGGGCAGGGGCGTGTCCATACCACTTGACAGTTCCCATTCGTAACGTCGCCCGCTGATATGCGCGGAAGGAGGTGCGTTGACGATAGACCCGGCGGCCTTGACTTCAAGCCCTGGCCCGATCGTGGCATTCTCCACTCCATCGGCGGGGCAAGCAAAGTATCTGTGGGTGCCACCCCCGCCGGTCAACACCTGCGGGCCGTCGGGCAGTTTGCCATGCTCGGGTTCCAGGCTTGCAAGGGTATCATCCCCGCCGTGTCGCGGGTCGCAGTCCAAGACGAAGAACCCGCTTTCAGGCCCCGGCGCGAGTCCGATGTTTGCCTTGGGGAACCAGTCCCACCATTGGCGGATCTGTTCCGCGTTCGTAGTGGCAGCGGCGTGGCCCCTACCAGTCTTGATGCAAGGATGCTTCCCCGGATGCTCGCATTTTGGTCCTTCCTTGCAAGAACACTCGTTGTTGACGAGGTGATGCAGGGGCAGTACATGCCAGCCGCGCTGCGCGTAATCAAGCGCGGCCTGCAACAGTTCGTTCGGTTCTGGGGTCATCACGCCACCTCCAGCGGGATCGGGAGTTCGGGCTGACCGACAGTGCGCCAGTTACGGACGGGCACTGCAACTTGCTCGCGAAAGCCGAGGTCAACTATCTGGCCCAGGGCGATGAACCGCGCGAGTGGGATCTCGAAGGCGTGTCCGGTGTCCTCCTCCTCGATCCGTACAAGGTCAACGCGCTCACCCTGAAGCGCGGCAAGTACGGCCCGGTCAATCGCATAGGCGGCGAGTTGCCGAAGGAAATGCCTCTCCCGCCGCACGATCTTGACGAAGACGCGCTGGCCGCCAACCTGCCAGATGCAACCGACGCAATGGCCCGCGACGTAGAAGGGCCGCACCATTGACGCGCCGGGGGCCGGATGATACGATGTGGTCGGCGAGCCTGAGTGGTTCGGCTGACTGGCCGCGCGCGGAGCCTTTGGCGGGGTGAAGCGCGCGGGCGCTTCTGTTCTGGTCATTGCGCCGCACATCCCCGCACAGGTCGCGGCCTGCGCGCTTCGGCCAGGCGGGTCAGGTCGCGGTGGCGGAAGCGCCGCCAGCCCCTGCCGTCCCGAAACTCTGGCAGAAGCCCTCTGCGGGCAAGGGAGCGCAGGCAGAATACGCTCAACCCCACCACGCGGCTGGCCTCGCTGATGCTCAGAAAACTCTCGGTTGCCAATTGGCACCTCCTACTTGACAATCGTCATATCAGACGGTATCATAACTTCGCCTGCCGTGTTCGCGGACAATTGTCCGGGAGGTGAGGGCGGATGAAACCAGCAGATGATGTTGAGCAAGAGGGGGTAGAGCCGGTGATTTCCCCGCAAGATGTGCGTGCGGCGGTCGAGTGGACGGCGCGCTTTTCAAAGCGGGCCACCGCCGTTGGGAAGCAGCACTTGCTTGATTATGACACGCGCAGGTTCCCCGAGATACTGGCAGAACTGGTGGCTAGGGGCAGGATAAGGGGGACACGGTTCAGGATGCCGAAGGCGAAGGGGCAGGGGCCGGTTTGGGACAAGACGCGCGACCGGCACCTGCGGCTTGTGGAGTTCGTGGCGGACCGGATTGTGCCGTTTTGCCGTGTGCGTTTCGGCGACTACACACCGGGGCGGCCTCGGGGTGGTGTCCCGTGGCAGGCTGTCGCCGAGGAATGGAATGCCGAGAACCCGCATGACCCCTTGACTGGCGGTGCCCTGGACCGTGGGTATCGTCGCGCCGTGGGAGAAGAGAACACCGCGCGAGCGTATCGTGATGGTGTGAAGGGCCTGGTCGAAGAGGGAACGGCCCGGCTAAACGCGCTGGGCGACGCGGTGCGCTCTGCCCCTCTTCCCTTCCCTACGGACCAGCAGATAGATCGGCGTGTCAAAGCATTCCTGGGGACGAGGAAAATGGCCGCCGCTCTGCGCAAGATGAGCGAACTGCACATAGACTGGCGCATCGCATGGCGACGGCGGCGAGCGGCATACACCCGGCGGGACTTGGTGTTCTTCTGGCTGTGTAATAGGCTGGTGGGGGAACGCCTGGACGCACCCCTGCGCTACTGGTTCCTTAGTGATGCGCGACCGGCGGCCACGAAGAAGCCGAAGCCGCGCAGGCGCTAGCGCAGGTTATCGGCGGGGCTTGCTAGTCAGGCAAGCGAGCAGAAGGAATCCTTGGGGGGCAGTCGAAGTCTGCTTGACGCGCTCGCTGCGCAATGAACGAAATGCGCTATGTTCGGGGTACGGGGTTGTGTGCTTGACGTGGAGGCGAAACCGCGAGGAATGGCGCAGGTGCAAGGGATCGTTGGCAATTGCCGCGTCAGTCTGGTGAGGTTGCCCGTCCTGGCAGTTGAGGGCCTAGTTCCCAGATTTGGGATTCCGGGTTCAAATCCCGGCCTGGGCACCAAGCCCCTGATGAATCCTCTTCGAGCAGCCTGAAGTACTCCTCCCGCGACAGCCCTGGTGGGGTTACCAGGTGGAGTAGGCGGTTCCGTCTATAGCGGTGAGCGTGGAACTGCTATGGATTTCTCCGGTGGCATTGTTGTAGTTCCAGTCGGCGGCACCAGTGAAGAGGTCCTTGGGCGGATTCCCGTCAGGCGAAACCAGGTATGGCCCCTCGTATGCGCTGCGGTCCACCGATATGCCACGGCCGTCAGCATCGGCGCTGATGCCGGCGCCGTTGGGTGCGAGAAGGTCCGTCAGGGCCGGGGGCCAACCAGCGCAATTCGCCTCAAAACGTTCAATGCCATCGCGCAGCTGCTTGAGGTTGGCCCGCAGAGTGGCCTCCTTGCCGCGCCGCGTGGCTGCCATGATCCGTGGAATAACGATAGTCGCTAGGGTGGCGATGACTACGATAACGATGAGGACCTCAATCAAAGTGAAGCCCTGTTTCTTTCCCACTTTCGGCAGAAAGGTCCTCATCCCGCCACCTAGGGCAAAGTGATTATTCCATACCGAGAGTCAGTTACATAGTCAGCCGTCGGCCTGAAAGACGCGGGACGCGGTTGCAGGCGCCCTCGGAACTGCGGACGGGGTTCTTCGAGGCCAGAACCAACCGAATGCCGCTAGGGGCCTAGAGGGCGACGTGGGCGCCCGTCGCCAGCAAGAAAGAAGCGCACGTGGGGGGGACGGACCCCGGCGTAGCCAGGATCCCCGTGCGCTTCACTAATCTCTGTATGGCGGCAGCGAGTTGCCGTCTGCGTGCAGTTTTACCACGTTTTCTCTGCTGTCAAACCGCCTGTCAAAGGTTTTTTCTCATGCGCCGCGGTGGTCCCGGCGGCTGCATGGTGCGTTGCCAGCCTAGGTGGCGTTCGCCTGAAGCGCTGCCTCCATGCGGGCTGCATCACGCTTAGCAAACGCCAGCACCCCAAAAATCATGAGCAAGCCGGCGGCGACATAAACAGCCGAGGCGGACGCGATAGCGACGCTCAGGCTGGCGCGCTCGGCTATCACCCCGATCACAATGGGGGCAGGGAAAGCCCCCAGCCACCCGGCCATGTTCATGAAGCCGGCGGCAGTGCCGCGGAACCGGGGCGGAACCACATCAAATGCGGAGGCGAAGATGTTTGCATCGTACATCCCCTTCAGGAGGCCCCAGAAGGCGAGCGCGCCCATCAGCACCCCAAATGCGTTCGTGAGGCCGGCGAGGTAAACGAAGGGGGCGCCGACGATCAACGCCAGAGCCTGAACGATCATGCGCCCGCCCGGGGTGCGGCGGCGCAGCAGGTCGGCAAAGAACCCGCCCAGGGGAGCGCCGAGCATGTTTGCGACCTGGATAGGGAAGGTAGCCCCGAGTGCCGCCAAAGCCAGGGGAAGGTGAAACTTGTCGAATACGAACTTGGGCATCCACGAGAGGGCAACCAGGGCCACGAAGTTGGCGCCCATGAATACTAGCATCAGGACCAACATGCTGGGCGTTCCCACGACCCAACGCAGGAACTCGACTCCGCGCCGACCGTGCGAAAGATACATGGCGACGTAAAGACCGACGGCGATCCCCGGCAGTGCCCCCAGTACGGCCCCCGCGGGAATGCCTGCCCACCGGACAGCGAAACCGGCTGACATGGCGAGCGTATATCCCCCGTAAGCGGCTGCGGCCACGCACGCGACGTAGCCCAACATCGCGCCCGCCACCGAGAAGAGGCTGCCGCTGGCAGCAGTAGAGGCCTCGGCCTCCTCTTGCCTGGCGGCGCCCAGTTCGGCCATCTCGGCCTGGCCGCGCTGGGGCTCGACGACGAACCTGGCGAGCACCACGCCGAGCAGAATGCCGAGAGTGCCGAACACAACGAATGACGAACGCCAACCGTAGTGTTGGCTGATGAGGCCGGCGAAGAAGCCGCCTGCGATGGTTCCCATGTAAACTCCGGTGTTGTGCAGCCCCAGGGCGCGGGAGCGGGTGCGCTTGCCGTGATAGTCGCTGATCAGTGAGGTGGTGGCAGGGAAGTAGAAGGTCTCGCCAAGCCCCTCGGCGGCGCGCCAGAAAAGGAGATGCGAGAATCTCCTGGCGGTGGCGGTCAGGGAACAGATGACGCTCCAGATGTAGAGACCCCACAAGATCACGCTCTTGCGCCGGAAGCGATCGCCGACGTTACCGGCGAACGGTGCAAAGAGGCCATAGACGAGCGCGAAGGAAGATCCGAGCCAGCCCAGCTGGATGGGTGTCAGGTGCAACTGTTTCTCGAGCAGAGGGAACATGGAGAAAATCGCCTGCCGGTCGGCGTAGTTGAAAAAGCACATGAACCACAGCATGCCCACGACTGCCCACTTGTAGTTGGGACGCAGGTGAAAGGGAACCTTACTGCCGGCGCCTCTGGATTCAGGGGTGGTCATGGGTAGCAGCCCCTCCCGTGGCAGGTATCTTGACCGCATCTGTTTCGGGCCCGGTGCGCATGATCCCTGCCGTAGGGCCGGAAAGACTGTATAATGGTTCTGTCATGCCAAAAGTGCGGGTGATAAGCCACGGTTGCAAGAGCAACCAGTATGACGGGGACGTGATTGCGCGGGCGCTGGCGGGGATGGGGTGCGAAGTGGTGCACGCCGGCGCTGCTGACGCATACGTGGTGAACACCTGCGCGGTGACCACCATGGCCGAGGCGAAGGGGCGCAAACTCGTCCGCCGCCTAGCGCGCGCTGCCCCGGGGAAAGTGATTGCAACAGGCTGCACGGTGCAGATCGCAAGAGAAGACCTCGAATCCATCCCGGGCGTTGCGGCAGCACTTGGCAACGAGGAGAAGCACACTGTGCCTGAAACGATGGCGCTCCTGCTCGGTGTTGCAGGCGTGGGCGAGGTCGCGCCGGTGCGCAGCGCAACGGGCCGCACCCGCGCTGTTGTCAAGGTGCAAGATGGATGTGACATGTCCTGCTCCTATTGCGTTATTCGGCTTGCGCGCGGGCCGGTTCGCAGCCGCCCCATGTCGGAGGTAGTGAGGGAGCTGCGGTGGCTTGCGCAGGAGGGCGTCTTGGAGGTGGTGCTGACCGGCATCCGGCTCGGAGCGTATCACAGCGAGGGAAACGGCCTTGCGGCATTGGTGGCAGCACTGTCTGAGGTGAACGTGCCCAGGGTTCGCCTGAGCAGCCTTGATGTCTGGGATCTCAAGCCGCCCCTGCTGCAGGCGATTGCCGCGAACCAGCAGGTCTGCCCTCATCTACATCTGCCGCTGCAGTCGGGCGATGCGGAAATCTTGCGTGCGATGAGGCGGCCTTACACTCCGGACGGTTTCGCGCGCACGGTTGAGCAGGCGCGCGAGTCGGTTCCCGATGTCGCGATCACCAGCGATGTGATGGTCGGCTTCCCCGGCGAGACGCAGGCGGCCTTTGAGAACACGGTTCGCTTGGTGGAAAGGCTGCAACTGGATGGGCTGCACGTTTTCCGCTTCTCGCCGCGGCCTGGCACAGCGGCCGCGGGCATGACCGGGCAAGTACCAGAATCGGTGAAGAAGGAAAGGTGCGAGACGTTGCTGGCTGCGGCGCGGTCTCTTTCCGCGCGCTTCGCGCAGCGATTCGTGGGGAAGACCGTCGAGGTCCTTTTCGAATCGCATGACCCGGCAACGGGGATGTGCGAGGGCTTTTCCCAGCACCACCTGTGCGTTGCTGCCAGCGCGCGCCCCGAGATGCGCAACCAGGTCGGGGTGGTGCTCGTCACGAGCGCGGAGGGCGGACGCGCTGTGGGGAAAATCCGTCGGCCGGGCTAGTTTGACGGGCGCGGCTTCTCCCGAGGCCGCGGGTCCGCGGGGTCACGGGACCCCGCGCCCGGTTGGCCATTGTCGTAGTTCTGGTACTACTTGCCGACCTTCAGGGTTGCGATGCCGAAGGGGGGTATTGTTACGAGCAGGCCGTCGCCATCCATGCGAGCCGTGTTCTGGGCCAGCGGCTGCTCCAGCAGATCGGTTTCCGCGGCTGGCGAGCCGGCCGGTGCCAAGGCCGGATCGAGCCGCAGGCGCGCTTCAGTCTTGCGTCCCTCGATTTCGTAGAGCCTGACTATCAACGCATCGGAGTCCTCCGCCTTCTTGAGGCCCGACAGCATCACGTTCGGAGTCTCCAGGGTCGCGAAACCGTGGGTGGTCGGCAGGGAACCGTCGTGAAGGTCGGTGGCTGCAACCGTGAATGAATGGTTGAACTCTGACGCCGCGCGCACGGTTGACGATTCCTGGCATGGGCCGGCGTGTGGAACCAGCGAATAGCGGATCGTATGTGCACCGAGCTCCGGCAGCGGGTCCGGGTCGTAACTTGAGCGCAGCAGCGTAAGGCGAATCTCGCCGTCCTCCACGCTGTAGCCGTACTTGCTGTCATTCAGAAGGGAAACGCCGACGTGCTCCGGCGCCTTGTCGCCCGCGCCACTGCCGCACAGGCTGGCCCACCGAAGGGCGGGAACATCGAGGCCGTCCAGCGGGCGCGTTACGGACCCGAAAGGCACCTCGAAAGTTGCCTGCCCATTCGCCAGAGCAACCGGGAAGGCGACGCGCAGGGCCGGCACTCCGACTTGCTGGTGGCCGCGCTCAAGCCAGTTGACGTTCAGTTGGAAGTCAACGCGCGGCGTGCCCGCCGCGAGCGCGATGATGAGAGTCAGCGTTGATTCGTTACGCTTGCTTGAAGAGATGAGGCTTGCCCGGTGGGGTCCGGCCTGGCCCACGCGTGTCTCTGCCCCGTCAGCCAGATCTTCAACGCGCAGAATCTGCGTTATCTCCCAGGCGGTCATGCCGTTGTGGGCCTCGGTGACAAACTGGAGCAGGCCAAGCCGCTTGCCGGGCGGCACGAAATCGTATCCCGTGCGCTTGTCAACCAGGTGCACGATTGCCCCGGAACGCGGCTCGACCTGGATGCGAAAGAACTCGTTCTCGAGGCGGCCGGTGCCATCAGCCGATGCGCCCTCTGCGGCTGGGCGCTCAGCCGACTGCCCAATCGCGTAGCACCGCCAGCCGAGGCCAGGGATGTCTCTGGCAGGAAAGGCAATGGTTATAAACCGGTGGCCCCAGTAGTGCCCGTGGCCGATTACCTGGCCGGGCGCGACAGTTCCCTTGTCGTCCACAACGATGATTTGATGGTGCGGCAGGTCGCGGTTCCAGATCTTGGCCTCGACCACCGCGCTGCGCTGCCACGGGCTTGGGTTAAGAACGAGGAAGGGCTCGATCTCGGCCGCTCCTGCCCCCAGGGTTGAGAGGCCGCCGAACCACGCTCCTTCGCCTGCGCCCGCGCCGAGGCCGGGGCCGCTGTTGACAGCCGCTGCCTTGGCGCTCTTGGCGAGAGAAGAAGTGGCGACCGCTGCGGCCAGGGAGCGCAGGCCCCTGGTGCGAATCATGCCGGTTCGGCATTGGATCTCCTGGAGCAGGCCCACCGCGTATTCATAGGTCTCGTGAACCCCGGAGCCGGGAAGGATGTCGTGGAACTGGTTGAACATCGCCATGCGCCAGGCTCCGTTGATGCTGTCGGCAGGATACGGCATGCTGACCGTCCTGGCGGCAATCAGGGCAACGGCCTCGGCCTCGACGAGCGCATTCTCGCTCATCCTGTTGGCCTGCTTTATTTTGCTCTGTGAAGTGTAGCAGCCGCGGAATTGATATTGCAACTCGGCGTTCACCACTGGCAGGTCCTTCGCCTGACGCTCGGCGATTGAGAAGAACCCGTCGGTCGTGGTGAGCTTGACGTTCGGGAATATGGGCCAAGCATTCAGTTCCCGGGCGGCGTGGAGATACTGGCGGGTGGGGCCGCCGCCGTGGTCGCCGACCCCGTAAACCCACAACATGTCCTTCAGCCCGGTCTGGCGCTCGAAATCGAAGAGCAGCCTCGTGATGCCAGGGTTGATCTGGCCGTTGTAGCCGTTGGGCCCATCGTCGAAGGCAAGCACGCGGGAGCCGTCTTTGCTCTGCCACCAGAACAGGCGGTGTCCTGCGCCGCAGCGGTGGAAGTAATAGCGCCGCACGCCGCCGCGCTGCAAGATGCCCGGCAGTGTGTGCGCGTGCCCGAATGTATCGCATTCCCAGTCTATCTTCACCGCGTCGAAGGGCAGGCCGAGATGGTCCCTGAGCCAGCGCCTGGAGTGCAGCAGGTGGCGGCAAAGGATCTCCCCGGAGGCCATGTTCTTGTCGCCTTCCACCCACTGGCTCGCGGTCACCTCCCAGCGGCCTTCTGCGATGCGCTGCCTGATACGCTCGAATATCTCGGGGCAATACTTCTCCATTGCCTCATAAACGGAGATCTGGCTCTGCGAGAAATGAAAGTCGGGGAACTCGTCCATCAGCCGGTCCATGGTGTCGAACGTGTCGTAGCACACGCTCACTGTCTCCGGCCAGGGCCACATCCAGTTCATGTCAATGTGGGCGTGGCCCACGCAGTGGATGGTATATTCTTTGGCGGCGCGCCCCAGGGGGGCCAGCGTCTGCTCTGCTTCGCGGACCACCGTCTCAAGCTCTATAGGCCCCGGGGCCCTCAGGCGGCCGTTCAAGGCAGCCAGCGCTGAGAGTATCAGGCGCGTCCATTCTTTCTCGCGCTCGGGGTGCGCTGCCGCCAGTCGCGCTGCGAACTCGACCTCGGCCAGTAGCCGCTCGGCTGGCTTGCCGAAGCCTTTCATTGAGTCGGTCACGCTAGCAATCTCTCGACGAAGGTCTTCAGCAAAACTCATGAAAATGCTCCTCTGCTGGATATGGCCCAGCGCCGGGCAGAATGTGTGCCCCCGCGGGGCGGTTCGACCTGAGACTCTTCGCAGCGGCCGGGCCGACTTCCTGCGCGGTGGCGAGCAGGAAATGCGCGGCAGTGGGGGAACCTGTCAGATTGCCGAGAAGGTTTAGCAATCCGGAGGCAAGGATATGGCAACCGCACAATCGGGTGTGAGAGACTGGGCGATTCATGGCGCCAAGGATGTTTTCACATGCGCCAATGCGCTGGCGGTAGAGGGCTACAGCGAGCCGGGGAAAAGGGAGTTCGGCAAAAATCCGGTCTGGCAGGCGGTGCGGCAAGCCGGCAGCGCACTGTGGCTCGATACCGGCGATAAGACGGCGGCGGGCAAGTTGTGGTCGTCCGAGCTTTCAGGGCTCACCACGAACAATACGCTCGTCAACCAGGTGGTGCAGACGGGGGTTTTGGACGATCTGATAAAGCGCTCCGCGAGCCGCCTACGCAAGGCCGCCCCATCGTTGTCGGCAGAGGATCTTGTTCTCGAGGTGGGTTTCGTGCTGAACGCGCACGTGTCGCTCGGGCTGGTGCAGGAATTTGGGGCCACCGTGAGCGTCGAACTGCACCCCATGTTGGCGCACGACATCAAGGGGACCCTCCTGTTTGCGAGGCGCTACTATTCCCTATGCCGGAGCCACTTCCTGATAAAGGTGCCCCTCACCCCGGACGGCTATCTGGCGCTGCGCGCCCTGTCTTCAGAGTGGGTTCCGGTGAACTTCACGCTCGGATTCTCGGCGCGGCAGAACTACCTGGCAGCGGCATTCTCGCGGCCTCGCTATGTGAACGTGTTCCTGGGCCGGCTGAACGCGGTGGTGTCGGACAATGGCCTGGGTGACGGCAAGTGCGTGGGCGAACGCGCAACGGTTGCGTCGCAGCGCGGTCTGCACAAGGCTCGGCAGCGGTTCGCGGACGTGCCGACGCTTCAGATAGCCGCTAGCATGCGCGGCGGGCAGCAGGTGGCCGATCTGGCGGGAGTTGATGTGCTCACTATGCCGCCCAAGGCGGCGGAAGAGTTCTTGAAATTGAACATGGCCCCTCAACAGATACGCAGCCAGGTGGGCACGGAATACACGGTTAGCCTTCACGGCGGGAAGAGCACCGCGCAGACCGGCTTAGACGTCCTCTGGGACATCACGCCGGAGTTTGAGGCCTTCGTGGCCAAGATGTTGGAGACGAAGGTTGACGACTGGAGCGGGGCGCACCTGGCCGAGTTTGCCCGCGACAACGGGGCACGCGACCTGTTTTACCCCTGGAGCACCGACGAGGTTGCGGAAGTCCGGAAAAAAGGAAAGATACCCGACCTATCCCGCTGGCAGGGCAAGGTGGCGCTCGACGATTTGATGACCATGTGCGGGCTGCAATCGTTCGCCGTTGACCAGACGGCGCTGGACGAGCGCATCGGCGGCCTGATCTAGGCTCCCCAGACGTAGGGGAGCAGCATTGCTGCTCCCGACCAGCCGCGGTGCAGGGCAGGCCCTCGCGGCCTGCCGCGGTTCTCGGCAAGGGACAAGTGGCTAGGCCCAATTGGCCGCCACCCCGGCTTCGCCTAGGGGCCTTGCCCTACACCAACTACGAGCCGGACGGGCGGAGCAGCGCTCCGCCCCTACGTGATATATTCGGCGCGCTAGTGGTCCCATTCCCACTGTTTTTTGCGAACTGGGGCTGCCTGTTTCGATGGGGTGGAGGTGCTCACATTTAGCCCGATCTCGACGGAGCCCTTGCTCTTGTTGCGGATGTCCACCTTGCCCCTGACCTGATTGCCCATGATTACCGCCGACGCTACGGCCTCAGCCAGTTCGATCTGTGGCGCTTCGCGGCTGAAGGTGCAGCCGATGACAGAAATCGAGCCCTCCGCCGCCTGGATCGCGGGGACGCCTTCGGCCCAGTCCTGGAAATGGCAGTTGTTGAACGTCACGACACCCTTGCCCGCGGTCGAGGCGATGTGGTGCGCCGGCCCCCAGAAAGCGCAGTTCTGGAATTGCACCTGGCCGGTGTTCGTCGGCAGGACCCTCACCTCGACCGGCTCCTTGCCGATAAAGGCGACGAACTCGCCGTTGGTGATGAGGATTCCATAGGGCTGGCTCCCTTCGACCAGCACACTCGTCTCATTCGCATCCGCGCCGATGCCGAGGAAGTTGCCGTTTGTCGCTCCGGACTTGGTCTCTATGAAGTGATAGCCGACCTTGTAGCCCCACATGAAGGTGTTGAAGACATATTCCCAGTCGGTTCTCGCGAAGATAAATGCCTCGCCCTGCTCGTGGTTGAACTTCACCGCGCCGGCCTTGTCGTCGCCATTCCAGAAGGGCCAGAAGTGCACATTTTCAATCCTCCCGATGTCATAGCACTTGTCAACGAAGATGCCCTTGCGCAGCGGCTGGCCGTAAAGGTTGCGGATATAATGGCGGCCCGACGGGTTGGTCCCGAAATCAACGCCGAGGTAGGGGTTCACGAGCAGGCAGTCCACAACCGAGGAATTGTCGCCGCCCCTGCCGGCTATGCACCAGGGATAGGGCTTGATGGCATCGGGCTTCTGGTCGGGATAGAAAATGGCGATCCCCTTGAGCGTCGAATTTCTGCCCAGCGAAATGAAAGGCGGTCCCTGGTCCGAGCCCTCGCCCTCAACAGCGAGCAGGGTGGTGCCCTTGCGTTCAGCCCATGAGGTGGGTGCCGCCCACACCCCGGTCAAGGTCACATAGTCGGGAATCTCGAGGTGGCCTCTAATGAGGTAGGAGCCCGTGCCTGCATGAACAATGCTCCCGCCCGCCGTAGCCGCGGCGTTCAAGGCCTGCTGGAACGCAGCGGTATCATCGGTCTGCCCGTCTCCCTTTGCACCGAAAGCCCGCACATCGAAGTTGGTCATAGTCGCGCTAGCCTCCTGTCCGAAAGAACAAGACGCGATTGCCCCAAGCAGGGCAATCACGATCAGCACACGGATAAGCAACATGGCAGTCGCCTCCTTGCAGTGAATGAAGGTTCGCTGTTCGGACTCCATCCCCTGCGTGTGCGGAGAACGAAGGCCCCCTGTCGCGCGGGAAGGGCGTGGGCCGGGAAAGCAGAAGAGAGCGGTGAAAACACAGTCACCGAAGTCGCCGGGAGGAGGATTGATATGCAGAAGGAGCGGCGCGTTTTTCGCAACCCGGGCATCGAGTACCGGGGGGCGCCATTCTGGTCGTGGAACGACGACCTGAATGAGAAGGAACTGCGCTGGCAGGTGCGCGAGATGCGCCGCGGCGGGCTGGGAGGCGGTTTCATGCACTCGCGCATCGGCCTGGCGACCCCTTACCTGGGCGACAAGTGGATGGACATGATAGCCGCCACGGTGGATGAGGCGCGGCGCGTGGGTTTTCAGGCATGGCTTTATGATGAGGACCGCTGGCCGAGCGGATTTGGCGGCGGTCTCGTGCCGGCTCGCAATAAGGAATTCGGCTTGAAGATGCTCGTCATGGTTGAAGGGCCTAGGCCGCACGCAAAGTGCACCTGGTGTTTCGCCGTCGAGCGCGATGGTGATAGGCTGCGGGCTGTGCGCAAGGTCAGCGCGAAGACGGGGCGGGCACGCAAGGGCGAGAGCATTCTGAGTTTCTGGATGGCCTACGCCCAGCCGACTGCATGGTTCAATGACGGGCCCTACAGCGATAACTTGAACCCGGATGCGACGGACCAGTTCATCCGCGTGACGCTGGAAGCGTACCGGAAAAGGGTGGGGGAGGAGTTCGGCAAGACCGTGCCGGGAATTTTTACCGATGAGCCCAATGTCACCAGCGGGCGAAGCGGGGTGCCGGGGGCAAAGGAGCTGCCGTGGACGAACCGCTTTCCCGTGGAGTTCAAACGGCGGCGCGGCTGGGACATTACCGATGCCTTGCCTTACCTTCTTTTCCACGGGGAGCGCACGTTCAAGGCATGCCACGATTACTGGCGCACGGTGGCCGAGCTGTTTGCCGAGAACTACACCAGGCGCATTGGGCAGTGGTGCGACAGGAACCACCTGGAACTGAGCGGGCACATGCTGATGGAGGAGTCGCTGGAAAGCCAGATCTCCGTCGGCGGCGCTGTCATGCCTCATTACGAGTACATGCGGCGGCCGGGCATTGACATCTTGCGGGAGCAGATTGATGAGGTTACCACGGTAAAGCAATGCAGCAGCGCCGCGCGGCAGTTCGGGCGCAGCCGGACGTTGAGCGAATTACACGGCTGCTCCGGCTGGGCGTTAACCTGGGAGGGACAGAAATGGTCCGGCGACTGGCAGATCGTGCTGGGGATCAACACTCGCTGCCAGCACCTGACCCCTTATTCGCTGCGCGGCGCACGCAAGCGCGACTACCCGCCGACCTTCTTCTACCACCAGCCGTGGTGGAAGTATTATCGCCAGGCCGAGGATTACTTCGGGCGCATCTGCTACCTCACCAGCCTCGGAGTGCCGGTTCGAGATGTGCTCGTGATACACCCATTATCGAGCGGTTGGATGCACATGGCGCGGCGCGACGAGGTGGCGAGGCTGAGCGAGTCCTTCCGCAGGCTGAGCGAGGATCTGCTTGCCCTGCATTACGATTTCGACTACGGCGATGAACTGATAATGGCGCGCCACGGCAAAGTTCGCGGCAAAGAGTTCTGGGTCGGGCAGGCGCGCTACCAGCTGGTAAGCATACCCGAGGCCGACAACTTGCTCGCCTCGACTGTGAAACTGCTCGAGCAGTACCTCGATTCGGGTGGGACGCTGATCGTGATGAGCCGGCGGCCAAGGCACGTGGACGGCGTGGAAGCGCCGCGGCTGAAGGAGCTCTTCGCCAGGCCTAATGTCGTGCGCATCGCGTGCAAGCGGGCGGAACTTGCCGATGCGCTGGAGAGGCATCTCGAGCCCCGTGTTGACATCCGCAACGAATACGGGCAGCAGATCGCGCCAATCATCTACCAGGAGAGGTTATACGCTGGCCGCACGGTGCTCCTGCTTGCGAACCGCGACCGCGACAATGGGTACCTCGCGCGGGTGCGCCTGGCGGGCGTCGGGGCAGTAGAGCAGTGGGACTTGGAGACCGGCGCCGTGCGCCCTTTGTCAGCGTGCGAACAGGAAGGCCGCACGCATACGCAAATCCGCATCGGCCCGACGGGGTCTGCGGCCCTGGTCGTGGACCCGAAGCGCAGGCCCGCCGTCTTCAAGAGGCCAGTGCCGCAGACTGTGCGCGAGATCGAACTGGGCTCGCAGTGGGAGGCGGAAAGAACAACCTACAATGGCCTGCCGCTTGACTATTGCGAGTGGCGCCTAAATGGCGGCCCGTGGTCGAGAAAGATGCCCGTCTTCCTGGCGCAGCGGCAATTCAGGCAGCAACTGGGATTGCTGGACATATCCCACTCGGGCATCCCCCAACCCTGGACGCGGGCCAAGAAGTTGAGGGACACAAAGGGAGCGGTAGTTGAACTCAGGTTCCGCTTGGGCGCGGCAGCCAAGCCGGATACACCCACATACCTCGTGTTGGAGTCACCACAGAACTTTGAGATCACCGTTAATGAAATGAAGGTCTCCAGCGCAGCTCGCGGATGGTGGCTGGAGAAGAGTTTCGGCAAGGTGGACATCACCAAGCAGCTTCGGCGTGGGGACAACGAGATCGTGCTGCGCACGCAGTACCGCGATGAACACGAAATCGAGGAATGCTACATTGTGGGAGACTTCGCGGTTGATCGCAAGACGATGCACGTGACGCGCGAATCGCGAAGCATCCGCGCTGGCGACTGGTGTGATCAGGGGTATCCGTTCTACGCAGGGAGCCTGGTTTATCGCCAGCGCGTTCGCCTTGACCCGAAGCCAGGGGAGCAATATCGGCTGCGCATCGGCGCCCATTTCGCGGCCTGCGTTGCGGTGCGCGTGAACGGTAGGCTTGCGGGCATGAGGGGTTGGCATCCTTACGAGGTGGACATCACACGGCCGCTTCGCCGAGGAGAAAACGTGCTGGAGTTGGAGTTCTGCGGCAGCCCGCGAAACCTGCTGGGCCCGAATCACCTGACCGAGCGGTGGCCGCCGTGGACCGGCCCAGGCCAGTTTGTTGATCTGGATCGCTGGACCGACGAATACAATTTGCAGCCCTACGGGCTGTTCGGCAAGGTGACCATCGCCGTCCAGCGCTGACTAGCGGCAGTGACACACCGGCCCCCGGCTGTGGTACATGTCTTGGGGGGCCGCAGGGCGGCCCCCCAAAGCATCCTTTAGCGACTTTACTGAACTGGTGGCTGGGCCGAGAACAAGTCGGCCAGTTTGAAGTGGCGATAGGGCGTTTCGGACGCGCGCGTCTGGCCGATAGCGTTTGCCACCCATATCTCGCGGTCAGTGTTGTTGTAAACGATGCAGTGCAGGTTGCCCTTCATCGCCACGGCCTGCGAGATCTTGATGGCTTGGGCCGCATCAACCTTCCCGTAGGACTCCTTGATCATCTGCCCCATCTTCTGATAGCGGTCGTCTTGCCCGACAGTCAAGTGCTTCGTGTCCTTGATGCGCTGAGCGTCCGCAATTCCATCCGCCCTGATCAGCACGTTTTCCATCGCGAAGTTACCGTCGGCGGCCTTTTCTGCGGGATTGTTGTCCGTGTAGATCGCGCAGTATTTTGAACTGGTCTCACATGCGCGCGCAGTCTGATGGTCGGGGTCCCCGAAAATGTAGTTGAAGCCTGCGGTGCGCGAGGCGGACTTGACAAGGTTTGCGGCCTTCTCCGCGCTGTCGCAGGTCTCCATGATCTGCCGGAACAAAAATGGCATCGGGAAACCAGCGAAGTTCTGTTCCGCCTTGCTCGCCCCCGCGCCGATTTCTCCCAGCGCGATTCCCTTCTCATTGATCCCGCTCACGCATCCCGTGAAGCCCGCGTAGGAAGGGCTAACAAACTTGAACTTGCCCTCGGGCTTGGCCACCAGCAGGATGCAGTGGTCCTGAAGCCCGATATCCGTGCTGTAGTCCAGGTTGCGGATCTGGTACATCTTGCCGTCCGCGGTCGCCTTGCCCCACGCGCAAAAACTGCTGCATGTGCGCATGATCTCCCCCGCCTCGACGGCAGCCGCCATGCGCTGCAGAACCTTGACATCAATGCCTGCCCCCTCTGCGACGCCAGCCATCTCCTCCTGCAAGTCGGCGGGGACATTCGCTGCCAACTGGCCCCAGACCATGTCGAGGCCAGGCTCTAGCGCAGCCTCTGGAATCCCCGCCTCCTTGGCCAAAGCCGCCGCGTCCTTGCTCACGCCGTCTATGACCTTGAGGATGTCCTCTTTGAGTAGCGCCCCGTGCTGCTGACCCATTTCGCGCGGGGTCCCCTCCACATGCAGGACGAGCAAGGTGTCCTGGCGTTCCAGCCATCCCTTGCCATGCTTGGCGATCAACTCTGCCTGCGCTGGAACGATCAGCGCAGCAAGCAGCACGACCAACAACACCGACAATACCGCGTTTCTCCGCATTTCACAGCCTCTCCACTTAGTGATGCGAGCGCCTGTAGAAGGCGTCGAGGGATTCTAGCGCGGCCCGCAGAATGCGTCAAGTGCCCCGCGGCAGAGTTGCGGAGTAGGTGAGGAGGGCAAAGGAGAAAAGGCATGCGTGGTCGTAGCAAAGACATGTCGCGGCAAGGGCAGCGGGCTGCGGCGAACTGGTGAGGGAGACATGGACTCGCGCGAGCGCGTGATGACGGCGGTCGCTCACCGCGACCCAGACCGCGTGCCGATTGATTTCTGGGCGCTATCCGAGGTGAGCACGCGGCTGCGCTCGCACCTTAGCCTGCAGTCGCAGGAGGACCTGCTCAAGTACCTTCACGTTGACCTGCGCGTGATCGAGGGCCCGAGCTTTGTAGGGCAGGAGATGGCCGCGCGCGCCGATGGCAGTGTGCAAGACCTGTGGGGCGTGTGGCGCAAGCCGCAGGTGGTGGGACGCGCAGAGGTATCCGGGACGTACATGGAAGTTTCTGAGTCGCCTCTCGCGGGGGCAACTGCCCTCGCAGAGATAGAAGCGTACCCAGGTTGGCCTTCGCCGGACTGGTGGGACTATTCCGATCTGCACAAGGGGTGCGCTGAATGCGAAGGCTACGCGGCGGTCAACGCTGGCGACAGGAAGGATCGCACCGCCCAGCTCAAGCCGGCCATGTACCTTCGCGGAATGGAGCAGTTCCTGTTTGACCTGCAGGAAAACCCCGCGATTGCCGAAGCGATCATCGCCCATATAGTGGACTACTTCCTGGAGTACAATCGCCGCGTGTTCGAGACGGCGCTCGGCAAGATAGACATTTTCATGATGGGCGACGATTTCGGCACGCAGCAGGGCCCGATCGTCAGCCCAGCAATGTGGCGGCGCTATTTCGCGAAGGGGTTCCGCCAGTTCATAGAACTGGCGCACAGTTTCGGCATCAAAGTCATGCACCACACCTGCGGCAGTGTGCGCCCTCTGATTCCTGACTTCATCGAGGCTGGCCTCGACATACTTCAGTCAATCCAGCCGCGCGCCGCAGGCATGGACCTGTCGGAACTCAAGCGCGAGTTCGGAAAGGACCTTTGCTTTCACGGCTCGATTGACATTCAACGCACGCTGCCGTTTGGCACCCCAGGCGATGTGCGCCGAGAGGTGCTCCAGCGAATGCAGGCCGGCAAGCCCGGCGGCGGCTTCATCATCGGGCCTGCGCACAACATCCAGTTCGACACTCCCACCGAAAACATAATCGCAATGTACGAAGCCTGCCTCGAATCCGGGGCGTATTGAGAGAGGTAGGGGCACATATCATGTAGGGGAGCAGCGCCGCTGCTCCCCGAAAACTGTAGGGGCGGTTTCAAACCTGCCCCTACACCACGTGCGGCCTGCGTAGCGGCGCTCCGCCCCTGCAGTCGCGGCAGCAATCAGCAGCAGCCGAGGTACTTTGCGCGCAGGCTTTCGAGCAGGGCTTTGGCCTTAAGGATGTCGCGCGCCTGCTGTTCGCCAGTAATCTCGCGCTCGATCGTGAGCGGGCCGATGTAGCCAATCTCGACCAGGGTCTTGACGAACTGCTCGATGCCCACGTCACCCTCGCCGAGGGGCACCTCGTGGCCCAACTTGCCTTCCTCGGTGGGCCATTTCCCGTCCTTGCAGTGGACCCCATCTACCCACTGGCCAACCAGCCTGAGCGCCTCTATCGGCTCGCCGCTGCCGTACAAGATCATGTTGGCGGGGTCAAAATTGACCCGGATGTTGTCGCGCTGCAGGTGGCCGATGAATCGGCGCAAAGTAGGCCCGGTCTCCTGGCCAGTTTCCAGCGCGAACACCAGCCCCTTTGACTTGCAGTGGTCAGCCACTTTCCTGGTGGCCTCGATCACCTCGGCATAGAGCGCGTCCTTCTCATCTTCCGGCACGAAGCCGATGTGGGCGGCCGCCCTGCCCACCCCAAGCGCGGCCGCAAAATCTACTATCTTGCATGCAGTCGCGAGCCGTTGCGCCCTGGTTTCCCGCGGCACGAGGCCGACGGTCTTGCGCACGGTTGGTATGTCCGCATAACTCTCTCCCGGAAAGCCGAGGAAAACCGTGGTAACCGTGATGCCGGATTCGGCGATTGCCTTCTTCAGGCGCTGCAAGTTCTCCCCGCTCCACCACTGCTGCGGGGGGCAGCCCATCTGCACGGTGGGTATCCCCATCTCTTTCACTTTGCTGAGTCGTCCCTCGGGGTTCTCACCTACGCCCAGCATCACCCCGATTGGCATACGCTCCATGGTTCACCTCCCATTTAGTGCCGGCAATCGCGTCGAAAGGGTTTCCCCGGTTCCCTGCCCGAATCCTGCTGCGCGGGCCTACTGGAAGCGGGACCTGGAGGGATGAGTCGTCAGGTAAATGAGGATCAGGCCCGCTGTCACAAGAAATGCAAAGATGATCCCAGGGGGAAAGCCGCTGACTCGAAACCACAGCCCCAGCAGGATGCCGATTGCCGTGAGCCCGATCGCGAGCGCGCGACCCCACTTGCGCATCCTGGCCAGGCCGGCGCCCGTGAGCAGGAACAGCACTCCTCCCGCTGCCAGCAGCGCCGCGATTCCATGATCCCCTCTTTGGGCATGGCCTATCGCTGACGCGAGCGCCCCCATCCCCTGCAGGAAGAAATACGCGGCGATCAGGGTGAGCCCAAAGGGCCTTTCCATGGCGGGTAGTGCCTTCCTGCGCGAGTCAGGGCCTTTCGGTGGTAGCGGAGCCCCTCTGCCCTTCAGGACCCCGAGGAAGGGACCCTTCAGGGTCCCTCTTCGAGGGGCGGGCTCCCAGGTGGGCCGCCCCTACGGTTTCGGTGCGGTTGCCGCAGAACTGGAGAGGCTGGGCAGCCCCGATGGCATCAGCCCGGCCCCGAATACGGGTGCCAGCACTTCAAGCAGGGGGTTCAGCGCTGCATCGCTGATTGCGAGCGTCGCTATGATCCGGGTAGGGTCGGCAGTGACGAAGAACAGCCCCTTCCCGTCGGGCGCGAGCATCAGGTGAAACGACATGTGGTCCTGTGGCTTGACCGTTCGCAGAACGGAAGACCAGTTGAACTGTGAGAAAAGGTTCCCGTAGTGCCCCGCAGCCTTCTCCCCATCGAGGGTTCCGCTGGCCTCTGGGCCTGGGACCATTGACACCACCAGAAACCTGGTGATGCCGGCCATGGCCTTCTTCACTGCCTCGGAGTCAAGCACCGGCGCTGCAGGTTTCGGCTCGGAGGTGGACGATCCGGCCGCCGTTAGCCCTGATGCCGAGGAGCGGGCCAGAAACTGGGTGAGCAGCGGAACCACCGCGTCTTTGCCCACCTCGATCTCCTGCTGGATCACGGCCTTAGGGTAGGTGAGAGCCTTAGGGTCCATCTTCTCCGGCGGCAAAGGCGCCTGTGGGGCAACGGGCACCGGAGCAGGCGCCGGAGCTACGGCGGCAGGCTTCGGCGGACTAGCCGGCGGCTTGGGACCTGGCGCGGCCTGTTCGCCAAGTGCGACAGCGGCCTGAACGAAGAACCAGCTTCCCAACAGGATAATGCCCATCGGTTTGCTCAACCCGTACTTAGAACCCATGGCTGTTTCCTACCTCGAATGTAGTCGGCCTGGCAGAGCGGAATGGCTCGAAGGCCTCTTGGAGCGTCTCGCGAGCATCAATCTGCGGTTCGGTGTGGGCCCGCGCAGCCTCTTGCACGCTGTTGCTGGCCCCGGAAGTTGCTTCTCGCAGCCTGAAGATGGCCTCTGATACCAGGGCGATCTCCTGTGTGGTTGGCTTGCTGGTCTTGGCCGGTTTGCCCGTGGCTTCGGTGGTGCCGCGCGACGGCAGGTCTGCAGCGGATCTGCCCCAGCGCCTGACGCTGGTCCTGCGCGGTGCCAGAGTGGTGCCAACGCGGTGCCAGCGCCTCAACGCTGATGGGGCGGCGGCGACCACGGCGGGCTTCTCAGGCACAGGCTTGGGCTCTTGCGCGACGGCGACTGGTGCCGGACGCGATATTGCTTGTCCGACCTCGCGAAGCCCTGGCTGCTGAGGGGCATTCGAGCGCAACACCGCGAAAGCCAGCAGCGCCGTGACAGCAGCCGTTCCGACCGCGAAGACCAGCCGCGGCATCAGGCTGGTCGCTTGGCGGCGCTCCCACAGGCGTTCGAACAACCGCCGGTAGAAAGCCTCGTTGGGTTCGTGGGCCGGAACGCTCGCGACCTGTGCGGAAATCGAAGCCATGGCGTCGAATTCGCGGGCGCACGCCTGGCACTGTTCAAGGTGCGCGCGCACCCGCCCTCGGAGCTCCGGCTTCAACTCGCGGTCGAGGTACGCAGAAAGCAGGTTTCCCGCCTTGCGGCAGTTCATCTCTGATCCTCCAGTGCCGCCCGCAACAGGTGCCGCGCGTGGTTAAGCCGCGACTTGACGGTGCCGATGGGAATGCGGAAGACGGCGGCCAGCTCTCGGTAACTCAACCCCTCCACATCCCTGAGCAGCACGATGCTCCGCAGCGGTGCAGGAAGGGAACGCAGGGCCTGTGCGATGGCCTGTTGTTCCAGCACGCGGTCGAAGTGCTGATGCGAGTTCCCTCCCAGGGCGTGCGCGTGGTCCTCGAGCGGCACAAGTCCGGCGCGCTGTTTGGCCCGCAGGCGGTCAATGCAGAGATTATGCACCACGCGGTAAAGCCAGGTGGAGAAAGCAGCTTCCTGGCGGAACTTGGCGCGCGCATAGAGCGCCCGGATCAGCGCTTCCTGGGCCACGTCCTCGGCATCCTCGGCCGAGCCCAGAATGTGATAGGCAAAGCGCACCGCCTGGCGGGCATACCGGTCAACCAGGGTCTGGTGGACAGCGGTTACGGCCGCGATGCTAGCCTGTGCCGTCGCTGCGGGCCCCATAGTGCCTCCGCTAGGGTATTCCCTGTTTAGACGCACCGGGCCGCCGTTTTGTTCGTCAGCGGGGTTTCCCATGGGACTGGCCGCGTGCCTTGGCTAATGCAGCAGCAAGTTCTGGGTGACTTCTGGCGTATTCGTCCAGCGCGACCTTTGCCTTGAAACTCTCAGCAGCCTGGCGCAGCGCCAGCACGCCTGCGCGGATCCCCATCGGATGGCCGATGATTGCGCCCCCCGCCATGGGCAGGATGTCAAGCCCGAAGGCTTCAAGGTTGGGGACCAAGTTGCTTGCGTCGAGCCCGCCGGAGAGCGCCGGCACAGTATCCTTTACTCCGCCTATCGGCTCGCGCATCATGTTGACCAGTTCCACGGATCGCTCGAAGGTGTCGGCAATCAGGTAGCCCTTGATCATGTGGGCGCGCACATAATCGCCGCCGAGCAGGCGCACAAGCCTTACTACGACCCTAAGGTCAATGCCGAAATTGGGGGTCCTGCTCCACGCTCCTCTGCCTCCCGTATGCACATAGATGGGGACCGGCAGGTCGGGATCCTCCGCAAGGATTTGAATCGCCGAGAAGCCTGCGGCAAAGCAATTAAGCATCAGGCCTGTCGCGCCGTTGTCCACCGCGATGCGCGCTGCTTCCCTTATGCGGTCGGGCCGCGTGCTGATGTGGGGGCAGTAAATGGTCTTGCGCCCGCTCTCCTGCTCGGCGCGCTTCAGCGCCTGGCCCACCAGCCGGCACTTCTCATCGAGCGCGCAGTAGGGCGGGTTGTTCATCTTTTCATCGTCTTTGATGAAGTCGGTTCCCGCTGCTGCCGCCTCGCCGCATTTCTCCGCAACCTGGGCGGCGGTCAGCCCCGCGCAGGGCTTGACGATGGTGGCGATTACGATTTCCTCATCTCCGAGACCCAGTAGTTTTCTGGTACCCTTGATCCCGAACTTGGGCCCTGGAAACTGCCTGAGAAGGGATGGCGGCAAGGCAAAATCGAGGATGCGCACTGTGTCGCAGAACATCCGCTCGAAGAGCGGACCCGCCGTCATGAAAAGCCACCATGCCGGCACGAAGTACCTGTCCGCCGTGAGATTGTGGACCGGGAAAGCGATGGTCGCGATCCCCTTGTTCTTCTCAACCGCTTCAAGGTGGTAAATCTGTGCTGTGCTCTTCTTGAATAGCTCCGTCGGCTGCCCGGAGCCAACCCACTTGCCGGTCGTCTCCTCGACTGCAATCATCTGGGCGGCGTCCCGCAGGTTGCCCTGGCTCGTGGCCTCAAGCCAATAATCAACCAGGAAAAAACCTTCTGGAGCCTCTCTCATGGCCTGCTTATATCACGCCTGCACTCGCACTGTCAACCTCGAGGCGCAGGCAGCGCTTGCGCGCCGCGCTGGAATCGGATAGAATCTAGCACTACTGGGCGAGTGGGGGCAAAAGGAGAGAGTGATGCGGACCGCAGTTGCCGTATTGCAGGTGTTACTGCTGGGTTGCATGGCCTGCGCCCTCGCGGTGGCGCCCCAGCAGGGACAGCCAGTGCAGCCTGCTCAGCCTCCCACTCTGGTGGATGCTGAGAAGGCTTACGCCGAGGTGTCGAACTCGATCGCGGATCTCCTGTGGTTCAGAACGGACTACTACTACCACACCGGCAGGTGGGACGATGTCATCGGACTGATCTACGGCGTCATTGGTCTGGACCCCAGTTTCGTCGAGGCCTACCGCAGTGGCGCCTTCATTATCTGGAGCAAGAAAACCCCACAAGCGTACAAGGAAGCAGTAGCATTGTATGATCGCGGCATCAAATCCAACCCGGACAGTTGGGAAATCCCGTATGACTGCGGCGCATGGTTCTACATGTCGCACATGCGAATTGCCAAAAAGATGACAGAGGCGCAGGCGGCCAAGGCCGCGATCCCCTACCTTCGGCTGGCAACGCAGAATGTGGATAAGGGTGCTCCCAGCCAGAAGCGCGCTCAGGTATGGCGCGCCTTCGGTCACACGTTGCGGAGGGCAGGGCAACCCAAGGCTGCCGCGAGAGCGTTCAAGAGAGTGCTGGAGATCAACCCCGGCGACGCCGTTGCTCTGAAGGAACTGCAGAAGCTAGAGGCGCAGCCGAGCCCCGGCGGGAGGTAAAGATGGAAGACATACTTCGCATGCTCGAAGAGGACGGCAGGCTGACCCCGGCGCAGATTGCCGAGCGCACCGGCCGCAGCGAGCAGGAGGTTGCGCAGGAGATAAAGCGCCTGGAAGAGCAGGGCGTCATCCGCAAATACCAGGCGGTGATTGACTGGGAGAAGGCCGGGGCCGAAAAGGTTTACGCTTTCATCGAGGTCAAGGTCGCCCCGCAGCGGGGCGTTGGCTTCGATGCGGTGGCGCAGCGCATCCTTCGCTTCCCGGAGGTGCACTCCCTCCACCTGATTTCAGGCGACCACGACCTGCACGTGGTGCTGCAGGGAACGAACATGAAAGAGGTGGCCTACTTCGTGGCCGAAAAGCTCGCGCCGCTGGAGGGAGTTCAGAGCACGGGAACGCATTTCGTGCTCAAGACCTACAAGATGCACGGCCACATCTTCCCCCAGGAAGAGCAGCCTGGCCGCTTGCCCGTCACGTTGTGAGGTGAAGCCGTTGTCCGCCCCAACGCCGCGCGTGGCCGCGCGCAAGGAACTTATCTCTAAGTTGGTCAGGGAACTGGCGCCCTCGCCGATTCGGCGTTTCTTCGGGCTCGTGCAGGCAATGCCTGAGGCCATTTCCCTGAGCATCGGCGAGCCGGATTTCGTAACCCCCTGGAACGTGCGCGAGGAAGCAATCTTCTCGCTCGAGCGCGGCGCCACTCATTACACGCCGACCAAGGGGATCCCGGAACTGCTGACGGAGATCTCCCATTACCTCGAGCGGCGCTTTGGCCTGCAATATGACCCCCAGACTCAACTGCTGGTCACGGCGGGAGTCAGCGAGGGCCTCGACCTGGCCTTGCGGGCCCTGATTGACCCTGGCGACAGGGTGATCCTTCCCGAGCCCTGTTACGTTTCGTATGCGCCTTGCGCTATGCTGGCGGGCGGGCAACCGGTGATGGTTGCAACCAGCCGCAGCGATGGCTTCAGGCTGCGCGCTGAGGCTCTCCGCGAACCCCTGGCTGAGCCTGCCAAGGTGTTGCTGATGGGCTACCCGAACAACCCGACAGGAGCAGTGCTGGATGAGTCGGATCTGAAGGCGATCGCTTCTGTTGCTGCAGCAGCCGACCTCTTCGTGATCTCTGATGAGATTTACTCCGAGCTCACTTACGACTGCGCTCACCACAGCGTTGCCGCGCAGCCCGACATGGCCAATCGCACGCTCGTGCTCGGCGGCTTCTCCAAGGGCTTCGCGATGACGGGCTGGAGGCTCGGATGGGCTGCAGGCCCGCAGGAACTGATCGAGGCCATGGCGCGCATCCACTCCTACACGATGCTCTGTTGTTCGAGCGCGGCGCAGCTGGCTGCGCTCGAGGCATTGCGCGCTGGCGACAAGGCGGTGCAGGAGATGCGCTGGCAATATGACCAGCGGCGCAGGGTGCTGCTGAAGCGCTTCGCTCAAATGGGCCTGCCTTGCGTGGAGCCGCGCGGGGCGTTCTACGCCTTCCCCGCCATCTCTGCGTTTGGCATCTCCGATGTTGAGTTTGCGGAGCGGCTGCTGTCCGAGCGCGCGGTTGCCGTTGTTCCCGGCAGCGCCTTCGGGCCGAGCGGCGCGGGGCACGTGCGCCTGTCCTACGCGACCGCGCTCGCGCAGATCGAGGAAGCGCTCAAGCGGATAGCAGATTTCCTGGGTGCACTGCGATAGGCCCGGGGAGGCCTTAGGTGAGCACCAAGCCCACCGTAGCCATTGTCGGGCGCCCCAACGTGGGCAAGTCCGCACTTTTCAACCGCATCGCCGGCCACAGGATCGCGGTTACCGAGGAAACGCCTGGCATCACCCGCGACCGCCTGTATGCCGACTGCGAGTGGAGGGGCAAGCCGTTCCGCCTGGTTGACACCGGCGGGCTGGATTTTGCGGATGAGCCAATGACAGCCGCGATCCGCCAGCAAGTGGAGTTCGCGGTTGACGAGGCCGACGTTGTTCTGTTCGTCGTTGACGCCAAGGAGGGGCTGGCCGGGCTTGACTATGATATCGCCCAGCGGCTGCGCAAGACGGGCAAGCCAGTGCTCCTTGTGGCCAACAAGGTTGACGGTCGCAGCCGCCTGGATGAGGCTCAGGACTTCGTGGCCCTTCGCCTGGGTGAACCGCTCGCCGTTTCCGCGCTGCACGGCACCGAGATCGGCACACTGCTGGAGCGCCTCGACCCGCTGCTGCCCCAGGTGCAAATCGAAGAGGAAGGCGAAACCGTCCGGGTGGCAATCGTTGGCAGGCCGAATGTGGGCAAGTCCTCTCTGCTGAACGCCTTGATGGGCGAGGAGCGCGCCGTGGTCAGCCCGCTTCCCGGCACGACCCGCGATGCCATTGATACACCTTTCTCTTTTGCTGGCAAGGAGTATTTGCTGATTGATACCGCTGGCATCCGGCGCAAGAGCAGGGTGGGGCGGTCGTTCGAGTATTACTGCGTGCTGCGCGCGCTCAATGCGATAGAGCGCTGCCATGTGTGCATCCTGGTGCTGGATGCGGCGCAGGGCCTGACGGATCAGGACATCACCATCGCTCGCTATGCTGACCGGGAGGGGAGAGGCCAAGTGCTGGCGATCAACAAGTGGGACCTGCGCCTGGACACGGCCGCAGAGAATGGCGTGGTCGCGCCACGCCAGAAGAGGCTGCTGGAGAATGATCTCCTCTCACACATCAAAGAACGGCTGCCTTTCCTGAGTTTCGCCCCGGCCGTTTTCATCTCAGCGACCAGGCACTTTGGTCTTGACGCGCTGATGGAGAAGGTGCAGGCCGTTGCGGAGCAACACTCGCTGCGTATTCAGACCGCCGAACTCAACCGCGCGGTGCGGCTGGCGATGCAAGCGCGGCCGCTGTCGCGGCGAGGCAAGCCGATCAAGATCTACTACGTGACGCAGCCATCCACGCGACCGCCCACCATCGTCCTGTACGTCAACCACCCTGAGCTGGTCCACTTCTCCCACCAGCGCTACCTCGAAAACCGCCTGCGCGGGGCTTTCGGACTTGACCTGACTCCCTTGCGCCTCGTGCTGCGCCAGTCCGCAGGCAAGGAAGCGGACGGCCGCAAGTAGAAAGACCGCTCCAGGGCAAAGGGCCTATCCCAGGGAACGTTACCATGTCATTCTGAGCGAAGCGAAGGATCCCGTTCTCTCTCGATCATGAACACGGTCCACGTGATATTCCTCCTGCTCCTCGCCTACGTCCTGGGCAGCCTGCCCTTCGGTCTCTGGGTCGGCTTCGCTAAGGGCGTTGACATCCGCAAACTGGGCAGCGGAAACGTGGGCGCGACCAACATCGTCCGCAACCTTGGCTGGGGGCCGGGCCTTGTCGTCTTCGCTGCGGATATCGCCAAGGGCGTCATACCTGTGCTGATTGCGAAGGCGGTCGAGCCTGACGCCTGGCAGGGCGGCGTCACCACGCTCTGTGGGGCGCTTGCGATGGCAGGACACATCTTCTCCCCGTTCTTGAGGTTCCGCGGCGGGCGTGGGGTTGCAACGGCCTTGGGCGTGCTGCTCGGCCTCGACTGGCGTGTCGGAATCGGCGGTTTCGTGGCATGGCTTGCTGTCGTCTTGATAGTGCGCATCGTCTCCGTGGCATCCATTATCGCCGCCGCCAGCGTGCCCGTTCTCATGTGGCTCTTCAAGGATCCGCGGGCCTACCTCTGGTTCGGATGCCCCGCTGCCGCCATAGTCATCGTGCGCCACTGGCCCAACATCAAGCGCCTCGCCCGCGGCACTGAGCCGCGCTGGGGAAAGCGGGAAGATGAGCGTGAGACCTGACGAGCCGGTCGCAATCATCGGCGCGGGCAGTTGGGGGACGGCCTTGGCGGCGGTGCTGGGGCGCGCTGGCATTCCGGTCAGGCTGTGGGGCCGCCGAAAGGAATTGGTTGCCCGGCTCTCGCAGCAGCGTGCCAACGAGCAGTACCTGCCGGGCATAACGCTTCCCGATAGCGTGCAGCCGTGTGAGGAACTGGGCCAAGCGATTGCCCAGGCCGCGACTATTGTCCTCGTGGTGCCTGCGGTCGGCATGCGCGAGCAGTCGAGGAGACTGGCCCGTCTGCTCAACTCGTCTCCCCTGATCATCAGCGCAGCGAAAGGCCTCGAGGAGAATACCGGTCTGCGCATGGCGCAGGTGATCGCGCAGGAGATCCCATCGGCAGCGGAATCCGTCGTGGCGATGTCGGGGCCGAATCTCGCGATCGAGGTGGCCCGAGGAATTGCCACGACAACCGTCGTCGCGTGCCCCGACCTGGCACTGGCCCGGCGGGCGCAGGCGCTTTTCATGCAGCCCTCCTTCCGCGTCTATACCAATGCCGACATCATCGGCGTGGAAATGGGCGGCGCGCTGAAGAACATCGTGGCCATCGCTGCGGGAGCCATAGACGGCCTTGGCTTCGGCGACAACACAAAGGCAGCGCTCGTCACGCGCGGCCTGGCGGAGATCAGGCGCCTGGGTGTGGCCATGGGGGCGTGTGCCGAAACCTTTGGCGGCCTGTCCGGAATGGGAGACATGGTTGCCACCTGCGCCAGCCGCCACAGCCGCAATCACTACGTCGGCTTCATGCTCGCTCAGGGAAAGACCTTGGACCAGATCCTCGCGCCCATGGATCAGATCGCGGAAGGCGTGCCGACTACCCGGGCCGCCCTTGCGCTCGCCGAGCGCGCGGGCGTCGAGATGCCAATCGCCCAGGCTGTTCACTCCGTCCTTTTTGAGGGCATGCCGGCAAAGACAGCAGTCGCCGGCCTGATGACCAGGGCAGGGAAGGACGAATTGGACGAGCCGTGGCTCGGTGCTCGATAGCGAGGTTGCGATGACGCTGGGTGAACTCATCCCGCCGGAGGATCCGCAGGGCGCGGGATTCTTCGCCCGCCACCAGGGGCGCCTGGTATTCGTTGGTTACCGCCCGCGCAGGGAACAGGGCGGCGTCATTTGCGGACGCGTGGGCGGCTGGCGCAAGACGGGCGAGTCGTGGCTCGACTGCATGCGCCGCGAGACACGGGAAGAGATATGTTGTGACGTTGAGGTCATCACCGCGCAGAAAGCCTACTTCGCTGAACCGGCGACAGAAGCCCGGCCCATTGACCTTGAGGATGAGCCGCGCCCATTCCTTGTCAGCCTTCAACACCTCACGGGCAGAGGCACCGGGCTCTATTACAACGTGATCTTCCTGGCTTCTGTCATTGGGGAGCCCCGCATGGGCCCGCAGATTGAACTGCTGGTGTTTCTCACCGATGCCAATCTCCTTTCCCTCGCGGAACAACCCTTACCGATCTCGGCGCTCATGCAAGCCGGGGCCAACATCGAGTGGACAACCCCATTGCCCACCGACACAATGGTCACCCTCGGCAGGTCCCTCATCCTCCTCGCTCAACTCGTGAAATCCGGCATCAAGGTTCCGTAGAGCCCAGTGGTCAGATTCGTCCCGCGCCGCGTTAGCGGCTGCACCCGACACGAGAGGTTGACCCGCGGGCAGGCCTGCTGTTATACTGAGTACGTGCGTGATACGGTGTCCCTGCTCGGCGCCTGGGAAGGATTCCGGTCACTCGCCGAGCAGGTGCGCCAGCGGCGCTGTGTCGAGATAGAAGGCCCTTACGGAGCAGCAAGTGCCTATCTCCTCGCTGCTCTGGGGGATCAAATCGTCTCCCCTGTTCTTGTAATAGTCTCCTCACAAGAGAGAGCGGAGCAATTGTGGGAGGACCTGTCGGCGTTTCTCGCGGAAGGCGGTGACGCCAGCAAGCAACTGCCTGAACTGCTTGCGCTGCCTTCGCCCGACACGGTCTTGTACGAAGAAATGAGCCTCGACCCAGCGCTGCGGCGCGACCGGCTGCGCGCGCTGTGGGCCATGGCGCAGTCGGACCGATGGATCGTGATCACCACGCCCGATGCGGCGGTGCACGCAACCCTTCCGCCGGGCGTGCTGCGGGAAAGCGCGCTGCATATGCGGGTGGGGCAGAACCTCGATCGCGATTTCCTGGCGCAGCGCCTTGCCTGGCTTGGCTACCGGGCCGAACAGGTGGTTGAGGAAGAGGGCGCTTTCAGCCTGCGGGGCGGGATAGTGGATGTGTTCCCCTCGACCAACACATTCCCGCTCCGGGTAGAGTTGGTGGGGGACCAGGTTGAGAGTCTCCGGTGCTTCGACGCGGAGACCCAGCGCGCAACTGGCGAGCAGCAGGAGGCAGAGATACTGCCCGTGAGCGAGCTCGTGTTGCCCGAGAATGCAAGTGCAACTCATGCGGCGCTGGAGGCCATGAAAGTAGCGCTGGAGATCCAGGCTCGGTCGCTCGAAGCGGACTCGCCGGAGGCCGCGGCTGCGCTGAGAGAGAAAGTGCAGCGCGACATTGGGGAAATGGCGCAAGGGGCCCTGCACCCGCGGTTGCAGTACTACTTGCCCTATCTGTTTGGCAAGCAGGCGACTGCGATTGACTACGTGCCGCGGTCCGCACTGGTCGTGATTGAAGAGCCGCAGCGTGTGGCCGAGTCGTGGGAGAGGATCGAGCAAGAGGCGCGCGCTCGCTATGAGGGAGGCATTGCGCGGGGGGCGCTGCTTCAACTGCCGCACATGCTCCACGGGAACTGGCCTGCCGCTCAAGCGGGCCTGAGACAGCGCGGGATGGTCTGCATTGAAAGGCTTCGCAAGGAAAGCCGCCGCGCCGACTTGACGCTTTCCGCGCTTCACGCGCCTACCTTTTCAGGCCGGGTTGGCGAAATCGCCGGTCAGTTACAGAAGTGGCAGCGAGAGGGGAGGCGGGTGGTGGCGATTACCCGTCAGGACAGGAGGCTGAGCGAATTGCTGGCTGAGGCGGGCATCACCGGGGTGGTGCAGGCGGCAGACCTCAAGCCGGGGCAGATGGCGATCGTGCGCGGCGATCTCAGCGCCGGTTTCCAATTGCCGGACGCCGGGCTGGTAGTCTTGACGGATTCAGAACTCTTCGGCTGGACGAAGCAGCGCCGCGCACCGCGCCGGCGGCAGGCGCCGCAGACGATGAGCCTGGCATCGGTGGCGCAATTGCGCGAGGGGGACTTCGTGGTCCATGTGCGCCACGGAATCGGCATCTACGGCGGGTTGGTTCGCAAGACGGTCGAGGGCGCGCAGCGGGAGTATGTCCTGGTCCGCTATGCCGGGCAAGACAAGTTATATGTGCCGGTTGACCAGCTGGACCGGGTGCAGAAGTACATCGGCGGCGAAGACCAGGTGCCGACGATTAACCGGCTCGGCACGTCGCAGTGGGAGCGCACAAAACGGCGCGTGCGCAAGGCCGCCCAGGACATGGCGCGCGAACTGGTGGCCCTCTACGCGGCGCGCCAGGCCAAGCCCGGGCATGCCTTCGCACCGGACACCCCATGGCAGCGGGAGATGGAGGACGGGTTTGCCTACGAGGAAACGCCCGACCAGTGGAACGCGATCGAGGAGATAAAGCGCGACATGGAGCAGCCGATGCCGATGGATAGGCTGCTGTGCGGAGATGTGGGCTACGGGAAGACCGAGGTGGCGATACGCGCTGCCTTCAAGACCGTGATGGACTACAAGCAGGTCGCGGTGCTGGTGCCGACCACGGTGCTGGCGCAGCAGCACTTCGGTACGTTCCGCGAAAGGCTGACCCCGTACCCGGTGCGGGTGGAGATGCTGAGCCGTTTCCTGAGCAGGTCTGCGCAGCAGAAAGTGATCGAGGGCCTGGCCAGCGGCGAGGTAGACATTGTCATCGGCACGCACCGGCTTCTGTCCAAGGATGTCCAGTTCAAGAGCCTTGGCCTGATTATTGTTGATGAGGAGCACCGCTTCGGCGTCAGGCACAAGGAACGCCTGAAGCAGCTCCGCCCGAGCGTTGACGTGTTGAGCATGACCGCCACGCCCATACCGCGGACGCTTCACATGGCCCTCTCGGGCATCCGCGAGATGAGCGTGATAAGGGATGCGCCGGAGGGCAGGATTCCGATCCGAACCAAGGCCAGCGCGCGCGACGACATGCTGCTGGACGACGCGATCCCGCGGGAGGTTGCCAGGCAGGGGCAGGTCTTCTTCGTGCACAACCGCGTGGAGTCAATTGCACACGTGGCCGACAAGTTGCACAAAATGCTGCCGGGGGTGCGCATCGCAATTGCCCACGGGCAATTGCCGGAAACAGAACTCGAGCGCGTGATGCTGGACTTTTATGCCGGCCGCTACGACATGCTGGTTTGCACGAGCATCATCGAGAGCGGCCTGGATGTGCCGAATGCGAATACCATCGTGGTGGATGAGTCCGAGCGACTGGGCCTGGCGCAACTCTATCAATTGCGCGGCCGCGTGGGCAGGTCGGACAGGCAGGCTTACGCTTACCTCACGTGGACCCCGCACAAGCGCCTGAGCGACAGCGCCGAGAAGCGTATCGCGGCGATCAGGGAATTCTCGGAACTTGGCTCCGGGTTCAAGATCGCGCTGCGCGATCTCGAAATCCGCGGGGCGGGGAATTTGCTGGGCCCGGAACAACACGGTTTCATGGCTGCAGTCGGGTTCGAGATGTATTGCCAGATGCTGGCGGAGGCGGTAAGCCAGTTGAAGGGCGAGCTCCCGCCGGCGCCGGAGGCGGAGATCGTGCTTGACCTTCCGGTTGACGCCTACCTGCCGGAGGACTATGTGCCCTCCCTGCAGCAGCGCATTGACCTGTACCGCAGGATGGCGGCCGTGAAGAACGCGGCCCAGATTGCTGATATCAGGCAGGAGTTGGAGGATCGGTTCGGGGAGCCTTTGCCTGCCCAGACAGCGAATCTGCTCAGGCTGCTGGGGATAAAGATGGCATGCCTGCGCGCCGGCACTGCCAGCGTGACGACCGAGCGCATGACGGTTTCGATCAGGCTGCCGGAGGACAAGCGCCTGCAGCCCGATGAGATTGACCGGCTGAGGCGGCAGTTAGCAGCCTCGGGCCGCGAGGACTTGCGCCTTGCCATGCCGCAGGTCGCAATAGATAGGGTTGTGATTCACAGGGGGATGCTCTCTGCCGAATCCCTTTGTGGCGTGGTGCAGGATTTGGTGGAGCACCTGGGTAAGATAATCACGGGCAGCAAGTCGAGGGGGGCAACGCTGCCGGAGAGGACGAGATGCCAAGCGTAGCGGGTGTATGTTTTGAGCCCGGGGGGCAGATGCAGTACTTCGAGGCAGGGCAGATGTCGCTCAACGCGGGTGACATGGTGCTGGCCCATACCGAGCGCGGGCTGGAGATGGGCCGCGTGATTGACGTTCCGAGGGAGATTTCAGGCGCGGTGGCGCCAGAAGGGCTGAAGCCGCTGCTGCGGAAGGCGACGACGGACGACGTGCGCCGGGCGGCGGAGGGGCGACGGAAGGACGCGGAAGCCTTCCTGGAAGCAGTGCAGAAGATCGAAGAGCACAACCTGCAAATGAAACTGCTGGCTGTGCGGTCCACCTTCGATCGGAGGCGGATGATCTTCTATTTCAGCGCCGAAGGCAGAGTTGACTTCAGGGGGCTGCTGCGCGACCTCTCCTCTCATTTCAAGGCGCGCATTGAACTCAGGCAGCTGGGGCCGCGTGACGTGGCCAAACTTGTGGGTGCCTTTGGTCGCTGCGGCCTGCCGCTTTGCTGTGCCAGTTGGATGGGGGCTTTCGAGCCGGTCACGATGAAGATGGCGAAGGAGCAGGGCCTGGCGTTGATCCCGGAGAAGCTTGCAGGTGCGTGCGGTAGGCTTCGCTGTTGCATCCGGTATGAGCACGAATGGTATGCAGACGTTAAGCCGATGATACCCAAGTTGGGCAGCAGGGTAGAAACCGAGCAGGGCGTCGGCAAGGTGGTGGAGCACCGCGTGCCGAAGGGCACCTACGTGGTGGCCCTGGAGCACGGCGGACAGATTGAGGTGGCAGCGGCAGAACTCCAGCAGTGGCTCGCAGCGCAGTGCAAGCCTGCCTGCCGGGGAGCGAGCGAGCCGGACCAGCAAGATCAGGAAGAGAAGCAGGGCTAGGGGAAAGTCCGTGCCGAGTTTGCGCCTGTTCTGGGATACGTTTCGGTCGTCCCTAAGCCTCTTCAGCGTATTGGACGTGCTGCTGGTGGGGGCCGCGGTCTACTACCTGATCCTGCTGCTGCGCGGCACGAGGGGTTATCAATTGCTGAAGGGGGTCGCGGTTCTGCTGGTCTTGCTCGCGGTGACCAAAGCGCTGGGGCTGAGCGCACTGCACTGGCTGTTGGCGCAGGCATTGATTCCTGGGGTCATCGCGCTGGTGATAATCTTCCAGCCAGAACTGAGGCTGGCGCTGGCCCGCCTGGGCAGAGGGGGGTTGTGGACGTTAGCGCTGACGGCGATGAAGGGGGAGGACATCGCACGCGTGGCGCAGCAGGTGGTGGCCGGGGCGCAGCATTGCTCGCGGGAGCACGTGGGTGCGCTCATCGTGCTGGAGCGGCAAGTGGCGCTGGACGAGATTATTGCGGGAGGCAAGCCCCTGGATGCGCTGGTGTCAGCGGAGTTGCTGCGCGCGGTTTTCTCGCCGGCGAGCAGGCTGCACGATGGTGCTGCCGTGATACGGGGGGAGCGGATTGTTGCCGCTGGCTGCTGGCTGCCGCTCACAGAGCGGGATGATGTCGGCGCCTGGTTGGGCAGCAGGCACCGCGCCGCGCTGGGCCTGAGCGAGACGACGGATGCCGCCGCAGTGGTGGTTTCCGAGCGCACGGGTGCGGTCTCGCTCACGCACCAGGGCAGGATGCACGTGAACGTGAGCGGTGAAGAGCTCGCTGCTCAGCTAATGCGGATATTGCAGCCGCCACAGCCACAGCCCACTTCATGGCTGCGGAGAAGAGTGCGTGCTCCGGCAGAATCTTGAGTATAAGGCAATCGCGGCGCTGGTCGCACTTTTTATCTGGTTCTACGTGATGTTCACGGTTGAGAACCCGAGGGTGGAGCGCACGTTTCCCGATGTGAGGCTGGAGGCCAGGAACGTTGCCGAAGGTCTCTCGTCGGAAATGTCGCCGCCGAGCGTGAGGATCGTGGTCTCGGGCCCGCGGAAACTAGTCAGTGAACTCGAAAGCAGTGACGCCCGCGCCTGGGTTAAGCTGAGCGGCCTGAAGCCTGGCAAGATCCGGGTCTCGCCCGCGGGCAGCGTGCGCGGAGGCGTCGTTTCGCGCATCGAGCCGCCGGAGGTGACCGTTCTCCTGCAGCCTCCTGCGTCGGGCAAGAGGCAGGTGGAGTTTGATCTTCTTGGCCCTCCGGTCGGGCAGGTGGTTGGCCGAGTGACAGTGGCACCCACTGAAGTTGACCTGGTGGGCCCGGCCGCCGCAGTAAAGCAGGTATCGCGAGTTGTTGCACGGGTGGACCTGTCGGCGGCAAGCGGGGGTTTCAGGGGCTATGTTAAGCCACAGGCCCTCGACGCCGGCGGGCAGCGAGTCGCGGGAATCCGCCTGATCCCGGCCCGTGTGCGTGTAGAGGTACCGCTGCAAGCAGTGTCTCCGGCCCGGTTGATGCCCATCGTGCTGCAGACGCGAGGCCGGCTGCCCCGGGGCTACGAGATCGCGGCGATCGAGATGCGGCCGACGATAGCCACGGTGGTGGGCGCTCAACCGGGGACGAAAGAGGTTTACACCGACGCGCTCGTGCTGGCAGGCGTGAAAAAGGATGTTTCCACCTGGCTGCCGCTGGCGGTGCCGCCCGGCGCTTCAGCGGTTCACCCGGACAGGGCGTACGTGAACCTGCTGATCAGGAGGAAGCGCTGAGTTTGCGGCGCCGCTCATCGAGCAGGGAGTAGTACAGGCGCTCGGTCGCCGATACCATTGCCTCGACGCTGAACACGGCTTTCGCTCGCTCCCCGGCCGCCTGGCCCAGAGCCCGGCGCAGTTGCGCATCACCCAATAGCCTGACTATCGCATCCGCCAGTGCCACCGCGTCGCCCACAGGGACCAGCAGCGCGCTGATGCCGTGCTCGACAGCCTCGGGAATGCCTCCTGTGGCGGTGGCCACGATGGCCTTGCCCATAGCCATCGCTTCCAACACCGCGACTCCGAGCGCCTCGCGAAACGCAGGATGAACGAACACGTCCATGGCTGCCAGAGCGGGGCGAACATCCTTCACCTGCCCCAGAAAGCTTACTACGCCAGGGCCAAGCGACTCGGCCATTGAACGCAGCCTCTGCTCCGCGCTGCCCTTGCCGCAGAAAACGAAGTGGGCGTCCGGGACCTTCCTCCTGATGGCAGATGCTGCCGCGAGCAGAACATGGTACCCTTTGTGGGGATCTAGCGCCCCCACCGCCCCAACAATCGGGGTATTCCCAGGCACGCCCAGTCGCTGCGGTTGGCCGTCCATGGGGCTAAAGGCACCGCAGTCAACAGAGCTGTATATCACGTGCACCCTGTCTTCAGGAACTCCGGCGCAAACCAGGCTTAGTTTCGCTGGGCCTGAAACGGCGATTGCGGCGTCTATCAGGCTTCCCCAGCGCCACTTCGACAGAATGGGATCCGGCAGGTAATCGGTTCGTTTGTGCGCTACGACTGCTGGAACGCGGGCCAGGCGGGCAGCGACAGCGCCAACGGCATGGGCCCCCGAGGAATGCAGATGCATGACATGGGGACGAAATTCCCTGGCCAGCCGCCACAGCGCGGCTACTGCGCGCACGTCGAAGGCGTGCCGCATCGGCACTGCCAAACAGTCCAGCCCGGCCTGCAAGGCCCGTGCCTGAAAGAGCGCGCCCCTGTTGCAGACAATGAACACGCTGTGCCCGCGGGCAGCCAATCCTCTTGCGAGGTTGAGGGCCTGGACCTGGCCGCCGCTCCAGCCCTTGACGGCGTCCACGTGCATCACTCGCAGGGGCGGATTCATGGTGCAGCCACTGCTCTCGGCTGCTTGAGGACCTCCGCTGCGGCCGCAAGGACTTGATCAACAGTTATGGTGGCCATCGCGTGCCTGGCAGGAGCGGGGGCAGCCTGGACTACAGAATGGCCTTTTCCATGGGGGCCGGTGAGCGATGGGTCGGTTGGGCCGAAGAGGGCAACCACGGGGCAACCCATGGCGGCTGCGACGTGCATCGGCCCGGAATCAATGGCAACCGTCAGGCGACAACGGCTCAGAATCGCAGCCAGCACCCCGGTAGTTGTCTTGCCAGCCAGAACCACGACGGGTGCGGACATGCGCGCAGCGATGCGCTGGGCCACAGTCACATCTTCGCCAGAGCCGAAAATCAGGCTCTTGAGGCCGTAATGTTCCCACAGGCGTTGTGCCACTTCCGCGAACCCTGCAACGGTCCACGCCTTGTGGCGGCGGCGGCCCGAGGCGCCCGGGGCCAAGGCCACAAGATGCTCTCCTTCTCGCACTCCTTCAGATTCGAGCAGCGTGGCAGCCTGGTCGAAGTCCTGCTGCGAAATGGCCAGCAGGCCCACGTAGGACAGGTCGGGCACGGGTGCGCCCGCTGCCTCGGCAAGGCGAGCCACCTTTGCCGGGTGCGGCACACCCTTGGCCTGAACCCGCAGGGTTAGCAGCCGGGACAGACCGGCATCAATGAACCCGATTCGCTGCGGGGCGCGGCAAATCCACGCAAGGGCAGTGGTAGCGGCCGAGGAAGAGAAATTCACCGCCAAGCCCGGAGCGAGGCGACGCAGGCGAGCGATCAGGCGTATCAGAGGTGCGAGGGCCATGGTGGGCGCACGAGGTATGATCTCATCCACGTATGGGCTGCACGAGAGCAGGGGCACCAGATACGGCCGCACCACGCTGGCAATCGTGGCCGACGGAAAGGCGGCCCGCAGTGCCCTCAGGGCAGGAAGACAGAAGAGCAGATCGCCGATCTGGTTGAGGTGGAAGAGCACGACGCGGTTCCATTTGTAGGGCGCAATGGCCTCTCTGTAGACCTGCTCGATGTGGTGTGCCAGGTCGCTGGCGCTGAGCCTGGCGGCAACATGCTCGCGGCCAGCGCGGCCGAGGGAATCGCTCAAGTTAGCATCGGTGAGCAACGGCACCAGCGCCCCGGCGAGCGCGGCCGCGGTCACCCTTGGGAGCTCCCCTGGTTCCGCGTGATCTCCGAAGGAGGTCGCCGCGGCAGATTCGATGTTCTCAGGCGTGAGGGTGCCCACGAACCCACCCTTGCCGGCGGCTACCACCGGCTTTGCACAGGCTAGAGCCTCCAATGCCACCGTGGCCGTGCCTACAACCGCCGCGCCTAGGGCGAGGACATCGGGGATGTCACTGCGGCTCAGTTGCACAATCACCGCACGTCTGCCGAGGAGCTGATTCATCTGCTCAGCGGCCCGCTGCATTTCCTGTGAAAGCGGGCCGTCTCCAATCAGCAGGATTTGCAGGCCAGGGCTCGCCGCTGCAAGGGCGGGCGCCGCCTCGATGAGCGCAAAGGCCACGGGCGCCTTGCCGCGGCTGAACCTGCTGATGTGAACGACGACAGGGCCCGAGGGCTCCAACCCCAGCAGCCGCCTCACGGCCGGCGATGCCGGTCGAGGTGCGAACTCGTCGGTGTCAACGCCGATGAACCCGCACACCACACGCCGCGGATCGAGGCCGAAGCGGTCCACCAGGTGCTGGCGGCTTTTCTCGCTGACCACCACGACCCTCTTGCTCCAGTAGAAGGTGAGACGGCGACGCGCGGGGCTGCGCAGGCCGTGAATCGTGAGCACAAACGGGACCTTTGCCCAGCGAGCGGCCAGGTAACCGACAGCACCTGCCGTCCAGTTGTGTGCGTTGACCAGGTCAACCTGTTCCCTGCCGACCAGCCGCACCAGGTGGAGAATAGCAAGTGGAGGCCCCAGGCCGAGCATCGAAAGCCGAACTGTCTTTATTCCCGCCCTGCGGCATTTCTGCGCCAGCGGGCCGCCCGAGGACGCAATGATGACGCGGTGGCCGCGGCGGACCAGGCCTGCCGAGAGCCGAATCACGTACGTCTGGACCCCCCCGTAGTTAAGCGAAGGCAGCAGTTGCAGAACGGTCACGGGGATGCGACACTCCGGCTCTTATCGAGGACCTGGTGCAGGGCGCCAACAACCTGTTCGGGGGTGATCCTCCCCATACACGAGTAGCGCCTCAGGCAGATGCGGTAACGCGAATGTGGCATTCCCCGGCACGGGCTGCAAGGCAAGCCGGCTGTCACAACTACATGCCCTTCACCGGACGGGCCTGACCAGGTGGGGTCGCTGCGCCCGAAAAGGGCCACAACCCTTGCACCAAGTGCGGCGGCGATATGCATGGGGCCGCTATCGCCAGTGACAATCGCCGCGCAGCGCGAGAGCAAGGCTGCGGTTTGCAGCAAGGTCAGCCTGCCAGCAGCGACCGTGGGCGGGCGGCGGGCAAGGGCGGCGATCCGCTGTGCCGCAGAGACATCTTCGGACCCGCCGATTACCACTGCGACACCGCCCTCTATTTCGGCCACTGCATTGCAGACGGCGGCAAAGCCTTCGGCATGCCAGGCCCGGCCGCGCGAGTGCGAACCCGGGTTGACAGCGATTATGCAGTCGTCCTGCCTGATGCCTGCTGCTTGAAGCCAGCGCGCTGCCGCCTCGTGGTCTTGCTCTGTTAGCCAGAGCCGCGGGGGCCCCGGGCAGCGCGAAGCGCCCGTAGCGATTGCCAGGTCGCACTTGTGCTCGACGACATGGATGCCGGGCCGAGGCCGGACGGTATGCGTGTAGAAGCGCCTGGCGAACAGCCTGGTCGGCCACCATGGCGTACCTGCCCTCATCGGAGCCCCTATCCGGCGCGCGAGCCGCGCGGTCGAGAGTTTGCCGGTGAGGTCCACTATGATGTCGAAGGGGCCGATGCCCCCTGGAAGGCCTGCGTCTACGACTATCACCTGGTCAATGAGTGGCGAGGGGCGCCGCAGCTCAGCAACCCCCGCTGTGGCAAGCGATGTGATATGTGCGTCAGGATAGGCCTCACGCAAGCCCTCGACAGCAGGGCCGCTCAGAACCCCGTCGCCTATACCATAACGCTCAATCAGCAGTATGCGTGGCCTTCTGTTCATTTTGCTTGTGCACAAGTTCTGCACACCCCGCCAGGATCGCCTCGGCAGCCTTGACAACATCGCTGGCTGCGATTTCGCTGGCCCACGAGGCCCCACTAGCTGAGAGCACCATGTGGTTCCCAAAGGGGCCGGTTCGAAGAGGGTTCGTTGGCCCGAAAAGCGCAAGGCAAGGGGCGCCCACGGCGGCAGCCAAATGCAATGGCCCGGAATCGTTTCCGACGAACAGCGCGCAGCGGCGCAGCAGCGCGGCCAACTGCGGGAGGCTGGTTCGGCCGCACAGGTCCTCTGCCCCCGAGGCGGAACAGATGCGGTCGGAAACGGTCGCATCTGCCGCGGAACCGACCACGACCACGCGGGCGCCCCGAATGCGCAGCGCGCAGGCGGTCTCGGCAAAGCGGCTGGTGCTCCATCGCTTTCGCAGGCTGCTGGCTCCCGGGGCAATGGCAACGAGCGGGGCTGTTCCGGGCTCGGCGGCAAGGAAAACCTCCACCCATTCCTTATCCTGCGGCTCCTCGCGCAGGCCGAATTCGGCCGTGGAGTCGTCCGCCCCCACGTGGCGTGCGAATTGCAGGTATCCATGAACGGCATGAATGTCCTCGCGCTCGGGAATTACGCGCCGGTTGCAGAGAAGGAATGCTCCCTCTTGAAAACCTCTAAACCCAACCCGTTGGGGCGCACCGACGGCAAAGGCGAGGCAAGCAGTGCGGAACAGCCCCTGGAGGTCGAGAGAAATGTCGAACCGCTCGGCGCGCAGAGTGCGCACTGCGGCGAGCAGAGAAGGAAGAGGCACCAACCTGCCCGCTCGCTCGCCTGCGATGCCCAACCCGTACACACTGTCAACCCCCGGGTGCCGGGCGACTATCTCGGCGGCCCTCGGGCCAACTACCCAGGCTATGTGGGCCTCGGGGTAAGCGCGGCGGATCGCGGTGAGCGTGGGCAGGCTGTGGATTACGTCGCCCAGCGAGCTGAGTTTTATGATCAGGATGCGCGCGGGTTTCATCTGGATTCACGGCCCTTGGGGGCCGCTCCCGAGCCCGGTGCGGGCGGGCGAAGGGCGCATTTCCCATTCCGGGCGCTGCTTCCAGCGCCTGTGGAACCAGTAGTACTGGCCCGGGCGCTTGCGTATCTCCTGCTCGATGATCTTGGTGATTGCAGCCGTGTTGCGCAGCAGGTCTCGTTCTCTGTCGCCGGTGCGGAGGAGGGTGAAGGGCTGTAAGTAAGACCACACGTGAGTGCTGTCCGGGCAGCGGCGCGCCGTAGCGATGATGATCTCGGCGCCGGTCTCCAGAGCCAGGGCCGCCGGGCCCCTGTGGGTGGAAGCGAAGCGCCCGAAGAACTCCACGAACGTGCCTTGCTTGCCCGCGTTGATGTCGAGCAGGAAGATTACGCCTTCTCCGGCAAGCAGCATCTCGCGCAGTGCGCGGAAGGTGGCGCGGGTAGGGATGACGCGGACGTCAGGAAAACGGCGGGTCCGCAGCATGAACCTTGCCACTCGTGCGTTCCTGGGAGGGCGCGCCAGGGCGCTTACCACACGCGGGAAGACGCCGTGTTTGCAGGCGCATATCTCCCAGTTGCCGATGTGGGCGCTGATTACAACCACGCCCTTACCGCGCGCGAAGGCGGCCTCGACGTGGCGCCTGTGCTCCACCCTCACGATGCGGTCAACGCATGCAGGAGAGGTGTGCATGCTCGCTATCACCTCGAGCAGGCCCTGGCCGAAGTGGCGATATGAGGCGCGCGCGATCGCGATCAGTTCGGCCGCTGGCCTCTCGGCGCCGAAGGCCAACACGAGATTGTTCAGCACGTAGCGGCGGCGTGTCGCCCAGGTGGCGTAGAGCAAGTCCCCCAGCGCGGAGCCGATGCGCAGCAGCAGGCGCCGGGGGAGCGCGGTGAGCGCACGGGTGCCTGCCTCGGCAGCGAGCAGCCCTGCATCCACGGCGGCATCGGCTATGGTTGCTGCGCTGGCCAAGGCAACTGTTCTCCGTTCATGGCACTGATTTCGACGCAAAGAACCAGACATGGGACCCGCCATCCCGAGGGCGGCAGGCGGACGGCGTCCTTTTCGGTGGTCACGACTGCGCGGCCGAGCCGCGCTGCGATGCTGCCTATCAGTTCCACGTCGTGAGTTGAATACCTGTGATGGTCACGAAATCGCATCGCCATCGGCTTTGCGCCCAGGCGCATCAATGTCCTCTCGAATGCCTCTGGGCTGCCGATGCTTGACAACGCGATGAGAGGGCGGCCATCAAGGCTCTCGAGCGCCACCGGCCGGCCCCCTATCTCCGCCAGGGAGGTCGGCTTGTGGCGGGTTCTGATGATCTGAGCGCCTGGGCTTAGGCGACGCACGGTCTTCTCAAGGCGTTCCATGTGAGAGGTGGGCACCAGGTCACAGTGCGTGAGCCATATCTGGCGCGCGCGCTTGATGCTGCCGATTGGCTCTCGCAGCAGGCCACTGGGGAGCAGCCGACCAAACCCGAACGGGTTGAGAGCATCAACGAGAACCAGTTCGAGGTCCTTGTGCATCTTCCAGTATTGAGAGCCGTCGTCGAGCACCAGCGCAGTGGCTCGCAGGAATCTGGTGGCAACCCGGCCGGTAATCCGCCTGTCCTTGCCGACGAGCACAGCCACGCCCGGCAAACGATGGGCCAGGAGAAATGGTTCGTCGCCTGCCTGGCTGGCACTCATCATAACGCGCCGCCCGTCGGAGACCACCCCCGCCAGTTGCCCCGAGTATCCCCGGCTGAGCAGGGCGACGCGTTCGCCGCTGCGCGACAGGGCCTGAGCCAGAGCGGCGGCCGCGGAGGTCTTCCCGGTGCCTCCGACGGTCAGGTTTCCAATGCTGAACACTCTGGCGGGCAGCCGGAATGCCAAGGCTGGCCACAGGCGATAGGGGAGGAGATTAAGAGCCAGGCCGGCGCCGTAAATGAGAGACAGCAAGCGCAGGATCCACGCTGCCAGCCAGGCGAGCAGGCCCCGCTGGTCTCCCTGCACCACGCGCAGCAGGAACAACTGCCAGTGCGGCAGGCGCCAGGGATGAGCTGCGAGCCACTGCGCCAGGGCGGCCGTCCTTTCTGGGAGGGCCATCTTCTGTTCCTCAAGAATGCGGCGTTGCTGCATGGTGCAAGAGCCCCGCAACAGCGGACGCGCATCTCGCAGATGCGCCACGATGTTTGTCGAGGAAAGACGCCGCCGCTCGCCGGATTTCCTCGCGCTTATGTTGATTGCTCACTATGGCGCCGATTCCTTCCGCCAGTTCGCGCGAGCCCGAGACGCGAAACCCAACCCCAGCCTCCAACAGGGCAGCAGCCACTTCGGGCAGGGCAAATGTCTGTGGCCCGAAGAACACGGCCAGGCCGTGGGCGACCGGCTGCAGGAGGTCGTGGCCCCCGATAGGCACCAGGGTGCCCCCCACGAAGCTGACTTCCCCCAGGCCGTAGAACCCCGCCAGTTCTCCCATCGTGTCGAGGATGATCACCGTGTCGGGGGTGGTTGTCCGGCCCACGGCTTGCGTGCGCCTGAGGCAGCGCAGACCGGCGCGAGCGATCAACGCCTCGACCTGCCCTGCGCGGTCAATGCGGCGCGGAGCGACCAGCAGGCGCACACTTGGGATTTCCGCCCTGATGATGGCGAGGGCCTCCAGCAGTGTCTGTTCCTCCCCGGGGTGCGTTGAGCCCGCGACAATCAGGGGCTCGTCATTTCGCAGGCCCAGCAGGGAACGCAGTTCCGAGCGCTCCTGCTGCGAGAGACGCTTGAGCCTCTGATCGAACTTCACGTTTCCGCAGACCGTGATCTTCTCTGCAGGACATCCCAGATAAGAGAGCAGAAAGGCATCGCGCTGGGTCTGGGCTGCGAACAGGTCAACGAATCCCATCGCCCACTTGAGAAAGCCGCGCAACGGCCGCGAGCGCCGCAGGCTGCGGCGGCTTATCCTGGCGCTCAGCACTGCGACCGCAACAGCGCGCTGCTTCGCAGCAGCAAGGAAATTCGGCCAGAGTTCCTTTTCGATCAGCAAGCAGACGTCTGGCCTGATGGCATCGAGGGCGCGAACGACACAAAACCGTACGTCGAGAGGAAAGTAGAGCACGGCGGCAGCTTGCGGGATCCGTGTCAGCGCGACTTTCTTGCCTGCTGGCGTTGCGGTGGAAAGGATGAGCTGGCAGCCGGGTATCTTTTCGAGAAGAGCCGAGCACACAGGGGCAGCCGCTTGCATCTCACCTGCGGAAACGGCGTGCACCCAGACCCTCGTTTGCGCTGGAGGCAAGGCTGGCATGAAGCCCAGGCGCTGGGTCCATCCGCCCCTGACCTTGGACACCGCCACGAGGCGCCAGAGCGCGTAGGCCACCAGCACGGGGAAAGCGAGGATGATGGCCGCATTGTATGCCAGCAGGCGCCAGTCAAGTCTGCTGATGGGCTGACGATGTAAGGCCGACGTCATGGCTGGTCTGAGGCGGGTGCGACCGGCTGGGGGGCCTCCTGGGCTTGGCTGACAGGCTCTCTATCGGTGTCGGCGAACTGCCTCTCGTACAGGCGCCTGTAAATCCCGGGGACAGCCATCAGTTGGGCGTGAGTTCCCTGCTGCACGATGTTGCCTTCTGCGAGCACCAGGATGCGGTCGGCGCCGCGCACGGTGGACAGGCGGTGGGCAATGATGAAAGTGGTGCGGCCGGTCATCAGGCGATCCAGGGCCTCCTGAACCAGGCTCTCGGATTCCGTATCCAGGGAGCTGGTGGCCTCGTCGAGGATGAGGATGCGTGGGTCCTTCAAGATCGTGCGCGCGATGCTGATGCGCTGGCGCTGTCCGCCGGAGAGCTTGAGGCCGCGCTCGCCAATCTCGGTGTGGTATCCGTCGGGCATGGCCTCGATGAATTGGTCAGCATTTGCAGCGCGGGCAGCGGCAACGATCTCCCCATGAGTGGCGTCGAGGGCCCCGTAGCGTATGTTCTCTTCGATGGTGCCGGAGAAGAGGATGGTATCCTGGGGCACGAGGCCGATCTGGGAGCGCAGCGATGAGAGTGTGATAAGTTTCAGGTCGTGGTTATCAATCAGCACTCTGCCCTCTGTCGGGTCGTAGAACCTGGGTATCAGGTTAGCCATGCTGGTTTTTCCGGCGCCGCTGGGGCCCACAAGCGCCACCACTTCGCCCGGCCGGACGGTAAGCGATATGTCCTTCAGCACCTGGGGGCCATTGCCGTAGGCGAAGCCGACCCGTTCGAGGGCAACTTCGCCTGCGACTCGCGGGAGCGGGACCGCATCAGGCGACTCGCGCACCGCAGGCTGGCTGTCAAGGATCTCGAACACCCTCACGGCGGCGGCGAGGCCCTGCTGGATTGTGACGTTGACCCTGCCGATGTGCGTCGCGTAACTGCCGACGCGCTGGCCGATGATGAAGATGCTGAGCAGCAATGGGCTTCCCAGGCGACCCTGCAGCACGAGGTACCCGGCCAGCACGATGCCGACGACCATCGCGGCCATGCTGAGCAGTTCCACGCCCGGATAGAGCAGCGCACCCAGCCGCACGGAGCGCAGGTTGGCGTTGAGGGTGCGGCGGTTGAGCTTCGCGAATTGCTCTTCCTCATAGTCCTCGCGCACGAAGGATTGGACCTCTTTTACCGAGGAGAGGCGCTCCTGCAAGCGGGAGAAGAGTTCTGCCTGCCGTTCCTGCACGCTCTTGGTGATTTCCCTCATGCGCCATCCCGCGCGGGTGATCACAAATGCAGTCAGCGGACCCACCACCAGTGCGAACAGGGTGAGGGCGGGGCTCATCATCAGCATCAGCGCGAGCCCGGTGACGATGCCAGCCCCGGCGGCGACCGCATCGGCAACCTGCAAGCCCACCAGGTTCTGAACGAGGTTTACGTCCGCTGTCACACGCGACATCAGTTCGCCCGTCCTTCTCTGCTCGTGGAAGGAAAGCGACAGGCCCAGCAAACGTGCGAACAACTGCGCGCGCAGGTCGTGCATCACGCGCTGGGAAACCTTCTGGCCGAGGCGCAGGTAGGTGAACAGCAGCAGAGCACGCAGCGCGTAGGCGGCCAGCAATAGCGCGGCGAACACGAGCAACCAGTGCACCCTCTGCCCATAGGTGTCGAGCCTGATGCCGGAGATCGCCTTCATGCGCTCCCATACGCCGTGCTGTATGCCGACTGGTGACGGCGCGCCCGCTTCTATGATGGCGCCCAGTATGCCGGCCACCAGAAGCGGCACCAGCGCCACCTCCACCAGTTGTGCCAGCACAACGGCAACCACGGAGACTATCGTTTGCCACCGATAGGCTCTCGCAACTCTCAGAGCTCGGAGCAGGACCTTCATGCCAGTGCCAGCCTTAGCCAGAAGAGCATCAACAGCGCGGCCAGCTGCAGGGCGACGTGGTGTTCCTTGTGCCGCATTGCCTGGGCCAACGAGAAACGCTTGCCTGCGGCGTAAGCGGCCATCTTCCACCAGAGCGCAGGCACGCGCCGCCGGTAGTCTTCGTAACGCTCGCCGTGACGGCTGGCCAGGATTCTCTCCTCCCGAATGATAGCGGGAAAATAGAAGAGTGGGAAGAGGCCGGCAACGAGGAGCAGTGACCACCACACCCCGGAGGCTGCACAGAAGCCCACGCCGGCAACCAGGCTGCCCAGGTAGAGGGGGTGACGCGTGTGGGCGTACGGGCCGGTGACGGTCAATTCCTCCCGCTTCGTGCCCATGTGGCCGGCGGCCCAGATGCGCAGGCTTTCCCCCGCGCAGAGCGTGACGGTGCCCAGTGCACAGCCTGCGAGGCTGACCGACGGCTCCCGCGCCAGCCATACTAAGGCGAGCAGGGCAACCGGCATGAGGCCGCTGGCAATTCTCCGCTGACGCTGAAGCCAGCGCCCGGCGCGCTCCAGCCTTCCGATCGGGCCAATGCTGATCATTAGATCAAGTGATACACGGAACGGAACCTGTGGCAGGGATAGGCTGTGACGGGCCTTGCATCACTGACAATACTACTCTGGCGGCAGCGTCGGCAGCACCTGGCGAGCCGAGCAGGCGCACCGCCTCGGCCAATTCCTGCCGCATTCTCTCCGCCTTTTCTGGGTCCGTAACCAACCTCAGTACTTGGCGGGCAATAGCGCGCGGGTCAACCTGCGCCTGGCGCAACTCCGGGACAATGGAGCAGTCCGCCAGAATGTTAGGCATTGCGATATACCGGATGCGGCGCCCCATGACCTCGGTGAGCGCGTACTGAATCCAGTTGAGTAGTCCCACCCTGTACACGACCACCATCGGCACCCCCAGCAGGGCAAGCTCGAGCGTGGCAGTTCCGCTGGTCACTATGGCGGCATGAGCGCGTCCGACCGCTGCGTAATCAACCCCGTCGAGGATGGCTGCCTCGACGCCGTGCCGTTTGAGGATCGCTGCAATCCTTGACCGGGATAGGCCAGGTGCGAGAGTCAGCGCGAACTTCGCGCCAGGCAGGGCCTGCGATATCAGCCGGGCGGCTCCAGCAATCGAAGGGAGGATGTGGCGAATCTCTTGTTGCCTGCTGCCCGGGACGAGAGCGACGAGCGGCCTTCCTGCGGCAGGCCCCGGGTGCCGCGGGGCCGGTACGACATCGAGCAGAGGGTGGCCCACCCAATGAACAGTTGCCCGTCTGCCTGACAGGGCTTGCACGGACCAGGGGAACGGCGCTGCAATCGCGTCCACGACCTCGGCGATCCCTGCTGCCGAGCCGGGGCTGCGCGACCACGACCTGGGCTGAAAGTAATAGACGATGCGCAGGCTCAGCTGGCGCGCCACGCGGGCCATCCTGCTGTTGAAGTAGCCGTAGTCAATCAGGACGAGAACAGCGGGCGGCCGGCTGCACAGTTCGCGTACGATCGCGTTGAAGGCGCGGCGCAGCCCGGGGTATTTCCTGAGAGCATCTGCAACTCCGACTACGGGCCAGTTGCTGCTGTCGAGGAATATCTCGACTCCCGCGCGGCGCATGCGCTGGGCGCCGACGCCGCGCAGTCTCATGCCGGGGTCGAGCCGAAACAGAGCCGAGGCAAGCTGCGCCCCCAGAAAGTCTCCGGAGGGCTCGCCGGAAACGATGAATACCTCGCACCGGGGCGAGGCCCCCGGTGGGGAAGAGGCGGTTGCCGTCACAAATCCTCCTCAGCGTCTGCGCTGTCGCCGGCGTCGGAGGCGGGAACGCTTCCGTGCGCTGCCAATTGTCGGCCCGCGCTTCCCAAGCGGATGGCCTGGACGAAGGCCTCCAGATAGCGGACCTCGTCAGTCTGGGGCACTTCCCGCAGGATGCGGTCGAGAGCATCAGTGGTGTTGAGGCCACTGCGATAGAGCAGCCTGAAGGCCTGCTTCAGGGCGGCGCGGCTCGCGGCCGAGACCCCGGCGCGCCGCAGGCCCACCGAGTTCAGGCCGCGCGGCAGGGCAGGACTGCCCTCCACAATGCAGAAGGGCGGGACGTCCTGTACGATTCTGCTCATCCCCCCGATCATCGCCAGGCAGCCGATGCGCACGAATTGATGAATGCCGGTCATACCCCCCAGGTTGGCGTCGTGCTCTATGACACAGTGGCCGCCAACGTTCACGCCGTTGGCCACGGATACCCGATCCCCAACCTGGCAGTTGTGGCCGAAGTGGCAGTAGTTCATCAGCATGCAGTCGTCACCGATTACAGTTGCCTGCTCCTCGCCGGTGGCGCGGTGCACGGTCACATATTCCCTGATCAAGTTACGGTTCCCGATGCTCAGGTAGCTGCGCTCGCCGGAGAACTTGCGATCCTGTGGCTGCGAGCCCAGGGCCGCGCCGAAGAAGATGGTGCAGTCGCGGCCGATGCGGGTGTAACGCTCGATGAGAACGTGAGGGCCGATAACGGTCCCATCCCCAACTACGGTGTCATCCGCAATGACCGCGTAAGGCCCGACCTTTGTCCCGCTGCCCAGTTGCGCCCCCGGGTCAACGATAGCAGTGGGATGGACTTGCGCGGCGTTCTCGCCAGTCGGCACTCGATGAACCTCACCTTGGGCGCTTGGTTTGCAGGGCTTGTGCCAGGCAGCGCGCGAGTTGAACATTGAGACGGTGGCTGGGGCGAATCGCTTCGATTTCCACGCTGAGGGGAACGCCGACGAGAGCAAGGTCGCCGATGAGGTCGAGCATCTTGTGGCGGGCCAGTTCGTCCGGAAGGCGCGGCGGACTGGAGAACCCCCCATTGTATATTACGAGGACATTCTCCAGCGATGCACCCGATGCCAGCCCTGCTGCGAAGACGGCCCGAGCCTCGTCGGCGAACCCGAAGGTACGCGCCGGGGCGATCTCCCTCTTGAAAGTATCAGGGGTGACCTCCAGTGTCGCTGATTGCTTGCCCACCTGGCGGTAGTCCACGCTCACGCTGATCAGATAGCGGTCGCAAGGGGTGGCACGAAGCCTGCCGGCGTCATCTTCGACCGTTATCGTATGCGGCAGGACAGGCGCTCGCACGGGCTGGCCGATATCGCGCGTCCCGGAGGCCTCCAGCAATCGAACCCAGCCCATGGCGCTGCCGTCGAGGGCAGGCACTTCAGGCCCCGTCACATATATGCGGACATGGGAGATGCCCAGGCCTCCCAGGGCGGCGAGCAGGTGCTCGACCGTTTGCACCGAGGCCGCCCCGTTGCTGAGCGCGGTCTGCCTGCTCGAATTGCTCACGTTCTCAGGCACTGCTGCAATCTGCATCTCGCCGACAATGAACGATATGCCCACAGGTTGGGACTCCGGCACTATGCGCACCAGGGATTTCTCTCCGGTGTGCAGCCCGATGCCGTCAACCTCAACAGGCGAGGCAATGGTGAGTTGGGAGGCGAGGCGCATGTCTTGCGCGGCGACCTTCACCCTGCTGCTATCACGAGATACTTGCTGCAACCCTGTCTGCCTGGTGAGACCACTGCGCGTTAATTATAGCATGCGCGGCAGCGGGCCCACAACATCAACGTCGCTATATCCACTGTCAGCGATGACCGTAGGTGCGGACCTGCCAGGTCTGCCCGTCGCTGCGAATGGCAATCGCGCCCTCCAGGTCGGTGCGCAATATGCGGGCATGCCGGGCGCGCAGGCGGGCAAGGGTGACAGGGCGCGGGCAACCGAACCGATTCCAGCGCCCCACCGAGATGACAGCCAGGCGAGGCCTGACAGCGTCAAGCAGCGCCTCAGAGGTCGCGCTATCGCTGCCATGGTGGGCCACCTTGAGCACCGTGCTCGCCAGGTTCGGGCGGCGCGAGAACAGCCACTGTTCACCCTCTGCTTCCAGGTCTCCCGGCAGCAGGAAACTGACCTGCCGGTAGGTTAGACGCACGACGATACTGTTATTGTTCACGTCGGAGTGGGTGCCGATCACAGGCTGAGGCCCTGGGTGCAGTATCTCGCAACGTACGCCCCCACCGAGGTTGAGCACCTGCCCGGCAGTCGCTTGCACTACCTGGACCTGTCTGCGCTCAACCACGTCGAGGAGGCGCTGGAACATCTGTGACTCGGCTGCACCCTGGTCGCGGCGCAGCAGCAAGATGCCCGTGGGAATGTTCTCGATAACCCCTAGAAGGCCGCCGAGATGATCATCGTGCGGATGGGTGAGGACGACTGCGTCCAGCCGCCCGATGCCTGCCAGCAGCAGCGCCGGGATGATGATCCTCCCGGCGGTGCCTGGCCGGCCGCCGTATTGCCCCTCTTCGCCGCCGTCAATCAGAATTGCCCTCCCGGCCGGCGACTTGATGATAATGGAATCGCCCTGCCCGACATCGAGGAAGGTGACCGTCAGGGTGCGGTTGGTCGCTTGCCAGACCGACAGGAGGATTGCGCCGGCCAGCAGGGCGAGGATTACGAGCAATAGAGATTGAACGCGGACCAGTCTCATGGCAGCATGCTTCTATCTTCCGCCGCCTGAGCCCAGCGGCCTGCCCAGCGAGCGGCGGCCGCGACGGCCGCAAAGTAGAAAACCGCGGGCCAGGGGGATGCAAGCCGGTACGTCACGGAAGCGCCTGGCATTTCGGCCATCAGGGCGGTGGCATGCACAAGCCACCCCAATAGAGAAGCGTTCGCGTAGTTGATCACCTTCGCAGCAGGCAGCCACGCAAGACCCAGGGCACAAGCCGTCAACCCCAGAGCGAGCAAGGCGGCAGCCAGCGGAACGGCTACCAGGTTGCCCGCAAAGCCCATCAGCGACACCTGTCCGAAATGCCAGGCCTGCACAGGTAGCACGGCAAGTTGAACCCCTGTCGAAGCGGCAAGACTGAGGCCCAGCCAGCGCGGAAGTCCGCGCAGTACGGTCGCGATGCGTGGCGCAAGGTAAGCAAGCCCCAGGACGGCAGCAAATGACAGTTGAAAGCCGGGGTTAAACAGCTCGGTGGGGCGCTGCAAGAGCAAGACGAACGCGGCGACGGCAATCAGAGTGTACTTGTCTATCTCCAGCGGGTGTTGCTCTGCCACTGCACGCATCTGGCTCAATCCGAGAGCAGCCGCTGCCAGGACCGCTCCGATGCCAGCGCGCCAGACGGGGCTTCCTCCCCCCACGAAGACGGCATAGGCCGCAGTCAGCGCCACGCCCAAAGCCAGCGCCCCGGGGTCTGGCTGGGGAGGCCCGCGCAAGGCTTCCGCGGGTACGAGACCCCTGCGCCTCCTGTAGAGGGCTGCAAGCGCCCCAGGGAGCCAGACGACCGTGAACAACAGGCTGATCTGGGTGCCCGAGACAACCAGAATGTGAATCGTGCCGCAGCGCCGGAATATGTCCACCAGCGCGGGCGGGAGCGGCGCAGCCTTGAGGCCGAACAGGATGCTGCCCAGCAGGTCGGCATAGATGGGCCCGTAGGCGCCTGGCATGCTCTGGCGCAGGACGGTTATGACGCGAGTTCGAGCGGCATCGGTGGCGCGAACGTGCCAGGGCACCATTTCGTGCCCTATCCGGTGCAGCAGACCGGGGTCGGGGACGTGTACCATCCCGCAAAAGCCACGGTGGGCGAGACTCAGGGACAGGGGAATCTCGCGGGGGTTGGTGGGCGCCCCGGGCACAGTCAAACGCCCCAAGAGCCGCACCACGTCTCCCTGGTGCAGGTCATGGCCGGGCGGCCCTGGACCCACTGCGGCATAGACCTGAAGGCAGCCGCCGACGGGGGAATCCTTGTCTGCGACACGGACTGACCGCAGAACGAGCGGAAAAACCATGTGAAAGGGCCCGAATTGCGGCTCCGCATCAACGACTCCCGTAAGCGTCCTGAAGTGGCCGCTGAGCGGAGCCAGCCGCGAGGGCCAGCCCTGCGAAGAGACCAGGGCGAGGCACCCGGCAAGACAGCCGGCTGCCAGAACCAGGACGGCGCCGAGCCTTCGTCCCACCGCCCCGAGAACGCATGCCCCAGCGGCGATAAACAGAAACGATGCGGGCGGGCGCAGTGCCCACGCCGCCGCGATGCCCAGGCAGAACGCGATTACGAAACAGGCGAGTGGCCGGTGCGAAAGTTCTTTTACAGGTGAGCCTGACGGGCGCGCCGTGGAGGCAGGCGCGTGAGACGAAGTATCCGCGGCTTGCGTCAGGGCTTACCTTCTCTGCGCAGCTTGATGGGCTCCACCGATGAACGCCCTGAGACCTTCCCGGAGTGGCCCTTGGGGTAAAGGTCCACGCGGTCGGAGTTAGTGACCCTTCGATCTACGCGGGTCTTCTTGTTGTTGATGGTGACGCTCTCGATCTCTTCCTCGAGGATATTGAATGTAGGAAGAAGATCGCGGATCCTGTAGACGGCCGAGTCGGGCAGGGTCAAGCGCATCCCGTCTTCGCCGATGGCGGAGGTGAACCTAAAATAGCCATGGGAGAAAAATGAGACGCGCAATCTGTTCCTCCCGTATTCCAGCCGTCGCGGCGCATGTTATACCCCGCCCCCACAGCTGTCAAGCAGGCCGTGCGAGGGGTATTGAAGGGGTTGTAGAGCAGGCCAGCGAAAAAGGGCGCGAGCAACAGACAGAGGAGCGGGAAGGATGAAGATCACGGTCGGCGTTATGGGGTCCTCGGGCGGGAGCATATCACGCGAGGCCAGGCGCAAGGCGTACGCGCTTGGGAAGGAAATCGCGCAGCGCGGCTGCGTTCTACTGACGGGGGCCTGCCCGGGCGTGCCATACCATGCGACGCGCGGGTGCAAGGAGGCGGGCGGCTTCACGGTGGGAGTCTCTCCAGCCCTCAGTCTGCAAGAGCATATCAGTCGCTATCAGTCCCCCTGGAGAGACTTCGACGTGCTCATCTACACAGGCGACGGGCTGATGGGGCGGGAGATCACGGCCATCAGGTCGTGCGACATCACGGTCCTAATCGCCGGCCGCTCAGGGACTCTTGGTGAGTTCGCCATCGCCTATGACGAGGGGCGCATTATCGGCGCGCTTCAGGGCACGGGGGGCGTTGCCGACGGGCTTTCCCACATATTGGACATCGTCGGCAAAGAGACAGGGGCCGAGGTTATCAGTGATGCCGATCCGGCGCGCCTGCTGGACCGGCTGCTGGCGGCGCACCGCCGCCGCAAAGGCCGTCTGCCCGACAGGACGGGTGCAGCGGGCTAGCGTGGAGAACAAGGATGAAGAAACACCACCGACATCACTCGCCACACCCGGGCATTGCCCCGCCGGACCTGATTCAGGAGGATTTCGAGGCCCTCAAGGCCCTTGTCATCTTGCGCACCAATCGGTTTGTCGAGGACCTGATCCTGATGCAATCAGTCGAAGGGCACGCTCACGAGGGTCACGGCGAGTTCCGCGGCCAGCGTTTCGTGGACGTGACCGTGCGCGACACGGTGAAGGCCCTGCACCGCTCGCCGCGGGTGGTCGCCGAGGAGAGGCAGCGACTGATTGATGACGTAGTGGAATGGGCCAAGGGATGCATTGGGGGCAAAGCGAAGGCGCGCCTGACGAATGACGAAGAGGAGCCCTTTCTCGGGGTGGGCATGTTCCGCCAGCTTGTTGTGAACCCGCCTGACGTCCTGCGAGGGTTCTATCTCGGAGGCCGGCGCGATGATGTTGACGTCCGCACCAGGGTGGAGCAGAGCTCGGGGCTGCACATCGGCGGGGGGCGCTGCTACCTGGTGGACGTGCAGGTGATGCGCGAGATGGGGCTGAACGGCGAAAGCCTTGCGCACGGCGAGCACGAGAACCAGATCGAGGAATACAAAAGGAAGGGCATGATCCTGGACTGCGCCCCGACCGAGGGTTCGCCGGAGGCCTTGTCCGAGCGAATCCGTTACATGTACATCAGGCACCGAATGGGCGGCGGCACCTCCGACGATGCTGCCATCGTCGCTGCGGGCCTGCTTTACAATCGCGATGTCGCCATCGGATGTTTTCTGGCGGACGCTGTTGATACGCTGGAGAAGTATGTCCCCCTGGATCGCTATTGTGATCAGGATGACAACCTGGCCGCATTCATCGGCAGCAACTTCTCCGACTTGAAGGTGTCCGACAGCGACCTTGACCGGCTCACTGCGATGTGTGCGGCTCCCGAGGAGATGCAGGCGCAAGTGCCCGACAGCAGCCTGCGGCACATGCTTGCGGTTGACAGGCGTGTGGATCAGTGCGCCCTCGAAAGCCACCTGCTGTTCGTGGAACGCAAGCCCTACGCGCCGATGAGCATCGCTTTCGAGCAGGTAGCCAACGCCACCTTTTACTCCTGGATCGAAGGGCGCGTGCGCAACGCCAAACGCTAGCAGATTGTCTCGTAACCTGGCTGGGGTTCGAGAGGTCCCCTCTCCCCGGTGTGGGAGAGGGTTGGGGTGAGGGGCAGAGGGCGCAGGGAGTGTGGTGCTTTCACCCCCACCTCAGTCCTCCCCCATCAAGGGGGAGGAGAGACTTTCCGGCGTGGCGAGAACGTGGAGTATAGCATGCCCACCTAGACTGTTGCCTGCGCCGACACAGTCATGCTGGCACTGCCGCCTGCGAGGTTGCTGCTAGGCGGTGTCGGGTAATACACTTCGGTAGGAGATGGGCATGAGCCAAAGTATGGTGAGCCCAGCAGAGCAGCAGAGGGCGTCTGTTGATTTCGCCCGGAAGCCATTCGTGGCAATCTGGGAGATCACGCGCGCCTGCCCGCTGGTGTGTGTGCACTGCCGGGCCGAGGCGCAGCCCAGGCGCGATCCGCGCGAACTGACAACGCAAGAAGGATTCGCGCTGACTGACCATATAGCCAGCGAAGGAATTCCGGTGTTCGTGCTCACGGGGGGCGACCCGATGCAGAGGGGCGATGTATTTGACCTGATTGCCCATGCAGTGGAACGGGGGCTGCACACGTCATTCTCACCCAGCGCGACCGCGCGCCTCACGCCCAGAGCATTGCTGCGCTGCAAGGATGCCGGCCTGGCACGCGCTGCGATAAGCCTTGACGGAGCGTCGGCTGAGACCCAAGACAAGTTTCGCGGAGTGAAAGGCTCCTACGCGCGGACCCTTCGGGCGATGCGCGAGGTGACTGATGCCGGGCTCAGCCTGCAGCTGCATACCACCTTGAGCCGGTTCAACCTGCACGAACTCCAGGGCCTGGCGGACTTCGTGGCTGAAGCGGGAGCGGTGATGTGGAACGTCTTCTTCCTCGTGCCGACGGGCAGGGGCAAGGCCGACGACATGATATCGGCGGAAGAACACGAGCAGGCGTTCCACTTGCTCTACGAGCTCTCGCTCACCGCCCTTTACGACATCAAGACGACGGCCGCGCCCCATTATCGCCGGGTGGTACTTCAGCGCAGGTATGGGGCGGGCCTCAGCGGCATACCGACGCCTGGGGTTGTGGCCCGGGACGGCATAGGCAGGGCAGCGTTCGAGGGGGTGAACGATGGAAAGGGATTCGTTTTCGTCTCTCACATCGGCGAAGCCTGCCCGAGCGGGTTCTTGCCCCTGGTGGCGGGAAATGTGCGGGACCAGCCCTTGCTCGACATCTACCGCAATGCGCAGATCTTTCGCGACCTGCGGAACCCGGAGAAACTGAAAGGGAAGTGCGGGCGCTGCGAATACCGCGAGATCTGCGGCGGCTCGAGAGCGCGCGCCTACGCTGTCACCGGCGACCCATTCGAGTCCGAGCCCCGCTGCGTTTACGAGCCGGAAGAACGGTAGCACAGGTCCCTCCGGGATGCCGGAGGCATTTCAAGCCCGTGCCATGCACAGGATACAATCCTGTGCTACCATATCACCATATCAGAGGCCGGCAACCAGGATTTGGCATAGGCACTGGCATGTGGCTAGGCTTTGCCGCCACCCCGGCCCGAAGGGCCTAGGGGCCGTGCCCCTACCAGGTTCCTCGGCAAGTCCGCCAGCCGGCGGATTGCCCTACACCTGCATGTGTTGTCAGGCGGCAAGGAGCTCTTTGGCTTTGTCAACCGCGCTGGCTGCGTCGGCGGCGTAGCCGTCAGCCCCTATCTGGTCGGCGTATTCCTGGGTGATAGGCGCTCCGCCGATCATCACTTTGTGCTTCGTTCTGACGCCGGCCTGCTGCAGCGCGGCGATAACGTCTTTCATCCCGATCATGGTGGTGGTGAGCAAGGCCGACATGGCGATGACGTCGGCGTTGTTCTCCTTGGCCGCCTCGGTGAATCGCTCGGGGGCCACGTCAACTCCGAGGTCAATCACCTGGAAACCGGCCCCTTCGAGCATCATGGAGACGAGGTTCTTGCCGATGTCGTGCAGGTCGCCGCGGACAGTGCCGATCACCGCGCGCCCGACGGGCTGGATGCCCTTCTGCGCGATGATGGGCTTCAACACATCCATCGCAGCGTGCATTGCGCGCGCTGCCACGAGCAATTCAGGAACATAGTACTCGTTCGCCTTGAATTTCTCGCCCACGACGCCCATCCCGCGGATGAGCGCCTCGTCGAGGATGCGCTTCGCGTCGGTCCCGTCCGCCAGCGCCTTCTCGGTCAAGGCCTTCGCATCGTCCCTCTTGCCATTGATGATAGCATCGGCCAACTGGTCCAAGATCGCCATGTCTACCTCCCGATTTTCGCTATGCGCGTCATGCTAGGGTTCGGGCCGCAGCGCAAGTTCCCTCTTGATGAGAAAAATTTCTTCCGCCTGCCTACCCCGCTACCGGCTGGCTGGGGGCAAGGGCCATGTATTCGGCGAACCGCTCGTAGAACCCTGGCTCGTCACAGAGCTCAACGTATTCCACCGACCTGGCAATCTGCTCAGCCTGTCTCCTCAAGGGGAGGGACAACAGGGCGACCTGGGCGCCCGCTCCTGCCGCGTTTCCCACGGGCCGGATGCGCTCGCTTGGAACCGGCGGCAGCAGGCCGATGGCAAGGGCGCTGGCAGGCCTAATGTAGTTGCCGAAAGCGCCTGCCAACAGGAGCTCCTTCACGTCGTGGTAGGAAGCCTGTATCTTGTCCAGCAGCAGCGATATCGCTGCCGCGATGGCTGCCTTCGCCAGTTGCAGCTCGCGAAAGTCCTTGGCTGTCAGCCGGACGGCCCTGCCGCCGGACTCCTGGGCTGTTACGAGTTCTATCGAGGCTCCAGCACCTTCCCCACGAACCCTGGCGGAGAGCCATTCAGGCAGAGCGGCGCCCTCGGCGGCGCCCAGCCTTCCGTCGGGCTGCACCACCCCTGCGCGCAGCAGTTCCGCAGCTGCATCCACGAGGCCGGACCCGCAGATCCCTCGCGCGCGAGCACCGGCGATGGTGGTCAGCACGAAGCCGTCGGCGATCCTCAGGGTATCTATCGCACCGGCCACCGCAGGCATCCCGCAGGAAATGCGCGCCCCCTCGAAAGCAGGCCCGGCCGCGCCTGATGCCGCGAGCAGCCTCGCGCCATCACCGACCACAACCTCTCCATTGGTGCCGATGTCAACGGCCACTCGCAGTCCCTTACCCTCCCAGAGCCTGGTGGCGAGTATCACCCCCACCGTGTCTGCCCCTACGAACCCGGCGATGCCCGGCAGCACGTAGGCCCTTGCCCGGGGGTTGGCGATCAGGCCGAGGGAAGAAGCCGGAACGTGCTGGGCGCAGGAGAATGCAGGCACATAGGGGGCCATCCCCAGGCCCTGCGGCGCAACGCCCATAAGCAAGTGGGTCATGCAGGAGTTGCCCACGAACACGAATTCCCAGATGTCGCGCGGCAGCGCGCCGGCCTGCTTGCACACCTGACCGATGAGGCGGTTGATGGCATCGTGCACCTGGGCCTGCAGGCGGGCCGTGCCGTCGGGGTGCGTCTGGGTGAACTGAACGCGTGAAATGACATCCTCGCCGTGGCGGCTCTGGGGATTCGGGGTTGCTGCGACCCCGACACGTTCGCCCGTGTCCAGGCGCATCAGGTAGGCGACGATGGTGGAGGTGCCTATGTCAGCGGCGATTCCGTAACACTTTGCCGAGGTGTCGCCTTCTTCGACAGCGATCACTTTCGAGTCTGTCACAACTGCCGTCACGCGGAAGTTCGCCCGGCGAATGGCAGCCGCCGCCTCGCGCAAGAACTCGGGGTTGCTGTCGAGGGCGAGGTCCGGGCTGCCGATGCCGGCAAGCAGGCGAGAGAAATCGCTGCGCAGGTCGCGCACCGACGGCGGCGGCAGCCGCAGGAACACCTTGCGCACCGCGGGCTCCACCTCGACCTGGGTTCCGATGCCTTCCACTGCGATCTGGTGGATGGCCGTGCGCGAGAACTCGGGCACGAGAACCACCACATCGCGCGCCGCACGTCCCTGGCAAGCAAGCCGGAACCCCTGGGCCAGTTCCTCGGAGGTCAGCAAGCGCTTCTCGGCCTCGTTTGGTTCCCAGATCCCTTGCTCAACGCGCACTTCGCAGCGACCGCAAGTGGCGTTACCTCCGCACGGCGAGGCAATCGCCAGGCCAATCTGAGCTGCCGCCGCGAGGATCGAGGCCCCTCGTTCCACCTCCACGGTTTGCTCGTCCGGAAGGAAGGTTACCTTGGACTTCGGCATGCCCGGCTCTCTTCTCACGACCGCCAGAACTCGACCGGCTCTTTCTGCGGGATACCGAGGGCATCCCTCTTGCACCGCAGGTAGTGGAGGTAGTTCCCGTAACTCACGTCCGCGGGGACGCGGTGGTCAACATGGGGGATGTAGCCGCCTTGCTCGGCAAGGCGCGCGACGCGCGCCACTTCGGCGTCAATAGCGGCTTCGCCGGCGATCAGGGCCCTCTTGTCAACGCCGCCCAGCAGCAAGACATCCTTGCCATAGCGGCGCCTGAGCGCCTCGGGGTCCGTGCCGCCGCCGACCTCCAGCGGGAACATCGCATTCACCCCGCCCTCGAGCCAGAGGCCCACCAACTGTCCGATGCTGCCATCGCAGTCAACGATCACCACGTCGCAGCTATTTCGGCGCAGGGCGTCGGTGATCCGCTTGTAGCGGGGCACCATGAATTCGCGAAACATCCTGGGCGATATTATGGGCCCGCTGCGGTAGCACATGTCCTCCCAACCAGCCGCGAAATCCAGCCTGATGTTCTGCGCCACGGGCTCAATGACTGACACGAATAGCACGGTGAGATGCTCCATCATGTCTTGCACCCACAAGGGGTCGTCGGCGCAGGCGACGGAAATGCCCTCGAACCCCATCCAGTCCCTGAGCCATCCAAAGAGGCTGCCTGACGAAACCCCTACGGGGCAGTCGAGGCCAGCGAATCTGGCTGCCAGCTTGTCGAGGTTGGTCGGCACTCTGCCCGGTGTGCTGGGATCGAGTCGTTCCTTGAAGCGATTCCAGTCCTCTCTCGCCTTGAGTGAATGGTCCAGGTATTTGGGGATTGTAGAATGACCGTCCTTTGGCTGCACGCTGGTGACGCCAGCGCCGTCAATGATGACCCTGCGATCCTCGGTCTCCTCGATGACGCGGGCCTCAAACGGTGGGATGAGGCCGATGTTCACCGGCGCCATCGCCCTGGTATCAAAGGCGAAGTAGCGGTCTGCCTTTTCGTTGGAGTCAACCTGGGGCGGCAGCCCCTCGCCGTGCCAACGGCGGAGCGTGTCATCCCAGTAACCGAACTCCTCATCGGGCAGGCGGTCAACTGACCGAAAGTGCAAGACCCTGTTCCAGCGCTCACGCGGGGTCATACTTCCAAGCACTTCACTATAGGCGCGCGAGGGCGCCGTTTATCTGGCCCGCCATGTTCATCGTCATCGTCATCGGCTGCTGGCCAGAGGGGCTCGGCATTGTGCCGTTCATGCTGAAATTCATATCAACGCGGAAGTCATAGCGATCCACCGTGCCTGCCGTTACATTGAACCGCGCTTTTCCGCTGATTCCAAACTCGCCGTTCATCCTGCCGGATATGGGCGGCATCTGAGGCATTTGAGCGCCGCCCTGCGCCATGCCTTGCTTCATCATCGTGCCCAGATCAATGTTGGTCATCGTCTCTCGGCCCGTAACGCCGAGCGTGGCGATCTGCTTGCCGTTCACCGTCTCGAGATTATCCAGTGTGAAGTTCATGTCCATCACCGTCGGCGCCCCTCCCGCGAGCGGGACTTCAAGGTGATGATTCCAGCCTTCGCCGACCCCGACGGGATGGTCCGGCAGCAGAATCTGGCCCTGGCGCATGATGGTCATCGGGTCCATCCCACCGTACATCTTCTTCACCTGCTCCATCATCTGCTTCCACTCTTTCTCAAAGCCTGGGACGACGATGTCCATGATTTGCCCGCGCTTGCCGATCTTGACCTCCATCGGCTTCTGGACAAATGGTATTGCCTGGCCGCCTGGCAGGTTGGGGAGTTTCTGGGGGGTCATCTTCTGCCCGTCTGCGAGCGTCGCCAATTTGCCGTTGTTGAGCGCCATCTGGATCTTGTGGCCCATAACATCCACGTTCACAGATGCGCTGTCCATGCTGACGCGAAGGCGGGTCCCACCATAGGCATCCTGCTTGATGACCCTGGCCGTCATAGCGACAACGCCTTTGGCACTGACCGGCACCTGCATGTTGAAGGGCTGCTGCGGCTGCTGCGGCTGCTGCGGCGCCCCCGTCATCGCCACGTTCACGGCCCCAGCCATGTCGGCAAACCCACGGTAGCGCAGCACCTGGCCGGCAGCGAACTTCAGTTCCAGCAGCACCTTCTCCGGCTGCGGTGCTTCAGTGGGCGGAGCCGCCTGCTGCGCAGGCGGCCCTGGCTGCTGAGCGGGAGCAGAGGGCTGCGTACCAGCCGGCGGGGCGGGTAGTTGGGCGGGAGCCAGCGGCTGAGCGAGAACGGCTGTGCACAACAATACGGCGAGCACGGCTGCGATTGCATTGCGCATCTTCATGACCTCCGTTCAGATGACGCTCTCTGGCGTGCGCGACTTATACCACACTTCGCGCCCCCTGGCAACCGCCGCCTGCCGGAAGGTGATCGGCTCACCGGGTGGAACTCCCCGCGGTGGCGGAGGCGCGGCTCTCCAATCGCAGCACGACAGCGCGGCGATGAGGCCGAGCAAGGAGCACGACGATGGCCAATGTTCTGGTGGTCCACGGGCCGAATCTCGATCTTCTCGGCACGCGCGAGCCTGAGATCTATGGCCGCGTGACGCTGCAAGAGATAAACCAGCGCTTGCAGGAGGAGGCTAAGCAACTGGGCCTTGAGGTGCGCTTCTTCCAGTCGAACCACGAGGGAGAAATCGTGGAGGCGATCCACGAAGCCCGGGGCTGGGCAGATGCGATTGTGATCAACCCGGCTGCCTTCACTCACTACAGCATCTCGATCCGCGATGCGCTGGAGGCTGTGCAGGTGCCGGTGGTTGAGGTGCACCTCTCCAATATTCACGCCCGGGAGCCGTTTCGCAGCCGGTCTGTGATCGCTGGCATCGCACGCGGACAGATCAGCGGCTTCGGTGTCGGCAGTTATCTCCTCGGCCTGCGCGCTGCAAGTATCGTCGTGTCCGAGCCCCGCGCATGAAGCACCCTGGCCGCCTGGCGAAGATTCGCGAGATAATCTCGGCCGTGGGGCCGCAGGCGCTGCTCGTGACCAAGCCGGCCAATGTTCGTTATCTGAGCGGGTTCACTGCACGTGAAGCCAGCCTTCTCATTCTGCCCGACCGGGCCTGGATAGTAAGCGACTTTCGCTATGCTCTGCAGGCAGAGCAGGAAGCGCCAGGCTTCGAGTTCGTGCGCGTGCAGCAGCCGATGCCGGACCTGGCAGGCCGGATCAGGGAACTGGGGCTCGCGAGTTTGGCCTTCGAGCCGGGCCATCTCACCGTGCAGCAGCACGCTGAACTTTCCCAGCATTTGCCCGACATCCAATTGGTTGGTGTGCCCGATGCCGTGGAATCCCTACGGCTTGCGAAAGATGAAGAGGAGATCTTCCTGATACGAAAGGCCGCCCGGTTGGCGGACGCGGCCATGGATTTGCTCTGGAAATCAGTAGCCCCTGGCAAGAGCGAGCGGGAACTGGCTCTCGAGGTCGAGTTGTTCATCAGGCGATCCGGGGCCGATGACGTGGCGTTCGAGGTGATCGTGGCGTCGGGGCCCCGGGCAGCCATGCCTCACGCCACGCCCAGTGAGCGCAGGATAGCGCCCGGTGACCTGGTGATCATGGACCTGGGCGCCTGCTGCGAGGGGTATCGGTCCGACCTGACGCGCACGGTTGTTGTGGGCGAGGCCTCCGACACCGCGAAGCGGATCTACGAGGTATGCTACGAGGCGCAGCAGGCGGGACTGGCGGCACTGAAAGCAGGTGTCCCTTGCGCCGAGGTTGACGCCGCGGCGAGGGTGCTGATTGAGCGAGCAGGTTACGGGGGGTATTTCGGGCACGGATTGGGGCACGGAGTTGGGCTGGAAATCCACGAGGCCCCTCGTCTCTCGTCCACTGAGACAACGCGAATCTTGGAGCCCCGGATGGTGGTCACAGTGGAGCCCGCGATCTACCTGCCGTCGGTGGGTGGCGTTCGCATCGAGGACCTGGTGCTTGTGACGGAGAAACAGAGCGAGGTGCTCACGCGCTCTCGCAAGCCTGCAACAATACCGGAGGTGTAAAAAGCGACGATGAAGTGGTTCTTGGTGCTACTAGTGCTGGCGATCGCCGTTGGCTGGTACTGGATGATTGCCACGGGCACGTGGGCCGACCGGGCAATAGCGATGCATATGCGCAAGGCAAGTGTGTCGGCAACGGGCGAAGACATGCTATCTCACCTATCGGATGTGCGCGAATTGGTGCAGAGGCAAGAAGAGTGGATGCAGCGGCTCGCAATTGTCGCTCGCAACCCTGATGCACAAACCCTGCGGCAGGCAGCCGCCGTGACGCAGCAACTCTACGATGCAGCACAGAGGGTCGAGCAAGGTGAAGGCACCGAAGGAACGGGCAGCCAGGCCGAGGCACTGCGGGAGGCCATCAGATCCCGCATGGGCATTCCCACTGGCTTCCTGAGGCCGGGGCAGCGCACCTTCTGGACGGTTCTGTTCTGGATCAGCCTTGCGGGCGCTGCCGTCACGGGCTTGCTATCATTTGTGCGCTCGGCTGCGGACTTCTGACCTGCGCTCGCAACCAGGATCCAGGTACCGCTAAAGTCACGGCTCTCTTCTGCCGAAAAGTCTATCGGGACCGCTCACCGGTCCTCCAGGATCGGCAGCAGAGTGGATGATTCAAGCCCACCACGTCGCCACGGATTCTCTCCCGGACCGTCGCAGCGATGGCGGCAGGAGCCGACCCGGTTCCTCAGGTGGACGTTCTCTTGCTGCGGTAAGCCGCCCGCCGCAGGCGCGGGGCTGCAACGGCCGGCTCTGAGAAATCAGAGCCAGCCGCTCGCCCCGCGAAGATTTGTGGAGAGAGCGGGCAGGAAGGGCGGATGATAGCCTAGCCTGCCGCACCAGGTCCTCAGGCTGCGACCAGTTCCCGGCTCAGCCTGGCCTGCAGGCGAAGGATGGCTTTGGCGTGGATCTGACAGGCTCTTGATTCGGTGACCCCAAGCACCTGACCAATCTGTTTCAGCGTCAGCCTCTGGTAATAGTATAAGGTGACCACCGATCGCTCCTGATCGGGAAGCGAGGAGAGAGCGTCAGCCAGGATGCGCTTCAGTTCGCTCCTCTCAGCACGTTCCTGGGGGGACAGATCATTCGGATCCGCCACGCTCTCCCCCAGTGTAATACGGGCATCGCCCTCCGAGCCCAGCAGCGCATCCTCAAGGGAGACAACCGCGAGCGGCCCGGAATCCTGCAGGTGGCGCTCCAATTCCTCTTGTGTAATGCCCAACGCTGCGGCTACCTCGGAGTCCTCGGCTGCACGACCCAGCTCGGCCTCCAACCGGCTGTAGGCTTCCCGCAGGGCAGCCTCCCTCCGGCGCGCAGACCTGGGCACCCAGTCCATGGAGCGTAACATGTCCATTACCGCTCCACGGATTCTCCACGTGGCATATGTCTCGAACTTCACGCCCCTGCTGGGGTCGTAGCGGTCTATCGCGTCAATCAGGCCCAGGAGCGCAGCGCCCAGCATATCCTCGTACTCCACGCACGAAGATTGTTTGAGCCGCAGCGTATGTGCCACGTGTTTCGCCACGGGCGAGTAGGCGGCTATCAGTTCGCGCCTGGCCTTGGGGCACCGATCGGCAATGTGCGCTTGCCACAAGCGGGCAAGATCCGAAGTCACGTGTTAGCCCTTCCTCTCCGTGCGCGGCACAAGGGCACGAAAGAGAATCCGTCCCGGCCCCGGGCCCAGCGGCGCTTGCGCGCATCTTCTGCTTCAACTGCCTCCTCGCGAACGGGCCACAGCGACTTTCCATTACCTGGAGAAGGGTTTAGAGCGTTTCCATGTAATTATTGTCACCGTATCGGAACACCGTTCGGGGGTCCCAAATGACACGATCCTGTGCCATTCTCGCCGCGTTCTGCCTCATCGCTTCACTGGCTTCCGCCGCGACGGTCGAGCAACTCGTGAACCCAGTGATCAATGGCGACTTCGAGAAAGTGACACCGGGGAAGGATCTGCCTGACGGCTGGCAATTCCTCATCAACCGCGCAGCCAAGGCTTCAGCGATAGTTGACTTGCTGGTGCACAAACACGGCAAGCATTCCCTGCGCCTTTCCGATGCGAGCGGCATGGCGCCGAACGTTTACGGCCGGCTTCGCCAGACGGTGCCCGTGCTTCCGGCCACGGAGTACGTTCTCTCTGCGTGGATCAGAGGGGAACATGTGGCATCCGGCCAGCACTTTACTGACTGGGAAACCTACACGCTTGCGCTGCCCAGAGGGACTTTCGGATGGGTCAAGGTCTCCACGCGGTTCCACACAAAGCCGGGTCAGACAACCCTCGACCTCGGGCTGAATATCGTCAATAGCGCGACAGCGCTCTGGGCTGACGATATTCGTCTGCGCCCTATTTTGACGAGCCTGAAAAGCGGCGGCCGCAGGCTGCGCGGGTTCATAATCGGCCCTGAGGAAGTGACAGCCGATGGACAGGACGTGCCCCTGACGCTCCTGTTGCAAACGCCGACCGGTTTCTCAGGCAGGGCGGTCCTGACGGTCGCGGCAGGGCGCGAGACCTTGTCGCAGCAAGAACTGCCCGTGAGCGCTGGCGAGGTCAAGTTCACGTGGAACAGCGGGCAAACGGGCGCCTCGGAAATCAAGTGCCGCGTTATGATTCTTGATGCAGCGGGCAGCACGGTAGCGGAAGGAGTGAAATCGGTGAGAAAAGCCAGCGCCGCAGCGATCACCGCTCAACTCGACCAGGTCGAATCGGGCCTCGCCGCCCTGAGAGAAAGCATTCGCAAGGCAAGAGACGCCGGCACAGCGGTGGATTACCCGGTAGTAACGCAGACCGTGGTGGAGCATTTCCTGGAATGGGCGCGCGAAGATGTGCGGCGCGGGGAGGTCTTGCGCGCCTCCTACGCCGCTGGGGATATGATTCGCTCGCTCAAGCGCGCCTCGGACGAACTCGCCGCGTATCAGCGCGATTCCGGCCGGGTTCCTGCAGTCGCCCGCTATTCAACAGGTAAACTCGAGATATCGGGAACGTCATTCGTGGGTGACGTTCTTCGCGGCGGCAAGATTCAGCGCGGACCTGTGTTCTTCTGCGGTTACGGGCACTTCGGCCAGGTGCGCCAGGACATCGAGACCTTCCCTGACTACGGGACCAACATCCTCCAGATCGAGTTCGGCCCGAACGGCGTACTCAAAAGCGAAACCGAGATCTCGAACGCCGCGGTTGATGACGCCTTGAGCGTCCTGGATCGCGCAGCCAAGGTCAACATCACGGTGAACCTGCTCCTCTCGCCCCACTACTTTCCCCAATGGGCCTCGGAGGAGTGGCCGCATCTGAAGTCATGCCGCGGCGGCTTCATCGGATACTGCATTGACGCGCCTGAGGCCAGACAGGTGGTTGAGAGATTCTTGCGCCACGTGATCCCGCAGCTGCGCGGCAAGCCGGCGCTGCACAGTCTCTGCCTCAGTAACGAGCCGATCTACACCGAAAGCAGAAACTGCCCCTACACCCGGAAGCTGTGGGAACAATACCTGGCGCGCCAACACGGCAACATCTCCGCGATGAACAAGACCCTGGGCACCAATTATGCCTCTTTCGCGGACGCGCCCATTCCCGCCAATGACGAGTTCAACTCGCCCGTGTTTTACGACTGGTGCGTTTTCAACCAGCAGCGCTTCTCCGGATGGCACAAGTGGATGGCAGACATCATCCACCAGATGGCGCCGGAGATTCCCGTTCACGCCAAGATCATGCCCACCATATGGAATCGCAATGACATCGCTTACGGTGTTGACCCGGAGCAGTTCTGCGGCCTCAGCCAGATTGCGGGCGATGATTGCTGGTTCCCATACCCTGGCTCGGGAGAATGGGCGTCCGGCTGGCAAACGCAGAACCAGTTCTACGACCTGCTGCGCTGCATGAAGCGGCAGCCGATCTTCAATTCGGAAAACCACATCACTGCTGACCGCTCGACGCACTACTACCCGCCCGAGCATTTCCGCACCGCTCTCTGGCAAGGCACGATTCACGGCCAGGGCGCCACCACCATCTGGGTATGGGAGAGGACCTACGACCAGAAATCAGACATCTACGGAAACGTGATGCACCGTCCCGGCTGCGCCGAGGAAGTTGGCCGCACCTGCCTGGATTTGCTGCGGCTGGCCCCCCAGGTGAGCGCGCTGCAAAAAGCCGAGGCGCCGGTCGCCATGCTTTACTCCATCGCATCCATCGTGCGCTGCCCCGAGTATCTTGAGGAACTGGGAAATGTATACCAGGCGCTCAACTTCACGGGAGTCAAGATAGACTTCGTTTCGGAGAGCCAGATAGCGCAGGGGGCATTGAAACCGTACCGCGCACTGGTGGTGCCAGGCGCGTGCAGCGTGAAAGACGAGACCTTCGCTGCGATTGCCCAGTTTGCGAGCGGTGGCGGCCGAGTGGTCGGGGTAGGGGAGGGCCTGCTGTCGCGCGACGAATATGGGAGGCAGCGCAGTGCAACGGGCGCTGCTGTGCGCTGGGCGCTCCGGCTTCCCGGCGGGATGGACAGCCGCGCACTGCACGAGCCACTGCTCAAGGTGCTGGGCGCGGTTAGCGTGCCTCTGGTGGCTTGCGTTGACTCGATGTCGGACAAGCCTGCTTGGGGGGTCGAATGGCTGCCGGTGGAATATGAAGGCTCACTCCTCATCAATGCGGTGAACCTGACCAAGAAGCCCATTCGCATCGAGTTCCGACGAAACGGATCGCGCCTGCGCGGCCTCACAGAGCTGGTCAGCGGCAAGCGAAAGCGCCAGCCCCTCACGCTGCGACCCCTTCAGCCCATCCTCCTGAAAGCGACCCCCGTGCGGTAAGGTGAGAGTTCTCGACGCCCCCCCCCCGACTGCAGAGCACACGTGGGCCGCGAACGGGGGCGCGTGGGGTGGCTCTGCGACGCCTGCACCGTCGAGGGCAGGAGCTGCTCTCTGGGGCCGCCCGAGGTATTCTCACGGCAAACCGCACTGGGGCACAGAAGACCAGCTCAGTGCCCCGTTATTATCATGTTATTCCTGAAGTTTATTGTGGAATAGCGCGAAGGAGCAAGCGCCGGTTTGCTAGGCAGCAAGTAAGTAAACGTGCTCGGCGGAGGCAATAGAGATGGAGGCTCCATATCTCTCCGATCAAGAGGCCGCCTACGGGGCATTGCGAGTCGTTTGCCTTGCCAACGACAAGGGGGGCGTTGCCAAGACTACGTCATGCGTGAACCTGGCCGCATCGCTTGCCAGGAGGGGCAAGGCAGTGCTCTGCATGGACATGGACCCTCAGGCCAATGCGACCATCGCGCTAGGGCTAGACCCCGATGCTCCCGACCGGGATTGGGAAACCTACGCTTTGCTGACAGACCCCCACCTGGCGCTGGAACGCGTAATCCTTCCTACAGCGGTGCCGAACCTGGACGCGGTTCCCGCGGACCGGCAGCTTTCCAGCTGTGAAAAGGCCCTTATCAATGAAGTCGGGAGAGAAACGAGGCTGCGCAACAAACTGCGTGATTATTCCAGAAGCCTGTTTACCAAGAAGTACGACATAGTACTTGTGGACTGCCCGCCGTCGCTGGATTTGATCACCATCAATTCGCTTGTAGCTGCCACCGACATCATTGTGCCGGTGCAGCCCAAACTCTACTCCTTGAAAGGCATGGCGAGGCTGGGCGAGACTATTGCCACCCTTTATTACCAGCTGCAAGTGAGGATACGCCTGCTAGGAGTACTGGTGTGCCTTTACGACCGCAGCGCGTGTCTGGATGGGGTTGTCTATGACCTGCTGAAGCAGAAAGTCACGCGGGAATATGGCGACTTTGTGTTCCACAACATAATCGCGAAAAGCGTCTTGATCAGCGAAGCGGAGGCTGGCGGGAAACCGGTAGTAATCGCCGACCCGGAATCCGCCGCCGCACACGCCTACGAGGCGGTCGCGGAAGAGCTGTTGGACCGGCTCGAGAGAAGCCAGCCGGTTTACGCTTAGGGAGAGGCCAGAATGTTCGGTACGTTGCGCGCGATTTTCGGACCCCGGGTGCCAAAGCAGCCGGCGGCACAGCCTTGGGTGCTGGTTACCGTCGAGTTTCCCTGGGAAGACAAGCAGATAAGACGATTCGGGACTGTGGAGGATGTCCTCGGAAAAAGGACGCTGGCCGAACTGGTGACCATGCTGGCGGGCCAGCGCGGGAGCGCAGAAGACCTGTTGCCCGCGAACTACACTCTCCACGTTCGCCGACCTCATGACGACCAATTCCACACCATGGACGGTCAGACCGCTGCGCGCAGCCTTTTGGACAACGGCCCTCAGGCCACAGCATCTGCGCCTGTACACCAACTACGCATCCAGGTAATCCCGTGCTGCGAGGAGGTGGCCCCCGAGCGACTGCGCACCGAACGCCACAGCGACCTGGCCGAGCCAGCCCAAGAAGTCCTCCTCCAGCCTGAGATAGCGTCGCCGCCGGGCACCCATGACGGGCCGACACTGCCGGAGTACAAGGCGAGCGCAGAATGTGCGCAGCCCGCAGCCCGGATGACAAAGAAGACCCAAGGGTACCTGCGCAAGGCTGACGTGCTGCGGGCGCAGCTGCTGCCCAAGATTGAGACCCTCGATTTCAGCGGGCTTTTCGTCGGGAATTTCGGCTTTCGCGGCGGAGCAACAGTGGACGGCGGACGCGTGGCTCTCCTGTCGCCAGCAGAGGCCAACAGGTACTTGATGCTCGCCAATCAGTGCCGCCGGGCAGGCGAATGGGAGCAGGCCGCTTGTCATTATCGGACGCTGATAGCCCACGATCCCGCCAACCAGGACTTCTGGTTCTTGCTGGGCAAGGTCGAGGAGCCCAGGGGGGACCTAAAGCAGGCTTTGCATGCTCTCCAGAATGCTTCGCGCCTGGGGCATGCCTCAGCGCGCGAAGAGATCGCCAGGATTCAGTCCGCGCTAGGTGAGGCAGCGGGCGAGCGAATGGACCTAGTCAGTCTGTGGCGACCCACGTTCCCATCGTTGAAATCCTGAGAGGGGAGGCAAGCAGTGGCGGCGGTTGAGACCTATTTCGCAGAGGAGAGCGTGCAGGCAGAACTGCAACGCATTCGCACCGAGCATTTCCGGCGCGAACAGTACGAGGAGGCCGCAGCAGCTTGTGAAAGGCTGGCTGCCGATTACGCGGAGAGCAAGTGGCTGGGCGAAGTATTGCTGTTGCAGGCCGCATGCTACAGGGAACTCGCGCGACCTGAAGATGAGATGCGCGCGCTCGAGCGCTTTGTTGCTGAATGCCCGAATCATCCTCAGTCCTCCGCCGCCCGCCGCGCACTCGAAACGCTGCAAGCCGGCCATAGCATGCAGGCTGCGGCCGCGGACCGGTCCGCGCACATCGAGTCGTTGGAAAAGCGGGTGCAGGCCCTGGCCGATACCATGGAAAGCATGGGAGGAAAGCAGGCCGCGCTCGACCACCAGTTGTCGGTTGCCGTCGCGCGTCTGACAGAACGCGTGCAAGACCTAGACTCCCGTGAGCGCGCGCTAACGCTCGCTGCCGATTCTGACGGGGCCGTGCCTACGGCAATCGAACTGATGAATGCAGTCGTCCAGGATATGCGCGCAGAGAACGAGGCCCAGTGGCAGAAGATGGCCAGCCAACTGCACGAGATGGAGAAGAGACTTGGAGAGGTGGCGCGTCATAAGTCTGTTCTGACTCCCCTCAAAGCCATGGTAGCTTCGGCACTGCTGGCCTCTCTGCTCTCCGTCATGGTTGGCATAGCCGTCTACGATGACGTCCGGGGCGGAGTCATGAGAGCGGCGCTTGTGCAGCGCGTCCCTAGGCAGGGCGCACGGCTAGCCAGCCGCGTCGTGAAGGTGGCCCCAGCGCAGAAACTGTCCGCCCCCAAGGTTGTGATTGCGAGAATTGTCGCCCCGAAGCCCCGATTGCACGCAGCGGGCGAACCTGGCACGGCAGGCCGGAGCACTATCAAATCCTCAGCAGCGCCAAATACACACCCGGCCGCGGCCAAGCACCCTGCTGCACGAAGGCCTGCCGTGCAAGAGGCTTCGCAGCCCTCCAAACGTACCGGCGGCGTCTATGTTGTGAAGCCCGGCGATACCCTGTGGAGTGTCAGCAAGAACGCGCTGGGCAATGGCAGGGCGGTCGAAAGGATAGCCGCCATCAACGGGCTGGCCCCGCCCTACAATGTGCGCCCGGGGCAGCGGCTCCGCCTTCCACACTAGCCGCAGGGCTGCGCCGCCTCGACCCAGGGTTGGGCACCTGTGAAGGGGTTCTTAGGGATGTTGCCGTCGTTGGTCACAAGCCGCGGACCCCCTTCGCGGCCAGGCGCGAAGCCAGGAAGCCCCCAGATCGCGTGAATCACGGAAGGCCGACCTGAACCACGTCTATCGTGGCCACCACCCGGAGAGTAGGGCTGCGGCAATCAGGATGACAAGTCCGCTGATGAGCCACACCAGCCGCAAGCCAGTGTCAACCTGCCGCCACGACGTTGGCATGAAACGCGGTTGGGCTTGAAGGCTCACCGGGGCATCCTTGAAGGCTGCTGTCATGACACTTGTCATGTCATGCGCTGACAGAGCGGGGGCCGCCGACTCCATCGCCTCAAGTGCCATGAGAGGGCTCATCCCGCTCCGCTGAGCGAAGGCCAGAAAATCCGTTTCAAGGATCAGACACTCAGTGACTCCGCCTTGGCTGTCAAGGCGATGAGCGCAAGGAAGTCTGCCGGTGGCCAGCCAGTGCCGAACGGCAGGCTCACTGGCCTGCAGGCGACGGGCGGCTTCCGCGATCGAGATGGTCCCCTCTGGGGCGGCAGGCTGTGACATGGCTGCTACTCCTTCTGCGCCGTTTGTGTGACCCGCCAGTCGAATATTATAGCGCGCACGCCGGCCATGTCAAGCAGGGCAGCCCGAAAAGGTCCGCGGAAGCCCCAGATCGCGCGAACGCCAGTTTGCGCAAAAGACAGTCAGCCTGAAGGCGAAAGCCGCAAGGCGTGAGCTCGCAGGATTTGCCAGGGTTCAAGTGGAAGACCTGCCTTGGTGGGTCGGGGGACAAGGAAGGGAGGGCGACATGAAGCGAGCAGACTGGTTGACCAAGGTGCTGTTGGCTGTAATCGGGGCGGGCCTGTGGGTGCTCATTCTGAAGCCGGTATTGTGGCCCGGCGCAGTTCGGGCACAAGAGTCAGCGCCTGTGGCGAAGGTGCTGCGGGCCGAGAAGTTCGAACTGGTGGATTCGCAGGGCAACCCCCGCGCTGCTTTCACGCTTCGGCCAGACGGCACTTCCGCCCTGTGGCTCTGGGACAAGGTCGGGAAGACACGCGCTGTGCTGGGAGTTTCTTCGGAGGGCACGCCAAGCCTGAGCCTGCTGGACAAGGACGAGAAGATACGCGCTACCCTGGGGTTTACCCCAGACAGCAGGCCGGGCCTCGCCCTATTGGACGAGGGTGGGAAGACGCGCGCGGACCTGCGGCTTTTTTCATTAGACGGCGCGCCAGGGCTGGGCCTGCACGACAAGGACGGGGAGATACGCGCCATACTCCTAGTTAGTCCGGAGGGCAAGCCAGGTCTGGACCTGCGAGACGGGGAGGGTGAGATACGCGCTCTCCTCGCGCTCCTTCCAGACGGCACGCCGGTCCTGGGCCTACGAGACAAGGACGGCAAGGTTCTCTGGAAAGCGCCGTAGAGAGGGCTAGTTCTCAGGCGCCCTGACTACGTTGCCACGGTTGTCCTGCCGAAGGACTCGCGCGCTCCGGTGAGGAACGCACTAGTGGCTGCATGAGGGCGTTGCAGAACGTCTCGCGAAAGGAGGTAGCCTATGCACAAAGTGGTGCAGGCAGAACGATTCGAACTGGTGGACTCGGAAGGCAAGGTGCGCGCAGTGCTGGGTCTGGTGGACGGAAGCCCGGCGCTGGCCCTGCTTGACAAGGACGGGGAGCCGCGCGCAACGCTGGCTGTGCTGCCGGACGGAAGCCCGTCGCTGAGCCTGCAGGACAAGGCCGGGAAGATACGCGCAATGCTGGCTGTGCAGCCGAACGGAGAACCGGCGCTGGCCCTGCATGACAAGGACGGGGAGAAGCGCGCAGTGCTGGCTGTGCTGGCGGACGGAAGCCCGTCGCTGAGCCTGCATGACAAGGACGAGAAGCTGCGCGCAGTGCTCTCTCTGCTGCCGGACGGAAACACCGGGCTGGGGCTGCATGACAACGACGAGAAGCCGCGCGCAGTGCTGTCTCTGCTGCCGGACGGAACCCCGGGGCTGGGCCTGGCTGACAAGGATGGACGCGTCCTCTGGAAAGCGCCGTAGTGTAAAGGGGCGACGGCACCCTGCGAAACGAACGCGCAGCAAGCCCCAGGAAGGGCGCTTCGTGTTCGGCGCTACTGGTGAATGCCGACAACGCGGGTGCTCGGCGGGCCACTATGGCAACCTGTCCATCGGGCTGAATCTGCGGGCCTGGTGCCGAGAGGGGGAGTTGAACCCCCACGGCCTTGCGGCCACTAGGTCCTGAACCTAGCGCGTCTACCATTCCGCCACCTCGGCGCCGTCCGCATTATAACCCGCCGCCCTCTGCTGGTCAACAGCAGGGCGCGAGAGGGAGACGCCAATCGCGCGTCGAAGGCCTACCACCCGGAGCAGCCCCTTGCAGGGGGCCAACACAGGAGGATGATAATGGCGGAACTGAAGGTAGGGATCATCGGAGCGGGCGGCATGGGCGCCAGCCACGGCGAGCGCATAGCGCGCCGGAAGGATGCGCAGGTGACCGCGATGGCGGATACCAACCCCGCCGCCCTGGCACGCGCGCGCGACCGGATATTCGGCGGCAAGCAATGCGCCGCCGAGTACGAGAAGTGGCAGCAAATGCTGAAGAAGGAGTCACTCGACGCGGTCGTGATAGCAACCCCGCATACCCAGCACCACGAGCAGGTGAAGGCTGCGCTGGCACATGGCCTGCACGTGCTGGTTGAGAAGCCGATGACGACCAAGGCCGCTCACGCTCGCGAGGTCGCGGACCTGGCCAGGAGGAAGAAACGAATCCTTGCCGTGGCATACCAGCGCCACGGCCACCGCCCCTACCAGAAGGCGCGCGAAATAGTGCGATCCGGAGTGCTGGGAAAGGTGCGGTTTATCTCCGTGCTGATTGCCCAGGACACGGGAGAGAACTTTACGAACCCGAAGTACTGGCGCGCGGTGCCGGAGCTCAGCGGGGGCGGCCACTTCATGGACACCGGCAGCCATCTGCAGGATATCATCATGTGGATCAGCGATGTGCGCCCGCTTGAGGTCTGCGCCTACCAGGAGAACGACGGCGGCAAAGTGGACCGGCTGATGTCCATTGCCATCCGGTTCCAGGGAGACGTGCTGGGCACGTTCGCGGCTGTGGGTGTGTCGCCGGAATGGCGCGAGGAGGTCTCCTTCTACTGCGCCGATGGGGTCCTGAACTTGCGGCCAGATGGGTTGAGTTATCAGCAGCGCGGCAAGGATGTGATCCTTGTGCGGCGCTTCGACGGCAGAGAGGTCTCGTGCGCCGACAATTTCATTGACTCGATACTGGGCAAGGACGAGCCGCTCGCTCCTGCCACCTGCGGCTTGCGCGTAGCGCAGCTATCGGAGGCCGCATACAAATCGGTGCTCACGCACAAGCCCGTGAAGGTTGCGTAGGCCGGAGCGCAAGGGTGCGCGAAGAGGACTGGCGCGTACTGCCTCCGGGTTTCGACTGGGGCGCCGCAGCGCTCGAGCAGTCCATCAGGCTTGGGCATGCTCTGTCCGGGGCGCGGCGAGGGAGGCGCCCGGATGCCGCGACGCGGCGCAGGCTGATGGAAGCCCTCGGGCTGTGGCCTTTGCCCAAGCGCACACCGCTGCGGGCGAAAGTGACAGGCCGCGCCCGGCGCGACGGCTATCGCATCGAGAACGTGATCTTCGAAAGCCGCCCCAGGTTCTATGTCACCGCCAACCTTTATCTTCCCGCGAAGCAGCGCGGGCGCGCGCCGGTGGTGCTCGTTCCAGTGGGCCACTGGATGGAGGAAGGAAAGAATCACTCGAGCGTGCAGGCTTGCTGCGCGACGCTCGCGCGCATGGGTTATGTCGCTTTCACCTATGATCCGATCGGCCAGGGCGAGCGCCTGATGACAGGCAACGAGCACATCAATGGCCTCTGCTCGCTGCTGACGGGGCACACCATCGCGGGCCACATGGTGTGGGATAGCATCAGGGCGATAGACTACCTGGAGGCCAGGCCGGAGGTGGACCCTAGCCGCATTGGGGTGACAGGCTGCTCAGGCGGCGGACTCAACACGCTTTATCTGGCACCGGTTGACCAGCGCGTGAAGGCTGCCGTATCAGCGTGTTTCGTGTGCTCCTATGCCTGGTTTCTGGAATGCCGCCAGGAGCACTGTATCTGCAACCATATCCCGGCTGTGCTCCAGTTTGCAGAGGAATGGGACGTGGTGGGCCTCGCGCGCCCAAGCCCGTTCCTTTGCCTAAACGGCTTGCAGGACTCGATCTTTCCTATCGTCGGAACGCGCGAAACCCTGAGAGAGGCGCGGCGCATATTCGGCGGCAGAAGTGACCGCGTGCGCTCGCTCGAGTTCGACACGGGCCACGGCTACGATCAGCCCATGAGGGAGGCTATGTACGGATGGTTTGACCGGTGGCTGCGGAAGCGCGGCGATGGGCAGCCGATCCCCGAGGCGCCCTTCGAGGCGGAGCCGCCCACCGCGCGTGACCTGCTGGCTCTGAAGGGCAAGAAGATGCCGCGACAGAGCGAGACACTGGCCTCTCTCAACCGCAAGGCCGTGCGCAAGCCTGCGCGTGCGAGTCCGGATGCACTCAGGGAAACCCTACTGCAACTGCTGGGAGCTCCTGATCCTGGGCAGGCTCCACGCGTGGAGGATAGGGGAGGATTTGAAGGCGACCGGGTTCGCGTATGGCGAGGAATATGCTATAGCGAGCCGGGGATACCCGTGCCGTTTGTCCTGCTCGAGCAGCCAGGAGGGACGAGGAGCGAGGATCTCCTTGTCTATATCAGTGACGACGGCAAGCTGGCGGCTTCAAGAGATACTGCGGCGCAGGCGGCACTGAAGGCAGGGCGTGCCGTTCTCGCACTCGACCTGCGCGGGTTTGGCGAGACCGCGCACAAGGAGTACCTGATTGCCACGAACTGCATCCTGCTGGGCAGGCCCCTGCTTGGCCGCAGGGTGTTTGACCTGCTTGCTGTCCTGAAGGCCATTCGCCTGGTTCTCCGCCCGAGCCGCGTTTCGCTTCTCGCGAGAGGTCATAACTGCGCCCTGGTGGCCTGGTTTGCGTGCGCGCTGGAGGACAGCATTGCCAGGGTTGCCTGCCTTGGAGGTCTCGCGTCCTATGCCGATGTGAGCGATTGCCCGAGCAAAACGCCGCCGGGTATCTTCGTTCCCGGCTTGCTGAAGCATTTCGACCTGCGCGACCTTGCCCCTCTCGTTCGTGGGCGTCTGACCGTTTTCGGGCCTGTTGATCGCAGCGGGAAAAAGCTTACTGCCCCGGCGGCGCGGGCAGGTCTCGGTCGGGAGATACCAGTCGTGGTTGCCTCGGCGGACAAGGCTCTGGCGAAATGGACGGGGCAGTGAGTCCGCATGGGAATCATGGAATAATCCTTTACAACTGAATACCGCGTGAGGCAAGAGGCGATTACAGGTTCGGCTGGCAGGCAGCGCTACGCAGGCGAAGGCCCCCGGCAACCTTGAAGAGGTCGCCTCTTACCTCATTTACTCTTGCACCGCAGATGTGGATTGACAGCGCGCAAGGCGGCCCGTATAATGGCCCCGCGCTCTACCCCTGTCCGAGGGTAGAGTTGTCGTTGAGCCATGACTCGTCTGGAGGCCCTGCACCCGCCCCTCAAACAGCAGCTCGCGGCGGTGGAGACGGAACTCGCCAGTATGGCGCGCGCCCACCTTCCCTTGCTGCGCACCGCGGCCAGGCACGTGGCCTGTGGGGGCGGAAAGCGCGTTAGGCCTGCAATTCTTCTTCTGTCGGCGGGCGCGTGCGGCCCGGTAACTCACCAAGCCATCGTGTACGCCGCGATCGTGGAGTTGCTGCATGTCGCCAGCCTGGTTCACGACGACGTGATAGACGAGGCGGCGCACCGCAGGGGCAAGCCGTCCGCCCGCTCGCGCTGGGGAAACAAGATATCGGTAATGGTGGGCGACTATTTGCTGGCGCGTTCGTTCTTGCGCGGCGCCACCGAGGGGGACCAGGCCCTGATCGAGGAACTCGCCAGCGCCGCGACGCAGATGTGCATTGGTCAGATAGACGAGATGATGGCGCCCGGGCCCAACCTGAGCCAGGCGGATTACCTGGGAATTGTGCGCGCAAAAACCGCCAGCCTGATGAGCGCTGCAGCGCGGATCGGAGCGCGGCTGGCCACAAGGAACGCGCGCAGGATTGAGATTCTCGGGCGATTCGGGGCGCATTTCGGGGTCGCGTTTCAGCTTGCCGACGACATCCTAGACCTCGTTGCCGCCGAGGAGCAGGTGGGCAAGCCGGTGCGCGGCGACCTGCGCCAAGGCAAAGTGACCTTGCCATTGATCTACGTTCTGAGAACTGCACCCGCGACGGTGCGCGAGCGCCTGCGGCAGGAGATCGGAAACGGCCCGGCAGGGATCGGAACCGTGCTGCGCCTGACAGCCGAATACGGGGGCATCAAATATGCGCGCAGCGCGGTGCGCCGGCAGTTGGGCAATGCGCGCAGAATGCTTTCTTTCCTGCCGGAGTCGCCCGCCAGGCAGGCGCTCGTGCGGGCCTGCTCCGACGCCTTTCCGCTGCCGGCCCTCTAGGTGCCCGAGAGAACTCATAAAAAGGAGAACCACGTGCACAGAATTGCGGTCATCCCTGGGGACGGAATCGGGCCCGAAGTGATTCGCGAGGGGCTCAAAGTCCTGGATGCTGTGAGAGCCGTAACCGGCGTCGAGCTTGAATTCAAGCACTTCGACTACGGCGGGGACCGATACCTGCGCACGGGCGAAATACTGCCGGAAGGCGCCCTGGAGGAACTCAAGACGTTCGACGCAATCTACCTGGGCGCGGTCGGTCACCCGGGGGTGCCTGCTGGGGTTCTGGAGCATGGGCTGCTGCTCGCCATCCGCTTCGGCCTCGACCAGTATATCAACCTGCGCCCCGTTAAACTCTACCCCGGAGTCTGGACCCCTATAAAGGACAAGGGCCCCGAGGACATTGACTTCGTGGCCGTGCGTGAGAACACCGAGGACCTCTATGTGGGCACGGGCGGATTCTGCCACAAGGGCACGCCGGACGAGGTCGCCACCCAACTCGCGGTTTACACTCGCAAGGGCACCGAGCGCTGCATCCGCTACGCATTCGAACTGACGCGCAAGCGAAACAAGAGGAAAAAGCTAACCCTGGTTGACAAGTCCAATGTGCTGACCTATGGCCACGACCTGTGGCAGCGAACTTTTCGAGAAGTAGGGGAGGAGTATCCCGACATCGAGAAGGACACCGCATACGTTGACGCCTGCTGCATGTGGATGGTCAAGAATCCCGAATGGTTCGACGTAATCGTGACCACCAACATGTTCGGGGATATCATCACCGACCTGGGCGCGATGATCCAGGGCGGCCTGGGAGTCGCAGCGGGCGCCAACCTCAATCCCGAAGGGGTCTCGATGTTCGAGCCCATCCACGGCTCGGCCCCCAAGTATGCAGGCAAGAACAAGGCTAACCCGCTCGCGACCATTTGCGCCGGGCAGATGATGCTCGAAGAACTGGGCGAGGCGAAGGCTGCCGCCCTGCTCGACAAGGCGATTTACAACGTGTTAGGCAGCGGGCGCATCCCCACGCTGGACGCAAGAGGCGGCCTGAGCACCAGCGAGGTGGGAGACCTGATCGCGGAGCAAGTGAGGGCGCTCGGACGTTGATCGAGCGTCACGGGCTAATGACGCCTGGCAGGTAGGTTTCGATCACCTGGCGGAAGGGCAGCGGCTCGATGCCGAAGTCGCGGCGCATGGGAGCGATGTCGCACACGTTCTCCTGCTGCATCATGAGCAGCTGCTCGGAGGTGAGTGGGAACCCCGGAAGATGCTGGAGCATGGCCACCGCCGGCCTCATCAGCCAAAGGGGCATGTGCACCGTGCGCCGCCGAATGCCTGACACCTCCATGATCTGCTCGACCATCTCGTTGAACGTGAGCGCCTGAGGGCCTCCGATTTCATAGGTGCGATTCCAGACATCGGCGCCCGCCAGGGCCTTCAAGATGCAGGCGTGCAGATCAGAGACCCAGACCGGCTGAAGGCGGTATTCGCCTGACCCAAGGATCGGAAAGACGGGTTGCTTACTGAGCATCTGCACGAGAAGTGAGACGAAGCCGTCGCCCTGGCCGCAGATGATGGAGGGGCGCAGAATGAGGTACTGCAGCCCGCTTTCTCGAACCTGCTGCTCGGCATGCCACTTGGTTTGATGGTAGCGGCTCGCCGCATCTTGAGCCGCACCTACTGCGCTGACATATATGAAGCGCTTTACGGATTGCGCGCGAGATGCCTGCACCACATTCCGCGTAGCCTCGGTATGAAGGCGCTCGAAAGTCACTTCTCCGCGCTCGCGTATGATGCCCACCAGGTGGATCAATGTCTGCGCGCCGGCTGCCGCTCTCTCGACGCTTTGCTGATCGGCGATATCGCCGTGGGCAACCTGCACCGGGGCCCCTGCGAAGCGGGAGGTGTCGGATCGAGGGCGCACCAGACAGCGCACCTTGTGGCCAGCGCCCACCAGCCGAGGCACCAAGTGGCCGCCGAGAAAGCCGGTTGCACCTGTGACGAGTATCATGTCTGCGAAATCATACCCTCGCCGGCCGCCATCCGCAAGCGCCGAATGGAAGCGCTGACACTGTGCGGGATGTGGAGTGCGGCGGCAACCCGCCGCCTTGGAAGTGGCTAGGCCGACAGGCCGCCACGGCGGCCCCGACCGAGTCGGGGCCTAGCCGCGGGAGCGCCCTCCCGCACTCCATAATTTGCGGTCAACTTGCCGCCGGATTCCTCCCGCTGTGTGTTGGCGGCTACCATCGAATGAGGCCGTTGACAATGCCGGCCAGTTCTGGTTATACTTCGGAGCGGGGCAGACAAGCATGCGTCTAGGCCCGGAGTCCAGCGAGTGACAGGGAAACTAAAAAGTTGGCTGACTGCAATCATCATCCTGGCGGTGGCTGCCTTCATCATGGTGTTCGAGCCGGTGACGTGGGGGCAGCGCAAACAGCTGAGCACGATAGCCGCTGCTCCCCGGCCGATAGAAAAAGTCGGCCCTTTGCGCATCTATGCCCCGCTGCCCAATATTCGCCTGGGCCTCGACTTACAGGGAGGCAGCCACGTCGTGCTGCGCGCACGTCCCCAGGTGCTCTACGACTGCAGCCTGAGCAAACCTATCGGGACCGATGAAAGCGACCCGCGCATCGAGGAGGCCCGAGCCGCACTGCAGGGCGAGATTGCCGAGGCCTTGCCAAAGGATGAATTCCCTGCCGTTGACGTTACCGTAACGGCCAGCACCATCAGGGTGCGCTCCGACCTGGTGAAGGGCAAGAATACCGACGATCTCGCCAAGCAACTCGATGGAATTCTCAAGAAAACGCTCGCCGACAAATACGGCGCGATTACCTGCCACAAGCCGGAAGTAATCAAGTTGGATCGGGACAAGCTCACCCAAGTGATCGCCAACCTCGAGCGGCGCGTCAATGGCATGGGTTTGAGTGAAGCCGTGCTTCAGCGCCAGGAGCCCGACAAGATAATCGTTGAGTTGCCCGGCGCCCAGAACCCGAAGGAAATCCTGGACACCCTGAAGTCAACGGCCGTGATGGAATGGCGCCATATTCCCAAAAAGTACCAGGTGGAAACCGACCAGGTCACGGGAGAGACGCTCTTCAAGGACCGCGAGGGCAATGAAGTCAACGCGCAGCGCGTGCTGCGCGAGTCGCGCGTGATCATCAGCGGGGCCGACCTCAAGAGGTCTGTCGTTGATACAGACCCCGCCACCACCCGGCCGGTGGTCGGCTTCGAACTCACGCGCGAAGGCGGCGACAAGTTTTACCGGTTCACCCGCACGCACCAGGGCCAGTACTTGGCCATCGTGCTGGACAACCGGGTCATCTCTGCCCCCGTGGTGGAGTCCGCCATCAGGAACCGGGGCATCATTCGGGGGAGCTTCACCTATCGGGAGGCCACCGATCTCAGCGTGCTTCTCAACGCAGGCGCCTTGCCGGTGCCCCTGGACGTGGCAGCCCAGCAGACGGTGAGCGCTTCCTTGGGTAAAGATTCACTGCTGGCAAGTTTGAGAGCTGGCCTCATCGGTCTCGCGCTCGTGCTGGTCTTTATGGTGGCCTATTATCGTCTGCCGGGGATACTGGCTGACGTGGCGCTCGGCGTGTATTGCCTTCTTCTCCTTGCGGTCTTGAAGCTGTTCGGCGCAACGCTCACCCTGCCAGGCATCGCCGGGGTTATCCTCTCCATCGGAATGGCGGTGGACGCCAACGTCATAATCTTCGAGCGCCTAAAGGAGGAACTGCGCACCGAGAAAACGCTGAAGTCGGCCATCGAAGCCGGGTTCAACCGCGCCTGGACGGCCATTCTGGACTCCAACGTGTGCAGCATCATAACGGCGACCGTGCTCATCATACTCGGCACGGCGGCCATCAAGGGCTTCGCGATCACCCTGCTGATTGGCGTGCTGTGCAGCATGTTCACCGCCGTAACGGTAACAAGGTTGTTAATGAACATCGTCGCCGGCACCAGGTTCGCCCGGCGCCTTTCCTGGTTCGGCGTATGAGATCAAGGCTGGGGTAGGGCAGTGGTAGAACTATTCCGCGGTAGGAAATGGGACCTGGTCGGCTCGCGCCGCTGGTGGTTCCTGATTTCAGCAGTCACCATCGCGGTCGGCTTGTTCTTCTGGGCGCGCCACGGGCTGAACTACGGCATTGATTTCACCGGCGGCGGCCTGCTGACATACCGTCTGGCAGAGCCGCTGCCATCAGACAAGCAAGGCGAGGCGCTGGCCACGGTGCGCCAAGAACTGTCATCGCTCGGCATTAGAGGTGACATACAACTCGCAGGTTCCACCTTCAGGCGGAAGGATCAGTTGATCGTCCGTACGCTGATCAACCCCCAGCTCTCGGATCGGGAGCGCGAGGCGGAGGCCAACCGCCAGGCATCCGAGCTGCTCACTGCCTTGCAGAAACGCTTCCCTGGGATCGAGGAAATCGGGAGCGAAAGGGTCGGAGGCGTCGTCAGCCAGGAATTGATAAGGAACGCCATCCTCGCTGTTGTCTTCGGCATGGCGCTGGTGGTTGTCTGGATAATGATCCGCTACGACTTCCAGTACGCCGTCTGCGCCGTCGTTGCGCTGGCGCACGACTGCCTGGTGCTCACCGGCCTGTTCGCGGTGCTGGGGCGCGAGGTCAACGCGCCCTTCGTCGCCGCCCTGCTCACCGTCGTGGGCTATTCCGTGCACGACACGATCGTGATCTACGACCGCATCCGGGAGAATGTCAAGCTGCGCAAGGGCCGCGATTTCCCCGAGACTGTCAACACCAGCCTGCTCGAGACCATGGCGCGTTCCGTGAATACCATCCTGACGGTTCTGTTCACCGTTGCAGCGCTTTTCTTCCTCGGCGGCCAGACCATCCACGACTTTTCACTTGCCTTGCTGATTGGGGTGACCACTGGAGGCTACTCCTCTATCTTCAACGCAAGCCAGTTGGTCGTAGTGTGGAAGCAATGGGGCAAGAAGCCTGCCCCTCGCGCGGAACCACTGGCGGCCAGGCCGGAACCAGTCAGGCAGTCGGCCTCGAGGCCTGCTCAGCCACAACCCCAGCGACCAGCCGTGGCTGCACAGCAGACAGGCAGCAGCCAGCTGCAAGCGGCCGAAGGAGAGGCTGTTCTCGCAGAAGAGACGGGCTCGGCTGCTGCCCAGGCAAGGCGCAAACTGAAAGCCAAGAAACGCAAGCGTCGCTTCTGATCGCCAATGGGCTCCTCACGGCTAAAGGTTCGCACCGCCTTGTTGTCGGTGCTGTCGAACACCGCCTTGCTGCTGCTCAAAATAGCAGTCGGTCTGGTCACACGCTCTGTTTCCGCCCTCGCAGAAGCCGCGCACACTGCCATTGACCTTGGCGCTGCGCTCACGGCCTGGGGCGCCGTAGGCCGTGCTCAGCAGCCCGCTGACCGCGGCCACCCATACGGCCACGGGAAATTCGAAAGCCTGGCCGCTTTCGCGGAAGCGGCCTTGCTCCTTCCCACTTCGGTTATGATCATCTACGCCGCTGTGCGCCGCCTCGTGTTTCACCATGTCGCACTGAAACTCCCGATTCTCGGGGCGGCAATAATGGCCGTGTCAACCGTAACCAACATAGCGGTTTCGGGCCGGCTGTTTCGCGTGGCGCATACCACGGACTCGGTGGCTTTGGAGGGAGATGCGTGGCATCTTCGCACAGATGCCTATTCAGGGGCTGCCGCGTTCGTGGCTCTCGCGGCGGTGGCCCTGGGACGAGTTTTCGGCATACGCCTTGACGTGCTCGACCCCATCGCCGCGATCATCGTGGCTCTGATAATGGGCTCCATCGCTATTAGGCTGTTGCGGCGCACGGTGACACATCTCGCAGACGCCTCTCTGCCTGCCCAGGAGGTTTCCCGCGTGGCAGCCCTGTTGCAAGAACACTACCCGCAACTTCTCGATTTCCACCGCTTGCGGACTCGCAAGGCCGGCTCGCAGCGCCACATTGATCTCCATGTCATGCTGCCGCCTGACACCACCGTGCAGCAAGCGCACGACCTGTGCGACCATCTGGAGCGCGACATCAGGGCAGCACTTCCTGAAACCGACGTCGTGATCCACGTCGAGCCCCGTCAAGAAGACCCCCCAGCGGTGTAGGTCGAGGCGCAGCCTCGTCGGGGGGAATGACGCTGCACGGGAGCAGTAGCGGCCTTTGGGCGACTGTGAATTGGACTTGCTGCGGGCATTAGTTTACATAACATCTATTATCAGACACCATCCCAAACCTCCCCGGCGGCTGACCACGATCCGTCCGCTACCCTATCCCGCGATCTCTCCCATCCGGCTGCGCGAGAGGGGCACCTGCTCCCGGCGGGGAAACTGAACATGTCATGTCGGCCGGGAACCGAGTCATCTCTGAGAACGCGGCCAAGAGGATCCTCGCCTGGTGGAATGCGGACGCGGTAGATCGTCCTCTCATGAATGTGAAAGCGCCGCGCAAGAGGCCGCGCTTTGCGGCGCCCGAAGTTCCGGAACCGGCGGATGCCATGCAGCGCTGGGTTGATCCGGATTACCGCACCAAGGCATGGGAGCGGACTTTCGCCACAACTCACTACCTGGGCGAAGCGTTCCCCTACTTCGACAGTAACATAGGCCCAGGGAGCCTCGGGCTCTTCCTGGGCGCGGAGCCGAGGTTTGCGCCGCAGACGGTATGGTATCATCCAGTGATCAATGACCTTCGCACCGCGCCAGATCTTCGCCTGGATTTGCAGAACCGCTGGTTCCAGGCGCACGTGCGCCTTATTGAGGAGGCGCTCGCCCGCGCGAACGGGCGTTACCTTGTTTCTCTTCCTGACCTGATCGAGAACCTTGACACGCTCGCTGCCCTGCGCGGCAATGCTGGGCTTCTGGTTGATCTGATCGCCTGCCCCTCGGAGGTGCACCGGTTCCAGCGACAGATACTGTCGCTCTATTTCGAATACTACGACGATCTGTATGCTCGCGTTACGCGGCCCGGGATGGGATGTTGTTTTGCGGCGTTTGCGATTTGGGGACCACGGCGCGTGGCCAAGTTGCAGTGCGATTTCTCGGCCATGATCTCCCCGAAGATGTTCGCGGAGTTTGTGGTGCCATATCTCGCCGAGCAGTGCCGGCGGCTGGATTACAGCGTGTATCACCTCGACGGCACTGAAGCGATTCGCCACCTTGACTTGCTGCTCGATATACGGGACCTCAATGCCATCCAGTGGACACCAGGCGCAGGACAGCCCGGCACCGGCTCACCCAAGTGGTATCCGCTGCTGGAGCGCATCCGCGCAAAGGGGAAGGCGGCTGAGTGGCTGGGGCTGGAGATTCACGAAGTTCAGCCTCTGGTAGAGCGGTTTGGCCCTGCTGGGCTTTACATAAGCACCCAGGCTCGCACGCGCGAGGAGGGGCTCGAACTCCTGCGGGCGGCGCGCAAATGGAAGAAGATGGCTGGCTAGACACGGATGGACTTCAAGGAAGACTGGGAGGAAACCAAGAACAGGTTTGAGGCCTGGTGGGCAGGAGAAGTTCTCGACCGGCCTGCGATTCAGGTTACGGCTCCGCGGGCAGACGCTCGCAGAAAAGAGATCCCTCCCCCACCCTCGCTTGAGCAACGTTGGACCGATGTCGCTCATGTGATCGCCGTCACCGAGGAACGTTTTCGCTGCGCTTATTTCGGCGGCGAGGCGTTCCCGTGTTTCTGGCCGAACCTGGGCCCGGATGTTTTCGCGGCATATCTGGGCTGCGAACTGATATTTCACGAAACAACCTCGTGGGCCAGGCCACTGATCACGGATTGGAACGACCCTCTCCGCGTCGGCCTGGATGAGGATAACAAGTGGTGGCGCCTCACCGTTGAATTCACTGAGGCCGCAGCCCGAGCGAGCGCAGGGCGGTGGTTCGTCGGCCTGACGGATCTGCACGGAGGCATGGATGCGCTTGCAGCCATGCGTGGGCGGCAGAGCCTGGCTCTCGACATTGTTGATAATCCGGACAAAATAGAGCAGGCGATGGCCTCCCTGACCCCGCTTTGGTTTCAGGTTTTTGAGCGCCTGCACGGCATTGCCGAGCTGGCAATTGCGGGCTCCTCGACTTGGCTTAGTATCTGGTCTCCGGGCCGCTGTTATCCGGTCTCATGCGACTTTGCGGCGCTGATATCACCCGCCGCATTCGAGCGCTTCATCCTGCCCGACATAGAAGCCCAAGTCAACTGGCTCGACCACTCGATCTTTCACCTTGACGGCCCGGGCGCACTGCCACACTTGGAAATCCTGCTTCACCTGCCCGGACTCAACGGCATCCAGTGGGTTCCCGGGGCAGGGTCGGGGTCAATGCTTCAATGGGTGCCGATGCTGAAGACCATCCAGCAGCACGGAAAGATTCTCCACCTTTCTGTGGGGGCGGAGGAGGTTGAGCCCCTCCTGTCGGAACTCTCACCCAAGGGCTTGATGCTGTCCACCTCGTGTGCGAGCGAATCCGAAGCCAGGGATTTGCTGCGCCGGGTGCGACAAGCGCGGCCTGGCAAGCGAGCAGTGAATCCGTGACGCTGCAGGGGCCAGCCTACGCAAGGGCGGCGTGGTTGTTGGCCCAGGCGCGCATCACGATGCCTGCGCGAACCAGTTCCTCGACTGTGGTCAGCCCAGCGGCGACTTTCTCGATCCCGTCGTCGTGCATGGTTTTGATAGTGAAGCGCGGCGCTGCGGCAGCCCATTCGGAGGAGGTGTTGCTGCTGCCGAGTATGACGCGCAGTTCGTCAGTCATCTCGAGCAGTTCACATACGGCCATACGTCCCATGAAGCCCACTCCCTCGCATTTCTCGCAGCCGACACCGCGCAGGAAAACGTCGCCCTCCCTCCGCTGGATGCCAACCTCCTGCAGAAGTGCGGGGTCCGGATCATAGGATTGCTTGCAATGGTCGCAAACACGGCGCACCAGCCGCTGGCCAATCACGCCCAGCACGGTCGCACCTACCATGAAGGGCGGAGTGCCGATGTCAATCAGCCTGGTGATTGCGCGCGGAGAATCGTTGGTGTGCAGCGTGGAAAGCACCAGGTGGCCGGTCAGCGACGCGCGCAGCGCCATCTCCATCGTTTCCGCGTCGCGAATCTCGCCTACGAATATCACGTCCGGGTCCTGCCGCAGAATCGAGCGCAGCTGGCTGGCAAAGGTCACGCCGATGCGTGGGATAACCTGCGTCTGTGAAATGCCTTCGAGTTCGTACTCGATCGGATCCTCGACCGTGATGATCTTTCGCGTTTCGTCACACAGGTAACTCAGTGCCGCGTAGAGGGTGGTGGTCTTTCCACTGCCAGTGGGGCCAGTGGCCAGGACGATGCCGTAGGGATGCGATAGCAGCATCTCCAGGCGGGCCTGCAGCGTGGGAGAGAAGCCCAGTTCGCCCAGTTTGGGGGGCCTGCCGCCCTTGGGCAGAATGCGCAGCACTGTTCCCTCGCCGAACTGGCTCGGCATGGATGAGACGCGGATATTGAATTCGATGCCCGTGACGAGCAGCCCGATGCGGCCGTCCTGCGGCACACGCTTCTCGCTGATGTCCATATCGGCCATGATCTTGATGCGGGATATCATGGCCGCCAGCACCGACCGCGGGAGCGTCTTTGCCGTCCTCAATAGCCCGTCCACTCGATACCTGACGCGGACGTCGCTCCTGCCGGGCTCGATATGGATGTCGCTCGCGCGAGCGCGAACCGCCTGAATTATGACGGCATTGACCATATCAATTATCGGCGCCTCGCCCGCCTCGGCCTCGACAGTGGCCTGCTCAGCGTCGGCCGAGGGGGTGATCCTGCCCTCGTACTCCTGAACTGCGCGCTCTATGTTCTCCGTGAAGGACCAACCAACAGCGCCCCTCGAATAGGAGGCTTCGATGGCGCGCACGATTTCCGTCTCCGTGGCAATCAGCGGCTCAACCGGACGGCCCGTGCGGGCCTGAACGTAGTCTATGGCAACGATGTCCAGGGGGTTGCTCATTGCCAGCCGCAGCCGGCCGGCCTGTATGCTCAGCGGCAGAATCAGATGCCGCTTGGCTACGGTCTCGGAGACGAGGCTCAGGACCTCCGGGTCTGGTGCCCGATCGGAGAGGTGCACGCGCTCCACTGTCAACTGGGCAGCGAGCCCTGAAACGATCTGCTCCTCGGTGGCCATGCCCAGTTCAATTAGCACCTTGCCAAGCCGGCGCCGCCGGACACGCTGGACGGCAAGTGCCTCTTGCAATTGCTCCTGGGTGATCACGCCAGCCGCAACCATCAGGTCGCCAAGCTTTTGCCCCCGCAGCCGCCCGGTAATAGTGAGTCTGTCGTCTACAGCTTTGGCCGTCATCTGGGGAATCCTCGGGGCGTAATATTCCATAGATATGGGCTAAGCAGGAAAGGTGCGCCCTTTCGCGGAACGACGGGTCGGCCAAGCGGCCCACGAGGGCTGTAGGCGCGACGTATAGGAGCTGTCCGTGACCCGCCTCGGAGCATGTGCCATATTGGCGCTCATCTTTCTACCGGAGGTGACCCTCGCTATGCCCTCCAAGAACCGGCCTGCCGAATTCCCGCGCGCCTATCGCCTCGGCAATGCCGCAGCCCTGGAAAACGGGGCGCTGCGCGTCGAGTTCCCCATTGAGAAGGGAGTTATTGAGCGCGCAACCTGGTATGTGCGAGGCAAGAACCGCTATTTCGTGGTGGGCGCGACTCTTCCGCTGACAGGTGTAATTGTGCGGACAGAGGAAGGCGCGGCGCTCATGATTCGCGGCGGATTCCGGCCACCCGAAGTCCGGGTTGTTCATGCAAAGAAGCGAGCAAGTGTTCGCTTTCGACGGGCTTTCCACTTTGGCGCACGGGAGAGTGACCTTGTGCGGTGCACACTGTCCGCTGATTTCACCCTGGCGGCCGACGAGAACGCTTGCCGGGTGCGGTACTCTCTTACAGCGGACAGGGCCGTCCAGGTGCTGCGTTTTCAGGGCCCTACCCTTCTTGCGGGTCAAGGTTCTTTCGGCGACAGCAAGGACTTTGCAGTCTTTCCCGGGCTGGAATTTCTGCAGGGAGACGAACGTTCCTCGAGTGAGCGCGATGCCGACCCGCCTGTCAGCATGCGGTTGGTGCCACATCCGTTGAGAATCACCGTTCCGGTGATGGCTGTATCAAAGGGGCCGTTTCTTGTTGCGCTGGCATGGGATGCGCTTCAGAAATGGGATGGTGAACACGCCTACCCTGCTGCAATCTTCGCCTCCCCGAACTGGAAATACGGTGGTAGCGATCACCTGATGGGGCTGTTCGCTCCCTCGGTGCCGGAATGGGTGAAGGAGAACGAAACGGAGGCTAGCACGCCTTATCCTCTCAAGCCGGGGAAGGCCGTTACCTTGCAGGCTGACGTGATTCTGGAATACAACGCGAGATCTCGCTTTCCAGATAGCCCGATCCTGCATGCTGTTGATGGGTGGTATCGCCGCTACGGCCTGCCCAAGCCGCCGCCGATGGCGCGGTCTCACTCCGAGGAATTGACGCTCTCTCGGCACGGGTTTCTGGTGTCTTGCTGGGATGAGAATACGCGCAAGTCGCGCCACTGCGTAGACTGGAACCCCGCCAATGCACCAGGCTTCGCGACACTGCTCTGGCTGGACGCGCGCATGGAAAAGGCTCCTGCGCTGAGGCGCCCGCTCGATGAGCGCGCAGACCTGATCGTACGCAGCACTCTTTCGGATCAAGGAGGAGCCGGCCTCGCTTCCGGCGCCAATTGCCACATCATGCGCTGGGAGGCGCCGTTTTACTTCGGGTATCTTGCGCCCGCACTGTCCCAGATGGAGGCCGAAGCGCAAGCCGTGATGAAGACGCAAAAGCCCGAAGGCTCCTGGCTGTTCCAGCCCACAGGCAAGCAGCGCTCCCTGGGCAAGTGGGGCAACACAGTTGTGGGCATTTGCGCCCCCAACGCTCACACGCTGCTGCGTTACGCGCGCATCACAGGGGATCCGGATGCGAAACAGGCGGGATTGCGTGCTTTGAAGTTCATGGAGCGATTCCGCATCCCTGCAGGTGCACAGGCTTGGGAATGCCCGCTCTACGAACCCGACATCCTGGCTTCCGCCCGCGCTCTGGCGGCTTATCTGGAAGGTTATCGGCTCACCGGCGACCGCCGCCTGCTGGACATTGCGCGCTACTGGGCAAGAACAGGGCTCGCTTTTCTCTATGCTTACAACCGCCCCGACACGCCGGGCATGCGCTACGCGTCCATACCTGTGTTCGGCACGACACTCTACACTCACTCCTGGCTGGGGGTGCCAGTGCAGTGGAACGGGCTGGTTTACGCTTACTACCTTCAGAAACTGGCCGAGTTCGACAAGTCATTCCCCTGGCGAACGGTGGCCGAGGGTATCACGAACAGCGCAACACACCAGCAGGTGGCCGAGGAGGGGAAACTGAAGGGCACTTACTGTGACGGATGGTACGAGTTCTGCACCGACAGGAGAGGCGCCTGGATAAACCCGGAAGACATCTACGTCAACCTATTCACGTTGCGTGGGCACGACCCCGATGTCTCAACTATGATCCTGCCGGGGAAGCCCGCGATTCACATCTCATCGGGAGCGCGCGTGAAATCTGCACGGCTTTCAAAGGGGCGCCTTGAGATCATCCTGTCGTACTTCCCCGGGCAGGCGAGCAATACTCTGGTCAGCGCCTTGGCCGCGGTCAAGTCAGTTGTCGCCGGTGGACGCCCGCTCTTCCAACGCGAGCAACTCGAACCGCAAGCGCTCGATCCGGGCGTACCGTGGCCCGCTGACGAGGGCTGGGCTTACAAGGCGACTCAGCGCGACAAATCGCCGAAAAGGCAGCTGTTTATTAAAGCGGTGCACAACCAGGCTAACCTGCGGCTGATTATTAATCTGCAGAGCACAGGCTGAACGGTGGCCCCGGCGAGGTCTGCTAACCTATTGACGCGGCTGTAGTGCGAGTCTAAAATAGGCGGGTTTTCGGGCGGCCCTGTGGGCCGCTCGAACATGAGGGAAGCATGGAACCACCGCTGCCATACGGATACGTGGTAATGTTCGCCGCTGTTGGTCTAGCGTTCCTTGCTATCTCTTTCACGCTGGCCCGGCTGCTGCGGCCCAGCAAGCCCTCCAGTGAGAAGCTGATGCCCTACGAATGCGGGCCCGATCCGATCGGCCCGGCGTGGTACCAGTTCAATATTCGCTATTACGTTTATGCGCTGCTGTTCGTAGTCTTCGATGTTGAAGCGGCATTCCTGTTCCCATGGGCCTTGGTATACCGCAAACAAGGATGGGCTGGCTTCGCGGAAATGGTGGTATTCATCGGCATACTCACAGCCGGCCTGCTGTATGCCTGGCGCAAGGGGGCGCTGGAATGGCAGTAATCAACAAGTTCGCCAGCGCGATCAAGCGCGTGCCGGGCGGCACCGTGTTCGTGGCCCCGCTTGACGCGGTCTTGAACTGGGCCAAGGAGTCCTCGCTCTGGTACCTTCCTTTGGGCCTGGCGTGCTGCGCGATCGAGATGATGGCAACAGCGGCCTCGCGCTATGACCTGGACCGGTTCGGAATGATATTTCGCATGAGCCCCCGCCAGTCCGACGTGATGATCGTTGCTGGAACTGTGACCAAGAAGATGGCCCCCATGATCCGCCGCATCTATGACCAGATGGCAGATCCCAAGTATGTCATTTCGTTTGGAGGCTGCACCTCGGCAGGGGGCCCCTACTACGATGCTTACAGCGTGGTGCAGGGCTTGGATCACATAGTGCCAGTTGATGTCTATGTGCCCGGCTGTCCCCCGCGTCCCGAGAACCTGATTCAGGGGATCCTCAAGCTGCAGGAGAAAATCCACAAGCAGTCGGTTGCAGCTGAATAGCATAGGCTAATAGTCGAAATGTCGGCCCCTAAGAACCAGAATAGTCAGCAGACTGAGCAATCTGGAACCGATCCGCGGTTCGAGGCCCTGCGCGCCTCATTCCCGCAGGCGATCCTCGAAGCCCACAAGAAGGGTAAGCAGCTCGTGCTCACGGTCTCGGCCGAGCAGTTGGTTGCCCTGTGCCAGCACTTGCGAGACGATGCGGCATTTCGCTTCGATTACCTGGCTGACCTCACTGCTGTGGACGCTGCAGACGGGTTCCGAGCGGTATATCGCCTTTACTCCCTGACCAACGGCGATTATGCGCAGATTCTGGTGCCGCTCGACCAGAACGACCCAAGAGTTTCATCGGTTTGCTCGCTATGGCCTGGAGCGCACTGGCAGGAGCGGGAAGCCTACGACATGTTCGGGATCGTGTTCGATGGGCACCCCGATCTGCGCCGCATTCTGCTGCCGGAGGACTGGGTAGGACACCCCCTGCGCAAGAGCGCCGAGGAGACCAAGGAACCCTGAAGACAATGAGCCAGGCCGACCTCAGCCAGTTCGACTACGAACGCGATAGCGACCAGGTCATCCTCAACATGGGGCCACAGCACCCCAGCACCCACGGCGTGCTTCGCCTTCTGTTAACGCTGGAAGGCGAGGTGCTGAAGGATATCAGGCCCGATATCGGCTACCTGCACCGCGCAACCGAGTGGATCGGGCAGCACCGGAATTACGCGCAAGTCACCCCCTACATGAGCAGGCTCGACTATGTGGCGGCTACAGCGCAGGAGTTCGCCTACGTTGAGGCTGTCGAGCGCCTGGCAGGGATCGAGGTGCCGCGCCGTGCGCAATATGCGCGCGTCATCCTGGCCGAGCTGACCCGAATCGCCAGCCATCTTCTCTGGTGGGCGACCTTCGGGAATGACCTTGGGGCAACCACCGTTTTCCTGTACGGGTTCCGCGAGCGCGAGCGCGTACTCGACCTCATCGAGATGATGGTTGGCGCGCGGCTGACGCACCACTCCTATCGGATTGGAGGGATTCCATACGATGTGCCGGCCGGTTTCCGGGACAAGGTGCTGGACTTCCTACGTTATCTGCGGCCCAAATTGGACGAGTACGACGCGCTCTTTACCGGCAATAAAATCCTGATTGAGCGGACGCAGAGGGTCGGGCTCCTGCCACCGGACCAGGCAGTTGCCTGGGCTACCAGCGGCCCGGTAATCAGGGGCTCCGCCGTGCCCATGGACATCAGGCGCAGCGATCCCTACTCCGCTTACCCTGATTTCGACTTCGACGTTGTGACCTATGACGGCTGTGACGTCCTCTCCAGGTACCTGGTGCGCATGGGGGAGATCCGACAGAGCATGCGCATCATCGAGCAGGCGATCAAGCGCCTGCCGTCAGGCCCATTCATGGCGAAACTACCCAAGGTATTCCGAGCCCCTACGGGAGACGCCTACGGTAGAGTCGAAACCCCGAGGGGCGATTTCAGCGTTTACGTGGTGGGCGATGGCTCGGGCGTGCCGGTGCGGGTCAGGCTGAGGTCGCCTTGTTTCGCCAATCTCCAGGCGCTGCCCGTGATGGCGCGCGGGCACAAAATCGGGGACCTGGTCGCTATTCTCGGGAGCATTGACATCGTGTTGGGTTCGGTGGACCGATGAAAGAGGCTGGCTCCACAACCCTGGCTGCGTGGCTCGGCAGGTTCGGGCTGCCGGGTTGGGCGGCCGAGGTGGCGAGGATGTTCATCGCCGCCGTGGCGGTTCTGGTGCTGTTGTTGCTGGTGGTGCTGTTTCTTGTGTGGCTGGAGCGAAAGGTTTCCGCCGATATCCAGAGCCGCATGGGCCCGGCTCGCGTGGGCGGCAGGTTCGGTGTGCTGCAAACTGTGGCGGACGCCATCAAGTTGCTCTTGAAGGAGGATATCATCCCTGCGCAGGGCGACAGGTGGCTATTCCTGGTGGCACCTGCAATAGTCTTCTTGCCGGCATACATGGCCCTCGTCACGGTGCCTTTCTCGGGGCGCTTGGTCGCAGAGGACCTGGCAGTGGGGGTCGTTTATGTGATCGCAGTTCTGACTCTGCCGACAATCGGGCTGATGATGGCCGGCTGGGCATCGAACAACAAGTACAGTTTGCTGGGCGGGATTCGCGCAGTGGCGCAGCTGGTAACCTATGAGGTGCCCTTCGTGGTCGCGATCCTGTGCGTGGTGATCGCGGCGGATTCGCTGAGCCTCACGAAAATAGTGCGCGCGCAGTCGGAGCATGGATGGTTCATCTTGAGGCTGCCGCTGCTGCTGGCCTTCATCATCTATCTGATCGGCGCGCTCTCCGAAACCAATCGCTTGCCGTTCGATCTGCCGGAGGCGGAGTCGGAACTGGTGGCCGGCTACCACACGGAATACTCGGGCCTTAGGTTCGCGATGTTCTTTCTGGGTGAGTACGCGATGCAGTTCTTCGTGGCTGCGCTGGGCGTTCTGTTATTCCTGGGAGGTTGGTCGGGGCCGTGGCTGCCGGGGGAATTCTGGTTCCTGATCAAGACCTTCGCACTGATCTTGTTGATCATGTGGATTCGTTGGACGTATCCGCGGCTGCGAATAGACCAGGTGATGCACTTCGGGTGGAAATTCCTGCTTCCCGTCGCGCTGCTTGACCTGGTCTGGACGGCGGCCTGGGAGCTGTGGAAGGGCGGCGCGAAATGAGCGCGGCGAGCAGGGCGCGGGAGATATGCGGCGCAACGATCAGCCTTGTGAAGGGGCTCCACGTAACGCTCACCAACTGGGTTGCCCGCCCTCGCATCACACTGCAATACCCGAAGCAACGTCCCGCGATACCGACGAGATTCCACGGGCTTTTCATCCTGCGCCCCGACCCAAACAGGCCGCGCGGAACGTCCTGCACCGCCTGCCTGCTCTGCTGGAAGGCATGCCCATCCGACGTATTTCGCATCGAAGGAACGGGCCACGGCAAAGAGCGCCATCCCATAGTCTTCGAGATGGACCTGAGCAGGTGCATGTATTGCCACCTCTGTATCGAAGCCTGTCCCTTCGATTGCATTGCCGAGACCGAAGAGTACGAGTTGGCCGTCTATTCGCGCGACTCGTTCATCCATCATTTCGATCTCCTGAGCCGGCTGGACCGTCCGCAGGGCAGACTGCACGGCGAACTGCTGGCAGAGCCGGCGGAGAAAGCGGGGGAAGAAGTGGCTGGAGCGGCCGGAGCGACGGATGCTCAATAGTGCAACCAACGCCAGCAATGGTAGCGCGACCGTCGAGCGAGCGCTGCGGCGGCGAATCCTCGGCCGTGGGCCAATTCCCTTCGCCGAGTTCATGGAAATTGCTCTCTATCACCCGCGGGGCGGATACTACATCACGTCCGCACGGGTCGGCCGCAGCGGCGACTTCACTACAAGCCCTGAGATTCACCCCGCGTTCGGCGCGCTCGTGGGAAGATTCGTGGCCCACGTGTGGCGAGCGATGGGCACTCCTCACCACTTCACGATCGTCGAGATCGGTGGCGGGACCGGCAAGCTGGCCAAGGATTTGCTGGACACCGCAAGGCGCGGAGATCCACTGTTCTATGAGTCGCTCAAGTATGTCATGGGGGAAGTAAGCCCCGCCATGCGCCGCTGCCAGAGGGCCCTTCTCAACGAGGCGCACGGCGGCAAGGTTATCTGGAGGCAGCTTGAGACCCACCCCGGATGGCCTGTAGTTGGCTGCGTCATCTCTAACGAGGTGGTAGATGCTCTTCCCTTCCATCGCGTCGTGATGCAGTCGGCGCGACTACTGGAAATGTGTGTTGGGCTAAATGGCAACGGGTTCGTCCAAGTCTTGAGGACACCCGGCAGGGCCGTATCGCGATACCTCGAAACCGTCGGGGCCGCATTCGCCGAAGGGCAGGTGGTGGAGGCCAGGCCCGCGGCAGGCGACTGGATTCGCGCCGTTGCATCGAAGATTGCGCGCGGGTGCGTGCTGACGGTGGACCACGGCTACGAATCGAACGAACTGTATGGCGAGCGCTTCCCGCGAGGCACGCTCGTGTGCTATTCGCGAGCAACAATGTCTGACGACCCGCTCCAGCGCCCGGGCTTGCAGGACATCTCCGCGCGCGTTGATTTCACTGCGCTCAAGCGGCACGGCGCGGCTGCCGGCCTGGCAGCCCTGCCGCTGATAACGCAGCGGGGGTTCTTGCGGCAGCTGGGGATGGGGCAACTGCTTGGTGAAATTCGCTCCGCACGCATTCCGGCAGAGGAGCGGGCGAAAGAGCGCCGCGCGCTGCAGGCGCTCCTCAATCCCGAAGGGCTGGGGAACTGCAAGGTGCTCGTGCAGCACAAGGGCCTCAGTCAAGAAGAAGTGAGCATTTTGGCTGACGTTGAGCGAGCTCGCGGCTCGCTTGCGCTGGACCTTACGCGAGACGCGCCGCCAAAGCGCTCATGGCAAGAGTGGCGGGGGACGGAGGTCTAGCGGTGGACCAGGTTATCTTCTATGGCCTTGCTGCCTTGATCCTGATCCCCGCCGTGCTCGCTGTGATGCTGCGCAATATCGCTCATGCTGCCTTCTGGCTGCTGCCGACTCTGCTCGGCGTTGCGGGCGTGTTCCTGGTGCTAGGGAGCGAATTCCTGTTCGCTATCCAGATCTTGCTCTATGCGGGCGCGATATTGGTGCTACTGGTATTCGCGATAGTGCTGACGAAAGGCCTCCAGGACCCTGGGTTGCGAGCACATAACAACCAGAAGGAGATAGGAGCCCTGGTCGCAGTTGCTCTGCTGGCAGTCCTGTGGCTCGCAGTGCTCGGGCAGCCGTGGAACGAGGTGCGGCAGGATGTTGCCCGTAATTCGGCCCGGGCATTGGGCCAGGCGCTCGTCGCTCCCGGCGGGCATCTGTTGCACTTTGAACTTGCGTCCGTGCTGCTTCTGGCAGCAATGATCGGCGCAGTAGTGATTTGCCGCAGGCCACCCGAAAGATGACCGTAACTCTACAGCAGTTTCTCCTCCTGAGCGCGGCGCTGTTCGCGACCGGCGTGTTCGGCATTCTGACCAGGCGCAACGCCGTGGGAGTCTTGATTGGCGTTGAGCTGATGCTGAACGCCGCCAACATCAACTTCATGGCGTTCTGGCGCTATGTGGGGCCCTCGACTATGGAGGGGCAGGCTTTCATCGTGATCGTCATCACCGCCGCCGCAGCGGAGGCGGCGGTTGGGCTGGCCCTCATCTTGGCGCTCTACCGTCAGTTCCGGACGGTTGACGTTGATGAGATTCACGACCTGAGAGGATAGGAAGGCATGGCTCCGGCTGGCTTCGATATCGCCTCGCACATATGGCTCATCCCTGCGCTGCCAGCGGTAGCCTTCCTCCTGATCTCCATCGTTTGCGTGCGCAGTCCGCGCGCAGCAAAGGCAGCCCCGTTACTGCTGATTCTCGCGCTGGCGATTGCGGCGGTCTTGGCCGCCCTCGCCGTCAGTCAGGTAGCGTCGTCTAACGGCGGCCCGCGGCAATGGAGCATTCCCTGGCTCTCCGTGACCAAGACGGAACCCGCGCTGATCGCTAACGTGGGGACGCTCCTCGACCCACTGAGCGCCGTCATAATACTTGTCGTCTGTGTGGTGAGCCTGGCGGTACAGGTCTATTCAGTCGGCTACATGCACGCCGACGCCGGTTATGGCCGCTATTTTGCTTTCATGGCGCTGTTTTCGGCCTCGATGCTGGGCCTGGTTGCGTCGAATAACCTCCTGTTGACCTACGTCTTCTGGGAGCTCGTTGGGATCTGTTCCTATCTGCTCATCGGTTTCTGGTACCACAGGCCGGAGGCGGCCAACGCCGCGAAGAAAGCCTTCATCGTCACGCGCTTCGGGGACATGGGATTCCTGCTCGGCCTGTTGGCGCTCTCGCTGTCCGCCGGGACGTTCAACCTGGTGGACCTGCAGAAGATGGTCGCGAGTGGGGGATTGAAACCGCTCTTCCTGGGCCAGTCAGCATTCGTCACCCTGGTCTCGCTGCTGATATTCAGCGGCGCGGTCGGAAAGAGCGCCCAGTTCCCGCTGCACGTTTGGCTGCCGGACGCGATGGAGGGACCGACACCGGTCAGCGCCTTGATACACGCTGCGACCATGGTGGCGGCCGGCGTTTATCTCGTCGCGCGCACGTCGTTCCTTTTCCAGGCCTCGCCTGTTGCGCTGACGGTGGTGGCGGTGATCGGCTGTTTCACTGCATTCATGGCCGCGACGATGGCTTCGGCCCAGGATGACATAAAGCGCATCCTCGCCTACTCCACCATTAGCCAGTTAGGCTACATGATGCTCGGCCTGGGGGCGGCCGCTTTCACGGCGGGAGTATTTCACCTGACCATGCATGCGATGTTCAAGGCCTTGCTGTTCTTCGTGGCGGGCAGTGCCATCCACGCTGCGCACACCAACAACATCTGGGAGATGGGCGGCCTTTGGCGCAGGATGAAGACAACAGCCGTTGTCGGGGCCATTGGCGGCCTGGCGCTGATAGGGATCGCGCCGCTGAGCGGGTTCTTCAGCAAGGACGCGATCCTTGCCGGCGTCGCTTCGTCAGAGGTGTTGGCCGGCACGCTGGGGCCGGTCGGCAGGTACATCCTTTTCATCGTGGGGCTCGCCGTCATCCCGCTAACTGGCTTCTACATATCGCGCCTGTGGTTCGTGACCTTTGCAGGGCCGGAGAAACCGGAGCGTGGAGAGGCGCACGAATCCCCAGCGGTGATGCTTTTGCCGATGCTATTCCTGGCGACGCTCGCCGCCGTGGGCGGCTTTGCGCAGGGGTGGTTCCGCGACGTTATCAGGCTGGGCGGCGGGCATGAGGGACGCATGTCGTGGCTCCCCTTCACATCCGTCGCGCTGGGGCTCGCAGGCATCGCCTACGCGCGGCTGCGCGTACTCCCGGCGGCAGCCGCCGAGAAGCGCCCGGTGAGCGCGGTGCACATCTTTCTGAAGAACCACTGGTATATTGACTACGCTTATCACTGGATGGCCTGGAAAATCGTGCTCGGCCTGGCCGCGCTGGCAGCCTGGTTCGACAGGCACGTCGTGGACGGAATGGTAAACGGGGTCGCGTGGGTAGCGGGGAAGTCAGCCTTCGCGATCCGGCGCAGCGAGACGGGACAGCTGCAGTTTTACGCTCTCATGATCTTGCTGGCCGCAGTGGCGGCGGGTCTGACGGCACTTGGCCTCAGGCCGGGGATATGGGGACGGTAGGCGCGATGGGCTGGATGGGATCGCACGCGCTATCGCTCGTGATCGTGGTGCCGCTGGGCACGGCGCTGGTGCTCATGCTGGTCCCCAAGGAAAACAAACTCGCAGTCCGCCTGCTGTCGGCAATCGCCGCATCTGTAACCCTAGTGGTCTCGCTGTGGGCCTTTGTCGCATATGACCGGGCGCGGGCGGGCATGCAGTTCGAGGAAAAGATCGAATGGCTTCCTGCAATCGGTGTCTCGTACCACGTTGGGGCAGACGGGGTCAGTCTTACGCTCGTTCTGCTCACCGCCCTGATCATCTTCGGTGGGGTCTTCGCTTCGTGGACAATTGAGCACCGCACGAAGGAATTCTACATCCTGCTGCTGACCCTGGTGACGGGCGTGTTCGGCGTTTTCGTCTCCCTCGACCTTTTCTTCTTCTTCCTGTTCTACGAACTGGCTGTGCTGCCGATGTACCTGCTGATAGGCATCTGGGGCACAGGCCCCAAGGAGTATTCGGCGCTAAAACTCACACTTTACCTGCTGGTAGGCAGCGCCTTCATGCTGCTGGCATTGCTTGGGCTCTATTTCCTGTCGGGCCTGGAGCACCGGACCTTTGACATCGTCGAGATAACCAAGCAGGGCCGCTTCCCTGTCCCGCTGCAGCACATCCTGTTCCTCCTCTGCTATATCGGCTTCGGGGTGCTGGCGGGCGTCTGGCCGCTGCACACCTGGTCTCCGGACGGGCACGCCTCCGCCCCTACCGCCGCAAGCATGCTGCACGCGGGCGTGCTGATGAAGCTCGGGGCCTACGGTATCTACAGGATCGGGATTGGGATCCTGCCCGAAGGAGCAGCCACCTGGGCGCCGTTGGTGGCGGGGATAGCAGTGGTGAACATCCTGTACGGTTCCTTCGTAGCGATGGGCCAGAAGGACTTCAAGTATGTGATTGCCTACTCCAGCGTGAGCCACATGGGCATCGTAATGCTGGGCCTGGCTGCCGGAATCCCGGGGCGCGGCAACGCGATCGCCATGAGCGGCGCCGTGTTTCAGATGTTCTCACACGGGATAATGACGGGCCTCTTCTTTGCGATCGTGGGCCTCGTTTATGAAAAATCGCACACGCGCGACATCACGGCAATGGGCGGCTTCGCGCAGCGCATGGCCGGCATCGCGTTGATTTTCGCGATTGGGGGCATGACCTCTTTCGGCTTGCCTGGGACCAGCGGCTTCGTGGCCGAGCTGCTTGTATTCCTGGGCACGTGGCGCGTCTATCCGCTGCTCGCAGCGCTGGCGGTGATCGGCATTGTCACGACCGCAATCTATGTGCTCCGGGTGATACAGAAGATCTTTCTCGGGCCGCTGGAGGCGCGTTACTCAGAACTTCCCGAAGCCAGGACAACTGAATGGGTGGCGATAGTGTTGTTGGCTGGGGTGCTGCTGTTGTTCGGCCTTTGGCCGCGGCCCATGGTGTCGCTTATCGAGACGGCACTTCCAATGCGCTAGGGCTTGAGTAATGAACGTGAACTGGCTGCTGGTTGCGCCTGAGTTATGTCTGTTGGTGCTCGCCATCGCGGTGCTGGCGGTTGATGCCGTCTTTCCGCGCGCCAAGAAGGAGGCCTTGGGCCTCGTCGCAACGGGCGGCGCGCTCGCCGTTCTGGCCATCCTGTTTGCCCTGCACCGCGAGCACGGCACGACATTCGGCGGCCTGATTATCTCCGACTCCCTGGCTTACATCTTCCGCGCCATCATTCTGTGTGCCGCCATCGTGGTGTGTCTTGCATCGGTGCATTTCGCGCCCACAGTGACGGAGAATGTGGCAGAATACTATGCGCTCCTGCTGCTGTCAGTTCTCGGGCTGATGTTGACCGCATCCGCCGGAGACCTACTCACAGCCTATCTGGCGATCGAACTCAGCACGGTCGCTCTATACGCGCTTGCCGGCTACATGCGCCGCGACCCGCACTCTGCGGAAGCCGGCCTGAAATACCTTCTGCTGGGGATCGTAGCATCAGGGGTGCTGATTTACGGCACTAGCCTCGTTTACGGGTCGTTTGGCACGACTCGGTTTGGCGAGATTGCCAACCGGCTTGCGCTCCGGCCCTGGGACTGGGGAGTCGCCCCCCTGGTGGGCCTGCTGCTGGTTACGGCCGGTTTCGGTTTCAAGATCACGGCTGCTCCTTTCCACATGTGGGCACCGGACGTATATCAGGGCGCGCCGACCACGGTCACTGCCTTTCTGTCGGTGGCCTCCAAGGCGGCGGGATTCGCTATTCTCATGCGGGTGCTGCTGGGCCCATTCGCATTGGCGCGCCCGGAGATCGCCGCAGCCATCGCGTTCACATGCGCGCTCAGCCTGGTGATCGGCAACCTGAGCGCCATCCCTCAAACCAACATCAAGCGCATGCTTGCCTACTCTGGAATCGCGCACGCAGGATATGTCTTGATCGGCGTCGCTGCCCTTTCGAACCAGGGAGCCGCGGCAAGCATCTTTTATCTCGTGCAGTACGTTTTCACCAACGCCGGGGCTTTCCTGGTGGTCGGGGCAGTGGCGCAAGCTACCGGCGAGGAGGAAATCACCGGCTACGCGGGCCTCTCCCAGAGGAACCCAGCTCTTGCCTTCGCGATGCTTCTCATCCTCTTGTCGCTCGGCGGAATTCCTCCTCTGGCCGGCTTCTGGGCCAAGGTTTACGTTTTCGTGGCCGCAGCGCAGAGCGGGCTGTGGTGGCTGGTCCTCCTGGGGGCCTTGATGAGCGTGGTGGCCCTTTACTACTACCTGATGGTAGTGAAGCAGATGTACATCTTCGGCCCCGTGCAACCGGAGCCTATCCGGGTGAAATGGACAATGGGCCTGGCTATCGGGATATGCGCGGCGGCGGTGGTGGTAATCGGCTACCCGCGCCCTTACGTCCGATCTGCGCGCAGAGCCGCGCACGACGCCATGTTCTCAGTGCAGGGTGCCATCACCAAGTACGAGCCGCAGCAGCAAGCTGCTGGTGGCGCTCGCACAACCGGCCCGATTCTACCTGGGCGAACAGCATCTCCTCCTGACGGTGTGCGTTGAAGAGGCGGCAGCTCGGCTCTTCGCAGAACCCCTCCCCGATCAAGGAGTAGAACGCGGCTTGCAGGGCATAGCCCTTGGCCACCTCGGTTAACCTTGGGTCGTCGTGATCGAGGAAGCGCCGGCCGAACTGGCTCTTCAGGGCTCGATAGGCGGCATCATCATTGGCAATCCGCCCCAGGGCCTGCAGTGTGACATAGAACTCCTTGGGCTTGGCTGCCGCCTCCACAAGCCCGCTGGTGGAGACCAGCGCCGGGCAGCCGCAGACGACCGCGCGCAGGTGGTAGCGGTCGCCTGGCTCCCATGTCGCGGCCAGCCTGTTGGTGAACACGATGTGTGCGAACCCGAGCCGGGACTCTTCGGCCGGGATCAACGCGCCCAGGGACGCCTGCAGGCGAAATCCATCATAGATAATGCCGAAAGGCCCGCGGTTTCCTGCCGCAAGTCTTCGCCGCTCGAATTCCACTTCGCCGCGCATGAGCGGTTCATCGGCAGGTGGTGCGTAGGGATTGCGCACCTTGCATCTCGCCAGCGCCTCAGCGAACGCTGATGCTTCGCACCCGAAGTGGCTCACGAATTCTGTCCGGACGCTCGTCTCGATGTTCAGGACGCCGATTAGATAGGCGGCCACCTGGTGGATTTCCAGGTTTTCGGCGGTACCCTCATCGTATAGCCTGATTTGCGCCGAGCGCATAGCGCCAGCATACCAGAAGGGCTGTGCGCATTCAATTCCTGGAGGCTCTGGAAGGTAAGCTGATTGCCAAGAGCGAATAGTGAGCGCAGAAGACATAAAGGATGTGCTCAATGGCGTGGGTGGGCCCCTGGCGACCGCAGGGGCATTGGTACAGGGGATCTCTGCATATCCACACGCAAGCCTCCGACGGAGTGCTCACTCCCAGCGAGGTAATTGAGAAATACAAGCGGGCAGGCTACCATTTCGTTTGTATCACGGACCACGACAGGTTCACCGACGCCTCCGGCGCGAGCGGAGAGGATTTCCTGGTGCTGGGCGGCATCGAGATAACGTGCGGGCAGAACCAGATAGGCCGCCCCTATCATATCGTCGGGGTCGGCATAGAAGGGAGCATTCGTCTGGCGCAGGGCATGACGCCGCAGCAAGCGATCAATGCGATAAGGGAGCGCGGTGGCCTGGCCTTCGTGGGGCACCCATACTGGTCGGGCCACACGTTTGAGGACTTGATCGAACTAGACGGGCTCGCGGGCCTTGAGGTCTTCAACGGTGTGTGCGAACTGCTGTCGGGCAAAGGGCTGTCCGCAGTGCAGTGGGATGACCTGCTGGCCCGCAAGAAGCACTGGCTTGGTCTGGCCGTGGATGATTTTCACTGGGGCCAGGCGAGAGATTTCGAGGCTGGTTGGGTCGTTGTTCGCGCCCCCTCGCTCGACGAGAAAACGATTCTGAGCGCGCTTGGACAGGGAATCTTCTACTCCAGCCAGGGCCCCAGGATCATTAACCTTGAGTCCCATGGGCCTGCCCTCAAAGTGCAGTGCTCGGGATCGCGCCGGATAGACTGCATCGTTGATACCGACCCGGGCAACCGCTTGGAAGCGCCTGCCGGGAAAAGCCTCTTCGACGCAGAATTCACACTTCCAGATGGGGCCAGTTGCGCGCGTGTTCAGTGCATTGATGCCGCGGGCTTGGTAGCGTGGAGCAACCCCATCTTCCTGACATGACGGAGGCAGCGTGAAGTTTGCGATCTGCAACGAACTTTTCGAGGGATGGGACTGGGAGCGAACCTGTCGGTTCGTCGCCGAAGTCGGTTACGACGGCATCGAAATCGCCCCCTTCACACTGGCACAATCGGTGGACGACATCTCTGCCGAACAGCGTGCGTCTCTGCGCCAGGCGGCAGAGCGGTCGGGGCTTGCAATAGTCGGCCTGCACTGGTTGCTGGTTTCTCCCAAGGGGATGTATCTGAATCACCCTGATGCAGCAATCCGGCAGCGAACTTCCGACTACCTGTGCTCGCTCGTAGATTTCTGCGCCGACCTCGGCGGAGCCATCATGGTGTTCGGTTCCCCCAAACAGCGCGCGGTGCCCCCCGGCCTCGACGCGGCGTCGGCTTCGAGACTCGCGAAGGAGGCCTTGGCCGCGCCGCTAGACCGGGCGGCGGCGCGCGGGGTGGTGATATGTCTCGAGCCCCTGTCGCCCGAGGAGACGGATTTCATCAACACCGCCGACCAAGCCAGGGCGTTCATCGAGCAGGTCGCCCATCCCAACCTTCGGCTGCTGCTCGACGTCAAGGCGATGAGCTCTGAGAGCCGGCCGATCCCGGATATCGTCCGAGAAAACCGGCGATACTTGGCCCACGTGCACGCGAACGATGCCAATCGCCGCGGCCCCGGCTTCGGAGACACGGATTTCGGCCCGATCGCGAAGGCACTGGCGGATATTGGTTACGATGCTTGGGTTTCGGTGGAGGTCTTTGATTACAGCCCGGATCCCGAAACGATAGCGAGGCAAAGCCTCGCTTATCTCAAGCAGCAGTTCGCGTGATTGCGTAGGGGCGGCCCGCGGTGGCAGCCCCCATTGCTGACGATTTAGCAAGGAGGTCAACGCAGTGAGCGCAGGTAGCGAAGTCCGAATGCTGGTCAAGGCAGGCCCGCACAACCGCAGGTTGTGCCACGTGGAGGCTACCCTTGAAGTTGCCGGGTCCCCCACCAAAGTGATGGTGAAAGACACTGAGAAAGGCGCTCAGGTCGAAGGCCAGATCCTTGAAACCAAGGATGGCAAGGCCCACATCATCTGGCTCGTCGAGAGCCTTGCCGCCGGCACCGAGCGGCGGCTCTTGGCGCTTTTCTCCGATCAAGAGCCCGGAAAGGGGGTGGAACTCGTTGCGCTGCCGCAAGATCGTGTAGAAGTGAGTCTTGGAGACAAGCCTTTTACCACCTATCACTTCTCACCCCAGATCGCGCGGCCCTGCCTCTACCCGCTGGTTGGCCCGACCGGCGTGGGAATCACGCGCAACTACCCGATGGCGAAGGGGCCTGAGGGAGAGACCACCGATCACAAACACCACCGCTCCGTGTGGGTTGCCCACGGCGATGTGAACGGCGTTGACAACTGGAGCGAGGAGAGAGACCATGGCAAGACGGTGCACCGCTCATTCAGATCGGTTCTCTCCGGGCCCGTGCTGGGCGAACTGATCGCTGACAGCAATTGGGTCTCCTCGTCCGGCGAGAAAGTCCTCTCCGAGCGGCGCGTGATGGTCTTCTACAATCTCGAGGCGCCCTACCGCGTGATTGATTTCATCATCACCTTCCAGGCCGACAAAGATGTAGTCTTCGGCGACACGAAGGAGGGCGGCATTCTCTCTGTGAGGGTGGCGAGCGCGATGGACGGGGCGCGCGGCGGCATCATCCGCAACTCCTATGGCGGCCTGACCGAGCGTGAGACATGGGGCAAGCGCGCGCACTGGTGCGACTACACAGGGCCGGTTGACGGGAAGCTGGTGGGGATCACGATCATGGACTATCCCAGCAACTTCCGCTACCCGACCTATTGGCACGTGCGCGACTATGGCCTCTTTACGGCCAACCCGTTTGGGCTGTCGCACTTCTACGGCGACAAGTCGCGCGACGGGACGTACAAGTTGCCGGCGGGGCAGCGATTCAGGTTCTGCTACCGCATGCTGATCCACGCCGGCGATGCTTTGGAAGCGCAGGCGGCGGAGAAGTATCACGAGTACGTCAATCCACCCAGCGTTAAGCAGGAGTGATGAACTTGAACCACGAAGATGTGCGAGCAATCTGCGCCAAGATCAGGCAGAACTTTGACGTGAAGGACCGCGCCCGCGAGCGGGCACTCGCAATCTCGCGCGAGGTGATTCGCAACAGCGCGAACGCGATCCGCGCCATCCATCGCGAGGAGTTCGAGCCGGCAAAGAAGTTGCTGGAAGAAACCGGCCGCTTGGTGAAAGAAATGAACGAATCCCTTCGGGGTTGCCTCGACATCTATCATGCGGGGTTCGTCCAGGATGCGCAGAAGGAATACGCCGAGGGCCTGCTCACGCTGGCAATGGTGCGCAAGACGGCTCTGCCCGATCCCGATGATATCGGCGTGGATTACGGCCCCTACCTCGGCGCGCTGGCTGAGGCGGTTGGCGAACTGCGGCGGCATATCCTCGACCACATGCGCCACCGCGACTCGGCCTGGGGCGAAGAGATGCTGGACATGATGGACGAGGTGTATTACCAGCTCGTGTCTTTCGATTACCCGAATGCTGTCTCGGGCGGCCTGAAGCGCATTTCGGACATGCTGCGCTCGGTGCTCGAGCGAACGCGCGGGGACTTGACCACCTCCATCAGGCAGCAAGAATTGGAGCAGGCCCTAAGCCGCCTAGAGCAGCGCCTGCCGAAAAAGCCCTGAGCCCACTGAACATCCCGAGCGCGAGGGGCGACCGAGTGATTCTGTTCGATGCCTAGATTGCGGGCGGGGATCATCTGGGCATGTGGCGCGGCTTGCGCGTGCGCTGCCCTCTGTGCTGGCACAGGCTTCGAGGAGCTGGGATATTCCGCTGCCGCGCGCGATGAAGCACTGCTTCTGGCCCGCAGGTCGCTTGAGAAGCACATCACCGGCAGGTCGCGGATGCCTCAGCCGCAGTCCGCGTTGAAGCGCCTCCGGTGCGGGGCGTTCGTTATCCTGGCCGCAAGGGATGGCACGCGCGCCTGCGCTGGCACGGTGCGGCCAAGCTGCGCGAGCGCGGCCCAGGAGATTATTGCCGCCGCCGAGATGGCCGCTGCGGGCGACCCCTGGCACGCGCCACTGCAGGCCCGCGATCTCGCAAGGGGGCGTGTCGAGGTATGCCTCGCCGGGCCACCGGTGCCCTTGCGTAGCATCACCGAGCTGAACGTCGCGCGCGACGGGCTGCTCGTGCAGAGCGGCCCGCGCTCCGCAGTTATCCTGCCCGGAGAAGCGCGCACGGCGTCCTGGGCCCTGCGTGAGGCCCGGCGCAAAGCGGGACTGCGTCCCTCGGAGCGCGCCGACCTGTTCCGGTTCTCTGCCATCCGATGGCGCGAGATGGAACCAAGTGCAGGAAAGTCCCGAAACCAGCCGGAATAGAACCCTCAGTCAGCACCCTAGCGTGGTTATGGCCAAGTGCGCCCCATGATTGCCGAAACCAGCCGTTCCTCGCTGGCCGACGCGCGCCAGGCTGCCATCCGACGCGTGATCATCGCGACGGCGCTGTTGGTCAGCCTGGTGGCAACCGCGGTCGGTTTCTACGTTGTCGTAGAAGGCTGGCCCCTTCTCGACGCATTCTATATGACTGTGATAACATTGAGTACTGTCGGCTACCGCGAAGTGGGCCACTTGAGCCCGGCGGGCAGGGTGGCGACGATGGCTTTCATCGTTGTCGGGCTGGTGTTGCTCGCCGGGGTTGCCCGCGGGATGACTGAACTGATCGTGAGTGAGGAACTCCTTGACGTTTGGGGACAGCGTCGGAGGGAGCGCATATTGGACAAGCTGAGGGACCACTATATCGTGTGCGGATACGGGCGCATGGGCAGCGAGATCGTCAGGCGGCTGCTCTCCGATGGGCTCCAGGTGGTGGTGGTTGAGAAGGATGAGCAGGTTGCGTCTGAACTGTTGCAGCAGCAGATACCGTTCTTCGTCGCCGACGCCACCAGCGATGAGACGCTCAAGCGCGCGGGCATCGAACGCGCCCGGGGGCTAGTCGCGGTGGCACCGCGCGACGAGGACAACCTGTTCATCACGATCAGCGCCCGGCAGCTGAACCCGTCGCTGAATATCATCGTTAGGTGCGAAGAAGGCGCAACGCGCGACAAATTCGTGCGCGCGGGCGCGACGAAGGTCGTCTCGCCATATCTTACCGGCGCGCGCCAGATGGCTGCGGCTGCCGTGCGCCCCAGCGTGGCGGATTTCTTAGAGATGGTCACGGCAGTGGAAGGCAGGGATGTTGACCTCGAGGAGATCGTGATACGAGAAGGGTCGCCATTTGCGGGCCTGACGCTCCGCGAAGCCGAGGTGCAGCGCCGCTGCGGCGCTGCCGTGGTCGCGGTACACGGGCCCGATGGGCGCTTTCACGCAGACCTTTCGCTCGACAAGAAACTGCAGGTCGGCGACACTTTGATCGTCATGGGTACGCCCGGACAGTTGGACAAACTCGAGATCGCGTGCGCCCCTGGAAGGCAATAGCGATTGATGGAGAGGAGTGCTTAAGTTGTGCGGGATTGTGGGATACCTCGGCAGCAAAGACACAATTGCTGTACTGTTGGAGGGGTTGCGGCGGTTGGAATACCGGGGTTACGACTCCGCAGGCGTGGCTGTTGTCTCCGACGGGCACCTTCGCGTAATAAAGACAGCGGGCAAGATGAGTGCCCTGCAGGCCGCTCTGGAGGGAGCGCACCTGACGGGCAGCTGCGGCATCGCACACACTCGATGGGCGACTCACGGCCCGCCGTCAACCCGCAATGCTCATCCGCACACTGACTGCGCCGAAAAGATCGCCGTCGTTCACAACGGCATCATCGAGAACTACCTGCACCTGCGGGAGCGGCTGCAGGCTGCCGGCCACACCTTTCGCTCGCAGACCGACACCGAGGTCATCCCCCACCTAGTTGAATCACGCTACAAGGGGGATCTGGTGGCGGCGGTGCGCGCCGCACTGAAGGAGCTGGAGGGCTCGTATGCATGTGCCGTGCTGTGCGCCGATGAGCCGGGCCTGCTGGTAGTCGCCAGGCAATACAGCCCGCTGGTGGTGGGCCTCGGAGATGGTGAGAACTTCGCTGCCAGCGACATTCCGGCGCTCGTCAAATTCACGAAACGCATCTACCTGATGGATAATGGCGAGATGGCTATTCTCACCCCCGAATCCGTAAGCGTCCAGACCCTCGCGGGCAAGCCCGTGACCAAGGAAGTCTTCCACGTGCCGTGGGATGCAGCCGCCGCCGAGAAAGGCGGCCACAGGCATTTCATGATCAAGGAAATCCTCGAGCAGCCCGACGCGCTGCGCGACACCATGCGCGCTTGGGTCTCCCGCACCGGCGAACTCCACCTCGACCAGATCGGCCTGTCGCCCGCGCATCTGCGGCGTATCCAGAAAGTCGTGGCCATTGCCTGCGGGACCGCGGCCTACGCGGGCATGGCCGGGCAATACGCCATCGAGCAGCTCGCGGGCGTGCCGGTGATCGTGGACGTGGCATCCGAACTCCAACACCGCGAGGCCATGTTCGACGACAGGACTCTCGGCATCGTCATCAGCCAATCAGGCGAGACCGCCGATACGCTGCAGGCCCAGCGGATGGCCCGTCGGCGAGGGGCGAAGGTCGTCGCCATTACGAACGTCATCGGCAGCAGCGTTGCCCGCGAGAGCGACGGGCTCCTCTATATCTATGCCGGCCCTGAGATCGGGGTTGCCTCGACCAAGGCATACACGAGCCAGATTACCGCTGCATACTTGCTCATGATCCACCTCGGCTTGGCGCGCGGGGCGATATCCGAGACGAAGGCGCGGCGGCTTCTGCGTGCCATGCAGAAGCTGCCCCAACAGGCCGAGCAGGTGCTCGCCAAGGCGCAAGAGGTTGAGGCGCTTGCCAGCAAGTACGCGGATGTAAGGCGCTACCTGTATCTCGGCCGCGGCGCGAATTACTGCTCCGCCATGGAGGGAGCCTTGAAGCTCAAGGAAATCGCGTATCTGGACGCGGAAGGCTACGCCGCAGGGGAGATGAAACACGGGCCGCTCGCTTTGGTCACAAGCGAGGTCTGCATTGTGGCGACCGCCTTCGCTGGGCCTGTGTACAGCAAGATGCTGGGCAACCTTCAGGAGATCCGCGCGCGGGGCGGCAAGGTTATCTGCATCGCGGCAGAGGACGACTCGGAGATCGCCAAGTACGCGGACGATGTGTTCCGCGTGCCGGCAACCGAGGAGATCCTCTCCCCGATCCTGGCGGCGATACCGCTGCAGTTGTACGCCTACTACCGCGCAGACCAGATGGGCTGCGAGATAGACCAGCCTCGCAACCTGGCCAAGAGCGTGACGGTAGAATGAAAGCGCTCAGGGATGCAGGGGGGACCGAGCGGCGGTGAACAAGGCTTCCCTCGTATACTCGCCGCGTTGGGCGGATTTCAGCTTCGGCGAGCACCACCCGATGCAGCCCGAGCGCATACAGCGGGCCTATGACCTGATGAAAGCCTACCGCCTGCTCGATCGCCAGGGGATTTCGACCGTCGAACCGGCCCCCGCGACAGATGAAGACTTGACCCTCTGCCACTCGAAGGAATATGTGCAGGTGGTCAGGTTTTTGAGCAGCGGCGGCAGCGTTGCCGCCGCCTGGCGGTACGGGTTGGGCACAGCCGACAACCCGGTGGTGCCGGAAATGTACGAGGCATCCGCGCTCTCCGTGGGAGCCACCATGCGCGCGGCAGACCTGGTGCTTGACGGCGAAGCAGAGGTCGCGTTCAACCTCGGCGGGGGCCTTCACCACGCACATCAAGAGCGAGCCGCCGGATTCTGCGTGTTCAATGATCTCGCGATCGCCATTGCGCATATGCTGCGCAAAACGAACAACGAGTCCAAGGTTGCTTACGTGGATATTGACGCCCACCACGGCGATGGCGTCCAGGAAGCCTTCTACGACTGCGACCGGGTTCTCACCATCTCGGTGCACGAGTCAGGCCGCTTCCTCTTTCCAGGCACCGGCGCCGCCGAGGAGATCGGAAGAGGCCGCGGAGAGGGGTACGCAGTCAACCTGCCCCTGGCGCCTTTCACCGATGATGAGATATACCTGTGGGCATTCGGCGAGGTTGTCGTTCCGCTGGTCGAGTCGTTCCAGGCGGACGTACTGGTGACCCAACTCGGCGTGGACACCCACTACATGGATCCACTCGCACACATGTGCCTCACGACCGACGGCTTCTTGGGAGCGGTGAGGCACCTGAAGCGACTCGCGCGCGGCAGGTGGGTTGCAACCGCGGGCGGAGGCTACGACTCCGAGGTGGTCGCGCGTTGTTGGACGCTCGCCTTTGCCGAGATGGCAGAGGTTAACCTCAGGCAGAACATTCCCAAGAGCCAGGCCGCCAATTACCCAAGCACCTCGGGCCGCCTGCGCGACCAGGAGGGTCCGGAGCTCAACGAAGAGCAGAAGGGCGTTGCAAGGACATTCGCTGAGCATTCCGTGGCGACCGTGCGCAGGCTGGTATTCCCGCATCACGGGCTTTGAACATGGACGCGCGTAGCCTGAGGGTGTTGGAGTACCCTGCTGTCCGCGAACTGGTGTCGGCAGCGGCCACTAGCATCATTGGCAAGCAGCGCGCGCTGGCGATGAAACCCTACGTGAATCTCGAGCGCGTACGCCTGCTTCAGCAAGAGACGACCGAAGCGCGGGACCTGCTGGACCGCAGAGATGTTCCGCTCGGCGGAATCCGCGATATTCGGGAGCGCGTGCAGGCCGCAAGCAAGGGCGGCGTCCTGGAACCTAATGACCTGCTGGACTGTGCTTACACCCTGGCGGCCTCGCGCCGATTGAGGGCCTCGCTTCTGGCCGAGAAGTGCCCCGCCCTTCACGAGCATGCGCAGGAACTGGGCGTCTTCGCTGAGATCGAAGCGGAGATTTCCCGCTGCATCAGCGACCGGGCGGAAGTCAAGGATTCTGCAAGCGAGGAACTGCAGAAAGCCCGACGCGCGATCGCATCGCTTCGGCAGTACATCGTGGAGCGGCTGGAGGCAATGATCCGGTCGCCGCAAGTCGGGCGCTTGCTCCAGGAACCGATCGTGACTATCCGCCACGACCGGCACTGCCTCGCACTGCGCAGCGAACACCGCGGACAGCTGCCGGGGATCGTGCACGATGCCTCCGCCAGCCGGGCCACGCTCTTCATCGAACCGATGACGGTCGTTGAGGCCGGCAACGAACTCGCTGAGGCGCTTGTGCGGGAGCGGGAAGAAGTGCGAAAAGTGCTTGCAGCACTGAGTGCTCTCATCGGCAACAAAGCCGCAGAAATTGCAGCCACCCTCCACGCCCTGGCAGAACTTGACTTCGTCTTCGCGCGCGCCAGCGTCAGCCGCTCGATGAACGCCTGGCCGGCGAAACTCAGCAACGAGGGAACCGTCTGCCTGAAGCAGGCCCGCCATCCGCTGATGACGGGAGACGTGGTTCCGATTGACATCCGCATCGGCAACCAGTTCGATACCTTGATCGTGACCGGGCCCAATACGGGTGGCAAGACGGTTACCCTGAAGACCGTAGGCCTGTTGACCCTGATGGCGCAGTCGGGACTGCACGTGCCGGCCTCCGGAGAGAGTCGGCTCTCGGTCTTCCGGCAGGTCTTCGCCGACATCGGCGACGAGCAAAGCATTCAACAGAATCTCTCGACCTTCTCTTCTCACATGGGCCAGATTGTAGAGGTGATGCGCCACGCTGCCGACGACTCCTTGGTTCTCCTTGACGAGCTGGGGGCGGGCACGGATCCGGCCGAGGGGGCCGCACTTGCAATGTCCATTCTGACTGAGTTGCACAGGCGCGGCTGCTGCACTCTGGCCACCACGCATTCCAGCCAGTTGAAGGCCTTCGCATACGCGCACGACGGCGTTGAAAACGCCTGCATGGAATTCGATCCGGTGACACTGCGGCCCACCTTCCGCGTCCGCATCGGCCTGCCGGGCAGCAGCAACGCGCTGGCTATAGCATCCAGGCTGGGGCTTCCCGAGGAGATCATCGGAGGAGCCACACAGTTCCTGGACCAGTCGTACACGACCCTCGATCAGGCTGTGGCCCGGGTGCAGGAGAGCCAGGGGCTACTGCAGCAGGAAATCGCCGCCGCAGAGCGGGCCCGCCAGCAGGCCGAGCATGAGCGCGATCTCGCCGTCCAACAGCGGGAAGCGTTGGACCGCAAGGCCGACCAGATACTGCGCGAGGCCCAGCGACGCGCCGAGGGCTTGCTCACCACCACGCGGCAGCAGGTGATGGAGATCCTCGAGGCGCTGGGCTCCAAGACGGAAAGGAGGGCTAAGGCTCCCAAACCCCATGAAGTGCGACAGATTTCAATGCAGGCGCGGCAGCGGCTGGCCGCACTTTCAGCCGAAGTGGACTCGTCAGCGCCCAAGCCGGCAGCGCCGACGCCCGCTCCGCGCAAGCCGGTGACTACCGTCATCCCCGGCCAGACAGTGCTCGTTCGCAGCGCCAACACGAAGGCTGCCGTTCTCTCGGGCCCCGACGAGCGGGGAATGGTGAGCCTGCGCGCCGGCGTGCTGACGATCGAGGCACCCCTCTCCGACCTCGAGGAAGTTCCCGAGGCAGGTGTCACGGTTTCCCTAGGCGAGCAGGCGGGCGCTGAGCCGGTTACCGCTGAATTGCACCTGCGCGGCATGCGGGTCGAGCAGGCGATAGTCGAACTCGAGCGTTATCTGGAGCGCGCTCTTGCCTCCGGCCTGGAGCGCGTGCGCATCGTGCATGGCAGGGGCACAGGCGCCGTGAAGGGGGCGGTGCTCGATTTTCTCCGTTCCCACCCCAATGTCGCGGAGGTACTCCCCGCTGCGCCCAGGGAGGGCGGCGCGGGAGCAACCATCGCAGTCCTCACACTCGAGTGAGCGTCTGCCTGTCCCTTACGCTGCCGCCTCAGGGGAAACGGCGGGCTTCGCTTCCCGGTATTGCTGGATCAGCCGCTGCGTCACCCCGAGTGCTGGCACCGCGAGGAACATGCCGATGATGCCGAAGAACTCTTGGCCCACGAGCAGCCCGACGATGATGAGCACCGGGTGAACGCCCACCTGAAACCCCAGCAGCGCCGGCATCAGCAGCTTGCTCTCAAGGAAGTGAAGCAGCGCAAAAGCCACCAGCAGCCACAGCGCCGCGGCGGCTCCCTTGCTGAAGAGGGCTACCACTACGATCACAATCCCTGCCACAATCGGGCCGATGATAGGAATAGCCCTCGTCAGCCCTGCCAGCACCCCCAGGCTCAGCCAGAACTCCATTCTCAGCGCTCGCAGCCCGGCTGCGACGACCACAAATGCGATGAAACAGAGGATCACCTGACCCACCAGGAACTTCCCGAACACCTGGGCGGCCTCGGTGAGCCCACGCTCGGCTCGCGTCGCGTAACGTGGCGGCACGAAGAATAAAAAGGCCTCTTTCACCTTGGGCAGGTCGGACAGAAAATAGAAAACGAGGATCGGAACCAGGAACAACTCCACCACAAACCCGACGCTGCCCGCCGTAATCCCTACCAGCGACCGCGCCCAGTTCTCCTTGGCCGCTTGCTGTCGCAGGTTGTCCCACTGCCGTTTAACCTCGTCTTGCACCGGTGGAGGGATGCGCTCCCGATACCATCGCGAGTAGCGGCGCACCAGCTTGGGCGCCTCGCGCTCGTAGCGCACCAGCTGATTCTGCAAGGCCTCTGCATCGCGCGCCACGGGCTTGCCTGCAAATTGACTCGCGAGCGTCAACACGGCTATCAGCAGCGCGAAGGCCACGATCGTGCCGCTCAGACGGCTGACTACTGTGTTTCCCCTGATCTTGAACTGGGCCAGGAAATCCACTATCGGGTTCAGCAGGTACGATAGCACTACGCTGATCAACACCATGATCAGCACCGTACGAAGGCGCTGCAGCAGCTGCAGGGCACCCCACAAAAGGAGCACCGCAAGCGCGACTGCTGCAAGGGTGAGCACCACTGTAAGCAGCCTGCTGGCCTGTGCCCTGCCCGGATCAGACATTGATCGGACTCCCAAACTCCGTTGGCCGGGTCATGCTGAGGCCGAAATGATATTCCAGCGCCTGGCGGATGCGCGCCGAGGCGTTTCCGTCACCATACGGGTTGGCCACGTGAGCCATCTGCTGGTAGGCCCTGCTGTCGGACAATAGGCGCGAGGCCTGCGAAACGATATCCTTGCGCTTCGTTCCGCAAAGCAGAGCCACTCCCGCCGCTATTCCCTCCGGCCTCTCGGTAGTCGCTCGCAGCACCAGAACTGGTTTTCCCAGTGCGGGGCCTTCCTCCTGCACGCCCCCGGAATCCGTCAGCACAAGATATGCCTGCTTCATGAGAGAGACGAAATGCGCGTACTTGGGAAAGTTGACGACGGCTACCCTGTCAATGCCGGCCAGCACCTCGCGCACCGCCCGCTGGACTTCAGGGTGAGGGTGGCTGGCATAGACCACCCGCACATCGGGGAACGCCGCAGCCAGGTCACGCAGCGCAAGACATATCTCGCGCAGCGGCTCGCCCCAGTTCTCGCGCCGATGAGCGGTAACGAGCAGCATCCTCCCCTGCCCTACCAGCGATTGCAGGTCCGTGGGGAGCGGAGGCAGCCTGTCCTGAATTTCCTTCAGCGCGTCAATCACGGTGTTGCCTGTAACGAAAATTGCCTCCTGAGGGATCGCCTCGCGCACCAAGTTCTCTCGCGCAGCCTTAGTGGGCGCAAAGTGAAGGTCGGCGACGCCGGCCACGAGCCTACGGTTAATCTCCTCCGGGAATGGCTGCCAGCGGTCGTAGGTGCGCAGCCCGGCCTCAACGTGGCCTACTGCCACCTTGCTGTAGAAAGCGGCCAAGCTAGCAGCCAGGCAACTTGTGGTGTCTCCCTCCACGAGCAGCAAGTCGGTCGGTTGTTGAGTCAGGATCTCCTCTATTCCCGTCAACACCTTGGCCGCCACGCCAGCCGGGGTCTGCTGCGCAGCCATGACGTTGAGGTCATGCTCCGGGATAATCTCGAAGGCGGAAAGCACTTCATCCATTATCTCGCGATGCTGGGCGGTTACCGCCACCCGCACCTGGAAGCGCTCCGGGAATCGGCGCAGTTCTAGCACCAGGGGCGCCAGTTTCACTGCCTCGGGACGAGTGCCGATTACGACCAGTGCCCTGATCGGCGTGGGCAACGCACTAACCTCCGCCTCGCTGGGACACGAAAATCCCTGCAACCCCAAGAACGGCGCTTACCGCCCAGATAAGCAGCACCGCCTGACGGTCGCTCAGCCCGCTGTTGACCAGCCTATGATGGAGATGCTCGTTGTCCGCCACCGAAAGCCCCTGGCCGCGCAGGAACCTGCGCAGAATCGCGAACGCCGTGTCCACCAGTGGAAAGGCCAGGGCGAGAACCGCTCCCGCTATGGTCACAGCGGCAGCCCGTTTGAGCGTCCCCGCGACAGACATGGCAGCCACCACGTAGCCCAGAAAGTGGCTCCCCATGTCGCCCATGAAAACCTTGGCCGGGTTGAAGTTGTGCGGGATGAACCCCACGCATCCCCCCGCCACTGCCGCTGCCAGCAGGGCGGCGCCGGATTGCCCTCGCTGGGTCGAGATGACAGCGAGCGCGACCGCAGCAATCCCCGTCACTCCAGCGGCGAGGCCGTCCAGCCCGTCAATCAGGTTGATGGCGTTTACTATTGCCACAACCCAGAAAACCGTAAGCACGGCCCCAAGCCAGCCGGGCAGAGGATACGCCAACAACCCCTCGATTCTCACCCCGAAGGGCAGCAGCAGGCTGGCGCAGATTATCTGGCCAAGCAGTTTTGGCAGCGGCCGCAGTTCGAACCGGTCGTCTGCGCCGCCCATGCCGGCAATCAAGAGCGCACCCAGGCTGATTCCGGCCAGGTGCTTGGCGCTCAGGTCGCTGACCAGGCCCAACAGCCCTGCAAGGGGAAGGGTTGTCGCCCAGGCCGCGAACACGCCCGCCATGATCGCCAAGCCTCCCCACTGGGGCGTTGGTTCGCGATGCGCGCGCCTGCCGCCTGGTTTAGCGAGCGCTCGGGCGCGCCGCGCCAATCTGATGACACTCGGCGTGACCAATAGCGCCACTGCGCCCGAGAGCGCGAGCGCAAGCAGCAGCAGCCACATCATCCTGCCGTCGAGCGGCTGCCGCATTATTCCTCCACCTGTTGCACCTTGTGCAGGCGTCTGCGATGGCGCTCTGCGCCGCTGAAATCCGTTGAAATCCAGACGCTCATAATGTCCCGCGCGAGTTCAGTGCCTGTCGCACGAGCACCAAGGCAGAGCACATTCGCGTCATTGTGCTCCCGCGACGTGCGCGCTGTGTAGGTGTCTCCGCACAATGCTGCCCTGACGCCCGGAACCTTGTTCGCCACGATGCTCATCCCAACCCCATTCCCGCAGATGAGCACGCCCCGGGGGACTTTGCCTTCGCCGACCGCCAGCGCCACGGGATGGGCGACATCGGGGTAGTCTGAGGGCTGTTCTGAGTCGGTGCCGAAGTCAATCACCTCGTAGCCCTTATCCATCAGGTCGCGCTTCAGCGCTTCCTTGAGTTTGAACCCCGCGTGGTCAGACCCGATTGCGATGCGCATTGTTTGGCTCCATCATCCACTGGCGCCCCTGCGTCGCACCGGCTGCCGCCCGCAGCCGAGCACATCCTCGACGTAGGAGCGCAGCAGTTCCCCCACGCTCCACGCCTGGGCGATACATCCACGCGGCAAGTGCGGCGGGTCACCGTCGAAGATCTCGGAAACCGTTCCCAGACCGGCCTCGCAAAGGTGATTATTGAGCGCGCGGAAGAAGCCACCGGCCCTGCGCCTGGCGGCATTGGTCGCACCGTGCACCCTAACCCAGGCCGAAACGAAGGGCCCCATCAGCCACGGCCACGCCGTGCCCTGGTGATAGGCAGCGTCGCGCGCGCCCATGTCGCCCTCGTATCGCCCCCTGTAGCCAGGGCTGCCGGGTGCGAGCGTGCGCAGGCCATAGGGGGTCCACAAGAGGCGCTGCACGACCGACAGGACAGATTGTGCCCTTTCACCCTGCAACACGGGAAACGGCATGCTCGCGGCAAAAATCTGGTTCGGCCGGATCGAGGCATCTGGCACAGGCCCCGCCACATCGTAAAGGCAGCCTCGCCCCTCGTTCCAGAAGTTCGGCAGGAAAGACTCCCGAACCTTCTCCGCCGCAGCATCGTAGTCCAGGGCCTCCCACCCCAGGTTTCGAGCGAGATCGCTCATACTGCGAAGAGCATTGTACCAGAGGGCGTTTATCTCCACAGGCATCCCATGCCTGGGAGTTACCACCCATTCGCCCACCTTTGCATCCATCCAGGTCAACTGCAGCCCGGGGCTCCCGGCGCGCACCAGCCCGTCGTTACCCACGCTGATTCCGTAGTCGGTGCCCTCGCGGTAGCAGCGAATCACTTCTTGCAGCCGCGGCCGCAGCTGCCCCATGAACTCTCCATCGCCGGTGTAGGCATGGTATTTCCATGCCGCATACACGAACCAGAGGGACGCATCCACGGTGTTGTAATCGGTGCCGACTCCGCCCTCCAGGAATCGGTTCGGCAGCAGGCCTGCGCGCATCGCGCCCGCAAACCGCGACAGCACAGAGCGCGCCTCGGCGAATCTCTGCGTCACAAGCATCAGCCCCGGCAGCGCGATCATCGCATCTCTGCCCCATTCCCAGAACCACGGGTAGCCCGCGACGATCGAGTATCCCGCGTTCCCGGGCAGCCGGATAACAAAATCATTCGCCGCGCGGGAGAGCCCGCGCACGAAGTCGTCCCTTGCGCCGCTGCTGCTCTCTGCCCGGCGAACGCGTGCTCGCTCTTGGTTCACAAGGCTGCTGGGCCTGGCTGCAAGTGGCTCGCCAAGGGAAAAAGAGAGGCTCCATTCCTTGCCGGGCTGGATTTCGGCCTCGAAACGCCCAGGGCAGAAGTGGTCCTCGCGATAGGCAAGGCCGCGCTCCAACTCCCGCGCATATTCCATGTTCTCGTACCAGCAGGGCTGTGCAGCGAATCTTCCCGTGCTCGCTAGGGCGAAGAGGGAGCGGCCAAGGCCGGGATAGCTCACCTCCAGCCCGCAGCCATTCGCCATCGGACGAGAGTCGAAGCGCAGCGCCCCCCGCCTCGTGTCGGAATGATGATCGCGATAGTTCAGCAAAGGCTGCGCGCTGATTCGAACCGGCTCATGGCCTTCAAGATAGCGGTAGCATACCAGGGCGGCAGGCTTGCCGCTAACGAGCAGGACGGTCTTCTCAAGAACGACGTCCTCAACAACAAAGCGAAAAACAGGGATGGCATCAAGCCGAAACTCAACAAGATACTGCCAGCCCGCCGGGTGTATCACCCCGGGATACTGGTTGGTTGACAGCGGGTACTGCTTGCCGCGCAGCGCAATGCTGTCCTCGATCTTGCTTACCAGCAGCAAGCGCCCATGCTCGGTGGCAGCAATCAGCAGGCCGTGGTATCGGCGCGTATTCTGGCCGGTGATGGTCGAGCAGGCGTAGCCACCCAAGCCGTCAGTCAGCAACCACTCCAATGAACTCGCCCGGATCGGATCGCGGCAGGTGAGCAGCACCTCTGGGCCTGCCACAGCCGCTACTTCCGCTCGGCAGTGGCCTGGGCTGGCCTCTTGGGCATCAGAAAGGTGAAGCTGGACCCTTGTCCGACCTGGCTCTCGACCGACACCGTGCCGCCGTGAGCCTCAACCAGGTGCCTGACGAGATAGAGCCCGATACCCGTGCCGCCGACCTTGCGCGTGTCAGCGGAATCCACCCGGTGGAACCTGGAAAACATCTTGCCCAGATGCTCAGCGGCTATTCCGATGCCCTGATCGGACACGGTTACAGCCACCGAACCATCCTTGTCGGTTGCCGTGACGCTGACCTGACCGCCCTGGGGGCTGTACTTGACGGCGTTGCTCACCAGGTTGGTAAGGATCTGGTCAATCTTGTCCTCGTCGGCGACAATGTGACGACAAGACTCGGGGATATCCGTGTAGAATTTGTGCCGTGTGGTGTAGGATTTCTGGCTAGTGATAACCTTTGCCACCAGCGCCGCCAGGTCAACCGTGCTCAGATCCAATTCGAGGGCGCGCCCGCTCTCGATGCGAGCCACGTTGAGCATATCGCTGATCAGGCGCACCAGGCGGTCGCACTCAGCGTCAATGATCTGGTAGAATTCTCTCTGCGTGTCCCGGTCGTAGTAACCCTCCGTGTCGTCGAGCAGGGTGCGCACGAAGCCCTTGATCGAGGTCAGCGGGGTGCGCAACTCGTGCGAGACGCTGCTCACGAATTCGGTCTTCATTCGCTCGATATTCCTGATCTCGGTGATGTCCGAGAAGGTCGCCACGATTCCAGTCGGTTCCGACCTGTCATCGCGCAGCAGCGCGGTTTGCATTTGAAATGTGCGCCCTCCCTCGCCCCCAAGGGAGATCTCGCGCGATACCTCCTCCTTGCTGGCCATCGAATCGCGCAGCAGGTCGAGCACTTCTCCCGGACCCACGACCTCCGCAGCCGGCCGGCCGACGCCGTTCTCCGCTGGCAATTGCAGGATGTGCCGTGCAGCGGAGTTGAGCAGCAACACGCGCTCGTCGGTCGCCATCACCAGCACCCCCGCGAGCATGCTTTGCAAAGCGGTCTCGAGCTGCTGCTTCTCAGCCGCTATGCGGATCATGTATTGAGCGTTGGATATCAACGCCGCCGCGTTGCGCGCCAGCACCGTCAACAGCCTGACATCTTCTTCGTTGAAGTTGCCCCCGCCGCGCTTGTTGAAGACATTGATGACGCCGATCACCGAGCGTTCGAGCACCTGCTGCTGCGTGTCCCTGCGCTCCACCACGAGCGGCACCCCGAGCATGTTGCGTATTCTCAGCAGTGCCACGAACTCTTTGACGGTGCGCGCATCGGCTACCGTGTCGTGGCAGATCATGGCGCGCCCTTCGCGGAAGATCTCGCCGGAAATGCCCTGTGTAGCCCTCAGGCGGAAGGTGCGCGCCTGATCCCGGCTCAGCCCCAGCGCGGGCCACTGTGCCACCAGCTCGCCGGTTTCGCGATCATAGAGCATGATGACGCATTTCTCCGCCTGGATGATAAATCCCACCCGCTTGACGAAACCACCCAGCGTGCTCTCCAGCTCCGCCTGGCTCGTGACCATGGGGGCCACTTCGATCGCTTCGGAGGTCTGGCTGATGCGCTTCTCCAGTTCGCGCTTGGCCTTCTCAAGCTCACTTATCCGCGTTCTCAGTTGATGCAGTTCTTGGCGCAGTGTGTCCTGCGATTGCTGCGTCATGGCATTCCCTTCTGCCTGTCTGCTGTCTGAGCGGGCACCGCTGCAGTCTCGACCGCTCTCAAGTCAGCTGCGGCTTTCTCCGGCGGCGTCACGTTGATGTATATGCGCGTTCCCATCTCAAACCCAGCGGCAATGGTAAGGCGGGGCACGACTTCCAGGTGCCAATGGATAACGTCACTGTTTTCTGCGTCGCAGGGGCTGGTGTGAAGCATGTAGTTATACGGCGGATCCTGCAGGCATATGCGTATCCGCAGCAGCACCTCCTTGAGCGCCTTTGCGAATGAAGCGTGCTCGGAGTCCTGCATCGCGGCAAAGGAATTCTGGTGCTGCTTGGGCACGATCCACGTCTCGTAGGGGTACCTGGAGGCGAAGGGCTCGAAAGCCACGAAGTCCTCGTTCTCGAACATCACGCGCTCGCCCTCCTGGAGTTCCTGGGCCACCATATCGCAATACACGCAGCGGTCGCGAAACTGCTGATAGAAGGTCACCCCGTCGATCTCGTCGCGGACTTCCCTGGGCACCACAGGGGTGGCGATCAACTGAGAGTGGGGGTGCGAGCGCGAAGCCCCCGCGCGGCGGCCGTGATTCTTGAAGATCAAGACGTATTTCATGCGGGGGTCGCGCCGCAGGTCCTGGTAGCGCTGCCTGTAGGCCCAGACAACGTCCTCGATCTGCTTCGTGGTCATGGTGGCCAAGGTTTCGTCGTGATTCGGGGTCTCGATGATCACCTCGTGGGCCCCGATGCCGTTCATCTTATCGTACATGCCCCGGCCGGATTTTCCCAGCGGCCCTTCGATCGAGAGCGCGGGATACATGTTGGCTACCACGCGCACCCACCAGCCAGGCACATCGCGCGGCTGGCCAGCTGGCCGGAAGGCGACGATCTCCGGCGGCGTGCAAGATTCGTTGCCCGGACAGAAAGGACAGAACTCTTCGCGCTGCTCTTCAGGCTCTCTCCGGAAGTCCTCTGGGCGCTTGCTACGCTCTGTCGCGATGATCACCCATTCTCGCGTAACCGGGTCCTTGCGAAGTTCAGGCATGTACTGCGCTCCGTTCCGGACGCCGCGCTAGTAGGGCTCGGGCGACTGTCCCACCTCCGTAATCAACCATTCCCAATCGCCATAGCGATCGCGCGCTTCCTCGAGAAGATATATCACATATACGACACGACGTTCGCCGTTTGGATCGCGCAATACGTGCTCGCCCTTCGCAACTGCCTCGCCCTCGTCGCGATGCCGCTTCACCGAAGTGAAGCGGAAGCTCTCGGTGCGGGTGTTAGCAAACGCATCTCGCGTCAGGTCCTCGAATTGCCTTGCCGAGAGCGTGTGGCTGTACTCGTTCTTGTACAGCACGCGGATGTCGCTATCCGGGCCAACGTGCCTCATCAACAGGTCGAGGTCTGCCCGGCGCCACCCCCTCTCGATGTCCTTGAGCGCCTGCGCCAACGATCCGTCCACCCGGTCAACATACGGGTAGTAGTCCTCATCCCCGCTGTACCGGTACCCGTCCCCGCCCCAGATCGTGATCCACACTGCCGGCGGTGTCACCAGCACCACCGGCGGCTGATAGACGTAGTAGTAATACGGCGGTGGGCTGACCACGTACACCGCAAACGGGTAGGACGGCGCAAAGGGGTCATAGTAGCCGTAATACCAGTGGTAGAAGCGAAAGTCGTAGGGGTAATACCACCCCCACTGGAAGTCGTGCCAGGAAGATCCTCGGTGCTCATGAATCAGCCGCCGCATAGTTTCAAAGTATCCTGACCCCGTGTGCTGCGGCCGAACTACTCTGTCCACCGTGGCGAAGAAGCTGCCCCGCCCGGAAGTGATTGTGGGCTGCCAGTCGCGGCCGGAGGAAACCACGGGCCTGGAGTTGCGCCCCGATGTGGAGCCGTAATAGCCGCCCACCACGGGCTGAGACGCACCTCCCCAGCTGCCATGCCCCGGGCTTGTTTCCAAGTGGCCGAAGAGCCCTCCGCTGCGGCTGCCGCGAGCCGCCCCTGGCCCGTTCGCATTGGTCTCGGGGACGGTTGTTGTCGGCTGTCCGCCGGCGCCGGTGCGTGGCCCCGTTTGCCAATAGCCGAAGAACCCACCCTTCTCAGCTCGGCCCCATCCGGATGTGCCGGCGTTGGTCTCCGGTCCCGTCGCCCCAGCCGTTCCAGGCCTGGTGCCGGACTGACCGCCCCACTGCCGGGTTCCGCCGAAGACGCCAGGCGGATTCCCTTTGTTGTTGGGATAAGCCTCAGAAGTTCTGGCGCCCCCCGAGTTGTAACCAGGTCCCCATTGCCGGCCCGAAAAGGTGCCCGTGGCGAAGCCTGCGGCTCCCGGCTTGCCGACCTCCCTGGGGGCTCTTGAGTCCTTGGAGTCCCTGGAATCTTGGTCGCTAACCTTCTCAGACGGTTTGCCAACCTTAGAGAAATAGCCGCTGCTGGCAGGCCGCGCAGAGCATGCCAGGAGTGCGAACGCCACTACGGCTACGTCCGCTAGAACACGCCAACCAGACGTTCGCATAGCGACTCCTTTCCGCCCATCCCGGCTGCACAGACCGAGATAGCCCCTAGATTATATTTTGCCCAGCCCCCTGTGTCAAGTCGCCACGCCCACTGATGTTATTCCCAGGAGGACTGTTTTCTAACAAGCCGGCTCGCCCGCCCGGATCACACATGGAACCGTATTCTGAGCACATCGCCGTCCTGAACCCGGTAGTCCCGGCCTTCCAGCCTCACCTTTCCCTCTTCCTGCGCCCGTTCCCACGAGCCCAGGGCGTCCAGGCGGTCGAAGTGTGCCACCTCGGCCCGAATGAATCCCCGCTCCATGTCAGAGTGAATCAGCCCCGCGGCGTCGCCAGCCGTTCCCCCTCCCGGAAGCGCCCAGGCGCGCAGTTCCTTGCCCACCATCGTGAAGAAGGTGATCAGGCCCAGCATCTGGTAGCACTCGCCCACGATGCGCACAATGCCGAATTCCTCCAGGCTGAGTTCGCGCCGGAATTCCTCGCGCTCGTCATCCGCCATCTCAGCCAGGTCAGCCTCCAACTTGCCCTGCAGGGCCAGCGCGCGGCCCCCCTGCCGCTTTGCGTATTCGCATAGAGCCGAGAACGGCGCATCAGCCTCCCCACCGCCTCGCTCCCCCAGGTTTGCAAGGTAGATAACTGGCAGCGCTGTCAACAATCGCATCTCACCGATGACCTCGCCGTGGGCTGCGTCGAAATGCTTCAGGCGAACGGGGGCTTCCTGGTTGAGACCATCCACAGCCAGCTTGAGGAAAGCGGCTTCCTGGGCGGATTTGTGGTCGCCGATGCGGGCGCGGCTCTTGAGATACTCCAGGCGCTTGTCCACCACAGCCAGATCGGCCAAGGCCAACTCCGTGTCAACAATCCCGGCGTCCCGCACGGGATCGGGCGGCCCCTCGACGTGAGCAACTGACTGATCCTCGAAGAACCGCACCACGTGCAACAGCGCGTCCACCGAGCGAACGTGCGAGAGGAACTGGTTGCCAAGCCCCTCTCCCTTGCTGGCGCCCCTCACCAGCCCTGCGACGTCCACAAACTGAGTGGTAGCGGGCACGACGCGCTCTTGCCCGGAGATTTGCGCCAGGCGTGCCAATCTCGCGTCCGGGACTGGCACCACGGCCACGTTGGGCTCGATCGTGCAAAAGGGGAAGTTGGACACACGGGCGTGCGCACGCGCAAGGGCATTGAATAGCGTGGACTTGCCCACATTGGGCAGCCCGATGATGCCGACCTGCAGCAAGCCGCCCTCCTCTAGCGGCGCTCGACTAACTTGCGCAGCGTTAAAGCGTTTTCGACTGCATGGCCGTGGGCGTCATTGTTAAAATAGACGTACACATCGCGCCCCTCGGCCAGCCGTTTGCGGAGCGCGGCAGCCCAACGTCGCAGCTCAGCATCACTGTATTTCGAGGCGTAAAGGCTGCTACCTCCATGCATCCTCAGGTAAATGAAATCGGCTGTTGCGACATCCGCATCCGGGAAACCTGGCGCGGAACTTCGGCAGAGCGCTGCGTTGTGCTCATGCAGCAGATCATAGACCTCCTGCGTGAACCAACCGCGATGTCTGAATTCGAACGCGCAACGGACGCCGCGGGGCACCAGGCGCAGGAAGCTCGCCACGGCATCAATATCCAACCCAAAGGAGGGCGGAAACTGAAGCAGCAGGCAGCCCCTCTTGGGGCCGAGCTGCTCGCACCTGGACAAGAAATCTCGCCACAGGTCCGCCACACCGCCCAGCTTCTGATAATGGGTAATGCGCCTGTCCACCTTGACAGCGAAGAGGAATCCATCGGGAGTCGCATCGCGCCACGTGAGAAACGTTTTCTCCGCTGGCACGCGGTAGAACGAGGCGTTGATCTCTAAAGTGTCAAACCTGCCGGCGTAGAACTCCAGCCAGCGCGAGGCGGGCACGCCCTCCGGATAGAAAACGCCCCGCCAATGCTGGTAACTCCAACCGCTAGTTCCTATGCGGCTCCTTCCCGGTTTGCGCATCGCAATCGGTCACGCGAGGCGGCGCAACAGCCGACAGGTTCGCTTCCAATAGCTCGGTGAAAAGCCCGATCCGTCGGCAGAGTTCCAGGTCGCTGAGCAAACTCTGGCCATTGACCACATCGCGCGTCCAGTACTGGCCACTTGACACCAGCCATTCCGCCAGGCAGCACATGCGTTCCTCGCGGCCGCTGTCATCCAGGCCCACGCATGCTACGGGGACACCGGTGACAGAACGGCGGACAGCCTCACCGGCCCGCCTGCACTTGACAGCCAGCGCCCGCACAGAGGCACTCGCCCTCTCCAGCCGTTCCGCCTGCCGCGCCAGGAATTCCACCCGGTCGGTCTGGCTGCACGCGCGGGGGGGCAGGCTCTCTCGCTCGGCGAACCCCTGCAGCAGCAATTTCGCGCGGCGCACACCTCTCCCCTGGCCCCGAATCTGCTTAAGTGCCAGAATGCGGGCAAGGCTTCCCCAGCCAAACCGCACGTGTTCGCGGTTCTTCGGCGCAGCCTGCCCCAAGGCCCCCTGAGCCAACCAGTAGCCAAGTTGCCTTCGCGTCACTCCGCATAGCCGGGCAGCCTTTCCGGTGCCCAGCTCCAGTTTGTTCAGAATTTCGAGCGGATCAGGAGATCTGAGGTTCCCAACCTTTGTAAGTCGAGCCTTGCCCATCACCGGCCTCCCTTCATTGGCATGTCCGATGCGGGCAAACATGACCCGACTGAATTTTCCCCTGCCCACGTGGGCAGCGGCCCCCTGACCGCCTGCGGGTTAGCGCAATTATAGCTCCACTGACTTTACTTGTCAACCATCGCGAGGCCAGGATCGGAATCCTTGACACTGGTTGCCTGGTGCCGTAACATGTCCGCCAGGACCTGACGCGCCCTGAGGTGAGATGCAGCCCTCCAACGCGCGCACCTTCCCTTTCAGGCCGGCCGCCACTTTGGGTAAGCAGTTGCGCGCGACCGTTGAATGTAGAGCGGGCTGATCCTGGGGCGCCAGCGCCCCGCGGAGACCGGGAGTTGGCAAGAAGGCTGATTTACGTTCCCATCGTTCACAGCCATGAGGATCTGGGCAGCGTGGGGGAAAGGCTGCGGACGGTAGGGGAAGAGGCCATGAGCGCGGAGGGATGGGAGAAACATCGCCAGCAGATTGCAGCCTTTTGGCAGAGGCTCCGAGTGAACCTTGCGGCCGCGCTAGAGAACGAACTGGCAGAGGTGGGATGGCAAAAGCTGCGGATTTACCAGGACGGGCTGCCGAGCGGCGGAGAAATGGGCCGGCGCATCGTCGAGGAGGTGGCCAAGCGCGAGAGCGCCAACTACCAGATCGTCAAGGAACTGCTGGAGCGGGGAGCGCTGCTGGAGAAAACCGAGGACGCGGCTCTGCTACAGGAGGAGTATGGGTTGATCCGACAGATCGTAGCGGCCCCGGGGCCGGTACAACGAGCACGTGCAGTGCAAGCCTACCGCCGCCGGAGCCCGACGCTGCTGGCGGAGCGCGATCGCTTCATTGCGAAGCGGATTGACGACAGCTTGAAGGCGGGAGAGCTGGGGCTTCTGTTGATTGGAGCCTACCACGCGGTGAGGTCATACTTGCCGAAAGATATCGAGGTTATCCCCCTTCCCTGACCTGCAGTTACCCGTTTCTTCCGCGCGGCGAGCTTGAGTTCGGTCCAGGCATCTATGGGGGTCCGATGCGCGCCGACTCCCCTCAGGCATTGAAGACTCTTCCGTGGGTCGAGATAGCCCAAGACGGCACCTTCGTTGCCATGAGATAACAAATTCCTCTCGACTACCTTTCCAAGGCACCTTGACAACTACTGCCCTGGCTGTTAACCTCCCGAAAAGTGCATCGCTGCGCATCCTGACAGACCGTCGCGCGAATTCTGAGACGAACAGAAGCCTCTAGTCTCCCGTAGGACCTGGCGGCTGAGGTCATGAGTGCCTTCTCTAGTGCAGGGGAGGCATTTTTGTCGCCCCGGAGGGAACCACGAATGACGTTCCGGGCCGCGCTGAAGCCGGGCCAGAAAGTCTCCATTCATCCACAGGCCGTTGTTTTCCAGCGCCTGTTGTCACTTCCCCTCTGTGATCTGAGCCGCGAGATCCAGCGTGAGACCGAGGAGAACCCGGCCCTCGAACTGGCCGGGGAATGGCGGGAGTCTGACGGCGAGCAGGCGCGTTGCTTCGACGACGGGGGCCGAACGCTCCGGGATGTGGCAGCGGACCGCGATGACATCGAAGCTATGGCAGCGCGAACCAGCCTCTCGCAGTATCTCTGGGAAAGCCTCGCCCTGGAGGTGTCGGATTCCCTAACCCGCCGCATCGCCTACTACCTGATTCACAATCTCGATGATGATGGATACCTCTGCTGCGATCTGGACGAGGTGGCGCGCCGATTCGGCACTGACAACCAGACGGTGGAAAGGATGCTTCGCCTCGTGCAGCAACTGGACCCGAGCGGGGTGGGGGCGCGGAACCTGCAGGAATGCCTGCTCATCCAGATGGGCCGCCTCAACGATCACGACGTGTCGCATCGGGCAGAGGCGATTCTACGGGAGCATTGGGAGGCATTTGGCCGCCGGCGGTTTGACCTGATTGCCAGAAGCATGGGAATATCAGTCCGCCAGGTGCAGGAGGCCGCGGAATTCGTGCGCGCGCGGCTAGCCCCCTATCCCGGACGGGCATATCGCCTCTCCTGGCAGCGACCGCCCGCCCTATCCGGGCGCCTGACGGCTGATGTGATTGTCCGCAAGAACAACGGCCGTGTGGACGTCGAACTCGCCGAGGGAGCGGGCTCTCGCCTGCGGCTCAACCCCTCGTACCTGGACGTTTACGCGCACATGCGCACTGATGGAGTGAGCTACGCCCAGGAGCAGAGAAGGCACGTAGCCGACCGTCTGAGAACAGCACGGTTGTTTCTGGAGGCCCTGGCTCAGAGGCGCAAGACGCTCAAGAGGATTGCCGGCCTCATCGTGTCCCTGGAGAGACGGTTCTTCGAGCAGGGAATCGAGGGCCATGTGCTGCTGAGCCGCAGGGCACTGGCGCGCGTGCTGGGGGTTTCCCCCTCCACGGTCAGCCGCGCGCTCGCCCACAAGTATCTTCTGACGCCCGGCGGGCAGCTGGTGCCATTCGACGTCTTCTTCGACCGATCAGTTGCGGCCAAGCAGATGATCCGCGTGTTGGTGGCGCGAGAGGCAAAAGGCAAGCCCTTCAGCGACGCAGACATCGCAAGGCAGCTAGCACGCCACGGGCTCCATTGGGCCCGACGAACAATAGCCAAATACCGAGAGGAAATGGGGATTCTGTCACGCTCCAGGCGCAGCCGGAAAGGCTGACTTTTTCATACCCCGATGGCTCTCGCCTCTTTTCCAGCGCCGAGCACAGAATGAGGACAAGCGAGATGGCAGCAAATACCCGGCAAGCGGCACCCATTCCGGCCCTCAAGGCAGACATGGTAATAGGGGACTCTTCAGCTCTCCGGGAGATTTATGAGCTTCTTCCTCGCATCGCCGAGACGGACAGCAGTGTGTTGATCTGGGGTGAGAGTGGCACCGGCAAAGAACTGCTAGCCCGCGAGATCTACCGCCAGAGCCCCCGTGCCGGCGGGCCATTCATCACGGTGTGCTGTGCGGCGCTTCCCGACACCCTGTTGGAGAGCGAGCTGTTCGGGCACGAGAAGGGGGCCTTTACCGATGCGTTCTGCCGGCGGTTGGGGAGATTCGAACTCGCCCATCGGGGTGTCATTTTCCTGGACGAAGTCGCAGAGATGAGCCCGGCGATGCAGGCGAAGTTGCTGCGCGTACTGCAAGAGAGGGACTTCGAGCGCCTGGGCGGCTCCGAGACGATCAAGGTTGACGTGAGAGTCGTTTCTGCCACCAACAGGGATCCGAAGGAAGCGACGGCCAAGGGCCTTTTCCGCGCCGACCTCTATTTTCGGCTCAATGTCGTTCCCCTGTTCTTGCCTCCTCTGCGGGAGCGGCAGTGCGACATCGTCCTGCTCTGTGACCATTTCATCGCTCGCTTCAACCGCGCCATGGGCAGGAAAGTGCGCGCGGTTTCCGTTCCGGCGCTCAGGATGCTCGAGAACTACACCTGGCCCGGGAACATCCGCGAACTTGAGAACTGCTTGGAGCGCGCGATGATTCTGGCGCAGGGAGAAGAGATTGGCCCCGAGCACTTGTGTTGGCCCGGAGGTGAACTGAGAGCAGACCTGGGAGCGCTTGCCTCCCGACCGCCTGAAAGCCCTTTGGAGATAGCCGAGCGTCGCGAGATCGAACATGCCTTGCGGCAGGCGAATTGGAACCGCAGCCGCGCCGCCGCGGCCCTCAAGTTGAGCCGCAAGACCCTGTATCACAAGATCAAGAGGTACGGCCTCGTGCCGGAGCCCGCAACCTATGGGTAACAAATCCCCACTGGGCGGCCCAAGTGGGTAAAAAACGGTCAGCGGGAGGGGGGTTGCGAACCTCGCCCCTGCTATTCTCGCGCGTAGCTGGGCCCTTTTGCGGAGCTGAAGCGAAACTGGCATGTGGATTGCAGCAGTACGAGGGTGGGAAGAGATCACACTCAAACCACCCGAAAGGAGGTGAGACAGCATGGCAGTAGAGAAAACGATCGCTTCCTCCAGCCTTGTGGAGGTCGTGGATCGCATCCTGGACAAGGGCGTAGTCATCGATGTCTGGGCCAGGGTTTCCCTCGTGGGCATTGAGCTGCTGGCGATCGAAGCCAGAATCGTCATCGCCTCAGTGGAAACCTATCTGAAGTACGCCGAGGCCATCGGACTGACCGCCACTGCCGCGGCCCCTGCCTGAGGGGCCGTTCAACGCGCTGGGGGATAGGGATGCGCTGCCGAGGTACTTGCCGTTCCGGCAGCACCCTTCCCCCAAAGCGGCCGGCTTTGAACAATAGCCCTGGCTTCAGGGCTTTGACAAGACCGAAGGAGAGAAGAACAAGATGGCCAGTTTTACCGAGCAAATGCAAGACCTCGCGGCAGAGATTCTCAAGAGCCACGAGGAGAGGAGGGCTTGGCTGGGAGCCTTCCGGCAAGAAATGAACGCCTTTGGTGAGAAAGCCGAATCCATGTGCCGAGAGAGAAGAGCCTGGGTTGGCTCTCTCAGAGACGAAGTGCGGCAAATGCGCACGGAATTGAGTGCCGACCGGGACGGGGCGCAGGAGGCATGGCAGAAAACAGCCGGCCTCGTGGCCGCTCAGCGAAGAGCGCGCAGGCCGGCCCGCGCGGAGAGCAAGGCCAGGCACAGAGAATAGCGTTTGTTGGGCACCCCAACAGATTCGGGGTGCCCAACATGGAAGTCAGACCGAACCGGCGCACTTGTCAGCGACCGGAACGAATACGACGGGGTGAACGCGCGGAGTGAAAACGCTCGAGAAGGGGCTTGTCGCGGTTCCTTGCGCCTTCTGCCACGGCAAGGGCAAGGATCCTTTTGATCTGCTCTCAGAGCACGCGCTCTGCAGCGTATGTGGAGGCAGCGGTAAGGCGCTGGTGCCGGAACCTATCCACCGCTGCGCGTTCTGCCGCGGCAGCGGGGTATTCCCGGGCAGCCGCCTGACCTGCACCTCGTGCATGGGAAGAGGAGTGGTTACCGTCAAGGAGCCGGCCCAGGCCTGCCCCGCATGTGCGGGCGCGGGGTCGCTTCTGGCCCACGCCTTGCCCTGCTCCATATGTGGGGGGAAGGGCCTGGTCACTGTGGCTGTCGCGGCACTAAAGGCCGGCGATCACCGCGAAGCAAGCGCTGTTCCGAGATCCGAGAAGAGAGGCTACAGATGACAGACGAACTGGCAATGATGATGGTGTTGGAGCCGCGCCCGCAGGAGGGCTTCGTCGAGACCGAGTACGTGCAAAATGTCATGACGCGGGCCTACTCGTACCTGAAGGCGGGCTTTCCCGTACACTTTCGAGGCGGCTCAGGCACGGGCAAAACTACTTTCGCCATGCACTTGGCCCACTTGGTCGGCAGGCCCGTGGTGCTCATCCACGGCGACGAGGAATTCAGCACCTCGCATCTGGTGGGAGCGGAACAGGGCTATCGGCTGCGCAAGGTTGTGGACAACTTCATCCACTCGGTGCTCAAGACCGAGGAAGACTTCATGCGCCGTTGGGTGGACAACCGCCTAACCCTGGCCTGCAAGCATGGCTTCACCCTCATCTACGATGAGTTCACTCGCTCCCGGCCAGAGGCCAACAACGTCCTGCTCTCCATTCTCCAGGAAAGAATGTTGGATCTGCCCATCGCCCGAGGAGGCGAAAACTACCTGCGCGTGGACCCGGACTTTCGCGCCATCTTCACCTCCAACCCCGAGGAATATGCCGGCACCCACAAGGCCCAGGATGCTTTGCGCGACAGGATGATCACGATTGACCTGGATCATTTTGATCGAGAAACGGAGACCGCCATCACCCAGGCCAAATCGGGCCTCTGCCGCGAGGACGCACAGAAGATCGTTGACGTGGTGAGAGCCTTCCGGGAGAGGGGCAGCTACGAGTTTGCCCCAACGCTGCGCGCTCCCATCATGATCGCAAAGGTGGCGAGAGTCAGGGACGCGGCGGCGGACTGCAGGGATGCGGTCTTTCAGGAGATCTCCAGCGATGTGCTGTGCTCGGCAACGAGCCGCGACGGAATCCGCGGCGATGGGCGGGAGACGACGGAACTGATACGGAGCTTGCTCGAGGAATTCTGTATCAGTCCGTCGCGCCGGGATGAACCGCGCCCGAAGGCACGCTCCGCTCACCCGAAACCGGCGGTCGTCTAGTGAGCTGGCACCAGGTGAAAGGACAGGAGGCAAGACCATGAGCATTGCGGCGGCCAGTCAAAAGGTGGCCCGGTTCTTTGAAGAGGTGCACGGCAAGGTCGGGCGAGTGATTGCGGTGGAACCTGACGGCCAAGGAGGGTGGCGTGCCCTCGTGGAGACGATGGAGGAATCCGAGTACATGCGTCACCTCGGCAGGAGCGACGTGCTGGGCTTATACCAGGTGCACCTGGACTCGGAACTGGAAATCGTGTCCTTCAGCCGAAAGGGCCTCAAGGAGAGAACCGCGCTTGAGACGAGCGTAGGCTGAGGCACGAACATGCGCCACATTGAAGGAGTCGCCAGCATCCGCACCAGCCTGCGCCAGCACGTTCACTCGCTTCCGCCCACCCATCGCTCCCCAGACCTGGAACGCCACCTGTTGGCAAAGGATAGAGAAAGGCTGGCGGAGGAGATTGCGCGCCTCGAACGCCGCTGTTACCAGTGCCGCCAGCGTCTGGCCGACATCGAGGCACAACTGGCGACCGTGGCCGACCGAGAAGACGTGCGGAGAACGGCATTCTCGCCCGCGGCGATTGCACAACGGGTCCCGAGCCGACTCGCGAAGATGACAGTTGAATACTGATGAAGCGCTCCCCGCACCATCCGGCAAGCGTTGGACCTCGCGGCCGTCTGCTGGAATCGCCACCGGGAGGCAGGTCAAGCGGCGCGGCACCGATCGCTAGGCCTCAGCGGAACGCAACACCACTCTACAGGGAGAGCTGCACATGAGCAAGCGCACGCGGAAACCCAGATCGGACGCAGAGAAAGAAACGGCTAACGTCAACATTGATTTGGGAATCGGGGGGATCTTCAAGGGGCTGGGCAGTTTCATCGAGCTCCTCGGGAAGATGGCCGAAGAGGGCAAGAGCGAATTCAGCCGCACCGGAGAAGTGAAGGGGCCTGGCCGCACCAGCGCCATGTACGGCTTCACAGTGAAGATCGGGGCCGAGGGAGTGCCGCGCGTGGAGCGCTTTGGCAATATCCGGGCGACCGAGGCGGGGCCAGTCGTGCAGGAGGAGAGAGAACCGATGGTGGACGTCTTCGACGAAGGCGAGCAAGTCCTGGTGATCGCCGAGATCCCTGGGGTGGACGAAGGCGCCATGGAGTTGGAGGTAAAGGATGATATCCTCGTGCTCTCCGCCGGCGAAGGCAGCCGCAAGTACCGCAAGGAGGTGCTGCTGCCGTGTGCGGTGCAGGCGCAGACGTTGAAATCCTCCTATCGCAACGGGATCTTGGAGATCCGCCTGACCAAGGCGCCTGCGGAGGGCAGTTAGCGGTGGGGCCTGAGCCGAGAAAGCGGGCAGTGGAGAAAGCCCGAGACGTCGCGAAGGCGGTGAGCCTGCGCGTCGCTGAAGCGCTCAGCAAAGATGTAGGCCGTGGCGTTGGGCGCATTGATCCTGCGGACATGGAGAAGCTGGGGGCGCAAGTCGGCGATGTGATCCTGGTGAGTGGGCAGAGGAAGACCGCGGTGCGGGTGATGCCGGCCTACGCGGAGCAGCGAGACAAGGGCCTGCTGCAGATAGATGGCATTACGCGTGAGAACGCCCAAGTCGGCCTGGACGAAAAGGCGATCGTGGAGAAAGCGGAGGGGCGCCCTGCCCAGGCGATCGTGGTCTCTCCCCTTGCCGGCGCCGCTCTGCGAAGCGAAAAGGATACCCGGTATCTTGGGCGCTTGTTGGAGGGGCTGGCGGTGCTGGCTGGTGACCGGGTGCGGGCTACGCTTTTCGGCTCACGCTTTCAGGACTTCTTGGTCGTCGAGACCGCTCCCAAGGGAGTCGTCTTGGTGCACCCATCCACCGCGATCAAGATCAGGGAGGAGAAGGCAGCGGAGAGAAGGCCCGGCATCACCTATGAGGATATCGGCGGCCTGCGCAAAGAGATTCAGCGCGTGAGAGAGATGATCGAACTGCCGCTCAAGTACCCCGAAGTCTTCGACCGGCTGGGCATCGAGCCCCCAAAGGGCGTGCTCTTGAACGGCCCTCCAGGCACGGGGAAAACCCTCATTGCCAGGGCCGTTGCCAATGAGACCGACGCCTATTTTGTCGCTGTCAACGGGCCCGAAGTGATCCACAAATTTTACGGGGAGAGCGAGGCCAAACTGCGCGGGATCTTCGAGGAGGCCGCGCGCCATTCCCCCAGCATCATCTTCTTAGACGAGATTGACGCCATCGCGCCCAAGCGCGCCGAGGTCACCGGCGAGGTGGAGAAGCGAGTGGTGGCCCAGCTCCTGGCCCTCATGGACGGCCTGGAGCAGAGGGGGGAAGTGATCGTGATCGGTGCCACCAACATCCCCGGCAGCCTTGACCCTGCCCTGCGTCGGCCGGGGAGATTTGACCGGGAGATTGGCATCGGCGTGCCGGACAAGGAGGGCCGCCGGGAAATCCTGCAGATTCACACCCGGGGCATGCCCCTGACCGAGGATGTGGACCTGGAACGCATCGCCTCGATCACCCATGGGTTCGTGGGGGCGGACCTCGCCGCCCTGTGCCGGGAGGCCGCGATGATCTGCCTCCGCTGGATCCTGCCGCAGATTGACTTTGAACTGGAGACAGTGCCCTATGAAGCGCTTTCGAGCCTGGAAGTCAGGATGGAACACTTCCTTGAGGCGCTGAAAGAGGTGGAGCCTTCCGCCATCCGGGAGGTCCTGATCGAGGTGCCCAATGTGCGCTGGGAAGATGTCGGCGGCCTGGAAGACGCAAAGCAGGAACTGTGTGAAGCGGTGGAATGGCCGCTGAAATACGGCGGGCTCTTTGCTTTCGCGGGCATTGACCCTCCGCGAGGAATCCTCCTGCACGGCCCTCCAGGGACAGGAAAGACCCTTTTAGCGAAGGCGGTCGCCACGGAGAGCGAAGCCAATTTCATCTCCGTCAAGGGCCCCGCACTCCTCTCCAAGTGGGTTGGAGAGTCGGAGAAGGGGGTGAGGGAAACCTTTCGCAAGGCGCGCCAGGCGGCTCCCTGCATCGTTTTCTTCGACGAGGTAGATGCCATTGCGCCACGGCGGGGCGCAGGAGGTGAATCCCACGTCAGCGAGCGCGTGGTGAGCCAGTTGCTGACCGAGCTCGATGGCATTGACAAGCTGAAAGGCGTGGTGGTGCTGGCCGCAACAAACCGGCTTGACATTCTCGACCCTGCGTTGCTGAGGCCCGGGAGGTTTGATTCTCTGGTCGCTATGTTGCCGCCAAACGCAGCGGGGCGGCTGGCGATTCTCCAGGTTCACACCCGGGGGCGACCCCTGGCCGCTGAGGTGGATCTGCGATCTATGGCCGAGACGATGGAGGGATTTGTCGGGGCAGACATCGAGGCGGTCTGCCGAAAGGCCGGCATGCTGGCCATCCGGGATTTCCTCGCTTCCCGCGGGGCTCCTGACCAGGACTACAGCGCTTTGCTGATTTCCCGGCGGCATTTCGACCAGGCGCGGGCCCTCGTCAGCAGACAGATAAGCCAGACGGCCCTCGGAGAAGTTCCATGAACGGACCCGGGAAATCCATTTTCTGCATCATCGAGGCTGCACCGTGGGAGGGCATCGGTGAGAACGGAACGTACGCCATCACCTACCGCGACCTTGCCGCGGTCGTCCGGGATTGCCCCTTGCCGCGTCCCAAACCCAGCCGCGAGGAGCTGGTTGGTCACCTGCGGGTCATAGAGCAGGTGATGGCGGGCCGCACCGTGATCCCGGTCACCTATGGCACGGTTGCCGTTAGCGAAGAGGAAGTCAGAAAAGTCCTGCTCGCTTCACGCTATGAACAATTGCGACCGTTGTTGCGATACTTGGACGGCCGCGTCGAGTTGGGACTGAAGGTGCTCTGGAAGGAAATGGAGCCCATCTTTGCAGAGATCGTCGCGGAGCACGAAAGGATTCGCACGCTGCGCGACTGGATCGCTGGCCAGCCCGAAGCTCACACCCGTCAGGAAAGGATCGAGCTCGGGAAGATGGTAGCCGATGCGCTCGAAGCCAAGAAGCGGGCAGAAGCGCAGGAGTTCCTGGACGCCTTGGCTCTCCTGGCAGTCGAGGCGAGAACCGGGCAGCTGCTGGGAGAGAAGATGATCCTGAATGCTGCGTTTCTGGTGGACCGAAAGCGAGAGGCCGAGTTTGATGAGCAGGTCGTTCACTTGAGCGCGAAAAGGGGCGAGAGGCTAGCGTTTCGATATGTTGGCCCAGTGCCTCCGTTCAATTTCGTCAGTCTATAGACATCGCAGGAGGGCTTGGTGGAATGGGGCTTTTGAGTGCGCTGGCGGGCCTTCCCCTGGCACCGCTGAAGGGGCTGATGGCAATTGCCAGGCAAATCCAGCAGCAAGCTAGCGAGGAGCAGGCCAGGGAACTCGTTGACCTTCAGGCGCAACTGCTGGAATTGCAGCTTTCGGGTGACGTGGGAGTGGAAGCATCGGAGAGCAAGGAGGCAGAACTCCTCGAGAAAATCGGGGCCCTGGTGGGAGCAACGGCCGGAGAGAACGAATGAGGCCCGGGCACAGTTCAACCGGGGTTTATCTGTACTGCATCACAGAGGGCCAGCCCAGGGCACCCGAAGAAGGGCTGCACCCTTCCCGGCCGGTTCATTCCCTGGTCTACGAGGACCTTGTTGCTGTGGCCAGCCTGGTGCCGCTGGAGGAATTCGGGGAGGAAACCCTGCATGCCCACCTGGAGGACCCCGATTGGCTGGAAAGAGAAGTGAGGGGCCACGAGCGAGTGATAGAAAAGGTGATGGTGAGCCGAACGGTGCTGCCACTGAAGTTCTGCACTATCTTCCTGACCGAGGAAAAGGTGCGCGCGTTCCTGGAGCGCGACCAGGACAAGTTCCATCGTGCCCTGGCTCGGCTGCGGGGGCGAGAGGAATGGGAGGTGAAGATGTACTGCGAACCGGCCTGCCGGGCTGATGCCCAAGGGAGCGATGTCGCAGCCAGCCTTTCGGGCAGAGAGTACCTGTTGCGAAAGAAAGCAGCGCAGGCCGCAGCCCAGGACGCCGCCTTGGAGGTGCGCCGGCAAGCGCAGAGGGCGGTTGAGATACTGTCGGGTTGCGTGGAAGAGATCCAACTCAAGCCGGCAGCGGTAGCCTATCCCCCAGGCACTCCCAAACTGGCCCTGGACGCAGTCTGCTTGCTCGCCAAACTCCGGTTCCCGGTTTTCCGAACACGCCTGGAAGGGCTGGGCAATGAAGTCGCAGATAAGGGATTGCGCTTGCAGTTGAGCGGACCTTGGCCGCCGTATCATTTCACCGCAGAGGCGCAGGAGAATGTCGGCCCACCCTAGCGCGGCGGAAATGCAGGAGGTGACTCTCCTCGACGTGGTGGATACCGCCCTGGACAAGGGAGTTGTGGTGCAGGGGGAGGCCACCATTTCTGTAGCCGACGTGGACCTGGTATTTCTGGGACTCAAGTTAGTGTTGGCCTCTGTAGAGACTATGGAGTCCCGCAGCATAGGTGGCCGCGGCCGCGCTGGGCAGTGGGGCGGGAACCATGCATTGACAGGCAGCGACGATAGGGCCCCTGCCTCTGCTGCCAAATCTGGAACGGATGAATCTCCGCTGAGCCACTGCACGAGCGAGTCTGCCGAAGCGCCGCATGCGCTCACCGACTCTGAGAACCACCCTCTGGACCCCGACAAGGTGGAGCAGGGGCTAGCCAAGCTTGTGCTCACCGTCGTCGAACTGCTGCGGCGCTTGCTGGAAAGGCAAGCCCTGCGCAGGATGGAGGGCGGGTCGCTCAGTGACGTACAAATCGAACGGATGGGCCGGGCATTCCAGCGGCTGGAGCACAAGATGGAGCAACTGAAGGGCGTCTTTGGACTGGAAAGAGCGGACCTCAACCTGGCCCTGGGGCCCCTCGGAAACCTGATGTAGGAGGAAATGGCCATGACCGACCGCTATGGCGCCCAAATCATCCATCCCACCCACGCCACGAATCTGGCGGAGATCCTGGAGCGTGTGCTTGATAAAGGCATCGTGATTGCCGGCGATATCTGCATTTCCCTGGCCGACATCGAGCTGCTCAAGATCAAGATCCGTCTGCTGGTCGCCTCGGTGGACAAGGCGAAGGAGATAGGGATTGATTGGTGGGAGAGCGATCCTGCTCTTTCCTCTCGCGCGCGGCAGTTGGAGCGCGAAAATGAAGAGTTGCGCGACCGGCTTCAGTTGCTGGAAGTCGCTCCGGCAGAGCAGCGCGAACGTGCGAAGTCGTAGGTCAAAGTGGATGGGCAGCCTGCCCGTTCACACGCCGAAGCGAGGCCAGCCCCTGTTTGCCTCCGACGCGAAGTTCGATTCGGGCACCGGCTGGCCGAGTTTTTGGGCGCCGATCGCCGCCAAGAACATCGCCGCCGCCACTGACACAAGCCAGGGCGTGGTCCGCACCGAGGTACTCTGCGGGCGCTGCGATGCGCACCTGGGCCATGTGTTCAACGATGGGCCTCCCCCGACCGGCCTGCGGTGCTGCATCAACTCCGCTGCACTTCACTTTGCCGAACAGGCCGAGCGCGGCAAGAAATAGAGCCATCTCCTCGCAGTCCGAGACGTCGCGGCAGCGCCGCCGCGCCAGCATTCGCACTGAACGTGGAAGCCCGATCATCTCGGTGGGTGATCACGCGCCCAAAGGAGCCACGCACCCAGCCGCCGAACACGATGGTTGCTGCCCGCGCAGCAGGGAGCCAATAGATGGCGCAGCGACGCCTAGCCTCAGATTTCAGATACCAGACCGGCCCGGCAGCGATCCCCTGGACAGCAGTCGGGGAGCACCTGCGCACCGGCGACGTGATGGAACTGGTACGCTTCCTGGTCCCATGCGGCGCCGACCGGAGGACCTACCGGGTGCGGATGGTCGAGGTAAGACGTGCCCTGGAGCGCCTCTTTCGGACAGCCGGGCCCGCGACGAAACTTACACTTGGCGGCCGCGTCAAGGCCTTGGAGGAGCACGCCAGGCGCTTCCTCGGGGTGCGTCACGCCGTCTTCTTGACCAATGCCACCGCCGGCTTCGAGATAGCGTACAAGATGGCGGGGCTGGGCCCAGGCGACGAGGTCATTGCGCCGGCGATTACTTTCATCGCAACTATCGTGTACCCGCTGGCGATCGGTGCCAAGGTGGTGCTCGCCGACGTGGATCCCACCACGATCAACATGGATCCTGCAGATGTGGCGCGCAAGATCACACGCCGCACGAAAGTGATCATCCCCGTTCACATCGGCGGCTACCCGGCGGACATGGCGCCAATCATGCGCATGGCGCGCGCGCGGGGGATGATGGTCATCGAGGATGCGGCCCACGCCTATGGCGCAGTGTATCGCGGGCGGATGGTGGGAACGATAGGGGATTTTGGCGCCTTCAGTTTTCACGAGGTGAAAAACATCACGTCCCTAGGTGAGGGCGGCCTCCTGGTGACCAATACCCGTTACGGCAAAGATCTGACACGAGCGCGCTTCGTGGGCCTGGACCCATCGCGCAGAATCCCCAACTGGCTCTATGACGTGCGGGCGATTCGGGGGAAGGGTGGCCCGTTCGCGGCAGGCAATCACTCGGCAACGGAAATCCAGGCTGTCGCGCTGCTCTCGCAGATGCGGCGGCTGCGGCAGATCATCTCCGCGCGGCGGCGTGCGGCAGAGTACCTGACGCGGCGGTTCAGCCAGGTGCCGGGCATCATCACGCCCCGGCCCGACACGAGAAGCACGCGCAGTACCCATCACCTCTATCTGTTACAGATCGCTCCAGAAACGGTCGGCGGAACAATCCAGGCGCTGAAGCCGAAACTTGCCGCTAGCGGCATCACGCAGATCCCGCACTTCGCGCCCCTCTACAAGTTCAGGCTGATGCGCGAACTGGGCTATGACACCGACGGCATCGCGCGCACCTGCCCCAACGCAGAGGAAGCCTTTAAGCGGCGCTTCACCCACCTGCCCTTGTACAAGTTCACGCGTGCGCAGTTGAAATTCTTAGCAGACTCGGTGGTCGAGGCTGTGAAAGAACTTCGGAAGGGATGAGCAGATAATGCCGAAGGCACGATTACTGGAGAACATGACCGTTAAGCAAGTGCGCGAGGGGCTGCGCGAGACGCAGACGGTGCTGCTTCCCATCGGCTCCACCGAGCAGCACGGCTACCATCTTCCATTGAGCACAGACTCCCACAATGCCCAGGAGATCTCGCGGCGCGCGGCAGAGGCGACGGGCTGCTTCGTGACCCCGTGTTTCCATTTCTCCTACTCCGGCGGCGAACTTCCGGGCACGATTGACTGCACCCCCGAGACAACTGCCCTGGTGGTCAAGGACCTTGTCACCGTCTTGGGGCGCCAGGGGTTCCGCAACGTGATCCTGGTGCTGGGCCATGGTGGCAGCGAGAACGAGCAGGCAGTGCGCCTGGCGGCCGATATTGTCCAGCGCCGCAGCGCCGATCTCGCAGGCGTGCGCGTGGCCGTCTTCGCCTCTTGGAAAGCAGCAGCGACAGCGAGGCAGGCCTTCGCAGAGCACGACTACCACGCGGGTTGGCTGGAAACATCATTGATGCTTCACTGGCACCCGGAGTTGGTCGGCGACGAGCGGGTGGTGGACTCACCCCAGGCCCTGGCCGCCAAAGACCAGGACGCATATCAGGTGGGCGCCGAGACACCACATCCGCATGTGGTACCCCGCAGGGGCCAGAACCAAGCGATAGAAATAGGCGTCTGGGGCGATCCCTCCAAGGCGTCGCCCGAGATCGGCAAGAAGGCGTGCGACGAGGCCGTGGCCGCATTGATCGAACTGATCCGGGCCCTGGAGCCCGGTCTATAGAGCCGGAACAGCGCGCTCTCCAGGCGCGGCGACCCGCCGCCAGAGATGGGCTCGGAGTTCCGGAACATCCAGGGCGCGCCGGGGATTCACTTCCACTGCTTGAATCAGTTTGAACCGGTGCGCACGATCTGGAAGCATGTGGCGCAGCCGTGAACCCCCAGATTTCACGCGCTACATCTGGCGCGCACTACCCTGAGTCTCAGTTCTGCTGTGCGGATGCGATCTGCGGGTAGGGCGTGTGATACCCCTTGACCGAGTGCCACAGGATGCGGTTGAGCGTGTCCTCGTCAGCCTTATCCACATCGTCCAGCGGCAGCGCCAGCGATTTCATCGCCCAGAACTTCCGGGCCCCCAAAAGCGCAGCCAGCGGCGGGTTCATCTCATCGAGCGGTATGCGATTGGGCACTGCCTCGTAAGGTGTGAAAACCGGCTTCTCGGCGAAACACGAGGCCATCGCCGCGGCGGAAAGATCAAACTGATTCATCGGGGGCAGGCCCAGGATAAGTTCGATGGTGCGCACCACGCTCGTCTGGTTGTAGTTGTCGCTGTCCACCGCATGGCGCCTGGTGTAAGGGCTGATGACGAAAGCGACGGAGCGGTGCCCGTCAACGTGATCCAGGCCCGCCTGCGGGTCATCCTCCACCACAAAGATGCAGGTCTTTGGCCAGAAGCGGCTGTGCGAGATCGCCTCGACAATCCTCCCCAAGGCGAGATCGTTATCCGCTACGGCAGCCCGCGGCGTGGGGTAGCCCGGTCGGGTGCCCGCAGTGTGGTCGTTGGGCAAAAGCATCATGATCAGATTCGGCAGTTCGCCCTTCGCATCGAACTCGCGCAATTCCTTGATGAACTCCCGCGCCCGGTAAACGTCCTGCACCTTATTGGGGAACCCGATGTACGTGGGGCACAGGTAGGGGCGTATGGAATCCACCGTGGTCGTGGCGCGAATCTTGATCTTGCTCGTCGCGGCGAGATAGTCGGCGTAGATTTCAGACCAGGTGGCCTGCCCTGGCAAGATCTCCGCGAGCACGAATTCGCCGTAGTCGCGGAACGTGCGCCCATGTCTCAGGGCATTGTCCCACAGGAATCCCGAACTCGCGTAAGCCAGCGCGTCGCCGCCCCAGTAGGGGTAACTGCGCTCGAACCCGCCGAAGGATTTCTCGAGGTAGTCAGTGACATAGGCCTCGTCGGTCCATTGGTGCCCGTCCGCGCTCAACACCCCGCTGCAGTAGAAATTGTCAAGCAGCACGAACTCCCGAGCCAACTCGTGATGGTTGGGCGTCACTTCCTCGCCGAAGTGCACCAGCGACGGGTCGCCGTTGCCTTCCGGCATGTCGCCCAGCATCTGATCGTATGTGCGATTCTCCTTGATGATATAGACGACGTGGTCAAATACGGAGCGCTCCCCGCGGCGCAACGGGACCGGCACCGGCTTTCCGCGCGGCCGATCAGATCGCGCACCGGAGAGCGCAATAGCCTGCCGATTGTTCTGCGCGACCCGCTTCGTGTAACGCGCCAGCGTCGCCGCGTCCGGGACGGGGATGATGGAGATGGAGCCCAGCGCCTGGTGAACGTTGTGCGCCACCTGCTCGCGCGGCTGGTCACGCCCACTGGGTATGTTGAGCGATCCCACCCCTTTGACGTTGGCGACGAATATGGCCTTCCCATCATCGCTCACTCGCACACTGCCGGGATACCATCCGGTTGGGATGAAGCCCACTACGCGGCTAACCTGCTCCGCTTCAGCCCCTCCAGCCAGCGCCCCTAACCGCACCACCGCCACCGCGTTATTCCCGCCATTGGCGACATAGAGCGTGTGCCCATCGGGGCTGAGCGCTAGGGCGTTGGGCGCACTTCCAAACGGCAGGCCCTCTTCTGGCGCCACCGCAATCGTTTCCACTGTCCGGTTGGATGCGGCGTCAATGACGGATACAGTGTCGCTGTTCGCGTTCGCAACGAACAGCCTGCTCGCATCGCGGTTGAGGACAACGCCACACGGGTGCAGGCCGACTGCAAACGGAGAATTCTCCTTCCCCTGTGCCAGATCAACGACCGACACCGTGCCGCTGCTGGCCACGCCTGTGGCCGGATCAACCACCATCGGAGTGCCCGAGGTGGTCGCTACCCGATCGCCCTCGCCGGGGTGGCGTCCGCCCCAGTTCGTGACATAGGCTTTTTGGCCGCTTAGTGCCACTCCGTAAGGCGCCACGCCCACAGCAATCTCCGCCTTCAGCACGCTGCTCTTGGTGTCCACCACGCCCAGCGTATTGTTGCGGCTCAGGCAGACATACAGGGTCCCCCCGTCAGCGCTCAGCGCCACGCCCCCTGGCACCGGATTTCCCTGGCCGCCGGGTCCTGGCAACGAGATGGCCTGCTCCAGGGTGGCGACACCGCCTTGAATCTTGAACCGGTTGATTTCATCCTTGGTGCCGGAAGTGTAAATGCTGCTTCCGTCGGGAGCCCACACGATGCCCACGAACGTGTGCCCGCCTCTGGGCAGGGGGAGCGTCTGCATGATTGCCCGATCGCGCACCCGCATCAGCACCAGCGAGTCGCTGTTCATTACCGCCAGCAGGTTCCCATCCGGGCTCAGTGCCAGATCGGTCGGTCTCCCGGGAAACTCCACCTGGAAGCCCGCTGGGTCCAACACCTGGTTGGTGGGAACGACCACGCGCCCGTCGGGCTGCCGCCCAACTGTAACCCGGTCGTCCCTCGGTTTCGCTCCAGTCCCGCCAAAGACTGGATTGAGCACCACCGCAGCGCACAGGAGGATCAGAAGCGTAGTCTGGCTTTTCTTCATCACAACCCGCAGCCCTCCATGACTGATAGGCCCTTCCAGGCTGAAGACAAGACCGCGAACCCTCTTCCGTGCCGGGGCAAGCCATCCTTCTGGACAGAGGGTATTGCTTGCCGCATCTTCTGTCAGGTGCCGGCAGGACAAGGCCACAGCACGGCCAATATGTTCTTCACTCCCAGCTCGAAGGGCTGCCAGATGCCTAAACTTATCTTCCTGGTGATCGCTGCGATCGTGCTCGCCGTGCAAGCCGGCCGCTCTGAGGCAGCGCGGCCAAAGATCAACATCCCGCCCGATTTCCCCGTCTTTACTGTTCCCGGCCAGGAACGCGCCATGGCGGAACTGCGGGAACTATTCTGGACGCATTACGAGCGGGGCGGTCCGCTCGCCACGCTGTGGGATGAATGGGAGTCCGGGCCGACGCTCTGGCCGGCGGTGACCACTGACGATCGAGTGAACACGATCCGCGACCGCTGGCGGACAGCGCTGCTCGCATGGCACATTGATGAGGAAGGTTATGTTTCTACTCACCAGCATGCCTCCATCGCCCACCAGGAGGGCTGGCCTTTCCCCTTCTGGATGCAAGGGCGGCACGGATGGGGATCGCATTTTTCGCTGCAGAACGTGCCCGACGGTTGGCACGGCACGAAGGCCCAAGACCAGACCGGCTGGGCAGTGGAAGGCGCCCGCGATCTGGGAATTGACGATGCCGCCTGGCACCTGGAAACAACTGCGCGCGATGCTGCCGTGACCACGCCCAAGATGGATGTCCACCCCGACGAAGCGCCCTTCATTCAGATCCGCTGGACCTGCGAGGGCCTGGGCAATGCGCAGCCTTACGTGCAGTGGGCCACGCGCGAACGGCCTGGCTTCTCGCGAGAACGCATGATGTACTTCGAGCCCGCTGCCGCCGCGCCAATGACTTACACGATGATCCCGGTCCATCGGCATCCACAATGGAAAGGGACGATTACGCGTTTGCGAATCTGTTTCGCCAACCGCGCACCCGGCGCAAGGATCGCGCTCCAGGCGGTTTTCACCAACTACGACACGCGCCACAACATCAACAACCAGAACTTCATCCGGGGCAGCGCCATCTACTTCAGGTGGACGGGAGACATTGACTTCCTGCGGGACAACATTCAGCGCATGCGGCTTGCGATGCGTTACCTCATGACTGAATTGCGCGGCCTGAAGGAGAAGTGCATAGTCACTCCCTGGGTCGGGCACGAGGGCCGTCCGGGCTACACTGTCAAGCCCGACGGCACGAAAGAGATGCACACCGGCCAAGGTATTGGAAACAATTACTGGGACCTGCTCCCCATGGGCTACCGCGACGCCTACGCCACGATTCAGTATTACAGCGCGCTCAAGCAGCTGGCCGACCTGGAGCGGGACATCGAAGCCCACCCCGAATGGAACATCCCCGGCGGGCCCTTGCGCATCGCACCCGAAGACCTTGAGCGCCATGCCCGCGAAGTCAAAGCGTTTTCCTCCAAGTTGTTCTGGGACAAAGAAACCCGGCGGTTCACTACTGGCCCTGACATTGACGGCAAGATCCACGACTACGGCTACGTCTTTCTCAACCTGGAAGCCATCTATTACGACTTCGCCACTCGGCAGCAAGCGCGCGACATCGTGGCCTGGATAACCGGAAAAAGAATCGTGCCCGGGGACACTTCCCAGGGCAACGATATCTACCACTGGCGCTTCGGCCCGCGCTCTACGACCCGGCGCAATGTGGAATACTATTTCTGGGCCTGGTCTGCTCCGGAGAAAATCCCGTGGGGCGGCCAGGTGCAGGACGGCGGCGCGGTGCTCGGCTTCTCCTACCACGATCTCATGTCGCGGCTCAAATGCCTGGGGCCCGATGATTGCTGGAACCGGCTGCAAGAGATCGTGGCCTGGTACACCGAGGTGCAAGAGGCTGGCGGCCCGCGCGCCTACTATGCCGATGGTAAGCGCGGAACGCTGCAGGGCGGAGGCACAGCCGGTGGCCTCGGCATTGACCAGGAGTTCTTCGAGAGCATCCTCGTGCCCCAGGTGATCACCGACGGCTTCCTGGGGCTCAAGCCGCTGGCGGACGGGCTGAGCGTCAATCCAAGGCTGCCCAAGGCCTGGCCTTCCCTTTCCGTCACGGGCATCTATTGGCACGATATGGTGTTGGACATCGAGGCCGCCAAGAGCCGGATAACGGTTGCCTCCAGGGAGAATCGCGACACCGACACTCGCATCTTCCTGCCGAAGGGAGAGTGGACCGCAGCCCTCTCGGGCCGGGATGGCAGGCCGCTGGGCCACTTGCAGCCTTTGCAACGACAGTCTGCCGAGGAAGGCACAGCCTTCGAGGTTAACTGGAACGACGCGGCCGTGGTCGTATTCAATCGAGGCAGGCGTCCTGGCTGAAGCGCGCTTGGCAGCGCAGAACGCGACGGTGATCACAGAGATTTGACGCGGCCCTTGCCAGATCGGCGCGGTTCGGGTAACCTCTTGATAGCGGTTCCGCGTCTGTGATCCCTGTACCTGGAGGCGTTTGCCGGCGATATGAGTGAGTGGATGACGAAGCGCCGCCGGAAGGATGGTCACCGTGCGGCAGGGAAACGATAGGCAGATGGGTCTGGGCCGTCAGTGGGCGCTATGAAAGTCTGGACTGCCAAGAAGGCTGAGAAGGACCGGGTAGCGGCAGGTGCGCCGCCGGCGCACGTGATGCGCTGGCTCACCGTCCACGCTCCTGGCGAAGAAGTGCGAGCCGCCCAACACGTGAACCTGCACGCTCCCGGCCACTTTGGGGATGCGTGGGTTATCGCAACCGATCGGTCACTGTTGTCAGTGCGAGAAGACACGAGCGGCCTGAAACTCTCCTTGGCAATTCCATTGGAAGATGTGGATCAACTTGAGCTGAGGGAGTTCGTGGGGAACGGACGCCTGAGCGCAGTGACGCCCGATGGCACGAGGGCCCTGGCGCGCTTCACCCGTTCCCTGGCGCGGGAAGTGGAGGCCACCGGCCGTGAGTTCGCGCGCCTGGCGACCGAACGGCAGGCGGGCGCGGGCAGGCCGGCGGTGGAACTCGTGGGAGATGTGGGGGAACAAGGGGCCGCGCGCTGCCCCATTTGCGGCAGGCTGCTCTCCAAGGAGGGGGTCTGTACTGAGTGCATCAACCGAAAGCAGCTTGCGTGGCGGATGCTTGGATTCGTCCGCCCCTATGCCTGGCAGGCAGCCCTCGGCCTGGTGCTTGCAGGGGTAGCGACCTGGGTTACCCTGCTGCCACCTTTGTTCACGAGGAGCCTGATTGACGACGTGCTGATAGGGCATCAGGCCCACCTGCTTCGTCCGATCATCGTGTTGCTTGCAATTGTCTATATCGGCCGCTCCGTCCTCACTTATGCGCGCTCTTACCTGCTTGCCTGGTTAGGCCAGCGGGTGGTGGCGGACGTGAGGTCCATGACCTACAAACATCTTCACCAACTGGCCGTCGGGTTCTACGAGCGGCGCCAGACAGGGCAGCTGATGTCCCGCTTGACCCATGATACCGGCCACATCCAGGATTTCGTGGCCGACTATCTGCAAGAGATCGTGGTCCAGTCGTTCACCGTGCTCATTATCATGGTCATCCTGCTTCGCTATCAGCCGCTGCTGGCGTTGCTGGCGCTGGTCCCAGTGCCGCTGATCGTGCTGACCACTACCGTCATCAGGCAGCGCGTGCGCCGCTACCACCGCAGTGCGCGCAGGCGGATGGGCGGGATGCAGGCGGTGCTGGCCGACGCTATCCCGGGCGTGCGGGTGGTAAAGGCTTTCGCGCAAGAGGACCGGGAGACGGAGCGCTTCGACCTGCGCAATGAAGGATACACGCAGATAAGCATCAGCGCCGCGCGTTTGCGCAGCGGCTTCATGGCGACGGTGGCCTTGATCACCGCGCTCGGCTACCTGCTGGTATGGTACTTCGGCGGGCGGATGGGCCTGGCCGGAGTGCTGAAGCCAGGCGTGATCGTGATGTTCACTAGCTATCTCTGGCAGCTATACGGCCCGATCGGGCAGATCAGCAGCCTGTACGAACGATTCCAGTTTGCCGCCACCGCCGGCGAGCGCGTGTTCGAGGTACTGGACACGCAGACGGAACTGGAGCAAACCGGCAAACAGCTTTCGGCGGCCGGGGTGAAGGGAGCGATCAGATTCGACCACGTGTCCTTTGGCTATGAAGATGGCGCCCCGGTGCTGAACGACATCAACCTGGAAGTTGTCCCAGGGGAAATGATAGGGCTGGTGGGTCCCACGGGCGTTGGGAAAACCACGATCATCAATCTCCTCTGCCGTTTCTACGACCCCGACCGAGGGGCGACTCACGTTGACGGGGAAGACCTGCGCGACTACGACTTGCGCTCGTGGCGGAGCCAGGTAGGCATGGTGCTGCAGGAGCCCTTCCTTTTCCACGGCAGCGTTGCTGACAATATCGCCTACGGCCGCCCTAACGCTTCGGAGCGGGAGATCATAGCGGCCGCGAAGGCGGCCAATGCCCACGATTTCATCATGGCGCTGCCAGATGCCTACGACAGCCAGGTCGGGGAGCGCGGCGTGCGGCTCTCCGGTGGTGAGCGGCAGCGGATTTCCATCGCGCGCGCGATCCTGCATAATCCCCGCTTGCTGATTTTCGACGAGGCGACCTCTTCCGTTGACACTGAAACCGAGATGCTGATCCAGAGCGCGATCCAGCGCCTGGTGGCAAACCGGACGACCTTTGCCATCGCCCACCGGCTGTCCACGCTGCGTCACGCGCACCGCATCGTCGTCCTGGAGGAGGGCCGCATTGCTGAGGTCGGCTCCCACGATGAGTTGATGGCCAAATCGGGCAAGTACGCGCGCCTGGTGGAGGCGCAAACCCGGATGGCTGCGCACGGTGTCCCAATCGAGGACGCCCCTGGCGAGGAGAGCATCGAGGAGGAAGAGTTGAGGGTCAATGACGAGATCTAGCGCCGATTCCAACCGAACCTATACCGTGCGCCAGGTCCCGGTGCTCGACCCCGCCAGAGTCAAGGCTCGCCTCGACGAGCAGGGGCTGCTGACGATCACGCTCCCCGATGGCAGCGAGCACGTCAACGCGCGCGTGGTCCCGGCGTTTCCGATCACGCAGCCCGAGCGCTTCTTCTACTTTGTTAACCATGATGGCGGGGAATTGGGTCTGCTCGCCGAGCCCCGGCGCCTCGACAGGGAGTCGCGCGACCTGGTCTTAGCCCAGGCAGACCAGGCCTACTTCATGCCCCGCATCACGCGCATCATCAGGGTGGACGAGCGCATGGGCATTGCGCGCTGGGAGGTGGAGACGGATCGCGGCCTGAGCGCTTTCGATGTCGTCTCTCGCTCGGAGTCCGTCTGGTATGTCGGCCGGAATCGCGTGGTGATTCGCGATGCGGATGGGAACCGCTACCTGATCGAGGACCTGAACGCGCTCGACCGCAGGAGCCGCCGCCTGGCCGACCTCCACATGTGAGCCTCCAGCTCAGCGGCCGCAGGAAGCGTTGGTTCCCATCGGCTTCGTAATGCGACCATCACCGGCCGCTTTCCCCAGCGACCATCTCTCACGCGGAGAATACCTCCTTGAGCAGCCCGATGGCATTCTCCACCACGATATCAAGCGCTTCGGGCACAAGCTTTGACCAGTACGAAGTGTTGACCTCGTGCCCCCCGCGCGAAAACGCCTCCCTCGTCGGGATGTAACCCACGTACTGTGTTGTGCAATGAGCAGCGTAGGTCGGATAGGTCGGCGAACCGATCTTGATCCGCAGCTGCCCTTCAACGAACGGTTCGCCGGGCAGACCAACCAGCGCAGTATCACCGATGCGAAGCACCTGGATCTCGTATGGCAACTCCGCATGGCGCTGGCGCGCGAGGTGAACGCTCATGGTCTGCGCGGCGCTCATCCAGTCCCAGTCAATATCGCTGGGCTTCCCCCTGGCCCTTTTCGGCTCGGGAGACCTCGCGAGCATGATGTTCGCCGCGTCGAGCGCCTGCGGATCAACCTCGCGGATCGGCAGCGGAACGGTCTTGATCTTGTAATTCAGAACGGTCACATCCTGAAAGGTCAGACGGTTGATGACGCGGCAGGCTGTTTCGGCGAGTTCCTTACCCATGCGGCGATGATCCGGGCTGAAGTCGGGTTCGAATGCCGGCCAGGGGTTGATGTTCCCGCAGCAACCATTGAGAACAAGGGGCAGACAGGCCGTACCACAAACGCCGCGCATCCTTGCCGCCCACGCGCCGGGCCAATCTGACGAGACTACCAGGTTCGGCACCTGCGCAAAGACATTGACCGGGTGACAGGTGAAGTGCAGCAGCATCGCCACCATCCGGCCGTCGTCGTTCCGGAAGCAAACCACTCCGACCTCGGGATCCGTGGGCCCTTCCAGGTGGCGGATGTTGGTGGGGCCGAGAGGCTGCTGCAGTGAGGAGTACAGCCAGGGCATGATGGCTGTGCCATCGCGCGTCACTCCTCTCCGGTTGAACGCCAGTCCGTCCTTGATAGCGCTGCCAGCCCCCATGGACACAGGCCGGACGGACTCGCTTGCGAGCCTGACGGCCTCAATCGCTCTGTCCGCAGCGAACTCGTAGAAGGCGCTCTCTCCGCCCCGCAACCATTCGAGTTCGGGCGGCACATTCGGGAAATCATCGTCGAGCATGAAGTGCCCCACCGGCGGCGCGGAGTGGGTCTGCGTGGCGTGAACCATCACGGCATCATGGTCGAGCCCGAGCTTCTTCGCGGCGGCGCGGATCTTCTCCGTCCACGGCATGGTTACGATCGTGACATCGAGGCTAAGGATACAGATCCTGCGGCCGCCGCATTCTAAGACGATTGCCTTGGCGTAGAGCGGATCGGCGACAGATTGGGCAGGCCTGAACTGCCCGACGGCGCCGGCGAGATGCGTTCCTGCTTTCGGGGTGATCTCGACCTGCGCGCTTCCGGCCCGCAGGCCGCCACAATTACCGCTGCTAGTGGGTTCCATGTATCACCTTTTCTCTCAGGTGCCGATCAACAACGCGCGCAGCGCGCTGTTTTCGGCGGTGGATGGCACCCGACCTTCCGTGTCGCGTCAGCCGTGCGGGATACCCTTGAGAATCACGCAAGGCATCTCTGGGATGCGCTGTCTGGCTCCCACACCAACACTAGTAGGTGATCACCAGCACTTCGTGCGCTTGGTGCCTGTTCAAGGTGATGCGGCTGCCATCCGCCGAGGCCCTGCCAGCGCAGGCGCCGCAACGCAGCAGGATATGCGCTGCTTATTGCGAACTGTCTGGGTGTCCGCGCTGGCCACAAGGTTGTGAAAATGGGGTTAAGCACGCGCACGTGCACCTACAAGGTAGTCGGCGATTGCAAGATCCAAGCGGATGTGTACGCTGCAGGCGATGGCGGCTTGCATCCCGTGGTCATCTGGATTCACGGTGGGGCGTTGATCATGGGGCATCGAGGGAACATTGCAGGCTGGCAGCGAGGCATTTATCTCGATGCCGGTTACACCGTCGTGTCCATTGATTATCGCCTCGCGCCCGAGGCCAAACTCCCCGCTATCATTCAGGATGTTCACGACGTGTTTCGGTGGGTGCGCGAAGCAGGGCCCCCGCTCTTCGATGCGGACCCGACGCGGATCGCAGCGATCGGGCATTCCGCCGGCGGCTATCTCGCCTTGATGGCGGGGTTTTGTCTGGAGGCACGGCCGAAGGCAGTGGTTTCTTTCTATGGCTACGGTGACATTATTGCGCCCTGGTATAGTCGTCCCGATCCTTTCTATTGCCGGCAACCGTTGGTGACCAAGGAGGAGGCGTGCCAAGCCGTGGGCCAGACGTGCGTCTCGGGAACGCCTGGCCAGCACGACCGATGGCGCTTCTATCTCTACTGCCGACAGCAGGGCCTCTGGCCCAGGCAGGTAGCGGGTTATGATCCGGACACAGAACCCGCGGCCTTTCACCCATTCTGCCCCGTTCGTAACGTGACCCAGGATTACCCGCCGACATTGCTGCTCCACGGGGATCAGGACACCGATGTGCCGTACGAGCAATCGGTGATGATGGCGGAGGCGCTCGCTCAAGCCGGCGTGGAACATGAACTGATTACAATTCCCAATGGCGGCCACGGCTTCGACGGCTCCGGCGGTCCCGTAGTTGCCGATGCTTTCGATCGCGTGCTTTCCTTCCTGGACGCGCATTTGCAGTGACATGTGGGCTGCACGCAAGGATAGGAGTTTGCACCATAGACCAACCCAGGCAAGTCACCGCCATGAAAGGCAATGTGTCGGATTCGGAGAGGGCTATTCGTAGCGCAGCGCTTCAATGGGATCCAGCTGGGATGCTTTCTGGGCCGGATAGATCCCGAAAAACAGCCCGATAGCGGCCGCCACCGCCACGGCCTCGATCACCGATTGCGCGGTGATGATGGCCGAGGTGTCCAGGATACTTCCCATAACCCGTGAACCGACTGCCCCCAGCCCCACGCCGACAAGTCCGCCCACCCCTGCGATCACGCAAGATTCGATCAGGAACTGAAGCAGGACATCACGACTGGTCGCGCCCACCGCTTTGCGCAGGCCGATCTCCCGGGTTCGCTCGGAGACCGAAACCAGCATAATGTTCATGATCCCGATCCCACCCACGATGAGTGAAACGACCGCGATTCCGGCCAACAGGCTGGTCATGGTACCGGTAGCGGTTTGGAACGCCTCGAGTATTCCGGTCTGGCTGCGAATCGAGAAATCATCGTTGTCCGGGAAGGGCGGCAGCAAGTGGTGGCGCTGGCGGAGCAGGCGTGAGATCTGCTCCATCGCAAGGTCCATCGTATTCCTCGAAGCGGCCTCCACGTTGATGCTGCTCAGGTTGGTGCGGTTGAACACCCGCCGCAGCGCGGTGGTGACCGGAACCACTACCATGTCATCTTGGTCCTGGCCGAAGGCAGCGGAGCCTTTTGTCTTCAAGACGCCGACAACGCGATACGCCGACCTGTTTATCTGCATGGTCATGCCCACCGCGTTTGCGTCCGGGCTCCCGAGCAACTCGTCCACAACCGTAGTGCCCACGACTGCAACCTTCAGCCGTCCGTCAACATCGGCCTGGGTGATGAACCGGCCCTTCTCCACGGGCGCGTTATTCACGGTGCGATAAGCGGGGGTCGTACCGGTGAGACTGGTCTGATAGTTCTTGTCTCCCATCTTCACAGTGACCCCGCCCCGGGCCACCGGAGAGAGCGCCACCACCGCTTTCGGGAGATGAGTAGCGATCGCTTTCGCGTCATCTTCCGTAAGGGTGACAACCGAGCCGGTCGTGCCACCTGGCCCGCCGAAACGCAGCTTGGGGTTTCCCGGGTTGATGCTGATCAGGTTCGTCCCCAGTGATGATATGGTGGAGGCCACTCTTGCTGATGCCCCCTGGCCGAGAGCCACCATCGTGATTACCGCGCTTACCCCAATGATGACGCCCAGCATTGTGAGGGCGGTCCTCATCTTATTGCGCCCAAGGGCCCGTAGGGCTATTCGCAGACTTTCCCAGAGATTCACCGCTGTCCCCTTTACTTGATGCTCTCGAGCATTTCGCTTGCTCGCAGCCGATCACTGATCTCATGGTCGCTCTCCACGAGCCCATCCCTGACGGCGATTGCCCTCTTGGTATGGCGGGCGATATCGGGCTCGTGAGTAACCAGGATGACGGTGATCCCGGAATCGTTCAACTCCTGGAAAACCTGCATGATTTCCTCGCCCTGGCGGGTTGCGAGGTTGCCCGTGGGCTCGTCCGCGAGGATGATGCTCGGCTCGTTCACAAGAGCCCTGGCTATCGCGACGCGCTGCTGCTGGCCGCCCGAGAGTTCACTCGGCCGGTGGTTAATCCTATCAGCCAGGCCCACTCGCTCAAGCGCTGCCAGCGCTCTCTCCCTCCGGTCCGGCTGGCGGCCGTAGATCAGGGGCAACTCGACATTCTCAAGCGCGCTGGTGCGGGACAGAAGGTTGTACGTCTGGAATACGAACCCGATCCTGCGGTTCCGGATTCTCGCGAGTTCAGAATCATCCAGTTCCCCAACCTCCACCCCCTCCAGCAGGTACGAACCCGCGGTCGGCCGGTCCAGGCAGCCGAGAATGTGCATCAGGGTTGACTTCCCCGAGCCGGATGGCCCCGTGATTGCCACGAACTCGCCGCGCCCGACCGTCAGGTCCACCCCGCGCAGCGCTTCGACTTGCACCGCGCCAAGATCGTAGACCTTCTTAAGGCCCCTAACCTCGATTACGGGCCCGCCGTTAGCGTCCACCGCCACCGCCTCCTCTAGCGCCGCCGCCTCCCCTGGCGCCGCCACCGCCCATGCCGAAGAGCCCACGAAAGCGGGGAGAATTCTGTTGGGCAGTCATGCCAGGCACATGGCCGGACAGGACCACAGCGTCACCCTCATGCAATCCGCTCAGAATCTCCGTGCGGTCGCCGTCGCTGATGCCGGTGCGCACCATCACAGGCCGGAACTCCGGGCTGCCGTTCTTCCCAGCACTCATCACGATGACACTTGGGCCCTTCGCGGTCGGTTTGACAGCGTCAACTGCGACCGCCAGCACGTTCGTCTTCTGGGCAACAGTGATGTTTACCGTGGCGGTCATGTCCGGCTTGAGGAGGTGGCCTGCGTTCTTCAGGAATACAGTGACGTCGTATGTGACCACGTTCTGCTGCATGGTGGACCCGGAGGCGATCTTCACCACCTTGCCTTCGAACTTGCGATTGGGGTAGGCGTCAACAGTAACCCCTGCTCGCTGTCCGAGCCTTATCCGTCCGATGTCGGTCTCATCAACGAATGCGTCCACCTGCAGCCGATCAAGGTTGGCCACAATGATCAGTGTGGGGGCGGACAGTCCGGCCGCGATCGTTTCTCCCTCCTGCTGGGCGAGCTGAATCACAGTGCCGGGAATCGGAGTTCGAATGAAGGACTTGGCCAGTTGCGACCGAGAAAACGCCAGGGCTGCAACCGACTGGCGCACTGCTTCCCTGGCCTCTGCCACCTGCTGGCGCTTGATCTCTGGCTGGGCGGAGCCTGCCAGGGCCGCGGCCAGCGCGGCCTGGGCCTGCTTCTGCTGTTCCCTCGCCGATGGCAGGTCCGCATCTAGTTTCGCCTTCACAAGCTTGAGGTTCTCCCCCGCGCTGGCAAGCTGCGCTGCATTGACCTTGGCCTGCGCCTGCGCGTTGTCAACATCAGAGGCAGCGACATATCCCTTCTTGAAGAGCTGATCCGTTCGCGTAAGATTCGCCGTGCTGTAGTCAGCGTTAGCCTGTGCCTGGCGGACCCCGGCCTCTGCAGTGGCTATCTGCAGCTGGGCGGATTGCTCCACCTGCTGCAGGTTCGCCTTCGCAACTGCAAGCCCCGCGCGCGCTTTATCAATATCGGTTTTCGTCTGGGTGTTCTGCAGTTCCACCCCGGCAAGTTGCTCGGAGAGCCGCCTCTGGTTGAGCGCGAGCGTTGCTTCCGCCTGCCGCACCTGGGCCTCCAGGTCCGGAACGTCCAGTTCGGCGATTATTTCCCCCGCCTTCATCTGATCTCCGACATCGGCGTAGAGATGCTTTATTCTCCCGGTGATTTGAGAGCCGATTTTGACCATGGCTCCGGTCTGGGCAGTCACCGAGCCGGTCGCGGAGACGGTTTGCACCAGGTCGGTTCGTTCGGCCTTGGCAGTCACCAATCCCTCGGGCATCTCTGACCCCGCACGGCGAGCAACAAAGAAGGCCGCAACCGCTGCCACCACCAAGACCGCGACCGCGATGTTAATCAACAACCTGCGGCGCTGCTTTGCGCCCCGCACGCGAGCGGCGTTCCGATTTGCAGCTGCAAGCGTCCCTGTTTGCGCCATTGCCTAGTATCCTTCCATTCCAAGTGCTCGCGCCAAAGCCGCCCTGGCGATGCTGAGGCCGTAGACCGCGTTCACCTGGTTGGTCTGCGCGGTGATGAGCGCGGTCTCCGCGTCTATTACCTCGATATAGGCTGCGACTCCCGCCTGATAGCGCCCGGTCGCCAGCCCCAGGCTTTCCTCAGCATTGGCCACTTCCCCGGCAGCAGCCTTCACCTTCTGGTCGGCGGTGCGCACATCCAGATATGCCTGCACCACCTCGGACCCAACTGTTTGCTCGCCTTGCCTCAGGTTTGCGAGCGCTGATCGAACATTCGCTTGAGTCTCCTCCACCCTTCCCTTTGTCAGCCCGACATCGAATATCGGCCATTGCAGGCTTACCCCGTAAGCCCAAGACTTGTCACTGGGGGGAAAGTCGGTTCCGCTCAGCCCATAGTTGCCATTTGCGAACAGACTGGGGCGGTTTGTCGTTCGAGCCACGCTCACCGCCGCCTGTGCCGCTGCTACGTCGGCCCTCAGCTGCCTGATCTCCGGGCGATTGCCGAGGGCCTGTTCTACCAGCGCTTCCGCGGCAGGCAGAGCGGGGAGCGGCTCTTCAGTCTCCTCAGCCGTGGTGCGAGCACGCGCATCCACGCCCATGACAATGTTCAGTGTTACCCTGGCAACGGCCGCAGCATTCTGCGCGGTGGCAAGATTGAGGATGGCGTTCGATACCGCGGTCTCGGCCCGCACGACGTCGGAATGAGGCGCCAGCCCGGCCTCAAACCGTGCCCGGGCCAGCTCCAGGTGAGCCTGCTGATCGGACACGTTACGCTCCTGCACCTTTACCAGGCGCCGGTCTTGCAGCAGCGTGTAGTAGGCCTGCTTCACCTGGTTGACTATGTCTTGCCTTGCCTGCGCAAGGGCCTGGCTGGCAGACTGCTGGGCGTTTCGCGCCTGTGCCACCTGGGAGGGCGTTTTCCCGAAGTCGTACAGCAGTTGGCGGCCAGACAGATTAGTGGTATAGGCCCCCCCGGTGGAGGTGCCACCGGCACCCCCGCCTGCGCTGGGGCCAACCTGGGTGCGCTGCGCACTGACGCTCAACGTCGGAAAATAGCCGCTCGCCGCCTGCCGTGTTCTGCCCGCCGCAGCGGCCAGAGCAGCGCCCGAAAGCGCCAGGGCGGGCTGCTCTCTTAGGGCCAACGCTATCGCATCCTTGAGCGTGATCGGCCGGTCGGTCGGCACTGGGCTGGCGGCGCCAGCAGGGAGCGGCGGCGCGACCAACTCGGGCAACGGTGGCTGAGTGGCGGGCGGCGTGGGCGCCGCTTGCGCGCCAACGGGCGCCGCCACAAGGCACAACAATACGGCAGCGGCAATCGCCGACATCAGCGAACGGGGCTTCACTCTCATCCCATCTGCCTCCTATCTACCCTTCTTCCGACTTAGTCCGAGCGCAGAGGACAGTTCCGTCAACTCATTGAGCATTCTACTCACCTGCTCGCTGACTCGATCCGCCTCGATCAAGATGAGCACGCTGTGGTCCTCCTGGCCGAATACCAGGAGTTTATCCCCCTTTTGAATGCCCAACTTACGCCAGGCCTCCGCGGGAATCACCACCTGCCCCTTCTCGCCCACGGTAGCAGATCCGAAGCATCCACCTTTCCAGAACAAGTTATCACACCTCCCTGCCGGGATCCGGCGAGATTTCCCACTTTTCCTACCTCTCTAAGACGCTGCTACCCTCGGGAAAGTTCCACCTGCCCTGAAAATCCCCGAGATTGAAGGGGCTGCAAGTTCAATACTGAATCAGCCAGGGGGCGAAAAGCGCACGGACTCCGCAGGAACTCATGGCACCGACGCCGGTTAGCCTTCCTACCAGGATTCCCGCTCCTCTGGCTATTGACAGGCCGACACCTGACGCGGTAAATTATTTCGTATAACGAATTATACACGGCACGAAGGGAATGGGCCAGTCAAACAAACAGATAGTTGTCAAGGAAATCGCTGAGCACCTGCCCGAGATCATGCGGCGCCTGTTCGGCGGCCGACTGATCGCGAGCGGCGCTTGGGAGCTGACTGTGCCGCAGCTGCGCGCGCTCACCTTCACTGCTGATAATGCCGATTGCACCATGGGGGAGCTCGCGCGCAGCCTGGGGATCGGCTTGAGCGCAGCCAGCGGGCTAGTGGAACGTCTGGTTCAGCAGGGATTGGTGGAGCGCGAGGCTGCCCCGAATGACCGGCGGCTCGTCTGTCTGCGACTGACCAAGGCCGGCCGGCGCGCGCACGAAGCATGCCGGCGGGAAAGGATACGCCGCGTCGAGGCGGCCCTGCGATCTCTCTCGGCGAAGGAACAAGCCGGGATTGCCGCTGCGCTGGCCCTGCTGCGCAAAGCCCTCGAAGCCACAGAGCAATTCGATTGAGAGGAAGCGGAGTGCGTGACCAACAATCAGATGTGAACAATGCAAATGAGGCCCGTCAGCCCGCTGTCGCGGCAAACCAGCGATCGCCCTTACGCAAATTCAGCCTGAGGCGGCGAATCACTATCTCCATCGCGCTTCTGGCCGTGGCTGCGGGAGCGATCCAGGGCGGGCGCTGGGTCGTCCTCAATCGCACCCATGCGATCACCGACGACGCGCAGGTGGAGTCGGACATCTATCCCGTCAGCGCACGAATATCCGGCCACGTGCTCAGAGTCCTTGCCAGGACCAACAAGCAGGTTCACGAGGGGCAGTTATTGGTGGAGATTGATCCGACAGATTATCAAGTCGCCCTGCAGCAGGCAGAGGCTGCGCTGGCTCAGGCTGAAAGTTCAGCCAATGCTGCGGCGGGAACGGTCAATTTCACCGAGCAGACAGGCGCAGCCGGAATCTCCCAGGCATCGGCACAGGTGGCGGCAGTGCAAGCGGCGGAACTTGTGAGCAAGCGCCAAGGCGAGTCCGCAGCTGCCCAGATACAGGCAGCCCGGTCCGACGAGGCCGCGTCCGCGGCCGGCATTGAGGCGGCGAAACACGCGATCGCAGCGGCTGCTGCCGCGCTCACGAGCGCAAGGGCGAAGGCCGATGAAGCGCAGAAGAATGCCGCGCGCATCCAGAAGTTGCTGGACAGCGGCGCAGTAAGCCTGCAGCAGCGCGACGAAGCCGTGGCGGCGAGCATTTCTGCCCAGGCGAATGTGGAGGCGGCACAAGCGCAGGTCGAGGCCGCTCAAGCAGCCCTGGAGCAGGCGCGGGCGCACCACCGGCAGGCAGTGGTGGCGGTGGGCCAGGCGATTCAGCACGCTGCAGCCGCGCGTGCGCAGGTTGCCCAGGCGACAGCCAGCGTAAGACAGGCTCAAGCCGCACTCAAGTCTGCCCAATCAACCCCGGTTCAGGCGGGTGTGCGCAGGTTCGAGGCGCGCGGCGCCCTGGGGCGCGTCGCCGAGGCGAAGGCGCGGTTGCAGCAGGCCAAACTCAACCTGTCCTACACGCGCATCGTGGCTCCCGTGGACGGCATGGTGGCAAATAAGAATGTCGAGCCAGGCCAATTCGTTCAGCCCGGCCAGCCCCTGATTGCGATAGTTGCCGCGGGCAGCAATCACATTACAGCCAACTTCAAGGAGACGCAACTGGGGAAAATCAAGCCCGGCCAGCGAGCCACCTTCACTGTTGACGCTTACCCCCGCGTGACTTTCACCGGCCGCGTTGAGTCTATCAGCCCGGGCACGGGCGCAGTGTTCAGCCTACTCCCGCCTGAGAATGCCTCTGGGAACTTCACCAAGGTGGTCCAGCGCGTGCCCGTGCGCATTGCCATTGACGCAGGCGGCAACCCAGAGCACGCCCTGCGCGATGGCATGAGCGTTGTTGTCAGCGTTGACACGAGGTAGGAGATGGCTCGGCCTGCCCAGACCGTCGGCCAACAATATGCGCCGGAAGTCAACCGATGGGTCGTGACGTTTTCGATCATCTTGGGGACGCTGATGGGCGCAATAGACATGAGCATCATCAACGTCGCCCTGCCCAACATCCGGGCAAGCCTCGGGGTCACGCTGACGGAAGTCAGCTGGGTGGCCACGGGTTACCTCGTCGCCGTTGTGGTGATCTTGCCGCTGACGCCCTGGCTCTCATCGGTGACCGGCCGCAAGAACCTCTACCTGAGCGCCCTCGTCTTGTTCACGCTGGCTTCCTTCTGCTGTGCGCTGTCTCACACGCTGGCGGTGCTGGTCCTTTTCCGTATCGTGCAAGGGCTCGGTGCAGGGCTGATGCAGCCCATTGCGATGGCCGTTCTGCGTGAGGTCTTCCCTCCTGCCGAGCAGGCAATGGCGATGGGCATATTCGGCATCGCTATCTTGCTGGGGCCTGCGATCGGCCCAACTCTGGGGGGATGGCTCACGGACAACTACGGCTGGCCCTGGATCTTCTTCATCAACATCCCGATCGGCGCCATCACGCTGCTCATGGCATCCCGGTTTCTCTACGATCCGTCGTATCTGAAGCGGCAAAAGGTGGCCGATGTGGATTACCTGGGAATCGGCCTCCTCGCCATCGGCCTGGCCACGCTTCAGACCGTGTTGTCGGAGGGGCAAAGCAAGGATTGGTTCGAATCCACATTCGTCGTGACCTTGACAGCGATCTCCGCCGTGGCTCTTATCGGCTTCGTGATCTGGGAACTGCGCGCCCAGAAGCCCGCGGTTGATCTCACCATCCTGGCCAACACATCGTATACCTCCGGAACGATGCTGGGCGGGCTGCTTGGCCTGGCGCTGTTTGGCAGCATGTTCCTGCTGCCGCTGTTCATGCAGGGGCTACTGGGGTATGACGCGCTGCAGTCGGGGATAGCCATGCTCCCGCGATCCCTGGTGATGATGGTGGGGATGCCGGTTGCCGGGCGCCTGTACAATCACATCGGACCACGTCTGATGATCGGCTTCGGCCTCAGCCTTTCCGCGCTTTCCGCCTTCCAGATGGGCCTCTTCACCACCGACACCAGTTATGTCGGCCTGATCATGCCGCAAATCTGGCAGGGGATAGCCTTCTCCTTCATCTTCGTGTCGCTCTCCACGGCCGCCCTTGCGACCGTGCCGCGGCCCCGCATGACGAATGCCACCGCGCTGTACAACCTCGTCCGGCAGCTGGGAGGAAGTTTCGGAATCGCCATCATCGCCACACTGCTAGAAAGGCGGCAAGCCGTGGTTTCAGCTATCCTCGGCGAAAACCTCAACCCTTACAATCCCGTTTTCGTGGAGCGTTATACTGCCGTCATGAAAGCCTTGCCGGCCCGGGGAATCGCGCAAAGCGAAGCCGGACAAAAATCCCTCGCACTGCTCAACGGCCTGATGCAAAAGCAGGCGGCCGTGATGGCCTTCGAGCGCGCCTTCACGATCATCGGCCTGCTATTCGTTATCACCCTGCCGCTGGTGTTTCTGCTGCGTTCCCGCAAAGACGCAATCCCGGCCTTGCACGCCGATTGACCCGCCTTCGGCAAAGGCGCGGCAAGCCGTAAGCGCACCCGTGAAATCCTCGCTGCCGCTTCCCGCTGCTCGCTCTCTGGCCGCTCAGATTCCCCAGCGCTCGTTGAGTGGGCGCTGGTAGGCCTCTACCTTGCCCGAGATTACCTCCTCCATGGTGACCGAGCGCCCTGCGGCCGAGGATTCCAGGATGGCCATCGAGATGGCCTTCGCCTTGAGGCCCTCCCAGCCGTCCACTTCCGGGGCGCGCCGCTTTGCGACGGCGTCCAGGAAGTCCCAGCACTCGATAGTCACTGTGTCCTCGATGCCGCCGGGGAACAGGCGAGCGCGGTCTGTTTCCGACAGGCTGAGCAAGTACTTGATGCCCAGTTCCCGCAGGCTGGCCTGCTTGCCGTCCTTGCCCAGGATCACCGCATCGCCCTGGAACGGGTGGAACATCTCGTCTTCCTCGATGGACCCCTCTGTGCCGTAATAGATGGCTTTGCGGAAGGAGCGGCCCGGGAGCGCCTTCGACCAGCCCCAGACCCCCACCAGGCCGCTGTCGAAGTGTATAGTCGCTGTCCACGTATCCTCCACATCCGACTGCACTCGCCCGCCATCCTGCTTGGTGTAGAAGTCGTCGGACCAGGTCCTCGCCTCACCGTACACCCGCGTGACATCCCCGAAAAGGTAGCGGATGGCGTCCACGAAATGAGCCCCGCTGTCCATCACCATGCCGGCGCCTGAGGTCTCCTGGCGGATACGCCACTGCATCGCCGGGTTCTGGGTGTAATCGGAGGGGTGGTAGCCTGCGCCCTGCGCGAAGAACATGCGCGGATGGCCGATCATCCCGCGCTCGTGGATCGCCCAGCGCGCGGTGCGCATTCCCAGGCTGCGCCGGATGTTCTCAGCGGTGGCAACGATGCGGCCGTTCTTCTCACCGGCCGCGATGATCTTCTTGGTCGCCTTTACCGTCAGCCCGATTGGCTTCTCAACCATCACATCCACGCCCGCCTCCAGGCAGGCGACGGCGGAGATGTGGTGCTCCCAGTGAGGCGTGCAGATGTCTGCCGCGGTCGGCGCATCGCCCTGCAGCATTTCATCCACGCTCGTGAATACGCGCGGGTGGCTGCCCTGGAAGGCCTCCGCCTCCTGCGCGAACTTCTCCGCGTTCTCGCGCAGGGGGTCGCACATCGCCGCTAGCGTGAACTTGCTCAGCCCTTTCTGGTGTATTGTGCGATAGCCCCACAGGTGGCCTCGGGCCATGCCTCCGCACCCGATGATCGCCAGCCGAACTTCCTTTGCTGCCATCCGCGCTACCTCCATTGCTGCCGCGCAGGCGGGCCTCATTGCCACCGCCCGGCAGGATTAATGAACCGGTCGGCAGGCTGTCTTCTGCGGCGGGTGGTGGCTGCCCTTCTTGCGGATGGAAAGGAACTGCCCGCCGGCCTGCGGGAGATCGAGTGGGTGCTCGACCCTTCCAGCGCTGCGGCGGGCCCGGGTTGGCCTCCGAGGGCCAACGCGTTACTTGCTGGCGTACATTGCTTCCAGCAGTTCCCAGTAGCGCTGATAGACCTCGCGGCGCTTGACCTTCAGGCTGGGAGTGAGATGGCCGGCCTGTTGGGTGAACTCGTGATCGAGGATCGTGAACTTGCGTATCTGCTCGAAGGGGGCTAGATCGGCGAGCTTTCCATCAATGTGATCCCTGTACGTCTGCTGCACTTCCGGGCGCGCCACCAGATCGCTGCGACTGTTGAAGGGAATGCCGCGGCTGCGGGCTACTGCTTCGAGCTCGGCAAAGGCGGGCACGATCAGCGCAGACAGGTAACTGCGCTTGTCCCCGTACACCAGCGCTTCGGCGATCAGCGGATCGGTCTTCAGCAGGTTCTCGATCAGCTGCGGCGCAACATTCTTCCCCCCAGCAGTGACGATGATGTCCTTCTTTCGATCGGTGATGGCGAGATAGCCGTCGTTATCAATGTATCCCACATCACCAGTATGAAACCATCCGCCCGCCAGCGCCTCGGCAGTCGCCTCGGGCTTATGCCAGTAGCCCTTCATTATGTTTGGGCCGCGAACAAGTATCTCGCCGTCCTCAGCGATCTTGATTTCCACCCCGGGTATCGCGGGCCCGACCATGCCGGGCTTGACCCTGTCGGCGCGATTTACGTTCGTTACCGGGGATGTCTCGGTCAGCCCGTAACCCTCCAGCACCGGCATTCCAATATCGTAAAAGAACTCCGCCAGCTCTTTCGCCAGCGGCCCCCCGCCGGAGACGAAGAAGCGCAGCCTGCCTCCCATCACCGCCCGCAGCTGCCTCAGCAGCAGCCTGTCAGCCAGTGCGCGCTTCGCTCGCAGCCACGGCGACACAGGCGCACCCGCTCGCCCCAGCGCGCCCACTCGCCGCGCCACTTTCATGCTCCAACGACAAGCCCGCCGGCGCAGCGCGCCTCGCCGTTCAATGGTCGACATCATGCCCGCATGTGCTTTCTCGTAGAACCGCGGAACCGCGCTCATGAACGTGGGCGGCACTTCGCCGAGGTTCTCAAGAACCTTCTCCCACGATTCTGCGAACGTGATAGGCACTCCATCGTAGATCATCAAGTAGTAGTCGCAGGTGCGCCCGAACACGTGGCTGAACGGCAGAAAGTTGAGGTTCCGGTCCGCAAGTGTGATCGCAGGCAGCACCTGATTCGTGGCGGCACAGTTGCAAACGAAGTTGTGGTGCGTGAGCATGGTGCCCTTCGGCTCGCCGGTGGTGCCAGAGGTGTAAATCAGCGCTGCCAGTTGATCGGGCTCGATCATCGCAACCCGCCGCTCGCGCTCCTCCTGATCCCGAGCGCGGCCGCCCCTCATCGCCTCTTCCAACGAGAGCACTTGTGCTTCACACTTCTCCGGTGGCCCCTCTATCAGGATTACGTGTGCCACGCCGGGCAACGAATCCCTCGCCTTCAGTACCTTCGACAATTGCTGCTCGTTTGAAACAATGATCACCCGCGCGCCGGAATCAGCTAGCTGATACTCGATTTGTTTGGCTGTCAGGGTGACGTAAATTCCGACCGTCGCCGCTGCACAGGTGAGGATCGCCAGATCGCAGATCACCCATTCCGGCCGGTTCTCCGAAAGAAGCGCCACGCGGTCGCCCGCCTGGACGCCCAGCGCTATCAGCCCGGCGCCCAGGTCGTCAACCTGCTTGCGCGCTTCGTTCCAGGTCATCCAACTCCAGGAACCGGCGCGCTTTGCCCGCAGCATCGGTTCCTCGCCATGGATCTGCGCCTGCGCGCGAAACATCTCAACGAGGTTTTGGCTGGTCATAGGCACACCGCCCTTCATGAAAGGCTCTCCATCGCGATCTCGGCGATGTCCATCACGGGCAACCGCGCTTCCAAGCCCAGGTCCTGCACAGCATCGGACAGCATCGTGTTACAAAACGGGCACGCGACGCACAGCAGGTCGGCAGAGGCCGCGGCAGCTTCGCCGACGCGCTCGTGGTTGATGCGCGTGCCCAACTTCTCCTCCATCCACATGCGGCCGCCCCCCGCCCCGCAGCACAGCGACCGATGGCGGCTGCGGTGCATTTCGACCCGCTGCCCCGCCGCCTGGATTACCGCCCGCGGCGCGGCATACTCTAGATTCATCCTTCCCAACCAGCAGGGGTCGTGAAACACCACCCGCCAGGGCTTTCTGTCAAGCCTCAGCCGCCCCTCGTTGAGCAGCCCCGCAATGAGTTGCGAATGGTGAATCACTTCGTAGTGCCCGCCGAACTGACCATAGTCGTTCTTCAGTGTGCTGAAACAGTGCGGACAGCAGGTGACGATTCTCTTGACTCCATACCGGTTCAGCGTCTCGATGTTCTGCTGCGCGAGCTGCTGGAAGAGATACTCGTGCCCCAGCCGCCTTGCGGCGTCGCCCGTGCAACGTTCCTGGGTGCCGAGGATGGCAAAAGAAACCCCGGCTGAGCGCATCAGCCGCACCATCGCCGCTGATGCCTTCTGCGCGCGCTCGTTGAAAGAGCCTGCGCAGCCCACCCAGAACAAGTATTCCACATCCGGGCTCTGTTCGATAAGTGGCACATTAAGACCGTCCGCCCACTTCGCCCGCTGCGAGGCTGGGATAGGCCAGGGGTTTCCATTAGTCTCCAGGTTGCGGAAAAAGGCGTTCAACTCCGAAGGGAACCTGGACTCTGCCATCACCAGCGCGCGCCGCATCTCCACGATCTTCGGAACGTGCTCTATGAAAACCGGGCATTGCTCCATGCACGCGCCGCAGGTCGTGCACGACCAGAGCTCATCCTCCTGCACTCCCTTGCTGCCAACGAGGGGCGGATCGCCAACCGGCTTGCCGCGCAACAGCGCGTCGCCCTCCTCGAAGAGGCTGGCCTTGACGTCAAGCACGATCTTCTTTGGTGACAGCGGCTTAGCCGTGATATAGGCAGGGCAGTTCGCCTGGCAGCGTCCGCACTCGTTGCACGCATAGCAATCGAGCAGCCCTTTCCATGTGAAGTCGTTGGCCTTCGCCGCCCCCAGCCCCGACTCGCTTTCGAAATCCACGACGGGCAGGGTATTCACCGGCCCCGTGCTCCGGAAGAAGATGTTCGCCATCGCACCCACAATGTGAAGGTGGAATGGCCACGGAAACACGTAGAAAAAAGTGAGCAGGATCGCGGCCAGCGTCCACCAGAAGCCTTCATGCAGCCCGGCCACCGTCTGATCGGGCAGAGAACCGAGGCTGGCAGCGAAGGAATTCGTCAGCGGGCGCCAGGCCGAGGCGGCCTGCGTGCCCAAGTCCACTTCGCATGCGTTTGCTCCACCGACGCAAACCGCCAGGCCGCAGATGAACAACAGGAATGCGAGCGCCTCGGGCGATACCCGGTCGTAGAACCTGCGCGGCACTGCCAGCCGCCAGACGATTGCCACTATCGCGGCCACGAACGAGACGATCGCCGCCATCTCCTGCGCGCTCTGGAATGCCCCGTGCGGCACGGGGCCAAGGATGCTCAGAGAAAAAGACGGGTACACGCCCTTGATCAGAAACTCGACATCCCCGATGAGCAAAATCCAGAAGCCCCAGAAAATGAGGAAATGCACCACCCCCGGCCCCTGCCTCACTACGCGGCGCTGGCCGAATACATACCACAGGAACCAGCCGACGCGGCGCGGGATGTTCTCGAACCGCCCCTCGCTTCTCCCGAGCCGGACGAGGCGATAGAGCCTCCATGCGCTACGGACAAAGAACAAAAGGGCGGAAAGAAGCAGGAACGCAAAGAATAGGGGCTTCGCGAGAGTCCACATGGGCGATGACGTTCAGTCGCCTCCTTTCAATGCTGCAACCAGGGCGGGCACCACCTTGAACAGGTCCGATGCAATCCCGTAATCGGCATGCTTGAATATCGGCGCCTGGGGGTCGTTGTTGATGGCGACAATGGTCCTCGAAGTTCTCATCCCTGCGAGGTGCTGTATCGAGCCCGAGATTCCACAGGCGATGTAGAGTTTGGGGGTCACGGTCTTTCCCGTCTGGCCCACCTGGCGCGCGTGAGGCTGCCAGCCGGCGTCAACCGCAGCGCGTGATGCGCCCACTGCCGCACCCAGGAGCCCGGCCAATTCCTCCAGCATGGCGAAGTTTTCCGGCCCTTTCATACCGCGGCCGCCGGAGACTACGATGTCCGCTTCGGCCACGTCGAGTTCGCCAGCCTCCTTCTTCACGATCTCCTTGAGGCGAACCCGCGGCGGCGGCGCGGCCATCGTTCTCGTCGTAATCTCAGCCTTTCGGCCCGCATCCGGCGGCTCCAGCGCGAAGGCGTTCGGGCGCGCAGTGATAACGTGGGAGCCTTCGCCCACCGCCTCCACCCGCCCGATTACCTTCCCGGCATAGAGAGGCCGTAATACCAACAGACGGCTATCCGCTGCCTCGATGCCGGTTACCTCGCTTGCCACCGCCGTATCGAGCAAGCCCGCGACAAGGGCCGCCAGGTCCTTGCCAAGCGAGGTTGCCGGAACCAGAACTGCCGACACGCCCTCCTCTCGCGCAACGGAGGCTACCACCTCCGCCTGGGCACGAGCTTCGTGCCCGTCCCCTGGTTTCAGGAAGACCACCTTATCTGCGCCACCCTCGGCGAGAGAGCGAGCAAGATCATCGCTCTCCCCGACCACCGTCGCAATCACTTTGCCGACAGTCAGACGCCGCGCAGCGCCCAGCAATTCCAGCGACACGCGCCGCACCCCATCGTCCTGACGCTCGGCCACCACAAGAATCGGCTTGTCCATCAACTTTGCTTCTCTTCCTCCATGTTTCGCGGCAGTCACTTCCAGGTGCTTGTCGGTCAAATAGCCTTTGCTTCTTCCCTCAGCAGCCGGACCAATTCCCGCGCAGCCTCGCCGGGCTCCCCCTGCAACATTTTGCAGTCGCTGCGCTGCGGCGGCAGCTGCCAGCCAAGGACGCGCAGGCGCGAGCCCGAGACCCCTACCTCCGCGGCGGATAACCCAAGGTCGGCGGCCGAGAGCTTTTCAATCGGCTTCTGCTTGGCCTTCATCACAGCGATCACCGCGGGATAGCGCGGCTCGTTCAATCCCTTTTCAGCGGTCACGAGGGCCGGCAGGTCGCACTCCACCACCTCGCTGCCGCGGTCGGTTTCGGAATGCACAGTCACGCTCTTCTGGTCAGCCGACAGATCCAGTTTGACCACACACGACAGATGCGGCATGCCAAGGTGCTGCGCCAGAAGAATTCCTACCTGCGCATCGTAACTGTCAACGGCCATCTTGCCGCATAGCACAAGGTCGAACGGCGAGCGCGACACGGCCTTCGCGAGCGCTTTCGCCGTCGCTGCGGCGTCACAGCCCTCGAACTCGGGCCCGGTTATATGCACCGCCCTATCAGCCCCCATTGCGAGAGAAGTGCGCAGCGCGGTGGCGGCGCGCTCCGGGCCCAGGGTCACGGCCGCGATGGTGCTCCCGCCAACCCGCTCCTTGATCCGGATCGCCTCCTCTAAAGCATACTCGTCATAGGGGTTGATGATCCAGGGCAGGTCGGCGGTGTCCAACGCCGAGCCGTCGGCGAGCGGCTTTATTTCCGCAGCGGTATCGGGAACCTGCTTCAGGCAGACAACCAGTTCCATCGCCGTTCTCAGTAGGACCCTTTCTTGGCCAGGTCTCGCGCGATGACGATGCGCTGGATCTCGTTTGTTCCCTCGAAAATCCTGTTGATGCGCGCGTCGCGATAGGCTCGCTCCAAGGATAGTTCTTGCATGTACCCCATGCCCCCGTGTATTTGCAGTGCCTTGTCAACCGCGCGATCCAGCGCCTCGGAGCAGAACATCTTGACGATCGCCGACTCCCGGCCAAACTTCATGCCCTGGTCCATCATCCACGCGGTGCGATAGACCATCCCCTCCATCGCGTAAATGTCAGCCGCGATCTCCGCCAGCATCGCCTGCAACATCTCCTGTTGGATAATCGGCTGCCCAAACTGCACGCGCTGGCTCGCATACTTGATCGAGAGGTCCAGCGCCTCCTTGGAGGCGCCCACGCAGGCGGCGCCCAACCCCAGCCGCCCGACATCAAGCGCCTTCATTGCAGTGTAGAAGCCGTTGCCCACATTGCCAATCACGTTCTCCTGCGGCACGCGGCAGTCCTCGAAATGAACCTCTGTCGTGCTCGACCCGCGGATGCCGAGTTTCGCTTCCTCTGCCCCCACCTCCACCCCGGGGAAGCCGCGCTCCACCACGAACCCTGTGATGCCCCCGCGCGGGCCCAGATACCTGTCGTTCGCGGCATATACCACGTAAACATCAGCGATCCCGCCGTTGGTCACGAAGATTTTTGTGCCGCGCAGAACCCACTCGTTCCCATCCTGCGTCGCCGTCGTCTCCAGGGAGGCCGCGTCAGAACCAGCGCCTGCTTCCGTCAGGCAGTAGGCGGCCAGCTTCTCCCCTCTTGCCAGCGGCGCGAGGTATTTCTGCTTCAACTCCTCTGAGCCGTCCAGGTAAATGGACATGCTGCCGATGCTCGTATGGGCGCCCATGGTCACCGCGGTCGAACCGCACGCGCGCGCCATTTCCTCCATTACGATGCAGTAGCCCGTTTCCCCGACTCCCGCCCCACCATACTTCTCGGGGAAGGGCAGCCCCATCAGCCCCATCTCGGCCATCTGCTTGATGAGTTCAGGGGGAACCTTTTTCTCCTGGTCAATGCGAGCAGCGAGCGGCCGCACTTCCTTGTCCACGAAGCGCCGCACCATGTCCCGCAGCATCACCTGGTCTTCGCTGAACGTGAAATCCACCGCCTCCTCCTTACTTGTCCTGGAATTTGGGCTGGCGCTTCTCCAGGAAGGCAGTCACGCCCTCGCGTGCGTCCTGGCTGCGGCAAACCTCAGCAAACGCCTGGTTCTCGCGCTCGAGGCCCTGCGCAAGCGAGGTCTCCAACCCTTCCCTGACAACCTTGAGTATCTGCCTCACTGCCACCTTGCTCTTCGAGGCAACCCGCTGCGCAAGCCCCGTGGCCTGGCGCAGCAGCTCTGCATCTGGCACCACCTCATCCACAATCCCCACTTGATATGCTTGCTGCGCAGAGATCATGTCGCCGGTAAGAATCATGCGCAACGCTGCTCCCTTGGTTGCCAGGCGCGGAAGCCTCTGCGTGCCTCCCCAGCCCGGTATCAACCCAATGTTCACCTCCGGCTGGCCCAGGCGGGCTCTGTCACTGCAAAGCCTTATGTGGCAGGCCATCGCCATCTCCATCCCTCCTCCCAGGCAAAGGCCGCTGATCGCCGCGATCACCGGCACGGGGAGGGCCTCGATGCGCGAGAAGATCCTCGTGCCATTCGCAGACTTCGCCTGCGCATCCTCGGCCGTGGTCAGGCTTCCGATTTCTCTCACATCCGCCCCGGCCGAGAAAGCGGGCCCCGCGCCGGTTATCACCACAGCCCTGATGCTGGCGTCTTTCTCCACCTGGTCGCAGGCGCGATCCAGGGCCTGCAGCACCGCCGTCGAGAGCGCGTTCACCGGCGGGCTATTCAGCGTGATCGTCATCAGACCGTCTTGTACCTTAATCTGCACCCCAGCGTCAGCCATCACTCCCTCCTGTTGCATTAGTAAGTGAAAAAGCCTCGGCCCGTCTTCTTGCCGAGATGCCCTGCTCCGGCCATGCGCTTCAGCAGCGGCGCTGGCCAGAACCTAGCCCCAAGTTCGTTCGACATCCTGCGCAGCCCTTCCACCGCCGTGTCAAGCCCGATGGAATCTCCCCAGTGCAGGATCCCATTCTTATCCCTCGGGAAACCTATCCCCGCCAGCAGCGCGATCTCCATGTCGCTCGCCCCGCAGATGCCCTCTTCCAGGCACAGCGCCGCCTCGTTCAGCATCGGCAGAACGAGGCGCTCCATTGAGAACTTCGTGCCCTTCACCCCGGTGTCTTGCTGCACGCGCGCTATCGCATTCTTCAGCACATCGTCCTCTCGCGGCCACCCTTCTGCGTAGCCGTAAACTCCGGCGCCAGTCTTCTGCCCTTTCCTCCCCTCCTGCGCCAGAAGGGTCAGCACGCTCGCTGGAGTCATGCGCGGCCCGTAGCCGTCGTAAAGGACCTTCGCCACCTCGGCCGCGACGTCCAGGCCGAGCGCGTCCATCAAGAAGAAAGGCCCCATCGGGAACCCCCACGAGTTCGCCATCTGGTCTATGTACATCGCCGGGGCCGCCCCCTCTTGCAGGCAGTAGGCCGCCTCGTTCAGGTAAGGGAACAGCAGCCGATTGATGAGAAAGCCGGGGCATTCTCTAACCTTCACGGGGATCTTCCTCAGCGTCTCCGAAAACGTTATCGTGTCCTGAACCGTGTCCTCGGCAGTGTCCAGCCCGGGTATCACCTCCACCAGCCTCATCACATGCGCCGGGAAGAAGAAGTGCATCCCCACCACCTTGTGCGGCCTCTTGGTCGCGGCCCCGATTGCCGAGATCGAGAGACTCGACGTGTTCGAGGCCAGGATTGCATGTTCCGGCGTAACTTCGTCCAGTTCCTTGAAGACGCGCTGCTTCAATGCCAGGTTCTCAGGCACCGCCTCGACCACGATGTCCACGTCGTGGAACGCATCGTAGGTGGTGGACCCGCTGATGAGGCTCATCTTCTGGTCGGCCTCCTCGGGCTTCATCCTGCCCTTCTCGACACGTCCGCGATAGATCTGCCGGGCCTTCTCCAGCCCTTTCTCGACCAGGGATTGGTCCACATCCTTGAGCACCACCGGCAGGTTCGCGAAACTGATGGTCTGCGCGATCTCCGCGCCCATCGCTCCCGCGCCCAGCACTGCGGCCTTATATATATACATTGTTGCCTCCCGCAAGAAAACTGAAGCGTTCTACAACACTCACGGGCACGCCCAACACGCCGTGGCGCTGCCCGCGAACGCATTCCACGGCCCGTCAGGTTTCACGCTCGAAAATCGTGGTCGTGCCCTGGCCCAAGCCCACGCACATGGTCGCCAGGCCCCAGCGAACATCTCGCCGGCGCATCTCGTGCAGCAAGGTAGTGGTGATGCGCGCGCCGCTGCACCCCAGCGGGTGCCCAAGGGCAACTGCGCCCCCGTTCACATTGGTCTTCGCGTGGTCCAGCGGAATGTCGCGAAGCGCCAGCAGGGCGACAACCGCAAAGGCTTCGTTCACCTCCACCAGGTCCATCTCCGACGGCTTCATTTTCAGATAGGCCAGCGCCTTCCTGGTTGCGTAAATCGGCCCCACCCCCATGATCACCGGGTCCACCCCGGCGCTTGCCATGCTGCGGACCGTGGCCATCGGCTTGAGACCAAGTTCCTTGGCCTTCTCCTTCGACATCACGAGCACCGCGGCCGCCCCGTCACTTATGCCCGAGGAACTGCCCGCAGTTATCGTTCCCTTCATCCTGAAGGCTGGTTCCAGCGCGGCCAGTTTCTCGAGCGAGGTGTCGGGCCGGGGATGCTGGTCGGTGTCCACCATGATCGGCTCGCCCTGCTGGTTCTTCCCAGGCACCGGCACGATCTGCTCCTTGAACTTCCCGTCCCGCTGAGCGGCCACCGCCCGGCGATGGCTTTCCAGCGAGTAGGCGTCCATCTCCTGCCGCTTCACCCCGAAACGCTCCACCAGTTTCTCGGCGGTCTGGCCCATCATGAAGGCAGCCGGGTCGAGCATCTCGAAATGCTTTGGATGGATATCAATGTCGCGGGTCATGGAAAGGTGCGTCATCTGCTCCACGCCCCCCGCGATGATGATATCGCCGAATCCCGTCATGATCTGCATCGCCGCGTAACTTATCGCTTGCAGGCTCGATGAGCACAGCCGGTTGATACTCACGCCCGGGACTTCGTACGGCAGGCCGGCAAGCAGTACGATGCGCCGCGCGACGTTCAGATTCTGTTCCTCGGCCTGGTTCGCGCAGCCGAAGATTACATCGTCCACCGCTTCGGGCTTGACACCGGTTCTCTCCAGCACCGCCTTGACGACCGCAACACCCAGGTCCTCCGCTCGCACATCGCGAAATACGCCGCGCTCGCCCGAGCGCCCGAGAGGGGTGCGAACGGCATCAACTACCACTGCTTCACGCATGCTTACCACGGTATGCGCCTCCTTCTTGGCCCCACGCTATCTTCGGCGCCCCGGCCCGCATCCCCTCCTGGGAATTGACCGCAGCGGCACGCCCGCCAAGGGGTAAGCCCCTTTGGGCCCCGAAAGCCGTCCGCGGGCACACGAGGGGCTGCCTGGCCTCGGCGCCTCTCCAGCTGGACCGGGAACCCTAGTTCTCCACCATGCTGTCTCATCCTGCTTGCATCATCCGGAATTTGTGGCTCTTACCTCGTTGACGACAGCCGCGTGGAAGGATGGCCCCGGCCCGGCACCGAAAACAGCCAATGTGCCAGACCGGCGCCGTGCGGGCCTCGGGCGGCGCATGCCCGGCTCACGCCCAAGAAGAGCGGCCGGGGCGACCTCGACACTTGACGAGAGAACCCTATTGAGATCTCGGTTTCCCTGCCTTCTGAGTTGCGTGATGCTGGCCGCGGCCTGCATGGCTGTTGATTCCAGAGCGCCTCGCCCGTCCATCATCCTGCGACCGAAATGCAACGCGGTGCTGCTAAGGCGGGGCGGCTGCACGCTGCCCGTGTCCCTGAGGTGTCCGCAGTTCATTTTCGGCGGCATGGCAGCAGTAGGGGGCAATCCTCCCCTTGCAGTCACGGAGGACATACCTGCGGGGAGGCTCGTCAAATTGTCGTTTCCTCCCGTTATTCTCCCCGGCTCCAGTCAACTTGAAGTGCAAATGCTGGTGCAGTGGTCGCCAAGCGAATCGCTGCTTCGTAAGTGGGCCCGCTTTCGGCTGACCAACGCAAAATCGCCGAAGATTCTCAACGAGATCGTGCTCGATGATCTGGACGCGCATCGTGGCGCTGTTCGCCTGCACCCGGGCTCGGTGCAGAGTTACCCCGCATTTCTCGAGGGCTTTTTCCTAGGCATCGAGTTCCCCGTCGCGAGCACGAGGCTCGAGGACGGACGGCTGCTGCTCGCACACAGGCCCGGGCTGAAGATGCGGCCGGGAGTATGGTATCAGAGCCGGAAAGCAGTTTACGGACTTGCGCCGAAGGGCAGCGAAGAGCGAGCCTTCCGCCAGTATATCTTCTCCCACCGTCCTCTCCCTCGTGGAGTTCACTTCAACTATAACAGCTGGTGGACCTCGCCGGTCCCCTATGCGGAGTCCGACATCCTGCGCCTGATGCAGGCATTTGAGCAAAGGCTTTACCGCCGGCACGGGGCCTGCTTCGACACTTTCTGCATTGATATGGGCTGGTCCAATCCGCGCACCATATGGGAGATAGATACAGCACGTTTCCCCCATGGATTCACGAGAATACAGGATGCCGCCCGCAGGATGAAATGCCATCTGGGACTGTGGATCTCCCCCAG
>Ga0315280_10000040_pt1 | contig 229832 bp, 229 predicted proteins | sample YL17G06_40_MG_FD_203697 | JGI IMG/M metagenome (GOLD analysis project Ga0315280, IMG submission 203697) | Sediment microbial communities from Yellowstone Lake, YNP, Wyoming, USA - YL17G06_40 | ecosystem: Environmental > Aquatic > Freshwater > Lake > Sediment | place: USA: Wyoming | collected... | reverse complement strand
CGGGTATCTAATCCGGTTCGCTCCCCCAGCTTTCATCCCTCACCGTCGGGCGCGTTCTAGCCGACAGCCTTCGCCACTGGTGGTCCTCCCGGGATTATAGGATTTCACCCCTACCCCGAGAATACCGTCGGCCTCTCCCGCCCCCAAGCCGAGCAGTATCCCCCGCAGTCCAACGATTGGATCGCTGGATTTAACGGAGGACTTGCTCAGCCAGCTACGGATGCTGTAGGCCCAATAAACATCCCCACCACTCGGAGAGCTGGTATTACCGCGGCGGCTGACACCAGACTTGCCCTCTCCTTATTCCCCCAGCTATCTATACTAGGAAAAAGCCATCCTCAGCGGACGGCACTCGGGATGGCCCCGTCAAGCTTTCGCTTATTGCGAAGTTTTCGCGACTGCTGCGCCCCGTAGGGCCTGGGTCCTTGTCTCAGTACCCATCTCCGGGCTACCGCTCCCACGGCCCGAACCGGTTAAAGGCTTGGTGAGCCATTACCTCACCAACAACCTGATCGGCCGCGGCCCCATCCTTGGGCAACACCTAGAAGCATGCTCTAAGCGCCTTTTGAGCGAAGACCCATTCCAGGGTTCTTCACCTATCGGAAATTAGCCCCAGTTTCCCGGGGGTGTTTCCGTCCCAAGGGCAGGTTAGCCACGTGTTACTGAGCTGTGCGCCGCGCCTCCACCATGGCTAGGAAGCGCACGACTAGCATGTCTTAGTCCCACCCCGATAGCAGTAGGGTCCGGCAGGATCAACCGGAGTTAACTCCTGGCTGATCGAAAGCCAGAGTGCTTATTGGCTGTACAAACCGCAAAGGCGACTGGATTTGGAGGGTTAACAGCCATTTTTTTGCCAAAGCCCAATTCGGACCTAACGAAGGTTAACGCGTCAGGTCTACATGTTTTGTCCCCGCAATTGGAGGCCAACCATCCTCATCCTGTAGGGCGATTTGTACGCCTTTGTAGTTGGGGTTGAGCCGCCGCCGTTAATTGCGGGGCTAGTTTGTTCGCCAAATTAAATCTGAAGGCGTCTTAGTCGATATAAAGGTTTCTTTACGTTCTAATGCCTGTTCTCGCGTTAACTTTAGCATTCTCAGAGGATGACCAGAAGTTCCCTCAGGCTCTTGATGATTATGTCAGGCTGGAGGTTCGAATCGTCCTTCGGTGGTGTCCATATCATCGTTGGTCTGTCGGTCGCGGAACGCTTTCTCCGTATGAGTATGGGTTTGATGCCTGCATCTCTGGCGCCTTTCACGTCTAATCGTGGTGTGTCGCCGACGAAGGCTGCATCGCTGGGTTTGATGTTTAGGTCTTTGAGGGCTTTTTCGAAGATTATCGGGCTTGGCTTGCGTTTGTTGATTTCGCCGCTGACAATGATCACGTCGAAGAACTTTTTTAGGTTGAATTTCTCCAGCAGGGTCCAGACAGCCTCTGGAATGGCAAAGTTGGAGACGATGCCGAGTTTGTATTTTCCATGGAGTTTCTCCAAAACTTCGACTGCGTCATCGTCTAGGCGCACGTAACGTATGAATTCGTCGGCGAAAACGTTCGTGGCTCCCGTCACGATTGGGTGTTGGGCTTCTAGGTTGTAGCCTAGTTTTTTCAGTGTGCGGGAGACGCGAACGTTGAAATGGGGTTCTTCTAGACTTTTGCTTGATTCTTCGTAGAGTTTGTCTCTGACTTCGAAGTAGATGTGGCTGAAATCGTTGAATGATGTGGTGACTCCGTTCTTGGTGAGAAATTCGTGGAGTTTTCTTAGGGAGGGTTCGTAGAAGGTTTCTCCGCCTTCTATTATTACTAGCGTGTCGAAGAGGTCGAATAGGACTGCTTTGACTGGCATTGGCATACCTAGGTGCGATGGCTTGTTCCAGCATAAAACGATTTTCGAAACAAACAACTAAAATTCTTATATAACCTATGTATCAGCACACGAGATAGAGAGGATGACCTGAAAGTGAAAAGTGACAAACTTCTTCTTTCCATTGCAGAAGCTTTGACAATTTACGGTCTCATAATGTTCGTTTATGGAACAATCGTCGTTCATGTTACGCAAACATGGTCGGGAGATTGGCCTGTTGACAGAAGTCTTCCTTGGCTCACGTTGGATGTTTTTATTATGATTAGCTTCGGCTTGTCTTTCTTTGGATTCGTAGCGTGGAGGTACATTAGGCACGCGGAGGAGGCAAAGTAAAATCATATCGGGTTGCGCGTTTCTGATGTGCATAGTAGCCGATTAAACCTCTTTGAAGCTATCGTTATGCTATGTGTTAGGTTGCCGTGACTACACGTTTTTTCTGGTTGTTGGGTTCGGTTGCTTATCTGTTGTCATTTGACTGAATAGTTTTGTCCGGACAAACGGTGAGCGTTTGTTGGGTTGCGGTTCTGCTTTGTTAAACAACAAAAGGTGCTGACGTTGAAGAAGCTCAAGCTTTTGCTTTCTGTTAAGCTCCAAACAGTGCCTGCCCCTTAGGTATAAATGGCTTGGAACTGTGGTTGACCTTGTGTAGAAGAACATCATCTTTTGGTGGTGTGCCAGTTTCCGTGGTCGCCCAATGTGTACTTAATCGAGCTCGTGGAACGCGCAAACACATTAATCAACCTCAGAATCGGGTAGAATGGCGTGTAGAACAGCAAGGCGTGGTAGTTGTGGCTGTCATACGCGTACTTCAGCGCTATCGCCTGGTTAACCACGCCTATGAAAAGCCCATATGGCACGAAGATGAGCAGTCCCAGAATGAAGTAGATGCGGTCGGGTGCGAACCACAGCAGAAACGGAAAAGCAGAGAAAGCAGCCAAATCAACGAAGGCTCCGCCATACTCGAAAACATAGCAGTACCACAGGAGCAGAGTTAACCATGATTTCTTCACGAGCAAATCCCTATGCAAACTAAGAGTATTGTGAAGCCAGCCTGTGAACCATCTTAGCCTCTGATTCCACAAACTGCGAAACGACAACGGCGCAATCGTCGAGGTCGTGGCAACGTTTACGTATCCCACGCTGGCGCCCCGCTTATGCATCTCCAACGTAATCTCCAAATCCTCAGTCACGGAATGCAAATTCTTTTCGTTGAGAATCCCCCGCAGGGCTTCAGCATCGTACAAGCCTATGGCTCCCGAAACCACAAGCACGTTATTGCCGAGTGACTGGGCGCGGCGACCCACTCCCAAGCCTTCGCTGTACTCAAGCTGCTGCAAAACAACATACGGGTTCAGCTCAGAATCACCGTCCGACGGGTGAACATAGCCAGTCACAGCCTTTTTTCCGTTAGAGAGCATGTGCTCAACAAGCCTGACCAGAGTGTCGGGCAACCACCAAGAATCAGCATCAGCGACGGCTATGAGGCTTCCCAAGGCTTTGTTCATTCCCGTTTTAATAGCTTCAGTCTTGCCCAAGTTCGCACAGTGCCTGACCACCCTGCAGCGCATCTGCGGATGCTTCTGACGGTGAAGTTCAATGGCTGACCACGCAGCTTCGTATGTGCAGTCTGTGCTTCCGTCGTCAACAACGATTATCTCACATGGACCGCGGTATTTCTCAGCGCACTCAAACAGACTTCTGACGGACCGGGCAACGTTCTTCTCTTCGTTGAAAGCTGGAACCACGATGGAAACCATCGGATAAAACATCGGCTTAGGCACAGTCTTGCGAACCTGAGCGAGCAAAGCCGCAACCGCCCAGATGCCAGCAGCGCCTATGGCCAAGAAAGTGTACCAACTGTAGAAGAAGTGGATTGCAGCGTACCACAGCCAGTTCGCAGTTTCCGTTGTTGGCGCGTAATGGAAGATTCCCGTGATAAGCCAGTCGGCGATTATGGGGAAGAACTGCCAGGAAAGATAAGCGAGAACAACGGGAATGGCGAACAGTAAGTAAACTAGCCTAGAATTTCTAACACGTTCCACTCTCGTCTGCAAGCCTTCTCCCATCACTCGAAACTCTAGAGATATCTCCTACAATCCGATACCGATGGTTTCTCGTGATAAATCAAGTATTCCCAGCAGAGCAATATTCCAGCAGACAACACGAACATGCGAAAAAAGCAAAAAATGTATAAACATGCGACGATGAGAATTTCCAAGTACCAAAAAGGAAAAACATTCCAATGGAAGACCTATCACGCTACTACACTCTTCTGAGAGACCCAGCACGCCGAAAAATCATAGAAACACTGGGCACTCAAGAAAAAATGGGCTTCAAAGAACTCAAGGAAACCCTGAACCTGGGAGTCGGGACTGTCTACTACCACTTGGACATGCTCAGCGACTTCATCGAACAAGACAAACAACGCAAATACAAGCTCAACGACAGAGGACAAGCGCTCTTTAGAGTGCTCAAAGACGGAAACGTTCCCGCCACGCTGGAGATCAGCGAAGCCTTCAGCCACCGTGTTGGAAAATGGGTTTTCCTCTCGCCCGTTTTCGCCAAGACTGTCAAGCCTTTACGACTGTTGCCCGTGGCGATAGCATTTCTGCTTGCAGGCGCTCTAGGAGCAGCGTATGCAGGTCTTGAACCCGCGTTGTTCTTCTATTTTCCCTATTCGTCCCGCAGTTTTCTCGGCATCGTGGCAGAATTCATCTTCAGCTGGGTTGGCCTATTTCTCTTCGCAGAAGTCTTCACTTATTTGCTCTACAGACGAGTTGGAAACGACCTGCAACTGTTCACGTGCATCAGCCTAGCATTAGCGCCGTTGGCAATCTATCCTTACATTTACGCGGCGGTTCCCATGATTATGCCGAGCGCAAGTTTAGCTTCCGTAGACCTAATTATGCAGTATGTTCTGATTTTCTTTCAGGTTTGGAGCCTCTTGCTGGTTTCCGCGGGTTTCTCCTTCGGAAAGGGCATAAGACTCGACAAAGCCATCGTCATCAGCCTAACAGCCATGTACCTTAACATTGCCGTTTTGTTCATGCTCGGACGCTTCGCCTAACGAACGGGAAGTTCTATGTTTCTAGAACTCATCTGCCGGCAAATTCGGGTTTTTTAGAAGCGGTTTTCTTAATAGAGCCCGTGCATACCCGTTTTCGGCGAAAAATCGTGAAAAACATGAGAAAATTCGTTGCGATAAGCTTTGTTGGACTGCTGCTTGCTGCAATTGCGATGCCTTTGATGGCAACAACGAACGTTTCAGCGACTGATGAATCTTCGACGCCTGTGTCTTTCACATCGGATGGTCAATGGAGCTACATCAACACATCGGATGGTCAATGGAGCTACATCAAGAATGATTTTATCACTATCGCGTTTCCTGCCAACGGCACAAAGCCGATGTTCCTGTGGTGGTACACCAGCGACCCCAACAACATCAACGTCGTCAAGTTCAAAGGCCTCATCGAATACCTCTCGTACCTGAGGCCTTACTTCCTCTGGCGATGCCAGGCTGACGGTTCCACGATAAGCAACACTATAGAATCAAACTATTACAGCCCGATGCAGCACATGAACGACTACATGAGAATGCACGTGATGTCAATTCTGTCAGAGATGGATGACTTCGCGGGTCTCCACAGGCCTTATCTGCCCTTCAGCGGGTCTACGTGGCGACTGGACGGTCCAGAAAATGTAACGGCCGGTAACGTGCAATATCTCAGCTTCAACTTCACGCTCGTGAACGTGCCCGAAGATAGACCGAACTTCCATTTTGCAGACGGCAACGTGATACTTAGGGCTCGATTCTACTACACTCCGGCTATGGAAAGCGTCTATGGAAAATACTCGTACAGTGTCAACGCGGGCGAGCTGAAGATCGACCTAGTGATTAATCATTGGGTTTGGAACATCGACACGCTTCAGCCTTTGATCAACGAGCTCAGAGACATGGGTGTTAGCGTCCCGCAGAGCAAGACTGGTTTGGCTTTGTGGGTTAATCTGGCTTCGATAAACATGACGGGGATGCACGATGCTGAAGATGATGCTCAAAGCGGCGTCGATGTAGACCTAACAGAGGGCGCTTCTATGGCTCATGACATGTATGTTGAGGGCGGAAGAGTTTCAGTGACGCAGAACGAGACTAGTGCTGATGAGATTCCGTTGCAGAATCGTTTCAGAGAGGGTTTCAGGATACGCTTCGAGACTGGCAATGCGACTTTCGCGGGCTTCTTCAAGTTCGTTCCTCAGGCCATAGTCACGAACGGCGCGGATTACAAGACGGTTGACGTGACTGCTTCTTACGTTTCCGCTGGAGCCCACATTCGCCTGTTCATCGGCTATCCGTACTTTGGTAACAACAGTTTGGAGCATGATCCTTCGCTGGGCTTGGAGAACGTCACGCCTTGGTTGCCCATGAACCTGCTGCTCGTCATCGTCGGAGCTACTGCTGCCATAGCGATTGCTTTCGCTGCTATCAGGATGCGAAAGAAGCCAGTGAACATCGTAACTGTCCAATAGCGCTTCTCTCCCTTTTTATATTATTTTGTTGTATGTTTCGGTTGGGAACAAAGGTTTATATGGAATATTGCTACACACTACTTAAGGTTCGGTTGGTGTTTATGGGTTCAAGTTCGCAGGGTGAGGAAATTCGTTGGCAAGTTATTAAGGCTATGTTGGATGAGTTTCCAGCATTGAAGGTACGGGTTAGGGATTATTTGAAGGGGCAGTCGCCGAAAAAATAGGTAGATTGGGCTTAGTTCTTTTTTAGAAGGTGCGGAGGCGGGATTTTCACGTGGTTTCTGCAGTTTTCGCCTTCGAGTTTGAGGAGTTCGGTGATTTCTCGGTAGCGTTGTAGGAAGTCTATGCCTTTGTCGGTGGCTTTGAATATTTCGCGGTCGTTTTCCAGTGCCTTGTGAAGCAGGTTGTTTTTTAACATGAACGCGAGGTAATCATTGAGCTGAGTAAAGCTTAGGTTCGCTCGGTACATAATCTGGGTTTTCAAGGTTCCTTCTCTGGCGATTTCGAGAATTTCCGCCATTATGTATAGTTTGTCCCTTCTCTTGGAGGGTGCGGAGTTGTGGTTCGGACCCCAAGGATTCATTTTCTATACTCCTCTTTCAGAACAGTCTTCTATACGAAAAGGTAGCTTGGACCGTTTTAAGGGGTGTTTCGCAGGGCTATTTATTCCGATAATTGAAATATTCTCTAGAACAAACTTCTATATTTGTAAACCATAAATAAGAGAGCAAAGTGACGGTGAAAAAATGTTGATTGGCATAGTTTCGGACACGCATGACCGTTTGCCGATGGTTGAAAAAGCCGTGGAATTGTTCAATGCGGAAAAGGTTGACCTAGTGCTGCATGCGGGAGATTACGTTGCGCCTTTCGTTGTCTGGAAATTCAAGCCGTTGAAGGCTAAACTGATAGGTGTGTTCGGCAACAACGACGGAGACCATGAGCTTTTGAGGAAAAGGTTCAGCGAGAACCCGTCTTTGGAGTTTCGGGGAAGCTTCGCAAAGATAGTTGTAGACGGCTTGAAAATCGCGTTGTTACACGGAACAGAAGAAGAGTTGTTGCAGGCTTTGATTGACAGTGAAGGCTTTGACGTCGTGGTTCATGGACACTTCCATAAGGCGGAGGTTTACAGGAAGGGCAAGACATTGGTCGTTAATCCTGGAGAGCTCTGCGGATATTTAAGTGGAAAATCGACAGTTGCGCTGCTCGACACGGCGAAACGGGAAGCCAAGATAATCCAACTGTAGACTATGAATGAGGCTTGCGTGTCTTTGTTCTCTGCGGAAATCATACCCCCTATATATAGCTTAGACTAGGCTTTCATCTCTGTGGTTGTCCCTGTGCTTGATTCTGTTTTATCCAACAATCTTGCAGTATGTGGGGTGTTTGTCTTAGAAAATGAGGATAACTTTTGTTTAGGGTGACCAGCCGTTTGGGTTTTCGAATGGGTAATGGTCTGTGTTGTTTGTGTCTATAGTGTATGGGTGTGATCCATCGCTGGGGTTTCCTGTGCAGGTGTGGTCGCTCCAGTAGTTTCCGCCTGACGGATAGTCGTTGTCCCAGGTGTTTGTTGCCTCGAAGCTGCTGACCTGCACGGTGTTGTTTATGAAGTTGTTATGATAGAGGGTGTTGTCGTTGCATGGCAGTTCTCCGTAATACGAATAATAATAGATGCCGTGATAGCTGTTGTCCACTATGGTGTTGTTGCTGAAAGTGTTGAATTTAGATTCGTAGCTTAGGTATATGCCGTCGACGTTGTTTGATATCGTGTTGTTGTGGATTGTGTTGTTTGATGAATGGTCAAAATCGATGCCTCTTTCGTTGGACGTTATGAGGTTGTCGCTCACTTCGTTATTGCTAGAATGGTATAGGCTGATGCCGTATCCGCCGGTGTTTGAGGTGATTTCATTTTGCCTCACGGTACATCCAGAGGCTTGTCCTACGTAGATGCCTGCGGTTCCCCATGCTGCATTTCGGATTGTGAACCCGCTGATATTGACGTTGTCGGCTTTGACGGCGATGACTGCGCCGGTAATGCCTTTCCCGTCGATGATTGTGGTGCTCTTGTTTTCTCCGAGGAGCGTTAGAGCCTTCTTTGTTTCTATGTAACTTTCGTTGTAGGTTCCCGATGCGACCTGAATGGTGTCTCCAGCGTTCGCTGCGTTTATGGCTTCTCTTATCGTTGAAAAGTCTGCTGGTCCGTTCTCGTCTACGGTTAGTGTTTTCGGTGTTACTACTGTCCCTCGGTTGAGGAACAAGTAGACTCCTACAAGAGAAACCACCAGCACGACAGCAATGACGACCGGCACGATGATTTTCCATCTTTTCGTCTTAATCTTCGTCTCAACAGATGGTCCGTGAGTGTTCTGGTTCAATTCTTTCCCCTCCTTTCGCAACGACTGTCTTCACCTGAAGACGTATTAAGATTTTCGGGATGATTCGATTTTACGCCGTGCTTCGCGTCAAAATAGATTAACTCTGTGGGTCTTCTCTCTTTCTGATTCGTTCGGCTAGGAATCTATTTTTAGTTAACAACAAAAATGGATGAATTGGCGAGCTGTAGGAGGTAATTGTCTACGATTCTTCCCTAGAACCAGTCTAGTGCTGCTATGTAGAACCTGTCGCCGTATGCTTGTTTAAGGGAAGCGTTTGTGGTTAAGGGTTTGGCCATCAGCACTGAGTGGCTTTCTCTGTGAATCATGTAACCTCGACTCCCGTAGACTCCGCGCAAAGCGTCGTCGAGAACTATCCTGTCGTAAACTACATCTTTGGCCTGCCGTTCGATCTCGCTGACCAACTTCTCCATGGTTCTGGCGTTCAAGGCGACAAGCTCCTTAACCCAGACTCCTTCTCTGTCCTTTCTAAATATGGCGTACCCTTCATCAGCCATCATGCACTGTCTAGCGGTTATTCCCTCTCGTTTCTTGAGCATCTTCAAATGTGCTATGTCACGAACCACGAAACCCGCCCTGCCCTGAACATACCTGTTGTAAATCTTCAGGATTCTGTCAAGGTCCATCTTCGCCGTCTTTCTCGCTCTGGAAACCTCAGATTTCTTGTGAACGAGGGATTTGTAGGCGCTCGGATATTGAACGATATCTGTGTAGCCCAGTTTCTCGTAGAATGCATGAGCTATGAATGTTCGGCTCGTCGTGAGGAAGGAGAAGCGGAACTCTTTCTCCTCAAAGTGTTCATGCGCCGTGTTCATCAGCAACGTGGAAACTCCCTTCTTCACATGACTGGGCAACGTGGCTACGCCGTAGATTCCGCCGACCACCTCCACAGTGCCATCAAGCGTTCGAGTCGGCAGGTTTAGAACTCCGACGAAACCTACTGGACAATCATCTTCAACAGCGCAGAAACCGATTGGACTATCCTTTGACCTTGGGTCGCTTTTGACGAAACTGTCAAACGTCCTTTGGCTGAACGGCCAGCGAAAAGCATGGTCGAACAGCGGGAGAAGTCCATCTTTCGATTTCAGTTCATTGTACGTTACTATTTGCATGGAGATGTCTCCTTTCGCTGAACATAAAAAGCACACGTAAAATAAAAGTCTTGAGCATTGGCTTAACTGTTGTACGGACACCTTCTCTCATTCGCAAGCGCAAAAAGCTCTGTTAGTTGTTCGTCGCTGGCGCCTCTCCTCATGGCCATCAAAACGTCAACGAGATTGTCGCTCCTCATCAGGCACGGTTTGAGTTCTCCGCCGCTAGTTACGCGCAGTCGCGTGCAGTGTCTGCAAAACTCAGTGTTTTCGATGGGATGCACAACCTCAACAGTGACGTCGGGAAGATGATAGACCCGGCGGCTCTGCATGTACCGTCTCGTTTCTACGCTCACGGCTTTCTGTGTCAGCATCGCTTCATACTCGTCTAACGATTTGTGGTTCACATGATAGTACGAGTCGTCGATGTTGACGGGTTCAAGCTCAATCAACTGCAAAACAGCCCCATTTTCAGAGGCAAACTCAACCATCTCCGGAACAGCACTGTCGTTGACGCCGTTCAAGATGAGCATGTTAAGCTTGACAGGACTGAATCCAGCCTCGACCGCAGCACTTACGCCCGCTAGAGCATTTCCCAGTCTTCCGCCGGTCAACTTGCCGTATATTTCCCCCTCCAACGTTGGCACACTGATGTTCACACGCCTCAAACCGCTGGTATGCAGCTCTTCAGCCAAAAAAGCCAGCATCGTTCCGTTGGTCGTCATGGAAAGGTCCGTCACCCTTGGAATCGAAGCGATACCCTTGACAATCTCCACGATGTCTTTTCTCATGAGGGGTTCGCCGCCGGTCAGCTTAATTCTGGAAATGCCAACCCTTGCGGCGACTTGGGCGATGCGGACGATTTCGTCAACCGTCATTTCATCTGCAGAGGTTTCTGTGTGGTTTTCTTCGCCTTCTCTGTGGCAGAATTGGCAGCGCAGGTTGCATCGTCGTGTTATAGCCATGCGCAAGTTGAGAAGCGGACGTCCGTAGTTGTCGATGAGTACCATCGTTATTCCCGTGCGTGCTTAACGATGTGAGGCGACTCCGCTAATATAAGCTTTTCAACACAAATCCTCACAGCGTCAGGGGAACCCGGAACACAGAAGAACGCTTTCCCCCTCGCCACACCCGCTACAGCGCGGGACATGACCGCCGCACTTCCAATCGCATCGAAGCTCAAACGCCGGAAAATCTCGCCAAACCCCGGCAGAACCTTCTCCAAGAAAGGCGAAACCGTCTCGATGGTAACATCGGAAGGAGCTATGCCCGTGCCGCCGCAAAAAACGGCTGCATCTAAACCCGAAGAAGCCAGAACCTGCTTGACGCTGTCTTCGATGAGAGCCTTATCGTCGGCAATCACCTTCTTGAAAGCAACATCGTGCCCTGCACTTTGTAATTTAGATACTATTAGGTCGCCGGAGACGTCTTCGACTTTCTCGCCTTTCGCTGATTCTTGATATCGCGACGTGCTTACCGTGTACACGGCGAAGCGCAGTTTTTTGGGTGCTTCAGCCTTATGCCTTCTTGCGCTTTCGCTCACCCGTGACTCCTTCTTTGACCTTCTTCACGACGCGAATGCTCTCCATTGCTGTGTGCGGGTACTGTCCCGCCTGGTCCTTTTCGTACTGCTTAACCATGTCCCAAACCGTCAAGAGACCAACAGTCGTAGCGGTCAGAGCTTCCATCTCAACGCCCGTCTGCGCCTTCGTCTTCACCGTAGCGGTAACTTCAACTCCAGACTTGCCTGCGATTCTAACTTCGACTTCCACGTTCGTCAACGGCAACGGGTGGCACAGCGGAATGAGGGCACTTGTCTCTTTGGCGGCTAAGATGCCCGCAATCTTCGCGGTGTAGAGAGGTTCTCCTTTTGCGATTTTGCATTCTTTGATTAGCTTGACAGTCTCAGGTTTCAGTCTGATCAGTCCCGTGGCGGTGGCTTCTCGAAAGACTTCAGGCTTGCCTGAAACGTCAACCATAACCACGTTCATCCGCCTCCGTCGCCCGTTTCTGCCTTGAAGTTTGAGAGGGAAAGCTGTTTCTTCTCCGTCGCGTTACTAGGCGTTTTCGTTGGCGCAGCGCTTTCGCTTGTTAGGATTTTCAGGCTTTCCGTTTGCAGTTCTCGCATGATTTGCTTCATTTCGTCGAGTTTCTTCTCGAGCGCGAGCAAAACGGCTCGGAAATCGTCAACGCGACCCAGAATGTACTTGACGAGGGGCTGTATGTCCTCTTTTGCCTGTATGCTAATCACGGCGCTTTTGGTTTCTGAGGCTTTTTTGAAGCTTAGAATCGAATCGATGAGCGGCGAAGGACTGTCTCTAGCTTCCCGCATCAGAAAAAGAAAATCAGAACCGTCCGTAACAGCCTTCCTCAACTGCTCGAACGCTAAACGAGAATTCGCAACCGGGTCGGGCGTGTTCTGAACTAGTATATCCTTGAACGTTGCCAGAGTCTGGGTTAGCTTTTTGCAGGCAGACTTTATCGTGTAGGCTCTTTCGGGTTTGAGAATCAGCATGAGTTCTTCGCTGGTTGCAGCCAAGTCTCCCAATCGGCTGACGTATCCTTCTGTTTTGGTTAGCAATTCTGAGGGCGGAAGCCTCTCGACGAGGATGCCGCTGGCGATGTCGCTCGCTATTTTCTGCAGGATGCCTTCAAACTCGCCCAGTTTCTGGTCGAACTCTTCCCTGATCACAGTCCTTCACCACTTTTGCTGTTACTAATGCTCCTGTTGCTTATCTGCATGTTCCCAAACTTCCATGAGGTTCTGAACAGCCTTCGCTTTAGCAGAGTGCTCATCAAACCTGTACAGCCGAACTCTTCCGAACACTTTACGCCTCAAGATGCCCTCATCCTCCAACACCTTGAGATGCTTGCTCGTAGTGTTGTAGTTGACGCTCAATCTGCGGGCGATTTCCGAAACGTTGAGTTCGCCGACCTGCGCCAGAATCTTCAGGATTTTCATCCTGAGCTTCGAACAGAAAACGTCATCTACATCCACGCTATTTCACGCTCCTTCAGTCTCGAGAGAAGCGCTGAGTTCCTTCTCCAAATCGCCGGCTGGGATGGCTGGCAGAAAAATCAGCGTCGACCTTCCACGGGTGCGGACCGATGAAACTTCCGTCTTCACTATGCCCAAGGACGAAAGGTTCTGCAAGTACTTCCACAACTGCGTGTGACTGTGCGGTTCCTTCTCGAATTCTTCGCACACCACAGCGTAAGCCTGCTCAGCCTCAGCCAGAGAAACCTGCCCTTTCTGGCTCTCCTTGAAAAGCCGCGCCACACCAAGCGCAAAAAGTTTCTCATGAAAGCTCAGGAAGCCCAACTCGCTCTTCCGCACGCCGGGAACTATACTTGAGACAGCTCTTCGAACACACTCCGGCGAAACCGTGTTGGATTCATCGGCGTCTGCGTACTTGCCAGCCCTCCAGAGCAGTTCGATGCCGAAGCGGGCGTTTCCACCCTCTGAAAAGGCGTGGTCAGCGATTAAGTCCACGGTGTCTTCTGGAACGGTTACGGGTCTGAAGGCGACAGAGACGCGGTCGTTGAGTATGTCCGTCAGCTGCGGTTTCGAGTAGTTTTCAAGTTTGATAATGTTAGATTGCAGTGTGCTTCTCGTGCTAGCGTCGAGCTGTTCAATCGCCTTCAGGTCCCGCAGGATACACACGAGCGATAGCCTCTGAGGCTTGTTCTGCCTGACTTCCTGCAACCGCGTAAGCTTGTAAATAGCGTCAGAACCTTCATGTTCAACGAGGCTCTCGAACTCGTCCAACGTTAAAATTACATAGGCTTTCTCTTCGTCCAGAATCTGCATGACAATGCCCAAGAGTTCCTCAGCCGAGTAGCCGCGTCTGGGAAAGTTCGGGTGGAAAACCGAAACAACATTGTGCAAGATCAGAAAGAGGCTTCCACGATACTCACGGCAGTTAACGTGAACGTAACGAAGGTTTGTCCCACGCTTTGCAGCCTCGCGAAGAATGTCTGCGCCGAAGCGTTGAGCGAGAACCGTTTTGCCCGTGCCCACGTCGCCCGTTATCATGACTCTTTGAGCCATCTTCTCGGGAAACTGCAACACAAAACCGAAGAACTGCATCAACAGACGCAAGTGTTCTTCTCTGTGCGGCAGCTTGTAAGGAACGTAGTTGATGTCGAGTTTCGCTTCGTCCCTGAACACGCTTCGACGCTGCAGCACCTGCAAGCCTCAAACTGATTACGTGCAAAGTGTTGTTATCCTTTTCTACCTCACGCGAGTCAATCTCAAACATTTGGACCCTAAAAAAAGACAGCAACGGTTACAACAACAATCTGAACCAATTTCTTGAAAAAAAGGAGGTTTCGGCCCCTGCTTTCAGGGGCTGTTAGGATATCTCGTTTCTGTGCGTGTTCTACGGCTGGACTTGGTACGGTCGCATCATTTCGTTGTCTTCGTGGTCTACGATGTGGCAGTGCCAAACGTATCCGGGTCCTTGAGTTGGGTCAAATGGATAGGGTGTTCCGTCTTGTTGCATCCATCGTATCCGGATTATTGTGACTTCGCCAGGGAACATTTGGACGGTGTCCTGCCAGCCTTGCTCTTCTGGTGGTGCCGGTTTCGGGTTTCCTTGCAGATAAGGTCCGACGGCCAACTCAAGTGGTATGTAGTTGAGCGGCCATGGTGGCATAGCATTGGGTCCTAAGCCTCCCTGCACCTGTTGCAGCGCAATCCAATCAGCAGAGTATTTGACAGCGTTGATTTTTTGACGGCTGACAAGTTGGAACGTTGCAAGATGCGTATGAATCGGATGTGCGTCTCCTGTGAGGTCGATTACAATCCAGTCTTCGGTTGTTCCATTGTGAGGCAACTCTGAAATCGCTCCATCCCATGGTTGACCGTTCAACATCGCCATGATGGGACCGTTAGGACCCTCGACCTCCCACAGCGTCAAGATTCGTTGTGTTGATGGTGCGGGCAGCGTCGGGAACGTTGCTCCAGTGAGCGTCGGATTAAGCATCGCTGGGATTACTGGTGCTGTGGCTCCGGGGGTTGCAGAGGATGCTACCACGGTGAATTGCATGATCTGACCAACCGTGTTCCCATTTGGTGAATCGCCCATTGGAAACGGTGCTTTGGCAGTATTTTTCAGTATGATTCTTGTTCCATTTGGGATGCCTGAGAAATCTATCAGAACATCTGCTCTTTCGCCTGGTGCGAAGGTCAATGATGTCCTTAAGACGGGATGCATAAGGTATCCCCCGTCGGCTCCAATCTGGATGAAGGGTATCGGTGTCTTGGTTGCCTGGTTGATAAAGCTGAGAGTGTAGAAGCGTGCATTAGATCCTTCTAGAAGTCTTAGGCGGTACCATCCATTTGTTACGTCGAGGTTGGGCCAAACCCTACCGTTCACCATGATCGTGTTGCCGAAGAACTCGGGGAACCAGTATGGATGAATGTCTGGGTTCTGACCCGCTGTCGGGAACCAGAGTTCACCGTTGGTGTAAAAAGTTCGGTCTTGTATTGCGATCCGAATCTCGGATATTCCGTAGGGAAAGCGGGTCGTTAGGTACTGGTCGAATGTGTTTACCGTTGGAGTTGTGACACTAGTACCGGCTGGAGGTTCTCTTAAGAGGTAGTAACCCGCAAGACCTGACATGACGTTGAGTCTAGTCATGCCTAAAGCATGGTCATGGTACCATAAAGTGCTGGGCTGCTGTAGGTTGGGATAGTAGTAGACTGCGGAATTGGCGGTTGTGGGTGAAACTGTGCTGTAGTCCGAACCATGTATGCCGTTATACGTGAACCATGCTTCTGGACCACCATCCGAATAAGACTGGACTTCTCCCTCGTGCAAGTGTGTGACCAAAGGAACTGGAGCTTGGGCATTGTACCCTTCCGGATTTAGGTCGGTTACGGTGCCGTCAAATCCTGGTGGGAATAGTGGATACGGCGGCTCTAGGTCCATACCCATAGGCATATCGTTTGGGTTTGCCCAGTGGATAGTCGGGTCAACGGGCAAGAACTGTGGGGTGTCAATGTTGTTTGTCCACGTTACGTTGATTGGGATTCCTCTGATTGCTTCGAAGGTTGATGACGGTGAATGTGCGAAAGAATCAATTATGGTTCCATCAAGGAGCTCGACTTTGCCTTGATATCCCCACACCAATGTTTTGCCGTCGGGGCTGCCCACAAGTGGGGTGCCTGAAGGAAGGATTGGCTGTCTGAAATAGGTCATGTTAATGTGGTAGTCTTGTCGAATCACATGTCCACTGCCGTCAGTAACGTTGGTCGGAACGTACACTGGCGGAATGACGAGTTGGTTCACATATTTCGGGATTGTTGTCGGGTCCAGAATGCCCATGGGCACAGGTGGAGATGCAGGTAGAGCTGCAAACGCGGAGCCTGCTAAAGAAAGCATGATAACCAAAGTCGCAAAAGTCGCGCCTAGTGTTTTTATGTGGCTTTTCATTTTTTTCTTCTCCTTCTACAATAAGCGATAACTATCTGGTTTTTGCTGCATTTAGATTTGTGTGATTGTGGTACCACAGTCACGCAGATTTCTTCATATGATACCTAGGCAGTCCGCGATTGAACTTTGTGGCCTTCATAGAGCTTCGAATGAAACGGTAATCTTCCGTATGGATTACCTCATCAGGTTCAAAGCCATGACGCTGAGATTAAAAAAGAAAGGGGACTAAGTTAGAGGAGGCGCATTTTGCCCACGATGCATCAGTCAGACTAGAGCAGTTCAGACAAGTGTGCATGTCTATCAGGAAATTCCAATCGTTTCCATAAGCTCGCGTATCGTGGATGTTTTTTAGACGTGAGCAATGTATTGCAGAGGGAGTCGGCTCCTGCGTGAAGCCTTTGCCGCGTTTTTTCTGTCGGAAAACATTCTAGCCTTTCTCTTCTTGGGTTTAGACAAGTTGAGTCTTGGCTTGAATTTTCGCGTGATAAAAACTGATTCTCCGCGAACAAGGTGCACTATGATTTTGTTAAGGTCGATTTCCTCGGTTTCTTCAACCCTGATGTTCCGGCTTTTGTCGTTCGCAAGGAAGAACAAGTAATAGCACGGCTTTGGCTCGAGCAAGCCCAGAACGCTTTCGAGTTTCAAGGTTTTGGCGCCTCCTCCGAGAGAATAGTCTACGTAGTTAGGGAATTTAAAAGAATGTGACGGTAGGGCTACAATCACACCGCGCGAGTATCGGGCTGGTTGTTTTTTGGGCGGAGGGGCTGCGTCATTTAGTATAAACCTGTGCGGAACTGGGAGAGAGGGAGAAAGGAGAAATGACCTTCCATGACGCGGCCCTCCATTCCTTTCAGCAACACTAATGTGAAAACTAGAGTCTTTAAAGATATGTTGTTGTAGCGACACAATAACACGCCTTCATGCCTTCGTTGGAAAAGGAAAACTCTCATGGAAACAAAAGCCTAATAAGTGAATGTTATTTAGTGTATTGCAAAATGATTCCAAAATATTTCTTCCTAACGAAGGGCGCTGGCAGACATAAAGAGCAACTGCAGTCTTTCGAACTAGCACTAAGAGACGCCGGCATCCAACACTGCAACATAGTGAGCGTGTCAAGCATCATACCGCCCGGATGCAAACTCATCCCGAGAGAAACGGGTCTCAACATGATAAAACCCGGAGAAATAACGTTTGTCGTTCTCGCGAGAAACTCGACCAACGAACCCCACAGGCTCATAGCTTCATCGATAGGTGTCGCCATTCCTTCAGGCAAGAACAACTACGGCTACCTTTCAGAACACCACTCTTACGGGCAACCCGACGACAAGGCTGGAGACTACGCTGAAGACCTGGCAGCAACGATGCTCGCCACCACGATGGGTATGCAGTTCGACCCTGAAATCGCATGGCACGAGAAAGAGCAACTGTTCAAAACAAGCGGGCTGATAATCAAGACAGCGAACGTTACACAATCAGCCACAGGAGACAAGAGCGGAATATGGACAACGACCCTCGCCGCCGCAGTTTTCGTACCTGAAAAAAACAGGGTCAGACTTGAGAAATGGCGACATGTTGGCACCGAATAACTCTTTTTCTCCAAAACAATAATAACGTTTCACGCCAACCTTATGATAGGTGAAACACTGCTTGCCAAAAACGTTAAAACCGCCGATGATCATCGTCAACTTCAAAACATACGCCGAGGCAACTGGACGCAGCGCCGTTGACCTTGCCAAAAAGGCGGAAAAAGTTAACGACGAAACGGGAATCGCCTTGGGAGTGGCGCCCCAATTCGCCGATATATCAACGGTCGCAGAAGCCGTGAAAATTCCCGTATTATCCCAGCACATCGACCCTATCAAACCCGGCAACTTTACTGGCCACGTTCTCGCGGAGTCAGTCAAAGCTGCAGGTGCGGTCGGAACGCTCGTAAACCACTCTGAAAGACGACTGAAATTGTCTGACATCGGCGAAATAATCGAAGTAACACGCGGGCGCGGTCTCATCTCGCTTGTGTGTGCCAACACCGCTAGAATAGCTGCTTCCGTTGCGGTGCTCGAGCCGGACATTATTGCCGTTGAGCCACCAGAACTCATAGGCACGGGAATCCCAGTTTCGAAGGCGAAGCCGGAAGTTGTCACGGGAACGGTCGAGCTTGTGAGAAGAGTAAACCGTAAAGTGACGATACTCTGCGGAGCTGGAATAACCAGTGGAGAGGACGTTGCCGCCGCCTTAAAGCTCGGCACTCAAGGCGTGTTGGTAGCAAGCGGCATCGTGAAGGCGAAAGACCCATATACGGTCATGCACGAGTTTGCAGAGGCAACAAAATCATAAGATGGGTTGACGGTCGTTGAAGGTTCAACCAGAATGTTCCGCGTGCATTTTCAGCAGAGGTGCAGCCGAAGTCATAGAGGCAACGACGAATCCGGCTTTTCGCTTTAGAGCGGTGACAGAGCTTCTGCAGCTTTTGAAGAAAGAGTTTCGACCGACCGCGGTGCCGGCAGACCTTGGCACGAAAAGAGATCGGCTGATAAAGAGAGTCACGGGTAACAACGACCCCTATAAGAGAAGCAAGAGGATAAGCAACGAGAAAGCCTTGAAGCTTCTGCCTCACGCGAAGAAACTGGTTGAAGAGGGCTACGCACAGCAGGACAGGTTTAAGAGGGCGTGTCTCTGTGCGATGGTTGGCAACATGATAGAATTCGACATTCCTGGGCACAACTTCACGTTCAGCAACTTGAGAAAAAGCTTCCGAGAAGCCGCGAAGGATTTGGTGGTAGACGACACCTACAAGATTTACGAGCTGGCGAAGCAAGCACACACCATTCTGTACTTGGTGGACAACGCGGGAGAAATCGTGTTCGACACGCTGCTCGTTGAGCAGTTGAAGAACATGGGATTAACCGTGATAGTGAGCGTAAAGGGCGGACCCGTGATCAACGATGCCACGCTGGAGGATGTTGAACCTTCTGGAATGAGCAAAATCGCTGACAAGATCATAACAACCGGAACAGACGCTGTTGGACTGGCTATTAAAGAAGTTTCGCCAGAGTTCCTCAGCACCTACGATTCTGTCGATCTTGTCTTGGCGAAGGGAATGGGCTACGCAGAGACGCTGACGGAATACAAACTGAAAAAGCCGCACGCTCTGCTGTTTAGGACTAAATGCAACCCCGTGGCGGAATTCTTCGCCGTGGCGAAAGAAAAGAACGTTGCGAAGCTGATGCCCTAGATGAAGCTGCCATCCATAAATCTGAACAGGGAGGCGCTTTCGCGTTTCGACGACGCCGTCAAGCGGGAATGGATCATAACGAACGGTCTGGGCGGTTACGCGTCTTCCACCGTTCTGGGGCTCAATACGAGGAAATATCACGGTTTGCTCGTCGCCGCTTTCCATCCACCGGGAGACCGCAGGGTTTGTCTGGCAAAACTGGATGAAGAACTGGTCATAGGAAGCAGCGCGTTCTCGCTTGGTGCCAACGAGTTTCAAAACGGAATTTCGTCTCAAGGATATGCGTTCATGAGGGAGTTTTCGGTCTCGCCCTTTCCGAGATACTCCTATGTCTTGCAGAATGTTGAGGTACAAAAAGTCGTGTTCATGCCCTACAAGAAAAATGCCACCCTCTCCACGTACAGGATTCTGAACAGAAACAACGTTAACGCGACCTTGCGAGTTTTCCCCCTAATAAACTGGAGGCACATCCACGCGGTAACTGACAGGTCGAAGATCGGGTGGGAATTTGTTCAGGGACGAGGCGACAAAGAGTCGGACATGCAGTTCGGCGTTCCGGACTCGGTGCTGATGCTGAGAGCAACGGGCGGACACTACCATGCAGATGGAAGATGGGTTGAAAAACTGTACTATCGCGAAGATGCACAACGCGGTGAAAGCAGCCTTGACGACTGCTACCAGCCAGGGTATTTTGAACTGGACGTGAAAGCGCAGAAAAGCGCAGATTTCGCCATAGTCGCGGTCGTGGCTGGAGAGGAAAGTGAAGCACGGAGAGCTTTTGCTCAACTGCCCACGACGACACGCGATGTCGGTGCTCTGTTGCAGCAGGAAACGACGCGCCGGGAGAATCTGCTCGATGAGTTTTACGAAAGCTCTAAGGGTGTCTCTGCGAGCGACTGGCTGAATTGGATTGTTTTAGGCACGGACATGTTCATGGTTGGAACGGTGACTGATGAGGAGAGGTACGTTATCGCGGGTTATCATTGGTTCGAGGTTTGGGGAAGAGACGCTTTCATCTCGCTGCCCGGTCTGATGCTCGTCACTGGAAGGTTCGACGACGCAAGAAAGCTCTTCCTATCGTTCAAGAAGAATTCCTCGCATGGGTTGATTCCCAACTTTCTCCCCGACCAGACGGCGCCACCAACTTACAATGCGGTTGATTCAACACTGTGGGTCGTGAACGCGGTGCTGCAGTACCTGAAGTACACCGGCGATTTCAAGTTCGTTCGCGAACAGCTCTGGGACCTGCTTAAAACGGTGGTCGCGAGTTACGTTAAAGGAACAGACTTCAACATTCATGTGGACACTGATGGCTTGCTTTCCCACGGTCCCCAGCTGACTTGGATGGATGCCATGGTGGGCGGTCAACCAGTAACGCCAAGAAATGGAAAAGCTGTGGAGGTTCAAGCTTTATGGCACAATGCACTGAGAATCATGGCATTACTAGGCGAGAGGTTCAAGGAGAAAAGCGAAGCAGAAAAATACCTGCAACTCGCCGACAAAACCAGAGTAGCATTCGCCGAGAAGTTCTGGAACGCTGAAAAAGGCTGCTTGTTCGATGTTGTGGATGGAAATTCGAAGGATGATTCTCTCAGACCTAATCAGATCGTTGCCACTGCACTGGACTTTTCCATGCTTGATAAGGCGAAGAACGAAAAAATCGTCGACACCATTCAACGCGAACTCTTAACGCCTTGCGGCTTACGGACTCTTGGCAGAAACAACCCCAACTATGCGAGTACCTACGAAGGAGACAGAGGAAGGAGAGACAGGGCATACCATAATGGAACGGTGTGGCCTTGGCTGTTGGGACCGTTCATAACGGCGTTCTTGAAGACTAAGGGCTATGCTGACAACAATTGCGCGTTTATTTTGAACAGTTGTGTTTTGCCGTTGTTCAACGAACAGATTTCGAGGGCTGCGCTTGGAACTGTGAACGAGATTTTTGATGCTGAACCGCCCTTCGCTCCGCGTGGATGCGTTGCCCAAGCGTGGAGTTTAGCCGAGCCATTGCGAGCGTACGTGGAGGACGTGATGCAGATAAGGCCAAAGTACGAGAAACCGGTTCTGCAGGGTTCAGCCTAGAATCGTTTTTCTGAGCTCTTCTGCGGCGGTTTCTGGCTTAACCGTGTTTATGTACACGCCTGTGCTTTTTTCGAATCCAGCCCATGTGGACAGTTTCGGGTAGACCTCTAGATGCCAGTGATAATGCTTCTGTGATGATTTGTTGGTGGTTTGGTGGATGCCGTAGTTGTAGGGCGGGTCGTTCACGAGCGTTTTTAGCGCTTTGAGGCATGTTTTCAGTGTCTGGGCGAAGGTTTTCATTTCGGTTTCTGACAGGTCGAGCAGTGAGCCTTGGTGTTCCTTCGGGATTATCCAGAATTCCATGGGGTTTGTGCCCGCATAGGAGGCGAAAGCCGCGAATTGAGAGTCTTGGAGAATGAGTCTTGGTCCGTGAGTTTCCTTTTCTAGGATGTGGCAGAAGATGCATTTTTTGGTTCGTTTGAAGTACGCTTGGCTGGCCTTCATCTCCTCTTGAGCGATTATGGGAACGAAAGGAGTTGCGATTATTTGACTGTGAGCGTGGGAAAGGGAAGCTCCCGCTTCTAAGCCGTGGTTGCGGAAGATGGAGACGAACTTCACGTAGGGTTTGGCTGAGAGTTCGCGAAGTCTGTCCACGTATCCGTTGATGACGTAGGTTAACTGCGAAATCTTCGCGTCGGCTGGGTGTGCGTTGTGGTCTGGCGATTCAGCTAGGACTTCGTGGTGGCCAATCGCTTCCATGAGGCTGCTGCTTTTCATGATTCTCTTTCCTGCAACCTTGCGCTCCGGCGGGGCGAAGGCGGGGAAGAGGTTTGGAACGCAACGTATCAGCCAGTTTTTGTGGCGGAAGCCGTTTTTGTCTTTGTCTTTTATGACGCCTTTTCCTTTTTTGAGGTAGGCGAGGGTGGCGGGTGGAGTCATGTGTTCGTTGCCGGGGCACATTGGGCATGTGCTCGTGTCTGTTTTGGGTTGTTGTTTTTGTGTTTTTGTGAAGTCTGTTGGTCTGCGGCTGCGTTCGGTGGCGATGACGACCCAGCGGTCTAGAAGATAGTCTTTGCGAACTTCGTTGTGGGGCATGGCTCAACCTTCAACGGCATTACATTAAAGTGTAGAGCATTTAGCGTTTTCCAACGGAGTTTTCGTAAAATGAATGACCCCCTCTTTTTCACCAAAACCTAGAAAGCAAGCCTAGTTTTAAATGATTGGCTGGCTGACTTGTCTGTATGGCTACGGTTGTCGATGACATAGGCAGTTTCCCACTGCCGCCCAGCATAGACAGGAGACTGTTCAGCGAAGCCTACGCCTTAGCGAGAAAAGCTATCGTTGAAGGGAAACACGTTGACGAGAGCGACCCGTCGCTGCACGATTTTGTGAGTGCCATAGTTGCCTCATTCAGGATGAAACTGGATACTGGATTAGATGTTGTCAATTACCCGCAACATTACGATATACGCAGGCAGTTCACAGATGTCATCAGCGAGGCAATGAGAAACGGCACCTACGTCGTTGATGAAAAACACGCGATTCTTCCAGAAGTACATGTGATTGAAACAAAGAGTAAGGAACTCAGCGAGGAACTCGGCAAGAAGATTCCGCTTCGTGTGTGCGTAACGGGACCATTGGAACTGTACTTGAAAGAAGTCGGAGCCACGCCGTACAAAGACGTTCTGCTGATGTTTGCGGAGACAGTCCGGAAGTTTGCGAGAAACTCCATTCTAGATTCTAAGTATGTGAGAACAGAAGTTGTGTCCGTTGATGAGCCGAGCTTCGGACTCTACGACGTAACCGGTGACAAAGAAACAATTCTGAATGTGCTCGAGAAAACCTTCGATTTTACAGGCGCAACAAAACAGATACACCTCCATTCCACGTCCAGAGTCGCAGACATACTCGAAGTGAAGAACCTTGACGTGCTATCCTTTGAGTACGCGGCGTCGCCCAGAAACATAGAAGCAGTTTCGAAAGGGATGCTCGAAAAAGCAGACAAGCAGATCAGAATCGGCGTATCCAGAACCGACATAGACTCGATAATGGCCGAGTTGTCGGAACGAGGGATAACGAAACCTGATGCTGAGCGGCTGGTAGAAGATGAGGAAACCATAAGGACGAGATACGTGGCTGCAAAAAGGAAGTATGGCGAAAGAATGACTTTTGCGGGACCAGATTGCGGCTTAGGCGGCTGGCCAACGCAAGAATCTGCTCGACTGCTGCTGAAGCGAACGGTAAACGCCGTTAAATCCGCGGGAATCTAGTTATAATCATTGAACTCTGGTCAAATTTGCTTGGGTAATCGAAAGTTTCATTAGGTGCCTCCATCCATTTTGTCTGCATGAAGCGAGAAAATCTTCTCAATCTTCTTTTTGAGTTGATTAAAAATTCTAAGCGTAGTGATAGGGACTTAGCGAAGGTCTTGAAGATTTCCCAGCCAACCGTGACGCGATCGAGAAAGGTTCTTGAAAAGGATGCGATAGCACAATACACAGTAGTTCCCAAACTTACTTACCTGGATTTGGACATACTTGTCTTCACGTTTGCTCGGACCAAGGAACTCGTTCATCCACTGTGGGATAAGGGCGGCGAATGGGCGAAGAAACAACCCAACATCGTGTTCGTGGGCACGGGTCTAGGAGCAGAGGCAGACGCGATGATGGTTTCAATTCATAAAGACTATGCGGATTTTGCAAAGTTCTATCAGATTTTCAGAAGGGACTGGGGTAAGTACCTTGAGGGTTTCAGAACTTTCGTCATAAGCTTGAAAGGAAGCGTTCAACTGAAGAGCTTCTCATTCAACTATCTTGTTGAAGCCTGCAAGAAAGAAGAGCGCAAACAGCTTGCCGCAACTTCATGAAAAGCGAGGAACCCTAAAAGAACATAGCCCTCAAGCGTTCATTCACCACATCTCAATACAGCGGCTTTCCTTCTGACAGCCAATGTTAAAACAAGCATTAGAGTCGCGAACAATAGCAAGATCGCCACCGATTGAAACTCGGAAACAACGCCCGTTCCTCGGATGACAACCGTTCCTGTGTGGTGGCTGAAGTTGAAATAGAGATGCGTGAAGTCTTGACCCGCCGTCAGCGTGTAGTTTGTTTCCAGCGTTCCGACAAGGACTTTCCATCCGTCTTCAACCCACAACAACTCCCGAGGAATTGCGACTCTGCAAAAGCCTTGCGTTCCCTCTTCGCTTGTCACATTGAACCTGATGAACGCTCCCTCTGGCGGACTGAAATAAAAGTCCGAAACAGTGGAATCGCTTACCACTTCAACTCTGTACTTGGTTCCGTTCCACGTTCCAACGTCAAAGTGCACGATTCGTCCCTTTAAGGGGTACCTATCTGAACTGTTCAAATCCATAGTGTACGCTGCGTCGCCGATGCCATCGCCGCCAGTCTCATTCTGATACAGACCCATGCGGAAGTCTGTTCCCTTGTATGAATCCCAATAATTGCCGCCGGAAGGGTAGCCGTTGTCCCATATGTTCACTGAACCAAAGGTAACGATCTGGTTGCCATTGTTCACCAGGTTATTATGGTAAATCACGTTGCCCGAGGAACTATAGACGCCCATCCCGTAAGAGTTGCCGCCTATGTCGTTCTCGGTTATGGTGTTGTTTGAAGAAAAGTAGAGCATCATGCCGTACTCGTTGCTCGTCACGTTGGTCGCCGTGATTCGCGAATCGTTCGTGAAGGCGAGAAGGATTCCGTGCAAGTTGCTTTTCAAGCTCACGTCTGCGACGGTTATGTTGCTGCAGTTTACGAGCACCAAGTATCCGACTTGTGTGGGAGATTCAATGGCAATGTCTGTCTGGTCGACAAGATAGTACACGGGCTTTCCGTCTGCGAGGTTCGAGGTGTCCACCGAATTCAAAAAGTCGCTGAGAGAAGAACCCTGAACTCCGAAGTTATTTACGTTGTCATTCATGATGTTTCCAGTCAGAGTGTTGTTCGCGGCGGGTTTAAGCATCAAGCCATAGTGGTTTTGTGTCAGGATGTTTCCGGACAAGAGATTTCTTGAGGAACCGCCTAGGATAATTCCATCGTTGTTTCCAGATGCGTTGTTGCCGACCACGGTGTTAGAATCCGAAGTGCTCGTTAGGAATATTCCATAGTTGTTGTCTGCGGCATTGTTTTGGGTCAGATTGTTGTTTGAAGACCTGTTCAGAGTGATGCCCCAGTCTACGTTTGCACTCACGTTGTTTCCCACCACCACATTGTACGAGGAATTGTCAAGGTAGATTCCATCATCCCCGCAGGTCACGACGCTGTTCTGTGCCAAGGTGTTGTTTGACGAATCGCCAAGGTATATGCCATAAGTGTTGTTGGCCAAGTCGTTATCCGTTATGGTGCTTTGTGAAAAGTTCTTGAAATACAAGCCGCGCGTGTTGTCTGCTATTCTGTTGTGTGAAATGTTGATGTCACTACACCATGAGGCATAGACGCCATAATAGAATCCTCGGATTTCCAAGTTTCTGATGGTTACGTTCGTTCTTTCTGTCAGGTTTATTCCTGTTCCGGTTTCTGGTCCTTGAAGGTTGTGGTTTGCTCCGTCTATGACTATGGTGTCCTTCTCAATCATCATGGAATCGCTAATGTTTTCTAAAAAGATGTAGACATCCCCGTCGCGTTGAATCTTGTCAGTTCCCGAAACACTTCCGTCCGGGTTAATGTAAACTGTTCCACCAGCATCCACTCTCTGAATTTTCGCTCCCACGCCCAGAAGGCAAGCGACAATCAACATTAGGGCCGTCGCCGAAACGAGTCTTTTATTCATGCCTCATCGTTCCGCTTCATGCTTGAACAATTTTCCGCGTCTCACACTCAGATAAACAGAAATGCACATAGAAAAACGTTGATCTTTTCGTGAACCAATCATTAGACCGCTGTTTCCCGCTTGCGCAGGCTTGAGCGGATTCTGAGGAGCAAGGATATCGCTATGATTTGGTTTGCAAGAGCATAGAGAATCACGGCGATGAGATGCACGTTGAAGTCTATGAACAAACCGTAGATTGCGCCGCTCATGAGATAGCCGAGCCCGTAAGCCGTGTTGAACACGCCGTAGGCTGTCCCCCTAGAAGAAACCCCCGTGAGCCCCGAAACAGCCGCACGGTAAATGGACTCTTGCATTCCCAACACTAGACCATAAGATGTGGCTGCTAGCATGAGGACTGTCAGCCCAGTCCCGAACATCGTCAGCAACGGTGGAAACACAGAAAGCGTGAACGGCAGAACAAGAATAACTATTCCAATCTTGTCGTAGACGTAGCCGGAGATCAATGCCATGGGTGCGTCCACAGCCTGAATGACGAGGTAAGTTAATGGCACAAGCCACTGCTCTGCGCTGGAGAGAATTCCCGAAGCCTTAAACAGTATGAGCGAAGCAGGAACTAGCCCAACAGTGTTCAACAGCACGGCGAATGAGTAGATGTAGAAAGGTCTCGTTAGTTTTTCCCTTTTCCCTGCAATCCTCTGAGCTTCAACGGGAACCATTTTCGCGCGTACTCGTCTGTAAGTGATAACTAAAGCCAACATGAGCCCGATAAACGGAACGAACAGAAAAGCAAAGGTAACATTATAGTTACTTGTGGCAAGCATCAAGAAAGTCACAATTAACGGTCCAGCGATGGCTCCTATCTGATCCAAGAACTCGTGGATGCCGAAGGCTTTCCCAGCTCCAACATCCTTGCTTATAACAGACAACACAGTGTCTCGGGAGGGAGACCTAGCGGCTTTCCCGAACCTTTCCAACAACACCAGTGCAATAGCGATCTCCACGCCAAGAGGTATCCCCAGAAGCGGGATTGAAACAACCAAGCCGTAGCCCAAGAAAATGAAGAACCAGTACGCACGGGTTGAGTCTGACAGAAACCCCGTGACCAGTCTCGCGGTGTAGCCTAAGAAGTCGCCCAGTCCACCAACCAAACCAACGACCACCGCCGTGGCGCCAAGAAATTCAAGGTAGCTGGGAACTAATCCTCGTGATCCTTCGTAGACGATGTCTCCCATCAGGCTGACTATTCCGAGAAGAAGGATGCCATAGTACGCGTCTCTGCGTTTATTGGTGCTCGGTTTACCCTGCATTCTTTCACCAGTCGATGTCGTTTTATCGTTTTGACTGTTTCATCTCGTCGTAGGCTTTTGTCACTTCTTCGACGATTTGGGTCTGAAGGACAAAGATGTCCTTTGGGTTCTTGACATAAATGTAGAACATGTACTGTCTGGCGAATTCAGTCAGCCTTATCTGCTGATATTCTGCTCTCTTGGGCATCTTTTCAGCGTAACGGTCGGCAACGTCACCTAACAACCGATGAATTCTTTCCGTCGGAACGCTGAGGTCAAAGCCGAACGGGATTCCGTAGCAGAAAAGCTTCGCTTCTTCGCCCTTAAAGCGAAAATTCGTGATGTCCCTGTCTAAAATTCGCAAGGTGCTCATCGAAATCACGGTGTTCGTTTGAGTCAGAATCTTCGCATAGTTCAAAGTTATTTCCTGCACGACGCCCTCAACACCGTCTATGCGGACGTAGTCGCCCACTCGAAATGGTCGCGTGACCAAGATGAACAGTCCGGCTATCAAGTTTCCGATAGTACGTGTCGAAGCAAACCCGATGGCAGCGCCGCTTAAAGCTGAAAGGCTGACGAGTATGTCTGGAGGAACACCGCCAACGTATAAAAGCGCGACGGCAGCTCCGATGAGGATTATGAGCCTTCCCGTCAGTACAAGTCCGTTTCCCACGTGCGGCGGCATCTCTGTCCTTTTGATGAACCCTCTCAGCCATCTTGTGCTTAGGCGTTCCAATGCGGTTGCAACGGCTACTATGACGATTACCCATATGATGGTCACCAAATAAGGATGATCAGTTAAGATGTCCACGAACCTCAAAGGGCGCACCTCATTCTTTCTTCTGTCGTAGTACGCCGCCCGAATTTATCTTGTTTGCTACCGCACAAGCGGATAGTTCAAAAGAAGAAGTTGGCGGGAAAGCTTTTATTAAAGTTCAAAACTTACTTTCGCAACACCTCAACAGGTGATAATTATGGCTTTGCAGAAAGGCGACTTCCTAATCGTAGACTATACAGCGAAAGTGAAGGAAACGGGAGAAGTTTTCGACACAACGTCAGAAGAAACGGCGAAGAAAGAACATTTGTATAAAGAAGGCGAGATTTACGAACCTAGACTAGTCGTCGTAGGAGAAGGATGGGTCCTCAAAGCCCTAGACGAAAGCCTGCCGAACATGGAGGTTCCCAAGCCTTCTTCAGTGGAGATAGCACCTGACAAAGCCTTCGGTCCGAGGGACCCAGAAAAGGTCAGGCGCGTTCCACTCAGGCACTTGACCGACAAAGGAATAACCCCGACTATCGGCATGCGAGTCGAATACAACGAAAAGATGGCCACCGTTCGCGCTCTAGGCGCTGGGCGTGTTCTCTTGGATTTTAACCAGCCCTTGGCGGGAAAGACTCTCGTCTACGAAGTTACTGTGACAAGGAAGCTTGAAGCGCCGAAAGAAAAGATCGCTGCGTTGATTCACCGCAGGATACCTGCTGTTGAAGAGGCCAAGTTCAATTTCTTGATTAAGCCAAAAGCAGTTAGCGTTGAAATGCCCGAAGAAGCCTTCTACCTGGAAGGGGTTCAAGTAGCCAAAAGAGGCATTGCCCTAGACATACAGAAATTCTTCCCGAAAATAACCACCGTCAAATTCGCCGAGACATTCAAAGCCGAGCCAAAGGCAGAAACAAAAACGAGCAAGACGTAAAATCAGTCTAGAGGCTCATTTCGTTCTTCTATAATGATGTCGCGGGTTGCTTGCCTCACGGCTTCTCGGCTGTTCATTTTTGGAACCCACCCTAAAGATTTGAGTTTGTTCACGTCTAAAAGCATGTTTTTCACATCTCCTCTCCAGCCTCTTCCGCCGTCCACGCCTCCGGTGAAGCTGAACTTCACGTTTTCCAACCCCATTTCTTCCGCAACGATCTGAGCTATCGTCTTCACGTTAACCTGATCTTCAGACCCAACGTTGAAAACTTCAACGTGGTCACGAGCCTTTTCCAAGCCCAGCAATAATGCTTCTATACAGTCGGTCACGTGTAGGTAAGATTTAGTCTGGGTTCCGTCGCCAAGGATTTCCAGATTCCGCCGGTCGTCTCTGAGCTTTCTGATGAAGTCGTTGATGACCCCATGCTGGTTTCTGCAGCCAACTATGTTGGCCAAGCGAAAGATTACTGCCTTAAACCCGTAAGTGTGAGCATAAGCTGTGATCAGCGCTTCGCATGCGAGCTTGCTTGCGCCGTAAACGGAGATCGGTTCCAAAGGCGCATAGTCTTCTGGGGTCGGAATTACCTTTGCTTCTCCGCACACTGTCGAGGAAGATGTGAAGAGGAAAGCCTCCGCATTTCCTGTTTTCCTTAAGGCCTCTAGAAGGTTGAAAGTGGCTTCGACGTTCTGTCTGTAATGTGTCTCGGGGCTGATTGAGCTTACTCTTACCTCTGGGTTGGCTGCAAGATGAAAGATGATGTCGCAATCTCCCATGTTGTTTGGAATGCTGTTTTTTTCCAATAGGTCGTCGTGGATGACTTTGAGGTTGCGGTTCAGTTGGTTCTGTTTAAGGTTGGTGCTTGTTCCGTTGCTGAAATTGTCAAGAACGCAAACAGTCAGTCCTCGCGACAATAGCGCGTTCACAAGATGGCTGCCGATGAAACCTGCGCCTCCAGTGACGAGCAGTTTACTGTAAGTGGGTGCGTTGGTCATTGCCACGTCGCTCCATCTGTTGACAGCATGTTGTTAGGTTAATGAACTATTAAGATTGCTCCTAGCGGACTACGGGGCGTTAACCTTGTAGACCCAGATGTTCTGCGCTGAGAAGACCCTTGTTAAGTAGTCTCTGCTGTCCATTTCTTGTATGTATCCCTTGATGTCTTGTATCTGGAAAACCCACTTGTAGTTGATCACGTCTAGGTAGATTGGGTTCGAGGCGACCACGACGTAGGTGACGTTGTATTCGTGTAATAGTTGGATTGCTTCTATCCGAAGGCTACTGTTAAGGTTGAAGAGGACAGCGTGCAATTGCATTCGGTTTATGGCGTCAGACGCAACTAAGTCCTGGTGCACGTGCGAAAAGACGGTAGGTCTATCTCCAATCGCTCTTAACCACATAGCTATGTCCCAGTTGTTCGCAACGAAAACGTCGCTGGCGTTGGTGCTCCCCTTCACCCAGTCGAAGAACGTGCTGAAGTTCTGGGGTGTTGGCCAAGATACAAGCTCTGCGGTGTAGGCTGCTGCGGTTGCGACAAAGGGAATCATCACTATTACCGTTATCAGCACGGCTGCAAGACGGCTTGACGAGACAGTTCTCTTGCCAAAACTGATGTTTGAACTGAGCCTGTTTGTGAGCGGCAAGATGAAATTGGTGACGGCAACGGCTACGAGCAAGTAGATGGCGAGCGTCAGGTAGGGCACTAGCCGATGAGCATAGAAAAGCGGGGCAGAGAAGGGAACAGCTGCGAGAAAGTTCCGGATGGGTTCAGCTATGGGGGCGAGTCCTCCCAGGAAGAGGAAGAGGCACCAAGAAGTGGGCAGCAAGAGGCTTTCGTATGCGCTATAATTTTTTCTAAGTACTCGCCACGCAATTCTGACAGCAACCAGGCCTACAGCGAACCAGAGGAACACGATAACGATGTTGTATAAGGGGAGATTGAAAATCCTGGGTATGTCTTGCGGAACTAGGGCTAAGTATGAACCAGATGCGAAAGCCATCATTGCGGCGGTTCTGGAGTACGTGCCTCCCAGTTGAATGCTTACGGGGGCAATCCGCAGTATTATTGGCGTGGACAGGACCAATCCGATGGCGACAGTGTAGCCTATCGCTTTGAGCGTGAGCCGCGCTTTTTGCTTCGTCAGAAGAGAGAAGATGAAGTATCCTGATAGGGTTAGGAGAAAGTAGAAGACGGTGAAGAGATGAATGTAAAACATGGTTCCGAACAGGATGCCCGAGCAGAGTATATCAGACTTTTTTCCGTTTCTGATGTACCTAGCCAAGAACAGAAGCGCCAGAGGAAACAAAAACAAACCCACATTTTCTGCTAACGGGTTCATCGTGAGGCCGTAGATGAGCAACCATGACGTGGAGAACGCTGCAAAAAAGGCGGTGAACAGACTGGCTTTGGGAGATTTTGTCGTTTCTAGGCAGAGGAAGAACATGGTCAAGATTGTTAGTGCGCCGTAGACAGCTGGCAATATGCCCATCAGCCTCATCAGAGGCGCCTTAGTCATGAGTTCAAGCGTCACTATGATGAATTCAAACCCAAGCGGAGTTATCGTGTAAGTGGCTGTCGTGCCGTTGGGGGCGAGAGAAAGAGGGTCGAAAGATGGTATTCTTCCAGCTTCGAGGATGGCGTTAACTTTCACGTAATGATTGTACGGGTCCAAGTCCAGCAGACCTTTGAGGGTCATGTACGGCACGGTCTTTGCGATGATGCCCACAACAACGATGAACGCCAATGCCCAGTACTGGGACTTCCGCAGTTGGTAGGGAAATGTCCACGCCTTCCTCGGCAGAGGAACAACTGATCGCCGAGTCCTTCTGAGAATTTTAATCAATAAGCCTGCAACGATTATCGAAGACAAGCTGGCAAACATAGAGTCTGTGCTTATGCCATAAGGCAATGCGTTCAAAAAGTAGCCTAAGAACCCTATGATGAGTGCGCTTAATGCGAAGCCCAGCATGAGCTTTTCTATGAAGCCAAACCTGTCTTCGCCGAACAACGCTTCCACCAAAACGTAGCCATGAAGAACCAGCGTGAAAATGGCCGTGATAATCCACCGAAAATAAACCAACGGATACGCATCGGCAGGCACAAAATACACGGTGAGCCACGTTAGCATGACCAGAAGAATGGGAGCTAACAGGTCCAGGCTGTTTCGGACTTTTGAATAAGCTGACGTGGCCGTTGGCAACTTTTGAGATGCACTTTTCTGGTTTGCTGGCTGACTTGTTCGGTGCATCAACGAAGTGCGGTCTCCTCAGTATGTCCTTGGACGGTTCTTGCCATCGTCGGTGTATCCAGTCGAAACATGCTTGTCTTCCTCTCTTCAAGTTCTGGGCTAGCTGGAGATTCCGACGAAGCTCACGTGCCAGTCGCTAGCCGCGTCAAAGTTCACGAGTCGTATGGAGTTCCAGCCTTCTTTAAGTACTCCCGGGGGAATAGTAATTCTTTGCGTAAGCCACGTCGCTCTCTGTGTTTCATCTTCGGGTGTTAGGCTGCCAACGTAGAGGTTGTTCATGAATACTCCCACCGGGCCTGTGCCGTTTTCTGGAAACAGATTGGTGATTGTTAATGCTGTCTCTTTCTTAGATTCGGAGTACAAGAAGTATTCTTTATGGTTGCCGTTTGCAGTGATGTTGTCGAATACGTCGAGGACGCCGTCGTTGTTGAGGTCAGATATTTCAGAACCCACGTTTAGCCTGGACGAATACTGAACTTCGCATATTAATGTGCCGATGTCAGGTTGCATCGCATCGCTTGAGCCGAATCCTATGTAATCCACGTAGAAGTTGTTGCGTGGGTCCAGGTTCTCCACGAACACCTTGTTTGCCTGCTTCAAGACCTCGCTGGGCACTTCCACGTCATATGTATGCCACAATCCTCTCTCTGTTTCGTTTGCTGTGATTTCTGTTATAAGAACGCCGTTCACGAATATCCTAACCGGTCCGTAAGCCCCTTTACGGTCGAACAGACCCCGGAGCGTCAAGTTTGTAGACAAGGAAGGATCTGTCAGCAAGTACAGCTTCGAGTTCCTGCTCGTTCCGTTCCAGAGAAATGCTTGAAAAGTTTCTGGAACGCCGTCGCCGTCAAAATCCTGTTCTCCAGTTGCTTCGTCAACGAAGGACTTCAACGGGAAGACGGGTTTGAAGTAAGGCTCGTTGAGCAACTGATACGGGTCGATGCCGTAGCCCCTGAACCATGCTTCCGCCTCCGAGGAGATGTAAACGTATTTGACGTTGTAGCTGGCAATCGCGGGGAAAGACTGGTTTAGGGGGTAATCAAGGATGGTCCTTATATCGTTGATTCTTTGTTCGAGGTTTCGGATGTAGTAGTCCGCCATGTTATCTGGGATAGCGATTACCCGTACATCCGTCAATGAGGAGATGAGGAATCCTGTGTTCGGGGAAGTTGCAACAACTGATTCCGCTGCGTTTTGCTTCAGCCATGATATGCCTTCGAGTTCCTGTGTGAGGAAGTTTCTGGACCCATCAGTCTGCCTGACTTCAGGCTGGAGTCCGATCGAGAAAATCGTTCCTAAGATTAGCAGGCATTGCACAACAACAAGAATTCTTCGTTTGTCAACTTGTTCCAAGCCTTTTGCGAGGTTTTCCAGACTTGGAAAGCATAGAGCAACGAAAATCGAGACTGGCGCTATGAGGTACCACCCAAATCTGTCGTTGACCAGAAATATGCCAAAGACGTATGCTTGGGACATTGCTACTAGAAAAACACCCCAAGATACAAGTATCATGAGTCTGGTTGTTGGCAGAGATGAAATAGCTTTTCTGACGTTGTGGCTGACAAGCAAGAGGAGCGCGCAGAACAGGAACGCTAGAAACAAGGGTGGATGCAGCAAATCAGCATAATTTTGAATGGATAACACTGCATAAGTTTGGAGGGCGCCTGTTTCGACTGGCAAGCCTGAAGCTACTATGTGTAAAAGGTAGGGCAGCGAAACCACTAGTCCAAGTATCATCGTTAACAGGATTGGTTGTCGCAGTTTTCCGTCGTCACGTTTGAGGAATGAGATACCGAGGTACGTCAGTAACAGCCCGTAAGCAACCAATGCCATGATGTGGTATGACAGTGTTATGCCTGCTAGAATCAGGCTGGTTACGATGAGGTTGCGGGTTGAATGATGTTCGCTGTAGTCAATGAGGGACTTGATGAACAAGGGAAACAGCGCGAAGCTAACCAACGCTGCGACATAGGGATATGCCAATGAATTCTCAAGGGCGGCGCCGTTCGTGGCGATTATCGTCGGACTCACGAGTGAGGAAAAGTAATACATGAATGTTGCCAGCAACGCGTATTTAGGTTCCACGTATTTTCGTGCAAGAGTGTAGAAAGCGAGGATTATTGGCGCCGCGAAAATTAGAGGTAGCAACGAGAAAAGTGGAAGCATTTGTGACTGCTGAAGACCTCCAACGATGCTGAGGACGGCAACGAGGGCGTGAGCGCCTGTCGTGTATGCAAGGGCGAAATTCGGAAAGTAGGGGTTCATGACTGGGATCCGTGCAGTCTCCATGATGGTTGACGAATATTTCATGTGAAAGTACGTATCCCAGCCAGTTGGCAGGAAACCCGTGAGAATTGACACTGCTGACTGTATGCTAAGGGCAGTAACGAGCAAAAGAAGAATACCATAGTGTTCCTTGGTCATGGTTCCACCGTCGGCAGGTCTATCTCGCCCTTGAACAGATGCTCTTGTTGAACATGGTAAATGTAGAACCCTACATTTGGGTCAGCATAGGCTCTTACAAGGTAGGGTTTTTGATCCATCCATTTTAGGTACAGGGGAAATGAGTCCTCAGGAGCCGGAAACACGTATTTCTTGTTCAGGATGTCGACGTTGTATTGGTTTCTGACCACGACGACGTAGCTAACTTTGAAATCGTAGAGCAGCCTCTGAGCTATGCGGTCATCATAACCTTCAATGAAGACTGAAGATTGAAGCCACATTCTCTTCACCAAGTCCGAGGTTGCCAAATCCTGGTAGGAAAGCGAGAATACAGTCGGTCTGTTTGCGATAGCTCTGATGGCTTCCCCCAAGCTGATTTCATTCACAACGAAAATGTCGTCGACTTGCGTATTCTTTTTCATCCATTCGAAAAGAGGGTCATATTGCTGTGCCCAACGAGCCCATCCGTAATTGTTGGCGTACGCGAAAGATGACTGTACTAGTGGAATCGAAATAACAAGAATAGCTATCAACGAGAACACAACCGTAACGTGCTTGGGTGATGCCAGCAATTTCAATCTGCTGCCTACTCTTGCCATAGGCAGCAAATATTCGGCGACAAAAACCCCGCCCAGCAAACCCAACACAACTGGAAGGTAAGGCATCATAACTCGGTGTGAAAGTATTATGAACGCTGAGAAGGGAACGTCTGCGAGGAAGGGACGCAGAGGAACAACAAGCGACAACGCAATTATGCTGAACATAACCATGCTAGAAGATACGAGGATTAGGTAGTTCCACTTGCGGTCGACGAAAATAAGGACTATCGCCATCAAACTCAGAAAAACCACAAGCATTCCAACCTCGTAAAGCACAGCGTAAAAGTCGATCACGGGATAGACAGGCTGCAGGGTGGCTAACCATAAAGCGCCACGGGTAAAACCGGAAAGATACGCGAAATCCTTTATCGAGAAGAACTGGAGCAGAAAAGCAAAACTCGATATCAGCAGCACCTCAACGGCGAAGATGAACGTCCTGCCTTTTCTCTCTGCAAGACACATCAGAACAGCGAACGCCAAAATCGTGAGAACGAGATAAAAATAGGTAATCGGGTGAATCAGGAGCGATATGCCGAGAAGCAAGCCCGACATGACCAGAAAACTCGGTCTGCTATAGGTCGAATACCTCCAGAAAAGCAGCAAGACAAGTGGAAAAACGACGGCGCCGAGGTTTTCAGCCAACGGGCACGTTCCGATGATAGCTATCATCGACCACCCTCGCGGTATCGCTACGAAGAAAGCTGCAAAGAGACCCGCAACCGCGGAGTTGGTCAAGGCGCTCCCGAAAACGTAGACAATGAGAAGTAGCGCCACTTCGTAAATAACTGGTGAGATGCTCAGAAACATCGTAGAGTTCAGTCCAGAAACTAGCGTAAAGGCAGCGCTGAACATGTAGTAGCCTTGAGATGTGGAATAAGTCGCAAACGTGCCGTTGGGTGGAGCCGAAAGGGGGTCAAAAAGCGGCATGTGCCCAGACCGTACGACTTCATTAACGGCGCGTAGGTTGCGGTAGGGGTCGAGGTCCGCAAGCCAGCTAGTTCCACTCGCCAGAATTGGCATGAGCCTCAAGTAAGCTCCAAGCGCCAGAACCGCCAAAAGCCCAGCATACACAAGTTTCTTCGACCGGTCCAACCAGAATCCACCTTAAGCCTGTTGAGGTCGATTCCTGTACTTCCTAACCACAGCTAGTGATATGCACACAATCGTGAACACGGAGATGCCGACCAAGAGCGGCACGAGGCTGATTCCCCACGGAGTATAGTTAAGTAAGAAGCTGAGCAGGATTACTGTCACCATACTTAAACCGAAACTGTACGCGATCTTTTCGACACCCTCTACGTTCTTCTCGAACGTGGATATCAGCTCAACCAACGAGTAACCAGGCAGAAAAAGCACGTACACAATGCTCAAAAAAAATCGAGCATATGTCTGCCCACTCAGAAGATAAACCCATAGAATCATCAAGGCGTTGAAAGCCGCTACAAGCCAGACGCTTCGACCATCTTTAGTCAGTGTAAACTTTATGAAGTTTCTCAGCTGACTCATACGAAATCAACTTACCATTCTGTTGATAGATCCTCTCGATAACTTCAACGCTTCTTCGACCATCCTCTGCCGTCACAAGAGGCTCAGAGTCAGTCTTGACGCAGTGGAAGAAATGCCTCAGTTCCTTCGCGTACGATGCGTAGTAGTACGTGTAACTCAACGGGTTTATCTTCCTTCTCACTAATCTTCGCAGAACATTCTTCGCGGCTTCTTTTGCCGCGTGAAGGTACAAGTTTCTGGGAGCGTACTGGTCTGTTGAAATGAAGCCTGCCGTCCCATGAATTATCATGCGAAAATCAAACTTCGGAAAAATCGCCTTCGAAAACCACCCGACATTGAGAACACCCTTTGCCGAACCATCCTTCGACTTGAGAACCACCACTGCGCTATCCTCGTACGGAAGACGATACCTGTAACCCAAATGGGCATAAAGAACCTCAACTTCTCCAAAAAACCACTGAAAAAGATCAATCAAGTGGTAACCCGAATCCAAACAACCCATCCCAACACCCTCCTTCGTGAAATACCACTCAGGAACAGGCGAAGGCTCCAAAGAAGGCGCGAAAGGCCCGTTCACTGCTAGCTCAAGCGTGGCCAATTCCACATCTCCGACTAGGCCTTCGTCGAACTCGCGCTTGGTCCTTTGCACAGAATCAAAAAACCGATAATTATGCCCAACCATAAGCTTGACGCCCTGCTTCTCCACGGCGTCACCTATTTCCTTGCACTCAGCAACATACCGACCCAGCGGCTTTTCGACGAAAATGTCCTTGCCTGCCTCCGCGGCGGCGCAAATGCTTTCCGCATGCACGAAATTTGGCAGAGCTATTACCACGGCATCTACGTCGGCAGATTCGATCAGGTCCTTATAATCATTATAAAGCCCTTTAATGCCCATGGCGCTTGCCTTTTGCAGTCTGCTCTTGGAGGCGTCGCTGACAGCGACAACCTTAACGTCGTCTATGAAGCGACAGTTTTTCAGATGGAGCATTCCCATTTTTCCTAAGCCGATCACACCGACCTTAATCATGACGACGCCTCAAGTCTACTCCAAGACTGATGGAACAACATCACCGGAAATCTTGGTATACAACCTCAATAATGAAAGTTGCGCTCCCCAAACCGTCTTGAACACAAAACGATTTCTCCTCGGGAAAAGCCGGCGAATATTCTCCAGATTCTCTCCAACAACAATTACGTCCATCACGTCCCCGATGTTCTCTTCAGCTGCTAGACGCAGATATCCCACCTTCCATGGGTCATAACCCATCACATTCGCAGCTACAAAATCAACAGCAAGGTTGTCCGTCCCCGCAATAACTATCCCTAACCTAACAGGCCGTTTGCCGAGCGCAACGATACCATCAACAACAGTCAGGCTGGGCCTAACCAGCTTATTCACGCCAACAATCACTTCGGGAAGTCGAGAGTGGTATTCAACTTTTCTAGGTTTTGAGATACACCCAAAAAGGTTCTTCAAACTACACGTGATGTGAAGACACTGACCACCTGCAAACGGTCCCACTTTCATCTTGGGAACGTTTATGAGAAAATCAGCATCAAGAACACTCCTTGACAGCGGAAGCGAAAACTTATGCTTTCCAACAACCACGTCTTGCTCGCACGTTTCCTCCTCGCTCAAATTCACTAAATCCACAGACTTCTCTTCAGCGAGCTCCTCATAGCCCAGCATCTGAAACGCATGTTTCGCCTTCATCGCAGAAGCGTCTGACTCGACAACGGCGATTTCTGCAGACTTGCACCATTTTTCTCGGATATAGTCAATGACGGAAGACACGAGCCTCGGGTCGGTTGTTTCTCCCGTAGAGTGGTCCCAGTAATAGCATAGGTTCGGCTTAATCACAAAACGTCTGACGTCTTCGGAAGGTTTATGACAGACCATGTCCAGCGCGCGGTACGTGGCATCTTGAATTCCTTTCACATCAAAACTCGTGGTCCGCGCAAGGCTAACGGTATTCGCCAAAAAGCTCCCTCAAAATAACCTTCAAAATCTTGAACCCGTCAGTCCATGCACAAAGCTTGGTGGTTCCAATCCTCTGTCTATACGTCACAGGCACATTTCTAATTCTAGCTCCCCTCTTAGTAAGCTTAATCAGCTGTTCAGTCACGTATGGCATTCCATAATCCTTGTAAGAAAGGTCATCCAAAAACCGCTTCCTCACAGCTCTCAGACCACACTGGGTGTCGTTAACACTCCTGAAATACACCAAGCTGAAAATCACGGAGAGAAACGTGTTCCCAACCCTGTTGACAAGGTCCATGGCGCCCGGGTGCATCTTGCTACCCAACCTGTTTCCCATAACCACGTCACACTCGCCACTGAGAATAGGGTCCACCAGGCGCTCGACCTCCCTAGGGTCATACGTGAAGTCGCCGTCCATATAAACGACCACATCCCCCCTAGCCTTTTCAACTCCGCTCTGGAGGGCTCTTCCGTATCCCTTTCTCGACTCGAAAACAACCTTAGCTCCAAGGCTTTCGGCTATCTTCGGCGTTGCATCAGTCGAGCTGTCCACAACGATCACCTCGTCGATACCATCGTCTGGGAACTCCCCCAGAACCTTGTCGATTGCCTTTTCTTCGTTTAGGGTCGGTATAACCACAGATACTTTCATGCTGGGCATAAGCGCCTCCGGTCAAGTTCCAATTACGGATTCCAGAAATCTGATTATGCTTCGCATTCCATATTTAGCACTTTCGACAATTCCCTTCACAGTCTCGTTGGAAAAATCAAGCGCTCTGTACGGCGGAATCAGCAACCCTTCTTCAAACAACTTCGGTGGCTTCCGCTGCTTTTTCGCAAGCTTCCCGGCTGAGGTTCACTTTGTTGAGAACCGTGTACCTTTCAGGTCTTATCGTGGCCGCCATCTCCAAACTCCTCACGATATCTTCACTTTCAACGCCGAGTTCACAAGCATTCGTGGGCGCGCCAAGTTTCTTCAAAGTCTCTCTTACCCGTTTCCAGTTCGCCCTCTGCAAGTAAGCCATAAGTATCGCCCCAACACCACACTGCTCGCCATGCATGGCATGGTCTCGTCTTATCATGTCAAGGGCATGACTGAACAGGTGTTCCGAGCCGCTGCATGGACGGCTGCTTCCGGCAATGCTCATCGAAACGCCGCAGCTGATGAGGGCTTCTATAAGCACTCGTAAACCATCCTCGTTGCCTGGCTTAATCAGCTCGGCGTTCTCCATTACAAGCTTGGCGCTCATTAGAGCGAGGCTTGCCGCGTAGCTACCATAATACTCGTTCCTGTCTTCATGCGCGTACCTCCAGTCCTTCACAGCTGTCAGCTTCGCGATTACGTCTCCGCAACCGCTGACGGCGAAGCGCCAGGGCGCTTGCATGATTATGTTCGTGTCGGCGATGATGGCTATTGGCGCTTGCGCCATGACAGAGTACGGTTTCTCGAAGCCCTTCACGGAAGATAGTGGGCTTGAAATTCCGTCGTGAGACGCCGTGGTTGGAACGCTGATGAATGGAACTTCATGCCGTGCAGAACTGAGTTTTGCGACATCTATTTTTGTTCCTCCGCCCACACCGAAAACCACCTGTGGTTTCAGCTCGTCTATCTTTTCTCCAACGGCTGCAACATCTTTGACTGTGGCTGATTCGACGAGGAAAGTGTCAATCTTCATTCCTTCTTGTTCGAGCAGAGCCCTGACTTGTTTTCCAGCTACCTCGTAGGTTTTTGAGCCTGCGATTATAAGGGCGGATCTTGTGAATCCGAGTCTTCCGGAAATTTCTCCGATGCGTTCTATGGTTCCTTTGCCGACTATGACTTCTCTTGGAAGCTGCATTCTATGGTGTTTCAGGGACAAATCAACCACTATTCGACTTGTAGTCTCGTACTATCTCGTTGCGGTGGGTCTTTAAACTTTTTCAATCCTGCTGATTCTAAGAAGCCAAATGCTGTGGTAGCTGGAACATTGCGACCGTAATATTAATAAATCTCATGGTTATGATTAAGGATGTCTACTTCCTAGAAACTCCTAGTGAAGTAGTCGCGAGACGTTTAGGTTTTGGAGACAAACAACATGAAAAGCAGAGACTTGGAGAATCGGTTAGTGCTAAAGGGAACAACTACCGTTGGTGTAGTGTGTAAAGACGGAGTCATACTGGCTTCGGACACGCGAGTGACCATGGGTTTCTACGTAGCTCACAAACACGGGAAGAAAGTGTACAAGATAGATGATCACATCGGCATGACGATTTCTGGGTCCGTTGCAGACGCTCAGAGGACTGTGGACATTCTGACTGCGCAGGCGCAGCTGTACAAGATAAACATGGGTAGACCTTTACCGGTAAGTTCAGCGGCAAGGCTTGTGGCGAACTTGTTGTTTTCGGTGAGGTATGTGCCGTTTTTGGCGCAGGTTCTCATTGGTGGTGTTGATGATTCTGGTGCGCACGTGTTTTCGTTGGATCCGTTTGGTAGTATGACGGAGGAGAAGTGTGTTGCGACGGGTTCTGGTTCGCCAGTGGCTTATGGTGTGTTAGAGGATAAGTTTAGGGAGGGTGTGTCGGTTGAGGAGGTTTTGCCGGTAGTCGTTCAGGCTGTGGGTTCAGCGATGAAGCGGAACGCTGCGACTGGAGACAGTTTTAACGTTGCTGTCATAGATGACAAGGGTTACAGGGAGCTGACTGACAAGGAGAAGAAAAAGCTTCTGGCGTGAGTGAGGAAGTAAAAGTAGTGGCGCCGAACTCTGAGAAGGACAAGATAGAGATTAGCCAGTATATTTTAGGGCATGTTCCGAAAGAGGCGGAAGTGACTAGGATAGAGTATGAAGGGTCTACGCTGGCTGTGTATGCCAAGAAACCTGAGATTCTCGTTGAGCAGAGTAACATCGTTGCTGATATTGTTAACGTGATTAGGAAGAGGATTGTTATTCGTTCGGATCCTTCTGTTCGATTGCCGGAAACGGATTCTGAGAGGATGGTGAAGGAGATTATTTCGCCTGAGGCTGAGGTTACGGATATTAATTTTGACCCGAGTTTGGGCGAGATTATTATTGAGGCTAAGAAGCCTGGTTTGGTGATTGGTAAGAACGGTGCGGTTCTGCAGGAGATTATTAAGCGGACGAAGTGGCGTCCAAGCGTTTTGCGGAGTCCTCCGTTGAAGAGTAAGATTGTGACTCATATGCGGCATTATTTGCATTCTGAGAGTCGGGATAGGGAACGGATTCTGCGTACGATTGGGGAGAGGATTTTTAGGCCTAGGGCTTTCGAGGTTGGTGACGTGCGTTTAACGGCTTTGGGCGGTGTGCAGGAGGTTGGGCGTAGTTGTTTTCTTGTTCGTACGCGTGAGAGCAGTGTGTTGTTGGATTGTGGGGTTAATCCTGGTTCTTCGCGTGGGTTTGAGGCTTTTCCGCGGTTGGATGATCCGTCGTTTGAGGTTGATTCGCTTGATGCGGTTGTGGTGAGTCATGCGCATTTGGATCATTGTGGGTTGTTGCCGTTTCTTTTTAAGTATGGGTTTGATGGTCCTGTTTATTGTTCTGCTCCTACTTCGAATTTGATGACGTTGTTGCAGTTGGATTATTTGGATGTTGCGAATAAGCAGGGTGTGATTGCGCCTTATGATCAGAAGGATGTGCGTGAGTGTGTGTTGCACACGATTCCGTTGCGTTATGGTGTTGTGACGGATATTGCTCCTGATATGCGTTTGACTTTGCATAATGCGGGGCATATTTTGGGTTCGTCGATGGTTCATTTGCACATTGGCGAAGGATTGCATAATATTGTTTATTCTGGTGATTACAAGTATTCTCGGACGATGTTGTTGGAGGCAGCGACTACGGAGTTTCCGAGGGTTGAGACGATTGTTACGGAGAGTACGTATGGTGGTCCTGAGGATTTTATGCCTTCGCGGGTTGAGGCTGAGGAGCGGTTGACGGCGGTTGTGAATGAGACTTTGGAGAGGAAAGGCAAGGTTTTGATTCCTGTTCCGGCTGTTGGGCGTGCTCAGGAGATTATGTTGATTATTGATGGTTATATGAAGCGTGGGTTGATGAAGGAAGCGCCTGTTTTTATTGAGGGTATGATTTCTGAGGCTACTGCGATTCATACGGCTTATCCTGAGTATTTGGGTAGGGAAGTGCGTAATAGTATTTTGCATGATGGTGTGAACCCGTTTCAGAGTGATTATTTTACGATTGTTGAGCATCCGAATGTGAGGCAGGGGATTATTGAGGGTGAGCCTTGTATTATTATGGCTACTAGCGGAATGCTTGAAGGTGGTCCTGTTATTGAGTATTTTAAGAGTTTGGCGGATGACGAGCGGAATACGGTGGTTTTTGTGAGTTACCAGATTGAGGGGACGATGGGAAGAAGGGTGCAGAAGGGCTTGAGTGAAGTGACGGCTATGGGTAGTGATGGTAAGCTGGATGTTGTTCGGGTGCGGTTGCATGTGGAGTCGATTGAAGGGTTTAGTGGGCATTCGGACAGGAGGCAGATAATTAATTATATTACTCATTTGCAGCCTAGACCGGAAAGAGTGTTTGTTGTGCATGGTGAACGTGCGAAATGCCACAGTATGGCGAATTATCTTCAAAGAAACTGCGGAGTACAAACGGTTGTGCCAGCAACACTAGAAACATACAGACTACTGTGAGGTCTTGTCTGTGAATTGAGCTTCTAGACCCCTACGCCTTGCTCATACAAAAAGCTCATACAAAAAGTTGATACAACGCTGTGTAGCAGATGACCTTTTAGTTTGCGCCATTTTCAGGTCTCTCAAACCCGCAACGAGTACAAATCTTTGCTTTCATTGCGTTCTGTCTTAGACATCTTGGACAGCTCCAAAACCGTTTTTGCTTCAGTTTTTTTATCAGCGATAATCTATCCTCTAGTTGGGGATTCGATTGCCCTTCGGTTTTCTTAGCTTTTCTAATATCATAGAGTTCTCTCTCAGCCTCGCGTATATCTTCGTGACCTTCAAAGGTCAAATGTTGCACGATTCCCTGATCATCTTCAAAATCTATCAGTAATATTCTATGTTTCTCTTTCCAAAATGTTCCCAAGACTGGTCCTACCAGCCAAACTCTTAACGCGCTGATGTCTTTTTCCGTAGCGTATCTTACGTCCTTTATTTTGTTTACGGGAATTTCTATTTTTTCAGCGTATTGGTCAGGTTCAAAAACCAATTTATCTTTGCGAGCGAGTAGTTTTCCCCTGGTCTTAAAATCAGGTGGAAGTAGAAGCGTTACCTCGTATTCGCCCAATCTCACATCATCCTTTGTCTACCATTATTTGGCACAGGGCATAATAAGACACTTACCTTTGAGGGAATAATCATTCAGTCCGCAGTTACGTGATACTTTTTTCAAGCTCTGCTATGAGGTAGAGTATTTGCTGAACGTTCTTTTCATCTATCTCTTTCTTTGTCGCTATGTGATATAAGGAATGGGTCATATCATCAGCTTCATCCTTAAACCCGCCTGCTAAGTCACAAGTTCTTTCCACGAGTTTTCTGTCAGGAAAATCTCTTGCTGAGTCCCTCAAATTCGACAACAAAACGGAAAAACCGAGAAACCCATTTCTTGTGAAGTCAAAATACTTTTCTCTATGTTGTTGAGATTTCATCGGATATTTCTTTTTAAGGATGTGATGAATGATTAAATTCTCCAGAACTTTTCTGCACAAGATAAATGTCGCTGTGTAACAGCCAAATGTGTAAGTCTTGTTTATCTCCTCAAGATGTGCTTTCAGTAACTTGTCGCTTGTCTCGTATTTTGCGATTTCAATGATCTCTCTTCTGCCTCTCGGTCTGGAAGTTTTGACACTCACTTTCTCTATTTTTATAGTTTTGAAAGTATCTCTGTCTCGTTCATTGAAGAATCTCTGAACGCTTTCACTGTACTTATTAGCTAAAACCTCTGCCGCGGCATTAAGAGTTAAAGAAGGGTTTTTCCCCCTTATCCTTGATATAGCAGATCGTATTGTATGCTCGGAGACTTTTCCACCTAGTTTCTTCTTCAGTAGTTCGAAAATTCTTGGGTCAAGCTGTGTCTTCCTCTTCTTCATTCTTCTTGCCCTTTTGATTTGAGTTTTCTAAAAGGAAGCATTCTTTCTATTGTATCCTCGCTTATGCCTAATGCCTTTGAGATTTCCTTCAAGGTCAAGCCAGACTTGGCTAACAGAACTACACTCAGCATATCAAGTCTCTTTATGATTTTTGCCAGTTTCTCATCAGAAGTCTTGTCGGTCATGTTGCCGTTTCCTTCTAAATCCTTTCAAAAACGACTCTGTCTATCAATTCAACTGTCCTGACCAATCCTTTGGCTCTCAGATTACTCAACGTGGCTCTGACGTTGTTCTCGGCTTTCCCAGTTTCTTTCGCCATTTCTTCTATCGTATGCTTTTTATCGCAAAGTTTCAAGATCGCCTTCTCTGCTTTGCCGATATTTGGTTTTGGCATGGTCGCCTTCTGTAGATTTATGAGGATTTCCAGTTTCTCTTCTATGTTCTTCAATGATTTCAACATATCTTTAAACTGGTCCTTGCTCATCGTGCCTCCCAACCACTTGTTTTGATTGTTTGGCGATCTTCACCTTCTTTTTCTCTTCTTTTCTCTTCTTGGCTTGGTATTTGACCTTTGTTACATAATCAGGTGTTGTTCCAAGAATCGATGCTATTTCGGTATTGCCAAGTCCTAAGGCTGCAAGAAAGACGATGCTTTCAGTCATTGATTTGCCCTGAAAGGCGCTTGCTGCCGTAACTTTGATTAGCGTATCAAATTTGTCCATAAGCCGCTCGAATTGCTCTCTGCTCATCATTTCTGCTCAACCTTCTCTTCAGTTGCCTCGGTTTCAGTGGTTTTCTTGATTTGAGTTTTCTTTTTCTGGCTTCTTAGAGTTCTCACCGATTCTGGAGTGCTTCCGATGAGCAGGGCTATGATTTCATCTGGGAGTTTCAAGTCATCAAGAACCTCGAGTTTCTCCTCTTTCCGTTCTTTGCCTTTAAAAATAGTCTCTTTTCCGACGCTAATTGCAGTAACCTTGGTTAGAAGATCAATATTGCTGTTCAGAGCTTTAAGCTGATTTATCAAGTCTCTGCTTTCTTTGCTCAACTCTTTCACTTCTAAAGCTCTATTTTAGCTATTTCTGTTTAGAAAGCTAAAGGTGGAACCTCAATCTTGTTCTTTCACGTATTGACCGAGAGTCTGCTGTTCATGCTTTGTGCGGGTTGATAAATTGGCGAGTTTGTCAATCTCGCTCACCTCAACTGATTTTTTCTGTCTGTTCTTATCGTAGAAGGCTAAGAAGGTATCGTAGAAAATGAAGTTCCAGTTGTATTGCTCTATGTTTTCTCTCAGTATGGGTTCGGCAATTTTCATCATTAATAGATTCTTTCTTTCTTCTGGAATAACAATGAAGCGTTTGACGGTTGTCGAAGGAATGTTTGAGCCTCTGATGATTGCGTCTGAAATGCCCGTCGAGTTTTCCACTTCGAATTCGTAAACGACTTCATTGTTCTTGAGCCATATAGCATCAATTTCTCTTATGCGGTCAATCTTGTCTTTTGAGAGTGGCAAATCGAGTTTGGTTCCTCTGTGTTCTGGCAGGTCTGCATAAACCGCAAGACCTGCTTTCTTTCCCACATCAACGAGCATCTGGATTATTTGGTTGTGCTGTGACTGCCTAAGCCTCATTTCCTTCTTCAATTGCCATTTTCCATCAGTTTTCTCAGCATATTCTTCGAGAATGGCTTTAATACTCTGAGTGTCTGGAGTTAATGCATTCTGGAACAATGGACGTGCGAAGATTTCTTCAAGAATATCATCGAAAGAAACAACAACCCTTCTATTAAGAACAGCGATGACCGTGGCTTCAACCCTTTCGCTGAGTGAAGCACGGTCAAGAAACAGCTTCTCTTTCAACCACCATTTCTTGCCTATAACCTTGCCTTTCTCATTCTTCACATCTTCCAGAACAAACTCTTTGTTCAAGTGCTTTCTGAGAACTTCCTCAATTCCTTCTGGAGCACTGAAAGGGTATCCGTTCCTCTTCAGTTCAGCAAAAATCGTCGGGTAGCTATTGATGATGGTCGAGTATGCTGCTGGTTCTCTCCTTTCGGCGATTATATGCTTGACTGTGCCTATGATGATTCTCTCATAACGTTCTTTGTCAATCTCAGTCTCCGAGAGCAATTTCTCTTTTCTCTCTGGCTTTCTGAACCTAATGTAGTAATCTCCCACGGCACTCCCATAAGGCTGAAGCAAACCTTTTGCTGAAGCTCTTGCGGGCGGCTGATAAATCACCTTTTCTAAGTCGAATCCCGCTAAAACAACTGCTTTGATAATCGAATTATATATCTTGATATCGGTGTTATGAAAAGTGACCGTCAACCATCTTCCAGACTTCAGGACATCATAGATCTGTTCAAATGATGCTTTGAGCATTTTGTGATAGTAGTCAAAATCCTTTTTCTGTGCATCATTAATCGTTATTTCCTCGTCGAATCTAAACGAAAATCGAGGGTCATTTTTCTCGCCTTTTAGCCATGAAAGCCAGAGAGCACTAAGCTCTCCATATTGAACGGAACCGCCATAAGGCGGGTCTGTAAAAACATAGTCAACACTTTCATTCCCAAGCCTTGCCGGATTGCCTTTCAGACTCAACGCAGATTGAGTTGAGATCAGAACGTTATACTCATCTTCTAAGTCGTCGAAGGATTTTGCTTCTTTGTAGTATCCTATCTCTTTGTTTGCTTCTTCCTTTCCTTTCAAAATACCTTGTTTCCCGACAACGCCACTCTCAAAAAGCATCCAGACGTTTGACTCCATGAACATTGGCGGAACCCAATAGCTTTGCAGTGCCCAAAACGAAGTCGCACTAAGCTCGCTCCAATGTGATCTTGCACTTGGCTTTGCCACTGGGCACATCTTACTAGCAAGATGAACTCTCGAAGTGAACGTGAATTTCATAAGGTCGCGTATCTTTGAGTCGTGAATAGACTCGATTTCGTGCCAAATAATCGATAGCGCAATAAGGTTTCTTCTTGTAAAAAGACTGGGGATGTCGCCTACAATTTCTTTTTTCATGAAGTCTTGACTATTTGAATATCGGAGTGCTTCTTTAGGATACCAGTGTGGAATTTCGGTTTTCTCAATATCGCTTATCTTCTCCAAATCCTCCGGTAATGGTTTTTTCTTCAGTCGCTTTTTGCAGCTAGGACAGAATAGACGTATTTCAGAAGGCTGGTTCTCATCTCTCAGCCACGCAGTTGCAAGAGCAACCGCTCTCTTTCCACATTCAGGGCATTTATCTCGATAGAGATTCGAGATTTGCGTCTTAGTCTTCTTCTTTATTTGTTCAAACGCATTTCTGAATTCCTTTAAATCGACTGGAATCAGAGTCATTCTTGTGATGAAAGTCGCTATCGGGTCTAAGTCTATCGCAATCGCCTTTCTCCCACGCTTCACGGCTTCAATCGCTGTGACTCCACTGCCGACAAAAGGGTCAAGAACGATTTCGCCTTTCTTTGAATAATGCTCTATGTACTCTCCAACAACGTTATGAGGTTTTCTTGCCCAATACTTGTGCATAAGATACATTGGCGTGTGTGCTTGAGGAGAAATAGCATGGTCAATGTGAACGGCTTTGAAATCTTCATTGTCTTTCTCTGGCAAGATTCTCAACTAACTCATAGGTATTCAACAAAACCATATAAAAGCCTAATCTGAACGTAGATTAAGGGAATTTGTCTGACATAACTTTTCAGCATCCCGACAACAGACGAGCCCTTCAGCACAACTAAGCATATTTGGGTTCTATTAGAGGGGCCTAGCGCTGTTGCACGCACACACACTCGTTTAGGCTGCTGTGGGTATGGGCTCGTTAGAAACCGGAATCTTCTCCCGCCAAATCTTAACGTTCGCCGGACAAACAACCACCCTCTCCTCGCCTAACCTAGCAATATCCCCACCAATAGCCTCCGCAAACTCACACAACTCGTTAATCGCCCGCTTAACATCATCAATACTCTTATTCGCCAAAGGCGTAATCCTCAAAATCATAATGTTACCAGACTTAACCTCGCCCTTCACCCCATCCAAATCAGCCAAATCACGAAGAGGCATCGCCTTCAAATACGTCTTGCCAGGCCTAGCACTAACTTCAACTTCCTTCGCCGCCTTCCTCGGTCTGCGAATCAAACTGCCCAAACCCGGCAAACTTTCCACCCTCTAACTTTTACTCTGTATTCCAGACTTTAAATCTTTCTTAACTCTACGCCCCGATTACCCGCAACAATTTACCGTCGGATTACCTCGCGGATTTAAAACCGAGAAGCCTACCCTCCACGAGACTCCTTCTGCATCTGTTTTATGATATTCCACAGCTTATCGCCTACGTAATGCACATTGTTCACAACCGCGCCCTGCCTAACGCCCCTAGCCTCATCAACACCATACAACGCCTCACCAACCGCCAACGGCTTCCCATGCTGCACATCCACAACAACCACAAAATCCCCGCGCCCAAACACCCCCTCATACCTCACAACCCCCGGCGCCATAACATTCGCCCCATTACAAACATGCGGAACAGCCCCCATATCCACAACAACCTTCGGCGCCACAGCCACAAACTCATCAAAAACCAACGTCGGAACCATCTTCTCCCCAACCCTAGCCAACAACGGCTTACCATTCAAGAGAATGAACTCTGCAGATTCCGCCTCCACAAGCTCCACGTTCACTTTTCCGCCAAAAACCCCCTCAAAATCCATCCTCAGCCTGGCAGAAGCCTTATCCAAAACGTCCTTCGCCTCCTTAGCCTTCAAAAAGTATCTCCTGAACTTCACAGGCATAGCCATTCGCTCTTAGATAGGTTTAAATGGTATAAGTTTAAGTATAAAAGAGATAAAACTGTACCACGAGGCTGCAACATGAGCGAAATGACCACCGAAATCCTCGAACAAAACCTAGGAAAAATCGTACTCGTACGCCTCAAAGGCGGCAAAAGCCTCCGCGGCAGACTCAAAGGCTTCGACCAACACCTCAACCTAGTCCTCGAAGAAACAGAAGACACCACAACACAAGAAAACATCAGAAAACTCGGGTTAATAATCGTCCGCGGAGACAACGTCATACTCATCTCACCGCCGCCAAGGTGACCATGACAGTGGGAAAAGGAACACCTTCTTTTGGCAAACGCCAGGGAAAAACCGTCCACATCCGCTGCCGACGATGCGGAAGAAGAGCCTACCACGTAGCTAAGAAACGCTGCGCCGCCTGCGGCTACGGAGAATCACCATCAATCAGAACATACTCGTGGCGAACAAAAACCCTAAACAAAGCAAGAGTACGCTAAATTCTTCTTTCAGCCGTTTACGAATGATAGTAGCCCTTGTCAATTTTCACGTATATCAATGGACCATTGCTTCTGGCCAGTTCCCTCGCTTTTCTCAGCGCGTTGTTGACAACGTTCACTACCTGGCTGTCCTCGTTGTCGAATTCTTCGCTTTTCTCTCCCAGCTCCATCTTCAAAAGGTTCTCTGCAAGGATCGACGTTCCGCATATCTCCCCGTTCCTGATGAGAGTCGACGTCACAACTTCCTGCATTTCCTGCTTGTTCAAGAGTTTTCTCCACAGCGGCTCAGCGTTGCCGAGGACTTTCGCAACTCGGTCCCATCGTTTCGAGTTCTCGCTGCCGATGAGCAGTCTAACCCTCTCTCCCCATTTCTTGAACCATATTCCCGTCCAAACGCCCAAAAACTCGTCAAGCTCACTTGGGTTTTCGCTGTAGAACTTTTCTAGGCGCTCGACGATTTCGCAGTCGTTGGCTTCTTTCCCGACGAGGTCCCAATGAACCTTCAAGTAATTAGTCAAATCCTGACACGCTACCTGCAACACTTTGCGGTCTGAACCGAACAGGTCCAGCATCGGGTTTCTGTCTTTAAGCTTCTCCGACAACAACGTCTCAATGAAGTTCATTGAATGTCCCCTCGAAGCCTTCTCCAACCTAGAATATGGCGTTCTCTTTTATTTAGGCTTTATTTATGGTAGCCTCTATAACAGTCTTCAATAATTTTCAGCTATATTTCCATCACGGGAATATTCTATGGGCTATTCTCCATGCTATTCGACGAAATCAGGAAGCTGATTTACGCTTTCAAGAATCAAATCCGGCTTCTCCATCTCCAACTCCTCACGCGAGAAAATTCCGGACAAAACGGCGACGGTCAGGGTTCCCGCAGCCTTCCCAGCTCGAATGTCAACCACTGAATCTCCAACAACGACGCATTCGCTCGTTGGAACGTTCAGTTCTTCAGCTGCGCTCATTAAGGCTTCAGGCGAGGGTTTGGGGCGGCAGTTGTCCGTGGCGGTCACTACGTGCTTGATGAACCTGGCGAGACTCAATTTTTCCAGCTCTTGAATCACTTCTCTTTTGGGAACGTGACGCCTCGTGACGACCGCCAACGCTGCTTTTTGCGAGAGTTTCTGCAAGGTTTTCACCATCCCTGGCATTGGCTTTGCTCTGGTGGCTGTTGCCCGATAGTACGCTTTAAGGTAAGTGTCCAGGAATTTCTCTGTGTCTACTCCTTTTAGCAGGTCTTGGATAGGCAGGTTCTGTTCGAGTCTTTTTGGAATCTCAGTGACGATGTTGACGTTATCGATTCGTCTTCCGAACGCTGCGAACGCCGTTTTCACAGCTTCAAGTAAAGCGTTTCTGGAGTCGACTATCGTTCCGTCTAGGTCGAGCAGTATTGCTTTTACTTTCAGTTTTTTGTGTGGCATTTTTTCGCGGCTTTGAATGTTTTATGCGCTTAGTGTTTCGATAGGTTTTTATTCACGGTTAATGGTGTAAAGTTAATATTCAGTAAATTTGCCGAGGTATAAACGTTAGGAATGATGGGTGATGGTTAGGAAAGCGCGTATTCGCTTGACCAGCACGGACTACAAGAAGCTGGAGGAAGTCTGTGTGGAACTGAAGACCATCGCCCAGAAGACAGGGGTTAAAATGACCGGTCCTCTGCCGTTGCCGACGAAGAGGTTGCGGGTTCCGGTGTTGAAGTCGCCTTGCGGTGAAGGAACTTCGACGTGGGACCGGTGGGAGATGCGTATTCACAAGCGTCTTATTGACATTGACGCTGAGGAGCGTGTTATGAGGCGTATTATGCGGATTCGTGTTCCTGAAGAGGTTCACGTGACGATAGAGCTTCTGTAAGAATTAGTGCGTTGTGTGCTTTCTTTTTTGTGGGTGCCACTGGATTAGCAGGCAGTCTCCACATTTCTGTATGAACTCTAAGCCTTTACTGCTGGTTTTGAAGCCGCCATCCTTGTTCTTTTCGAGGAGTCCTTTCTCGATCAGCGTGCCTAGGTATTGTTTGGTCTGGAGGAATGAGAGGCTTGCGTCTCGCATGAGTTCGGTCTTCTTTTTTCCGGGTTTCGCGGTGGTCAGTATGTCTAGGACGATTTCGTGCCTGTCTCTATTGACCATAATTACCTATTGAAAATTGTGTGCTGGGTATCTAAGACTTTCTGTTTAACGATGAATTGTTGCGTGTTCTGTTGGGTGTTCCTATACAATGAGGGTGTAGGCGGCTATGGTTAGTGCGAGGCTTGCGGCGAAGGCTGAACCCCAGATGAGTTTGTTCCAGATGAAGATTTTGAACCCGTCGAGTATGCCGAAGGGGATGAGGTTGAACAGTGCGATCCACGCGTTGATGAAGGCGCCAAGTGCGAATACAAGTTGGTAGGGTGAAGGTGCGTTGGCGACGGCTAGGAATGCAGTTGCCAGTGTGATGTTTGTGGCGGGTCCGACTATGCTGATTTTTCCCATGCTTCTTGTGTCGCTCATGCCTCCCACCATCATTGCGCCTGGGGATATGATTTTGATCGGTGAGATTATGGAGAAGAGGGTTAGGATGGCGCCGAAGAGTGTGAGTCTGAATTCTGCCCAGAGGCCGTTTTTTTGTGCGGCTATTTTGTGGGCGATTTCGTGTGTGAAGAAGGAGGCGGTTAGTATGGTTATGAATATGGCTACTTGGAGTGGTGCTGTGTCTATTCCTACGTTGATGAAGGGGAAAAGTACGAGTGATAGTCCTATGCCTACTACGAGTAACGCTGCGGCTGTTAGATGTTCTATTTCTTTGGTGCTGAAGTGAATTCGTGTTGCGGGTGGTCGGGTTGGTATGTACGTGACGCTGTACTCGTACGGTGCCTGTTTTTGGGTGGTTGTTGTTTGTGGCTGGTATTGGGGTTGTGCTGCGGGCGATGTGCGGGCTAGTTCTATCTGTTGGCATTGGTGTGCTTCTGGTAGGCGATGTTCAGTGCAGTAGTAGCCTCCGCAGTAGGGGCATCTGAAGGGTAAGAATGTTTCTTGCTGGCATTTTTGACATTTCATTTTGATGTTTGCGCCTTTGTATAGTGATGGCTTCGTCGGGTGTTTTATATGTTTTTGCTGATCAGCGCGTTCGTGTGCGCAACAGTTCTAGACCCCTCTATTAGAACCCAAATATGTTTAGCTATGTCGAAGGAGTAGGTCTGTTGTCGCGGTGCGGAAAAGTTTTGTCGGACAAATTGGGACGGTGGCATTTCATTCGTCGTGAGCGCCTTTCTATAGCGATGGTCTAGTCGAGCGTTTTATATGTTTTTTCTGCCTGCAGTTGCCAGTCTCCAGCCTTACCTTTGTTTCTTTACGCAAAACAAAGTTATAGAAGTTTTTTCAAATATTCTTGGGTGCAGAAATGGACAGCACTTTCATTCCCATTCCAAATTCGGAATTAAAAGAAGGGATTAGACTTTCAATTAAAAATGCTGAGAGACTTATTAGAGATGCAGAGGTTCTTTACAACAACAATAGGCACATGTCTGCATCTTACTTGAGTATCACTGCCTTAGAAGAGGAAGGAAAAGCCATCATCCTTCTAAATAGATTATTGGCCGTCAAAGATATTACAAAAGAAGACTGGGATGAAAATATGTTGCATCATCAGCCAAAGATGATCGCTGTCCAAGAGACTATTTCCAAGTTTCGCAAATTAAGTCTTATCGTGGAGCATGGACAAAAGAAGCGCGTTGATCCAGCAGGCCTGGCTAAATCTCTCCTAAAATCAAAAGGCAAATACATATATGTTGATTGGGATTTTGTGACTCGTAGAACCCAGATAAACGATAAATGGGAATCACCATCAAAAGATCTACAAATTAATGGTTTCTCATTAGTAGATGACCACACAAGACGTAACGTTGCAGAAAGTTTGATTTATGAAGCCAAAATAGGGCTTGAGTCCGCTCAGATGATCGTGAAAGAAAAGAACTTAGGAATCACGTAAAGGCTTCATTAAGCTGTTGAAGCATAGGTGGAGACGTTATAACGGTAGATGAGAAATTAGTGAAATTCACGATTATGATTGACCCAGATAAAGCTGAATCTAAAGCTCAGTCTGAACCTTCTGAACGTGTCCATTGCGTCAATCTCTGGAACAGTTAGCAAAACAGAAAAGAAATAAATCAATCCTAGACCTAATCAATTCTTGGGGAAGATGAGAACATATACAAACAACTTAGCTCGATAGACAAGCAGTTTGGCACTATTCTGATTGACCCACCATGGCGATTTTTCAATCGCACGGGAAAAGTGGGTCCAGAACATAAACGTCTTCATCGTTATGAAACGATGAGTTTTGACGAAATAGAAAAGTTACCCATTAACAAACTTTCTCTACCTCAAAGTCATCTCTACCTGTGGTGTCCAAATGCCTTATTGCTTGAAGCATTAAACATCATGAAATCTTGGGGTTTCACATATAAAACTAATATCGTCTGGTTCAAGGTTCGCAAGGATGGTGGTGCAGACGGCAGAGGAGTAGGTTTCTATTTCAGAAACGTCACGGAGCTTTTGCTGTTTGGAGTGAAAGGTGGACTTAGAACATTCAAAGCGGGAAGGACACAAGTGAACATCATAGTTAAGCGTAAACGAGAGCATTCTCGTAAACCAGACGAAATCTATGACATCATAGAGCGATGCAGTCCCGCACCATATTTAGAGTTATTCGCTAGGCAACGTGTCGAAGGATGGGAACAATTCGGAGACGAAGTTGACACTTATGAACAGAAGAGAATCGTTCACAGAGGATATAGCGATTCAAGTGTTAGAGTCGTAACATGCAAGACCTATCCCGACCAGCAAAAGAGGACAGCCACCAGCACCGCCACCATCAACCTTCGGGATTAACTTGTTCCAATGAGTCGTAGAAGCTCCGTATTTCTTCCCTATTTTTAAATTGTTAAAGAGCCCTTGCAATTCAGAGCGTCTAGTTATTATCACTCCGACAGATAAGACCCGTAGCTCATGCAGAAGTCTGAAATTATTCAAATCTCTGTCATAGAATTCTGTTTTATTGTTCCACTCGACTTCTATCCCGATGTCGTTCTTGAAATTGTCTATATGGTGTGTCGGAATCGGGATAGGTTTTCCATCTACTCGAATTTCAATGTTGAAAGCCTTCTGTGCCCATTCACGTTTATGCAGAAAATCGTCAATGCCTTTAGAGATGTCGGAGACAGCACCACCACGAGCCATGATTTGACTCTTTCTTAGGACAAACGCATTGAGACAATCGCAAATATCCTTAAACTCTTGCGGGAAATCATGAGACAGAATAGCGACAGCGTGACCTCTATCATCAAAAGTGTATTTAGTCTTTAGTGTGTTCGGAATTGACATTCTAACAGTTGATTTTGAGAACAAGCTCAATATAACATTTTGTTTTATAACAATCCTCTATCTCATTTCTCTACTACTCTCTAAGCGTCTTTCACTACTTTGTTTCTCGTGGTTTGAATGAACCCCGAAACATCGGAAAACTTCTCCGATGTCATATATAGAAAACAAGAGAAACGCTCTTACTATCTAAACATTATGATGGCTTAGGCAATTCCATAAAACAAGAACAAAGCTCGAACCGTCTAACCGTCACGCTCTGAAGAAACCAAAAGGAGCGTGAAATAGTGAATAAAAAAACTGAATTTGAAATCCGTAAACAACTTAGAGAACAAGGATACACGGATAAAACGATTGAGAACATTCTGAAGTGGCATGGGTTCACTATTGCGAAACCTTTACGCAAAAGAGGGATAAAACATGACTGATAAAGCGGTCTCTGAATGGCTTTCAAGCCTTAAAAGTGACAGAACAAGAACCGAATATGAAGACCGCTTTCAGATTTGGCTTGAATACTCGAAGGCTAAAGGCTTGCCTCAGAGCGGAACAGAGCAATTAGAAGATATGAAAAAACGAAGGCTTCAGCAAGACCAAAAAGAAAAATTCTTCTACGATAACGAAGTGCCTAAGTTTTTCCAATGGCTTCAAACAGAGTTTAAAGGCAAAAGAACAAACAAACCACTAAGCGAATCTTCAGCACTTTCAGCAACCACAGCAATACGAAGCTTTTTCGCATACCACAGATACAGCTTAGAAATCGCTAAAGACGCATTGCCTTCAAGCGAAAAAGTGAAAAGCATTCTTGAAGACCATGCTTTTGACATCTATCAGCTTAGAGAGATGTTCAAATATGGAGACTTGACCGAAAAGACCATTCTAAGCTGTGCTAAAGACCTATGGCTAAGAGCAAGTGACTTTATCGCTTTAGACCGTGAAACAATCGCTTATCTAATCGCACAAGAAGACGAAAAAGCGAAGCAAGAAAAAAGAGAATCCGACATAATCGAGTTTGAGGTTATCACGCAAAAAGAGAAAGAACCCGCATCTTGTCACCTTTCGAAAGACAGCATCGAGCTACTTAAGGAATATTTGAAGGTTCATAGCTTCAAAAACGGTCACTTGTTTGACGTGACAGAAGAAAGCCTTAGCGACATCTTGCGAAGAATGGCAAAAAAAGCGAACATCTCAATCAAGCCAAATTCGAGAATAAGGTTTCATTGTCTTCGCAAATTCGGAATAACCATGATGCACGGAAAAGTGACAGAACCCGTTATGAAATACATGGTCGGAAAACACATAGCTAAAGACCTCAGAACATACATTCAAGCGAACCGTGAAACGTATAAAGCCTTTAAGATGTTAGAACCACAGATAAGCCTAACAAAAACAAACGGAAACGGGTCTTCGCAATTGGCTAAACAACTTGAAGAGCTTAAGAAGGCAACATTCAAACAGATGGCTTTAATGAAGCTTATCGAAAAGCTCACACCTAAAGAGGAAATGGCTAACGCACTTCAAGAATTAGCTGAAGAATTCGGATTAAAGCTTAAAGCGGATCATGCTGGAGAAATACCAAAACTTGAAGAGACAATAAACCAACTTGCACAAGCCATTGAAAAGAAGGATTTAGAACGGGTTTTAGCGGAAAACGGGAACGGTGATTCGCATGACTGAGAAAACCAAAATCGAAGACCCTTCGCAAATCCTTCTTTTGATTCTTAAAGAGCTTGAAAAACTTAACGCACAAATCGAGAAAATGCGAACAGAGATAAAAGCGGAATTCGAAAGCCTTTCAAGTGACGTGCGAAGCGTTCTCTAAATTTCCCTTCTTTTTTATGCATATTTTAGTAAGTTAGCGAAGGCTCTGTCTATTCCGTGCGTGAAGCTTCGGAATCGCTTTCAATTTTCATAACATCCTCAAACTTTTCTTGAAGGCTTCGTTTCTTTTTGGGTTTTTCGCTTTCTGAATTCCACAAGTTAGCTCCAAACCCTTTTTTAGATTCGGGTTCACGGGTTATTTGAGGCTTATCGCTTAGGCTTTTAACGTTTAAATTAAAATCTTGCTCTGAAATTTCGCACGGTCTTGTTAATTGTGCGAAACAGTCAAGACAATAACCCTTACATTTTCGCTTTTCAACACTATTTAATTCTTTTCCACAAAAATAGCATTTAGCCATTTTATTCAAATCCTTTCGGTTCAGCTATAACGCTTTTTGCTTTTCGGTTCTTTTTTTGTTTAAGTTTTGCATCCTTAGACTTTTTCATCTCGTTATCATCCAATTATATTCATCAACAATTCTGGCAAGTGTCCTATTATTACATCTGTTTCTGAGGTCTATTTCTATTTCACAAAGCTGTTTTCCACTTTCTTTCTGGTAGTCGTTCAAAGCTTCTTTAATCTCCTTTTGTGCGTCTTTGAGAAATTCCAGATAACCTTCGGCTGTAGTATTCACACGGAAGTTGCGTCTTTTATATTTTCTAACAATTTCATTATCCCACATAACAAAAATCTCTGGATTAAGCACATGCAAGATTTTTGAAAGAGTTGTTGGGCTTCCCAAGTATGGAAGAGGGTCTAACCTGTCATAAATGGTTCTAATTGCGTTAGAAATCGTGTTTTCATTGAAATCTATCGTCAAAAACTTCCTATTTCTAAGCTCTCGGAATTCTTTCTCCAAGCTACGCAACGTTTCGCCTAATTTCTTCCAATCAAGGTCTTTTCTACCTACTACCCTGTTCATCATACCCCAATTTATGAGGAATAGTTTAATCACTCGCTGTATGTGTTTGACATCATCTATCTTGCTTATGTTTTCTTGCACTTCTTTAAGTTTCTCAATAGCTCCAAAATAGATACACTCTGTTAATTCATATTCCTCTTCAAGTTTGCTAACAGTATCAATAAGGTCTTTGTATTTCATAGTAGAGGTTTTGTTTGGATTGCCATTTAGCTTTTGTCAAAAGAGTTGATTTGAATCGAAGTTTTCACATAATTTTACCTTAAACCAAAAAAGTAAAGTATCAAGTTTATGTCTATTGGAGTTGTGAGTTAAATGGTTTGTCGTAAAATCGAACCTAATACTCCTTTTTCAGATTATTATTACTTTGAGGATGGAGATGAACAGTATAGAGAAAATGCAGTTAGATGTAAGAATCTTCTTGATAAGTTGAATGAGCTTCAGATTTATGAGTCTCGAAAGCATACATGGAATTATGTTTGCTGGTATGTCAGCTTCAAGAGCCTTTACGAAAAGAAAATCTGTCTCATCCTTCGCTTTGAAATTCGAAAAACAAATATTTGCATTTACTTTCAGTCTTCAAAGTATGTTTCTAAAGAAAAATTAGTGCATGGAGAAAAGGTAGACCCTCACACAAATTGGCTTCCAGTTTATTACAATAACTATGATGAATTACAACTTAGAGAAATGATAGACGAATACTTGCGAAAAATCAAAAGAAATTGGGAAGAAATTGAAGAGCATTGTCAAAAAAGACACCCGTGTGAAAACTGTAAGAAGCAAGTTACTTCTTAACTTTAAAAACTAAATGGGATTTCTGTTCCAATATCAAAAATTCATTGTTTTCTCCATGTAGCGATAACGAGGTTTCCCCAGTCTATTGGGGCACTCTGAAATTTTAGTTGTTTAATTAAGGGATTGGGTCTTCTTCCAGTTGGTTTACTCAAATTAACCAATCTACTTGCAATATAATTGTGAGACGTGTAAAATCTTCCACTACCTCTACCGCCTCTTCCATATTTTTGTTCCAGTGTGCTCCAATCGTTTGGATACCTTTGCCTAAAAACTTGGATGACATCATAGGTTGTAAATTGGTCTCCAAGCTGTTGTATGCATCTCGTTACCTTGTCAAATATATTATCAATTACTGTCATCTTTATCCGCAATCGGGTTCTATTCCAGCAGACATATAAGTTTTCTTTTTTCTGTTCTATGCCTTAGCTTTCTTCACTATGAGACCGTAAAGGAACAATCCAATTAAGAGAACAGCTTCTATGACAAGACCATACCAGAATTTTTGAGTGAGATTCGGATATTCTCCCGCTCCATCATAAAGAACTTGAATTCCAAAAGCTACACCTATACCCCAGAGAATCCAAAAGAAATCTTTTTTTGTCACGCAGTCACCTTTCTCGAAGATGTAACCATCGACAGTTATTAGTTTTCCTGTTCTACATGTTAAGAGCCATCTTTTTAAGCATGGATTTGCACATTTATCATGGTTAACGTGACTACAAACTTGCACTCATGCAGAGTGCGAGGAAATAGCTAACGTCTAACCCGTGATGGTTAGATAGTTAGAAGCTTATTCTTGTTTTATATAGGTTGTATGAATTGCTGTGTGTGTTGGTGGTGTGGTTGGGCATTGAGCGTTTGTATGCTGATGTTGTTGGCGAGTTGGAGCGGAGGGCTGATGCTCAGCGAGCCGAGAACGAGATGTACTATCACAAGAAGGTTGGGGCTGGCTTCAAGTGTTATGGGATTAGTGCGCCAGAGTTTAGGGAAATAGCCAAGAAGTTCAGGCGGGCTTTCGAGGAGCTTAGTTTTGAGGATAGGGTTGAGCTTGCGAGGAGGTTCTTCAGATCTGGATTTGCAGGGCAGATGAGTTTTGGGACTGCACTTTTGAGTTTGAGTGCGAAGGAGATGAAGCCGCGTGATTTTTGGGTTTTGGATGAAGTTGGTGACTACTTTAATAATTGGGGGACTGTGGACGGATTCTGTATTGATGTCTTGCAGCCTTTGTTGCTGTCGTATCCAGATGAGGTGCTGAGGATTCTGAGGGAATGGAACAAGTCGGAGAGTTTGTGGAAGCGGAGAGCAAGTGTAGTGACGTTCACACGGAGGATTGGAGCGAGTGGGAAGTTTACCGACGAAGCGTTGGAGCTTTGCGACGGGTTGATTTGGGACAAAGAGGACTTGGTGAGGAAGGGCGTAGGTTGGACACTGAAAGATACTATGAGAGGAGATAAGAAGAAAGTGCTGAAGTTCGTGAAGGAATTGAGGCGGAAAGGAGCATCGGCAGTAATAACACTATACGCTATACGAGACTTAACTGGAGAGGAACGAAAGGAAGTTCTGCAAACCGTAGCACAAGATGTTAGTGCCCACAAACATCCATGAAAAGCCACTTTTCAGAATTCTACTCGCTAACAATCCCCCTACAGGATAGTATGTTTGAGGGTTGATTGAATGAAGTTTTGTTGTTAAACATTTAAAATAGGCGACCCAACAAATCTAGACGTCAGCAGTTCAGTGGAGGAGAAAAGGAGCTTGAGGGCGTTCAGTTTTGTCCACGCTGCAGACTTACACCTGGGCTACGCGCAGTACGGCTTAGAAGCAAGACGCGAAGACTTCGACAAAGCCTTCCAGCAACTCGTCAACAAAACCATCCAGCTCAAGCCCGACTTCATGATCATCGCCGGCGACCTCTTCCACCAAGCCCGCCCGTCAAACGTCACGCTGGAAAACGCCATACGAAACTTCAGCCGCCTACGCGAAGCCGGCATTCCAGTGTTGACCGTTGACGGCTCGCACGATTCCGCACCCAACACTATCACCGGAACGATTCTGAACCCTCTCGACAGCGCCGGGCTCATCCACCATCTACCGAGGCATGAAGGCGCCTGCTGGCGGAAGAACGGCTGCTGCTACGTTTACGGCGTGCCAAACTACAGAACCAGAAGCAAGACCGAAGAGGCTCTGCCCGCCTTCATGGAACAGAACAAGCCAACACCCGACCCAGACTTGTTCAACATCTTCGTCTTCCACATGGCACTCGACCTTCCCGACGTCACGCCGCCGTACATCGAGGCTGAAGCCCCACCCGAACTCATACCCGAAGGCTTCAACTACTACGCCGCCGGACACGTGCACAAAATCTACCACGAAAAATTCAAGACAGGACTCCTAGTCTACAGCGGATGCACCGAAACCGTCGACTACCAAGAAGCACAACTCAACAAAGGCTTCTACCTCGTGAAAGTCGACGAAAAAGGCGACGCCCACCCCGAATTCATAGAGCTTCCGCCACAACGCAAATTCATCATCATAGAACACGATTACAGCGGCTTAAACCCCGCCAAAATAACCGAACGCGCAATCCAGCTCATCAAAGACGCTGACGAGGAAGGCGCAATAATCGTGCCAGTGCTAAGGGGCACGTTGCCCGCGGAAGCAAGCCGCGCCGAAGTCGACATCGCCCAAGTCAGGAATGCCGTTGAAAAAGCGTTGCTCGTTCATCCTGTAGTGCAGTTGCGCGAAAGCGAGGTCTCCGAGGAGATCGTTCGTTCAATATTCGAAAGCGAGTTCAAAGACCTCAAAACGAAGACCTTCGAATACTTCCTCCAGATCTTCTCCGAACGCTACAACCGAGACGAAGCCGAAAAAATCGCACGAGTAGCCCTCAGCCTCATCGAACCGCTGACCAAGAAGCAAGAGGAAAAAGTGAAGCAGACCATAGAGGAGCTTCTACAATGAAAATCGAAATCGTGCAGTTGGAGAACATCCGCTCACACGTAAAATCAACCGTGCCCTTCGCAAGAGGCTTCAACTGCCTCGTCGGCGGACTCGGATGCGGCAAATCATCTATTCTCTATTCAATAGACTTCGCCTTGTTCGGAGACCCACTCGGAAGAAGCTACGAGTACCTCCTCCGCGAAGGCGAAAACACCGGCAAAGTCACGCTTCAGTTCGTCCAGAACGGAAAAACGTACAAGATACTCCGCGGACTCAAAAGACGCGGCAAGGGCATCAGCCAAGACTTCGACGAACTGAAGCTCCTCGAGGGCGAAAACGTAATAGCCAGCATGAAAAGCGAAGCAGTAGCTGAGCAGCTAACTGCAATAACGGGGTTGAACAAGGAGCTTTTCCGCGAGATCGTGTGGGTTCGACAGGAACACTTGAAAGAGCTGTTGGACGCTTCCCCCAGAGATCGACAAAAACGCCTCGACGAACTCTTCGGCTTGTCAGACTACGAAGCAGCGTGGAGCAACCTTCAGGGCTATCAGAAGGAGTATGAAGGAGAAAGAAAAGCCTACGAGAAAGACGCCGATGTTGTCGGGATGGAAAGACTGAACACGGAATACAACCGAACAGTCGAAGACTTTTCGCTCGCCGAAATCCAACTTGAAGAAACAAACAAGAAACTGAACCAAGCCAAGAAAACGCTCGAAGACGCCGAACTGAAGCTCAAGAAGCTGGAAGACTTGAGAACGCAAGTTGAAGAACTCAAACGAAAAGAAACACAACTGCAAACGAACCTAACCAACACCGAGGACACGTCGGCAACCTTAGCCGAAAGGATCGAAGAGAAAAAAACCACGATAGAAACTTTCAAACAACGACTCGCCACGATGGAGTCACAGGTAGAATCCAGCAGAACAAAACTCAAAGAAGTTGGAGTTTCATCCGACCAGCCTCTCGAAGCGTTAAGGCAGATTATCGCCACGTTCGACGACCGAATCTCCAGCTTGAAAGGAGAGCAAGACGGGGCATCGAGGAACGTGCGGGACGACCAGAAGCGGCTCTCTTCGCTTTCTGCCGAAAGTCGCTGTCCGCTCTGTTTGCAGCCGTTGTCGGAGAACTACAAAGGCGACCTTGTGCTGAGAATTCAGGGAGAGAACGGTGAAAGACAAAAGACGATAGGTCAACTGCAGCGGGAGATCGAAGAAATTCAGCGACTGAAGAACGTGGCAAGCGTTGCCTTCGCGAACCTGCAGACGTTCACACCCAAGGTTGAGGATGCTAGGGCTCGCGTTGATGAAGAATCTCAGATGCTGACTAAACTCTCAAGAGAATTCGACCAGAAACAAGAGCTGGAAAAAGAGCTACGCCTGCAACTTGAAACGGTACACACGCGAATCGGCGGGTTCGACATGTCCGAGCTCGAAAGTGCCAGAAATCAACGCGAGAAAGCCTTCAGGCAATATTACGGGCTTGAGTCTGACTTGCGCGAAAAAGAAGGCCACAAGAAAGACTTGGCAACTCGCATGGACGAGATGAAGGAGCGGATAGACCACGCTCAGGAGAAAATCGAACGCATGGAAAAGATCGTGAAGGTCGTCGAAGTCATCGGCGGCATACGCGAAGCCTACCGAAGCATCCAGCCCAAACTCCGCAGCGAATTCGTCAAAGTGCTCAGGAACTTCGTCCAGCAGGTGCTTGACAGCCTAGTGGGCGGGGAAGGACCGTTGATAAACGTGTTGATCGACGAGACTTACACGCCCTACGTCACGAGCGAATCTGGCGTCGAGAGGGAAGTTGCGAACCTCTCCGGCGGTGAGAGGACATTGCTGGCTTTTGCCTACCGCCTTGGGCTTGGGCAGTTGATAATGCAGTCGAGGACGGGACACGGATTGAGCATGCTGCTTCTCGATGAGCCGACTGAAAGCCTCGGGAGGGAAGACGGCTCAATAGATCGCCTGGCTGAAGCTATCGCACGTTTCAAAGCCATAGAACAGATAATAGCGGTCACGCACAGTGAAGCGTTCGCGGAAAAAGCCGAACACGTGATAAGGCTTGAGAAGGAGACTGGCGTGAGCAAGGTCTCCATCGAAAAATGAACGGCAAAAGGCACCTCTGCGACGGAGTAATGTGAAAACCAGGTCAATGGGCGTTATGTTTCTGTGACGTTTATGTAAACCGAAGCTCGAAACAGGGCGTTGCTGCTGATTGTGATAGAGCTATCTTTCTCTTTGGGTATGAAGGCTTCTATGTAGTACGTGCCCGCATTGTATGTCGTGTTCCAAGCTGCTGGATTCTGGGTGTTCGTTTGGTTCCACATGTACGTTCTCGTGAGAAGTTGGTTCGGCGACAGCGTGAACGTGGTTTCGTTTTCTTCGTAGGGCGTATACCACACGGAATGCATGACAGACGGGTTGCTTGGGCTAACGTATTCGACCAAGACGATAACGGGACTGTCGATGGCTGCGGTGAAGGAGTGAGATACGTAGCCCTTGTTCTTCAAGGTCACGGTGATTTGCACGTTTTCTCCAAGACCGTAAACGGGCTTGTCCGTTGTCAGTTCGAACGACCAGCTGGGAGCCATGATGACATCTCCGATGTAGATGCCGACGAAAACTATAGGTATCAGGAGAAATTCCAGAATGACCTGCGTTCTCGGTTCCATTTCCTCTCTTGTGTCTATTATTCTTCAACCACGTAATAAATCTTGGGCTGACTCACAGTTGACCACGCTTCACCCTCGGCATAAATACAACTGCCATAAAACAGTAGGAGCGGGAATCGCGAAGCATGACGACACTAGAGGATAGGTGGATTCGTCCGTTGCTGAAGGGGTTTGCCAGCGCTTTCATGGTCAGCGAAGCCATCGCCCTCTACGAGGTCTACATAAAGTTTGCAATGCCTCAGATAGACGCAATCTTAGAAGGTCAACCTGCGTTTGCCTTCTTCTATTTGATTTTTCCGATAACTTACACAGCAGTTGTCGAGTTAATCGCGTACTTCAAGGTTCTCAAGCCGCTGAGCAACGAAGCTTTACGAAAGCAGACTGTTGCCAAACACTGGGTGAACACACTTTTCTTGGTTTCATTAGTTTTCGGCGGGTTCATCACGACAGGCGGCATCGTCGGCATCGCTCTCTTGGCAATCCTCATAGTGACTTTGGAGACGCAGAAGGAATAGTCACTTTTCGTCTACGACTGTGTTTTCCAGAATGCCGATTTTCTCGATTTCTATCTTTACAACATCGCCCGCTCTCAAAAACCTTGGTTGGGGCTTCATGGCGAAGCCTACGCCCGCCGGGGTGCCGGTGGCGATGATGTCGCATGGTTCCAGAGTCATCACTCGGCTCAGCTCATGCACTATTTCATAAACGTTGAACGCCATGTTTCTGGTTGTTGAGTTTTGGCGAAGCTCTCCGTTAGCCCATGTGCGGATAGCCAAGTCAGATGTGTCTGGAAGCTGGTCTACGGTTGTTATGCAAGGTCCGGTAGGAGCGAAAGTGTCGAAGCTCTTGCCTCTGGTCCATTGTTTGTCCCTGAACTGGATATCTCTGGCGGAGACATCGTTGAAGACTGTGTATCCGAAAATGAAGTCTTGAGCTTCCGCGACGGGAACGTTCTTGGCTTTTCTTCCTACGATGATGGCTAACTCTGCTTCGTAGTCAAGTTCCTTCACGAACCTTGGGTTAACGATACTCTTGTTTGGACCGATTATAGCGGTATGGGGCTTCATGAAGATAACTGGCTCGTCTGGTACGCACTTGTTCGTTTCGGCGGCATGGTCTCGATAGTTTAAGCCTAGGCAGATTATCTTGGGCGGAAACGGGATGGGTGCAAACAGCGTTGTTTCCTTGGATGAGCAAGAAGCTCTGGCGACGTCGGCTTGCCCCACTTTTTTAAGCAATCTTTCCATGCTTTCGACGCCTTCGTGTCCTAGGGTGATGAGGTCTTCGAGCCGTTTTGGAATTTTCTCATTAATTGCCTTTGCCAGAAGAGGTAGGTTTACTGTTTTGCTGTCGGTTCTGATGCCGTAGTGTTCTTTATGCATGTGGCGGAATCGAACGAGTCTCATGGTTTAGTCTGTTCCCAAGTTTCTTTTCGTCTTGTAGTATTGCTGATAAGCCTATCGTTTGTTAGGGTCGGAAAAGCGTTTGTTTAACAACAATGATTCGGCGTTCGCTGAAAGGGCATATAAACTCGGCTGGTTAGACGTGTCATTCAGAGAGGCAAAGGGACAGTTTGATGCGTTTGAGAACGAGGAAGCGTGCGCTCATTGAAGGCTTTGCGGCCGGCGTTTTCTTTGGTTCGGCAGCCATTTTCGTAAGGTTCCTGCCTGCTCTGGACACGTTTTCCATCGTCTTCTGGCGCTTGGCAATCGCCTGCGCAGCCCTCATCATGGTTGTTCTGCTTGAAGGCGGGTTTCACATCGCGGCCACTAGGGAAAATGCAAGAGACATTCTGATTCTCGGCTTGCTTCTGGGCTTGCATTTCGTTTTCTTTGTGTCTGCGCTGAAGGATACGACGATTCTGAACGCAACCGTACTCGTCAACGTTGCGCCGGTTTTTTCCACGTTGATTTCGAGCTTTGTGTTCAAGGTTAGGCCGTCACGTTTGGCGGTGGCTGGTTTGGCGGTCTCTTTCGGGGGAATATGTGTCATGGCGTACGCTGAAGCTGTGACGCCGATTGTTCGTGGAGCGGGCTTTTCTCCTAGTGTAAAGGGTGATTTGGAAGCTGTCGTGTCAGCTTTGCTCATTGCTTTCTATCTGAATTATGGGAGAAGAATCCGGGCTCAGGCATCAGCGACTTCGACGATGTTCCTGATTTACGCGTTGGGAGCTTTAATAGTGGGAGTCTTGAGCCTAGCCGTTGTGGATAGGGCAGTGACGTTGCCGGCTGATTTGGGAATTCTGCTTCCCCTTGTTGGTCTGGGCGTGTTGCCCACAGCTGTGGCTCACACGCTGTATTTTTCTTCATTGTCACACTTGAAAGCGTTTGAGACTGCAACGATGGCGTTGCTTGAACCCATAGGCGCAACGATTCTAGGCATAATCTTGTTTGCAGAGGTTCCGGCTTACGTTTTTGCCGTTGGTGCCAGCCTCGTGTTGTTGGGAATGTTCTTTATCGTGAAGGAGAAAGGGTGAGGCTAGTCAGTTTTGACGAAACAGATAAAAAAGGATGAGCGGGTATTAGTGTCCTAAAACGAGCTGGAACCATGACTGCAAACGAAAAAATCCAGAAAGCTCTCGACGGAGCCTCAGCATGCCTAGAGAACTCAATCGTCGAGTTGGGGAAGAAGAACGATGAATCTTTCGCCGACAGCGTATGGCATGTTGGCGCCGAACTGGAATATGCGCTCTTCCTCTTTTCGATGAAGTTTCCGGATGAAAGCAGCGTTTCAAAGCGGAAGCCTAACCCCGAACTGAAAGACATCGAAACCGCAACGATTCTAACTGAGTGTAAAAAGCTACTGGACGAAGCAAAAAGGCAAATGGCGAAGGAAAAGCTCGCAGAGTCCTACAAGACTGTCAACATGGCGAGACATTACGTCCTCAAGGTTCAGGAAGACATCGCTAAGAAGAAGCGGGAAGCATTCAAACAGAAGGAAAAAGCCTAATCTTCTTCCGTTTTCTTCTTCTTCTTAACCTTCAGCGAATTCTCTTCGCCGCCTAGGACTCGGTAGTTGTCTTTGAGGTCGTTCTTGTGCAGGAATCTTCTGACCAGCACACGAAGGTATTTCTTCGGCATAGCCTTCTCTTTGCTCTTCAAGTTTATGGAATTCACCGTCGTGCCGACTTCGGCTTTGGTTTTTTCCTTCAAGAACTCCGCCAGTTCTTTGATGGTGTCAGCGCCTTCGCCCTTGAGTTCCGATATGTCCACTTTTATCTCGGCCATTTCATTTCACCTTATTTCCGAACCAATATGACTCTCACTTGGTCGCATGCATCTTCGCACGCGTCGGCAATCATCTCTAAAGCTTCGAAAAGCTGACTTATTAAGACTGCGACCCCAGCCCTCGGCAGCTCTTCCTTTCCTAGGAGCTTTCTGGCTTCCTCGTGAATCTCATCCACCTTCTCTTCTTCCCGTTCCACCTCATCCGCCGCTTGGAGAGCTTCTTCATGCTTCGTCATCATCTTGTTAACGCATTTCTGAAGAGAAAACGTGCATTGTTTGACGCCTCTCACCATCTTTATGAATTCATCCTTAACCGAACCGGGGACTTGCTCCATCGGAATTGCTCCCAGCACGCGGGTAGATTCTCTGCTCCAGTCCGCAACCATATCGACCCTCTTGATTAGGTCCATGAGGTCGACTCTGTCAGACGGTGCAAGCTCGCCTTTCGACACTTCATCCATGACCCGCCTCCTCAAACCGTCTGCTTCGTTCTCCGTCTTCTCCACTCTTTCAATACAATTCCGCATTTCCTTCTCGTCGTTCTCGACTGCCGCCACTATGGCCTCTTCCAAGTCCTCAACGATTCCGGTCGTCAAGGATAAGTGTCGCTGTACGGTTCCCAACGCTTTGGTTTCTCTTCTTTTTTCAAACCATTTCACAAGGTCACTCAACGGCTATTTCCTCCTTCAATCCTGCTTCCGGATAAGCAAACACGTGCACCTTCTCAGGCGGAAAACTGATGATGAGTTTATCACCCGTGGTTAGCCATTCTTCAGTCATGGAAGGCTTAACAACCACGACTGAATCCTGATTTTCAAGCCTAACCTCATACCGAATGTTCGTTCCCTCAAACGTCACTCTTTCCACCGTGCCCGAAATCGCGTTCTTTTCATTCCTCTTTTCCTTCGCTTCTTTTTCAGCTCTAAAAGTCTCCGGTCGCACGGCCAGAACCACCCTTTCGCCCTCGCTCACTTTCTTGTCGGTTGTTTGGATTTTTATGCGCCCACGAAGCTCAACGACGGCGCCTTTATCGGTGACGTCTGAGACGAAACCTTCCATGAAGTTTGACTCTCCTATAAAGTGTGCCACAAACAGGTTCTGCGGGTCCATGTAAAGCTCCTCCGGCGTTCCCACCTGCATGACTTTGCCCTTCTTCATGACGGCAATCCTGTCGGAAATCGCCATGGCTTCCGACTGGTCATGGGTCACATGAATGGCTGTTAACCCTAGGTCCTTCGCCATTCTCCTTATCTCGTACCTCAGCTCGTTCCTCACTTTAGCATCTAACTGCCCTAACGGTTCGTCGAGAAGCAGCAGCTTAGACCCTGCGGCTAGCGCTCTCGCCACGGCTATCCGCTGCATCATTCCCCCGCTCAATTCGTTCGGGAAAGCGTCCAAACGCTCGTGCAGTCTCACCATGTCGAGCACTTCGTGACCTATCGTGCCCGCCTTCTCCATGTCGAAGCCCTTAACCCGCGGTCCATACGTAACATTATCCCAAGCGTTCATGTGCGGAAACAATGCAAAAGTCTGGAAAACAAACCCTATGTCCCTGTTTTCAGGGGGAACGTCGTTCACGAGTTTCTCGCCGATGTAGATTTCACCGCTGTCAGGCTTGATAAGCCCAGCGATGAGTCTCAGCAGAGTTGTTTTTCCACATCCACTCGGTCCTAGCAGAGAGAAATACTCCCTGTCTTTTACGTGGAGGCTCACGTTATCAACTGCCAGAATCTTCCCGAACTTCTTGGTGACGTTGGCTATTCGAACGTCCGGCATCTTTCACGTGTGTCCTCCGCATCATGAGTCTGTTTCAAAGGCATTATTGAGTTTTCAGGCTGTATATTAAACATGCTAGTACCTTCCTCTTCCCTTAACGACGAGTCGCAGGGCAAGCAAGATTATGAAAGAAAACAGTACCAGGAACCCGCAGGCTAACCCTATGTCAAGGGAAGTAGCCGGAACCTTCTGCACGCCTAGTCGCGGAACCCAATCTACAATGACCAGCGGGGCGGTCTTGAGCGTGGACACTACGGCTGCCGTTGCGCCTGTCTCGCTTACGCTTCTTGTGAAAACCATTATCGCGCCTGAGAGAATCGAGTACTTTGTCAACGGAAGGATTATCGTCCTGAAGACGCCTAATGGTTTAGCTCCGAGGGTTCTCGACGCCTCTTCCAGCTCCACGTTAATCCTTTCAACCGCCGCGGACATCGACCTTACAAAATAAGGATACGTTATTGCCAGGTGGGCGAAGATCAACAGCAGCATCTCTGGCATGAATGGGAAATTGTTCCAGAAAAATTTGAGGGAGACGCCCAGCGCTATCGAGGGAACGATTAGTGGCAGGTTGACTAGAACGTCCAAGACTGCCGAGGGCAATCTGCCGAGTTTTCTTCTGGCAACGATAATCGCCATGGGCAAGCCTATAATGATATTCAGTATGGTCACGGTTGCGGCGAGAAGGTATGAGAGAAGGAGTCCTTGCCAGTACTGTGCCCAGATACCTGTGCCTGATAAAGACTGGGGCAACGTGGGCGTGAAGACGGCTTGAAATGCGGGGAGCGCCACGAAAAGAGATGGAACAAGCACTATGGCGAGGAAGACCAGAAGCGTGACGCTGTTCCTCGAAGTTGCCGCTCCAGAGTAGCTCAGTTTTCGTTCGAACGTGGGGAAAATTCTCTTCACGGGGAGCCTTAATCTCGGTCCCAGAAAACGGATTAGGGCAAATATGACAACCGCAACTGCGATGAGGATGATGCTTGCGAAGGCTAGAGACCCTTCATAAATGGACTGGTTGATTCGCGTCGCGTTGAAGTCGTTGGTGATGGTCTGTATAAATGTGGGTCCGTTTTCGAAGGTGCCCGCAACCATTATTGTCGCTCCGGTTTCGGAGATGGACCTTGAGAAGGCGAGTATGAACGCCGCCATCAACGAAGGTCTGAGAATCGATAGCGTCACGGTTCTTGCTGCCGTCAACGGCGGCGCACCCAGAGTTCGCGACGCTTGCTCGTATTCCCTCTTGTAATCGAGCAGTGCGCCAACGACGACTCTGACGACGACGGGAAACGAGAAGGTGAAGTGCAGCAGCATGACGAGGAGCCAGCCTGGAGAAATGAGCGATGAACCGAAAAGACCGGAGACGCCGCTGGGTCCGTTCCAGAAAAGCAGGAGCGAATAGCCGAGAGCCACGGTTGGCACGATAAATGGGATGTCTGAGAAGGTGTCGAGTATGCTCAGCCATCTTGACTTTCCTCTAGTGATGAGCCACGCCATGGGAATTCCGATCACGATGTCTAATGCTGAGACGAGCAGGGCGATTGTGAACGAGTTTTCTATGGCGCTCAAGGCGCGTGCTGTGAGGTCTGGGTTGTTTGTGACTTGTTGTATGGTGCCTGTTTTGGTTATGACGCCGATTATTGGTGGGAGAAGTATGATCGCGAAGAACAGTATGATTGCGGCGGCGTATACGCTGTAGTTTATGGCTTTTTTCGATGACAGCCTGTCCAGCGTTTCAGTGATCTTGCGTTTAGGCGACCGTTTGTCCGTGTGGCTTCGCTCCTGACAGCGTTAATCGTGGTTCCTTTTTGATTCGTGCCTTTAGCTGATAAGTTTTCTTGCGTAGAAGGTGTCAGTTCGCCCGTCGAGTCACATCACGGCGCAGGGCTCATTGACTCGTTGCTTCATCATCCAAGCAGACATTGAGCATGATAAGACTTAAGGCTTTTCGAGACAAAGGCTTCAGTGAGAGAGATGACGGTGAGACGATGGACGTTTTTGAAGCCATAAAGGGCAGGAGAAGCGTAAGAGCGTTCAAACGCCAGAACGTGTCAGAAGAGACAGTCGAGAAGCTCATCGACGCCGGACGGTGGGCACCTTCCGCGGGAAACATTCAGCCGTGGGAGTTCATAATCGTCAGAAAAGCGGAAATCAAGGCGAAGCTTGCGGAAGCTGCGCTCGGTACAGGTTTCATCGAGGAAGCTCCGGTTGTCATTGTTGTCTGTGCGGATGAGAATCGTTCTATGCAGGGGTATGGTGTGCGCGGAAAAACTCTGTATTGCCTTCAGGACACGGCTGCGGCTATACAGAACATTCATTTGGCGGCTTTTGCGTTGGGGTTGGGCACGTGTTGGGTTGGCGCATTCCAAGAAGAAGAAGCCAAAGAAGCCTTAAAGATTCCTAATGGAGTGAGACCCGTAGCCATCATTCCCTTGGGCTATGCTGCTGAACCTGTTTCGCCACGGAGAAGAAGATCCGTAGATCAGATTGTTCATTATGAGGTGTTCTAGGCTGTGTTGCAAGGCTTAAATATGCAGCGGAGCGATTTGGAGAAGAGTGGTGTTTATGCCTATTAGTCGGAGGGAGTTTGAGAAGAGTCGCGTGGATCTGGAGAAGGAGATAGTTTCTTTCCTCAAGGCGCACAGGGGCAGGGCTTACACTTCTGACGAAATAATGAACGTGACGAACCTGCATGTCGATTTTGACCTGCAGATAACTACGAAGATTTCTGTTTTTGTCGTGGCTAATTTCGTGGCGCTCCTTCACGATCTTGCGGCGGAAGGCATGATCAGGAGAAAAGTCGTGAACAATCGCGCGTATTTCATGGCAAACGAGGACGTCAACGTCTGACACTTTTTCTTTATGAATCTTGCAGACAGACGAATGTGGGGTTACGCTTTTTACTTGAAGGAATAGGTCGCATACAAAAGAAAAAGGGGTGCAGCTGAATTCTGGTAGCTATCACGTGTCTGTTGTCGCGGCATGCTTCTTGAAGAAAGCTGCCAGTTCCTCGAACGTGGTTAACGGGTGGCTTTCTATATGGGCATTTACCAAGAGGGGCAGTCCGAGTAGTTCTCGCAGTTCAGCCGGTGAATCCACGTTCAAGACCATGTAGCCTCCGCGTGAATCCCCGAAAGCTCCGCCATTCTCCATCTTGCCCGAGGCAGCGAGTTTTTGCAGTTGTTCGCCTATGGCTTTTCTGGCTACAACGTCGTATTCTCCGTGGATTGTTTCTAGTACGCCTATTTTTATGAAGAATCTCATGGTTGATTTCCCTGCAGACTTTTGTTCTTGAGTTGTTTGTTGGCTGGTTTATGGAAAACGTGTTCTTAAGACTGTATGACGGTGGCATAACAGTAACGTGCGGGTTCTAGTGCTCTCCGGAACTTCTAGCCCCCTACCCATAAATAGATAGAACCCATGTTTCGCCCCTCGTTTCAGTGCCAAGCTCGTGTGTGCATGGAATTTTAACCCACCCACCAACCAACATAAAACTTTACCCTCAACCAGCCAAGTTCCGTTGTTTGCTGCCGGGTGAATGTGAAGATAGCTACATTTCATTCGCATCAACGTAGAGTTTTCTTTCTCCGAGGGTCGGCAATCTTTCCTGTCTGAGTGATTTCGTGAAAAAGTGCATTTTCATTTCAGTATGTCTGAACTGTGAGAGATTTGCAGCTATCGGGTTCCTTGGGTCTACGGCTGCAATGATGAGGTTGATCTTATTCTCCAGAGCAATGTTGACTGTATGTTTTATCAATTCTGTCATGCTTTCTGGGTTCCTGTAAGCCACAGTTGTCAAGCCGTAGTTCAGGAGTTGTTCACCAGGCTTGGGAAATCTGGGCATTTTGGCAAACAAACCAATCAGCTTCATCAGGTACATCTGTGTTCTCAGCGTCCGGTTCATTTTCTCTACAATGTATCTTCTGACTTTGCTGTGATCCCAGTATCCGAGACAGGCTTTAATGCCATCATTGTCTTTAAGAACAAGGACATTGTGAAAGTCGAAGTGTGGCATCCGCCTGAGATACTCTAGGAAGTCCTTAGGTTGGAAAGGAGCGAAGAAATCGTAGTCGCGGTACATCTCGTTGATCAGGTTTGTCACATCATCAACGTCAGCGTCGTTCATGCTCTTTATGTTCGCCTCTCCTGTAGTTCTCTGCTTCTTGTAAGGCATCAAGGAAAATATCGTGCAGTCTTTCACTTTCTTGAATTCCATTTTGGAAAATAAGCCTATTGAAGGTAAGTTGTCCTCGATTATGTCTAGGTGCAGTAGCTTGACATCCTTCTCCAGCGAGGCGTGCTCAATGTGCCTTTGAAGTTTTTCCGCAATTCCTTTTCGCCTGTGAAGAGGGTCAACGATGAAACCATACTCAAAGGCAGTTTTAAGCTGCTTTCCTTCGACACAGGTATCGATGATTGCGTATGCGGCAGAACCAACTATTGCACTATTCTCAACTGCCACAAGAACCTGCCATTCTTTGAATGATCTAGAACGGGCAAAATAGTCGGGCGAGGAGTCAACTCCAATAACCATGCTGGTGCCCATCGGACATTTTTTCTGAAGTTCATTAAGAGCATCATTATCGTCCTCAGTGGCCTCTCTAATCAGTATCATGGCAATCTCGTGCCCCTGCTCTTTCTAAAGCCAACAAATCTATTTAGATTGCTGTTTCGACCGCAAGAGGGTAGTAGTTAGGGTAGAGTGTTGTCCCACAAACACTCAATGAAGACAAAAGAAGGAAAGTCTGTCTTGCTCGCCTTTCTCAAACGGCAAGTAATGGTTAACGGGTCCTCCAGCGATATAGGGTCCCGCACACGCATATGTGTGGAGACGCCAACCCGTCTTTACAGTTTAGCGTGCGCTTTGCGTGCGCAGGTCGGGCAGCAAGCCAAGCACATTGTCAATGAGAAAACGTTCATCAATAATCGCTCCGAGACGACGGTTTATTCCCTGGCAGGGCAAAAGTTTCAGCACGAATCTGTCTGAACTGGTTTTTTCAACGTGGAAAGGGTAAAGTCTGCACAGTGCGGGTCGGTAAGGGTAAACCGTGCATTCATAGAATTGTTCTTGTGAGTCAAATTTGAGGAACACACACGAACCTGAAACCATGCTTTTCAGGCGCCCATTAGTTGCGTCTGGAAACTCGGCTCTGGTTAAGCCCGCCTTTTTCAATTGTTCAACATCCTTCGAGGAGAGTCTGGGTCCACCCAGTTTGCAGCAGAAGGTGGCGCAGCGTTGGCATTTGAACCGAAGATTATTGCTGAATAGCGCTATGTGTTTGACGTTGCCAGTCGTGGGTTCAATGCTTATCTCTGCTATCTTTCCATCTGAATCCAACGCGTGCGGACTCCGCAATGTTCTATGAGGCTTTCCTATTTTAAGGCGCGCGATATGCACTTGCAATTCTCGGAGTTGTAATCCTTCTCTGAACCTACTTTGCGCGCGCAGGTTCATGTCTTCTTTTCCGCGTGCGTTAGGCGAGATCTTTCGTCTTCACTCAACGTACGTGTTTTCTAAAGACACTGTTTATACCATCTGATTGCTTCACCGGCTGCCTTCGATATCCATGGCTCTCTGTACATCTCAAAATGGAGAACGGGAAACGCCTTCATAGCTTTGGGCTCCTTAGCCTTTTCATATATCGCCTTAGCTGTTGCGAGAGGAGCGAAGCTGTCTTTTTCGGCGACAATGAACAGTAGCGGCGTCGGTGATATCATGTGAACCATGCTGACTGGGTCGAACTCCCGCATCTTCTCCAGTGACTCTAGGGTAACTTGATTGCGCCAGTTTGGCTGCTTGCCAGCCATATACTCGTCATATGCTTCTTTTTCAGGCAAGACACATGGCTCTCCTTCCGAAGATACGACTTTCATATAATTGACTACACCAGTCTTGTAGCGGGCAATACGATCTCGTAGCAGAAGTTTACCCATATTATCGTGGTTCTCAGGGTTCCTAGTGCGTCGCTGTTCTGGGCTAAGGGCAAATGGAACTTGGGAGACCACCGCTTTGATGCGTCTGTCGTAGGTGCCGACAAAAAGTACCAAGCCTCCGCTGAAGGAGGTCCCCCAGATGCCGATTCGTTGGGAGTCCACTTCTGGCTGATCGGAAACCCATGTAATAGCGTTACGATAATCCTCCACCATCTCAAGCGGGAAATTCTGACTGCGCGGTTCACCCTCACTGTCTCCAAAGTACCGGTAATCGAAAACCATTGTCACAAAGCCAGCATCAACAAATTTAGCGGCGAAATCAGGCAAAAACTGCTCCTTCACACCTGTAAACCCGTTAGCCATGACGATCGTCGGCGCTTTCACACTTGTCTTTAGGTCATCTGGCACATAAAGCCAGCCACTGCAACGCAGTCCTTTGCTTATGAAAGTGATATCTTTACGCATCTTCAAACACACCACCAACGTGTGTAAATAATGGTTAGAAAGTATGAATCCTTAAGATTTTTGGTTCGGTTGGTCGGATGAAATTTTAATATCTTGGGCGTCTGTACTCTACCTGTGGGATAGATTGTTGAAGTACTCCATTATTGCTGATGCTTACGGGAAAATCGAAGCCACGACCAAAAGGTTGGAGATGACCGACCTCCTTGTCAACCTTTTGAAGAACACGCCGAAAGAAGTCATCGGCAAAGTCGTCTACCTCACACAAGGCAAGATATACCCAGACTTCGTCGGACTCGAAACAGGAGTGGCAGAGAGACTGGCAATAAAAGCTCTCGCCAGAGCTTCGGGACAGAGTGAAAGCCGGATAGAGGAGGACTTGAAGAAGAGCGGGGACATAGGCGAAACCGCCCAGAAATTCATGGCCGGCAAAAAACAAGCTACTCTTGGAGTCCAAAAAACTCTAACGGTTCAAAAAGTCTACGAAACCCTCGACAAAATGGCCAAAGCGACGGGTTCAGGAACGGTTGACACGAAAATGACGCTTCTAGCCGGACTGTTGGCTGATGCAACGCCAAAAGAGGCTAAGTACATCATGCGCACGGTCACGGGTAACTTGCGTTTGGGAATCGCGGACATGACGGTTCTCGACGCTTTAGCCATAGCCTACGGCGGCGGAAAGGAAACCAGCGAACTAGTAGAGCGAGCCTACAGTATCTCGTCAGACCTCGGAAGAGTAGCAGAAACCGTGGCTGAAAAGGGCTTGGCGGGCATAGAGAAGTTTCAGGTTTCCGTCGGCGAACCCATAAGACCCATGCTTGCCGAAAGGCTCTCCTCTTCCGAAGAAATCCTCGAGAAGCTCGGGGGCAAATGCGTCGCCGAGTACAAGTACGACGGCGAAAGGATACAGCTTCACAAGAAAGGCAGCGACGTCGTTCTCTTCTCGCGACGGTTGGAAAGCATTTCAAGTCAGTACCCCGACGCTGTTGAACTAATCAAGAAACACGTGAAGGCGAAAGAGGCGATTCTGGAAGCGGAATGCGTCGCCATAGACATCGACTCGGGCGAGATGAGACCATTCCAGGAGTTGATGCACCGCCGCCGCAAGTACGGAATCCAAAAGGCAATTGAGGAATACCCCGTTTCGCTCTTCATGTTCGACGCGCTCTACGTTGACGGTAAAGACCTGACCCTAGAACCTTTCCTGACCAGGCGGAAAGCGCTTCAGAAGGCCGTGGCTGAAAGCGACAGAATGCATCTTGTCAAAGGCATTACCACGAGCAACGTGAAAGAGCTGGAAAAGTTCTTTCTAGAAGCTATAGAAGACGGCTGCGAGGGCCTCGTCTGCAAGTCCATAGCAGCGGATTCGGTTTATCAGGCGGGGGCCCGAGGGTGGCTTTGGATAAAGTACAAGCGCGATTACAAGAGCGAAATGCTCGACACCGTCGACCTAGCAGTTGTTGGAGCCTTCCACGGCAGAGGAAAACGGGCTGGAACCTACGGAGCGCTGCTCTTGGCCGTTTACGACCCAGACAAAGACTCATTCGAAACAGTAACAAAATGCGGCACGGGTTTCAAAGACGAGGACTTGGCGAAACTGCCGAAAACACTGGAGAAACACAAGATTCAGCACAAGCATCCCAGGGTGCAGTCGATACTCGAGGCAGACGTGTGGTTTGAGCCAGCGTTTGTGATCGAGGTTCTCGGCGCCGAAATAACCCTAAGCCCAATACACACCTGCGCGATGGACGCCGTACGCAAGGGAAGCGGAATGGCAATCAGGTTTCCACGTTTCACGGGCAACTACAGGCCTGACAAGGCGGCTGAAGACGCGACGACCGCCCAGGAAATCGTCGAAATGTACAACGGTCAACTCAAGAAAATCGCAGAGTGACCCGTCCGCTCCTCAAAATAACGGTCGATGACAACACAAGCAAATGTCGTCCGACAAAAGAATTCAGCACCGGGACAAATACGCAACATCACAAAACTTAAAGCATACAAGCCGCAGATTATAGCTTAGCATAGAAGCTGAAGGGTTTGGCTTCCCTGTTTCAAAATCAACGGGAGAGAGGAAAATGGTAAACAAACCAGTCACAGTTGTTATGCTGATTTTCGTTCTCACGATCTCCGTGTTTGTACCATCAATCGTGATACCATCGTCCGCGCTGACGAATGGCAATCAAACCTCAAACGGTTACTACGCGGCGAAAACCGACAAGACCGCCCAAGCTGGCGCTCAAGGCACTTCCAGCAGCGCAGACAATTGGAACTTCAATGACACAAGCGAATGGAGCAAGTTCGCCTACAAAGACGGCAACAAAACAAGGCTCATAGTCGGAATAGATGACCAAACACCGGCAACGGTGCTCGAACTCAGGAAAATCGCCGCGAAGTATAGTGGAGAACTTGTCAACACGGTCTCCATGAAAGGCCAAGTCGTAGCAGCGGTTGTGGAACTGTTGTTGACGTCAGTGACCGCGTTCGCGGAAGAGGTCCGCAGCGTGGGGTTGGCTAAGTATTTAGAGCCGAACATGAAGGTTCAGACGCAGTTCACGCCAAACGACCCGTACTGGAACATGCAGTGGGGACCAAAGAAAGTGCAGGCTGATTGGGCGTGGAACGTGACGACGGGCAATTCCACTCTTATCGTGGCAGTTGTCGACACCGGCATAGACTATCGCCATCCCGACTTAGCAGCGAACTACGTTAGCTTAGGCTTCGACTGGGTAAACATGGATTCCAACCCGCTGGATGATTTTGGCCACGGCACCCACTGTGCGGGCATAATCGCGGCTGTCCTGAATAATAGTGTTGGAATTGCGGGGATGGCACAAGTCAGCATAATGGCAGAGAAGGTTCTAGACCGGGGCGGCGGAGGATACTGGGACTGGGTCGCAAACGGAATCATCCACGCCACAGACCAGGGCGCCAAGATAATCAGCATGAGTCTGGGCGGAACCGGCGAGAGCGAATTACTGCATGACGCCGTTAAGTACGCCTACAACGCCGGAGTGTTCATAGTTGCGGCTGCCGGAAATTCTAATTCGAACGTGAAATCTTATCCCGCTGGCTATGATGAGGTTGTGGCAGTCGCAGCAACCGACGAACTCGATTACAAGGCTGGGTTCTCAAATTGGGGCGACTGGATTGAACTTGCAGCTCCGGGCGTCAACGTGTTCTCGACGATGCCGACGTATCACGTGACGCTGAACGACTACGGCTATGCCATGAACTACGACTACTTAAGCGGCACTTCCATGGCTTGTCCACATGTTGCCGGGTTGGCTGCACTCGTGTGGAGTCAGTACCCGAACAAGACGCGAGACTGGGTGAGGCTCTGGCTGAGATACTCGGCTGACGACCTCGGCGAATCGGGCTTCGACGTGTATTATGGTTTCGGTAGGATAAACGCGCGAAAGAGTGTCGAGATGGGTCCGCCCTTGCACGAGTTGATAGCCAGCTGGTGGACAACTCCCACGTACGTTCAGCCTGGCGGCTTCGGAAGTATCAACGCTACGATACTCAACTTCGGAGAGAGCGACGAATCCGACATCACTGTCCAGTTGCTCGCTAACGACACTGCCGTGGGGTCTGAAGTCATAGAGTTCCTCGCGAGCGGAAACTCCTCGACCGTAGATTTCTCGTGGAACCCGACAGAGGAAGGACAATACAACATAACGCTCTACGTTGAACCAGTGCCGAGCGAAACAAACTTCCAAGACAATATTCTCTGCAAAAGAATCTACGTTGGATTTCCAGTGAAGGCTTTAGTCATGCATTCCGCCGGTAACGTGATCAGCGAGATCATTGCAAACTGGCAAGTTCTGAACAGCGAATGGGACATGTTTGGCAACACGATGATCTTCATCGATTATACGACGCTGGATAAGCAAGACATCACCTACGAAGACCTAGTGTCAGCCAACGCAGATGTCTTGATCATTTCATGCGCGTACGACCCGTACATCGGTTGGCAGTTCACCGACGCCGAAATAGATGCCATAAGCCAATATGTGCACGAAGGACACGGAATGATAGTCACCGCAGGAACATTCTACAACATGGTGCCGAACAACAATAAGCTGGCAGCGCTTTTGGGAATGAAAGAAACCACCGAATGGACCTCAACCGGGACCGACCTCCTACACCTGCAGAATTCAGCACATCCGCTGTTCAGAAACGTTCCTGACCCGCTTGTCTTCCCGGCTGTGGGAACATCCATTTCATTCGATGGACGGTGGGACCAAAACGAATTGTCAGGCGGCAGGTACCTCGCGCTTGGACACTTTGGAGAAAGCGCCATAGTCGAGTACAGGGGACTCGTGTACATTTCTCCGTGGCTTGAAGTGATACCCGCATACTACCACCACCACCTGCAGCTGCTCTACAACGCCATCACGTGGTCAAAGTACCAGAAACCGCAACACGAACTTGTTGCTTCATTGGAAACTCCTCAAATGCTGAAACCAGACAATTCTGCACTCTTGAACGCCACGGTCTCAAACATGGGGTTGAGCAACGAAACAAACGTTGAAGTACAGTTGCTGATCGATGACCTTGTCGTTGACTCGGTCACAATCCCAGAACTGCTGGTTGGCGGGTCCTTTACGTTGAGTCATCTGTGGGCTCCCACTAGCGAGGGCGCATATAACATAACAGCTTATGTCGTTCCAGTGCCGGACGAAGATGATACAGCTAACAATGCCAAGTCGGTCAGAGCGTTTGTTTCAAGCATTTCAGTTGCGTTGCTCCAGAATTATAACCCGTGGGAAGCTAAGTCAAACCAGGAAGTTCTCGATCACTATGGCATTCCGTACGTGGTGTACGGCTCAAGGGATTTCGGCAGGTTCGACCTAAGCGTTTTCACAAAGGCCGTCATCGCCTCTGACCAAGATTACAATTTCTACTCGAGTGTCGATGCCTATCGTTCCTGGTTTGAAGACTATGTGAGGAACGGCGGCATTCTGGAAATTCATGCTGCAGATAGGGGGTGGCATGGCGGTTCTTGGATGGGTCCTCTTCCGGGAGGACTGGGGTGGGTCAGCTTTTATGAAGACGTTGTTACCGTTATGGACTGGGCACATCCTCTGTTGAACACGCCCAACAAGATTACAGAAGGTGAGCTTTACTACTGGTATTTCTCTACTCACGGATACTTCAATCCATACCCTGCAGAGGCCCATGTCATAATAGTTGAAAACGTCTGGGGAAAGCCCGCGTACTTGGAACTGGAATTGGGAAGAGGCGTAATCCTTGCTTCTTCGCAACCGCTCGAATGGGGCTATTACCAGAGACGCAGCTTGATTCTGGAGAATAGTCTGCTCTACATGCCTGTTAAATATGAGCATGACCTTGCTGTCAGAGCTGAAACTACCGCTTATCTCAGTCTGGGCAATTCAATGATAGTCAACGCTACGGTGACTAACAAGGGACTGAACACCGAAACTGATGTAACCGTGTGCCTGCTGATTAATGGCACTGTAGTCCGTAGTGAAACGGTTAGCGAACTTCCGGTGCGCATATCCTATACCATCAGTTACCGATGGATGCCAGTTGACATAGGAATCGGCAACGTGACGGCCTACGCTGAACCTGTTCCAAGAGAAACTGACCTGTCAGACAATGTTGAAGCAAGAATGGTCAGTGTGTTTTTCTACTCCCGAAGGTATGCCATGCATGAATGGGTAGGTGGGGGAAACGCTCAAGGATGGCACGGGGACTACGCCAGTTGGCCTTATTCTTTGCCGTTTGACTTTCCGTTCTACGGAATCTATTACAGCACTATCTACATTTCGTCGAATGGCCTCATAACCTTCGCTGGCGCAGACACTAGCTATTCCAACAACATACCGGGGTTAGCTGGCAAATTGGCAATAGCTGCTGCATGGGAAGATTGGACGACAGAGTTTCCGTGCGACATCTACATTTGGCAAAACTCGACACACGTTGGCATCCGTTGGGATGTTGAAGCACTGAATAACAGGACGATCTTCGGGAATTTTGAAGCGGTGCTGGGCGCGGATGGAGTTATTCAGCTGAACTATGGGTACAGCAACGGACTGGTCTCGGCGACCGTGGGCATTTCAAACGGCGCTGGACACATTCTAGCAGAGGATGCGTTGAACCTCAACTGTATCAACACGATTTTCTTCCTCCCCTTCCAAGTTGTAAGAGACATTGCGGTCACCAGTGTTGAACCCTCTGCCGACGAGCTGAATGTCGGAGACGTGCTGAACGTTACGGTCGCCACTGAGAATCAAGGGAATTTTGCCGAAGACTTCACCCTGACAGCCTATGCGGTTCTTCAAGATAACTTAACTCTGATCATGCCTTCCGTGACTATGGGGTTAACACGAGTCTATTTTGACCCGCCCAATTATATATTCAGCACAGATCGTGTATTCGTTGGTTTCAGGTTCAACGTGACAGTTAGAGTTGACGATGTTGTTGACCTTGATATCTGGCAGGTGGGCATTCATTACGACGGCTATCTATTGAATGCCACACGCTGGTTCGAACCCGTTGAGGATCCAGACTACGTTTTCTATCACATGACTTCGCTGGGGCTCAGCGACTTCCACCGTGGCGTAGTACTAGTGGGTTCGGCGTTGATGCCCACGCCTGTTGAGCAAGAACCGTTTGATGGGAGTGGAAAACTCTGTATAATTGAGTTTGAGGTGATGGCTGCTCCTTCGGAAGGTGAAATTTACCACTGCTCCCTTGACATCGACAACAAAGACACTTTTCTGCTTGACCCGAACATAATTGACATTCCTGCAACTAGGGAAAATGGATACTACGAAATAAGCTCGCCAATACTTCCTGGAAAATACGTCATTGGAATAGTAGGCGTGGAGAATCTGAGTTCTGGAGAGAGGATAGTCCTCAACTTCAGTTGGAACACTGCGGATGTGATGGCTGGTTATTACAGGATATATGCAGTAGCCTCTTTTGTTCCATTCGAAACAGACATGGAGGATAATGTCTGTTACGATGGTTTTGTGAGAATCAATTCCTCAGTGATACACGACGTTGCCATAACTGCGATTAATATGTATTCGAATGTCGTCTATCAAGGATGGACTGTCTGCTTGAACGCGAGCGTTGCGAACTTTGGAAACGATACGGAGTCGTTTTCTGTTACATTCTATTGCGACGACGACGTCATAGGCACACGTGTCGTTGAAAGTCTAGGTTCAAACACAACGTTGACGATTAGCTTCTATTGGAACACGACGAACGTTCCATATTGCCAGAACTACACGCTAAAAGCAGTTGCGAGCACAGTGCCAGGCGAGGTCAACACAGCTAACAATGGGTTAGTTTACGGTCAAGTCAACGTTAGAATCATGGGTGATGTAGATGGAAACGGCATAGTGAACATGAGAGACATTCAGGTGGTATGCCTCGCTTTCGGCGCACATCTAGGTCATCCCAAGTGGAGCTTTGACGCAGACCTTGACCAGAACGGCAGGGTTGACATGCGAGACATTGGAATAGTTTGCGTAAACTTCATGAAAACCGCGTAGCTTTCTGCCCCACTCTTGTGACGTTGTAGGTCAGAAAAGATACAGAGCACGTTTTACCTGGTAATCTACTGATTGACGCGGGAACGACTTAGGTCTGTGACGATTCTCTCTATGTTTTGCCAAAAACCGTTCTTGAATTTTAACCACGCGTCGTCGGCTTTCAGTCGCTGTGAGAGGAAGTATCCTCCGCCAATTAGTGTCAACAGGATTGGAGATGACATTAGTTTTGAAGGTGGCTTCTTTTGGAGTTCAAGTCTTATGGAAAACTCTTCTGGTTTTCCTTCAATCGTGACCAAGATTAGTCCGCCAACACTGTACGTCGGTGAGCCCTTTGCTGTTAGTTGATAGCCGTTTTGAGTTTGGACTATGGCTACATCGAAGTCGTTGTCGTTGAAGAAATCGGCTATTTTCTCTTGAAGACTGTTTAAGTCTACGTTTCTGTCGTGCCAATCTCGGTGCATTGTGATAGACATTGCGGAGCAGTTTCCTTGCCTTATTGAGTATTTTTCCGAGTAATATAAGAGTTCTCGAAGCGTTGGTCTTTTTTTGAGAATCATGTGTGATGAGATTCTTTCCGTCAGAAATTTAAGTTCGTGTTCATAACATGTTAATTGTGGGAAGTCATGTCGATTTATATCAGTGTGAGAGATAACGTGGGCAAAATCGTCTTCTCGATCGGCGTAGTAATCTTGCTTGTTGGTGTGTTGACACTTTCCCTCTTGGGGTCAATGCTGTCGGCTGGGGCACTCTTCGCGGGGATTCTGCTCGTGGTCTTTGGTCTGTTTACTCAAGTTGGTCTCTTCTCTGGAGATTGGCGTTCTATCGGTGCAGTTGGAACGGTTCTGATATGTGTCTCCATCGTCCTCGTTGCTTATGGCGTAGTTGTTATGGAGTTTGTGGAAGTGAAGTTTGTCGGCACCGTGCCGGTTGTTGATAGAGGTTCAATTTTGGGCTACAATTTGGTTCTCTCTTCGGAGCGTCCGTATTTGTGGTTGAGTTCTCTTCTCATGCAGTCTGGGCTGGCTGTTTTCATCGCCGGGCTTGTGCTTAAGGTATTCAAGGCTATTAGGCCTTGATGTGACAAAGGGCAGTTCTCTGTCTCCCGTAGCGGAACGCGACTTTCATAGACAGAAATGTGGACGAGCAAAATGAGTTCTGCAGGCGAAGCCTTAATTGTTGTGTCTATCGAATCTGAACCATTCCGGCTTACAGCATCGGTACTGGAGCTTTTCTCTGTCTAGAAGCGGGATAAAAGGAGCTTGCGTTTGGTCCTGGGTTGGACAAGAAACAGCGTGGCTTGTTTTGGTTGGTTCTTTAGACTTTTAGTCTCATGCTTAGTACTCTTTCCATAATTCCTACTTCTCTGAAGTAGCGTGATAGATAGTCGGTTATTTCATCTTCTCGCACGTTTCTTCCCACAACTATGCCGCTGAGTTCGTATTTTGGTCTAGTTCTGAACTTCGGCATTATAACTTCTGGGTTGACGTTGTATTTCTTTATGATTTTTATCTTGAACCGTTCTAAACCGTGCTCGGGGCACCTGAATTCGACCCACAGATTGGTCACGGTCGCCTTCTCTCCCTATGTTATTAGGAACGGTTCTAATATAAAATGCTGTCGTTTGCATTTTTGCCTTCTTTTTGCGTTTTTTTGAAGAGAATTCGACTGAAACTTTTTTCTATAAAAATTTATATAGTCGGGGTGAGATAGTTTCTTTGCTGAATATATAAATTAGGGAGAAAAGGAGAGAATAACATGAGGAAAACAACTATATTTGCTTTGACTGCGATGGCCGTAATGTTGATTTCAGTGTTTGCGCCTATTGCGTTCGCGACTGGTCCACCACAAGGCGGGATAAATCCAGTTGACACCCACACTTTGTATGTGGGGTCCGCTGGTTGGGGTCCATATGATGCTGACCCTGCTTACGCCTACGACACTGCGAGTGGTGAGTTGCTTTTCAACTCGCACGACACGTTGCTTTCGATGGGAGAGCCCGTTAGCAACCAATTCGGTACTAACTGGGATGTTCAGGAGCAGTATTTCACGTTCAGTCCAAGCTTAGCTACGGACGTTCCAACCAGAGTGCAAGTACTCGAGGACTTTAACCAGAACCAGACTTTCGGCTTCGAGATTGTGATCTTGAACGAAGAAATCCTTGACATGCCATTCCCGCTACCGTTGCCTATCGGCACTTTCTGGGACGATGCCCATTCACAGCCCATATTCTCGTACAAGATAATGAGTTGGGTGGACACCAACCAGGACGGTGTGCTTAGTCCTAGCGACTTGGTCGAACTGAACATCTACCATTGGGCTCCAGCTCTTGCCGGAAAAGTACTGATCGTGCAAGAGCACTGGTTCCACGTAGAGCAGGTCGACCAGTTAGGACAGGGACCACCGTTCGCGCCATTCTCGATTAGGCTTCACCTAAGCTTGGTTGCAGACCCAGATGCGGTGCCTCCAGTGTGCTACTGGTTCACAAGTCCACAGAATCCAGGCTTTGTCTTCCACCTTGAGGGTTGGGTTGACAACCGCCCAGACGAGATACTGAACAACACCGACGTTGTCTACCTGTCGAAGTACCAGATAGTTCCGGTTGTGTGGGACAAGATAGGAGCAGGCTTCGAATATGTGAAAGTGACTGCCTATACATACGAATTGCTCTATGCTACGCAGACTCCTCCATTAAGTCTGCACACGGAACGTTACTACTATGACTTCAACATCAGGACAACCTATCATGTCTTCAACGAGACTATGGGCAGAGGCGACGGTGTTACAACGACGTTCTCGCTGGCTCACCAAGACCTTGTGCCGCTCAGCGACACGGTTCGTCTCAACCTCACCGGGCAGACGAGAGGTGTCGACTATACAATAGACGACCTTGCTGGAACCATAACTTTCACGGTAGCACCCAGCAACCAGTACTTCATATATGCTGACTACGATGCCTACATAGACTTCTTCGACGAGTTCGGGGCAATCGTTGACCGTTTCGACATATACGACGCTGAGTACTCTTTCAAGTCAGGACTGATACAAGACCAGGGCGGTAGCCCTGTGTGGATGTTCTACAAGCCATTCTTTGATCAGATGAACAGCGACTGGTGGGACACGGGCAAAGTGAAAGACGCGATTACCTTGACGTGGCTGATACACGATTCGGTCGAAATCATGGGTCCAACGACGTTGCGCCTTAAGTTGGGAATCGCCTTCCCAGACGTTGCGTTCAAGCAAATCATCACACAAACTTGGAGTGTAATGCAGAGCAAGCAATGGTCTATAGGCAGGGGCATGTACAACCCAGATGACATCTTCCTTGATGAAAACCAAGACAGTATGCCAGACTGGTTCGTAGACTGGCGCCACATGCCAGTGGATGATCCTATCGACCCTATTGCCCCAGAAAACTATGTTGGTACAGGCCCATACCACGTGTCAATCGTAAGCCAGGCTAACGGCATAGTCGTCCTTGAGAGAAACCCGAACTACTGGGGAGGATGGCCGGCACCAAACAGAAAATCATACCTCGACACCATCGACATTGAGTACATCAGTCTGTTTCCTGCTAGGAAGGCTGCCTTCGACGCGGGCGAGGTCGACGTGTGCTACGTCCCAAGAGCGTACATAAACCAGCTTCTAGACCCAATTGACACAGCAAGAATGACCACCTTGATACCAGGCGAGAAGACCATCAAGAACATTTCACCAGCCCTAACAGAGGACAACCTGTTCTTCGGTTTCACAGTGTCGAACGTATCCGTAGCCCTCTACACGGGCAAGTTCCCAGACGGTGCCCCGTACGACTTCTTCAACAACACCCACGTTAGAAAGGCGTTTGCGTACGCCTTCAACCACACCAAATACCTGAACGAAGTCTACTTGGGCGAAGCTATCTCCAGACAAACAGTAACCGTCTACGGTCTAGTGCCAGACTACTACAGCCTCCCGGACAAGGCCGGACTTGGACCATGGACGTTGCTCGGCGACATCGACCTGAGTAAGATGAAATCAGAACTGGAGCAGGCAATGTTCACACAAGACGGCGTGACCAAGAGTGTCTGGGAATGGGGTGGCTTCCACCTCATAATCAACTGGAACAGTGGTAACGACCTCAGAAAGCTGGCAGGCGAATTCATAAAAGGATCATTCGACGCACTGAATGCACAATATGGCAAGAACTTCCAGGTCACTGTTCAAATGGAGCTTTGGGGAACAATTCTTGGCCAGATGAGAAGAATGGAGCTGCCAATATGGTTCATCGGATGGTTGGCAGACTTCGCGGACGTAGACAACTGGGTGCGCCCGTACATGCACACCAACGGAGACTTCAGCGGCTTCCAAAACTACTCAATAGCCAACGGCTGGACAACACCCGGTCCGATAACAGGCTTGAACAAAGACCAGCTGATTGACTTAGCCGTCAAGACGCCAGATGGCCCAGAGAGAGCAGCGATGTACTCCGACCTAGACCAAATATTCGTCGCTGATGTCCCCGACATACCTATAGCCCAGGGACTTGGCCGCAGATGGACATGGTACTGGGTTAAAGGCTGGTACTACAACGCACTCTATCCGTCGCAATACTACTACAAACTCTACAAGGAGAACGCCTGCTGGGCTGACGTAACTGGTCCGCTAGCTTCGTACTTGCCGAATCAGCCCGCACAGAACTATCCAGAGGGCGTGGACAACATGCGAGACATCGGCTACATCGCAAACCACTTCGGAGCAAAAGCACCCGACCCAGCTAAGACACCACCCTACGACAACAAGTGGGCTCCAGGCGTTTACGGAGCTGCCGGTGCCGATGTCTATGGCGACAGAAAGATCGACATGAGAGACATCGGTTTCGCAGCTGCCCACTTCGGCGACACAACGGAACCATAAAAGCACCAGAAGCAAAATTCAAACTCCCCTCTTTTCTTTTTAGAGATCAAAGAAGCACTGAGAAATTACCTTAAACTTGGTCATGTGATGGTGCAAAATTCCTTTGCGGCAAAGTTATAAATTACTTTAAGCCCTTTTAATAAAGGGACCTGCATGGGTTTAAGAGATTACATCATTCGCAGAGTTATATTGACAGTGCCGGTAGTGCTCGGCGTAGTGCTGCTGATCTTTGCTGTGCTTATGCTCATTCCTGCTGAATCAAGAGCTGCATTGTATGTAAGGAACCCTCAGCAATTTAACCAGATTGACCAGATTATAGAGCAGTACGGCTTAAACAAGCCCATGCATATCCAGTTTTTGTCTTGGCTCAACGAGGTGCTTCATGGAAACTTTGGGTCTTCGAGGACATACGGCGGAGAACCTGTCTTGGCAGGGATGCTTAGAAGATTGCCTGCAACTCTGGAAATAGTCATTTATAGTGCACCATTGATAGTGTTTTTCGGAATATGGCTTGGGACAGTTTCTGCGGTGAACCGTGATAAGCTTCCAGACCACGTTTCGCGAGTATCTTCAATTCTTGGAACTTCGCTTCCGTCGTTCTTTCTTGGAATATTACTCGTAAGCATTTTCATAGCTCAGCTTAAATGGTCGACTCTGGGCAGAGTTACGAACACGGGAGCGATACTTCTGCAAATAAAAGCTGGAGCTTTTCATCAGTACACTGGTCTATACACGATTGATTCTCTTCTGAACGGAAACCTGCCACTTTTCGTGGACGCTCTAAAGCATGTGGCACTCCCAGTTCTTGTTCTAGTTTTCATACAGTCAGCCACGATGGTAAGAGTCACTAGGTCCAGTATGCTGGAAGCCTTAAGCAAGACGTATGTAGTGGCCGCTCGGGCGAAGGGACTTTCAAGAAAAGAGGTAATATACAAGCATGCTAGGAGAAATGCCCTGATCCCCGTCGTGACAATTTCTGGGCTCCTGATAGGGGGAATGCTGACTGGGCTTACGATAACGGAGACGGTGTTCCAATTTGGAGGGATAGGCAATTGGGCAGCCCAGGCCGCCATTGGCTTGGATGTGCCCATAGTAATCGCTTATGCGATGTTTTCGGCCATAGTCTTCGTCCTTTCTAATCTGATAGTGGACGTTCTGTATGCGTACATTGACCCACGAATTAGGCTGGGATAGAAGAATGAATGTGCAAGAAAAGAAACGTAAGCGTTTGAATCTCAAAACCGGTGCCGCCGAGGTAGCAGTCGGAATTGCCTTGCTAGTAACGTTCTACGTTACGTGGGTGACCCAATGGGTGCCGTACCTATGGGCTGGCGCCCTAGCTTTAGGGTTGATTCTGACGGGTAAAGGAATCTTCGACTTTGTGCGAGCACCCCAATTCCCTGATTTCAAAAAGGGGATGCAGCCGACATTCAAGGAGTTAAGATTCACTCTGAGAAAGATAAGGGAAAGCCCACTGTCACTGGTTGGTGTTACATTAGTATCCTTCTTCATCGCAATTGCCATTCTCGCCCCCGTGCTGGCTCCGCCAGTGACCCCTCAAGGGTTTCCGCTACCTGACCCCTTTGAAATCTACTTTGACACCAATGAAAAATACGTGAGCATGCCACAGCCGCCAAGTGCAAAATATCCGTTTGGCACGACAACAGGGGCCATAAACCTTTACTACGGCTGCATCTGGGGAACGATCTATGCTTTCAGGCTAGGAATAATCGTGATTGCCGCCACTCTCTCGATAGGCATATCATTGGGATTAATCGCTGCATACTATGGTGGATTAATGGATGAGATCATAATGCGGTTCACAGACATCGTACTCGCCTTTCCAGGACTAATTCTAACAATGGCCCTAATCGTTGCGCTATCGCGAAGAGGCTGGTCGAACATAGACGCAGCTATTCTAGGAATAACGCTTGTCGGATGGCCTGGGTATACGAGACTAATCAGAGGAGAAGTGCTCAGGGTCAAAACAGAAGACTACGTAGAAGCGTCAAGAGCTTCAGGGTCCTCAGACTTGAGAATAATGTTGAGGCACATTCTTCCAAACGCCATCTACCCAATAATAATCGTAGCCTCGCTTGACTTCGGTTCAATCGTGCTGTTCGCCGCAGCCTTGAGTTTCCTTGGATTAGGCGCTCCGCCACGATACGCAGACTGGGGTCAGCTAATCAGCCAAGCTCAAGATTGGATCAGCTACGGGCTACAGTATTGGTGGACATTCATCATTCCGGGAGTGTTCATAACGCTCTTCTGCTTAGGATGGAACCTTCTAGGCGATGCTTTCAGAGACATACTTGACCCGCTTTACCGGAGGAAGTAACACATGAAACAAGAAAACCTCATCGAAATAAGAGACCTATACCTAAACTTCTACACATACGACGGAATTGTTAGAGCCTTAGACGGAGTAGACTTGGACATCAAAAGAGGCGAGATTTTAGGCCTCGTGGGAGAAACAGGCTGCGGAAAGAGTGTAACAAGCCTTTCTACGCTGGCCATGGTTGTATCGCCCGGAGACATCGAAGGCGGACGCATAGAACTCGAAACGGATAAAGGAAGGGTAGACATACTGAACATAAAGCAAAGTGAGCTGCTCAAAATCCGAGGCAGCGAGATCTCGATGATATTCCAAGAGCCGAGAGCAGCCCTAAACCCTGTTTACACCGTGGGCGACCAGATTGCAGAAGTCTTCTATCATCACCGAATGGAAGAACTGATAAAAACCGCGATTTCGGAGCTGGAAAACGAAGTCAAGAAGACAACAGGATATAAGCAGTCGGTGGCAAAACGCCACTTGTCGAGTCTGCAGAAGCTCTTAACGAACCCCGCGTCACTGCGTGTCAAGCTTTCTTCCAAATTGCCAATTCTGAGAGGATACAAGAATCGCATAAAACGGGTGACAAGAAGGGAGATAGTGAATCTCCTGAGACTTCTTCGAATTCCAGACCCTGAAAGAGTAATTGACATGTACCCGCACGAATTGAGCGGAGGAATGGCTCAGCGGGTTGTCATTGCAATGTCTTTGACATGCAATCCAACAATGCTAATTGCTGACGAACCCACGACCAACTTGGACGTTACTGTTCAAATGCAGATATTGCACCTGATCAAGGAACTCAAAAGCAAGCTTGGCTCCTCCATTCTGTACGTTACGCACGATTTGGGTGTGGTCGCTGAGACATGTGAACGAGTTGCGGTTATGTACGCTGGGAACGTTGTTGAAGTTGCCGATGTCATGGCGTTCTTCAAGAAGCCTATGCATCCTTATGCCCAAGCCTTGCTCGAGTCCATCCCCAGACCTGGTCACGGGTTTGTTTCCATTCCTGGAACAGTGCCGAGCTTGATAAGTCCACCACCGGGATGTCGGTTCCACGACAGATGTAGGTATGCCCTGGAAATGTGCCCTGTGGTAAAGCCGCCTCTTGTCGAGGCAGAGCCCGGACATCAAGTCGCGTGCCACCTGTATCTACCGAAGGAGAGTCTAAAATGGAAACCTTGATAGAAGTTGAAAACCTCAAGAAGTATTTTCCAATTCTAGGCGGAGTCCTACGGAAGAAAATCGCTGAAGTCAAAGCGGTAGATGGAATTTCCTTCAAAATCGTTAAAGGCGAAACTTTCGGTGTTGTTGGAGAATCAGGATGTGGCAAAACCACCCTTGGAAAAACAATTCTCAGACTGCTCAAACCCAATGGCGGAAAGATATTCTTCAACGCGCCCAACGATGAAATGCTCGATATTGAGATGGCGCAAGAAGAGATAAAATCGCCAGACCCGAAGCGCTCCGCTGCCTCGTCTGAGAAATTCAGACGACTTGTAAGAAGATACGGCACGAAGTATCTGTCAAGAGAAGAAGCAGATAAAGTCAAGGGTATGCCAGAGACAGAGCTGGTGTCCTATTTGGCGGAGAGGATACCGACCTTCAAGAGATGGGATTTGACGAGACTTCCCGCTACGAGGTTGAGGAGAGTAAGGCGGCACCTGCAGATAGTATATCAGGACCCGACAACTTCTCTTGACCCCAGAATGCTCATTAAGGACATAGTCAGCGAACCACTTGTAGCCCAAGGGCTGGCAACTGGCAGAAGAGTCTACGAAATGACGTTAGATTCGCTTCAGCATGTCGGCATGTCTGAGAAACATCTCTATCGGTATCCTCACGAGTTTAGTGGCGGTCAGAGGCAAAGGATTGCGGTTGCCAGAGCGATAATTACACATCCCCAATTTATTGTTCTAGACGAGCCAACATCTGCGGTTGATGTTTCGGTCAGAGCTCAGCTGCTAGACCTTTTCCAGAGCCTTCAAGAAGAGTTGAATCTCACGTACATGTTTGTAAGTCACGACTTAAGCGTCGTGGAATGTGTAAGTCACCGCGTAGCCGTTATGTACCTTGGAAAAATAGTGGAGTTGTCTCAGACTGAAAGAATATACAAGGAGCCTTTGCACCCATACGCTCAGGCACTTTTCGCAGCTATTCCAATTCCAGATCCCACTAGGAGGAGGGAGCGGCCGCCGATTTCTGGAGAGGTTCCGAGTCCCGTGAATCCGCCTTCAGGCTGTAGGTTCCACCCGAGATGTCCGCTAGCTATGGAAATCTGTCGGAGGGAGGAGCCTCCGTTGCTCGATGTTGGCGGCGGGCATTTTGTTGCCTGTTTTGCTGTGAATAGGCCTAGTGGCTAGCTTTTTTTCTGTTTTTCTGCTCTGTTTTGCAATAGAAGATAATTCCGGAATCCTTAAATCTATAGACGACGAATTTGATATTGCTGAATAAAGGAGAAGGGAGAAAAGATATGAGAAAGAACGCTAGTAAACTCCTTAGTTTAACAATGGCTGCATTGCTGACAATAAGCGCTCTGTTTGTCTTTGCTCCATCTGCAAAGGCTAATCCCGCAACGACTATGGAAATAATTGCCAACGAAGGACTCGCAATAGGCTCACATGATTCCAACTTCACTTCGTCACTGAAGAACCTAGGCGACACTTTCACGTTCAACATAAGTGTCTATGACGTTACAGACTTGCAACTCTGGCAGGTTCACGTGCAATGGGATCCAACCGTCTTGCAATTTGTGTCGATTTCCATTCCAACGGACAACGTGTTTTCGCCGTCGGGCAAGTCCCTGATCGCTCCACCTCCGGACGAGGATCCTGATGGTGGTGGTGTGGCTTTCGGTGCTACCTACATCAATGACCCGTACTGGACATTCAACAGCACTGACTATCCGAACCTCAGCGTCCTCTGCCAAGTGACGGTCCAAATCGTCAAAGCCGTAAACCTACTTAATCCGGGACCGATTTTCTCAGCCATATCATTGGTCGGCATAGGCACTGAAACCTTCATGACCAATGGTGCAAGCCCCGCAGGCGACATCTCGTTCAGCGCTGTCAACGGCCGCTTCTTCAACAAGTGGATTGTCCCGGGAATGCCAACGATCTACATTAAACCATCGGTGGAGAAACCAGACAAAATCAACGACGTGTTTGGGCTTGAGATATGGGTTAGAGATGTTGATCCGAACTGGAACATTATAGGCTTCCAGTTCAGCATAATGTGGAACACAACTTTCATCGTGCCAACTCTGAACCCAAGTCTCTCTGGCTATTTTGACCCTGGAACGTTCCTTGAAGCCTTCCAATACTATCCAGACGGTGTCCTCTATGTTGCAGACGTGAACACTCACAACCGTCCGCCACCACTAACTGCAATTCCAGACGCCTACAACTATTCAATGTTCGGTGCAATGTTGTTGCCAGACAACCCGCCAGCAGACCCATTCCACGCTCCATGGCCGAGCGTTGGGTCGGGCGGAGCTAAACTGATGACAGTGTACTTCCAAGCCATATACGAGACAATATCGCCTGTTGAAGACTGGACTTTGATCCCGTTCATAACATTCTTAGACTTCGGTGGCCAGCGCACAGACACATTCGCAATGACCCAGTTCCTTACTATCATAAACATCAATACAGAGCCGTGCACATACCGTGCACCGTTGAAAGTGCTCGGTTTGTCAATTGACCTGTACACGCAATATGATTCGCCAGAGGGTGGACAAGGCGCCAACCAGCCAAGCGACATGTTTGGCCCACAACAACTAGTCGACCTCTTCGCCATAGTCACCTACAACGAGTATCCAGTCCAGCAGAAACTGGTCGGCTTCCACATAACCCACAATGGCTACGATATCTACAGAGAGGCTACCACAGACGCAAACGGCATTGCCCACGTTAGCTTCAGGCTACCGTGGCCATGCGTTGACCCAGTTGACGAAATCTTCGGCAAGTGGTTTGTGATAGCCACTGTGGAAGTTGCTGAACAAGTGAAGAACGACACGCTAGCCTTCTGGGTATATTGGAAGGTCGTGATCCTGAGCGTTGAACCAAAGCACACACAATACATACAGCAAAAGCAAGGTGGAACCAACTTAGATTTCACCGTCCTGTATGGCACATACAGCATGCAAACAATACCCTTGAACCTAACAGTGACCGTCTACGATGAACTAGGCTTCTTCGTAGGCTCAGCGCTACTGTCGACAACCGTCGGATGGGGTGAATACAAGTACTACGACTACATGGCATGCGAACCAGCGCCATTCTTGGAGTATCCAGCATGGGAACCAGTAATTCCATTGCCGACCAACGCAGTGGTTGGTAAAGGAATGGTCTTCGCGAACGCATTTGACAATCTGCCGTGGAACGGCGGAACGCCATACTGTCCAGAAGTCACAAACACTATCGACTTCTACATCGTTAAGCCACCATAAACGCCAAACAAAATAAAACTCAACTCCCCCTTTTTTGATTTTAAAGTAACATACTGCTGTTCTTCACAGTTCGCGGCGCTCATTCACATTCTACGGACATCTGTGCGGAATCCAGAGTAAGACAGAAATAGAAGCTATTTCCAGAATCTTTATATCAAAATCACACAGACAATAGTATGAGAGAGGAGAAGAACAATGATCTTCACTTCAAAGAAAGAGAAAAAGATATCGACAACTTTGATCTTGACGGCTTTGACAATTTCCTTACTTCCAGTTCTAATGTCAGCAACGCCAGTGAACGCCACCGACGGAACAAAGATAATCGTTCTGCCTGTGCAAAACACGTTCTATGCTAACGCGACATCTCCTGGAACTGCTTTTATCGTCAACGCAACTGTTGTAAACGTGACCGACCTGCAGAATTGGCAGATAAAATTCACGTGGGACTCAAACCTCTTATCCTTCGTCAACGTTAGTCTTCCCCCAGACAACGTCTTCGCGGCCTCAGGTAAAGCCCCAATCAATCCGCCAGTCGAATCCGGGCCGGATTACATGATTTGGGGTTGCACCTACATCAACGGTGACCCAGGAACTCCAGGGTACTGGACGTTCAACGGCACTGGGACTCTTTGCAGAATAGCTCTAAGAATAAAGGCTCCTCCATCCTTTCCTGCCACAACTCACCTGACGTTCACGGAATTTACCTTCAACACGTTCTTGTTGAACGGCAGGGGCATCGACATAGCGTTCACCGTAGATGATGGAGTGTACAGCTACATCGATGAACTGGCAGCCACACTGACTCCGCCTAGCCCTGTTCTGGTTGAAGCTGGGCAAGGCGCTACGTTTATGGTTGCAGCTAGGAATGGTCGTTTACCCTACAGGTATCAATGGTACTTCAAGTATCCCAACGGAACAGAGATGGAAGACACGGGCGCGGAGAATCAGACAACTTGGACCACACCTCCCGTAACCAAGTTTGGTAATCATGTGGCAACGGCGCGAGTAAGTGACAGCGCAAATGCGAGAGTAAATGCTTCAGCCATCGTGCGAAGAACAGGCGGTCCTGTCGTTTTCATAGATCCTCCCAAAATAATAGATCCGTCGCTGATACCTGGAGACACTTTTAACGTCAATGTGAGCATTACAAATGCGTCAACGCTGAATTCGTGGAGCGCAAGCGTGTTCTACAGCAATACGTTGCTGATGGCTACAGAGGCGGTTGAAGGCGATTTTCTGATGTCCTTTGGTTCCACAACTTTCTCATTTACGATTCAAAACGACTTTAACTCGACGCATGGGCGGGTTCAGATGACGTGCGCATTGGCTAGTGGTGAAGCTGAGGGAAATGGGCAGCTCGCAAACGTGACATTCCAAGTACTGGACTACGGCGCAACTCCAATAGCGTTAGCCGACATCAGCTTGCTAGATTCACTTGGCAGTCCGGTTCCGTCCACGAGTGAGGATGGGTACTTCAACAACGTGCTGTTGGCTAAACTAGCGATTGACCCCAGCGAAGTGAGCGGTCCGGAATACTTGCCGGGAACGACCTTCACCGTCAACGTGACGTTGGACGACGTAGAAAACCTCCGCACGTGCATTTTCAATCTTAACTACACTCCATGGGTCATACAGGAAATCAATATATACACGCCGCCGGTCTCAGGACAAGCGCCAGTCAAGAGGCTGCAAATAGACGACGATGCGGGTTTCATACTGGCTAACCTGACTTATCGTAATGGAATAACAACGTACGAGCCAGTACCGATAATGACCGTTGAGTTTCAGGTGCTCGCCATGGGTGTAAGCCCGATAAACCTGACGGACACGCAGCTCTATGACATGGATGGTCTTCCAGTAGCTCACGAAGTTCATCATGGAATCTTCATCGGACTCATACGAGACGTTGCCGTACTGGACGTAACCACGGACTTAAACATCGCGTATCAAGGCTGGATAGTTCAGATTAACGTTACAGTCAAGAACAAGGGAAACGTAACAGAAACATTTGATGTCAAAATCTACTACAACGCCACTCTAGGACCGACAGAAACAGTCACAGATTTGCCACCGAACGAGGAAACGTTGGTCGTAATTGAATGGAACACGACGCTTGTGCCGTACTACAGCAACTATAATATAACAGCGGAGGCGGGTCCAGTGCCCTTTGAGTTCAACCTCGGCGACAACACACTCCAAATGGTTGGGTACGTCAGGATAAGGATAATGGGAGACATCGACGACAATGGAGTGGTTGACATGCGGGACATCTCAGCTGTGACCAACGCCTACGGGTCGCATGCAGATGACCCGCCACCAACGAAGTACAACCTCTACCTAGACTTAAACAGAGACAGAAGAATCGACCTTCGCGACATAGGTATCGTGTGCAATAATTTCATGAAACACGCTTGATAAAACGCTGCCAAGTGCCGATATCCTCCCGTTTTTATTTTCTTGCCCATAGGTTTCAGCCTCTGTAACAATCTTGATGAAGTTTCATGCCGAGTCAACATCGCTGGGCAACAAACATAAATATTCATTTATCGTAGTAATTTTCGAATCGATTAGTCAGACTAGGTGAACAGCGTTGAGTTTACACCTGAAGAAAGTCTTTGCTATTTTAGTAGTGGTCCAGCTTTTCATGGTCATGGTTCTCCTTTCCTTCCAGAACGTTGCTGTTTCTGAGGATCTTCCCGTAATCCAAGTCGTGGACGCAAACAACCCTGGATCGAGTACCACAACGTTTGGCGACACATCTACAGACATGCCCCTCGGAGGTTACAACTTCACAGTCAACGTGGTCCTGAGTGGGTCTGTTTCGGGTCTTTATACGTACCAAATCGCCCTAGGATTCAATCTTACCAACACTAGATGCACGGCAGCCTGGGTTCCCAAGCAAGACCCGAGTTTCATTTTTTATGGCAAGACATCAGTTGAACCACCTTCCCCCATAATTGACAATGAAGAGTATGGCTACGCTGTAACAGGGTCGACATTAATGACGGGCTCTGCCGATGTTTCCCAAGGTCTCTTCGCCAAATTCAACTTCACAGTGTTCAAAACAGGAAGTTTCAGCATCAACGTGATCAAGAGCGACCCCTACTACCCTGACAACTCTTTCCTGACGGATCAGAGGCAAATCGACATAGCGTTCAATACTCAGAGCTTGACTGTCTCTGTAGCCGCCAAGCCTTCTCCTCCAGTGCCATCATTCGTGTTCAGCCCAGAAAATCCAGATGCAAACGAGACTGTTGTTTTTGACGCTTCGGGAAGTTTCGATCCCGACGGCTTCATTGTTTCTTATTATTGGGATTTCGGTGATGGATACAATACGACCACCGTTGCGTTCAACCTAACACATGCCTTTGCACAGAGAGGCGTATTTTACGTGAATCTCACAGTCACTGACGATGAAGGGTTCAACGCCTCGATAGTTCAGGAAGTGCCCGTAGGTCCGATCCCTGTTCCAGTGTTTACCTATGACTGGGAGCGGAAGGACGAGTTTCCATTGTATCCGTACATGGACATTGCAGTGACATTCAACGCGACTCTAAGCTTCGATCCATCTTCGCGCACCCCCGAACTGTCGAGCGGAAACATCACTCTCTATGTCTGGAATTTCACCCGCCTTGAATTCCACACCGAAGACATTGTGGTATCGTACTTACCCGCCAACGTTTCTAGTGAAACTTCGACAAATGCAACGTTGACCTACAGCTTCACCAGAAACAGCATTTACAATGTCAAGCTAACCGTCTTCAACAACGAAGGTCTATCCAATTCGACGAGCCAAAACATTTTCGTGGGCAAGCCGCCCGTTGCCAACTTTAGAATCGACACGTCACCACCTTTCATGCCTGACGATCCAATCATATTCAATGGCTATGGCAGTCAGGGAGAGCTTAGCTACGGTGTAGATGGGCCACTTGTTTTCGCCTTGTGGGACTTTGGAGACATTAACGTGACTGCGATTAATCTGACGGTGCCCTCAGACAATATCTTGACGCATACGTACGTGGGTCAAGGAGGCCTCTACACGGTTAACATGACAGTCTTCGACTTTGACGGCCTCTACACATCAGCACAGAATGACATAAACGTGACAATAATAGCTACAAAAGAAAAAGCTGGGTCTGGCTGGGAAGGATACGCTGCTGCAGGCGCAATATTCGGACTTATAGTGGCAGCGGCGGTCTGGTACAGGAGAAGACCCGAGAAGGAGCCTAACCCGAAAGACCGCTATAGAGTTATTTAGCCTTCTCAGCTTTTCTTTTCTACCGTAAGACTCAAATATATCATGCAGTGAAAAGATTGGCTAGGTGGATAAATAATGGTCTTAGATTCGAGCAAATACAAGAAAGCATTGACCGCAACGATTCTATTGACTTTGACGATTGCTCTAATCCCCATCGCTTTGCATGATATTCGGGTAAACGCAGCAGGTTTAACGGTCACTCTGAGTCCCTCTGGAACGGTGCTTGCTAATTATAACAGCAGTGTCAATTTCGTGGCGACCGCCGTTAACGGTACGACTCCATACAAATACCAATGGTTCTTCACGTTTACCAATGGCACACAAGTAGAAATCACGAGTGCGGAGAACAGTACTTCTTGGTTGACCTACAACATTGTCCAGAATGGCAACTACATGGTGAGGGTGAACGTGACGGACAGCGTTGATGCAACAGCCTTTGCATCAGCGATTATTAGATTGAACACAAAACTGGAGATTCGACCATCAGACAACACTTTCTATGCAAATCAGACTAGTCTAGGAACCGACTTTATCGTTAATGCAACAGTCGTGAATGTGGCTGACTTTCAAAACTGGCAGATTGGCGTACAATGGGATCCAAACGTCTTGGATTTCGTCAACGTTACACTTCCGGTAGACAATGTTTTCGCCGGGCATAACCCAATCCCAGGAGGACCGGACTTTCCAGAACCCGGGTATTTCACGTATGGCGCCACTTATGTCAATTTTCCAGAATACTGGACTTTCAATGGAACAGGAACGCTGTGCCAAATAGCATGGAGAATAAACGCAACGCCGATAGGCTCGCCTCCATTCACAACCAGTTTGACTTTCATGAATATCCCTAGCGACACGTTTCTGTTGAACGGAGCCGGATTCGATATAACATTCACGGCGGTGAGCGGGACGTTCACGTACGAAGATTTGCTGAGTGTGGCACTCAATCCCTCGGGAACAATAGCAGTAGACTACGGCCAAACCGTCCTGTTCACAGCCACAGCTGCTGACGGTAAGCCACCCTACACTTACCAATGGTACTTCAAATATCCCAACGGCACGGAGATCGAAGTCACAGCTGCCTATAACAGTACAACGTGGACAAGTTACCCGCTCCTCGTGACAGGAAATCACAAGGTCACAGCGAAGGTCACAGACAATCTGGGAGCTGTAGCCAATGCCTCAGCTACTATCCAACTTAGGATTCTAACATTAACCATAACGCCGCAAACGGCATCAGTCAACGCCGGTGGGGACATAACATTCAATGCAACCATTTTTGGGGGAATACCTCCTTACAAAGTCCAATGGCTGCGAAATGGCTTAGAAGAGATGGCATTTAGGAACATGACGCTGGTGATGATCAACTTCCCGAGTGCAGGTATTGATACGATAATGGTGAACGTAACAGATACGTCACATGCTGGGGCTCAAAAATTCGTCCAGGTAAATGTCTATGCTACGCCAACGACTTTTGTCAACGTTGTTTCAGCAACAGGGACAGGCACTTTCTATTCGAATGCAACGGGAGTTGGAGGAGTTGGAGACGCTGTGACATTTAACGTAACAGTGGCTGGCGTGACAGATTTAGCAAATTGGCAAGTGAAGCTAACATGGAACCCAACGTTACTGAACTACTCAAGCGTTTCGCTCCCGGACGACAATGTCTTCTCCGGCTCAGGCAAATCCCTGATCGCCGCCGGGCCTGACGTGGGGACTGGTTCTCTCTTCTACGGCGTTTCGTACATCAACGGCGACCCAGGTACTCCCGACTACTGGAGTTTCAATGGGTCGGGAACTCTCTTCCAAGTGCAATTCCAAATGATGACGCAACCCACACCCCAAAACTCTAGTTCAATAGCGCTGATAGATCAATACTTGCCTACGGGCACGGTTATGCTGAATGGAGCAAGCCAAGCCAACATTCCGTTTATAGTAAACAACGGCACTTGCACCTATGTGCTGGTTTCACCCGTGGCACATCAACTCTTTGGCTACACTTTCTGGACCTACACTAACACTTCGATAATCGCAAACGACACAGACTACATGCCCATGCCCGAAGCCTGGATCGACATCCTCAATATTACGGGAGCGCCAGGCACCGGAGCTTACATCAACTTCACACTTCCGAAAGCGCTGATTAAACTGCTCAACCCGACTGACGTTTGGGTGGTCAAACTAGATGGAGTTGATGTCACGTCACAAGCCACAATAACACAGGATACCAATAACACCTACATCTACTTGGAATTCACGTTCGTTGACACGCATGTCGTCGTGAGGGCAGACGGAACATGGATGGTACCGGAAGCAACGCAACTACTAATCATCGCGCTTCTGATGAGTTCACTGATAGTGGTCATTCTTGCCAAGGCTGCACCGAGAAAGAAGTGGATGAAATACTAAATTCCACAACCCCTTTTTATTTTTGACTTAGGATTTGTGCGTTGGACAGCAAAAAGCAGAAATATCCCTTCAACTCTTACACCCATCAAGTTGTCAAACGAAATCTTGCAGTTAGCCGGTGCAGTTTCGATTATATGCGGTTTCATAGTGATGAACTTTCTACTGGCCCTCTATATAAGCGTGAAAAAACTGGGTGGAAACCTTGAGAAACGGCATATTTACGTGATAGGCACTGTTGCGTTGTTATTCGCTGTTGGGGGCGCAATTGTTGCCTACGTCGGGAGTATAACCGCTTAGTTTTTATCCACGATTTTGCATGTATTCCATAGATTCGAGTGGGAAGAGAGGATCTTGAGGAAAACAAGAAAGAAGAGCGGTCGCAAAACTCTGTATTTGGTCGCGGCTTCAATACTGACGTTGGCAATAGTGATCGGGGTCGTGGCGTTTCTAGTAATGAATGGTTCATCTCAGAAATGGAAAGCTACTGATTATTTCAGCGTTGTGCCGGTTGCTGCCACGGGGTGGAACTACACTAGGAACGATCAGTCCTTGATAGGAGTCATTGTGTCATCACTAAGCTTCAACGTGACCGCCAAGATTGGCGATGCTCACGAGATTTTCGTTAGTTATCGAGGTGCACAGGAAACTATTGAGAACATGCCATACACCAGCACTCTCACTAAGGGTCAGTCTTGGCCGGCGGAAATTCAGCTCTACAATTATGTTGCTCCCGTGAATTCCACAGGTTATGTTATTTTCAGTGGAATCATCACAATAGGAAGCCAAGAAGCAACACCTGAAACTATTACTCTGGCTTTGCCATACAGTAGCGTGATCATTTTCTCTGGGGAGCCGCCGACTTAAACCACTTTTCCGCGATTAAGTGGTGCGATGCACTTTTTCCATCAGAATAACCATGATGCGGCATGCTGCAATGCTGAAATTGAAGGAAAGTGTCATTCAACGTCAATCGGCCATGACTCTTGCTTTTGAAATGATTCGATATGCAGCCCATCGTATAGAACTTAATTCCAAAACGCTTAAATTCCTTCACGTCAGTAGGTAGTAGTGCCGAGGGAGAAGGGAATAGAGTGAAATTACGTGCAGCCTTAGTAATTGCTATGCTGCTTCTTCTAGCTCTATCCACTCTGTTCAATCTCGGTTTCATCAAAATGCCACGTGCGTCTGCACAACCGTCTTGGCCGACTTCATGGGTTCAGATAGATTGGGACAGAAACGAAGACGGTCCAAAAGACGACTGGAAAGACGTTCAGTATGCCTATTACCAGTATGACAGCACGTACTTGTACCTTAACCTGCAATGTTATGCCTTGCCAGGCAGCAAGTGGTCCGCCGAGGCGGCTCGGTACAAATGGTTCATCGACCTCGACGGCAACATGTATTACAGCGGCGGCAACATATTCGACGCCGAATATCAGATTTTTATTGAGGACACGAACAACGACGGAACTGGGGAAATGTACCTCATTTTTGACGCCAACAATGACAACAATTTTGGCGAATACGAACCGTGGCCCATCCCAACCAGCGACAACTATAAGATTACAGACTCCAATATCGGTGGATGGAGAATCACGGCACCAAACCAGATTCAAATGTACATCAGGTGGACTTCCATTGGAAGCCCATCCTCATACTGGCTTTTCTGGTCAACCGATCAGGACAACCCAAATCTCGATCAGTCTCCAACAACGGACAGGGTGGACGAGGCACTACCTATATCGGTCCACAACGTCGCGGCTATCAGTCAATCTCCTTCACCCACAGTCGTGAGACAAGGCGACCACGTTACAATTCAAGTGGGTGTGGAAAACAAGGGAACCCTGATGGAAACCTTCAACGTCACATGCCACTTCAACAACACCATTATCGGAACGCAACTCGTGTCTAACCTAGCCGCTGGACACCAAACAACGCTCACGTTCGACTGGGACACAAGTCTGGTGCCGCCGGGTAACTACTCGATTAAAGCTTGGGCCGACTCAAGCGCAACCGTCACAGAGTCGGATGAGAATGACAACTGGTGCACTTCACCCGCCACTGTTACAGTCCAATCAGCAGCTGTTCACGACGTAGCTACAGTTTCGCAGGTTCCGGACAAAACGAATGTTGTCAATGGAACGATAGTTAACATAAATGTAACGGTCTCCAACCTTGGCGACTTTACCGAAACCTTCAACGTGACGTGCTTCTACGACAGCACGCCCATTGCCTACCAAACTGTGACAGACCTTCCGTCGAAAGCGACAACAAACCTCAACTTCGCATGGGACACGTCAGGAGTCCCTTCGGGCATCTACTATGTTCGAGCAATGGCAGATTCTAGCCGCGTAATAACAGAGGTCGATGAAAACAATAACAACTGCACGAGCTTCGACCCAGTTACGATCTATTCGCTCGGTGACATGGGCAAGCTTCCCGTGGACAAGGTGAAAACCGCTGTGATAAGCGGAAGCGACCCACCTGTCGTGGGATACCCAACAGTCTACGAGTTAACCATCATAGTGGCAAACACCGGTGGCAGCGATGTCACCAGTATTATAGTGAACGAAACCATCTCTTCAGAAGTTGTTTTTGTAACCGCAGGAACTCCAAGCCAAGGTTCAATAACGACGCTTCCACCGCCGAAAATCGTTTGGAACGTCGGAACCCTCGCGCCCGGAGCAAACGCAACGCTAACCTTCAGAGTGAGCGTGACTCCCTCGTCCCTCGGCTTGATATACGTGAACCACAAAGAAGACCTCGTCAGCGCTGGAGTCGACAGTCTCAGCGGCAATGCCGTATTAGATACTGGCGACACCGACACGACTGTGACTCCCATAATGCGTGACGTGGCAGCAACCAGTCAAGTCCCATCGAGCAGTGTTGTGTCTCAAGGCGACACCGTCACGATATATGTGACCGTGAAGAACCTCGGCAACGTTTCCGAGACCTTCGACGTTAAAGCCTACTACGGCAGCACTCCAATCGGCGTCTTGCGCGTTTACAGCCTTGCCGCAGGCAGCCAAACCATAATTCCCTTCGGATGGGACACGACGGGAATGCCGCCAGGAACGTACTCGATCAAGGCTGAAGTTGATTCAAGCTATGAAATCGCCGAAACAGACGAAACGAACAACATATGCACCTCTCCCGCGAGTGTTAAGATTGAGATACACGACATCGCAATCGTAAGCCAAGTTCCAACTCCCACGAATGTGGTTCAGGGAGGAACGGTAACGATTCAGGTCGTCGTCAGTAACCAGGGAACAGAACCGGAGTCTTTCAGCGTCAGCGTTTACATTAACGAATCGCTTCTGGAAACGAAGACCGTCTCCAGCTTGCAGCCAAGCACTCAGACAACTGTTAACTTCTTGTGGAACACGGCAAGCGTTGACCTAGGAACCTACTATGTAAACACGGAAGCCTCAGTGGTGCCGGGTGAAAAAGACACGAGCGACAACGCATGTCGCAGCGTAAACCTGATAACGATAACGTTGCCGCAATACGAGGTTACCTTCACTCACGCGGGTCTGGATGGTTCAGCTACGGGCACGGTGGTTACAATTAACGGATCTGCCAAAACATATGCCCAACTACCCTATACTGTTTCAGTCGACAGCGGCACAGTATTTACGTACTCATACAGTAATGTTTCAAGCTCCACAGCCGGCAAAAGATTCATTCTAACGGGCGTTACAGGCCCGGCGTCTCCAGTTACAGTGACTGGTCCAGTTACGGTGACGGGAAACTACAAGACCCAGTTCCTCTTGACCGTGCAAACTGACCCCGCTGGGCTGATTCCGCAACCCACCACAAACCCACAGGGTCAAAGTGGATTTGCGTATAGCTGGTGGTACGACGCCTCATCAACTGTGTCGTTGACTGCCCAGCAAGTGACGGGCTACACCTTCAGCTACTGGGATGTCAACGGTTTCTCCAACAGCACTGGACTCAACCCGATCTCCGTTACCGTGGATTTTGCGAAAACCGCCATGGCTCACTACACCATTCCAATCACATACTCCCTGACAATCTCGTCAACAGGAGGCGGAACAACCAATCCCACTCCCGGAACATACGCCTACTCGGCTGGAAACATAGCTCAAGTAACGGCAACAGCCAGTAGCGGCTACAGGTTTGTCCAATGGGTCCTGAATGGCACGGCTAACTCGACGAACCCGATAAGCATTGTAATGAACAACAACTACAACCTGCAAGCTGTCTTCGCCGAAACCTACACATTAGTGATAACGGCATCTCCGGGTGGTACGACAAGTCCGCCCCCAGGAACCTACACGTACTTGGTTCCAACAGATGTCAGCGTGACTGCCATACCCAACAACGGCTACTACCTTGGCCAATGGTACTATGACAACGACGCTGCAGGTCAACAGAACCCGTATCTAGTTCATGTTGGAAGTAGCCACACTCTGCGCGCAGAGTTTGTAGAGCGCAACGGCGGAGGCTACTCGATTTCACTGTTCAAGCCGACTCCTTCTTCTTACTTGGCAGCCTACTTCATGTTGATTGCGATGTTTGCTGCAGGCATGAGTCTGGCGAAAAGAAAGAGAAAATAGAAAACAATTTCTCACTCCTTCTACCCTTCTTAGCTCATCTGGAGCCTACCAAATGCAGAAAAAGAGAAAAGCGATTCTGAAAGGGGAAAAGCCAGTTTGGCGCAGACGAGCCGCAGTTGCAGCAGTTGTTCTTGCGGTCATCGTCGTTCTGGGTTTTGTGATTGTGCGCAGTCTTCTCCAGGCGCCCGAAATCAAGTTCTCCCTCAAAGCCGCCATAGTCGACCAGCTTGGGGGTGAAGTGCCGAACCCAGACTTTGGTGACACGGGCGTCGTGGCTAACATGCTGCGAAGTACCGGCTTCGACGTGACTTATTACAGCAATGAAACTGTAAATGTCGCGTTCTACAGGGGACTAGCTAAATACAATTACGGGTTAATCATTTTGAGGTCTCATGCGGCACTGCGAGAGGACGGATCAACAGTCGACATTTTCACCAACGAAAGATACGACGGAAACAAATACGTTTCTGATCAGAACAATGGCCTACTGACTAAAGGCAGTTATTCATGGAGACCAGAAGAGTACTTCGCGATTTCTCCAAAGTTTGTAGAAAATCTGGAAGGCACTTTTCCAAAGAGTGTGGTGATCGCAATGGGCTGCCACACGATGAACAATACAATCGAGGAGATGGCAGAGGCTTTCGCGGGAAAAGGCGTCAAAATATACGTTGGATGGTCAGGTTTGGTTGGATATTCTCAAACCGACAATAACACTGTCGAATTGATGAAGAGGCTTCTCATCCAGAACAAGACGTTGGCACTTGCCACTCAAGGCCTAAACGACCCAACACAAGGAAGCGTGATGAACTATTATCCGCCGGATGCTGGCGGTATGGGGATTTCTTATCTTATTTCAGAAGCGAAGTCTTCCCTAGTCGCTCACGTATTCGCTGAGAATTCTGAGCCACAGCTCATGCGGGCTGCAAACCAGTGCTTTCAGATACCAGTCAGACCAAACTGCGTTGTTAAGCGTTTTAGCCGTCTGGAAACCGTTGCATACAGTTGATTTCGAAGGCTGTCTCCTGCTAGGTTGAATTTCTGGAGTTTTCTAACCTCTCCTGCCAACTCCACGTCTTGAAGAACCTCTTCCATCCACTTTTCAAAGTCCCCTCTATAGAGATGGAACTCAACAGACTTTACGTTCACTTCGTTTATTCTTTCCATGAATTCCTTCAGTGACGACGCACTCGCACCGGTGTAGTTTCCAATCGACGTGAAGAAATAGAACGCTTTTTCCCGTGGAACTGTTCTCAAAATCTTCGAAGCTACTTCCTTGTCCATGTTCAACTCTCCCCGTTTATATTATCTAGTGCTTTTATAAGTGTTAACTTTTTCGATCGGAAACGATTGAAAACTGGGCTTCCTTGAACCTTCGTGTCAGAATTGACGTGCGAATTCTCAGCACTCCAGGCAGCGGTGCCACCGCATTAGCTATAAACGCGTGGAGGCTATTTTGGTCTTCTGCAACAACCTTTGCTATTATCTGAAGTTCTTCTGACAGCGAAGCGTAGACTTCGAGGACTTCGGATGCCTGAGACAGTTTTTCCGCAACTCTTTCGCTTTCTTTCGGGTCTGTGTAGACGGTCATTATTGCCGTAAGGTTTCTCAAGCCGATCTTTTCGGCGTCTATCACGGTTGTGTATTTCTTGATTATTCCCTGTTGCTCCATTCTTTTGATTCTATCGTAGACTGTCGAGTGAGCTACGCCAAGATGCTTCCCAATGTCCGTGTACGTTTGCCTCGCATCTGCCTGCAGAAGCTCAAGAATTTTCAAATCCATACTATCCAATGTCGGCGAGTTGCTCTTGAGTTTCAAAAGTTTACGCTGCCTCGTGTAAAGAATAATGCGCGTGCGAATTTAATGTTTGCCGTCGGAAAAATGTAGAAATTCACGAGTTTCCTCTTCAAGATTCCGACTTTCCGTTTTCTGGATAGATTTGTGGGAGAGAAATAGTAATTTCTACAAACTGTCAACTGAAGCGGTCTCTTGCCGACATTTTTTCGGAAAACACGACAAATAAGTTTAAATCTGCGGTTGAGACATAGAATATTGTTCTAGAAGATTCTATCAGAAAGGTCTGTGATCAAAAGATGAAAATGCCTAGGGTTTGGGAGATTCTGAAAAGATTCAAGGAACGTTGTAAATTTCGCGGATGGAAAACTTCTGAAACCGAGGATTGGGTCGAAGTTGGTGACACCTACCATAACTTTTTGTGGACCAGGGACGTTCACCTCGCTTCTTTCAAGAAGATAGCCTCAAACCAGAAGTGTGTGATTCGAGAGGGCTTATCCTATCGTGTTGTCCAACCGTCCTGTACGGCATGGTTGCTGTCGGAGGCGCCTCAGGAGAGCTTGTTGAAGACAATTTTCGAAAATCCTGACTTCTCCAAGAGAATAGCCTTGTACGACTTGAGTCCTTTGTTGGAAGGCAAAAGCATGTGTACTAAGCTGAACTCAACTGGCAGTCCTGTCTTCCGGGAGTTCGAGAATTTCCTCAAAGAAGAGTTGAAAGTCAAGCTCAAGTCGCTTTCTGCTTCCGTGGCAAGCGGCGAGAACCACCCCATTGCAGAGCTGGCGTAGTTTTTACGTGATCGTTTCAAAGGCTTCATAAGGCTAAACGTCTCAAATAGTCATTCTGTGAAAGGGCGATGTCTGAGGATTCGGATAAGGTCAAGAGACTCGTGGATTTCAAGCAGAAGCTTGAGAAGAAAGTTATGGAGGTTGAGTCGGAACTCAAAGAACTGCAAGCCACTCTTGAAACGCTGAACTCGATATTGATCGAAAAGGGCTTCAGAAGGGCTGAGATCACGAAACCATCAGGCGAAGTAGAGAGTCTGCCGTCTTCAAAAGCAGGAGCAACGGCTGAAGCCTCGTCTTCCCCGCCCCAACCCGAGTTTGAAAACGTTATTCAACTGAGGGCGGCGAATGGGGAACTCTTGGGAACCATCTACTTCATTGCCGATTCGCTGCGGGTAGTGCCGGCAGAAGACAAGAACTTCGATGTCAACATGTCTCCCTTCACTCAGTTCCTCGTGGAAAAGGTCTTAGCGAAGATGCAGGAAAAGGACGGAGAACTGGCTAGGAATGGTCAGATAACCCCGGACGAAATGTTTTCCTACAGCATCCTTCGTGAAGGCGACATCATCCGCGAAATAGCCATCAAGCACGTTGATGAAGAGCGTTTGAGAGAGCTTAAATCAAGCATCCGATGGACATTGGAGAAAATGTACGAAAAAATGACAGGTCAAAGCTAGGGATGGCTCATTTTCGGTCAAAGTAGATATTTTTCCCTTTTGCAGATAACGGGATGCCCGCAATAACGCTTGAACGCGGCAGCATATTCAGCTTCGATGCAGCAGCGCCTATACGGTACATTATCCGATTGTCAACATTTAGCAAACCAGCAGTTTTCGCAGCTGACCCCAACGCTATTCCAAGGTCCAAAGCTTTGAAAACGCATGTCGGACCGAGGAAATCTTCGCCCCGTTTTTTCTCCGTTTTCTCGAACTCTTTGCAGTCTTTGTGTCCGCAAGCGCCGCAATCCAGTCCAGCGTTCCTGCTTCCCCTCACTCCGATCAAAACGACGGCTTCTGAGTCTCTGACGTTTCTGGCGTCGCGTCTGAATTTCTCGCTTTTTCGTTCTTCCGCTATTTCGTCCATTTTGTCCGCGATGGCGTCTTTTTCTTTGCCGTAGACAATTGAGGTGAAAACGTCGTCTATTCCCGCTGTTTTTGGCGCCGTCCTCGCGGCTAAGAGCATGAGCTTGGCTGCTTCCAAGATTGCCTCTTTTTCTCCTTCTCTGCTCTTTATGGTTGGGGGACTCATCTTCGTCACCGTGGGGGTTTCGCAGAATCGACTAAAAGCAAAGTCTCTTAGATTCCGACTGGTTTGAAGATAGTTTTCAGCATGTTCACTACCGTGTTGAGCTGGCCAGTGTATATGCTCACGGTCAGGAAGGAGACTCCGAGAAGCAGTAGTAATGCGCCTATCACTCTGGCTTCTGATGTATCCATTCGTTTCTACTCCAGATGCTTTCTTAAAACGGATTCGATGTGTTTTTTCGGTACAAGGCCGACGATTCTGTCGACTTCCTTTCCGTTCTTCATTATAAGCATGGTTGGAATGCTGAAGATTTGGAAGCACTCTGCGGTTTTCGGGTTCTCGTCGACGTTAAGCTTTCCGACAAGCACCTTTCCAGCGTATTCTTTAGCCAGTTCCTCAATTGTTGGAGCCAACGCCAAGCATGGACTGCACCATGAAGCCCAACAATCAATGAAGGCTAAAGAATTTTTGTTTAATATTTCATCAAAATTCGCATCTGTTACATGAACAGGTTCTGTTTTCATTTCCTGTTTTATCTCCTTCTTTTCCACAAGTTCCTTTAGTCTCTTCTCTCTTACGTTTCAATTCTTCATCTTCCCCTGATATAAAGTGTTCGTGTTCACTGCTCATTAGCTTTCGTCCACTGTTTCTTAAAGAGTTCTGTAAAGCCTTAAGCTTTAAGTAGGCGTCCTTTGGATTTGAAATTTTCGTTGCCAGCTTCTCGAAAGGGCAGCATGCCGTCTTGTTAATGCCCACTATATTTTCAGTCAGGTTTTCCCATTTATGATAGATTGAATGCTGTTCAAGTACGCTTTTTGCTTGTTTGCTTAGGATTACCGCATATACTGCTTTGACTCTAGCGTAGACACACAACAGCGCAATTGCTTTTCCAACAATCTTATCGGCAATCGAAGCTCCATTAAGGCTGTCTGCAAGTTTTGCAGATGGCTTCCAAAAAGCCAGAAATTCCATGTGATTTTGTTTCAAAAAGTATTTCGTTATTTTTGACGATGGAAAGTGTCAGATTTTCTTCGTTGAGATGTTTTTTGGCTTTTTCTAGATCTTGCATGGTTTTTCAATGTTTAACGTGATGCATTAAAAATAAATGTTTGCTACTTTTCTACTGTGAACAACTGGCTTTCGGGCATGCGAACTATTTCCAAGGCAAGCTCTTCGTTGGAGACACCTTTTGAAATCTTGCCAATTAATTCCTCTATCATTTTTGGTTTGGCAGTCACTTTCAATGTCTTATTCGGTTTTCGCAGCGCAAAATGTGCAGTTATCTCTTTTTCTGAGTTTTCTATCCTGAGTTTCTGGTTTCCCACGGTGCATTTTGTTGTGATTTGAATTCCATCAAGAATGCATGAAAAGGGTGTCAAGAGCGGAATTTTTGCATATACTTGCAACTTGTTGTTTTTCTCGCTTTCTGCGTTTAAGATTTTTTCAACTAATCTTCCCATTCTAACTCCAATAACCAGAAAAGGACCCAAATGTCCATGAAGTTTCTCTGCGTCTTTTATCAATAACATTAATCTTTCTTCTTCACTATGCATCCTTAATCTTCCTCACATTTGCTTTCTCCAAGATGGCTATTACTGGCAAGGTTGCTACTATGCCTATTACTCCGCCTATCAAGTGCCACATACCCCAGAAAGTCAGCGCCCAATCCAAGGAACCGTTCATGAATAAAACGCCTATAAGTATCCCGGCGAAATAAGCTGAAACTATTGTGGCTAAGGCTGTTGTGGCTATATTGTAGATTTTTAAGTTGATTTTGTGATGGTTCGCTATCATAAGCGCATCGAAGAGTATAGATGCTGCAGCAAATCCGATGACGGGTAGTGGGCCTCCGGCCAATGAAACTATTATTGCTCCCACTATGCCAACGAAGGATGTTGTTCCAAACTTGCCAGTTGCCCAAGCCACAATTAGAAAGATGAAGAAGGTTATGAGGTCGTGAATTATGGGAAGGCCTAATAAGCGAAAGCTTATTGGCGCTACTGTAAGGTTGAGAACCACCCACAAGGCGCAGAAAACACTTGTTAATGCGATGTCTACTGTTGTAAAATGTTTTTTTCTGGTCATTTATGTTTCACTTTTTGGCGATTGCCTTGCCAAGCAAGAATGTGACGCCTAAAACTAGAAATAATCCGAAGGTGCCAGCTAGAAGCGTTGATATGTAAGGATTGTCTATTGTTGGCAGGCTATAATCAGGCATCAGTCCCTTCCAAATTGGTTCATGCTCCTGTATTCCGAAAGTTTCAGCCACTTTTTCCAGTCCATCCGGAGCGTTTGAAGCTAATGGTATTAGAATTGCAAGGCAAACTAAAGTGAGAATCAACGCCTTAAGGTATCCTTTCATTTTGTTTGCCTCCTCTAAGAAATGCTAAGCCATTGAGGATTGGAGTTTGCAGTCTATTCAGCTGTGTCACAAGAGTTGTTGTTATCGCTGCTTCTCCTAGCCCAATTAGAACGTGCCAAGAAAGCATGGCTGGAACAGTAACTGCTATTCCTCCCGCGCTGGAGAAGGCTGGAGAGAAACCTATCTCTAAGCCGCAGGCTAAGGCTCCCAAAACGACAGATATCCATGACGCGATAAAGATGCTCAAGAAAAGTCTGCTGCCTCTTTTAGGATTTTTTGCAAGGAATTTTATTATGAAAAAACTTAATCCGCTTATAACTGCCATGTTAAGAACGTTTGCTCCAAACGTGAATATGCCGCCATCTGCAAAAAACAGTGCTTGCATCATCAAAACTATAGTCATGCTTGGAATCGCCGCGTAAGGTCCTAGAAGCATTGAAAGGAGAGTTCCGCCCACCAGATGCCCGCTCGTTCCGTAGGCAATTGGGAAATTTATCATCTGTGCTGCAAAAACAAAGGCACTTGAAATTGCTAGTAAAGGTGTAATTGACTGTGAATATGCATCTTTTGCTTTCTTCCATGACCAAACTAAGAACACTACCGCTAATACATAGGTTAAAGCGCAGATTTCTATGCTTAAGTAACCATCCGGAATATGCATTTTCGAGCTCCTAGGTAACACCTTTTGATAAAATAGTATTACCAATTACATAAAAGCCTTTCTACACTTTTTCCCTACACATCCTCCCTCGCAGAAAAGCGTCCCACAAGACACGACCATTATTGTTCAACAAAAGAATTCCCACTACCAACAAACATACAGAAGCGCAGAAAAACGTGGAGAATAAAAGCTTTATGACCAAGCCCTCTACATAAAATTGGAGATTTCATGACTAAAATAATACGCGTTGGAGTAACATTCCCCCCAGACCTGCTCAAAGATTTTGATGCGATCATCCGCAAGATGGGATACGAAAACCGCTCAAAAGCCGTTCAGGACGCTGTTAGAATGTTTGTCTCCGAGAAGAAGTGGCTCCAAGAAGAAGCAGGAAATCAAGCCGGCGTTCTAATGCTAATCTACGATCACGACGTTAGAGGACTTGAGAACGCGTTAACCGACATCCAGCATCATTATGCCCATGTAATTTGTTCGACAATGCACACTCACCTAAGCGAACGAGATTGCCTAGAAGCAATAGCAGTGAAAGGCGACGCTGCCGAAGTTCGGAAGTTAAGCGATGCAATCGCCGCTAAAAGGGGAGTAAAAGTACTCAAGACAATGGTTGTTTCCGTCTAAGCCGTTCACTTTGTTATTTCAAACATTTTTTCTAAAGCTTTTCTGGCATTTCTTGCTATGGTCTCCGGAACAGTAACCTCATATTTCTCTTCTTTCAAAGCTATGTAGAGCCTATCCAGCGTATTCAACTTCATGTTCGGACAAATGGCTTCCTCATAGGCTGAAATAAACTGTTTTCCTGGATTGTCATTCCTTAACCTATGCAGAAGTCCCTCTTCAGTGGCTACAATGAAAGTTTTGGCGTTGTTCTCTTTTGCATAGTGGCACATTTGCGACGTGCTTCCGACGAAATCTGCTAGGTTCCGCATTTCAATGGTGCATTCGGGATGGACCATGACCGCGGCGTCTGGGTGTCCTATCTTGAGGATGTGCACGTCCTCCGGCTGAAACAGCAGATGAGTTGGGCAAAAGCCCCATTCCGGGACTGGAATTATCGTCTTTCCAGTTTTTCTCTGTACGTAGTCAGCTAGGTTGTGGTCTGGACCGAAAATGACTGTGTCGGCGTCCAGCGACTCGACGATTTCCACGGCGTTGGCTGACGTGCAGCACACGTCACAGTAGGCTTTGGAAGTTGCCAGAGTGTTCACGTACAGGACGACGGGCATGAGAGGATACAGCACTTTCAGCCTCTTGATCTCATCAACCGTGAGCATCTGAGCCATCGGACAACGCGCCCCAAGCGAGGGCAACAGCACCTTTTTCTCGGGGTTCAGTATTGCTGCGGATTCCGCCATGAAGTCTACGGCGGAGAAAACGATGACTTCAGCCTCTTTTTCGTCCATGGCTTTTCGGCTCAGTTCAATGCTGTCTCCGACGTAGTCCGCGATGTCCTGAATCTCAGGCCTCTGATAGTTGTGAGCCAAAATTATCGCGTTCTTCTCTTTCTTCAGCTCGGCTATTTTGTCGGTAATGCTCATGATTTCGCCTTAACATCGTGAACGTCTTCTAAACGCACGGTGAGATATATGCCTTTTTCACTTTTCTTCTGAGAAGCGGAATTCCCACTACTGCGACAGGACCCATAAACGCCATTCCCGCAGCCTTGGTCTAGTGAAGAAACGCCAGGAAAATCATAACAATAGCGACTGCTGGGAGAATCTTGGGATTTTTCGATCTTGATTCCATTTAGAGCATTTGAGGCAATGCTGCTCCGCAGTGGTGACATTTGCCTTCGGTTCCATACACGGGCACGGGTTTTGCGCACGTTGGACATCTGAATCTCTGTTCACTTTCTCGAAGCCACGTTTCCATCTCGCCTCTCTTGATTCTTTCTAGGTTTTTCCGCACGTCAACTCCTATCTTCATGTACCGCTGAGCGAGTCGTCCGAATTTTTCGCACGAATCGCTCCTGTAACTGTCGCATTCGTAGCAGAATTCTAAGCCTCGAGTTTTCAGGCATTGGACGATTTGGCAGTCGTTTCCCCAGCAAGTTTCTGTCAGCGCTCCACAGCCCTTGCACTTCACCTTCTCTGGTGGACATTTGAAGTTCTCAGCAAGTTTTCTCAGAAACTCTCCGTCGTCTTTGTCTGCCCTATAGACTCCGCAAGCGCCGCAGTACAACCCACATTTGCCCACGAGACTTCTGTCAATCATCGTTCATGCTTCCTCCGGTTAAGATTTTAAAATAAAAGGGATGTTATTAAAAAGCTTGAAGCTCGGCTGGTATGTTGGTTATGTTAGACTGCCCTCTTATGCCTCATGATATCCTGTACGAGCAAGTCGTCCACCAATATTTCGGACTTGTCATGCTGATTATTTGCCTTTGATTTTGTGTCTTGTCGTTTCCTCATTCTTTCATCCACCTTAGGTTTTCAGCCTACTGTATCGGGAGTCTTAATAAACGTTCCGCTTTAGACGTTCAACCCAACTACAATAAGCTAAAGTAAAGAATCCCTAGGCTCCTCGAAAGAGGCTGACTACTGTTCCCGCATTCAATTTCGCAACAGTTCAAATCGTCTAAGCCAGTTTCCTTCTAGCCCTGAACTCGCGAGCGGTTTCACCCCGTCCGCCGCGTTCAACATGTCCTTTCCCTCGAGCCTTCCCGAGAAGTGATTCTGAACCGAAAATTCTCCTCGCCTCCTCCGTCGTTAATAGTCCCTTTTCGACGGCAACTTCCTTCACTGAGCGTCCCTCCTTCAAGGCTTGCTGAGCGATTTTGCTGGCTTCCAAATATCCAATGTGAGGCGAAAGAAACACCGCTAATGAGGGGTTCTTCTCCACGTAGGAAGAGCATCGTTTCTCGTCAGCCGTTATGCCCTCAACGCATTTTTCCGTGAAGACCGGGAGAAAATTAGCCAAGACTTGGATTGATTGGAGAATGTTGTGCATCATCACTGGCGTCATGACGTTCAGCTCAAGCTGCCCCGCTTGGACAGCAAAAGAAACAGCCAGGTCGTTTCCAATCATCTGGAAGGCAATCATGTTCAGACACTCAGCCATCACGGGGTTAACCTTGCCAGGCATTATGGACGAACCTGGCTGAACTGCAGGAAGCGATATCTCAGCCAACCCCGTTGTCGGACCGGAAGACAGCAGCCTCAAGTCGTTAGCTATCCTTATCAGCTCTAGAGCGAGCTCTTTCAAGCCACTTGACACTGCCGCTACACCCCTGCGACTCTGCAGCGCTTCAAACGGGTCCCTTGCTCCTGTCAGCTTGAGGCCGGTTATTTTGCTTAATTCAGCGATTGCGATGCCCCTGAATTTTGGGTGCGCGTTGACTCCTGTACCCGTGGCTGTGCCTCCTAAAGCGACTTCAAGCAGTAGTTTGTTTCTGGTTTCCAGTTCGTTTCGACAGTCCTGCACTGCTGTAGCGTAGGCACCGAATTCCTGACCCAAGGTCACTGGCAGGGCATCCTGCAGGTGGGTGCGCCCCGACTTGATAGCATGAGCGTATTTTTCGGAAAGTCTACTGAAGGCTTTGCGCAGCCTTTCCAGTTCCGGCAACAGTTGTCCCAGCGCAAGCAAGACTGAAACATGAAGCGCCGTTGGAAAAGTGTCGTTTGATGATTGTGCCATGTTAACGTGATCGTTGGGACTTATGCTCTTGTAGTCGCCTTTCTCTCTTCCTATTATCTCGAGGGCTCGATTAGCCAAGACCTCATTCACGTTCATGTTAAAGGATGTGCCCGCGCCTGCCTGAAAAACGTCAACGACAAACTGGTCGCTGAACTTTCCATCCAAAACCTCGTCACATGCCTTGACTATTGCACAGCCGATCTGCTCATCTAACCATCCCACTTTCATGTTAGCTAAGGCTACGGCTTGCTTGACATAGATGTAGCTTTTGACGAAGCCTGCTGGAGCTTTATAGCCGCTTACAGGAAAGTTTTCCATCGCCCTAACAGTCTGGATGCCATAGTAAGCTTCCTTAGGCACCTTTTTCGTGCCGAGGGAATCAGTTTCCGTCCGAGTTTCCACGCGGTAACCTCCCTGACAAACTAGAAGCGGCTACTGTTCAAAAAACTTTTCACTTTAAGGCCAAGCTAGGGCGAGATGATAAGTTTTTAATACAAAAAGGACCGAGAAAACTCGCGGTGAGTTGATGTCGAAGTCTGAGAAGGGCGAGGCGGAGAAAAAGAAGAGGTACTATTACTACAAGAAGAAGGAAAAGAAGGCTAAGGAAGTCGTCAAGAAATAGCTTCCTGTCGCTTGAGGAACTGCGGCACGCACCCCGCGTCTTTGACAGGGTCGAATGTTCGAAGTTTCTCGAATTCCACGGGAACTGCAATTCTAGAAACTAGCCCGTGGAGACTATAGGGGAGTCTGATAAGTCTCATTTCTCCTGCCGTTACCCACTCGTCTATCGGGAATCCTCTCGTTTTGACTTCTTTCGCGAGTTGCTTCCTTGCCTTTCGGTTCATCCCGTAGGCTTCTTTGTCGAAGACGTGAATGTGGTATCCTCGACCTGAATAGACCACCGTCATCAACGAAAATCGTTTGCGGAGATACTCGTGGAGGCTCACAGTGTAGTCTTTAACCATCTGAAGCTCCAGTTCACAAAATCCTAAACCCTGACCTCTTTGCATCTTGTCCGCAAGGCTTCCGTGAATAGGGCAGGTGACGTTTTCGGGGTCGAGGTCGAACGCCAGTTCTTGGCTGACGATTCTGTTGTTCTCGTCATAGACGTTTCTGTCATAGTAGACCGATTCGGGGAGAAATTCAAGTATGTAGTTCTTCACGTCTTGCAGGCTATCGTACTCGTCGATTATAATCGTTGTAGAGGCGTCTTCCTTGTACTTTTCAAGGTAAATTCCGGTGTGTCTGCCGATGATGACTGCAAACGCGATTCTGCCCGTTGCCTCTTTGAACCATTCCCTGATGTTTTCGAGCTTGAACTCTTGTCTGTAAAATTGTCGCCTTTCACGTATGGTTGCGTAGCGCATGCCTTTCGGCAGGTAGTATTCTTTCATAAAAGCCAAGATTGTGAAATGATTGCTAATAGTTTTATGCTTGTTGGGGCACCGCTGAGCTTTTGTGGAAAAGCTAATATTTCCCTCGCTTAACGTATACGTAGGTGAAATTTGCGTTGCCAATAGACCCGAATTTTAAAGCCAGCAGAAAAGTTGTGAGCCAGCATAACGGTCATGATGTTTGGGGACCAGTTGAGCCTCCCGCTAAACTCGGCATTCACGGAACAACCGTTGCGGTTGACTGGGAATCCTGCACTGGAGACGGCATCTGTCTGGAGGTTTGTCCAGTAACGTTGTTCGAGTGGGCTGAAACTCCTGGCCATCCGACTTCTGAGAAGAAGTCTGACCCAGCCCGAGAAAAAGATTGCATACAGTGCCTCGCGTGCGAAACGCAGTGCCCAACGCAGGCTATAAAGATAACTCCACCCTAGAACCCTGGAATTCACGGACAGAATCAGTGCGGCTGAAGGCTTTTCAAGGCTCTCAGGGCTTCACCTATGTCCGGAAGTTCTCCCTGAGGGTAGACCTTTAAGAAGGCTATCTTTCCCTTCTCGTCGACAATCACGTTCGCGCGTTCCGAGAACCCATCTTTCTACCTGAACAAGCCGTATTTTCTGGCAACTTTGCCGTGTGGCCAGAAGTCCGACAGCAGCCTAGTGTTCTTGATGCCGAGGGACTCTGCCCAAGCCTTCTTTGAAGGCACGGTGTCGATGCTCACGCCCACAGCCACCGTGTTAAGAGAGTCGAAAGCCTCCTCGTTCTTTTCAAGCGACTTCATCTGTTCAGAACACACGGATGTCCAAGCTAACGGATGGAACGAGAGCAAGACCCGTTTGCCCCTGAACTTGGACAGTTTGAATTCTTTCTCGTTCTGGTCGGGGAGGCTGAAGTCTTTAGCCTTTTCACCTATTTTTGGCCTCTTCGGCATTCTCACGCACTCTTCCTGAAGTCAAGTTCCAATGCATATGTATTTGAGACTTGTCTTATCAAACTTTTCATCTGCGTCGTTTGGATATGTGTTGTCACAGTGTCCTTCTTGAGAAAGCCCTAATAGTATCGTAGATCGACACGATTGTTGCCACAACTATCACTGCCAGTGGAAAAACGTATTCCCTGGTCAGGACTGGAGGTCGCAAGAAAACTATGGCGATTATGAGCGACGTGACCATGAAGACCGTGAAGAACAGGCTTCTGGGGATGAGCATTCTTCTGAAGCGGATGAGGTTTTCAAGCACTATGCGGTCTGCGACGTAGCCGTTCATTTCTTTCTTGATGAAGCCAGCTTCTTCGAGCTTGTTCATGTGATATAATGCTAGCGTGGGGCTGCTCAAGCCCAGGACCCTTTGAACCTCGCGGATGCCCACGGGCCTATCATTCTTCAGAATGTACTTGTAAACCTTCAACGTGAGCCCTTTCAGGACATCCCTCTGGTCATCCCTAGCCAAAGCATTCCTGTCTCCATCAATAGAAAGTAACTGCCTATTTATTTCTGTATATCGATGTTCAAATCGTTTGTACAACGTACAAAAACGTAGAATTAAATCGTTCGCAGGCATGGTACTATTATGGTGGCGTAATGAAGGCAAAGAGAGAAATTATCTTTTCCTCCCTTCTCGCTATCAGCCTCGCTTTGGGCCTTGGATTCGTAAGCCTCCGCATGTTCGGAGCAACGCCACCTGTAACTCCCTCCGAAACCGTTCTGGACGTTTACACCCAGAAGGGCGGCGTAGGCATCAACGCTTCAGGAGGCATATTCGAGACTCTAGACGCAGTTTCACTCTATGCCTACTTGACTAAGGGAGGAATAGGGGTAAACGACACAGCGGTAACGTTTACCATAAGCGCGCCAGATGCCATGGAAATTGTGAGAGGCGCCACGACGAACGGCAGCGGCATCGCTTCTACAGTCTTCTCCTTTCTCCCTGCAGAAGGCCGTGTTGTCGGGACTTGGGGCGTCATCGCAAATACAACCGTCGACAGCACATCCGTAAATGACGAGTTAACGCTGCAAACCGAAACGGAAGAGGCGCAATTGGTCCTTTTCAGCAAGAGAGAAGGTGCTGTAAGCACTGTATTTCTCCCCAACGAAACAGTGGTTCTTGAAGCGCAGGCATCGTACAGGAACGCTTCTATGGATTTGCTTCCGATCAACTTCACCGTTCTGACTCCCTCTGGGACGGTTTTCCTCACGAAAGCAGAGTTTGCGGATGCTGACGGTGTGGCGAATGTGACGTTCCAACTCGCATGGCCCTCAAGCGATTGCCTCGGCATCTGGCATGCAACGGTTGATGCGGTGGTGTATGAAAAGGCTCTCAACGCAAGCGTCAGTTTTGAATGTAAACTCCTGCCTGTGACTATTGACGTGTTCACGCAGAAGGGCGGGTATGGACAGAACGTACCAGGAGGAACATTCACACTTGGCGAAACCGTCTACATCTACGTCCAAGTTAGGGATCAATTCAACAAAACTGTACCTAACCTTCCACTTATCGGCTTCGAAATGAGGGGCCCGGCAAATTACACTAGAGAACTTCAAACCAATGCTACGGGAACAGCAGAGCTTTTACATCTAATTCCGAATGACCCAGCTTACGCTGGAACATACGCAGTCTATGTTTCTGTCAACTATTCCGACGCGTATGATAATCCTGTGAAAGTCATCGATACCCTCACGTTCACCGTGACTAGTCAATGACATTCACGCGGGCGTAGGAATCGTTGAAGTTCGCGAATGTGAGTTTTCAGTGTTGGCTGGCTTGTCGTGGAGTGGGCGTTTCTAAGTAGGGTCTCTGAAAACTCGACCCCTCCTTCTGTATATATACCTTGAAACGTGGGTTCTATTCACAAGTGAAGGATATGTTCCATCGATAACAGATTCCATTGCCGTATTTCCAGACATTCAGCGGCTAATTTCATCTTTTCATAATTCCCAACAGCAGCAACATCGATGCGAAAGACAGAATAGCAGCATAAACGAACGAGAGTTCTGGCGAGATCAACGCCCAAATAGTGCCTACGACGAAGCTTGAGATGAAATCTCCGATGCCATCGATCGTTTGCAGTACTCCATAGCCTGTTCCTCTTATGCTGGAAGGCAGAAGGTCAGCTGCATAAGCTTTCTCCAACGACGTATAGGTTGCTGCACTTATTCCCGACAGAACAAAAAGGAAAACAAAAAAGCTTAGGTCAGCTGCGTAGGCAAAGCCTAGCGATGTAATTCCAAATAGGAAGAAGCCGAAAAATGCTAGGAGCGATTTTCTGCCTATTTTGTCGCTCAGAGAGCCTATTCCATAATCCGCTAGAGCTTGAGCGATATTTCTTATCGTGTACAGCAATATTGATATGCTTGCTGCAATGATGATGCCGTTGAGCGGGGTAAGGACCTGTTGTACTCTCAGTAGAAGAAAAGTTCGATTGAAGTTCGCGATTCCGAAGATAAATATTATGAACAGAAACGGCTTGAAATCCTTGGGCAACGATTTCACGTGCCAAACAAATCCTTTTTGTACCTGTGGTTTTCTAATGGTTTCTTTCACGCCGATAGCTATGATTACCACGGCAACAGAACCAGGTATCAGCGACAAGAAGAAGACATTCCTTAGACCTAGCCACGAGATCAGGAGAAACGCGAGCAATGGTCCCAAGATTGCGCCTACAGTATCCATGGCACGATGAAACCCAAAAGCGTGACCGTAGAATTTCTTGTCAACAGAATCTGCGAGAAGTGCGTCACGAGGAGGCTCTCTTGTGCCTCTTCCCATCCAAGCCAGAACCCTGTAAACGAATGTTTCTATCCAATCTCGAGCGAAACCAATAATCCCAACAAATAAGCCAGTTAGCAAGTAGCCGAGGACAACCAAGGGCTTCCTTTTCTGCAGTCTGTCGCTCAGCCAGCCTGAGAATGTCTTAACAAAACTGGATGAAGCATCTGAAAGTCCAGTTATTAGGCCGAGTGTTTGAGGGGCGCTTGCGGCGCCAACCAATTCTGTAAGGAATGAGGGCAATGCTGCAGTAGTCATTTCATGACTTGCGTCACTAAACAAACTCGTGAAACCCATTGCGGCAACATTTCTGTTCAACCATTTTCGAGTTTCTTGGTTATTGTTTGATTTATCTTTCACGTTTGACAATCCTCCGAATTTCTTCTATTTCTAGATCAAAAGGAAGCTTTTCTAACTCTGTCATCATTGCCTTAATCATTTCTTCCCTAGCTGGATAATCTTCAGGCGACCATTTGCCTTCTCGTATAGGGAAAAGCTCACTGATGAGGCACTTTATCGTAAAATTCGACAAATCCAAGACGTATTGAAGCCCACCATCACTTCTTACAATATTCCAGCCGTTGTAATACCAGTTCCGTTTGTTGGTTTTGTCGAGCTTTCGCAAGTCGATTTCTTTTTGCTTCAGCTTGATCTCAAAAACCTGATACATGCTATTTCCGCAACCTATCTGCTATATTCGATCATCTCTGCTACCGAAGAGCTTTGGAAGATTTGGAGATAGCTATTCAGAAGCTTTCTCAGTCGCGAGACAAATCCTTTGGATTTCTGTTTCTCGAAATCACCAAGAATCTTCTTGAAAACATCCGGAATCTGAGGATGATCAAGCGTTTCTTTCACGCTCATCCATGCATATTCTGTGGCTTCACGGGTTATGATAATTCTTCCGCCGACAGCATTTGTTTCATAGGCAGCGATAATATGGTGTATTGGCTCATCTTCTTGGGCAATGAAGTCGTCATAAACCCCCACTAGTTTGGTTGGAAGAATCTCTAACCCTGTTTCTTCTCTGACCTCGCGCGCGACTGCTTGTTTCACGGTTTCTTCAGGTTTGACATAACCTCCAGGCATAACCCATTGTTTATGGTAGGGTGCGTCTCCCTCCCATATCAGAAGGATTTCGCGACCTTCAGCTTCGATTATGGCACAGACACTGACCAGCACGCTGCCCTTAACTGCGTCCCTTTCAGACATCATCAAATGATCCTTCCCAAGTTTCACAAGAGCTTGGAATATGCAACGTATTTCCGTATGAGGTCATCTCTCAGACATTCTTCACGTTCGCTGCTGAATGACCGAGCACACAAATGAAAAACTCTAATTCGGTTTTCGGCGAAGGCTTTGCTGATTTGTTTTCGCAATCCCACGCGCTTGCTTTCGAGCTTGTTGAATTGCCCTGCAACTTTCTGAAAATCAGATTCGAGCCGCTTTTTCCTTTCTTCCAACTCTTTCACAGTCTGGGCAAGTTGCTCCTCTGGGCAAGTTGACTCCATTCCAAGTTCTACCATGTTTCGAATCGATTCAGCATCAAGCAAAACATCTAACTTCGTCGCCAATTCGCGAATCCCACTGCTTTCATTTATTGTTATCCTTTTCAAAGAAACCTTCTGAGCCTGAACGTTCATATAATCACCTTCTTTGATTTAGCAGAATTTCGAGCGTTTTCTGATCTTGGAGTAATTCCTCCAAGCTCTTCCTCAGCCTCTCAATTTCATCAGGCAATTCAACAATGTGTTTCTCTAGCGCCTTCTTCCTTTCGACAAGATCATCCACCTCTCTTTCAAGAGAAGCTATTATCGAGGAAAGCAGTCCAATTTTCACTAATTGCACGATTTTCTCTTGAGTCCCTATCCTTTCGTACAAGTCCTCAGGAACACTGAGTTTGGCGCTAGACCTTCTGGCATACGTTAATCTCATGGAAAACTCGCTTCTCCTGTCCTCAATAGTTTCGCCAGAGTCTTTTCTACACCTCGTTTTCCAACAAGTTGTGACAGACTTCTTCCGACGAATTCCTCGGTCCTTGCCTTTTCTTCGTTTGAAAACCGATAATCTTGCTTTTCGACGTATTCGGCAAGGTTCTCTTGCAACCTTTCTAAGGTCTGAATCTCCTTTTCAATCAATCTCTTGATTACCAGCGCAAATCTTCCATTAAACAAGTTGGTTGCGACGCGTAAAGTCATGACGTGATGAGGCATACACATGCCCTTGGACTTGTCATAGAGGTTCCGCATCTCCTCGTCTTGAAGGATCTCACGCAGGAACTCTTCTATGTAGATCTTCACCATTTTTGAAACGTGATCACACGCTGGGCACTTAACTTCATTAGAAACCGGCTTGGTCAATCTTATGTCTGGGATCGAACGTACGAAGCGTTTCAGGTTCCATGGTTTTGTTACTGCAAAACTGATGTTCTGCTGGTCTTTGACATCCTCCAAGAGCTGTTCTGTCACGCTTTTCAGAATTAAAGCCATTCCAAGACCGTCCTCGCTTGCTGGATTGCTTGCAGAAACAAACATCTTGTAAAAATGATAATTACAGAAGCCCCTGCTTTCAACGATTTTCTCTCTTGCTTTAGCGTCCATAACAAGCTCACTGAGGTATGTTTCAATAAACCTGCGCTCCAATCTCCCTTCCAAATGGCATAGAAAGCAGTTCTCCCCTTTCTCTAATGCCTGTGAGATTCGCACGCGAGTTATGTCCTTATCCTCAACATTCATTTCAAATCATCCCCAACTTTCTGAGCACACTAACGGCTTGAAACGTGTTTTCAAAGGTTGAGACACCTAGGTCGGAACGTGCGAATCCTCCGTTGGCTCTTTGGCATTTTAGTATGAAGTCAGCCGTCTGCGATGGGAACATGCAGTCTTTGCCGAGTAAGTCGAGAGTCATGGCTCCATAGTACGTGTGTTCTAGGTAGGGCGTCAAAGAACGAGGAATCACAGTGAACCCGCCATGAGGCTTCTCGCATTGTCTCACAAATTCTTCTGTGCAACGCAAGTCATTCATGGTGTGCTTCAAGAAGTTTAGAGAAGCCACAGCATGATAGGTTGAATTAATATTGGAATGACCATGAGCACCAAATCCACAGTCTTTGTTCCTGTATTGTAACAGCCAGTTTCTCACTTTGCTGCCATCAAATTCCATTCCTAGACTGCTGGCAAGTTCCAGAATCATGAAAGTCGTCGTAAACTCTGATGAGACCTCAACATAAACATCTACATTTCCGAAGTATCTATCAAAACTAATCGCTGAAGAAACAACCTTCCTAAGGCGACCATCTGATTTTTCTCTGCACGCCGAAAGAGCCTTGCCAACGAAATAGTAGGAGTAAATACTGTCTAGGCTAAACTCCTGCAACCATTTAACCGTCTTTTCAATATGAGGAAAGGATGCACCTAACAACTCTAGGATTTCCAGTCCGTAGTAGGTGTCTTGGGCGTTTGATTCCGCTCCTTGACAGAAAGTGTAGCCTCCGTCGCCATTCTGACGATCCGCAACATAATGGATAATAGCGTTGACTCTCGATGAACGGGCGGACTGTTCTTTTCCCAAGCTTGGAGCGAACCGCCCTGCTTCACGCAACCTAGCACCCACTCGTTATCATTAAACGTTGGTAGAAGCTATCAGCCCCTGCAAAACTGAAACAAGGGCGGTTAAAGGCGAGCCTCATCGCCTTAGTGTCTAAAATTGCATGACAGATAAATAAACGTTGTTCTGATAATCCTTAAGAAGCGTTCATATCTTCCTGAATAAGAAAAACAAGCTCTAGTTTCCACCGGGAAGACGCTAAATAAATGCTTGTGACAAGGTGATTGATTCGTCGCTGGGCGTTTCGTCTCCTTGGAAAGACCCTAAACTGTCTGGTCTAGGGTACATTCATGAGGAGGTTTATCGTTTCTCAAGCCACGAAATCGCGGCATCCGCAGTTCGATGACTTGTCCTTTTGTGACTTTCAGTTTTGGGAACAGAATCTTGTCAAGATTAGTCAAATCAACCTTCGTCAGTCTCTGCCCCAAAATGCGCTCATGCATATCTCTTCTTTTCCACGAAACCAGTGTGTTTATAACTACACTTATGGATTTGTTGCTTACTCTTCACAGTCACATGTTATCTCATTTTCGTCTTGAAGAAATCAATCAAACAAGTCAGGCATCCCCGCCGACCAGAGTTCAATCTCCCCCGAGCTACTAAGATTTTGTTGTGTCGTATGAGGTGGACTCCGGTTTTAACGTCAAAGCCTACTTTGAGATGAAGTTTGATGGAAAGCTCGTTCTCAGGGTTGATCGTGGAAGAAGGCTTCGTCAGCGTAAATTCGCATTGCCTGCAAGAATGTTCGTGGTGCAGCGGGCCGGATTCGAACCGGCGAACTCCTACGGGAGCGGATGGCTGAGGCTTCTCTTTCGGTAGTTTTCATGGTGCAGGGGGTGAGATTTGAACTCACGTACCCCTACGGGACGGGATCTTGAGTCCCGCGCGTTTAGCCCCTCTTGCTCAATGCGGGTTTGACCAAGCTCTGCCACCCCTGCACCTCGCTTTAAGAACATCTTGTCCCTTCTATTAATTTTTTCCAATTATAGTAGGATTCAGAGCAGCTTCTTTCCATTCCGCACAAGCACACCCAAAAAATCGGTGTCAAACCACAATCATATTTGAATCCAAATAGAGGGGCCCAGAACCGTTGCACACACGCACACAGAAACCTCTTGCAACTTCAACTTGGCTTCGCTACCGCTGCGCCGAACTGCACACTTCAAAACCTTTCTTATTAATAGTTTCTCAAAACCCAAAACCAATAAACACCTAATCCATTTCACACGTGCAGATATGCACACAAACCATTCGTCAAGAAGAAAATCGTTAACTCAGCGGTCAGGTTTTGGAAGAACGTCTTTTAAAGGAGTGAGGCGCTCTGTAATTTGGAGCGCGTTGCGTATGGAGAGCATGATGAAGCATTTCATCAAAAGCATGAGCAAAGAAGACAAACAGAAGATGATGCAAGAGTTCATGAACAGCATGACCGAAGAAGAGAGAGCAGAAATGATTCAATTGATGATGCCTATCATGATGAAGGACATGAAGCCCGGCACGATGATGGCTGCAATGATCAAGGACTTTGGTGAGAACGACTGCAAGAAAATGATGATGCAAATGCCCTCAGAAATGAGAGAAAAATGCAAGAAAATGATGACCGCCTGCCTGAAAGCCTGCGAGGAGCCTTAAAAAGCAACTGAACGGTGGTCAGCCACACCAGCCCTGTCTGCTTGAACGTCTTTTCGGTGTCGGCAACCTTAAATATTCGGTTGAAGAGCTGGGCGAACAAGCTTATAAATTCATTTTCGTTAGTATTCCATGAGTGTTTTACATGGAAACGATAAAAGCGCACATCAAAAAGTACCTCGTTGCTCTCGCAGTTGCAATGTTGATGTTCTCGCCGCTACTTTACGCAGAAGCTTCCGTATTTGCATCCTTACCGGCCAAGATAAAAATCGTGGACGCAGTAACAGGCTCTCCAACCCTAGTTCTTGGAAGCGTGGATCAGCCCATGCCCCCAGGCGGATACCCGTTCACCGTCAACGTCATACTCGAAGGCTTCGCCCAGAGACTCTTCACGTACCAAATCGCAATCAAATTCGACAAAACGAAACTCGTATGCACAGCAGCTTCAACTCCTGAAAACGACTCCAACTTCGTGTTCTATGGTAAGAAAATCGTCAAAGGCGAACCCGACATCCTACGAGCCAACGATGAAGGCGACATCTTCCTCGGTGCTTCACTCGTCAATCGAGGAGACGCAGCCGACGCATACCAAGGAGTATTCTCTCAAGTGACCTTCACAGCGATCAAAGCTGGAACGTTGACGTTGGAGATTGTGCCAACGACCGAAAATTCCGGCTCTGACTACTACGGCCGCGACACATTCCTTGCATACCTAAACGGCAAAGACCTCGTGCTCATGCCGTTCATCGCAGAAAGCATGGTGATACAGGTCGTGACTGCTCCAACGCCGCCTATTGCACTCTTCGGAATCAACCCAACGGTCCCGAAAGCAGGACAGAAGGCTACATTCGACGGGTCAAAAAGCTACGATCCAGACGGCAAAATAATCTCATACGTGTGGGACTTCGGCGACGGTGCCACAACAGAAACAAACGAAGCCTCAACAACCCACGCCTTCGACAACAACGGAGTCTACAACGTGAAGCTGACGGTGTATGACAACGATGGGCTGTCCAACGCTGTCGTGAATGAGGTCATGGTTGGGGAACCCCCGTCCGTGGCCTTTACTTATTCACCCATGGAACTGTGGCCCCACAAAGGCGACACGGTAACGTTCTCCGCCATGGGCAGCTTCGACCCTGACGGCCACATAACCAACTATGCTTGGGAGTTCGGCGACGGAGTAAAAATAGAAACACAGGACACAACGGTGACGCATGTTTTCGAAAGGAACGGAATCTACACCGCGAAGCTGACCGTTTTCGACAACGATGGACTACATAGCTCAAAGACTCTAGAGGTTTACGTCGGCACCCCGCCTGTAGCTGATTTCGTGTTCTCACCCGAAAACCCCGATCCTGATGAGCAAATTGTTTTCAACGCATACGGCAGTGACAGCAAGCAATTGACCTACGACCCTGACGGAATGATCGTACGAGCTGTCTGGGACTTCGGCGACCTAGTCGTTGTTGAAAAAGACGTATCAGAACTGTCGGAGCTCGTTATCCCACACACGTACGCGGTTCAAGGAGGCGTCTACACCGTTACCCTCACTGTCTTCGACGACGACGGTCTCTACAGTTCCGTATCGCATGACGTGAACGTACGGATAATACCGAAGACGCAAGAATCAGTAGTGCCATGGGGAGAATATACTGCAGTCGGAATAACCCTCGGAGCCGTAGTAACTGCCGTAGCGTTCAAGTACAAGAGGAAGCCGGAGGAAGAATCCGAATCCCACGACTTCAGAGTCTTCTAGCCACACAAGTGAGTCGTTGATTACCACCAATTCCCCTCCTTTTTCTTTGTCGACGTGGAGCAGAACGCCTTTTAACTTTCAGGAAAGCTAGTAAGTTTACGAAGAGAAAGGAAGACGACATGAGCGAACCTCAAAAACGGGCAGGAAAATCAATCTCGCAAGCCGAGTTCGAGCAGTTCACACAGTTGGTCTCGTCAGAGTTCAAGGTATCCGCCTCCCTGCTGGACTTTGAAGTTCCCACGTACTACTTGAAGCAGCCTCAAGAAACCAAGCAAGCTTTCCTTCGACTGCTCAAGAAACTGGAACCCACAGACAACGTGGCAATCTTGCGCAAGCATGAACGTCTACAAGACCTCATAGTTCTGAGAATACTGCCGAAACCGCCAGCTAGACAGTTCAACGTCATCGTAAACTGGATACTGTTTTTCGCCACGATTGCAACGACGTTCGTAACTGGCTACTTGATCTCTTTAGAAATCATTGAGTTGGCAGGCAATAAGCTGGACCCCGTTGTTGGAGGAATCGCTTTCACGGTAGCGATAATGGTTGTCCTCGCTTCTCACGAATGGGGACACAAACTCTTCGCGAACAAAAGGAAAGTGGACGCAACGCCCCCATACTTCATACCTGGGCTTCCTCCACTGTTGGGCATCTTCGGGCTTGGAACCTACGGAGCAGTGATCTTTCAGAAGTCCACTCCAGCAAACCGTGATTCTCTTTTCGACATAAGCTCAAGCGGACCCCTGGCTGGTTTCATCGCTGCGACGATAGTGACTGCTATAGGGTTGACGTTGTCCATACCCATCCGACCCCCGGAGCGAAATGTTCTCCCACCACCTACTCCTCTTTTCATCCTTTTGTACGGAGTGTTGAATTTTCTGCGTGCTCCTCAGCTTCCGAGCAGTAACATTTTGCTTCTTCATCCAATCGCTCTCGCTGGATGGGTTGGGCTGCTGATTACTATGCTTAACCTTCTCCCCGTCGCGATGCTTGACGGCGGTCACGTGGTTAAATCACTGACGAACGAAAACATAAGGGGCGTATTAACGGCGTTGACGCTCGTCTTGTTGACGCTGAAGGGTTTTTGGCTCATGATCATTCTCGTCCTCCTCATGTCCACGTTTGAACTTCCCGGACCGTTGGATGACGTTTCAAGCTTGTCCAAGGGAAGGAAGCTCTTCACCATAGTGCTCGTGGCTATTTTCATCTTGTCTTTTCCTCTTTAGCGGGGGTAAAAGCTGAAATAGCCTACAAAAAAGTTTATTAGAGACTGTACGCTTTACGTTTCGAACCATTTGAAATATTGGAGACCATTTTTCGGTCGGATGACCCAGCATTTGGAGGAATTTGAAAGTTTGAAAAGACCCGCATCCAAAGGTTTCGCCGAAACGTGTTTAAGAGCAGAATTGCGGGGGTTTGTTGATAATTGACTGAACTTTCGAAAGAAGATACGACTCTTCTGTTAAAAGCGTTCTTTAAGGAGAAAGGTCTCGTTCGCCAACACTTGGACTCTTACAACGAGTTCATAGACCATGGACTGCAAGAAGTGATAGATGAAGTAGCCGAAATAGCAATTGAAGTTCCCGAAAGCCCGTACAAGGTGAAACTTGGCCAGGTTTGGATAATCGACCCACAGACGAGAATCACCGGACCCTACACGACAGAAGTGGACGGCACGAAACATGAGATATATCCCATGGAAGGTAGGCTTCGCAATCTGACTTATGCGGCGCCCGTAGCGTTGGAGATGACGCCCGTGATAGACGGCAGGGAACAGGACACGGAACTCGTCTACGTCGGAAACATCCCAGTTATGTTGAAGTCGAAACTGTGCTTTCTGTCACAGCTTTCGCGGGAAGAGCTCATAGCGTGCGGAGAAGACCCGGATGATCCAGGCGGCTATTTCGTCGTCAACGGTTCCGAACGGGTGATCGTAGCCATGGAAGACTTGGCTCCCAACCGAATAATAGTTGACATCGACGAGAAGGGAGCAACGCCCGTGCATCAGGCAAAAATATTCTCGACCACAGTTGGCTTTAGGGCGCGAACGGAGTTGAAGATGAAGTCCGACGAGGCAATATACGTTTCCATGCCTGGTGTGCCCACGGAAATTCCTTTGGTTGTCTTGATGCGCGCTTTGGGTTTGGAGTCTGACAAGGAGATAGCTGAAGCGGTTTCTTTTGACAAGAAGATGCAAGCGGAGATGGAGCCATCGTTCGAGAAGGCTTTGGGCGTGGATACTGTTAAGGACGCAATCATCTTTGTTGGGAACCGCGTTGCCCACGGACAGGTTGAAGAGTACCGTCTGCAAAAAGCTGAAACGGCAATAGACAAGAATTTCCTTCCGCACATAGGCAGAACAAACGAGAGCAGGAAGGACAAGGCACTTTTCTTGGGCGAAATGGTGAACAGAGTCATTGAGCTGAAGCTTGAAAGCAGGCAACCCGACGACAAGGACCACTTTAAGAACAAGAGGCTCAGACTTGCGGGTCCGCTTCTTGCGGACTTGTTCAGGGTAGCCTTCCGAAACCTTTGCAGAGACATCAAGTACCAGCTTGAACGTATTGGCGTGAAAGGTCCGATAATCACGGTTTCTGCGGCTGTCCGTCCCGGCATAATCACGGAAAGATTTCAGCATGCGCTTGCAACTGGAAACTGGGGAAGGGGAAGGGTTGGCATAACGCAGCTTCTGGACAGGACCAACCACATATCCACTTTGAGCCACCTCCGGAGACTGCAATCGCCGCTGAGCAGAAGTCAACCTAACTTCGAAGCAAGAGACCTGCATCCAACTCATTGGGGACGCCTCTGCCCGAACGAAACTCCTGAGGGCTCAAACTGTGGACTCGTGAAAAACTTAGCGTTATCTGCATGCATATCCGTGGGCATAAACCCAGAGAAAGTGAAACAGATTCTTTTCAGCATGGGCGTAGTGCCCATATACGGTGCCAACGAAGCGCTGAAGCTCTCTGGGGCGAAGGTTTTTGTCGACGGTAACATCGTCGGGTACTGCAACACCCCTGAGGAGTTGACAAGAGAATTTAGGGACAGGCGAAGAAAGGGAGAAGTCTCGACTGAAGTCAATATAGTCCACTTTTCAAAAGCCGTCGGTGAAAGAGAAGAGATATACGTTAACTGTGACGAGGGAAGGGTCAGAAGACCACTCATAATCGTTGAGAACGGAATTCCGAAGCTACAGCCAGAACACATCGAAAAGATTGCTTCTGGCGAATGGTCATGGGAAGACACCGTCAAGAACGGAGCAATCGAGTACTTGGATGCTGAAGAAGAAGAAGATACGTACATCGCCATTGACCCCGACGCGGTTACGAAAGAGCACACTCACATTGAAATCGCGACGTACACGATACTCGGAATCTGCGCGTCCACAATACCCTACGCGGAGCATAACCAGTCACCGCGCAATTCCTACCAAGCCGCGATGGCCAAGCAAGCCTTAGGATTCTACGCCACGAACGTCCACCAGCGCGTTGACTCGAGGTCGCATGTCCTGCATTATCCGCAAGTGCCGCTGCTGGAAACGGCGTTGATGGACGTAATGGGCTACAAACTCCGCCCCTCCGGACAGAACTGCGTCGTGGCGGTACTTTCCTTCGAAGGTTACAACATGGAGGACGCGCTGATTTTCAACAAAGCCTCGATAGAAAGAGGCCTGGGGCGCTCAACTTTCTACAGAATCTACGAGGCTGAATGCCGTCAGTACTTGGGCGGACTGAAGGACAAGTTTACGCTTCCCGAACCTGGAACGCGCGGGTTCAGGGGAGAACAGTATTATAGGCTGCTTGAACCCGACGGAATCATAGGCTTGGAGGCAAACGTTGCAGGCGGCGACGTCCTCATCGGTCGGATTAGTCCGCCAAGGTTCCTTGAAGAATACAAGGAGTTCGAGGTCAAAGGGCCGTCGATGCGAGACACTTCCGTTGACATGCGTCCTTCAGAAACCGGAATTGTTGACGCGATTTTCATAACGGAATCTGGGGAAGGAAGCAAACTCGTGAAGGTAAGGGTTCGTGACCAGCGCATTCCAGAGTTGGGAGACAAATTTGCTTCTCGCCACGGACAGAAAGGCGTCATAGGACTGATTGTTCCACAAGAGAACATGCCCTTCACAGAAGACGGAATAGTTCCAGACATAATAATCAACCCCCATGCCATCCCGTCGAGGATGACTATCGGGCAGTTCATCGAGTCTCTAGCCGGCAAAGTTGCAGCTATGAGGGGAACGCCCGTTGACGGAACTCCCTTTATAAGCGAGAAACCCGACCAAATCAGAAGTGCTCTCGTAAAACTGGGGTTCAGCCACACCGGCAGCGAAGTGTTTTACAACGGCGTGACCGGCGAAAAATTCGTCGCAGACATATTCGTTGGAGTCGTGTACTATCAGAAGCTGCATCACATGGTTGCCGACAAAATACACGCTAGAGCTAGAGGTCAAGTGCAGATGCTCACGAGGCAGCCCACTGAAGGGAGAGCAAGAGGCGGAGGCTTACGATTCGGCGAAATGGAGCGCGACTGCCTCATCGGCCACGGCGCGGCGATGCTGCTTCAGGACAGGTTGTTGGAAGAGTCGGACAAGTACACGCTCTACATCTGCGAGAACTGTGGGCACATAGCCTACCACGACATGAAACAGAGAAAATACCTTTGCAGGCTGTGCGACGACAAAGCCAGAATCTCGCCAGTGATTGTGTCGTACGCTTTTAAGCTTCTTCTGCAGGAGTTGATGAGCCTTTGTATAACTCCCAAACTAAGACTAAAGGAGAAGGCGTAAAATGGCCGTCGAAGAATTAATCCACAAGGTTGTTGACGAAATCTCTTTCGGTGTGCTTTCACCCCAAGACATGCGCAAAATCTCGGTTGTTGAGATTCAAACGCCAGACACCTATGATGAAGATGGTGCGCCAATCACTGCCGGGCTGATGGATGGGAGACTTGGAACTCTCGAACCGAGACAGCGGTGCAAGACTTGCGGCAACACGGCGATTCGTTGTCCCGGTCATTTCGGCCATATCGAACTTGCAGTTCCGATAATACACATCGAATTCACGAAAATAATCTATGACCTCTTGAGAGCGACGTGCCGAAACTGCGGACGCATACTGCTTCCAGACGAGACCACAAAAAGGGTCCGAGCCAGAGTCGATAGAACCCGTGAACTTCTGGGTGTTGTTCCCGACGAAATTTACAAGGAGATAATGCAAGAAACGAAGAACAAGCAGTGTCCCCACTGCGGCGCCATGCAGTACAAGATAGTTTTTGAAAAACCCACAAAATTCAGCGAGCAGATTCCCGAGAGTGGCTCTGAACCCTTGACGCCCAGCATGGTCAGGGAAAGAATGGAGCGCATCCCCGACGAAGACCTTGAACTCTTGGGGTTTAATCCTCGAGCTGCACGCCCAGCGTGGATGGTGTTGCAGGTTCTGCCTGTTCCGCCCGTTTACGTTCGTCCTTCAATCACGTTGGAGTCGGGCATTCGCTCGGAAGACGACTTGACCCATAAGCTTGTGGACATAATTCGCATTAACCAGAGACTCAAGGAAAACATGGATGCTGGCGCACCAACTCTCATAATTCAAGACCTGTCAGAGCTTCTCCAGTACCACGTGACGACATACTTTAACAACGAGGCTTCAGGCATACCGCCAGCGAGACATCGCTCGGGAAGAGCCTTGAAAACACTTTCTCAACGACTGAAAGGAAAGGAAGGCAGGTTCAGGAGCAACCTTTCCGGGAAACGCGTTGACTTCTCAGCACGCACCGTGATATCTCCCGACCCCAACCTCGACATAAATGAGGTTGGTGTTCCGCTTGAAATTGCGATGCGCTTGTCCGTGCCTGAAAAGGTGACGGAATGGAACATCAAAGAAATGCAGACGCTCGTTTCAAACGGTCCTGAAACGTATCCGGGCGCTCTCTACATCATTAGACCCGACGGCAAGCGCATAAGGCTCGAATTCGTCATCGACAGGAGCAAGATTGGGGAAGCTCTGGAGCCAGGCTTCGTCGTGGAAAGACACCTTAAGAACGGTGACATCGCCATCTTCAATCGTCAGCCTTCGCTTCACCGCATGTCAATCATGGCGCACTACGTGCGCGTGTTGCCCTACAAGACGTTCCGTCTTCACCTGTGCGTGTGTCCTCCGTACAACGCGGACTTCGACGGTGACGAGATGAACCTTCACATTCCACAGAGCGAAGAGGCTCGCACGGAAGCGCTCTTGCTAATGCAGGTTCAGGACCAAATTCTATCCCCAAGGTTTGGAGGTCCGATAATCGGTGCGATTCGAGACTTCATAACTGGGGCCTACCTCTTCACAAGAAGATCGAACTACGTGACGAAAGCCGAGGTCAACAGGCTTTTGCTGGCGACGGGTTACGACGGACCTTTGCCGAAACCGGCGGTTAAGCAGCCGCAGCCGCTTTGGACTGGAAAACAGATCTTCAGCTTGTTTCTGCCGAAGGACATGAACTATGTCTTGAAGGCGAACATTTGCCTAGGATGCGACAAGTGCGAAGAGGAAGACTGCAAGTATGACGCCTACGTCGTTGTGAAGAACGGTGAACTCGTAACGGGAGTCATCGACCGACGTTCTATAGGAGCCGAACAGTCCGAGAGTCTTCTTCACAGAATAATCAAAGACTACGGAAGCCGCGCAGGACGCGAATTTTTGAACAAGATTACGCATCTGCTGAAGCTCTTCATTACCATGCGGGGCTTCACGTACTCGTATGAAGAACTTGTGTTGTCTCCTGTGGCTGAGGGCAGGATAAACAAGACCATGGAGAAAGTTCAGAAGAAGGTTGAGGAACTCGTCGAAAGCTTCCGCACGGGCACGCTGCCGAGACTTCCTGGCCAGACTCTCGAAGAATCCTTCGAGATCTACGTAATGAACGAATTAGCCAAGGCCCGGGACGACGCTGGAAAAATAGCTGATGAAGATTTCACTCTTGACAATGCTGGCATCGTGATGACGCGCACTGGCGCGAGAGGTTCAAGCCTCAACATCGGACAGATGAGCGCCTGCGTTGGACAGCAGTCCGTGCGTGGAAAAAGAATACTACGAGGATACCTAGGCCGCGCCCTGCCGCATTTCAAGTCTGGCGACCCAACGCCAAGGGCAAGGGGGTTTGTTTATTCCTCTTATCAGACCGGGCTTGACAGTCTTGAGTTCTTCTTCCACGCCATGGGAGGTCGCGAAGGACTCGTTGACACAGCCGTCAGAACACAACAAAGCGGCTACATGCAGAGACGACTGATTAATGCGCTGGAACACATACGCTTAGAATATGACAGTACTGTCAGGAACTCCGCGGGAGACATAATCCAATTCAAGTACGGCGAAGATGGGGTGGACCCTGCCAAGAGCGACCATGGAAAAGCCGTCAACGTGGGACGTTTGGTTGAACAGCTTAGAATCACGAAAGAAAAAGGCAGACCGACAACACCCGAACACATCAAAGAAAAACTGAAAGAAGTTGAAGACCAACTCACGCCAATACTTGTCGACGAACTCAAACAGAGCCTGACCAAAGCAAAACTCACCACGGAAGGGGTGGAGAAGGCAATCAACCTGACAGTGGACCACTACAAACGCGCCTTGATGGAACCAGGCGAAGCCGTCGGCATAGTGGCAGCTCAGTCGATAGGTGAGCCGGGAACGCAGATGACGCTTAGAACGTTCCACTACGCTGGAGTTAAAGAGCAGAACGTAACTTTGGGATTGCCGAGGTTGATAGAGATTGTTGATGCTAGGAGAATTCCGTCCACGCCGATCATGACGATATACCTAACGCAAGAGTACGGCAAAAGTCGAGAATCAGCCGTAACGGTCGCACGCAACATCATCTACACGACTTTGGAGGATTTGGCGCAGGCGATTTACGAGGACCCAATTCGTGAGGAAATTCTCGTGGAGCTCAACAAGACGATGATGGACGACAGGAGCGTCACGATGGAAGAGCTTAAGGACAAGTTGCAGATACAGAACACCACCACGAGAATAAGCGGAAACAACATGCACATAAAACCGAAGAAAGTTGAAGCTCTCAAAAAGCTGCTTGGCAAAGTCACTTTGTTCCACGTAAAAGGCGTGCAGGGCATAAAACGTGTTCTGGTAACGGAGGAACATGGAGAGTGGGTGATAAGGACCGATGGCTCCAACCTTCCCAAGGTCCTGGAAGTCTACGGCGTCGATACCTCGCGGACAACCACTAACAACGTGCACGAGATTGCCAAAACCCTCGGCGTAGAAGCATCCAGAAACGCTTTGATACACGAGTCTGAGGGCGTTTTGGAGGAGCAGGGGTTGGATGTTGACACGCGCCACGTTATGCTCGTGGCGGACATGATGACGTCGACTGGCGAGGTGCAGCAGATAGGCAGGCACGGCATCAGCGGCAAGAAATCGAGTGTTTTGGCTAGAGCCGCCTTCGAAATAACGGTTCCAAACATCGTTGAAGCGGCTGTGAAGGGTGAAAGCGACCCGCTGGAGGGCGTGACCGAAAACGTAATAGTCGGGCAGTCGATACCCATAGGCACGGGACTAGTGGAACTGTACATGTCCACGTTCAAGTCGAAAGAGGAAAAGAAATGATCGACGTAGATAAGGCAATCGCAGCGGCTGTGAAGACGGGTAAAGTTTCTTTCGGAGCGAATTCCGCCGTTCAAAGTGCCAAAACGGGAAGAGCCAAACTGATCATGCTGGCTTCAAACTGTCCTCAGAATACCCGCAAAAGCATCGAATACTATTGCAGGCTTTCGAGCGTTCCAAGCATAAACTACAAGGGTTCATCCCTGGATTTGGCTGCAGTTTGCGGGAAACCCTTCGGTTTTTCAGCGTTAACTATAAGAGAACCCGGCGATTCAGAAATCCTCAAGTTGACAGAGGGCGAAGAACCAGCGTCAGAGGATGAGGAAGCCTCCGGAGGAAACGAATGACAAGTGGCATAAAAATCACGAGCACAGAGATGCGTTACATAGCGCTGTTTGAGAACGTAACGGGCGCCACCGTCAAAGACTGCATCATCGACGAGGAACAAGGACGAGTAATCTTCGTCGTGAACCAGGGCCAAGTTGGCGTAGCCATCGGACGGGGCGGAAGGAACATTCACACGCTGGAAAGAATGACCGGCAAAAAACACGAGATTATCGAATATTCTGAAGACCCAGCTCAGTTCATCAAGAATGCCTTGAAGCCGGCGATGGTTCGAGAAGTGCGCATGACCGAGAGACCCGACGGCAAAAAAATAGCAGTGGTGGCGGTCAATCCTAAAGACAAGGGCGTGGCCATCGGAAAGAACGGCAAGAACGCCGAACGCTTGCGGTTCCTAGCCAAAAGGTATTTCCAGATTCAGAACGTTAGCATAACGTGACCAGGAGGAGCGAGGCATGACTGTTATAGATTTTTTGGGCAGTCCCTTGCTAATTCTTGCGGGGATATTGGTCATCGACCTGATAGCTATTGTCTACCACAGAATTAGAAAGTAAAGCGATTCTACGTTTCGGTTCTCAAAATTGCATCAATCAGCGCTTTTTGGTCTACTTCTGCTCGTGTTCTCCAATCAAGATACAACTGTTCATTCTCATCCTGCGTTAGGTATCCGTAGCGAACGTATCGGTCAATGTTAATGTCAACTTTCCAGCCGGGCAACTTGTCGCGTAACAATTCTTCAACTTCTTTCCTTGGAACCTTGCCCTTCTTCGAGATTATGTAAGCGATTGTCACGGCGAGCCCTGCGAGGTCGTCTATTCGCCACCCGATCATCTTGGGTTCTTTCGGCGTTAACCCGCCCCTCAACGTGACGTAGAACCTAGCCCTGTCCAACTGCTCGGGAGTCGGGTGTTCCGTCGGCTTGTCTTCTTCGAAGACCGTTTTCACCTGCAAGTCCAATGTTTTCAGGTAATCGTCAAGAACTTTGAGCACTTTGGGGTAGTCTCCACCCAAAGCCTTTCGAAGTTCCCAGCCTTTCACTCCCGGCTTTGAGTGTCTCCGGAAGAAGAGCATGTGCGTAGCCCTCTTTATTTTGCTGGCGTAGTAGCCTTTCCGCTTGCTCATTCCAGTTCACCTCGCTTCCACTTCGCCCAATCTTCTGCCGTCACGGCTATCGGTATAGAAACAAGCTGCTTGTCGCCAGCTTTGGTCGTTGGCTTCTCGTTCGGTTTGATGAAGGTTTCCTCTTCCAGCGGATGAATCTCCAACGTGGCATATCCGTACGTGACCAGAAAGCTCGTCAGGAAAGCTCGCTGAACCGTTTCTTCATAAGTTTCGGCGCCGATGAAATCCCAGTAGCGAATCTTTCCATCCTTGCCCCGTTCAGCAACTTTGCTCTTCAGGTCCTCCCAGAAGTTCTCTAGTTCTTCGGAGAAGGCTTTGTCTCGCAGGATTCTCTGTCTGACAAGCTCTTCCCTCGTGGCGAATCCTGCTTCGATTTCTGCGGGAGCTTCTTCCTTCCACCTCTCCTTGAGCGGCAGCAGGCTTTCCCAATATCTTGTCGCCTCTGCGAGGCTGTGGAGCGAAATCTGTTCAAACTCGACTATCGGATGCCAAGCTATCATGAAGTTTTCAACGATTGCCTCCTTGTCTAAGCGCGTGAGTTTCTCTTCAAGGAGGAAGGGGTCCGTGTAGAGGGAGGTTGAACGGTGTTTGACCCATTCGCTTTGAAGCTTTATGACAGAGGCTAGATGATGGATGGTTTCAGCGTCCAAGTTCAAGTCTTCAGGATTCTGCCATTCTGGAAAATATTCCTTGACGGTGCGGATGAGTTCGTCCACGTTGACAAGAAACGGGTCGAGAGAGTGCTCCTCAACGGTCTTGAGCATTCCGATGATGGTTTGGAGTTTCTCTTTCCCAGCCTTTGCGTGCCCTCTCTTTGATTGCATCAGGCGACCTCTCTAATTATTGATTTTCCCTCGATGTTTTGGACGGTGATGATGTTTGCCTCTTGTTCAGAAAACGTCACTTGGCTGGGCGTTATCACGATGTACTGTGCTCCGGCGTCATTTACGGCTGAGACCAGCATTTGCGTGATGATTTCGCGGTTCTTCGGGTCCATGTGAATGTCATACTCATCCACGGCGCGGAAAGGAGAACGCACGTGCTGCTGCAACGCCAGCAAGAAACTCATTGTTGACGTTGTCCTTTCTCCCCCACTCTGCGTGTAAGCGTCCAACGGAACGGGCTTTCCTCCCTTGAAGCCCACGATGATCTCCAACCCGGCTGTTTCCATGTCATGACCGTTAGCAAGCCTGACTTCTCCGACGGCCTGAGCTTGAGTCAGAACCTTCTGGTATTCCAAGTTCACGCGGTCGAGGAGGCTCTGGATTACTGTTCGCCAAGCCTGCATGCGCGTCTTAACCTCTTCCAGCGCCTTCTCTCGGTTTTCCTCGACAAGCTGCGCCTTTTCCTTCAGCTCCAAGTACAGCTTTGAGTAGGATTCGTACTGGCGTTCGATGTCTTCTGAAACGTCAGCCAGCGCCAGCAGATGCCCGTCCGTGAGGTGAAGCTCGTCGAAGATTTCTCCAACGCTCTTTACCACGGCAATTCTGGGTCCAGCTTCCTCCGCCTTCTTCACCGCCTCATCCGTGTGGGCTTTCGCCTTTTTCAACTCGTTCTCGAGGCTTTCCAAGTCAGACTTTACAGTTTCCGTGCGGTACTGCAGCAACGCCAGTTTTATTCTGCAATCCAGAAACTCACTGCCGACTTTCTCAGTCTGCTCCTCTAACCCCTTCGTTCTGGACTGGTTGTCGCCTATTTCGGAAGTAACTTTTGAGAGTTGCTGGCTTGAGCTTTGAACCAGCTCCTTTAGGTTGTCCGTTTTCAGAAGCTTGAACTGTTCTGGCGAAGGCCCATTCAACAGTTGAGTGAGCTGACGGTGCGGGTTTTCCAGCATCGCCGTCTCCTTCAACAGCTGTTCGCAGAGTGATATCGTGGCTTCGTTCCGGGCTTTCTCACATTCAAGGTTTAAGCGTTCTTCAAAGAGCGTTTTCCGTTCGTTCTTGAGGTTTTCAAGCTCGCTGTTTTGGACATGCACACTGTCCTCTGCCGTCTTCGTTTCTTGTTCAATCTCACGCAAGATTTCTTGTCGTTTTTTCTTGCTATCTTCCAGATCTTTGACAGTTTCTTCTCTTCGGGCAACCTCAGCCCACGCAAGCTCCCTCTCCAGGAATCTTCTCTTCGTCTGCAACTGTTTCTTCTCTTGGAACCGGTCGTACTGCTCCCTCCAGTAGTTGAGCGTCTGCTCCGCCGACTCCAACAGCTTGCTGACCGACTCCTCCTGGCTCAAAATGCGAGTGAGCTTCTTCTGGGCTTGGAGCACGTTCTCGCGGTACGGTTCAAGCCCCACTGCCGCTTCCACCATCCGCAGCTTTTCCTGTGTGGAGAGCACCGTGAACTGTTCAACCATGTTCTGATGCATGATGATGAGCATGTTGTCCGGGTCGACGCCCAGCCTGTCTAGGAGCCTCTCCACGTCCTGTTTCGTGGCGGCTCTGTTCTCCAGTTCAAACCAGTATTGCCCATCCTTTCGGAGAACGCGCGTGAGAAAGATTTGGTCCTTGCTGAATTTCGGAACGGGTCTGCTCTTCCCCTTCCTCGTGTTGTCCAAAATGATCGTGACGCGCGCATGGTCTTTTCCCCAGCGAATCAGGTCGCTCAGCTTCTTTGAGCGTTCCGTGTACGACTGCCCTAGAGCAACGGAAATAGCCAGTAGAAGAGAGGATTTTCCGGAGCCGTTGGGTCCGCAGATGACGTTTACGCCGTGTTTAAAGGGTACCCTAGCATACTCGTAGGACATGAAGTTCTCCAGGATTACTTGCTGAATCAACATTGGGAAAGTTTGCCCTCGCGCAAGGGTAAATAGAAGTGAAAAACCTCTTATTAAAGCAATTAGGCAGAGTTTAAATCAAACTCATGCATGGATCAAAAGGAAGTTTACATGTTTCCGAGTTAACATACAAGGTGGACCTTACGTGGCATGATGGTGAGTCGGCATGGGAAAGACGAACAAAAGCGATTTAAAGATGGTTGTTTTCGACGTTGATGGAACCCTCGTGAAAGGATACAGCTGGCAGTTCATGCACGAGGCTCTAGGCACGTGGAACAGCATTAGTCATTACTTCGACCTCTTCATGAAGGGACGCATTAGTTATGAGGAGTGGGCGCGGATTGATGCTTCACATTGGTGCGGTTTGCCGCTGGAACGAGCCGAACAGATTATTAAAATTATGCCGTATACCGATGGAGCAAAAGAAACGATATCAGTTTTGAGAAACAAGGGTTTCAAGGTGTTCCTGTTGAGTGCTGGACTGTCGCTGGTTTCAGAGAGAATCAATCGGGAGATAGGAATAGACGGGTACTTGGCGAATGAGCTTATCGTCAAGGATGGTTTTCTCACGGGCGAGGTGAACGTGAACGTTTCCTTTTACGAGAAGGATGAAGCTCTGATGAGAGTCTTGCCAAAATGGAGCCTTGGGATGAAAAACTGTGTAGCAGTGGGCGACGACCCAACCCTTGTTCCGCTTTTTGAAAAGGTAGGGCTTTCAATAGCGTTTAACCCAGTTGATGACCGCATAGAGAAAGCGGCTCATCTTGTCGTCAAAAATGATGATTTGCGACGTATCCTACCTCACGTTCTTGTCAACCCGACCTAGCGTCGGTTGGCATTTCTTCTGCCTAAAGTTTCATAAGCATGGGGAGATTAATTTACGAGTCGGGTTTGAAAAATGGTCGTTGCAGGCAAGGTCTTCAGGCTTTCGGAACCGCTTTCAATAGCCGAAATAGGGTCGCGGCTTGAGGGTCATCACACGGAAGAGGAGTACGAGGAAGGCGACTACAAGTTCACGCTGGTGAGCGAGGTTGTCGGGCTCTTGCCTAGGGAGGACATGCTAAGGGGCGTTTACTCGCACGATTATGTGATTCACGTGTTCCACAGGGGCAAGGTTGCGCCTCTTCCGCGCACGGTTGAAGCGCTCTTCAGCTTCAGCCAGAAAGGAGAAACCGCGTTCTTGACAGTTGTGGAGAAGAAGCGCGTCGCCAACTTCATAGCTAACAAGCTGAGCGAGATATTGTTCGAGAAGATGGGCGGCGTACTGGAAGCGAGAATTCCGCCGGAGACCTTGAGTGAGTTTCACTTGAAGAACCCGGAGGACACGAAGATAACGTTTTTTGACAACGTTGACATTCCGAACGTGAACAAGCTTTCGCTCTATGGACCGGACTTGATTAACACGTCGCTTTTCGAGGATTACAGTAAGCATGGCGACTTGTGGTACGTAGTGGCGAGAGCTAAAGAGTACGGTTATGTTGTGGGCGTGACCAGAGACGCTTCCGTGACGGTTTTCAACTTGACTGACAAGGAGAAGTATCTGGAGTACGTGACGAAGGAGATTTATGGGCTCGTCATGAAGTGAAAGTACATAATCTTTTAAAGGTTCAATCCAGATATATTTCGCTGCAATTTGAGAGGGAGGAAAATGGGATTCTTCAAGAAATTCTCAGCGCCGAAGGCCAAGATAGAACTGCAACTCAGCGAAGTGGCATACAACTACACTGACAAGCTTACAGGAAAAATACTCGTCGACGCCCAGGAGAACGTTCCTGTTGGAGAATTCAGGCTCGAATTCAGTGGAACCCGAAAAATAAAATGGAAGAAAGGCTTCAGCAGCTACAGTTCCAGCGCATCGTTGGAGACAAGAAAAGTGTCCGTTGGCGGTCCAGCTAACGTGGCGAGCGGTCAGCGTTACGAGCATCCGTTCCAGATTGACATTCCGGCATACTCGATTCCGGACCCGTTCTCGGAGATTGAAATCAAAGTGAAAGGAGTCGCCACAGTTCAGGGCAGACCAGACCTGACGCATGAAGTGAAACCCGTTATCTCGTTTCCATACGTCATACAATGTGACAATCGTTACGGCGGCTGCGGTTTCACGACGCAGCCCTTGCCTGAGCCTGTGAAGGCGTGCCCACGATGTGGCAACAACCTTGAGGAGCTTTGGAACCGCAAGTACACGGATGAAGCGCGGCAAGCTGCTCAGGCACACCAGAGATAGGAGGACAAGCCCATGGCTCGGTATCAACGATTAGGCGTGGATATTAAAGCGTTGCAGGACAAAGTTAAGTCTTCAATGGAGAAGCGAGGCTACAAGGTCGAACGTGTCCTAACGGGCGAAACGAGCTTTCTGATAGAATACAAGAAGCCTGGAATGCTGGGAGCAAAAGAAACCGTCAGCGTCAAGGGTGTTCCAGACGATTTTTCGGTCCTGGGAATCAGGGACGACAATCAAGACGCATGGTTCATCGTGGAAGACAACATTTTGTCCTCAGCTAGGAACCCGCAGGCTTTCAAGAGCCACACTGAAACAGCGGTCGCACCGGCATCCGTGCCCGCACCAGCCGTCGCAGCACCCATAACTCCTGCTATCCCTGTTCCAACTGCTCCGCCTCCAACTCCAAAGCCCCCGCCGCAACCGCCACCCACAAACTGTAGCAGGTGCGGTGCGCCTTTTAACGTGACGCAGGAAGACCTGATAATCACGTGCAGGTACTGTGGCTTCACGGTAGCCGTGGCTTCGAGAGAGGAGATAAAGAAGCACAGTATGCTGGAGAATCGTCTTTTCTCTCAGCAAGCGGTGGAAGCAGCTCGAAAATACATGGACAAAGGCGTTTTTCGGGTAGGTATCTCGAAGGACGCAACAATCACGGGTGTGAAACTTCGGTATGTTCCCTTCTGGGTCATGGCTGCTAACGCGAACACGGCTATCAGCGGCGTGACAGGGACGGGCGTCATGGGGGAAATCCATCAGGCTCAGGAGGCAGTTGGCGATAAAAGGTCGAGCGGACTGTCGAAGTTTGGAAAACTTCTCCTCGCCGGAGCGAAGGCCTATGCTGAAACGCAGCAGAAGGACAAGACGCCTAGACACGTGTCCTACTCGTTCTCGGACAACTACATCTGGCCTACGCTGGCTAGGCGGACGATGATAGGCGAAATAAACTATTATGATGTCCCAGCCTCGACGAAAATTCCCTTTGACGTTGGCAAGGTTCCAAGAGACGCGGAATTCCTCAACATAGAACTTGATGAGGAAGAGGCCAGAGCTAAGCTCAAGACGGAAGTTGAATCTAAAGAGAGGTTGATCGCAAGCGGCAAGGTAGATACTCTTGAAACATGCAACACAACTGTGGCTTTGGGAGAAGCCGAGCTTGTGCATGCGCCCGTCTGGTTTGTCCACTACATGTTAGGAGGCGAAAACTACGTCATCGCTGTGGACGGGTGCGAAGGGAAAGTTTTAGGTGGAGGAAGACCGTTATTCAAGATAAGTTAGAAGGTTTAGAAAATGGCAGAAAAAGACACAATAGAAAAAGTGAAGGACAAGCAAGGAATACTCGCCAAAATCCAGAACATATTCGGCTTAGGATATGCCACGAAAGAAGACATACGCGAACTGGACAAGAAACTTCGCGACCTGTACTACGCTGATTTCAAAGAACTGCGTCATAGATGGGAAGAGCTTTACATGGCAGCCTTGAACTCTGGAAAAGTAACAGACGACTACAAGAAAGTCATCCAAGTGATGGACAGGGTGGCTGAAAAGGTTAACCATGCTGACTACGGCTACGCAGGGTTGATGGACCGGAAAGGCCACATAAGAGAGAATGAGTTAGCTCGAGCTTTTGACTATGACAAGGCGATGAGCGGCGATGTCGAAGCCATCGAGAACGCCATCAATGACCTTTACGGCGACACTCAAGCGGATAAGTGGGATCAGGCTGCGGGCAAGGCGAGGAACGTTAAATCCTTAATACTTGGTTTTGAAAGTAAATGGGATGATAGAGAGAAACAGTTCAGGCCTATGGAGGTGTAGATTGAATGCCAATCGTTGAACGTGTTGCGTGGGACGGCGCCAGACCAGAAGATATCGCTTACAGGTTTCCAAAACTCACACTCAAGTACGGAAGTCAAGTAATCGTCATGGAAAACCAGTGGGCTGTCTTCTTCCGCGACGGCAAAGCCTACGATGTGTTCGGTCCAGGGAGACACACGATAACAAGCAATAACGTTCCACTTTTGACCGCCACTTTGAAAGCATTGCGAATCATCGGGGATATTTTTGACTGTGAAGTTGTTTTCGTGAGTAACAGTCAGTATAGGGCGAACTTCGGCGGCACGGCCTATTCTGCTCCTAGCGGCGACATAAAGTACCAGGCTGAGCTTGGGTTCTTTGGTTATATGCTGTACAAGGTTGAAGACCCGAAGCTTTTCGTCGTGGAATTCTTCGGCAACAGGCAAGCCAGCACCTCTGCGGACATTCAGGACTACATTCGCGGCTTCATAAACGAGCGCATAATCAACGAGTTCGGGGGCTACGACATATTCACAGTTGTTAAGAACGTTGACATCACAACGGACAAAGTAACATTGAAAATAAGCGACGAAGCAGGGAGGGTCGGCTTAAAAGTCATTGACTGCGTTTTCGAAGGCGTCAAGATTCCTGAGGAAGCAAGACGGTTCGCTTCAGGAATGGGCCAACAAGCTATGATGATGCAGTACATGAAGGAAACAGCCACCGAATTGAAAGGCAGCGAAGGTGGCGGTGCGGCAGCAGCGGGTGTGGGTGCAGGAGTGGGGTTAACGATGCCTTTCATCATGGCTCAGCAGATGCAACAGGCTCAGGCTCAGCAAGGACAGCAAGTCGTTATCTGCCAAACCTGCGGCGCCAAGAACCCGGTTGGAACCAAGTTCTGCGGAAACTGCGGCGCAAGTCTCGCTCCAGGACCAAAGATCATCTGTCCAAAGTGCAAGACTGAAAACGCTGCGGGAACGAAGTTCTGCAGTAACTGTGGGACTCCACTGATGCCTCAAGCAGCGCCGCAAGCTGGAGAGATTACCTGTCCTAAATGCAACACGAAGAACCCTGCGGGCACAAAGTTCTGCAGCAATTGCGGAGAGAAGCTAAGCTAGCTAAGCTTTCACACTTCTCTTTTTTCTAACATTCTCAGTTTTCTTCAGCGGAGACCCGCACCTACCGCAAAAATTCATGGATGGACTCCATAGGTTGCCGCATCTTGGACACTGGATTGGAGGCGGAGGATAAAGCGCTGAACCGCACTGTCCGCAAAACTTGTTTTCGATGGGGTTTCTGCTGCCGCATCGTAGACAGACGATAACCTGCTTGCGTTCTGGTGGTTTCATGAATTGGCCTAGGTACTGTGTCATGGTCAGCCCGTACAATAAGCCAATTCCCAGGACGAAGCCTTCGCTAGCGCCGTGATGAGCCATTCCTTGTCATCTTGAATACTAAGCGAGGAGGCGTGAGAAAAACTTTGCTAGAGAAACATCCGAGACGAACATGACAAGTGTATACTCGTCTTTCTTTCCATAAGTGCTTGAGGTGTCTAGACTAGGAGACAAAGGGAAATTAAGTCTTGGGTCCTTTAATCCAGCCTTTGATTCCCATTTCCCTCTTCTTTCCTTCTGGTTTTTCTGCTGTGGTCTTAGAATGAAGAGTGATTCCCCAGCAGCTGAAAGCATGGAAGTAAGGCTCCTGGACAAGGTGAGTGAATGAAATTTCGCCGTATGCCAAGAACCCTGCCATCTGGGTCGAGGAAAGCCCTTCTTTCAGTATTTCAGCCTCAGTCCCCGACCTGCATCCAGCCATCAGCTCAACTATTCTCCTGTTAATGCAAGAGATGATGAGAGTGGCATCGTTTCCGTTAAAGCCTTGGTCTGCCCTCAGCATGTCGTACACGCGGCGAGCTCCCTTCTGCACTTTCTCGTGGTCACCCATCATGAAATAGCCCGGCATCTCAGGAGTGTAGTTTCTGACCGGGAGAATAAGCTCTATATCGTTTCCTACAACTCGCATAGGGGCAACACAGCTGTAGTTGCCAAAGGGAAAAGCAAACGCATATCTGGCCACAACAGGATTGAAAATAAGCAACCTTTTTTGTGCTCGAGAATCCTGCATTGCTTCCAGAACCAAGTCCCTATCAACGCTTGGAGCGCTCTTCTCTTTTGATAGCTGAGCTTCGTTTTCACAGATTACTTTAGCGTACTTAGTGCAGGGATCATCGTTGCCGATGCGTTTAACGTATTTGAAGTGTGGCTCCTTGTCGGGGTCGAAATGAAACATCTGTTGCCTTCCAATTCTAGTTATTCCGTCAACAGCAAGACCCATGGAGACCTCGGACAAGTTCGGGATTAACGCACACACAGCCTCACCGTTGAGGACTTTTAACTGTGGATGTTCTTTCAGCCTCCCATAGAATTGATGGAGAAGCTTTGCATTCAGTCCGTCACCGCTGCTTCCGCCTATCACGTTCACTATTCTTGCCTCGCGGGTGCTGCCCATGAAGTGGGCGATTCCCTCCGCCAAGAAATGTTCATAACCCGGGGTGTCCAAGTTCGACCCCTGAGTCAGCACGAGTAAAGTCTTTCTCATGTGAAGATGCTCTTTGCTCGTGGTCTGTTGGCTAAAGTCAACCCATGCGTCACGGGCCATCTCTCTTCCTTGCTCTCCTGCTTCTTCTGCGGTTCGAAGACCCCAAGTTCGCCCAACGCCCATCGGGAGGTTCGTGACCATAGCCAAGAGAGAAAAACCGTTGTAGCCTACTCCTGAAATTTCCTTTAGTTCAAGGTCCTCGTTTTCTAGTTCCCCGGCGGTCGTATGACCGATAAGCCTAAGCCCGTTTGCGGTGTGTTTCTTGAACCTGTTTTCTATAGCTTCGAGAACTGATTCGCATATTAGAGTGTCCTTTTCTGCAGCGTCTCCTCTATAACTTGAATACAGTATTAGCAGTTTTACGTCTTCAAGACCATAGCCGCCGTTTGTGATGTCTTTTTCAAATTTGTCAAGCATTGCCCCGATTAGTCTTTGAGCCTCTTCTGGACTGTTTCTTCTCCTCAGTTCGAACTCCCTTTGCTGGTCAGTTTCCAGCTCGTTCATCGTGTGCGCATGGGCGGCGAAACCCAGGAAAAAATCATCAGTCATAGCGTATCTAACCTCAACATTATTGAATCTAGACTAAGCAACTATACTTTAAAAAGCTGCTGGGCACCAAATACTAGTCGAAATCAGCAGAAAAGCGGCCGAGGTGAGGTAGCTTGGTAGCCTATAGGCCTGTGGAGCCTAGCGCCCGGGTTCAAATCCCGGCCTCGGCCTCTGAAAATTCTTTTCAGCCTAGGTTAATTTCGCTTGACCGAATTGGAGAAGTTGCCCAAATGAAAGTACTTAAAAAGGAGGTTTAACGTGCTTCCTCGCTTCAACGCTTCTGCTCATCCACTTCTCAAACTCCTTCGAAGGCGGAAAATCAGCGAAAAACTCTTTTCTGTTAGCTTCCAAAAAGGTGTTTTCCTTGCCTATGAATTCAGCGGCAGTCATCATCTCATGCTTGGGCTTCTCAGAATTTCCCATTGTGCTTCTTGTAGTCTCCAGCCAGTTTGGTTCCCTCAGAATATGATGCTCAACGATAACCCTGGGCACAGCGTCAGCAACCTTCCTTAGATTTCTCAGTCCAGCCTCGATTTCCGCGTCTCCAACTTTGAACTTGGCCAAGTACAGCGGCGGTCCGCCGATCATGATTAGCCCAGGTTTCTCATCAAGAATCAACGAGAGTGTTCGAGCAGACATCGGACCCTGGACGTCCGGAGCAAACATGAACTTCTCGCCCCCAACTTCAACCGTCGCCATCAATACCCATCCCAAAGCCGAATCGTCGGGCCCGTGAAAAACTGGCTCCGAAAACTTGATGTTCGTGTCCCCGAAGGCGAAGGTCTTTCCGTCTGCAACCTCGAGTTTCTCAGCGTATTTTCCGCCTGTTTTCTTGAACATCCACCCTCTCCGTCTTTGGCTGAAATTGATGTTTTCTCTGGGGTTCTTCACGAGAACCGTCTTTTGCTGGTAGATTTGCCTCGCAGTTTCAACTTTCTGTGTCCAGTTGACGAGCCAGTCCTCGAAAGAAGGAGTATGATGATCAAAATGGTAATGGCTCAAAGTCACCACATCCGCGTTCTCGGCAGCTCTGGCGATTTCGCCGCGGCACTGGTCTATCGTTTGAAACTCCCTCGGATGTGGCGGAAATCCGAAACGGTTCGGGCAGAGCGAAACACCCGCGTCCAAGAGGATTTTCACGTCTGAAGTCTCAACGTAAGTGCACATCGACCTGACGCCGAGACTTTCTGCAGCCAACGGAACAACGCGAATCTTCTTCAGCATTTTCCCCGAATTCCTATAGCTTTTTATTGAAGTTCACTTCTATTTTTTAAACGGTGGGCGATGACGACTCTGGCCCCACTGATCCCAAGAAATGATTGGGATCTTGAGAGGACTGCCCAATTTGTGAGTTGTCCCAAGAATTCGCGAGCCCACCTTTGCACGATTATTCTTCAGGCGGCTTCTCCCAAAGCTCCAGCATTTTCTTCTTGAGTTCCCTGCGTTTTCTGTGTAGGAACCTGTAGACCGTGCTGTGGAGGCTTCCCTCGATGAGCATCTGGATGGCTTCCCTCGCCACCTGCGCCTGTTCGACGTTACCTATTATGCTGACTGTATGTCCATAAACGGAAACGCTGGTGTCGGTCAGTTCCTCGATGATCATGCGGGTCTTGCCGTTCTCTCCAATTATCCTCCCCTTTACACGCCTCAAATCAGATTCGGACCTTCCGAAAACCGTCCGCAAATCCAACACGTCCAAGAAAGCTTCATCATCGCGAATTAAACGAGAGGCATGCTCGGAAGAGAAGCCTCTTCCAATAGCTGTTACCACGTCTCTTGCCTTGAAAAGCAGAGTTGGGTCTTCAGCGTTTTCGGCTAACGTGAGCGTCACTCCGCCCCCTTCGCTCTCGACTTCCAGCCGAACCGAAAGCTTGTCTTCAATGAGCTTCTTGGTCGTACCCTCGGGTCCTATGAGAACTCCAACGCGTTCTTTTGGTATCCTTACAAACGCGCTAGGCTTTGCCACGTCCTGTCACCCTCTTATAACATTCTTCTACGGACGGGACCTGAAGGCTCAACCTGCCGAAGTACTTGTTCAGGTTTGTCAAGTCTCTTCGCAGGAGGGATTCTGCCATGGGATGTGACAGGAGCACAGCTTGGGACACGTCGAAAAGTACTGGGCGGCCTCTCCAAATCATGATATTGTATTCGCTCAAGTCCCCATGCACGAGTTCAGCCTTCGAGTACAACCTCTGCAGATAGACCAGAAGCGTTTCGTAGATTTTTCCTGGATTCTTGGGCGGCATTTCTTTCATGGATGGGGCGCTCACACCGTTTTCTCCGATAAACTCCATTATGAGTACGTTGTTCTTGACGATGATAGGTCTTGGCACTCTGACGTTGGCAGTTCTGGCTAGCTCGAGATTCTTGAATTCCTTCATGGCCCAAGCAAAGATTATCGAGCGGGTGTCGTGCTGTAGACCTCTGAATCTGGGGTCGCCCTCGATGTATTTGAGCATGCCTTTTCGGAACTCCGCTGAGAGTGTTAGGTAGATTTTTATGGCTAGTTCATTTCCTTGCCTGTCTTTTCCCCAGTATACTCTTGATTCTTTTCCGGCTCTGACAACTCCGTGGATTTCGTTTATCGTTCCTTTGTTCAGGAAGTCGTAGATTACCATGAGTGTTGAGCGGTCGAAGACTTCCTCCAGAGCTTCGTATTCTTCGCTTCGCTTTTTCTTCATGAGCTGTTCGGTCTCGTAGCGCCTTTCCCTTTTTTGCAGCTTCTTTCTGACATGCGCCTCAAAAGACAAGGTTAACACTCCATGCGACATCTGAGGTTTAAATGGTCAAGATGCCTCTTCTGCGGAGCTGTTCCGCTTGGGCTCTCGTGTAGCGCCAAATCACGTCTCCACGCTTGTCGGATTGAAAATCCCAGGGAGAAACCAGAACGACGTCTCCTTCCCGAATCCAAACTCGCCTCTTCATCTTGCCCCTTATGCGACATAAGCGCTCATGGCCATCTTGACATCGCACTAGTATGCGGTCGTAACCAAGCAGTTTGATGGCCACGCCGAACATATCGTTTGCGGTGGGGTATACCATTTTGCTGAGTTCTTCTTCGGTTAAGACTTTCTTCTTACCCAACTAGGCACCTCAAGGGTTTCCTCTAAATGAAGTATGTAGCTTCCTTAAAAGCTATGCCTACCGCATCGTGGATGACGTCTTTAGCTTTTCGATATTTGAGCGTTGGACGAAACGTGAGGGCCTTTAAGAAAGAGGTGGCAATGATGTCCGCTCAATGATAGATCGTTACGCCAGTCACTTCTATTACTACGTGTGTAGAGCCTTGAAGCACTCCTTCGAAGGAACCCGATGTTCTCACGCCTTCAAGCAGGTTTGAGCCCTGTCGACTCGTGAACGTGCCGTGGATTTGGTTTCCGTTAATTTCGCCTCTTGCAGTCCCGTCGAGGCTGCTCATCGTTGGACGGTAGTAAAGTAGCCATCTCAGACGGAACGTTCCTTCGCCAGTTGTCTGGTCTAACCGCACAGAATCGATCCACGCTTCGAAAATCCCATCGGACGTTGTCTCGTTTCCCAGCCAGTAGTCGCCTTTCATGTGTAGGATGCCGTTCTTGCTGAGCCATTGGGCACCTGCTTGAATCTTGTCAGCCTCTATGTGGGCCTGATAAGGTTGCATTGTTCTGGCTTCAACTGTCGACGTTGCAGCGAATGCGCCCTGCATAAGAATCAACAGGATTGGAACAATAAGAAGAATACTTCTTTTCGTCTTTACCACTTCGAGTTGATGATGTCGGCATGACTGAATTTATCGGTTATGAATCAGTGCTAACGATTTGCAATAGCTACTGCAATTCCGTGTTTTCTGTGCAAAAGTGAAGTTAAGAAAAATGAGTTTATCTACATAGGGGGGTCTAGATTTTAACAATCTGAGCGTGAGGTATTCCTTCAATGTTCAGCACGGCCTCGGGATGCACGTAACCTTCTTCTATGGCTTTTTTCACGATCTTCTTGCCAACCATATTGACTATCGTTGAGTTTTCGATCATGCCCACGGCTTCTTCGATGGTTACTTTGGAGCCCTTGTAGAACTCTTCTTTGACGTGGAATACTATTTTGCCTTCGCAGAGGGTTTTTCCAAGAATGTCGGTGTCGCATATTGCCAACAGAACGGTGTTGCCTATTTTCCTGAGTTTCATGTAAGCCGTCAATTTCTAGACGCTCGTGTCACAGTTGTTGGACGGAGGATTTTGCTCCGCACGCTTCGCATACAAGAAATGATAGGCGTTTCTCCTTTACAACCTTTGTGTCGGGACGCTTGCAAACCGGACATACTACGAAGGCTTCTAGATACCTCTGCAAAAGCCTCTGCAGCGTGTCCTGCGAGAACTTCCCCTTAAAAATAGCCCTTGATTCCATCAGCGTCGCCGCCGTGGCAGTTTCCTTTGACAAGAACTTCAGAATGTGCTGCGGGTCGCGGTTGAGGAGGTCCGCGATTTCCTTGAAGTTGTAAATTATCGTGCGCATGCCGATGACCGAGTGGCGAAGTCTTGGCAGTTCTATGCGTTCGCGTTTCGAGGACACTTCTGGAATTTGGGACCGTGCCTTCTTCAGCAGTTCTTCGTAGTCGTACTTCAAGTGTCTTTTCTCCATAAGGAACATGAAGGCACAATCCTATTTAAAACTTATAATGATTCGCTATCATCACATAACTTATTAAAAGCCACAATACCAAACATAGAGTGGAACGTTGAGGAGACAGGCAAAAATGGGTTATGTGTATTTATATACGGGGACGGGCGCTGGGAAAACGACGAACGCTCTGGGCTTGGCACTTCGCTCCGCCGGACACAAACGCAAAGTCATCGTGATTCAGTTCCTGAAGTGGTGGAAGAACACCGGCGAATACAAGATTCGCACGTCGCTCGCGCCATACTACGAAATTTACCAGTTCGGCAGGAAAGGCTGGCATGGACTGAGCAAGCTTGGCGAAGAGGACAAGCAATTGGCTCATAAGGCGTTGAGGTTTGCGGAGAAGATAGTCAAAGAGAAGAAGCCTAACTTGCTGGTTCTTGACGAAATCAACCTGGCTGTGTACTGCAATTTGCTGGACGTGGACGATGTTTTGGAGTTTCTGAACAGAATTCCGAAGAAGACCGATGTCGTGATGACTGGAAGGTTTGCGCCGAAGCAGTTGATGGACCGCGCTGAGTTTGTGAACGAAGTCGTGGATGTTAAGTATCCGAAGGAAATGGTGACGACAAAAGGAATACAATATTAGCTTTCGCAAGCTGTCGATACAATCAGAAGTCCTATCTGAAAAAGCTTAAAGAAGCCACGGTGATTTACTGTTTAACTCTTAGCGGTGAATCTCTTGACCAAGCACAATCATCCTTACATACCGAATTCTCAGCCGGAAATCAAGCAGGAAATGATGCGGGAAACAGGCGTCGCAAGCATTGACGAATTGTACGCGGACGTTCCAGACAAGTACCGCCTGAAGAGATCGCTGAACTTGCCTGAAGCCATGTCAGAATTCGAAGTCAAAAAGCACGTTGAGGCGCTGCTTTCGAAGAACAAAACGTGCGACGACATGCCCGTTTTCCTAGGTGCCGGATGCTGGCCTCACTACGTTCCGGCGGTCGTGAGGGAGATTGTTCAGCGTAGCGAGTTCTTGACGTCTTACACGCCGTACCAGCCTGAGGTTTCGCAGGGTATGCTTCAGGCGCTTTTTGAGTATCAGAGTTTGATTTGCGAGTTGACCGGCATGGAAGTGGCGAACTGTTCCGTGTATGATTGGGCTTCCGCCTTGGGCGAGGCTGCTCGAATGGCGGCTCGCGTGACGAAAAGAAACGAGATTCTCGTTCCCAGACTTGTCCATCCTGAAAGGCTCGCCACTCTGCAGGCTTATGTTGAGCCTGCCGGAATAATTGTTAAACAACTGTCGTATGACGGACAAACTGGGCAAATCAGTCTGGAAGGTTTGAAAAAGAGCATTTCTGAAAAGACAGCCGCAGTCTACGTTGAAAATCCATCGTATCTGGGCTTTATCGAAGCGCAGGTGGACGAAATCCGCAAAGAAGCTCACGCACACGATGCTCTCTTTATGGTAGGCGTGGACCCAACTTCACTAGGAATCCTGAAACCGCCCGGCGACTACGGCGCTGACATAGTAATTGGCGAAGCTCAGCCGCTTGGCGGTTCTATGAATTTTGGCGGTCCGCTCTTGGGCATTTTCGCTTGCAGCAATGACATGAATTTGATCAGGCAGATGCCGGGTCGCATAATCGGTCTCACAACGACTCTTGACGGCAACAGGCAGGGCTTCTGCATGGCTCTGCAAACCCGCGAGCAACACATCAGACGCGAAAAGTCAACATCCAACATCTGCACCAATGAGGCTCTGTGCGCCGTGGCTTCAGCGGTCTACATGACTCTGCTTGGACCGCAAGGGTTCCGCGACCTCGGCGAAACAATCATGTACAACGCCAACTATGCGATACGTCTGCTTTCGAGAATAAGCGGCGTCAAGACGCCAGTTTTCAAATCCGCCCACTTCAAGGAGTTCACGGTCAACTTCGACGAAGCCAAAATGAAAGTTGAGAAAATCAACAAGGCGCTTCTGAAGCATAGGGTTCATGGAGGAAAAGATGTCTCCAAAGAATTTCCGGAGCTTGGAGAAACAGCCCTTTACTGCGTGACTGAAATCCACTCTAAGGAAGAGATTGAGCGACTGGCAGAAGCTTTAGAAGCAGTTTTAGCTGGAAGGTGACTTTTAGAATGTTTAAACAGGCAAGCTGGGATGAACCCACGGTTTTTGACCTCGGAAGAAGGGGACGAAGAGGACACGTTCTCCCCGAAGCTCAAGGGGAGATTAGAAACGTTGTTGGAGACTTGAATGTCATCATACCTGAAGGCATGCGGCGAACCTATGCTTTCAACCTTCCGGAGCTTTCAGAAGCTCAAGTCACGCGCCACTTCATACGCCTGTCAGAAATGAATTACGGAGTTGATTCTGGTCTCTACCCGCTTGGAAGCTGCACCATGAAGTATAACCCGAAAATAAACGAGCTTATCGCAAGCTTGCCCTGCTTAACTTCCCTCCATCCGTACCAGGATGAAAGCACTGCGCAAGGCATCCTCGAAATCCTGTATCAGCTTGAACGGTGGCTCGCAGAACTGACAGGCACTTACGAGGTGTGTTTGCAGCCTGCAGCCGGAGCGCATGGCGAGTTTCTGGGAACGCTGCTGATGCGGGCTTTTCATAAATTCAACGGCGAAGGCGAAAAGCGAAAGGAGGTCATAATTCCCGATTCAGCTCACGGCACGAACCCGGCGAGCGCATCGATGGCTGGTTTCAACGTGGTGGTTGTTCCATCTGACGACGATGGATGCGTCAGTCTGGGTGCCTTGAAAGCGGCTGTTTCCGAAAAAACCGCTGGGCTGATGCTGACTAACCCGAACACTCTGGGCATTTTCGAGAGAAACATCGACGAGATAGCGAGAATCATCCACGACGCTGGGGGCTTGCTCTACTACGACGGTGCCAACCTTAACCCGATACTGTGCAAGTCACGGCCTGGCGACATGGGCTTCGACATAGTTCACTTGAACATTCACAAGACTTTCAGCACTCCCCACGGTGGAGGCGGACCTGGAGCCGGACCAGTCGGCGTCTGCGAAGAGTTGGCTAAGTTCTTGCCAGTGCCTCGAATAGCTCTTGACGGCAGACGTTACCGTTTGGATTATGATAGACCAGACAGTGTTGGGAAGATTCGGAGTTTTTATGGAAACGTCGCGGTTCTGGTGCGGGCTTACGCCTACATTCTGAGCTTGGGCGCTGAAGGCTTGGAGGAAGTGGCTGAAGTTTCCGTTTTGAACGCCAACTACCTGATGAAGAAGCTGAAAGAAATCAAGGGTTTGGCTCTTCCTTACAACAGTGAGAAGCCCCGAAAACACGAATGCGTCCTCAGTGCCAAACCGTTAAAAACAGACACGGGCGTTTCAGCCTTGAACATTGCGAAGCGACTGCTTGACTATGGGTTGCACGCTCCGACGGTGTATTTCCCACAGATTGTGGACGAGGCGTTGATGATTGAACCTACCGAAACGTTCGAGAAGGAAGAGCTTGACCGCTTCGTCGAAGCTGTGAAAACCATTTGCCAGGAAGCCTACACGGACCCTGAAACAGTGCTGAAAGCGCCCTACAACACTGCAGTCTCGCGGTTGGATGAGGTGAAAGCTTCACATCCGAGGACGATGGCGTTGAGCTGGCGCATGTACAAAAAAAGAATGACAGAAACGAAGTAACTACGCAAAATGCTTTATATGATTCGCCCAGCCCTTCTCAGTTAGGAAACGATTGAGTGTGCAAGATTTGACGGAAACGGAAGATAAGGTTCGCGGAGCCGTCGGGCAGGTCGTTGACCCCGAGACAGGCATGTCCTTCGCCCAGATGGAAATGATTACTCTCGTCAAAGAGGAGCAACCGGGAGTTTTCAGGGTGGAATTTGTTCCTTCTAGTCCCTTCTGTCCGATAGCTTTCAGGCTAGCCATGGACGTTAAGAACGCTGCTTTAAAAGTGCCCGGCGTCAAGAAGGCGTTGGTCTACTGTCGCGGGCACACGATGGAGCAGCAGATTAACGAGATGACGAACAAGGAACAGTAGAACAAAGGAAAGCCATCCTTCATTTTTCTGACCGCGAATTTTCTCGTCGACAACAGTTCAGGGACGAACCGTACTTTTTCGAAATCTGCGCTTATTAATAAATGAGAAATGGAAAAATTGATTAAGAAAGCAGACGTAGATGGGAAGTAGGTGAAAGGAGTGAGGGAACAAGCCAAAATTGCGTCAGCTGCTGCGTTGATTCTCGTTGCGGCATTTTCGGTTGCTGCGATAACGTTCTATGGTCACACAACGCCGTCAAGCACTACGCTGTACGTTGACCCGCCCTTCATCGAGGACCCCGTCTTAGCGCCTAATGATACTGTTGTCATGTGGATAAAGATAGACAGCGTCGTGGGAATGAAAAACTGCGAGTACAACTTGACATACAATCCCGACGTGCTGTCGCTCCAGCGCGTAACCAAGGGGCAGGTTCAGGGACTGTATCCCAAGATGAGCCTGATAATCGACGACATCGCAGGATACGTTTGGACCAACCTGACCTACGCAAACCCATTGACCATAGTCAGCAACACGACGCTCGTGGAGATGGAGTTTTTTATTAGGGACTACGGCGCCAGCCCACTGCACTTTGACTCCTCAGCGCTTCGCGACGGGTCTGGAAATTCCATCTCGCATGATACGCAAGACGGCTTCGTGCTGATATTCCGAAGAAACATCGCTGTCATCGACATTTCCAGCCTCTACTCGGAAACTTACGTGGGACGGACAATTCCAGTAAACGTCACGGTCCTGAACGAAGGAGACATCCCGGAAACCTTCAACGTCACCCTATACTACGAGACGACACTCATAGGAGAGCAACAGGTCGCGAACCTTCCGCCCAAAGAAAACACTACTCTAACCTTCAACTGGAACACGAGCCCGGTGCCTGCCAGCCTCGTTCCATACACGCTCACAGCCAACGCGACGATACTGCCCTACGAAACGAACACGACCGACAACAAGCTGGTTGATGGGACCGTCACGCTGAAGATAGTGGGCGACGTGAACGGAGACGGAGAAGTTAACATAACCGACCTGGTCGAATGGGACGCCGCGTACCTGAGCCATCCTAATGATCCCAACTGGAATGCACAGGCAGACCTCGACTACAGCGGCCTCGTCGACGGGGACGACGCAAAAATCATCATAGACCACTACAAAGAAACACTATAGCACCCTTTTTTCTCTTGTTTTCTAGAGGATAGAAACATAACGGAGTTCACAAAAAAAGGGAGGGGTGATGCTGTTTGTTCAGGGGTCTTTTTTCATGAAGTTGCTGCAGGCTATGCCAATGTCTCGCATGTTCACGACGCCATCGTTGTTTATGTCGGTGTTGGGGTCGTGTGGACAGAGTTGGCAGGGTGGTTTGTGCGTGTAGTTGCCGTCTTCATCGCGCGTTGCCATGAAGGCGTTACAGCATAGACCTATGTCTCTCATGTTGCAGATGCCGTCTTCGTTGACATCGCCAGTTGCAATGCACCTCACTGAAGTGTCAACCGTGTTGTAAAGTATTCTCTGACCATCGGCCGCGAGCGTGCTTCTCGAGACACTTAACGTGGTGTTTCCCTTCGCGATGCCTCTAAACGTGAAATTCACCAGTACTGCGTTGCCGCTGAACGGAGAACCTGAACTTGGATATTTCCAGCAGTCAACGATTATGCAGTTCTTGCCGTCGCAGGCTTTGCTTAACGTGCCGTTGATTGTTGCCTCCCATCCGGGTATAGGCGCAATGGTGCAGTTCACTAGTTGTAGAACACTTGCATTATAGTATAGACAAGTCTGATAAGCCGTTAAGCCGAGGACATTGTTGACTTTTACAGTCACGTCTACTGTGTAGTCTATTGCCACGGTCTCTCTGGACGGTACCACAATAAGATCGACTGTTCCTCCATGTTCTTGCTCTGGAGGACAAGTACCATCTCCTCCGTGAGCCGCTACATAACCCGTGTCACGCGAGTCTACTTTTCTGTCGCCGTAGACATCGCATCCGCCGCATCCATAAGTGCCTGGAGCCCACGTATCGTCGTAGGGGTAGGGTGGTGACCTAGCTGGGTCGGGTGCTTTGGCTCCATTGTGGTACGCTACATACTCTAAGTCGAGCTTGGTGACTAAGCCATCTGGGATGCCTACAATTGGACCTGTTACGTCTGCCCACGGTGTGTCTTCCTTGTAGAGGTGATAGTAGTAGTCTGACGGGTAAAGTGCGTTGTAGTACCATCCTTTAACCCAGCTCTTCTGCCATCTGCGACCTGAAGGTTGAGCGATTGGAAGACTCGGGCAGTCTGCAAGGTATATGTCGTCTAGGTCTTTGTACAATTCTTCTCTTTCAGGTCCATCTGGTGTTTTTGTTGCCAGATCAATCAGTAAGTCCTTTGTTAAACCTGTGCGCGGTCCCGGTGTGGTTGTCCAGCTGTTGTCAGCTGTGTAGTTCTGGAAAAGGGCGAAGTAGCCTTGGCTATGCATGAATGGGCGTTTGAAGTCGTCTGCGTCTGCAAAATTTGCTTGCCATCCGGTTACGAATAAGGGCATGTGTGCTGTCTCCATGTAGTCCAAGAATGTTGGTGAGTAGACCCCTTGAACGGTTATTATGAAGTTCGTGCCGTACAGGCTGTTGATTTCGTTGAAGGTCGACTGCATGAACTCGCATGCGAGTCTTCCCTGGTCATCGCCTACGTGGTAGTACATGGTGAGGTGGAAGCCACCCCAATCCCAAACGCTCCTCGTCACGTCGTATTGTGTGAACATTGCTTGTTCCAGCATCTGTCTGACCATGTCCAAGTTCTTATCGTATGTCCATGGTGGGTCTGGGCTATGACAGTAATAGTCTGGCACTAGACCGTATATGTCCGGTGTCTCTCTGCAAATAGCCTCTCCCATCCATACATCAGTCAAGTATTTCGTATAGTTAAAGGCGTAGGCGAAAGCTTTCCTAACGTATGAATTGTTGAAGAAGTTTGCAGGGATTCCGTCGGGGAAGAACCCGGTATAGATAGCATCAGATGTTGGATCTACTGTGAAAGTAAAGAACATCGCGTCCAATGACAAGGTTGGTGCAATGTTTTTGATTGTCTTTATCTCGGGCAGTATGGTGTCCATGCGGTTCGGGTCCATCGGGTCTAGAAGTTGGGCTATGTAGGCTCTCGGTACATCACATATGTCAAGCTGGCACGCTTTGAATGCTTCTCTTCTTGTGGGCCAGCTAGAGATGTATTCGATGTCCACGTGTTCGATGTAGGCTTTTCTGTCTGGTGCCGGCCAGCCTCTCCAGTGTCCTGGGTTTCTCTGAAGGACCACGAGGTTTGCGGGCTCGAGGGCAACTGAAACGTGGTATGGTCCAGTACCAGCATAGTTGGTCGGGTCGATAGGCTGAATTGGCGACGCCGGTAAGTGGCGCCAGTCGACGTACCAGTCTGGAATGCCGTCAGCGTTAACGTCCTCGAACAGGTTGCCGTTCCAGCAGCCTTTGCCTATAGCCCATTCTTTGCTGACTATTGAACTCCAAGTCTGAGCTATGATTTGCTTGAACGCACAGTCTGGGAATGCCATTCCGAGGTTTAGTGTCAAGTCGTCGCCCGAGGTTTCCACTGCGTTGTTGATCAGGTTCGCCAGGTTTGTGCTGCTCGTCCAGCCGTCGCTGTTCATCTGGTCGAAAAACGGCTTGTAGAACATCCACATTGGACTTCCGTACTGGTCTTGAACCAGACCCCTCTGGAATGAGTACTGGGCGTCTGCCACGTCGAAAGTGCCCACGATTGCGCCTGTGTAGTCGTAGAAGTTGATGACGGGTGAAGTGCGTATGTGGAACGTGTAGCTGTATCTCTGAAGGGTTACGCTCACTGGCGGACCTGCACTGAACGCTACGACAGTCCATGTGCGGTACGAGCCATCTTGCTCTATCAAGTACATGACATCGGTGAACCCTAGCGTTCCGTCGGGGTTGTTGTCAACCCAGCCGAAACAGACGGAACCGTCGCTCCATATTGAACCTGTCGGGTCAGTGACGACAACGTCTGTTGATGTGATGGTCTTGGTGATTGTTGTGCGGTCTGGAACGTTCGTAGCTAGGCTTGGCGAGAACCGCCAGTACTGCTCGTGCACATCCCATGTGCCCCAACTGTTCGTTACGGGTTCTCCGAACACTATTAATGTGTCGTAGACGTTGAAAATCAATTCTTGGCTAAGCTTGTCGTATGCTCTCACTGGGTCAGCATGGCTTGGACCCCAACCGCCACGTCCCACATACAATGTTGCGGCGTCAACTGGGGGCTGGGGTGGACCTACGGGGAAAGCTGATGGTGAACAGACAGCGAGTGTCAGAAGCATCATTGACAGCGATACCGTAAACTGCTTCTTCATACTTCCTTTCTCTCCTCAAATTTGTTATTGCACTCAAGAGTTTGCTTAGTGCAACGAAGTCTTATCATCAGTTTAGGTAATAAAAGTTTACTGAAACTTTGTTTCATGCATTCCATCCAGACTTAGCCATTCAAAGCGTCTGTCGGGAAGCCATGAATTTCCTTAGGTTCTCTTGCGAGAAAAAAGGGAGTCGTTACTGTTTATCTAAGGATCTTTTTTCATGAAGTTGTTGCAGGCTTCTCCTATGTCTCGCATGTTGACTATTCCGTCTGGCGAGCGCGTTGTGGGTCCGGTTACGTCGCAGTTGGGGTCGTTGGTCATGAATTTGCTGCAGAAGTAGCCTATGTCTCTCATGTTGCATACGCCGTCTGGAACACTTGGAGTTGGTCCTGTTACATCGCATGGGACGCCTACCGAAACTACGCCACCAATTAGAGTGTTATCATCCAAATCTATTTCATCTGGAACAGGCCAAGCGTATGCACTTATGGTATAGTTCCCCTTTGGAAAGCCGGTTGTGTTCCATGCGAAGGTTATCGTTGTGGAGTTTCCGCTCGTTAGGGTGACGGTTTGCGTTTCGATTTCTGTTCCGATTTTTACCCAATCAAAATCTCCACTGCCATAACTGCCATACGTTGTTCGTAGTCCAACGGTTCTTGTGCATTCTTGTGGAGGCGACCAGTCTCTCTCAACTTTCAGGGCATCGTCGAGATATACTTTGAAATCAGTTTCGGTCACAACAAATTTCAACGTGTACCATGTTCCAACAGTTATTGAGCCTCCCGAGACAACATCATGGTATCCTGTTGCATCAATGTAGCCAGTGTGCCACCCACCGACATTGCCATCGTACGAAGTTCCAATATAACCGGGCTGCCAAATCTGTCCAAAATCAAGCGCAGGAGAAAGATAATCGCTATTGGCTCTAAGTTTTGTCTCGACAGTGATGGGATAATTAAACTCCTTTATTGTTGTTAAACCACCATCGTGGTAGCCAGGTTGATACCAACCAGAAACATGCAGCATCCCATCGCTTACGCTGACGTAGCCTTCTGCTGCCTCTGGGTCCCTATATTTCCATGCCCCAGTGTAATTCCACACATCAAATGAATCATGGAACGAATCAGCATAGACAGTTACGTTGAAGGTCTCTTCATAGTCTCCTTGGTTCTGCATCGTTGCGTTTATGCGGGTAGCGTATCCTTGTCCCACCAGCGTCTTGGCTTGTGTGAGATTTGTTGCGGTTATGTCTGCGATTGCGTATTGAATGTCAACGTCGTGTGTGCTCAGGGTGAATTCGAAGTAGACGAAGTAGTGTGTGCCGTTGGTCGTGATGACCGGATAGGGCGGTGGCGTGAGTTTGACTTTGTCGATGAACACTGTGATTGCGGTTTTGTTGAGTCCGACGGGGATCGTGGTGTTAATGTAGCCTGTTCCTCCCGGCGGTCCTGATGTGCTGAAGTGCAGGGTGTTTCTGGTGGCGGTTACGTCTGTTATTGCAACGTTGCCTTCAATTGAAATCACGTAGTCGTTGCCTCCTATGCTAATAGGTGGGGGTTGAACGGTTCCGACGCCGCACAAGACTGAGAGGCCTCGTGAAGTGAAAGGAGTTTCATACGGTGTCCACAGAAAGGAGTCGTCCACTGGAACCCAACAGATGTCTTGGGTCGGAATGATGTTAAGCGTAGATGTTCCAGTTGCAGTCGCGATGAAGTCTATTTGACATAGAGTTCCATTATAGATGGTCGGTGGATTTTGTGGAGGAACTCCGAGGATTGTGTCGCCCAAGACTGCGTAGCCTTGGTTATTGCAGATCATCCCGCCGCCTAGAGTCCCCATGTTGTAAAACACATAGTCTGGGGTGTCGAATGAGTAACCTGTGCAGGAGATTCTTGATTTATCGAAGCTGACTGCAATTTGGAAAGTGTTTAGGTCCTCAGTTAGGCCGTCCAATCTTACGTTTACCGTGAAAGGATAGCCTTCCGGTGGGACTGGCTGTCCTGGGGTTCCGAGTGTTATCTTGTTTGAGCCTGTGACCGCGTCGACTATGCTGATTAATATTTCTTGCGGAATGTATTTGTAGTCGTAGAATCCGTCGACAGCAGTAAATGCGATATCATAGCCTCCCCCGTCAAACAGAAACGTTTCGTATGGCACGTTGGCGAACGCTAGGGGGCAGCTAACCTCTACTAACCTCCTACTGACCGCCTGCGCTATTCTCAATGTCATCTGACAAAGTGTTCCGGTGCCGTTGAATGTCCAGTATTCTGGAGTTCCAGGGTCGCCGTTGATGTAAGTAGCCCCGAAAGTCACACCTCCACCGTCGGGATCAACGGTTGGGGGTGGAGTGATCAGGGACTTCCCTGAACCTGCAAACACGTTGTCCGTTGGAAGCCAGATGTTCACATATTGCAGGATCGTTGGGTTCCATCGTACATGAATCTGCCAAATCTGCAGGTCCGTGACATCTGCAACCGTCACGTTTACGACGAACGTGTCTCCTGCCATTGTTGTGTCAGTTGTGAAATTGAACCATCCATCGCCCGTAAGGGGGTTAATGGCTTTCAAGTACGTCGGGTCTGTTTCGAGTGTTTTGTGAGTTTGAAGCATGGGTATAGATAGTGTCAGTATAAAGATGGCTATCACTGATTTAATCTTGTTTTGCATTTCCTCTCTCCCAAACCTGATGCACCAAGGAACGAAATTCTTGGCACACCTGAGAGTACATCGTCCCTTACCAAATAAAAGCTTTGCTGAAACAATGTTACTCAACATGAACGATGGTATGAAGCTCGAAAAACTAGATCTTGTACTCTTTTTCTTTCTCGGTGATTATTATTCTGCTTCTTAGGTCTCTCAAGAACCTGCCGAACAGTCCCGCGTTTTCCGTGTGCACCGGAAATATCTGAGTTGCTCCAACATCCTTTAAAACTGCCTTCAATTGCAGCGGCATTATATGACCAGAAACGTGAGCGTGATACTCTGGCAAGCCGTAGTGATTGAGCCAGTTGATGAGCCTTTCAAAATCCATCTCCATCTCTTCGTTAAACGGCTCCGAAGCCGACAGCACATAGCAGCTTCCTGCTTCCGGCTGAATCTCGACAAGCTCTTCCAAGTCATAGAAGGACATGGCTAACACGAGTTTGCACTGCTGCTTCGAAACGTCGAAGGCGTCCTTGACCTTGTCACCGTAGTTTTCCATAATCTGCTTTTCCCACTTGTCCCTAGTCTTCTTCGACTTTCGAAAAACCAGCATGGCCTCGTCATTCAAGTCTGGAACCTTTAAGCCCTTGTCCCTGCGTAACGCTTCCAGAAGGAAAGCTTGCCTAAGCGAAACCGCCAAGCAACGCCCGTGCTTCTTTGCGATTCGATAGAACGAATTGAGCCGGTCAACATCAGTGTGAGCAAAATCGGCAAGCACGATGCCGCTTGTCTGCCGGACAATTTGACTCAACCTGCTTTCAACATCTGTTTCAGAAGAAACAGACGCACCCGTCATGTTCGTAGCTTCAGTAACTATCGCCACGGGCTCAGCTTCCTTGGCTTTTTCGGCAAACTCACGCGTCATTTCCGGCTTGGCGCCGTGAACACGAAAATCACCAGTATAAACCACGGTGCCGTTCGACGTGTGGATGATGAAGCCGTAGGCGCCGGGAACCGAATGGTCAACATGTACGGACTCGACTTCCAGACTGCCAACCCGAATTTTTCTTCCGGTTCTGAAAGATTGAAACTGTAAGTCTTCAACATTGAACTCCAAGTCGGCTCGGCGAATTTCGCTCAAAGCCTGCAAAATGATTTTCGACGTTTCTCCGCAGTAGACTGGGATTTCGCGTTTTATGAATGAGAGGTAGGCTGAATGGTCCATGTGGGCGTGAGATATGAAGACGGCATCTACGTCGGGAGGTTTCTCGTCGAACTTGTAGATGCCTTCGATTCGCGGCAGGATGCCTAGTTCTTGGAGGCTTTTTTCCGTTTTTGGCGAGAGAAAAGGCGGCGAATAAAACTGTTTCTTCAGTGCGAAGGACATGCCGAAGTCCAAGAAAACTTTTGTGTCGCCATCTTGGAGGAGGATTTTGTTTCCGCCGATTTCATTCACTCCGCCGTAGAAGGTGAGGGTCGTCTTGTTCTTGACCATGTTCACGCCTTCAACAGCTCGGCTTTTCGGCATAGGTTGGACATGGCGAGCACGATGTGCGGAAAAGTGAATATGCTGAACACTTTAGTGTACTTGGTGTTTCCAGCCTTCTTGACGAGCGCAACGTTGCCTCCAGCCTTAAGGTAGCCTCCAATAAAGGCTCTGGCAATGTGGTCGGCAGGGCGGCTGCCGACAAGCGGTGGGATGTAGTGTCCGGCGTAGTAGAGGAATTCGGCGATGTCCCAGACCTTGTCGCCGCCTCTTGAAGCCTGTTCAAAGTCCAGCATGTAAATTTCACCGTTTTTTCCAATGATAATGTTCTCAGGTTTCGTGTCTCCCAACGCGATGTTGAGCGCGTGTATCTGAGCGAATTTCTCGCCAACTTTCTTCATGATGTTTAATTCTTCCTGAACTGCGCTGGCAGCTTTGCCTTCTGCAATTTTCTTTATTGTCTTTTCTAGGTGTTCGCCTTCCACATACTCCATGAATATGAAGCGTTCGTTGGGACTCACGTGGAGAACTTTCGGAACGGCAAACCCGTTTGAATGCAGAAGTTGGCTTATGGCGCATTCTCTTTCAAGCCGTGAACTGCCAGAGACTGCGAAAGTTGTGGTTCCGACGGTCCACAGGGTGAGAGGGAACCACTTGAAACTTGACAAATCCTTGAAGCTTTTCGCGACGATTTTCTTTTCGACGCCCTTGGAGAGAACTCGGATTAAGTAGACATCGTTCAAGACACCGCCGATTCCTTCAATCTTGACTTTTGCGTCCTTGTCAACCGAGAGCGTCTTCCTCGCGAACGCCACGATGTCAATCCTGTTTGCTAATGGCGCAAGCCCATCCGCTGTGGGAACATAAAGATACTTTTGAGGGTCTTCAACTTGATGGACTTTCCTTGCCCTTTCTGTTGTGATTCTCTGAAGTGCAAGTGACATGTCTCTGTTTTGTGACATAAAACTCATAATTTGAGGAAAAATGCTAATCAGCGAAGTGAAGAGTGTCCTTTGTCCCCTTTGGGCGGTTTTGAAAAGACTTACAAACCTAGTCTTTCGGCTTCTAACAGAATCTACAAACGTTCTGGACATTTTCATGCAGCCGTTTTGAGAACCGACGGTTTTTTCCTTCTCCAGTTCTACCAGCGCTTCCTTGTAACCACTGAGAACCCGCTTTGCATTCTCCTTAAAGAAGTCCGGACGCATAAAATTGTCCAGACTGTATATCATGGGCGGGAAGAGTCTAGCTCTGCTTAACAGCGCCTCGTACATGAAGTATTCTGGCTTTATCCGAAGCTCGTAGGACAGCTCTGGGAAGGTCAGGACGAGGCTTTCCATGAGGTCACGAATCAACCGTTTTTTCAGTTTAACTTCTTGCGTGTGCAGGTAGTCTTGGTTCTCTAGGGCTATGTACGGAAAGATGAGTCTGCTGGCTAGAGCTTCGCCGAGGAAGCCTCTGTCAATATCCCTCTCAAAAACCCATTCGTCGACAGTGGAAAAAATCACGTTTCTTCCGTCAATCGTTTTCACGTAGTTTATGAGTCTAGGCTGGAAATCTCGGACTATTAGCAAGACTTCCGCTAATGCTTTTGATTCTGAAAATCCGAGCGCAAAATCGCCACATACACATGTCGCAGTAATCTGACAATCACCAGCAACGTGCCTACAAAAGTTCAACATTTCCCTGTGCAACTTCTGGGTCAGCTGGGTTGGGTACTGTGCCAATTTTTCACCTAAAGAGCATGAGCTACCAAGAATAGAATCTATTTTTCGTTCATAATATAGCTTTAGCCTTGCTGAATACGCCGTAGTTTTTTGAAGGACAACCGGTTTGGCTTATTCTTGTTTTTTCTTCTCCTTCTCTTCTCCCTTTACGCCTTCTTTTACGCCCTTTCCTAGACCCTTGACAACTCCAAAGCCTTTCTTGAGTCCTTTGCCGATGACCTGCCCCGTTTTCTCTGCGACTTCTTCAGCCTTGCCTTTTTCTTCCTTCTTCTCGGGCACTGTTAACCTCTCCAATGCTTCTTGTATGTGATGAATGCTCTATTAGTGTTTTTGGTTCATTTCCCACAGGTTTTCATCAGCCATTTTCGGCAATCTTGCCGTAAGCTCTCAAGACTTTAAGAGCTTTAACAGCTTTCTCCGGCAGGTCATACAGCGGTATTTTCGTCTTGCCCAAGACGTTGTATATTAGCGCGAAGTCTTCGCCGCCTGCAGGCATGTCCACGACAGGCTTTTCGGCGTGTTTCCCGGCGATTTCAGGGATGACTTTAGCGTCTTCTGGCTCGAAGAAGCATGACTTAAGCATATTTATGACCAAGACTCCGTCCACATTCTCGTCAGAGAGGACGAGTTCGAGTACTTTTCGGTATCTTTCAGCTCTCGCGTCGGCTATCATGTCTATGGGGTTGGTCGCGTCCACACCGGGATACAACTTCTCAATCGTGTTCCGAGTCTTCTTCGACAAGTCCGCAAGCTTTAGACCGCTTCTGACAACGGCGTCTGCGGCGAGGATTGCGGGTCCGCCGACGTTGCTCACGATTGCCACATTGTCTCCGTGCATTGGGGGCTGTTTCGAAAGTGCTATTCCAGCGTCCATCAACTCTTCGATGTCTGCAACCCTTATTATTCCGGCTTTTTTGAAGGCTGCGTCGAAGATTTCGTCCGAGCCGGCGACGGAAGCGGTGTGTGATTTGGCTCTATGGGCTGATTCCTGTGTTATTCCACCTTTCAGGGCGAGGATTGGCTTTTTCTGGGAGATTTTTGTTGCTTCTTCTATGAATTTTCTTCCGTTCTTCACGCCTTCCATGTAGAGGCAGATGACCTGTGTTTTTTTGTCTGTGCCGAGATACTGGAGTAGGTCTACATCGTCGATGTCGGTTTTGTCTCCCATGAAGATGAACTTGCTTATGCCAATGTTGTAGTAGCATGCCCAGTCGAGTATGGATGCCCCGACTCCGCCGCTCTGCGATATAACCGCGATGTTTCCTTTCTTGGGCATCACGTTTCTCTCAAAAGTCGTGTTCAACCCGTTAGCCGTGTTCATGACGCCCATGATCGTGTTTGGTCCCAAGATTCTGGTGGCGTGAGTTGGTTTGAGCTTGAGTAGTTGTTGGCGCTGACTGTCGGTGTAGCCGCCGGTGATAATGACGAGCGCTTTGACGCCTGCCTCGGCGCATTTTCTGGCTTGAACGATTGACTGTTTCGGTGGAAGCATCAAGACCGCGAGCTCCGGAATATTGGAGAGGCTAGCCAGATAGTCGGCGTCTGTTTTTCCGTTCAAGTCTAGAACGTGGGTTTTTCCTCTGAAGTATTTTCTCATGTTGTGGACGACGCTTCGGAAAAGCTGGGGGGAAGCCATGCCCACTTCTTCCCTGACCACGGTCGAGCCTATGAGGACGACGCTGTTTGGTTCGAGGATGGCTTTGACTTCGCTCATTCGGTTGAACCTTCGGGCTGGGCACGTTTTAGGTGGGAAGGAAAGAAGATACGCGGTTCGTGTTCATAAATTTAACTTCGAGAATTCGCGGAAAATCACTGCTGAATTATCTTCATGTATGCAAAAGCGGCAGCAGCCGTGAAGATTGCGGAGAATATGACGACGTTGATGAGGGTGAGGAACGAGAAGTCTTTGGGGAATCCTAGCAGGAAGTTGCGAATCATGTCGGAAGCATTGCTCAATGGATTGACCTCCGCGAGTACGACCAGTGGTGCGGGGAATTTGCCGGTTCTGCCGAGGTCCTGAATTAGCGAGAGCGGGTAGAAGACGCTGCTGCAGAAGAACAGCGTGTAGTAGATTAGTCCTCGTGCCGTGATGAATTTCTCCAGGCTCGATGTGGATACAGCAATCGTGATGCTTAGTCCGGAGATGCCGATGGCGAGCAAGAACAGGACCGCCAGTATCAGCAGCAGCTGCCAGACGTTCGGGAATCCGAGGAAAATGAACGCTGTAAGCAACAATGGCGACATGTACAGCATGCCGCGTAGTCCTCCGGAAAGGACGCGTCCTATTGCGAGTTCTGTTCTGGTCATTGGTAGGCTGAGCATGTAGTGGTGAATTTCTCTTCGGCGTTCCATGTTTATTTCGCGGCCGATCATGAAGGCGGAGGCGAACAATCCTGTGACGGCGAGTCCGGGGGCGAAGAATTGGAAGTAACTTTTGAAATCCTGCGTGATTGCTGAGCTGATCATGTAGTTGTAGACGACTGCCATTATGAAGAGGTCTGCCAAGTTCATGCTGATTAGGCCAACTAGCCACCACTTGTAACGGAAGAAGTTTCTGAAGTCGTGCTCCAGAATGCGCAGAATCGCCTTGGCTATTGCCATCCTCCTCCTTCAATGCGTTTGTCGTAGAGGATTATTCCGATGAACGTGAAGAATCCGAAGAAAGCCATTATGCCTATCAGGGGCAAGAGTGGATTGCTCAAGTCTATGATGTTGGCTCCCCAGCGGAACAGGTCCGACGCGAAACTGACGGGGTTGAATGCTGCGATTCCGCCGTAAACGGGGTTTGCAGCTTGGACGATTGCTAACGGGTACATGGCGGTGCTGAGGCGGACGATCAAGGCATCTAGTACGCCCATCAGTATGTCGAAGCGGTCGCTGGATTTTATCAGTACCGCTATTGTGATGCTCATGCCGGAGAGTCCGAAGGAGAACAGGAATAGTGCGAACAGTGCGATGAGGAAGCTGATTGGGTTGATGGAGCCTATGACGTATAATGACAAGGCTATTAATGGTCCTACGTAGATGAAGGCTCTGATTCCCCCTCCTATTGAGCGTCCCAAAACCAGTTGTCTCCTGGAAACCGGCAGGCTGAGGAGGTATTCGAAGACGCCGTGTTCCGCTTCTTCGTAGATGTCGAAGCCGATGAATATTGCGGCGGAGTACAGTGTCATAATGGAGAGTCCGCCGACGTAATAGCGGAAGTAGTCGGGGACCTCGTTCACGTTGATCATGCGTGAGGCGATGAGTCCGAAAAGAGCGATTTGTGATATGAACCAGATGGCGCGCATGATGATTAGGAACTTGTACTGGAAGAATATGCGGATGTCTCTCTCCACAACGAGGAAGACCTTATTCGTTACTTGTCACTCTCCGCCCGTTTGAGCCTCCTCTATGGTTAGGCCCGTGTAGTGGGCGAACACGTCGTCGAGGCTCGGCTCGCTCATGCGTATCGACGTTATTGGCACGTCGTTTTTCATGAAGAGGTTCATTATTCGGGGAACAACCTCCTCAACCTTGTTCAGGTACAGGCGCAGGTTCGTGGGTTTGACCTGTTTGATGTTCACGACCTGTTTTAGGCATTTGAGTTCTTCAACGACTTCAGTCGTCGCGTCTTTTTCGAGTTGAACATCAACGATGTCGCCGCCAACTATGCTGTCCTTTAGCTTTTTGGGCGTGTCGCACACGAGCAACTTGCCTCTGTGCATTATTCCCACGCGGTCTGAGAGCTGGTCTGCTTCGTAGAGCTCGTTCGTGGCTAGGATGATCGTGGTTCCTTCGTTGCGAAGTTGGAGGAGCATGTTCCAGATCTTGTGTTTTCCCACGATGTCGATTTGGGCGGTCGGTTCGTCGACGATGGCTATCTTGGGTCTTTGTATGAGAACCTTGGCGATTTCAGCCCGTTTCCGCATTCCGCCTGAAAGCGAGTGGATGTTCTTGTGTCTTGCGTCCCACATGTCCACCGCCTCCAGCACTTCCTTAACCCTCCGCTTGCGCTCCTGAGTTGACAATCCGCAGACTTTGGCGTGCCAGTTCACGATATCCCAGGTTGTGCTGACCCACAGCATTTTTGGCTCCTGAAACGCTATGCCTAGGAGTCCGCGTACCTTGTCGGGGTTTTTGCGCACGTCGTATGGACCGGCGAGGACAGTTCCTTCGGTGGGTCTGATGACGGTTGCGAGCACGAGAATGGTGGTTGTTTTGCCTGCTCCGTTCGGACCTAGAAGCCCGAGGATTTCTCCTTCTTCGATGTCTAGGTTCAGATGGTCAACTGCGACTAGGTTGCCAAACTTCTTTGTGAGGTTTTCAAATCGGATCACTGGCGGCATTGATGCACCAGGGTTGTTCTGAAGCAGATAGAGTAAATGGAGCTGTTAGATAAAACTAGCGCCTATATCTCAGCTGCCGGTTCTGGTGATTTTTCTGATGAGGTTATGGTCGAATGTCCTCGGTTAATTGCAGCGACATCGTCATGCTCATGCTGACGCTCGTTGACATGGCGGATACAGTTATCTGCATGCTCACGTGATACTCGATTTGGCGACAAGTCCCCGCCTCCAAGTATCCGTATCCGCTCATGCCGCCCTGCACGGTCATAGTCGTAGTTCCTAAGGAGCCGAAGTCGCCGATAAGTAAGGCTGATGTCTCGAGCCTGAAGGCGTTGTAGGTGCCAGCGGGCACCGTGATGTCTTTGACCTCGCCTATTCGGTAGAACGCGAGGCCTGTGAACGAGAACTGGTCGGTTTGAACTTGAATGGGGATTTGAAAGTTGTCTCCTACCTTCATCTGGTCCTTTTGGAAATACAGCCCGAAGCCGGGCATTCCCGTTAACGAACCGTATGTTTGCTCGAACTGGGCTGGCAAATCTTCGTATTCAAGTATGTATCCTGTCTTGTTCATTTTCACCGTGAAAGAATATTCCATGCCCTGAACGTTTGTTGTTTCGCGTAGAGTGTAGTTCTCTCCGTCGAAATCGATTACTTCCATCATCATGGTTCCCGTCTGCGTTACGGTTTGACCCATGGCTTTTACGCTCATGCTGTATTCATAGGTCATTTTTTCTCCGACGCTGTAGTCCAGCCCAACAGCTACAGACGCAGCTTCGCCCTTCGGCAATAGATACGCAAGAGTAAAAGCCGACACTAATGCTACTACGGCAATCAATCCCAAGAGGAAGTAAAAGCGCCTTCCTCCTAGTCTTCTGGGCGGCTGAATAGATGCGGACGAAACAGGCTGACTTTCCGGCGGAGGTTGAGCTTCGTTCAATCGGATCATAAAACTTTCCCTTCTCTCCAATCATGACTCTTAGCACTGCGTATTTATACTTTGTTACAACTTGTCGTTTAACGACCCGTTAAGAATGTAAATCATGCCGTATGCATTAGGGTTTTTTTCAATCACGGAAACTTTATACAGTCAACGGTGCGTAACATCAATAGATGACGTATCGGTGTGTCTGAGGCAGACGCAAGTGACGTACGAGACGACACTAAACGACGGTGCTCCAAAACGAACATCCGCTGCAGTCTTCGCCATTTTCCTTTTCTCAATTCTACTTTCGTTCCTCGTTGCTCCTGTTGCTCTTTCGTTTTCTCAGTCTTCTGAGCAAGACAACGTTGTGGGGGTGAAGGCTGGTGATTGGATGCTGTACTGGTTCTATGTAACGGACCCTGTTATGGAGAACAAGGTGCGGGTACGCGTTCAGGTCGTGAACGTTTCAGGCACGAACATTACTTACTGGATTGTTTTTCACAAGAACGACCAACCCGAATACAACCTAACCGTGACCGGCGACATCTTTGAGTTCTTGGCCGAATACAGGTATGAGTACGGAAGAATCAATAACGCTCCCATATTCCTTCCTACAAATTTCACTGCGGCAGACTTCAACGCCGATTTCGTCAATAACACACTAACTTACAGCTACACTTCCGGTGTTTTCTGGAATTACAATGAATCAGCAAGAAGTTATGGTGGAGTCGAGAGGCAAGTGAACGTGATAAATACGACGTGGACCCACGGGTTTTATGAATATTCCATGATCTCCAGTGGAGAATGCTGCTGGGACAAGGCTACAGGCGTTCTCTTGGCCCACAGATACGTGGAATACGTGCACCCGCGCGGAGACACTGAAAACAAGAGTCTAACATTGCAAGCTGACGAGTACATGAAGATTGTTGACACAAACCTGTGGTATGTCTCCCATCCATCAAATACTCAACTGCCCAAGATAGTGGCCCTGGGCACAATTCTGTTCGGTCTCGCGGTGTTACCCGTTGCATTCAGAACTCAGGGAAAGGGCAAGAAACGGGAAGCGGAAGAATGAAACCCGCATGAAAGGCAGCCATCTGCACACTTGCCGTTGCTGCAATCCTCATTTTCCCTGCTACGTTCAATCCAGCTGGAGCGTTCTTTGGCGCTTCACAGTGGTATGAGCCTTGGACGAGTTATCATGATTACTATGGGGAGCTTGGTGGACCCGGAAACGTGTCTAGTTGCATCACTTTGAATGCCGTAGACGGGTCAGGGCATATTGTGAAAGCATGTCTGTCTGCCTCGGTTTACGATTACATCTACGCCGCGCCCGTAGGTGATATGGTTGACTTTCGAATTGGATTCGTCTTCCAATGTGCAGCGCCTGATGGAGACACCGCAATTACTTCAGTTGATAGTATGGTCATGTACGTATCCAAAGACTCAGATGGCGTTGGCTTGGACAAGCAGAGAATAGACTTCTACTCTAGTGCCACTTCGAATGGGACCTCACAGGGCCTTAGATTGAATAAGATTGCTGAGGGAGAACCTGACTACCTAGATTGGCGCTGGGAATGGGCTGCAAAGACTTTCAACTATGCTCTCATAGCCGGGCAGTTCATTTCGGGTACTATACCGGTCGGCGACATACTCATGGAATTACTTGGTTGGGGAATATCATGGTATCCTCAAGGAGAAGATCAGATAAACGCAAGTCGTCTCGGTACGACAGCTGAAAGTTATTGGTGGAACCCCCATGGCTTTCCACTAAATGAACAGATACTATAACAGTCTTCTTTCGATACCGTGCGGTGGTATCAGGATCACGTTGAGCCTTCTACATTCTACGGTGTAAAGGTTACTGCTTTAGCCAATCTGTCCAATGACGCGCAGTTACGGTTCGGGGTCAGAGGGTTCGTGCTCGGTCCTATCTATCTCAAAATCTACAACGAACACTATATTCCTGGTGGTGGTTGTCCTTATGTGTATACGTGGAATGGTCAACATTATGTGATGGACAACAATCTCTTGCCTGCTTCTGAGGTCAGCAATGGAGTTGATGTTGAAGACTATTACCGACTTGAGCAACCGCTTGTGCCAAACTACCACGGCACATCATTCTCTCTGTACTCTCTGCAGATCCGAGAGTTTGAACACGAACGTGACTCCCTAGATCAAGCCAAGCTGATGGCAGTAGACCATAAATCAGACGTAGACATAGCCATAACCAAAGACGGAGAAATTCTAACCTATAAGAACCCGTCTCCTCCGCTATCCTGTGTTGACAATAACGGAGCCTCGAGATTAAACGAGATTTCTTCCATGAACGGAAATATTTCAGACCCGACGACGTACTTTGAGGGGCACCGTGGCGATTATCTCGTCCTCAATTTCGGAAACACTACGGCGGAGAATGCCAAACTAATCCTAAGAGACGACTACAAATGCGACGAAGTATGCATAGAAGTCCAGATTCTGAACCAATTGGGCGATTGGCAAACAACCGATGCCCTCAACCCACGAAATTACTGGGCAGTCGAAGTCGTGAACTTGACCGCTCATATTAATAGAAACGGGAGTGACTTCACGGTCAGACTTCTCTGGACAGCAACGCACAGACTAGACTACCTGGGACTTGACACATCACCGCAAGATGATTTTGAACTCCATTACGCCACACTGGCCTCAGCAATTCATTCATCAGAAGGCAACGTAAGATGGAAACTGCTAGAAAACGATCAAGTCTATGCCCAACTGATACCAGGACAACAAATCCAACTAACATTCGTCCTACTTAACAACCAGAACGAAGAAAGGACGTTTATACTCTACACAGAAGGACACTACGTTCCAATCGAAACATAACACTCTCAAGCCAAACCCCATTTTCACGCCGCATCAGAGAAAAAGCCACATTTCCCAAATATCAGAATTGGAAGCCATAGCCAATCCAAGGATTAAATCTATTAGCTACATATGCGGATGATTGAGCATTCATATTTCCGACTAAACGAGGTTAAGAAGTGCTGGATTTCCTCAGATCATGCTTGGCAGTCCTTTCTTCCAGATGGAAAATCATCGTCATCTTCAACCTGCTTTTCTTCGGGTGTCTCCTAGTCTTTCTTCTAATCTCGATGTTCGTCTTTCCACAAACTTCGTCGTACGCACAGCCAGCCCCTCAAAGACCCGTTGACAGCACCGGCTGGTTTTCACTCGGCCTCAACATACTTCTCGGGAACCTCATAGTCAGCTTCGTATTCGTAATCCTACCAGGAACCCTCTTGTTTCCACTATCGATGGTTGACCCACTCTACAACGCAGCAGTATGGGGAGCACTCTCCTATTCCCTAGGAGACATCCAATTCTTCACTATCCTCCCAACCTTCATACTCGAAGGAGAAGCCCTCATCCTCTCAGCCACCGCGGCGACAATCCTCGGCTGCGCCTGGCTCAAACCAGACTGGGTACACCCCGACGAACACATGCCCAGACTTGACTCATTCTCCGAAGCGTTACACGAGGAAGCATTGAAAATCTACTTCATAGTCATACTGCTCCTACTCACCGCGGCCACAGTGGAAACCGGCACAATATTCCTAGCCACCTAGCCTCAACCCAGCAAAGATACCGTCATCCCTCGTGGGATTACCATTTTCTCAGAGATGACTAAGGGCAAATACTAGTGCAGGGTCAACCTCAGTTTCAAGCTATTTATAGAGGGGTATTAACTCCGCAGAGCGTAACAGAACAGAAACCCACTACCCTTTCAACGTCAGCGCTTTTTGTTGTTTAACAAAGCAGAACCACAGCCCAACAAACCCCCACTGTTTGTCGGACAAAACTTTTCCAAGCCAAGACAACAGACCAACAGAAACGGCTTCTTGCTGAACAAAAGCTATCGTCGCACCAAATCATAAGCCGCCTTCTCAGCCTTATCAATCACAGCACGCTCATCCAAAGTCTTCACTTGCCTGTTCTCCATAAGGATTCTTCCATCGACAACAACCATGTCCACATCGCTTCCATGCACAGCATAAAGAATACTCGCATAAACGCTGTGTAACGGTCTCAAGTGAGGTTTGGACAGATCGACAAGAATTATGTCTGCTTTTTCCAAATTAATCATTAATGCAGATAGAAGACTAACGATAAAAAGACTCCTGAAACAGCCCTGGAACAAAGTAGGGAGGATTAGAGGGTCAGCGATTTTGATTCTTCGATCTTTTTGAGAAGAGGCCGAAGCGTCGAGTGATGGACGTCGTCTTCGCCCAAACCTCCCTTCGGCAGTCCCGGCGTGCCAATCTTTCTGCATATGAAGTTGAGCGAGTCTTCAGTGAAGTTCAGCAGGTTCTGCCCGTCTGTTGTTAGATTGTAGATTTTCCTAGGTCTTTCGTTCTCCATGTTCCACGCGCTCTTCACGAACCCCTTCTTCTCCAGCAGGTTCAACAGTGGGTAAATGGTGCTTGGACCGAAATAGACTCCGAAGCTTCTACGGATTTTTGTGATTATTTGATATCCGTGCATGGGCTGTGAACTCAGGAACTGCAGTACGATCAGGTCTAGGAGTCCTTTCATCAACTTGACCTGAACTTCCTTCGAGTTGTTCATCCTTTTTCCACCCGTATTTGTGTTCGACACATCTACAATATGTCCTCTTTAGGACATATCTCAAGACTCTATAGAGCCTAAACGAAAATATAAAGGTTCATGCTTACTCTAAACATAAAGAAGCATAACAAAGCATACCGGAATATTCAGTTTTCTACATAATCTAAATAAGCCAAAACATGAACCAGTTCAACACAGAACACGTTCAGAGCGTGAAAAATTGACAGAGAACTTCAGAAAAGAAATTGTTCAACGCATAACCAGAAACCTGCTCGATATCCAAATAATGCGCCTCATCCAAGCGCAGCCGATGTGGGGATACCGCATAAAAAAGCAGGTGGAATCAAAGTATGAGGTTAGACTGCGACACGGCGCACTCTATCCACTGCTCAACAGCCTCGAGCACAAAGGCTTCCTTGCCAGCCGAAAACAGCAACAGGGAGGACGCACGAGAAAGGTCTACGCCATAACCCATGACGGCGAACAGTACGTCGAAACGTACAACAGCATACTAAAAGAACAAATACAAAGACAAGACATAGCTAACTAACATGAATCCCACGTCCACCCCGAAACCTTCCAGACAGTCTCCAAGAGACACGAAGTCGACGGCCAAAGGTCAGAAGATAAGAAGCATCCTCATCAAGAAAAGCGACGAAGCATTAACCCGTGCCAAACAAGAGATTCTGTCCGAAAAGATCCAGTCAAAGGAAGCGCTAACTGCTCTAGAATACTACGTTGAAAACTGGAAGGAGGCCATTCATCCCGGACTGATGAATTTTGCGGCTGAAGCAGTGGGCGGAGACTCGGGGAAGATCCTTGACCTGCAAGTATGTATGCTGCTTTTCTCTGCGGCTGTAGACTTGCATGACGACATAATCGACAACTCCTCCGAAAAATACGGCGTGCCCACCGTTTTCGGAAAGTATGGAAGAGACACGGCGATCCTGCTTGGAAACGGCTTCATGATAGAAGGATTTGCCTCCCTGCAAAAAGCCATGGAGAGATTCTCGCCAGAAGTGAAAAAAGAGATTTTCAAGACCGTTAAATCCGCGCTGTTCGAGGTTGGCGACGCTCACGCCCTTGAACTCAGCCTAAAAGGCAGATGGGATGCGGACCCTGAAGAGTATCTTCGCGTCTTGGAGAAGAAAGGCGCCATCATACAAGCAGAGGCGAAACTGGCTGCGCTCGCTTCGGGCGCAGATAGGCAACAGGTAGCAGCCTTGGCTCGCTACGGGAGAGTGTTGGGTTTTCTGGGTACTTTGCGGGAGGATTTTGTGGACACGTTTGAAATGTCTGAGATGCTTCACAGAATTCGGGACGAATGTTTACCAATTCCAGTCATGTACGCGCTGCGAGACGAGGAAGCCAAAGTGAAGATTCAGGCAACTTTGTCGAAGAGGAAAATAGATGAAAAAGACTTGTGGGAGACCATCGACGTCATCTTTCAGACAGAAGGAGTCAAGAGGCTAAAGAAGAAAATGTCCTACGCCATAAAGGAGGCTACTGATTCGATATCGGTTCTTCGAGAAGTAGATGCGAAGCTTTTCCTTGACGGTCTAGTCAAGTCGATGTTGGAAGACCTGTAGCTGAATGTGCCTATGGAATGGGGTATGTTCGAACAGGAATCTTACGATGTCTTGCCTTCATATTTCTCCCCAGTTATTCTACTGGGGTTAACGAATACTTAAGTCTTGTTGTTCTACACGAATACACAAATCTTGCGTATTGATTCGTGAAGCAAAGATTTTATCTAATTCCAAGACAAAGAACTAAATTGAAAAGGACTTATGACGAATTGTCCACAGCAGAAAATCGTCCGCCGAAGTTCCATTTGTCAGCGTTCGCCATAATCATAAGCACGTTCACGTGGTTCAGTCTGATAAGCGTCGTGTTCACGGACACGATTAACGGACTCGGGCTTCCACCCTTCGAAACTTTCACGATCTTGTCCCTTTATTACATCGGGACGATCGCTTCAGCCTTTCTCGGTGCGACAGCCAAGAGTTCTCGTGGGGCGTTGCTTAAGTTTTGGATGCTTCTGGGTACTGTCTCTTCGTTGCTTCTGCTGTTTATTGATGTTGCCATGCCTTTGAGCGCTTTTCTAGTGGCCGTTTCACTTGGGTTTTCGATCGGGTTGGGCTTGCCGTCCTCGCTGGCGTACTTTACGGATTCGATAAGGGTTGAAAATCGGGGACTGTTGGGTGGAGTTGCTTATGGGCTGGTCAGTGCTGCCGTTGTGACTCTTGCGCTTTTGATAGGTGTAGTGGACTTTGCTACGGTCGTTTTCTTGCTTGCTCTCGTCAGGGGACTCGGTTTGGTCTTGTTTCTTTTGTTCGAGAAGAAGACAGAGGAAGCTGCGGAAGTGTTGAAGGCTCCGTCTTACACATCGATTTTGGGCGGGAAAACTTTGGCGTTGTATTTTGTGCCTTGGCTCATGTTCTGTCTTATCAACTGGATGGAGATGCCCGTTGTTGAAGGTCAGTTTCCCTATGAACTTCTGGTTTTGTCTGGCGTCGTTGAGGTTGCCATCGCTGGAGTGTCAGCGCCGATAAGCGGGTATTTCAGCGATAAGATCGGTCGTAAACGTGTCATCGTGACGGGGTTTGTTGTTCTTGGTGTGGGTTACGCTGCTCTGGGGCTTTTTCCTCAGGGAATCATCGCTCAGTACTCGTACATAGTGTTGGACGGTGTTGCATGGGGGATTTTTGCATCTGTCTTCTTCATGATTCTGTGGGGGGATGTGGCGGAGGACGCGCAGAAGGAGAGGTTCTACTTCGTAGGGGGCTTTCCGTACTTGTTGGCGCAGTTTCTGGCTATGTTGAGTCAGCCTTACTTCCGGTTTATTCAGCCGAATGCGGCTTTTTCTCTGGCCAGCTTTTTCCTGTTCTTCGCTGTGCTGCCGCTTTTGTATGCGCCTGAGCCTTTGCCTGAGAGGAGGCTTAAGGAGAGGGAGATGAAGGAGTACATCGAGAGGGCGAAGAAGGCTAAGGAAAAATACACTTAAGAATGAGCGTTTGTCTTTCTCTCGGAAGGGAACGTGCATGTTCTTCCACATCATGTTGACGACTCAGTGTAATCTTGAGTGCAGGTACTGTTTCGGCGAAGCAGTGGACGACTTTGATGCTGATTTTAACGATATTGACGTGGAGTATTCGTTGCCCAAAAAGATAAACTATGGAATTGACTCGTTGGCGAGGTTCTGCGGTCGAGACTCTGATTGTGTTTTGACTTTTTACGGTGGAGAACCTTTGCTCTGCGTTGACGCGATCGAGCGTGTTATGGACGCTGTGAAGGCTAAGCATTTTATGGTTCAGACGAATGGGTTGCTTCTGGATAGGCTGGAGCCGGAATATGTTAACCGTTTTCACACGATTCTAGTTTCGCTCGATGGAGACGAGGCGTTGACGGATTATTACCGTGGACGTGGCACTTTCAGAAAGGTCGTCAACAATCTGAAGGGTATCTTGCAGAATGGTTTTTGCGGCGAGTTGATAGCCCGAATGACGGTTATGGAGCAAACCGACATCTACAAGCAGGTGAGATGGCTTGTTGAGAACGAGGAATTTCCGTTTTCTTCAGTGCACTGGCAGCTGAACGCGGGTTTCTGGGGAAACGACTTTGCTAAGAGAGATTTCAAACGCTGGTCTCAAGAGAGCTACAATCCAGGAATACGCAAGCTAGCCAAGTCTTGGGTGGATCACATGGAAGAAAAAGGCGCGGTGTTGCGCCTTTATCCGCTATTGGGCATTGCGAGTTCGCTGCTGTTCGGCGAGGAAAAGAACTTCATGCGTTGCGGAGGCGGATGGATGAACTATGCAATACAGACAGACGGTTACATCGTTCCGTGTCCGACGATGTGGGGGATGAAAGACTACTATCTGGGTCACATCAGCAGTGCGAACCCGTTGGAGCTTAGGAAGGTTTTTGTTAAGGAGCCTTGCGCGGACTGCGACCTTTCGAACATGTGTGGAGGCAGGTGCTTGTACGCGAACGTGACTAAACGCTGGAGTCCAGAGGCTTACAGCCTAGTCTGTGATACAGTGAGGAGTCTGGTTTCGTCGGTTTCCGAGCAGATGCCACGAGTACAGGGGCTGATTGACAGGGGAAGGGTTGGGCTTCGAGACTTTGAATACATGAAGTATAATGGCGCTGAGATAATACCCTGATCTTTAGGTTGTGCGTTTTTGCTCTCTGCGGTAATGGCTTGGTGCTGGAAGCTTGACGTGTCTGGTTTCTGTTGGTCTGTTGTCTTGGCTTGGAAAAGTTTTGTCCGACAAACAGTGGGGGTTTGTTGGGCTGTGGTTCTGCTTTGTTAAACAACAAAAAGCGCTGACGTTGAAAGGGTAGTGGGTTTCTGTTCTGTTACGCTCTGCGGAGTTAATACCCCTCTATAAATAGCTTGAAACTGAGGTTGGCTCTGCGCTAGAATTTGCCTTCGCTTGTGGCGTGCGTTATTTTCTGCAGAAGATGAGGTGCTCCATCGGGTATTCTAGGCCGTGTTTCTTAATGCCCTGCAAGTGCTCGTTGATGAACCCGGGGTCAACGTGCCACTCCTTCAGCTTCCTCATCGCTGCACTGAAGCTCCTGAATTTCACGTTTGTCTCGAAATACTTGACCGTTATGTCTCTGAACCCTGTTTTGTGCAAGAGAGCGGCAACTTCGTCTGAAAACGGCGAAACCCACTCCGGCTTAGGCAAAGATGTCTCCTGACAGTGCATGTTAGCCTCTATCATCAGCTTCTGGGCATTGTTCTCGAACGCTTGAATCAACTCCCCATGCACCATCTGCCCACCAATCTTCAAGACTCTGTGGAATTCTCTGAGAGCCATTTCAAGACCGTCCCTGTCGAGCTCGCAGAGTGTCTCGTTGGAAACGATGAGATCGACACTTTCGTCCGCGACGGCATCCATGCTTCTTACGTCTGCGTTTATGGGCGTTATCAGTTGCTCAAGCTTCTCCTTTCGGAGACGTGTCTTCAAAATGTCCAAGTGTCCCTTGTAAGGACCTGTAGAGAGATCAACTGCTATAACTCTGAAACATGGTTTGATCTGCATTACCTTTCTGACAAAGGGCACTGTCAACTGTCCACTTCCACATCCGGCCTCGAGAATAGTCGACACTTTTTCGAAATTCAAATTTCCAACTAGGAAAACAGCCAACTGCTCATACATCATATTAACAGTTTTCTTCAACCCAGTCAAACCAATACAGCGTTAGCTGGCCTAACTCATTTTTCTTTCCCCAATTTTCACAGCTGCATGAAGCGCCTGCTTGCGTTGTTTGTCCCACTGAGGGCCATATCGGATTATTGTCGTGAGAGGATTGTGCGATAACTGTTTCCATCGATAACGGTTGCGAGATGATCCCGTGAAAAGACGGTCTTTCTGAATGAGTTATTGGCTTGGTTTGGTGTTGGTTTGAAATGCTTGGCTGTCTCTGTCGAAGGCGAGGTATGTGGTGACGTTGGTTGTGTCTATGCCTTTCCAGTTGTAAGTGCTTCCTGCGGAGACGAGTTCAGTCGTGGACAAATCTATGTTGTAGCCGCTGTATTGGGGGTTGTTTTCGAAGAACGCGCCGATTAGAGTAATTGTTTCCGCCGACGGGTTCAATGCGCTGTAGATGTTTGGGCTTCGGTCAGTGTAGAACACTCCACCTAGTACCGTGAGTTTCGAAATCATGCGGTTCTTTATCAGCACGTTTGGAACGTTCCCGCCCGGTCCGTTTTCCACCCACAAATCCGTCAACTCCACAATGGGCAGGAGCGCGCCTTCTCCAGTTCCTCCCTCCACGATTAGGTTGGCTTCTAGCTCTTCGCTCCACATCGTCTTGCTCGACAACAGACAGTTCGCCAATTTCAACTCTGCGATGTTCTTTGCGTACACGTCTGCTTTCCTGTGGAAACCCATGAGAACATGAATAAGGTTTATCTGACCTCCCGTCTTGTAGCCGTCGCCGGGCTCGCCTATCTTGACACCATATTCTGTAATTGCGTCTGGAGTGTCGTTGGCTTTTCTCCCGTCTACCCACGTGTTAAATATGAAGCTGTCTTCGCAGCCTGTCAAGTCTATGTTTGCGAGGGTGGCGCCCCAAACCTTGGAATTGCGAATCTGATAAACCGGAACCCAGCTCGGCGTATGCATTGCATCAATACCTTTCTGCGCTAGGCCGTTGCCGTTCACGAACACACCATCAAAATGCGTATACCGCACGTTGCGTATGTCAAAGACCGCCGACATCGGTTCGACGGCAACTATTTCTGCGCCGTCGCCTATCACGTAGAAGTCTTCTTTTGTTGGCACAATAGGTTTCGTAACGTTGAAGCGCTGATTTTTCAGGTACAGGCAAGAATACCCTGCGTTGAAGGCATCTTGAATGTTCTCGTATCTTTCTCCGGTTCCGACAACGATGTCCGCTGTGAGGGAACCTGTTCGGTGATGGTTCGCCGAATTGTCGGTAGCCTTCCCGCATCCATCCGTCGAAATCTTGGAAAAACGAGAATCCAGTTGCAGGTACGTTATTAGCTGTGTAGTCTGAGACGGGCGCAGAGTCATCGACAAGCAGCAACGCGAGTAAGATCACCGCGACAATGAACGCGAAAGAGCGCAGTGTCTGCCTAGTATGCGTTGCCAAAGCCTTCTCCGAAAAAAGACACGAACCCAACAGGTTATTTCAGCGATGTTTCAAACGCGATATAAGGCAACGGAACAGACCTCTCCGTCCACGGACAAGACTACGCTGCAGATGCCAAAATGTTAATCTGCCTTTCCAGACCACTCTGAAGCGGGTGAAAGGCGTGTCCGTTACTCTGCGTGATGCACAACATCTTTGTTGGAAGAATTTCCGTAAGATTAACGATAAGCTGGACCCTGAAAGGGGGAAGGGCTGGACGCCCTTCGTGATGGTTACCGACTTGCTGGAGGAGGCTGGCGAAGTGGCTTCTGTAGTGAAGGGTTTGGAAGGGTTTAAGCCTCCTGAAAAGCCCAAGACGAAGGAAATGCTCGCCACCGAGCTCTCAGACCTTCTCTACATCATCTTCGTGCTCGCAGAACACTACGGCATCGAGCTGGAAGAGGCTTTTCTGCAAACCGTGAACGACTACGTCTTAAGATTCATAAAATAGCATCTATCTGCTTTTTGTTCCTGAAACCAGGTAGAGCGCCGGGTATTTCATTCCGTGTTTGTCTATTAGCTTGCCTAGACTCTTCTCAACATCCGCGTCGCACCACACCTGCGCATGGCTCAGATGCTGCTTTGCAAGGTCCGGCGAGAACCAGATGTCCGTCTCGACGTTTTCCACGCGAACCCTGACGAGTTTAGCCTCCTTCATGGCTTCGGCGACTTCGTGCGGTTCGAAAAGGTGGTCTCCGCTTTCCCTATGAAGCCTGATGTACGCTTCTTCAGCCTCGTTCCTCGGTTCAGTGCACAGTTCGATTATGCTGACTCTTCCCTTTTCTTTGGCGATTCGAGCCATCTCCCCGACGACCCTTGCCATATCTTTAGACTGTTTCAGCTCTTCGAGAAACCGATAGCTCGCCACGACATCCGCAAACCCGTCAGGCACGACACGTCCGAGACCAATCGCATCAGCACGAATGAAGCTGACGTTTTTCACGTAGCCATGCCTTTTCAGACGGTCCTTGAACTCTTCCAGATACTCGTCAGTGACGTCGATAGCGACCACTTTTCCTTGTTCTCCAACAGTCCTTGACAGCGCAGCAGTGAAACCGCCTTGTCCACAACCAACGTCAACCACGGTCATGTTCTTGCGTGCGCCGGCTTTTCGTGCAAGCATCATCTTCAGGTTCATGATGGCGTCTTCGAGCTCGGCGGCGTCGTTAATGCGCCAACTCATCGACTTTCGCCCTACGCGCTCTCAGCGATCAGTTTCTTCACTCTTCGTTCTATCTCGTCCCTGATTTCCCTGACTTTCTCTACTGGTTTGCCTTTCGGGTCTTCTAGTTTCCAGTCAACCACCTTATCGAGCAACGGTGCTGGACAGAATCCTCGTGGGTCACATCCCATCACGATTATCACGTCTGCCTCCCGAACCATCTGGTCAGCAACCAGTTTCGGCTTGTTTCCCGATATGTCGATTCCCTTCTCCCGCATGACTTGAACCACGATCGGATTAACTTCTTTAGCCGGCATGGTTCCACCGCTCGTAGCTTCGATCTTGCCCGTTCCATAGCGTTTCGCAAAGCCTTCGGCCATCTGGCTTCTGCCAGCATTCTCAACGCAAACGAAAAGTATCTTCTTCATTTTCCAACCCCTCTAAACGATTCTTTCTTCTTTATTAGGACAAGGTCAAAGTTTTTCCGGTCTGAACGGCTGGCAATGGCCTTCTTCAATGATCTTTGTCAGATCAATTAGCATATCCTGCGCTTCGCTTATCAATTCTTCGTTTTTCTGATCTGCGGCTTGAAAGTCGTTTATATAAGCCTCGATCTGCATTTTCAACGATAACAGGTCAACCTTGCTTTCCGCTCGTTTAGCATCTCGGTATTTCGCGCGTATTTTTTCAAAGCGTGTTTCCACGAAAGAGGTCTTCTCCTTTACAGTTTCCTTGGTTGTATCTCTTTCATTGCTGCAATAACATTCATTTTGACTACCCTTGTTTTCCCAGTTTCTTCCTTTCAGTATCTACTTTTCTTTTCAGCACTTCAAAGTATTCTTGGGCCGTTAGTAGGTTCTGACGGTCACTGTCGAAGTTTTTCAGCTTTATTATCACAAACCACCCTTCACCGTAGGGATCTTTGTTCACTAACTCAGGGGTCTCACTTAACCTTTCGTTCACTCTTTCAATGGTGCCGCTAACAGGCGATATGAGGTCGAGCACTGTTTTTACGGACTCAAAAGAAGAGACTTCGTCAAACTGCTCAACCTCCATGCCAACATCGTTGAACTTGACGAAGATGACGTCAGTTGCCATATTCTGCAAGAAGTCTGTAATTCCGATTTTCGCTGTATTGCCTTCAACTTTCGCCCAACAGTCATTTTCGTTATAGAACCGGTCTTTCGGGACATGAAAGGTCCACTTATCCACTTTGATTTGATGCGAATCTTCGGTCACTTTAATCCACCTTCGCACAACTTGCTTACCAAAACGGCAGTCTCTTCAGCGATCTTCTCGGCCAGTTTCTCACCCTCTTGTCCTATATCTGATGCTGTGTTGGGTTTCAGATTATAAGTTTGAGCGCTCTGTGGAACGAAAATTCTACCTCTGATTCGTGCTCCAGCTTTTGCGACGATTTTTGTTGCGCATCGCTCTGCGCATCCGTCAATCGTGACTACCGGGTATTTTTTGATCAGTTCGGCATTGGGTTTGACATCGGCGACTAGAGGTGGAATGCAAACCAAGAGCGTATTGTCTGGTCTCAACTTTTCAGTTACTATAAACGCTGTTGTGCGAGCCACCGAACCTAGGGCTTTGTCCATTCCAGCACAAGCAATAATGGCCACCTTGGGTTTCTCAACCGATTGAGAACTTACTTGTTGACTTTCTTGCAAAGAACTTCATCCACCTTTTTTTCTATTTCTTCGGCAACTTTCATTGCTAACTGCATTTCTTGAGCGTCAAGCTTCTCTCTCGACTTGGCTTTCAGTTCAGGGTGGTTTTTCATGATTTCGGAAACTACAATGGTTGCTACTGGTTTCCCACTGAATTTCGTCGTTCCTAATTCAGCGCATTTCTTGCTGCAACCATCTACGGCGATCGTTGGAAAGACCCTTGCGAAAGCTCGTTCGTCTTCTCCGCCAGCAAGGAACAGAGGCAAACACAATGTTACTGTCTCGTCTGGCTTAAGCTTCTCTAGAACCAGACGCGTGGCTACGCGAGAAATCGTGCCTTCCGGAAACTCTTCTCCGCTACAACAGATTATCCCAACTTTATCCTTCGAAAGCGCCATTATCATTTCTCCTCACGTAGAATCTCGTCAACCTTCTCTGAGAGATCCTCAGCAATGATCTCGGCAAGCTTGTCTCCCTGGTCGTTCAATTCTATCACCCCGTCAGGCTTCAGAGATCTGTTCTTTCGTAAAACATCAGTAATGATTATGTTGTGTGCTAGTTTTCCCATGGACATTTCAATGTTCTTTTTTGAGCATTGGGCAGGACAGCCGTCTATTGCGATGCATGGATTTTTCCTCACAAGCTTCAATGCATCCTGGTCTCCTGTGGTCAGCAGTGCCAAGCACACAGTTCTCGTCTTTTCTGGTTTCATTCTTTCAATTACCTTGTATGTTGCCACTCGGCCAACAGTGCCTAGGCTTTTGCCTATTCCACTACAGGGTACTATTACGACTTTGCGGTTTTCCATTGTTCAGAATTCTCCCTAATCTTCTTGATTGTGTCTAGAACTTCGGGTTTTGATGGAAAGCCAAGCGCCTCGGGCGCACACACCACGCGGCATGATCGACAAAAAACTACGCAGTTTTCTGGGTGCGCGACGATCAGTTTCTTTTCTTTTTCATCGATACCGAAAACTCCGTGTGGGCAGAACTTGAGACATTGCGGGTCACCTTCGCAGAAATTGCACTTAGTGTAGTCGACCACCGGGCGCCAGGGTATCTTGTTTCTCGGCACTCCCATGTACGTTTCTTCTGTCACTTTGCTGTTTCCTCCAGAGTCTTCTTGACTAATGCAAGGGCTTCTTGTGTCGTCATGTTTCTAGCGTCGATCGGAATTAAGTCCTTGTTGACATCAAGACCAGCGTTGGCAAAGGAGTCCTTGAACAGTTTTCTCTGCATTATAGGAGCGCAGCCAGCAACTAGGTATTTGCGGTCTTTCTTCAGAAATTCGGCGAGGAATCGTTCGCCGTCTTCGTCGCATAACATCGGATGTATGAAGGCGTATTCGACTGGGTACTCTGCTCGAATTATGTTTATGAAATCCCATATGTCCATCTTCGAAAAACCGGGACATTTCCCCGTGCAGACGCAGAAAATGAAGCCTATCTTTTTATTTTCCATGTGCAATTCCTCCACATGGTGGGGCGAACTTGTTTGATTGATCGACTGTTGATTTCAACTTTGACACCTGTGACGTTAATATCCAGTGGTGTTAATAGCAATATTTAAATATTGCTATGGACTTTATCTGGACCATGCATTCGAAGAGAGGCAATCAGTACAGGTTCAAAGCAAAGGTCTTCAACGCACTTTCAGATCCAGTGAGACTTGAAATACTTGAGTACCTGCGCGAGGGCGAGAAATGCGTATGCGAAATAATACCTCAGGTCGGACTAATACAGCCTGTCGTTTCTCGGCATTTGAAAATCCTTAAGGATTGCGGTCTGGTAAAACACAGAAAAATCGGCAACAGGAGACTTTACTCGGTAACGGAGCCCGGGATCTTTCAAATAACTGCTGGTGTAACACCCCACCTGATTGACGCCCTCTCTAGACGTATAATCGAAGAGATAAAGTGCTAGAAACGAAAGGTGAGAGAAAACGGAGAAAATACTAGTTGGTGTTGACGGTTCAGAGTACTCGAAAAAGGCGTTGGCAGAAGCAATCAAAATTGCAAAAAAGTTCGAGGCTGAAATAACTGTCGTGAACGTTTTTTATCCTGCACCTACACCCTCTACTCACGACTTTAGTCATAGAATTTTGGAGGATGCCAAGGTCGCCTTAGAAGACGAAAAAGTGAAGTACAAACTCATTTCGGTGACAGATACGAATCCTTCCAAGGTCATTATAGACATGGCCAGAGACGGAAAGTTTGACTTAGTCGTGATCGGAAGCAAAGGAGTGGGCGCGACTCATTCTCTGTTCTTAGGAAGCCATTGTAACAGAATATCCTGCGAATCTCCCGTGAACGTGCTTATAGTAAGGTAGTTGATGAAGAGAGGGCAGGGCATTGACAGAGGAGCAAGCGTCTGTTGAACATGAAGCATCCCTAGGTCTTTTTGAAAAATACTTGACGCTTTGGATCGCAATATGCATAGTAGCCGGCTTGTTGATCGGCAGGTTTCTGCCTCAATTTGGAGAGTTTATGGATTCTCTCAAGGTCGTCAAGCTATCCATACCAATAGGCATACTCCTGTTCTTCATGATGTACCCCACTGTTGTGGGCATACGCTTTAGCGACATAAAACAGGCTACAAGAAATCCCAAACCGTTGCTGGTTACCATAATAGCCAATTGGGTAATTGCCCCGCCATTGATGACATTCTTCGCAAACACGATTCTCGTCGGAAACCCCCAGTACATCGCAGGCGTCATACTTTTGGGCTTGTCGCCGTGCACTGCAATGGTAATGTGGTGGATGTTCCTTGCAAAAGGAGACTTGGCTCAAGGCTTGCTCAACACAACCATCAACGCTCTGCTCATGCTCTTCCTCTATGCCCCACTAGCTGGTCTATACTTGGGCGTAAGCGGCATCCCAGTGCCATGGGACTTAATAGCTGCCAGCGTTCTGATTTTCATAGCGTTGCCAGTCACGGCAGGAGCAATTTCTCGCAAAGTAATACTGGACAAAAAAGGCGAAGGCTGGTTTAACAATACGTATATCCCAAGCCTCGGAAAAATATCCATTATTGCATTGCTGACGACCCTTATAGTCTTGTTTTCGTTTGAGGGCAATATCATTCTGAATAATCCTCTCTTAGTCGCTTATCTTGCAGCGCCGAACCTATTGCACTATGCCACGATGATAACATGGACCTATCTTCTCGGCTACTTTCTTGGTTGGAAGTACGAAACTGCGATAGATACCACCCTCATAGGCAGCAGCAGCCACTTTGAGGTCGCAATCGCTGTCGCTACGACTCTCTATGGTATTGGATCAGGTGCAGCCTTGGCGACCGTCATAGGACCGTTACTCGAAGTTCCTTTAATGCTGAGCCTGGTGAAACTTGGTCTGCGAACCAGAAAACATTTCCCACGAAAAAAGCATTAATGCGCATTCCGGGAGAAGCAATTGAGAAAAGCGAATTGATTCCATGCCTTCATTGTGTAACCTGTAAAATAAAGCGTTGACATCATTGGGACGTTGTAGTCAGATAGTCCAGTATGAACAGATAGTCAAATCGTTTCTTCCAAGTTGTGCCTTCAGGAAGTCTATTACATCCTTATCTTCTAGGTGTCTGTTCCCTTTCTCGTCTCTTCGTATCGTGATGCCAGTTTCCCTCAATTTTTCTTCCTCTGGGAAGTCTAGGAAAACGTAGTATGCTTCTTGGGCTGGCATGATCAACCTCAAACATGTTAGTTCTCTTTCTGGTGAAAGGCCGTTCTGTTCTATGTTGTAAACCATCGAGTTCGGTCTAAAATTGATGGCTAAGCGTTTAAATTCTTGCCAGTTTTTGACCCTGATGAGTTTGTCCATCAATTCTTGCCTTTTTTCCGTTATTTTTGATTACTGCCTACGCGGGATTTTAGCAATGTCGTGAATTCTTCGTAGGACGGGAATTTGCCAGCCATGACAAGTTCTTCGTTGATGAACACGTAAGGTAGAGGCTTGTCGTCTGACATTAGCTTCCGTACGTATTCTGGATAATCACATTTTTTCTGGCTGATTGTATCTCTTCTCATCGTGACACTGTCTTTAAATTCCTGCGAGACTTTCTTGACAATCTCGCTGCGTTCTTCCAACATTCTTCGCAGCTTTTCCACTGCCTCGACAGAAGTTACCCGCGGGCCGGGACCACAACAGGCACCCCCAAACGGGTCGCCCTCATATATTTCTATTCTGACCTTGCGTTTTTCCATGCTCTTATCCCGACGATTCCTCTTGTATGAATTGCATCTATTGGACTTTCAAGAACTGGTTATATACGCCTTTCTTTCGGACCTCTGGCACGTTTGTTCTGGGCGAAAAAAACGAAAGGATTATGATAGTTTTCGAGCTATAAATATGATGGATTGCTGATGAAACGGGTCACACTGATCGTCCGGCAGCCCGACATAAACAAGGTCTTTCCTAATGGTTTTCAACTTTCGCTCGAAGACAACGCTTCTGTCGTCGATGTTCTCAAGGTGGCGGACGAAGAAATAAGGAAGACATGCGAAACGTTCCCGGCGAAAAAGTACAGAAGCCTGCTCCACATGGTCTATCACCCCCACGAGAACAGGTTTTACAAGCAGGTCGCCATTCAAGCCAACACGAGTTCGCAGCAGTTCCTGAACATCAGAGACAATCCAAGAATGCCATTACCGGATAAGACGACCATAATCCTGATTCCACACGGCGGCTGCATCACAGACTGGGAAGAGCCAGTCGAATAACAAGCCTAATCACTCTTTGTTGTTAAACAAAGCAGTTTCCGCACCCAACAAACCTGCAGGGCGAAAAAAGGAGAGACTGCTAGACTTTCTTGTAAACCAAGTCTTTCTCTCTGACGCGGTCGGCAACCTTCAAGCCTATGCTCTGTCCAGCCTCCGCTCTCTGAACGTTATTGTGTTCAATCTGCATCGAATCCACAGTCTGCTCAAAATCGGTCGTCGGTCCCTTAACGACTATCGTGTCTCCAACCGCTAACGGTCCGGTCAACTCGACGACGGCAACGCCGATCTTGGAGAAGAAATGAGCTATGTGTCCGACCTCAACGACGTTTTCTTCAGTCAAGGTTTCATCTCCCTACAACAAGATAATGTAGGCATTTGCATAAAAAATTTGTTAAAGAACCTGTCCTTCCAGATGAGTTGACGAGGCTTTGACGATGTTGACCCGTAAGGTTTTTCCAAGCAAACTATCGGCACTCTTCACCAAGACAGGCTTGTAGGCGACGTTGCGCCCAACCCACGAGCCGGAAAACTTACCAACTTCATTGATGAAAACTTCGCCAGTCCACCCAATCCAGCCCAGATTCTTTTCCAACGCAATCTCCTTTGCCCGTTTGGCAATGATGCCCGTTCTTCGTTTAACCTCTAGGTGTGGCACAAAATCCTTCTGCATTTCAGCCGCCGCGGTTTGCGGTCTGGCGAAAAACTTCGATACGTTCACGATGTCGGGCTTGACTTCTTCCAGCAGCCGCAACGTTCTTCCAAAAGCTTCTCTATCTTCACCCGGGAAACCACAGATGACATCTGTCGCGAGGGTGGACTCTGGAAAGCTTTCTCTGAAGGTAGCTACTATTCTTCTGAAGTCCTCGGCGGAGTAGAGCCGCCGCATGCGCTGCAGAACTTGGTCGTCGCCGCTCTGAATGGGCAGATGGAGAAACTTGAATATTTTTCCGCTCTGAAATGCTCGTAGCAAGTCGCCAAGAATGCTGTTCGCCATGTTCGGAGTCATCATTCCGACGCGAACCCTGAAGTCTCCTTCAATATCACTTAGTGCGTCGAGCAGTTCTGCGAGGTTAGTGTTCTGGTCTCTACCGTAACATGCAGTGTCTTGCGCCGTGACCCAAAACTCCCGCGCTCCTCTCGTCAAGTCCTCCTCCACTCGTTCAACAATCTCCCGAACCGGGTAACTCCTGAGGCGTCCCCTAGCGAAAACCACACTACAGTAGGCACAAGAGCCCAGACAGCCATAGCTGACCGGCACAATGCTTATCGCAGGATTCACCCGCCGTCGCGGAAGACCAAGACTGGGTTTAGCCTTCAAATTGTCTTCTGTGGCGATGACTTTTCTCCCGTTCAAAACGCCTTTGACAACCTCAACGATTCTGTCGCCAAAGGCGGGTCCCGCGACTCCATCAAACTGCACTTCGCTGGACAACCTTTCAAAATTGATCAGCGGTAGGCATCCGGCAACAACCAGCTTCTTGTTCCGCGGAACCTTCTTGAGAGCATCAATCATGCGGTTTTCTGTCGGTCCCTTAACGGCGCAAGTGTTGTAGACCACAACGTCCGCGGCCTCAACTGAACCCACCAACTCGTGCCCAGCCTCAGCTAAACAGCCAGCTAGAACTTCGCTGTCAGCCAGACTCGCGGAGCACCCAAAGCTTCTAACGAAAACCCGCATGCCAGTTCATCGCAGTATGTCAAATCGTTCAACAACGAATAAAAACATAGAGGTCGAGAGCAGCCAGAATTTAAAAGAACCTGACACAAAAACGTCGCCGCCTTAAATAGGCGAGAACGAACATGTTTAAAACATATTTGTATCATGTTACAAATCGATATACGGTAAACCGGCGCTTCTGAGTTTGCTCGGAGGGAGAATGACTTGAAGTTAATCACGCTGTATTTGCCCGAACCCTACATAAAAGCTTTGGACCAGTTGGTAACTGAGAGGTTCTATCCGAACAGGGCTGAGGCCATTCGGGTAGCCATCCGCGATTTGATAAACGACGAAGTTAACCGCTGGAAAAGGGTTGGCTAAGATGCGACCCACAGAACACGCTCTCAAATACAAGTGGCACGACGCCGCGGGCGAAGGATTCCAGCAGCTTGGCTGTCGCATACTCGTCATAGGCGTTGGTGGCGCAGGCAACAACACTGTCACGAGGCTCATGGACATGGGCACAGCGGGGGCGGAATGCATTGCGGTAAACACCGACGCTTTGCATTTGAACGCTTCAAAAGCTCATCGAAGAGTGCTGATCGGAGAAAAACTAACCAAAGGACTGGGCGTTGGAGGCGACCCGAAACTCGGCAGACAAGCCATCGAAGAGTCTAGGAAGACAGTTGAAGACCTGCTCTCGGACGTAGATATTGCATTCATAACCGCAGGGTTGGGCGGAGGAACAGGCACGGGAGGCGCACCTGTCGTGGCGGAGATTGCGAGGCGAAAAGGCGCCATCACGGTGGGTGTGGTTACCACGCCCTTCCGGATTGAAAAAGGCAGAAACCGATATGCTGCCGCTGCTCTGACTGAAATGCGCAGGCACTGCGACACCGTGGTGGTCATCGACAACAACAAGCTTATGCAGCTAGTGCCCCAGCTGCCAATCAACGAGGCTTTCAGAGTTGCCGACCAAGTCTTGGCGAACATGATTAAGGGCATTGCTGAAACGATTTCGGCTCCCAGTCTCATCAACCTTGACTTCGCAGACTTCAAAACCATCGTTAGACGAGGCGGCGTAGCTATTGTCGGAGTCGGCGAATCAGATGCTCCTAACAGGGCGGAGGAAGCCGTGAGAAAAGCACTTCGAAGTCCGCTGTTGGACGTGGACTACGCAGGAGCAACGGGAGCACTGATTCACGTGACCGGCGATGCTCACATGACAATTGAAGAGGCAAACCGCGTCGGCGAAATCGTCACAGAAATGATGGACACCAACGCTCTAGTAATATGGGGCGCACGAGTCAATCCGGAACATGATGGAAAGCTGAAGGTCACGCTTGTCATGACCGGAGTGAATTCTCCGCACATCCTAAGCGGGTTCGGAGCAATCGCGCCTCAACTCTTCAACTTGGAGCCTTATGCGGAACATGATCGACCGCTGGATGTGAAGCTGGACCTTTACCAGCTGGAACCGCTGTCTTAACCTCCTCCACTTTTCTTTGTGAAAAAGAACCATTTGGTTTCGAGTTTTGAGGTTGTGGTCAATAATCCTAGCTATGTCTGTTCTGGGGTTCCCATAGATTTTCGTTTCAACCAATAACAATAAAAGTGTCTGGTGCGAGTCTTATTTTAACATAAACCTGAAAAACCACGAGGGAAACTGGGTGCTTAAGAGGATTGCCTTCGGAGCGATGATGGCTCTTCTTCTTTTGGGCATTCTAATAACCTCAATGCCCATTGGCGCTGGTCAAGAGACCCGCGTCGTGGAGGTAGTAAACGCACAGAACGGCTCTAATTCCACATCCTTGGGAAGTGCTAGCTTGCCAGTGCCCCTCGGTGGGTATCCTTTCATGGTGAACGTCTCGTTGTTAGGTGCGGCCTACAATCTTTTCACGTATCAGGTGGCAGTGAAGTTTGACAGGACCTTAGTTCGATGTACTGCGGCGTGGATTAACGTTGACGACCCGAACTTCGTGTTCTACGACAATAGAAACGTGGTACTTGTTCCGCAAGCCGCGATAGACAATGACACTGGCGTCGTTGTCCTGGGCGCGTCCTTGATTGAGGGCTTTTCCCAGAATACTCAAGGTGGGCTTCTTTGCCAAATCAATTTCACAGCAATCGCAACAGGCGATTCGGCAATCGAAATCATACCTACGAATTATCCTCCTGACGACACGTTCTTGTGGGACACGAACCAGTCGACAATGAGTTTTTCGAGCGAAAACTTCCAGGTCACAACCGTGGCTGCCCCGACTGATCCAGTCGCGTCGTTTGATTTCACTCCCGTGAATCCTGCAGTCAATCAGACCGTGACGTTCGATGCTTCTGAGAGTTATGACCCGAACGGCGGCACGCTCCAATATTTCTGGGACTTCGGCGACGGTTTCAACCAGACAGATGAGGAAAGCAAGACATACCACAATTACACTTTGAACGGACCGTACCTCGTCAACCTGACTGTTGTCAAGAATCAGACATCACTTTCCAACACACTGATAAGAGAGATTCAGGTTGGGGGGATTCCACGTGCCAACTTCACTTACGCACCCGTCATTCTAAGTCCGTTCGAACCCGCGACGTTCAACGTCTCAGGAAGCTTCGATCCTGACGGACAAATAGTTTCCTACCGTTGGGACTTCGGCGACGGAAACGTGACGACAGTATATAATCCAATCGTAACAATAACACATTCCTTCTCCACGAAAGGCGCGTTCCGCGTGAACCTAACGGTCGTGGACAACGACAACTTACACGATTCGTTTGCTCAAGACGTTCTTGTAGGCCAACTGCCAATCGTCAGTTTCACCTTTTCTCCAACAAGCCCAAAAGCACTCGAAGTCGTGACGTTTGATGCGTCACAAAGCCATGCTGCAGAATCCAGCGATTACATAACTTCGTATGTTTGGGACTTCGATGACCTTAACATTACCACCGTGAATTCCACAGCCTCAAACCCGCAAGTGGCAAAGCATTTGTTCCCGATACCGGGAGATTACAACGTGAACCTCACGGTCTATGACAACAACGGACTCTACAACTCAAACATTCGAACCGTAACCATACAGCAAACGCGAAAAAACCCTGATTACACGCTGTACATAATCGCAGGCGCCGTTATCGTAGCCTTGATGGTCGCAGTGATCGTGTACGAAAAGAAAAGACCCCCACCGAAAAAGCGCTCAGCCAAGAAAGCTCCTTCAAAAACCCAGTCTAGCTCTTGAGCCTATCCTTGGAAATCTCTACTTGGCTTTTGACGGGAATTTTCTTCTGAGAATCAGAACCTCCCTTCTGAGCCTCGTCATAACTGGTATGGCACCGCCAACAGGCTCACATAGCCCCTTTCTTATTGCTTCAACTACTTTTTCAGAGTCCACTTTGGAGTTGACGAGTGTGTACGCAGACGCAATTTCCGGGCCATAGTGGGCGTCGCTCCCTCCAACCCGTGCGAGACCGAGACGGGATGCAATTTTCTGGCTGTTTTTCGTGGAGTACCTGAACGGGATGGCTGAAGCGTTTATCGTTTCGACAGCGTCGAATTTCCGGCTGGTGTACTTTCCCAAGCTTATCTTTAAGAAATTCGCCGGATGAGAGGCGACTGCGATGCCGCCTGCATCGTGGATTCTTTCCGTCGTTTCATCCGCGCCCAACCCTTTAGGAATCAGTTCCCGAACGTTGAGCGCCACGATGTGCCCGTTCAGGCTTGAGACCTCCACGCCTGGGATGACGAAAAAGTCCGTTTCTCTCGCTATCTTCAGAGCCCCATCGATTCTGTCATGGTCGGTCACTGCCACGCCGTCTAACCCGCGTTTTCTGGCGTAGTACACGAGTTGTTGGGGAGTAATCAGTGAGTCGGGCGAGTAGAGCGTGTGGACGTGAAGGTCGACTTTGATGGTCAAGTTCTCACTATCAACAAGCTAAATAGTCTTGGACCGGCTTTCTCTGAGCCGCTCCAATTTCTTGTCCAACTCCTCTTCCGTTGCATCTATCTTCCTGAACAACGGCACGGCTTTGCTTATCTTGTGACCGCTTGGCAAGGTTCTCAACGCTTCGTCCCATTTCTGCTCGTGAACGCTTCCCGGCAGGTTGAGGGTCTTCCAGATTTCTTCAGCGGCGAAGGGAATGAATGGAGCTGAAACGACGCTTAGGGCCTTGACTATCTGCGCTGCCACGTAGAGAACGTTTCCCGCTCTCTGCTGGTCCTCCTTTATTAGTTTCCACGGTTCTTTTTCGTTCAAGTACTGGTTTCCAACGCGGCTTATACCTATAAAAGTGTTAGCTGCGGCTAGGAGTCTGCTTTCTTCAATCTCCTGGGCGAGTCTGTCCACATTTTCCTCGAGAGTTTCCAGTATCTTCGTGTCTTCCCCATCCAAGGTTTCTGGCTTTGGGATTTCACTGCCAAACTGAGCGTTTATGAAAGTCAGGGTTCTGTGGATGAAGTTGCCGAACGTGTCGTTCAAGTCAGCGTTGACCTTTTCGGTGAAGAGGTCCCACGAAAAGTTTGCATCTTTAGTTTCGGGTCTCGTCGCCATCAGGAAGTAGCGCCAGCAGTCCGCGGGGAAAAGCTCCAGAGCTTCGTCTATCCATATGCCGATCCTCAAACTTTTGGAGGCTTTTTCGCCCTTGAACTGTAGGAATTCTGTTGCAGGCACGTTCCATGGCAGAACGTAGTCTTCTCCCGAAGCCAGCAGTAACGCTGGGAAGATTATCACGTGGAATGGAATGTTATCCTTGCCAACGAAGAACAGGGTCTTGGTGTTCCCGTCGAACCAGTATTCCTTCCATTTTTCGGGTTGTCCGCGTTTTTCGAAGTATTCGATCGTTGCCGAAATGTAGCCCAGAACGTTTTCGAACCAGACGTAGAAGGTCTTGCCTTCCGCTCCGGGGAAAGGCGCGGGGATTCCCCATGCCACATCCCTAGTCATTGCTCTGGGTTTCAGTCCTTCTTTTATGAGGTTGAGGCTGAAGTTTCTGGTGTTGGCTGGCAACCGCTCGTTGTTGTTGATGAAGTCTTTGAGTTTTTCGGAGAATTTCGGCAGGTCAAAATAGAATTGGTTGGTCTTCCTCACGACGGGTTTGCTGTGGCATATGGCGCAGTAGGGTTCTATTAGAAGTGTGGGTTCTAGGAGTCTGCCGCAGGAGTCGCACTGGTCTCCGCGGGCTGGCGTGTAGCCGCAGTAGGGGCATTTTCCTTCGACGAACCTGTCGGGCAAGAAGCGCTGGTCTTTCTCGCAGTAGAGCATTTCTGTTTCTTGAGTGAACACGTATCCGTTGTTGTAGATTTTCAGTTGGTGCTCCTGCACGAACTTCTTGTGAACGGGGTTTTCCGTGCGTGTGTAGTTGTCGAATGAAAAGCCCCACTTTTTGAATTGTTCAACTACTTTGGCGTGGATTTTGTCGGTTAACTGTTTTGGCGGTATTCCCTGTTTGACAGCTTCGATTTCTATGGGGGTTCCATGCTCGTCCGACCCACTTACCATGATGACGTCTTCGCCCTTAAGACGGTAGTACCTTGCGACAACATCCGCGGAGAGAACCTGAACCATAGTGCCTAAATGCGGAGTATAATTTACGTATGGCCACGCGCATGTGACTACGACTTTTCCGAGTTTCACGGCACCTCCAACATTCAGTTAAGCCACTATAGATACAAAATGTATTACTTAAAGAAAATGGGAAAAAAGACGAAGAACGCCGTGCTGCTTTACTTCTGCTCTGCTTTCCACGTTACTTGAGGTCGGCGTGAGGAGAGAAATATCGTTGCGGCGATTATGAGTGCGCCGATTATTATCAGAATCACTTGGATGGTGAAGAGCATAATGATCTGGTCCATGTAGCTTGGAGTCTCGGGAACATTGATGTAGCCAGAGCCAAATCTGTATCCGCTGTCCGTGCCGATCGTAACTTGGACAGTGGTGTTCGTCGCTCTGCCGTCTGTCGGCACTGTGAAGCTGATATCTGTTACGTCGTTGAGAAGCTTGGAGGAGAATCCAGAGATTGGGACGTCCGGCGACAGTATGATTGTCTGGTTGCCGACCCATTCTCCACCGATGTACGCTGCCCAATTGCTGTACACTATCGTGACGTTCTTTATGGCTACGGCGTCGGAATCGTCGTTGTAGAAGGCGACGTACAGTGTTCCTTTTTCGCCGGGTGCGAACTTTTCCTTGCTTGGCCAGACCGTTACGTCAGCGATTGCGAGAACACTTGTTAGAGAAAAGAGTAGAATCGCCGAAACAGCTATGGCGCTTAACGCGAACATTTTTCTATTCAATCATGTCACCTAGTTTGTCCATTTTTGGACCTGATGTTATTTAAGACTTGCCATTAGGCGGTTGCGTTAACCGCTTGGTGGCATCCTTCACTTTCACGGCTGGTGCGTCTGTCTTGATTCCTTTCGTGTTGAAATGCGTCGGCAAGGCTAGAAAACCCTCTTCTGCAAGAGCCCGGGCGACTTTCTGCACGGGTGGAACAGGCAGGTTCAGCGCATCGCAGATTTCGTCAATCACATAATAGGTGACAGGGGCTTCCGCCTCATCTCGTATCGTTGCCAAAGTTTTCCCTATCCTTTCTCCGAGTTTCAGGCTTCTTCGTTTCGCTTCCCTTGCCATCTGCTCGCAGAATTGCCTGTCAGCTATCTTCCCAAGCCACAAGGGTCCGGCGACGCTCAATTTGGAGCCACATTCTCTGCACTTAAGGGAATGTTCTAAGTTGGACAATTGTCTGGCGGTTTCTCTGTGGAAGCATTCGAAACAGTGGAGAATGTAACCCATGCTCTTGATGCTTTCGTCAGCTTTTTTCGCGCCGTAAACTATCGTTGCATAAACGCGGACGTAGTGGTTTGCACTGTGACTGAAGATTACCCTTGTGCCTATATCGTGTTTCGCGGCGGTGGACGCTAGGCATCCTGCCAGCAGCCTGACAGCGAGTTCGTGGCAGTACTCCGTGCGAAGGGGTCTTCCGCCGTACTTGCGGATGCAGGCTATTGGGTGAACTCCGCAGAGGGGAGCAAGGTCAGTGGCGGTTAAGGCTAAGAGTCCATTATTTCGTAGGGCTCTGACGGCTGAGTCCATGAATGGCACGGGCGACCCGAACGGGTCGATGTCTATAGCGTCGAACCTTTTCCGCGGCGCACCGTGTTGAGCAAGGAGCAGGTTTGCGTCCGTATGTTTCAGAGTGATCCGCTCGCCGAGCGCGTTCGTCTGCACGTTGTATCCTGCGAGTTTGAAGGCTCTTTCGTTGATATCGCTCATCCAAACCTCTTTGACACCCTTACCCTCAACTGCATAGCGAATTCCCCTGATTCCACATCCAGTCAAGGGTTCGCAGACCGAGATTTGGTGTCCTATCATTCTTTGGTAGGCTCGAAGGGCTATAATGGCTATGTCCCTATTCAACTCCATAACTGGGTTGTAGAAGACGGGCGCCTTCGAAGGGGCGTAGTCGGAAGGCTGCTTCACGAAGGCTTTAAGTTCTGGAACGAGGACTTTCACGTTGCCTTCTTGGATGGTTTCCGTCGGAAAATCGATGCTTGTCTTCGCCTCTTCCATGTTTTTGCCTTTCTCCGAAAGTCGCAATGTCGAGTCTTTTGCTACTTAGATTTACGGGTGCTATAATACCTTAGGGTTATCGAAATGCTTTAATGCGTTTTACATAGATTTGTAGCGCGTGAAAGCGCATGAGGGCGTTTATCTCGGTTGATTTGGAGGGAATGCCGTACATAGTGATTCCGGGCCATCTGAATTTGAAGGGCACATTGTATGAGGAAGCGCGAAAAATCGCCACGAAAATCACTCTAATTGTCGCTGATGAGCTTCACAAGAGGGGTTTCGATGAGGTCGTGGTGGCGGATAGTCACGGTCCGATGGTCAACGTCCACGTTGACGATTTGCCAGATTACGTGGAGATCGTTAGGGGTTATCCGAGGCCGATGAGCATGGTTGCTGGTGTGGAAGGGTGTGACGTTGCCCTTTTTGTGGGTTATCACGCGAAGTTCGGAACGGCAAGATCATCATTCGACCATACTTACAGCGGCGCAAGCATCAACAAGGTCGAAGTCAACGGTGTCGAAGTTAGCGAGTTTCTCTTCAACTCATACGCCGCAGGCGAATACAAGGTTCCCGTCATGCTCGTGGCTGGCGACGCCCAGCTCATAGATGATGACGTTAAGAAGTATGCGCCTTGGGCGGAGACCGTGGCGTTGAAGTGTTCTTCTAGCAGGGTTTCGGCGATGAGCAGGAGCATGCCCAAGATTGAGAAGGAGCTTAGAGAAGCCGTTGACAAGGCGGTTACCAAGTTCAAGCGCAAGAAAATCAAGACACTTGTGACTGAGAAGCCCGTGAAGATGCGCGTCACTTTCATAGCCACCCAATTTGCGGACGTTGCTTCTTTGCTGCCTTCTGTCAAGCGGCTTGACGGGCTGAAAGTAGAATTCACCTCGAAGAACATGGTTGAAGCATACAGAACATTCGAGCTTCTAGCACTCGCAGCATCGGGCATATCCGCGATTCTCGCAAACGTTTCATAGCCGATTTTCTGAAGTGGCAAGTCTTGCCGAAACGCATTCTGCTTCTAACTGGCAATCCGGGTGTTGGAAAAACAACCGTGCTGATGAAGACGATTGAGGCTTTGAAGGCTAAAGGCTACGGGGTCGGTGGGATGATAAGTCGCGAGGTTCGCTCGGGCGGCGTGCGGATCGGTTTCGAAATCTTGGACTTGGAAAGTGGTAGACGGGGGTGGCTGTCGCACGTGAATCAGCCTCTGGGTCCGCAGGTCGGCAAGTACCGCGTGAACATGCGGGATTTGGAAGGCATAGGCGTTGTCGCCATTCTGAATGCTGTTGAAGGCATGGATGTCGTTGCGGTGGATGAGGTTGGACCGATGGAGCTGTTTTCTGAGAAGTTCAAGGACGCGGTTAGGAAAGCTGTTGAAAGCCGAAAGCTCGTGGTCGGCGTTGTTCATTGGAAGGCGAGGGACAGGCTGATTGAAGAAGTCAGGGCGAGACAAGACTCTCAAGTATATTTGGTGAATGTCGAGAACCGTGAGAGGCTATGCGAAGAAATAGTGAGGAATGCAGCAGAGTTTCTGAAAAGAAATGGGAAAGAGGGTGCGTCCGCGCTCTAGGCTCACATTCTTTGGAAGAGGCCGAGACAGTTTCCTTCTGGGTCAGCGGCTATTGCAGTCCAGCCCGTCTGCGGAACCTCTTGTTTGGGAACGATGATTTTTCCGCCTAATGCTTCGATTTTCTTGAGGTAGTCGTCTATTGATTCGACAGATATGTAGTTGCATGGCTTGTTGTCGGGCGCTTCTTTCTTGTAGAATCCGCCGTTGACGCCTTGGCGAATCGCCTGTCCCTTTTCGTCTACGGGCACAGTGCCTATGAGCCAGTAGTCCATCCATTGTACTTTCTCGAATTTCCAGCCGAAGAGGTCCTCGTAGAACTTCATCAGCTTCTTCACGTCGTCTGCTGGAATCTCAAAGTGTACGATGGTATGATCTACCATTCACGTCACCATTTCTCTGGCAATAAACATGTTCCATCCCTAAATTAACCTTTATGTGCTGATTTGCTCTAGTTTTAGGCTCTTGCCAATCCTGCTTTATTCCAAGTTGGAATGAACGAAAGCTTATGGAAGCGTTACTACCTTTGGATAGTCTTTGCCAGAAACAGTGTGTATCATCAGTTCGACAGTCATTCCCGAGACCCATTCTGCCGATTCTGTCATAGTAACGGTTCCGGTTGCTGCTTGGCCAGGTTCCAAAGTGGTCTGATTGAAAGTGGCAACTGGTTGGGCGGCATAGCCTGTACCGGGCTTTCCATTGTACAATAATGATGAAATATCAATGGTTGCAGCTGCCGAGCCAGTGTTCTTTATTTGAAGGTGTATCGTGAACGTTCCACCACTCTTTGTGGCGTAGGCGCTGGTGAACTCGAGTCTTTCGTATTGCGTGGGATATCCTCCCTGAATGTCCGACTGCAACATCGGAGAGAACGCTATAAGCAAACCTTGGTAGGGAGTGAAGTAGTACACGGCTTGTCCATCCGCGGTGGCAAAGAAAACGAGTTTTGTGCTATACGCTATCCAACGGAAATCTGAGTAATTGCTGACTACCACAACTAACTCCATTCTGGACCATTGGAGACTCACATTAACGAGTCGACAGCCAAGCGAAGTTAGATCGTTGATAACATCTTCAGTCGAGTTGACTGAGGTCGCCAAGTTCGCTAGTCTACTGAAATCTGACATGGTGACGAGGCTAGGCTGGGACTGAGATGGAGCTAAAACGAAGGCGTAAATGCACAGAAAAACTATCAAAGCTATTTCTACGACATGAGCGACATATGTCAGTTTCATATTTCCTTTCCCCTCACCTTTTAGCTATAGATGGAATGATTGATAAATCTTTGTGCCAAGGCATATCGAAGATAATTGCGGTTCACGGTCATACTCAATTGTTTTGGGGCAGGTCAGTATTTTGGACTGCGAAGACTACAATCGCAAGGGCGATTCGAGTCCCCGGGTCTTTCCAGAATCTCTGTCAGTTTTGTTGGTTGCTGGTTTCACATTGTTTAACAACAATGGTTTCGGGTTGGTGTTCTCTTGAGGGTTAAATAAAGAGGGGTTAGTAGTTTTCGCAGTACAGCTCGTAGTAGCTTCTCGGATGCAGACACACTGGACACTTGTCGGGCACTTCCTTGCCTTCGAACACGTAGCCGCAGTTCCTGCACTTCCAGAGTACAGGTTTGTCCTTCTTGAACACCGTGTCCTGCTCCACGCTTGCGAGCAGTTTCCTGTACCGTCTTTCGTGATACGCTTCAACCTTGGCAACTTGACGAAAAGTCCTAGCCACCTCCGGAAAGCCCTCCTGCTCAGCAACGTCACCGAAGCTGGGATAAAGCGTTCCCCACTCCAACTTTTCACCTTCAGCCGCCGACAGCAAGTTCTGCGCTACGGTTCCGATGATGCCCGCAGGATAAGAAGCCTGTATTTCCACCAATCCGCCTTTCAGATGCTTGAAGAACAGCTCCGCGTGTTCCTTCTCGTTACCCGCGGTCTCCTCGAAAATCCCTCCTATCTGCTCGAAGCCATCCTTCCGTGCGGCATTTGCAAAGAACGTGTACCGCATTCTCGCCTGTGATTCGCCGGCAAACGCCGCCAACAAGTTCTTCTCGGTCTTACTGCCTTTCAAATCCATCAGACATAACTCCCTTTTAACTCCATACTTGACTACAACAAACATAAAAACATTCGCTGAAACTCACCGTTTTTACAAATCCTTAATCTTGAGAAGTTGCGCATTGATGCCACCCGATTAGCACGAGCTTCAATGATTTAGCCCCATCCGAACATTCAACTCTTCCAGAGTCTTTAGTCTTCCTTTGAGTCTTGGTTATCATGCGCTTTCCCCCGTTTCCTTCGTGACACCCACGAGACATAAACCTGTGTGACTGCGGGACGACAATCACACGTCTCGTGTCTTCACAAGTACGTCGCATCTCAATCTAGGAGTGAAAAACAGCTAAACCGTTATAGCCTCGAACTCGAAATATCCAATGTTTGAAGATGATGACGTCGCATGTTGATTGCGGGTGTTGACGACGCTGGACGAGGCGCCGTAATCGGACCACTGGTGATTGCAGGGGTCCTAGTCAACGAGGAGGACATCGCAAAACTGGTGCGGTTAGGCGTCAAAGACTCAAAGCTACTGTCTCCACACAGACGAGAATACCTCGCCCCCGAAATCAAACGCATAGCCAAAAACTACACCGTCATAAAGCTGCAGCCGCCGGAAATCGACAAGGTAGTCAAGACTGGCGGAAGACTGCGCAGGCTCAACCGTCTCGAAGCGCAAACCATGGCAAGAGTGATAGAAACCCTCAAGCCCGACAAAGCCTACGTTGACGCGTCCGACGTCCTCGAAGAACGGTACAAACAGCATATACAAGAATGCCTGACCGTCAAGGTTGACATTGTCTCCGAACACAAGGCAGACAGGAAATACCCAATAGTCGGCGCAGCCTCGATAATCGCTAAGACTGAGCGCGACAGGGAAATCGCTGAACTCCAAAAAGTCTACGGAGACTTCGGATGCGGCTACCCCACAGACCCGAAAACAATCGCCTTCCTCCAACAAATGCTCGAAACGTTAGGCGAGTATCCTGAATTCGTGAGAAAATCGTGGAAGCCCGCTAAGAAAGCCAAAAGCGACAACGAATCGAAGCAGACAAGACTCGCCTAGAACTTCCAGAGGAGGTCTTCTGGGCTCTTAACTCTCCAAAGGTCATCACGATAGATACACGAAATATCCTTGTTTGACAATTTCTGAACGTCTGTGATCATGACCGGATGCGCCTTCACAACCTTGCTGACGCTGATTATCTCGTCGACTCTTCTGTCCAGTTCTCGCTCCCTGTTTCTGGCAACTCCGCCGATGATTTTCGTGTGCTCCTCTGGCAAGTTTATGACAAAATCGAAAGGCGCCTTCTTCACGGATGTAATGCGATACCTGGAAAACTTGCTGAAAATCCTCTGCAGAAGTTTGTTCTTAGCGATTACCTGCTTCGCCGTAGCAAGCAAGAAGCATTTGCGCTGGGTTCTTTCCCTTTCAAAGATGTTTATGGGTTTCACAGCGGGAATTCCCAACACATATATCAAGTTGTAGGCAACAGTGACCGACGCCTTAGCCATTCCACGTTCATAGCCATAGAGCGTCCTTCTTGACACGCCGACAGACTCGGCTAACCCGCCCACGGACAGGCCTAACTCTTGCCTTCGCCGCTTAATCGCCTCGTAATCGAGTTCAACATAATAGCCGCCAGGACCCGCATGAATCAACGGATATATCTTGTGAGTGGTGATGTTCTCAAACGTCTTAGGAGTCACCGCAAACACATTATGTCTCGTGTAGATCGTGTCGTCCTCCAAGAACCTGTCTCGCGTTCTCTCGCTTATCAGGAACGAAGCAGCTGAGACACATTTGGAGACAACTTTGAGTTCCTGCGAATCGCTGGTCGAGAAACCATCTACGTCTGGTTCGTACTTGACGAAAACGACGCTCGCTCCCTTCCTCGCCGCATAGTCGAAACAGCTAGGTCTCGAATAGCACTTCTCAGAAACATTGAATCCGGCTTCTTTCAGTACGGTTTCTGGCGGCTTTGTATCCTCCCTCTCCATACTGACCACCAAACCGCCTCTTATAGTATCGATGCAACGCCAGATATAAACTATGCTTGTCTTCTAGAAGATAAATTCAGCTCGCCTGAGCAACTATCATGGCATGAGCCTTGTCAAACGGCTCCAAGTGCACAACCTCATCTATGCGGAAGCCTCGAGCTTCTAGGACTCTAACTTCACGTTTGTAGACTTCCGACGGCTCCTTCGTCACATCGATGCTCTGCGCCTTAACAGCCAGCATAATCCACCCAAGCTTCCTGAGAAACACGTCGGCGTTGTCCGCGAGGATTCTCGCCTGCTCAGGCTGAGCAACATCACAGTAAACATCATCAACCTTCCCGCCCACAAGCATGCTATATTTCTCGGGAAAACGGGCATCCTCAAGGATGGGCAACATGTTGGGTCTGAAGGCGCATACGTTGTTCACGAGGTCTCTTATAGACCGCGAAGCAAATTCCACGCAAAACACTCGACCGTTCTCGCCGACGATGTCTGAGACGTGGCTCGCGGTCGTTCCCGAAGCCGCACCTAGATACAAAACCCTGTGGCTTGGTTTTATGGGTACGTTCCTGAGGTTCTTGATGATAGCCGCGGCAAGCTTGCTCCTGAAGGCGTCCCAAACACGATACTCAACCTTCTTACGTCGAACAAGCCGCTCGCCGTAAACGTTCCTTCCAAACGCAAGATTCCGAGTTGCCAGTCTTTTAGCTCCGTCCTCCAGAACCACTTCGAAAATTCCCGGAAACAGCGGATGAGGCTTGACCTTAACGTCCACGTCTCTTCTTTCTCCACTTCATGTCCCGTTCTCGTTCGGGCCTCCTCTCTGGGATTGGCGGCGGTTCAGCGTATTTCTCGCGGATTTCTCCGATTCTCCTCTCCACGTCTGCCTTCAACTCTTCACCTATGAACCTGCCTCCAAAAGCGTCAGACCTCACGGCGATGGCAAGCTTACCGGACAGCGCTCTGGCGATTTTTCCCCTATGCCACTTCTTTGCATCGTGCAAGTACGTGTGTTGAAATATCATTCCGTGCTTTGGAGGTCTCGTTCCCGTCTTCAGCGACCGAAACAGGGCCTTTTCCGCGCCTAAAACTTGGATGGTACTCGCTGGTCGTTTGGCCAGGTTCATTAGGCCTCCAGACACGGCGATTAACCGCGCTCCCAATAGTGAGCCAACGATGGCTTTCGTGTTGGGCGCTACTTCCTCCATGGCTTTGTCCAAGTAGTTCTCAAAGGTTTGCCGGAGCTTGTACAGGTCAATCACTTTCTGGCACAAGGCTTGGATCTGAGCCAAGTCTTCGTCAGTTATGTCTGCTCCCATCGACTTTTCAGCCGCCTTCACGATCGCTTCGGCTTTCGTCTCGGGGATTTCCTCGCCTTCGAGCTTTTCGGCTGTGAAGTTTTCCCTGCTGCCAAGCGTCAGCACCAAGCGAGCGTATGTTTCGTGCTTGTCCATCAGCCTATCCAGTTCGGGGAAGTGGATTCCGTACCATTCTCTCACGTGAGCCATGAACAAGTTAACGGTCCTGTCCAGGTCGTCAAGAGTCTGAATGGCCTGTGCGATGAGCAGGTCTCGTTTTTCAACAGCTCCTTTGACCCTCTGCTTCGCCATCTCCATCGCGACACTGTGCATCCAGAGGCTGAAATCATCCTCGCTTTTGACGAATCCGGCTTCAACGGCGAACCGTTCCATGCTTGACCGCAGTTTTTCGCCCGCCTTGGAAGGCTTGGCAACTTCGACTTTCACGCCCAACTTGCTTTCAGCTTCGCGCGCGAGGCTCGCGTTTTCAAAGATGAAACTGTCGTAGCCTCGTTCTCGGAGAAGGCTGACTAGCCTCGTGATGTCGTCCGTCATCTTCCCAGATGCGGTTTCTATGAGGGTTCTGGCCGCGTCTTGGGGATTCTTGGGAAACAGCGCTTTCTCGGCGAGCTTGTCGTCTTCGTCAAAAGCCAATATTCCGAATGAAGTCACAATTATCGTTGCGTTCATTACCCTGCGCCTCAACTTCATCTACCTATTCCATACTCTGTCTTAATAAACAGTTGCGGGTTTCCGTCTGCATAACTCTTAAGTGCGTTCAACCATCATACATGTAATTGTTGGCGGGTTGCGGTCCATGAGCAATTTTAAGAATTTAGTAGAAAAGATGAAGGGTCTCGAAACTGAGAGGAAAAACCTCTTGCTCGAGATTGAAGAGCTCAAGAAGATGGCTGACTCCAAGGCAAGAGCGTTGGAGAGTGAGATAGGCATGCTCAGGGAAGAAGTAAAATCTTTAAGGGTGCTTCTCGGCGCTGACGAACCAGATCCTTCTGTCGGGTCTAAAAAGAAGAAATAGCGTGAACGTTTCGAAACTCTGCAATGCTGGTAATCGCAGAGTGATGACTGTCCGTTCGCGAAAAACAAGTTTTATCTTTTCAGAACGACAACCACTACTGAAGATGATTGGAAGGCGAAAACAGTTTGAGCACTAACCGCCTGAACATTAATGTTGCTGGCTTACGGCTTGCCAACCCGACCATGTTGGCATCCGGAATTCTAGGCTACACCGCGCAGACGTTGGACAGTATCGCCAACGGTGGAGCTGGCGCCGTCGTGACGAAGTCCATCGGACTGAAACCCCGAGCCGGATACGCCAACCCGACTGTGGTGCAGACCAGTTGTGGCTTGATCAACGCGATGGGGCTTCCGAACCCTGGAATTAGCAAGTTCGTCGAGGAGGTTCGCGACGCAAAACACATCTTGAAAGTGCCCCTAATCGTGAGCGTCTACGGGTTTTCAGCCGAAGAATACGAGGCTGTTGTCAAGAAAGCATTGGGCGCGGGCGCGGACGCCGTTGAGCTCAACGTTTCATGTCCACATGTCAAAGAGACAGGCTCGGAAATCGGGCAAAACCCAAGTGTTCTGTCAGAGGTTGTTCGCAAGGTCAAGCGTGCCGCGAAAAAGCCAGTTTTCGTGAAGTTGTCTCCGAACGTCGCGAGCATCGCCGACGTTGCGGAGGCTGCTGCTGAAGCGGGGGCGGACGCCCTAACGGCTATAAACACGGTTAAAGCTATGGCGATAGACGCGGAAACAACCATGCCCGTCTTAGGCAACAAAGTCGGTGGACTTTCAGGTCCAGCCGTGAAGCCCATAGCCTTACGTTGCGTCTACGAGATTTACGAGCGAGTCAAACTACCAATCTTAGGCTGCGGGGGCGTAAGCAGCTGGCGGGATGCTGTCGAGTACTTCTTGGCTGGGGCGTCAGCCGTTCAGGTCGGGACGGCAATCACCACTGAAGGCCCAAGCGTGTTCAGAGCCATCACACGCGGCATAGACGCGTACTTGAAGAGGAAAGGGTTCGCGAGCGTGGGAGAAATTGTCGGACTATCACATCGCAGCTAACAAGTACCGAACGACTCCGATTCTCAGCATCACCAAAGAGAGCGCAACCGTCAAAACCTTCGCCTTCAACGATAAGACATGCGGTAATGCCAAGCCCGGACAGTTTCTGATGCTTTGGATTCCGGGCGTCGACGAAATTCCCTTCAGCATCTTGGAAACAGGAAAGGATGGCACGGTTTCGGTCGCCGTTCGAAGAGTTGGAGAAGCTACGGAAGCTATGCACCGTAAGAAGGTCGGCGACGTCATCGGCATCCGCGGACCTTTCGGAAACAGTTTCTCGGTGAAAAGAGGAAAAATAATGATGGTTGGCGGGGGAACGGGCATAGCGCCGTTGCTGTTCTTGACCACCAAGATAGCGGTGAGGGCGCAGAAACTGGTTTTTGTCATAGGCGCAAAAACGAAAGGCGAGCTGCTGTTTCTCGATGCAATAGAAAAAGCCTGCACTGAAACAGGCGTGGTCGCGACAACCGAAGACGGCAGCTACGGGCTTAAGTGTTTGGCAACGGAACCCGTAGAATCACTGTTAGCCAAGGAGGAGTTTGACATGATCTACACCTGTGGTCCTGAAAAGATGATGAGAAGAGTCTTTGATCTCGCTGAAAAGCATAAGATAACCTTTGAGGCGAGTCTTGAGCGGTTGATGCGGTGCGCCATCGGCCTCTGCGGAAGCTGCGTCATAGGCAAGTATCGCGTGTGCAGGGACGGTCCCGTGTTCAATCGGGAACGGCTGCGAGAGGTTATAGCGGAGTTTGGAAAGTCCAAGAGGGATTTTGATGGAAAGGAAATACCTTTGGAGTAGTTGCTGAACGTTAATAGTTCGTTTGACATTTTTCAATCGACTCGTTGTCTGGTTGGGTTGAGAATGGTCGTAGTTCGAAGCATGCAGGTTGAAGATGCCGAATCTGCAGCTAAAGTAGCGTCAGAAACCATGCAGGACACATGGACCGTTACGAAAGAGACTATTACCCGAGAAAAGCGTTGGAGTTTGACCTGTCCTTGCTCGCGCCAGAGAAGTATGTGACGGGAGTTCAAGAGTAGAAGGGCTTCCTCTTCGTGGCCGAAGAAGACGGCAACGTTGTTGGAGTTGCCACGGGCACTATTCTGCGAGGCAACGAAAAAGAAGGGGGACTCGCGCGTCTCGGATGGATTTGCGTTCATCCAGCACATCAGCGTGGCGGCATAGGCAGAGCCCTACTCAACCGTGTGATTGAGCATAGTAAGGAACAGAAATGCCACAAAATAACGTTGTACACGCTTCCCGTGTTGATTCCGGCGCTGAACCTCTATTTCAAACTTGGATTCGTGCCTGAAGCGTACTTACAGAAGGAATGGTGGGGCGTGGACTTCATAAAAATGAGCAAATGGCTCTAGCAACTTTATAAGAAAACGTGGGAGAAGATTGTTTCAGAAGGATGGGTTTGAGAAGTGAAAAAGAACGTCTCTGTTGAGGCTATTCCAAAAGACGTGGCGTATCAGATTTGTGCGGAGATCAAAGAGGGAAAAGCAGGCGGGTGGTTTACGCAATATTGGGGTTGCGTTAGGTTCTCCAAGGGCGACCCAACGAAAATGTGCGTCAGCAGTCAGCCAGATTACCGAGGCTGCAAGTTAGTCAATGAACGTTACGACCGAATGAATCGCTGACAGACAATTGAACCCGACGTAGCCTATTGTTGATTCAAAAAGATTATTTCCACAGGAAATGGCGAAATCTCCCGCGACTCTCCTTTTTTCTTTTAAGAGATGCTCTCAGTTAGTCACCTGTTTCCAGTCCTTTGAGTCTTGCGACGCTGACGAAAAGACTTGGAAGTAGTAGTCGTCGCCGTTATGTTCTGCCGGACTACTACTTCTAATCCTATAGGATGGAAAAAGCCGACTTTACGGATGCGAGTTTTCGAGCTTTCAATTCCCTTTACTTGGGATTTCTCCATGCACCAAAAAGGCTATTCTCCGTATTACGTGCAATCTTGTTGCTTTCAATTCCCTTTACTTGGGATTTCTCCATGCACCCACAACTAGAAGCCACAATAAATGAGATTGAGCAATTGAAAACTTTCAATTCCCTTTACTTGGGATTTCTCCATGCACCTAACCCATTTACTGGCGTGTCCAGCCATCTATTGGCAACTATCTTTCAATTCCCTTTACTTGGGATTTCTCCATGCACCTAATTTTTCTTACCATAGTAATTTGTAGTCTTTATTTCTTTCAATTCCCTTTACTTGGGATTTCTCCATGCACCAAATTTCAGAAGGGGCGAATTACGGTCAACATATAATCTTTCAATTCCCTTTACTTGGGATTTCTCCATGCACCGCTGTCATTCCTTATCCCTTAATAGCCAAGTGAATATGATCTTTCAATTCCCTTTACTTGGGATTTCTCCATGCACCAAACAGCCTCATTATACAATCCTAATCGTTCCAAATCTTCCTTTCAATTCCCTTTACTTGGGATTTCTCCATGCACCAAATTTCAGAAGGGGCGAATTACGGTCAACATATAATCTTTCAATTCCCTTTACTTGGGATTTCTCCATGCACCACGGCACGATAGGGGCGGGCATTGGGCATCATACTTATTTCTTTCAATTCCCTTTACTTGGGATTTCTCCATGCACCGGACGCAGATGGCGCTTCACGTTTACAAAGTGGGTTGCACCTTTCAATTCCCTTTACTTGGGATTTCTCCATGCACCGCAAATCTCCCGTTTTTCACCTAGATTTACAGAATTTAACTTTCAATTCCCTTTACTTGGGATTTCTCCATGCACCCACCCGGTGTGGCGTTTGCGCCTCTGCTAATCCACGCCGGCTACCTTTCAATTCCCTTTACTTGGGATTTCTCCATGCACCACTATTTTCTTATATAAACTCACTAACTTTTTCTTATAAGTCTTTCAATTCCCTTTACTTGGGATTTCTCCATGCACCGCGTAAAAGTGGCCCAAGGGCAACGTTTGAATCTCTTCTGCCTTTCAATTCCCTTTACTTGGGATTTCTCCATGCACCGACTTCAAAATTGACTTGCGTCACAAGAGGGAAGGTACAACTTTCAATTCCCTTTACTTGGGATTTCTCCATGCACCGGTAAACGAGGAATACGCCGAAAAAAGTAGGGGGGTAGCTTTCAATTCCCTTTACTTGGGATTTCTCCATGCACCTTGGACAAACTGCCAATCCGCCCTTGGCTTATAGTACTTTCAATTCCCTTTACTTGGGATTTCTCCATGCACCGGTATGGTTGTTGGTGTTTCATCCCATTGTGGCTCATTCCTTTCAATTCCCTTTACTTGGGATTTCTCCATGCACCGCAATATTCGAGAAGATTATTGAGAAGGAAGCCGGGGAGCTTTCAATTCCCTTTACTTGGGATTTCTCCATGCACCCGACCCCGTTTTTGGCTTGATTCGTCGATTGGAGCCTGCTCGCATCATGATTTGAGATATGTATGCTCGATTATTATTGAAACGTAATTCAGTTTATAAAGATAATCGATTGAGACTCGTTTGATGGTCGACCAGATTGTACTTTCTGTCCGACATTGAGCATAAGCAGTTGCTCTATCAACTCTTACCTACTGCCCGAGAAGTGGGCGTCAGCAAGGAGCTGAGAGGCTGGAACTGGCACCAGCCACCATTAAAGCCCTACTTTGACAACGTGAAGTTACCAATGTATGAGGTCAGCTCCAAGTACTGCCCTACAAACCGAGATGTATATTTGCGGCATGTTGAAAAGAAGTACCCTACCCCTAGTCCAAGGATGGCTCTAGGTAAGCTCTTTCACGGTGTAGTAAGTGATAGCCTGCAGGCTTTCCTTCAACGTCAAGATGTAAGTTTTGAGTCTTGGTGGCAGAAGATTAGGTGGCAGGAGATTTCTGAGAAGCCTGAGAATGTCATGGAGCCTTGCAGAATAGTTTGGGAGTTTGTGCGAAAGATGTGTGAGGCTAAATTGGCCGAAGCTTCGAGTAGGCAGGTTCATGCTTCTGAACTGGATTTAATGGCTTCTGCGGTTCCGTTTTTGATTGAGCATAGGATTTCCGGTGAGCTGCTCGGCTTAAGCGATGTGCTCAGTGTCGATTGCTATGATTATCTGAGGGCAATCATGTTCGATCTGAAAGCAGTTAACGTGAAAGAGGAGTGGCATAGGCTTTCTGCGGTGGGTTATGCTCTTGTGTTTGAAAGCGTTCATGAAGTGCCTGTGGACATCTGCTGCACTGTGTATCTGCATGTTGATAACGGCAAGATAAATGTTCAGAAGGATCTGTTTTTCGCTAATGATGAGTTGAGGCAGTGGTGGATCGAAGAGAGAGACAAGAAACTGGAAATCGTCGCGGAAAGAAAAGACCCTGGCAAGCCTGAACGTTCGCAATGCAAAGAGTATTGCCAGTACTACAGCGCCTGTTACGGATAAGCGCCTTTGACACGGGTGTTTCTATGAAGATTTTTCTTGATGATTTTGGCATTTTCTTGGGACGAAAGAGAAATCGGTTTATCGTGAAGAAGACTGGTGGCGAAGTTAAAGAGTTTGTTGCAGATGATGTTGATTCAATAATTTGTTGCTCTTCTGGTGTTGCATTCTCGGCAAGTGCTTTGGATTTGGCGGTGGAGAACAACATTCAAGTCATCTTTGCTCGTTACAGGGGTTGGCCCTACGCTGTCTTGATGCCTGCTTCTATGACAGGTTCTGTTCGTGCTCGCAGGGAACAGTTCATAGCTTACAATGATCAACGAAGCTTGATTCTGGCTAAGAAATTTATAGCTGGAAAGCTTGTGAATCAAGCCAATTTTCTGAAGTTGATGGCAAAGAATAGGCGGCAGACTGATCCGGTTCTTGCTGAGAGGCTGTATGAGTCGGGCAAGCTGATTGATGAGGTGAATGAGAGAATTGGGAGGGAGCAAGGGTCTAACATTGATGAGAAGCGTCAGCAGGTGATGAACTTGGAGGCTGAGGGTGCTCGATATTATTGGGATTCGATTCGGCAGATTCTGCCTCCGGAACTGGGGTTTACGGGAAGAGAGACTCGTGGTGCGCGTGATTCTTTTAATGCGATGCTGAATTTTGGTTATCAGACGATTCTGTTTCCTGAGGTTTGGAAGGCTGTGAGTTATGCTGGATTGGATTTCTATGCTGGATATTTGCATGCTGATAGATCGGGAAAGCCTTCTTTGGTTTTGGATTTGATGGAGGAGTTTCGCCAACAGCTTGTAGACCGGACTCTGGTGGGACTGATCACAAAGGGCGTCATTAAACCTGATGAAATTTTGGCTACTGAGGCGGTTGAGGAGGGGCGGGTTTTGAGTAAGGATGTGATTAAGGTTTTGTTGGCTAGTTTTCAGGAGCGTTTGGATAGTGAGGTGATGTTTAACGGTCAGAAAGGATCGTTGAAGAGCTTTATTTATTTGCAGGCTCGTTGCGTGGTTCGCTTTCTGCTGAAAGAAGCGGAGTACGTGCCTTTCTGTTTGGGATGGTGAGCTGTTGTGCGGTACGTTGTGATTTATGATATTACGGATGATAATTTGCGGGCTTTGGTTGCTGAAACCTTGAAAGATTATGGGTTGCAGCGGATTCAGTACAGCGCGTTTTTTGGGAGTTTGCGTCGGGATGAGTTGAATAGTTTGCTTGTGGATTTGAAGAATTTAATTAAGGATTTGATTGAGAATGTACAGTTGTATCCAGTTTGTGATAGTTGTTTCAAGGGAAGGAAAGAGGTCGGCAAACCGAAGAAGTATGAGCTGAAGGAAGAGAAAGACAAGATTGCATATTTCTAGTCTGCCTTTACTTTGGGGAATAGCATGAAGAAGACCAAAGAGTCAAGAGAAGATAAGTGGTTAAGAAGAAAGCAGAAGCTGCCCATATCTGATATTGCTGAGGATTTTGTCTCTGTTACAGATATTAAGCAGTATGTCTACTGTCCGAGGATAGTTTATTTCGATAGGGTTTTGCATGCGACGCCTATTTTTGGTTCACAGCAGGAAGATAGCAAGGAGTTACATGAAGATTATGTGAAGAAGGAGTTGAGGAGGAAAGATGCGGTTTACTATTCCCCTGAGTTTGTCGGGGCTGAAAAGTTGTTGTTTGTTTCGTTCAGTTCCAGTACGCTTGGATTGCAGGGAAACGTGGATTGCATGATCAAGACAGCCAGCGGAGAGTATGCTCCTGTTGAATATAAGAATATGAATTCGGATAAGGGTAGAGTCTGCATGCAACACAAATACCAGCTAGTTGGATATGCCATGCTGATAGAAGATAGTTTCAAAACTGTGGTTAAGCGAGGCTTTGTGAACTACATTCCTGAAACGCTTATTCTGCAGTTTGAAATCACGCCTACTATGAAAAGTTACGTGAAACGGGTTTTGGGGCATATTAAGAGAATTATTAGAGATGAGGAGTTGCCGCCGATAAGGGTGGCTAAACACAAATGTGCAGGCGGATGCGGACACAAACAAACGTGCCTGCAATCATAGACGCGTTGTGGATTAAGAATCACCATATTAGATCGTGAAAAGCAGTAAAGGACTCATGAGGGTAACTTTTTAGTTGTATGGCTAATTATTTGAACAACATACAGAAAGAATAATGAGTTAGTATAAGCGTTATGATTAAAACAAGTGAGGATAGAAGCAATGTTGCCTGCTGTGAAGGCTCTTGGCGACTACGTTTGTAAAAGCGAGAACTTGAGTATAGAAAGTATGCTTATAGAAGCTTCAAAGCTTGATAATGTCAAGAATGTCTTATGCATTGACTTCAAGTATAAAGATGGCAAAGTTACCTATGATAGAATATTTTCTGAGAATTTCAACCAGAATGAATCTGCAAAGTACCTATACAGAGTTTTTAGCCACCGAAAATTTGACGTGACTCCAACTTCAAGAGTGACTAATCCTGAGAAACTGAAAAAAAGATTTCAGCTTTGGTTCAAACAATGTCGCAATGAATATCTTCAAGATCCTCTTCTGTCTGCTCTTAAAAACGAATTTCTCAGTAATCTCGATTACATATTCAATGATTTTAGCAAAAGGTATAATCTACTAACCAAAGAAGAAAGAGGGAGCATCATTGTAACAATCACGATAGATTCGAGGAAGCATGTTGGCGATTTTGAGATTTTCAGAAAGATCTTGAAGAATGAAGCATGTACTGGTTTATACGCAAAACATAAGGTTGAGTCGAAGGGAAAAGGCAAGTGCTATCTTTGTGGGGAGGAGAAGGAGGTTCTAGGTTTTGCCTCTCCTTTTCCAGTTTATACTCTTGATCAAAGAGGATTTGCACCGAATTTCCTTCAGATTGAAGCATGGAAACGCCTTCCTATCTGTATGGATTGTGCAATTGTCTCGTCCGCAGGAAAAGAGTTTCTCAACAAATATTTCTACAAAGGATTTTATGGCATTAATTTTTATGTGATACCGAAATTCATTCGGGAGTTAAATAGCGAGGCTCTCGAAGAAATCAAAAATGTAGAGAAAAAGTATTGGAAGATTGTTGGCAACGAGGATAATGTTTGTGACGTCTTGGCAAATAATGAACAGATTACATTAACGTTCGTCTTTACAAAGCGTGAGAAAGCCACTTTTAGGATCATGCGTTACGTCGAAGATGTTCCACGATCATGGATTAAGCAAATACGTCAGACCTTGGAAAACCTGATTTATCCCGAGTCAAATCTATGGCCTATTTTTCAAGAGCACTTTTTGAAAGCGATATTTGGGGAGCCTAACCTAGTAGGCAACTTCATTGAGCGTGATACTTCTCTCGGAGGGTTGATTAGACCGTTCTTTCCCCATTCAAAATATGAAGGCGTGTATGACAAATATTTCGTGGATTTGGTTAGTGATATTCTGGCTCAAAGGGAAATAAGATCACGTCTTCTTATCGACGCATTTACTAAAGCACTTAGGAGCTCTTTTATTAAAGGACATAATCGAAGCACAAAAGAGCTAGCCTTGAAATCATTGCTGTTAGTTTTATTAACTAGAAAACTAGAAATACTACGCGACTGGGGTGAGGAGGCAATGCAGCCGATAGCAACACGTGACGATGACAAAATGTTTACCTTTTTTGCTCAATACAAGACAGCTTTCAATTCCGCAAGCAAACAAGCAGTTTTCTTGGAAGGAGTAATGGCGCGTTTCTTAATGGATATACAATACGCTAACCGCCAATCAACTCCATTTAGGGACAGATTGTATGGATTAAAGATTGATGAGAAAAGGGCAAAGAAGCTCTTCCCAGAGGTCATTGAGAAATTAAGAGAATACAAGGCGACATACACCTCATTAGAAGAAGCTACGTCAAAAGCCTTCGTTGAAGCAGAAAATCAAGGATGGAATTTGACAAGCGATGAAGTAAGCTATTTCTTCACTCTAGGGATGATATTAGCACCAATCTTCAAAACAAAGGAAGGCGGTAAAGAATGATTCAAAACAGATCGGAAATAGTCTTCCTCTATGATGTCAAAGACGTTAATCCTAACGGTGACCCCATGGACGAAAACAAACCAAGAATTGACGGAGAAACAGGAATAAACATCGTTACGGATGTCAGACTAAAGAGAACCATAAGAGACTACCTCCATGACTTTAAGAAACTGGAGATCTTCGTTAGAGAAATCGAATACGAAGCTGGAAAAATCCAAGACGCCAAACTAAGAGCTGAAGATTTTCTCATAAAAGACGGAAAAAAGCTTGACAAAAAGAGCGTGAAGACACTCTCCGACATGAAAGATATAATTGCCCAAAATATCCTAAATCAGTGCATCGACGTACGTTTGTTTGGCGGTACACTGCCCATAGAGAAAACTGAGAAAGAAAAAAGCGCGATCACTTTGACTGGACCTGTGCAATTTAGAATGGGTCGCTCTCTACATAAAGTTGAGATAATGCATATAAAAGGAACAGGTGCATTTGCGTCTGAACCAGGTAAAGAACAAAAAACATTTCGTGATGAGTATGTCTTGCCATATTCGCTTATCTGCTTCTATGGCGTCATAAATGAAAATGCATCCAAATATACACATCTGACAGAAGAAGATGTAGGGCTACTTCTGGAGGGCATCTGGAACGGAACAAAAAACCTCATATCACGTTCTAAAGTAGGTCAGATGCCCCGGCTATTAATAAGAGTGATATATAAAGAAGAAAACTATCATGCTGGCGACTTGGATAAAAAAATCATCCTCAAATCTGAAACAAGTGATGAACAGATTCGTGGTGTCGGTGATTACAAACTAGAAATCACTGAGCTGTTGAAAACGATAACCGAATACAAGGACAAGATCGCCAAAATAGAGTATCAATTGGACCATGATATACATTTTATCAAAAATGGGCAGGTAGTTACGAGCGATGAGTTAAAACAGTTGCTTGAAAAAGACTTCAAAGCTACAGACCTGCATCTTCAGTGATATCATGGATAAAAGACCTGCAACGGTGCACGCAGAATTGGAAGGCACTGTCCTTGTATTTGACATATGGAGTGACTACGCCCATTATAGAAATATAGAAACGACAACTTCTCCACTTACTTATTCGATACCGACAGGCACCGCACTAGCAGGAATGCTGGCAGCCATTTTAGGACTCGATCGTGATTCATATTATGAGACTTTTTCACCTAAGAATACGAGGTTTGCTATAAAAATCCTTAATCCGCTTAAAAAAACTAGGATCAACATAACACTGCTAGATACATCAAGAGGGTTCTGTCTTAGAGATATTGGGGAAAACCCGCGCACTTTAATCCCTCACGAGTTTGTGAAAGACCCGAAATACAGAATATGTGTATGGATGAGAGACAACAATCTTCGTACAAAATTTCAGAAATGTTTACAAGAACATAAGAGCCATTATACACCTTGTTTAGGTACGGCTAATCTAATAGCGGACTTCATGTACGTAAACGAGTATAACTTGAAAAGAACAGATGAAGAACTTGTGCAAAGTGTGGCTAGGATGGATAACGGAAACTTACTGATAGAACCGCACAAACAATATTTCATTGAGAGAATACCTGTCTATATGGATCGGTATCGAGTTGTTCAGGATTACGCTGAAACAGTCTACGAAAGAAAAGGGGAGCCTGTGAAAATGTCAGGTGTTATCTCCTATAGAGTTGGGTCTGACAACATTGTGTTCTTATAGTCTCAAATCTCATCCCAACAAACTTTTGATTGATCATCTCAAAAAAGTTGGCGAACTATCACAAGAAATTGTGAATAGTAAGAGTCTGGCCGAAAAGAGTATAATCGCAAAGATCGCATATTTGATTGGCATAACACATGACTGTGGCAAAGCAACAACCTATTTTCAGGAATTATTGAACAAAAATGTGAAATCACGCTATGCGTATCATGGGTTATTATCCTCCTTACTTGCATACCAAGTCGTAAAAGATTACTTGACAACCATCGGAAAGCTACAAGAGTTTCGCTGGTTTCCAGTGATGACATGGGTTGCAGTAAAGAAACATCATGGAAATATCCAGAACCTAAGGGGCGAAGATAAGGCTGAGATAACAGCACTCCGAAAGCTGAGTGAGCGAGATCTTGTAACAAAACAGATAGAGGATATTTTGACTGTAAACCGAGAAGAAGTGCTCCACATTTTCGCTAAAACACTTGGACATAGTAACATTCTAATTTTTTTTGAGAAAATTCGTCAATGGGACGCTCTCACTAAAGAGATTCGTAATGAAGCAAGATGCCTAAGTCTGGACGCAAAACTCGAAAACTATCTTACGATGCTATTTCTCTATTCTGTCCTGTTAGATGCCGATAAGATGGATGCCTCAGGTACTGATTCGCCGTCAAGAATCACCAAGATCCAAGAAGATCTTGTTGATAGATATCGAGAAGAGACCTTTACAGAGAAAGCTGATGCATTTGGTGTCATTCGGGAAAAAGCGTATCATGAAACCATAAAATCTGTCGCTTGGATCGACATCTCGAAAGACCGCCTTCTTTCAATAAATCTACCAACAGGCATAGGAAAGACACTGTCAGGTTTTTCATTTTCGCTAAAATTGAGAGATAGGGTCTCAAAAGAACTTGGCTTTATGCCTCGCATAATCTATTGTCTTCCATTCTTAAGTATCATTGATCAGAATGGTGATGTAATAAGTAAGGTACTGCAGAAACAATTTGCTGAAGTTCCTACGAATGTGTTCTTAAAGCATCATCATTTAGCAGACGTTCGCTATATTGAATTGAAAGACGAACAGTTGTATCAGATCGAAGAAATTGAAAAGGCTTTATTGTTGACAGAGGCATGGGATTCAGAAATCATAATCACCACCTTCGTACAATTCTTTCATAGCCTCATCACTAACCAAAATCGTGCTGCAAGAAAACTTCACAATATGGCTAACTCCATAATAATCTTGGACGAGGTGCAGGCGATTCCATCGAAATACTGGCTTTTGATAAATCAGATGTTGGAGCTTCTTGCTTTCAAATTTAATTGTTGGATTGTCTTGATGACTGCAACTCAGCCCTTAATCTTTCGACCCGATCAAATGAGGGAGTTGATAACTGACAAGGCTCAATATTTTAGTTTACTTGATCGCGTCGAATTCCTCCCAAGTTTAGACAACGAGGGAAAATTCGTCTATCAAAGCATTGAGCAATTCAAAGAGATCATATTCAAGCAAATCGTCGAGAAAAGCGACAAAGACATTATGATAGTAGTGAACACAATAAACCTGTGCCAACAACTATACGAGTTCTTAAAACACAGGCTCTCGAATGATTCCATTCAGAAAGCCAATCGAATCGATGACGACGGTATTTGCAACCTTGGAACAATGGAGTTGATTAATCTCTCTACACGTGTGTTGCCAGCAGACAGACTACGTAGGATTGACAGAATAAGAAACGATCATTGTAGAAAAGTGATCGTGACTACTCAACTGATTGAGGCGGGAGTTGACATAAGTGCGGATATAGTCTACAGAGATCTTGCACCCCTCGATTGCATTGTCCAAACAGCAGGAAGATGTAATCGAAATAATAAAGACAGAAAAGGACTGCTTATAGTAACTCCTCTGAAAGATGAAAACGAACGACCGTTCCACCATTTTGTATATGACGACGCCCTTGTAGACGCAACAAAACAAGTGCTAGAAGGATTGGGAAGCAGATTCTCAGAACGAGAATTGACTGGAGCCATACACGATTATTACAATATTATACAACAAAGAAGTAACATCAACGAATCGACAGCACTTATAGAAAGTCTAAAGAAACTAGATCTCTCTGAATCAAAGAGATTTGAACTTATTGAGGACACCGATGATACGATCTCTATCTTCATTGAAGAAGGAGATAAAGCTATCAACATAAGAGAAAACATTCAAAATATTCTTCGAGAAGACAACAGTGGATTTACTAAAAAGGCTAAGATAACTGCGTTGAAGAAAGGAATAAATGAGCATACAATTAACGTGAGGTTTTCACATAGACTGGAAAGCATAAAAAACTTGCCACTTCTTTTTGGAGAGGATTTTAGATACGTGCCTCGAGACCAAATAGAAACATGGTATAAGAAAGACATAGGTTTAATAATTCCTGAAGATAAAACCAGTTCCAAATCAATCTAGAAATGACTTTTGATAACTCCGAATCCTCCTGTTTTGTTTCCTCCAATGTTCGCGTATTCTGCATATTTGGCTAACATGCTTGTTATTTTATTCCATTCGCTTTCTTTATCCTTCATCTCGTACGTGACCCAGCCCACAAACCCAGTCACCTTCTTCCGCTTCATAACCGCCAACCTGGTCCATAACTCATACTCACTCACACCTACATTCTTGCCCAACCATTCCCTATACGCCACGTACTCCTCCTTCCCAAACCGTCTCCCATCGCTGAACAAGTTCCAACAACGCATCAAACTCGAAAACACTTTTACAGCATCGGGAAACATCCAATGATAACCACTTCCCAAACTCGCAAAATATGTAGGCGACCTAAACGAAAACCTAAACCCATCCACCGCCACAGCTTCCTTCTCCAACTCCTCATAACTCTTACAGTTCACACTCAACGAAGCAATACGAAAAACCGTGTCAAAAACCATTAGGCTATTCTGCTTCTGAAAGAAACTAAGCAAGAACGTCGAATACTCATCCTTCAAAAACCTGAAACTGACTCGACAGGGAAACATCGGATCTAAAACATAACCACCCTCAGTACGGCCTTTACTCCTAAACCGCAAAGGCGTCACACTATAAGGCTTAGAAACATTCAACTCATGCAACAACCCAGACGCACTCGGATCAACCCACCTAACAACATGCAACAACAAACCCCTAGCAACATGACCCGTAAAAAGCGGCAAAACAACACCCTTCTCAGCATACATCTCCAAACCAATCTCAACCGGCAACCTCAATCAACTCCCCCTAAATGGGATTGAAACACACACAAATCTAAACAAAGAAGCGAAGTACCCAATTAAGATTTTTGCCCCCTCCTTTTTTGCGGAAGTTGTTGTCCACTGACACCGTGCTGCTTGAACAACAACTTCTGAAGCCTCACAACGGCTAACCTTACAGATACCAAATGAGAAAAACAAGCTGTTAGTAGTTGCAAAGATAAGGCACCAATTTCTATGAAAAACGTCTTGCACATAAAAGCCCGTCTGACCTCGACTTTTCAAACCCCTACCCCCCTACCTTTTTTTGAGATATGTTGACACAAAAATCAAAAGGCGACTGCAAATTACCAGAAGTAGTAGTCCTATAGTCTTCAGAGACTACTACTTCTAAACTATTGTGACTTGTCCCCCACTCTTTGCAGATTCCTCTCCAACCCGCAGAGCCTCTGTCGCCCCATATACTCATTAGGCAATGTCACCATTTGCGGGTATTGTACCGAAATTTATGGGTAAAGGTTATATGTGGCTGTGGCTACTGTGGTGTATTTGCGGGTGCAATGTGATGAAAGGTGACCGCGAAATTCACGTCTAATTCTCAAAAAAACCTCAGCATGGACTATCGCCCGCTCGAACTTGAAAACGAAACACGCCAATTCTGGCAACAAAACCAAACCCAAAAAAAACTAGCTGACTTCAAAGAAAAAAACAACAAAGGCGTTTTAGGCTACGTCGAAGGACCACCCACACTCAACGGCGTACCACACGTCGGCCACGCACGAGGACGAGTCATGAAAGACCTCCGCTACAGATGGAAAACCATGCAAGGCTACTATATCCCGTTTTGGGCAGGATGGGACACTCAGGGCTTACCGGTGGAGCTTGAAGTCGAGAAACAGCTTGGCGTCAAGAACAAACGCGAACTCCTCGAACGCATAGGCCAAGAACGCTTCATCGAAGAATGCAAGAAAGCAATAATGAAGTACCACAGGGAATGGGTTGCTGCAGACCACATGCTAGGCGTCTTCATGGACCAAGACAAGGCTTACTGGACCTACAAGGACGAGTACATCGAAAGAGAATGGCAAATCCTCAAGCACGCTTGGGACCAAGGCTTGCTCGAAGAAGGTTACTATGTTGTTGCATACTGTCCAGGATGTCAAACCAGCCTCAGTAACGCAGAAGTTGGCTACGAAGGCGCATACCGCCAAGTGGAAGACCCAAGCCTCTACTTCAAATTCAGAGTCGCAGGCACGAAAAACGAGTACTTCCTCGTATGGACGACCATGCCCTTCACCATAGTAACCGACACGATGCTCGCTGTCCATCCAGAAGCAGAATATGCCAAGGTGCAAGTTGGAAACGAGAAGTGGATACTTGCTAAGCAGCGAGTCGAACCCGTCATGAAAGAACTCAGCATTGAAAGCTACCACTACAAAATACTGGAAACAGTTACCGGAAAAGACCTGGAAGGAACCAAATACGACTATCCCCTGAAAGACCTAGTCCCGAAACAAGCAGAGCTAGAGCAGCAACACAAACTCGTGCACGCAGTTATTCTCGAAGACTTCGTGGACGTGAACACGGCAACAGGCGTCGTGCATCAATCGCCAGGAAACGGAGAAGAAGACTTCTTCGCTGCTCAGAAAAGAAACGTCCCGATTTTCGCGCCGTTCGACGACGAAGTTAGATTCACTGCAGATGCAGGAGCGTTCAACGGCAAATTCGCAAGAGACGCAGACGCCATGGTCACGGAAGAGCTGCGCCAAAGAGGCTTACTCGTCCACGTGCAAACAATCAAGCATGAGTACCCAACCTGTTGGCGCAGTCACCACAAACTCGTGTGGCTCGCAAGAAAAGAATACTTCGTAAGAACCGACAAAATCAACGCGCGTATCCTCGAAGCCGCGGAAAAAGTCAACTACTACTATGAGCCGCCAAAAAACCGGTTCTTATCCTTCCTCAAGGAAGGAAGACCATGGTGTATCTCACGAGAACGCGTTTGGGGAGCACCATTACCAATCTGGAAATGCGAAAAATGCGGCGCAAAAACCCTCATTGCCACCAAAAAAGAACTCCTCCAAAAAGCCAGAGAGAAACCCCCAGAAAACTTCGAACTCCACAAACCATGGATAGACCACATGACCCTCAACTGCGAAAAATGCGACGGGATCATGCACAGAGAAGACTTCGTCTTAGACTGTTGGCACAACGCAGGAGCAGCACCGTACGCAAGGTTCACAGACGAACAGCACGAAAAATACGTGCCTGCTGACTACTTGACGGAAGCTATGGACCAGACACGCGGATGGGCAAACACCTTGCTCCTAGAGCACGTTATCCTAACGGAAAAGCCGGAAGCGCCGTACAGGGCTTTCTTGTTCCAAGGGCTAACCCAAGATGCGCACGGTAGAAAGATGAGCAAGAGTCTTGGTAACGTGATAGAAGCCAACAAAACCCTCGAAAAGTACTCCGCGGATGTTTTCAGGTTCTATGTTCTCAGGAAGTGTCCTCCGATTGACTCGAACGATTTCGACGCTCAGGAACTAAGCAGACGGCCATATCAGGTTCTTTCTACGCTGTACCATCTGAGCAGGTTTTTCGCGCAGAACGCTGAGTATGACGGTTTCTCGCCGAAAAAACACACGCTTGAGTGGGCTAAAAGCGAGAAGCATCTTAGGAATACTGACTTGTGGTTGCTGTCGAAGCTTCAGCGAACTGTGGAAGAGTGCACGTTGAGGCTGGAAGCATGTGAGTTTAACGTTGCTTTGGCGTCGTTGGAAGATTTCGTCATAGAAGTGATGAGCAGGCTTTACGTGCCTATGGTTCGGAAGGAACTCTGGTCAGACGATGCTGAAACGTTGAACAGAAGACTCGCAGTGTACACAACTCTGTGGCACGTTCTCAAAACGGCGATTCTCCTTTTCAACCCTGTTACGCCATACCTTAGCGAGGCAATATATCGGAAAGTCTACAGAAGACTCGATCCAGCGCTTCCGGAATCAGTGAATTTTGAAAGCTGGCCTGAAGCAGACGAGAGAATGCGCAGTAAGCCTTTGGAAGAGGATTTTGACACGTTGTTCAGGTGCGTTTCGCTCGTTTATTCAGCCAGACAGTCTGCGGCTGTGAAGAGAAGGTGGCCTTTGCAGAGGGTTGTTGTCGTTGGTTCGGACAGTGTTCTGGGTGTTTTGAAGGGTGTTGAAGAGCTGTTCCTTGAGTTGGCTAACGTGAAGGCTGTAGAGTACGCTGTTGAAGTTTCTGAGGATGTTTCGAGGGAAGGCTGGGTTTCGGTTTCGGATGATGACTTGAAGGTGTTCTTGAATGTTCGTCGTGACGAGGGACTTCTCGGTGAAGGACTAATGCGCGATTTGGCTCGAAGGGTTCAGTCCCTGCGTAAAGAGTTGGGGTATTTGCCGACTGATGTTCTTGAGGCTGTGCATGTTGCCGAGGTTGATGATGAAAGCGTTAAGCTGTTGGAGCCTTACTTGGCGGTGATGGAGGAGCTTGTTCGCGCTAAGAAAGTGCAAATGCATAGAACGCGCAGTGAAGTCGATGCTGAGTGGCATGAGTACCAGTTGGACGACAGGAAAGTCTACATTGCGATTCCCAAGACGAACAGCGCGTAGCGTTAGGAGCCTTGCAAACTTCTTCTGTTTCGCTCTTCTTTTCTTGAGTGGAACGTTTTTCCGTCAAGCATTTAGATTCGATAAGGGTTAGGTAATGGTAGAAGCCATGGTGAAGACGGCGATGCAGGGATTCAGAGTTTATACTGTTGACTTGCGGAAGATTAGTGGTGAAGGAGAGTTCAAGTGTCCAAAGTGTGGTGTGAAGATTTCTCCCGATGACGCAACTGGGAACGTTTACACGGTCTTGGATACGATTCCCAAGGAAGACGGTCAGCTTGCGAAGGTAATTTTGCAGTGTAATGCTTGCAAGAGTCAGATTCACCTTACTGGCTTCGAGATGTTGGGCAGGCTGGGCTGAAAGAGGCTTAATTCCATTTTCTGATAGTCGCAATAAAAGTGATGGCGAAAGCTCTAAATCTATAGGCTGATGCTCTTTCTTGCTGTGAAAAAAAGTTATACCCCCTATATATAGCTTGAAATATAGATTGAACTTGAGGCTGGCGGGTTGAGGGAAGTCGTCAAGCATGAGGAGGAATTAAGCGTTGGGCGAGCATGAAACTAGGAAGTGTTTTTCTTGTGGTGTAGAGATGCAGTTCGCGCAGAAGATTCCTTTCAGAATCGATGGGACATCGGGAACGTGGAAACTGCTGGTGGGAGAGTGGGCTGAGCTTGGCGAAGAGATGTTGTCGCTTGACGTTTATGTCTGTCCTAGATGTGGATTGACCAATCTGTACGCAGATGAGAAGGCGAAACAGCATCTGTTACGGCTGACACCGAAAGCATTCTTGAAAAAGTGCGTTAAATGCGACAGAGAGATTCCAATAGCATCGGAAGAATGTCAATATTGTGGGGCAAAACAAAGGGGATGTGTCGAGCCATAAGTTCGGCTAAGAAGTGTCCAAAATGTGAAGGAGTTATGGTTAAGGGTTCAGAGGAGATGCTGGATGATGCGTTCAGGTGCACGCGGGCGGAACTGAAGGCCCTGAGAGGCTCGAGAAGTATGACTTTAGGGTTCAGCCGTACTGTTGTCAGGACTGCGGGTACATAGAATTCTATAAAGAAATAAAAGAGAGAACATGAGTCTGAAAGCGCCAGTGTGGGCCGGTAGTTCAGTTTGGTATGAACGCCGGATTCGCAATCCGGAAGTCGCGGGTTCAAATCCCGCCCGGTCCACTGCAGTACTACCTTGATAGTTTCCGCGTCAACTACGACGAGTGGCTCAGATATCGCGGCTCTAAGGCTACTATAAGCGAATGCGTCAATGAGAGTAAAGCAGCATGGCAACTCTTCCAGCAAGACATAGAGCAGCAGAAGCAGATAGAGGATGAGGCCCGAAAGCAGCTCATAGAGGGAGCTAAACAAAGAATGAAAGAACAAGAACAGCCAAATGAACGAACAGCCGTTTTACACTCCGGAGAGTGTAATACTCCATAGTTTACCTTCTGTTCTGTTCATTTCTTTTCCGAAACTATGGAGAAAACACCGCATTTCGATAGCGGTAGTCAATGAGAATGAGCTTTCTGAAGTTAAAGTCTCCTTTTGGAAAAGTCTCGTAGATTAAGCCTTTCTTCTTGCTCCACAACTTGGACAAAAGATCGAAGTTTGCGGCATTAGTCCCCCACAATATTGACAGGGAATCATTACTACTTCTTTTACAATTGTTACGCTTTCCTTTGTCACCGAGGTCCGTGGCGGACTGTGCATTGTCCTCATATGTTCTCTGCAATCTTTAACGGTGCATTTTATTGTTTCCCAGTTGCGGTTGGTGCAGTCGGTATGTTGACAAGTTTTCTTGTCAACACGCTCTAGGTCGTCATCTCTTCTCCGGTATGTCATTTTTCTCACCCTTTACACCTTTCCGAAGAGGTTCGATACGTTGAACTGCGCTCTGCCGATATTTAAGAATACGGTCTTTACGCCTTAGTTGGTTTGGTTGGGGTAAAGTTTTATCCTATTTCTCAAGTTGCCCTCGTCAGTATTTTGGGTTCTTTCCATTCTTCTCTAAGGATGCTGAAGATGAACATGTCTGTCCATTCTCCTCTGAGTAGATAGGTTTTTCTCAAAGTGCCTTCTCTTTTAAACCCAACTTTTTCTAGGACCTTCTGAGAAGCTACATTCTTGGTGTGGGTTGTTGCTATTATTCGTGTAATATCCTTCGAGAGAAACAGATAGTCCACCATTAACTGCGTAGCTTCAGTGCAATAGCCTTTTCCTCTCTCACTTGGAACGAGACCATAGCCTAGT